>Ga0315910_10000052_pt1 | contig 185377 bp, 156 predicted proteins | sample EdamamesoilMG_FD_204470 | JGI IMG/M metagenome (GOLD analysis project Ga0315910, IMG submission 204470) | Garden soil microbial communities collected in Santa Monica, California, United States - Edamame soil | ecosystem: Environmental > Terrestrial > Soil > Garden | place: USA: California...
ATCTCGGCGGGTGGCAACGCGGTTCGAGAAGACCGCGATCAACTTTGGAGGGATGGTGAAGCTGGCCTTCGTGCACCGCTATCTTCGCCTCTGTGCCTCCTGACGGGAAACGGGACAGAGCCTAGCACGGATCCGGATCCGCACATGGTCGCGGGCCTCAGGATCGTCAATCTTCACTCCGGACCGCCGGAGTCTGGCGACCCCGTCGCGGTGACGGTATTTGGCACGATGAACTCTTCCGCTCAAACGATCCTGCCGGTCGCGCTCCAAGGTGTACTGGTTCTTCCGCCGGGCGAAGATGCCCTTCTTGGGCTTCAGCTCTACACGCGCAGGGGGACGAGCATTCGTCTGAATGACAAAGAACACGGGAGCCAAACTACAGGTCTCTGGACTATCGAAGCGTCACCCAATCTTGAGGGGAACCCACTGCCAACTGAGTCTAATCGCTTGGATGACTAGGGGACGTCGAGAAATCGTCGCGCTCGGCGATCGGATTCGCCCATCCGATTCGTCCTGTCTGACCGGTACTGGCCTCCCCGACGTCATCCTGCTCGACTGCCAACAGTTGTTTGGGATCCGGGACACGGGGACCAAAAAGCCTCGGATGGCGCCCTCACCTCAATCTTGCGGGACTCCCGGCCGCGAACGATGCCGGCCCTCGCATCTGCGCTTGAGCAGGCGCGTCCTGGCGCGCTCGCAGTCCTCCAGGGCATCAATCAGGGCCGTCGAGGAATTCCACCTGGAGCGGTTCGTGGCAAGATGCGCCAGCAGGCCCCAAAAGTCGAGCAGGTTGCCACGACGACGAGCGCCGCGCAGTTGCGTCAAGAAGTCGGGATGCGGGCCGCGACGCAAGGTCGCCCCCATGCCAACAGTGCGACGCTGGCCGAGCTCCTGACGCTCAACTTCGGGAGCCTTCGCAGCGTCGACCACGTGTCGCCCGGCAGTGGCATCATCGCGTGCGACATTGCCTCCGTGCCGCTCGAGAGCGCCGTGCTCGACGTTGCGATCCCTTGCCTTGCGCCTATGGACTCGAACTGCACGGAGTACATCCGTCAAACGCCGGCTTCCCGCCAGGGCCGTGACAACCTTGTCAAGCCCATGCGAGATCGACGCGAATCCACCCGCTGGGAAGACAGCCGTGATCGCTAGCCTGCACGAGCTCATCAAACTCCATGCCGGCGGTACTGAAGACATCGTCCGGTAGTGCAGACATCGAGAGTACCAGAAATGACGATTCTCGGAGATTTCAAAGGATTGCAGATCGTGGGACGTGGCCCAAATTGGTTCAGCGGCTTGCCGAGACTTCAACGCAGAGGATAGACAAGTGGAGTCTCGAGATCAGCTGTGAACGTACTCGCGGAACCCCGACAGCTCCCAACCGACAGCCAACTGCTTCGGCGGTTGGCTCCGCGTGATCGAGGGGGCCATTTCAGTAAACCAGCGGTGATGCCTAAATATCAGGCTTGCCCTTTCCTCCACCTTTGCCGATCATCGTGTAAATGTACAAGTTCGTGACGATCGCCGGCAGCTGTGGAAGCCCATACAATCTAGCCAAGGCTGAGCAGACGGCCGTGTCGATGGCGCAGCAAGGGTTCCGGCTTGCCCATGTCTTCCAATCGACGACCCCCGGTTGCTTCGGCACAAATAACGCACTCGTCATGGTGTTCACATCGCAGCCAGTCGCAATTGTGGCCCCACAACCCCATGCGCCGGCACAGCCCCAGTTCAATCGATGAATCTTCCTATCCTTTCCGTAGGTGGCGTGCCTGTACAGCAAGTGCAAGGGACACACTTGCCGGGTGCACATCATCCCCATTGCGATCGGCACAGACATCATCTCTTATGGATAATGGGCAGGCCATTATGCTTGGGCTGCACCTGTATGGTCGCAGGAACTTGCATTGGGGTTGCCCTCGCGTACTGGTCACAGACATGGTTCCATCACTGGGTGGCGTGGTTCGTCGCACATGCCGTCGCGGTCGCTCCAACAGCCGCGCAACCCTGGTTTCAGCGCAAGACTTATAAGATGGGGGCGAGGTCCTTGTTGGGGATAGCCACCGGTTCCTATCTGCTCGGAGCAGCATGGTTCGCGCCTTTCCCGTCACCCCGTCTCTTGTGGACCGCTGCCTCGCTTTGCGCATTCGCTCTGACCGCCCGACTCCTTCTCTGGATCAGAGCGAGACACATTGATGATCCTTGTCGAGACTGCCCCCAAGGTTCGTTTCCTATCTGCGAATGGAATATGAGACTGCCTCATCAGGGAGGAATAAGAGTGGTCTCATGACTTTCAGCGCCAGACCATCCATGACGTCCTCGAGCTGCTCATTCGTGTTGGCACGCTGACTGCGACGATCGAGCCAGGATCTCCACGCACCTCGCACTTCAAGGAAGAACCGCGGGCGCGCCCCGCAGGTTTCCGGTGATCCCGCAGTACCCGTAGTGCCCCTGGAGCTTCTTGCCGAGCGTCTGTTGCTCGTGAGCTGCTCCGAGCAGTCCTGATAGGAGAGTCCGTCGTCCCGCAGGACGTTGCAGTAGGACCAGGGCCCTTGAACGAGTCGGCTGATACAAGATGCAAGGTCACTCATGGCGGGGGTAGGTCAGCGCGATCGGGTGTTGGCCGCACGATGCGTTGGCGTCGGTCAAAGAGTGAGTTCGGGTTGGGATGGAGCACGTCTTGGGGCAGGAGCGACCGCAAGCGCTGCCACGAACTCTTCCGGAGTCCGGGGCTCGGGCCAAAGGTCTGCGCCGGAGCTGCGCAGCGCTTCGAGGCCTGGACTCCGCTCGCCGGCTTGGCGAACGTAGACCCTCACGAAGTTCAAATGGTCGAGTTGTTCCTTCGCCCCAGCCCAGGTTCCGCCCTTGTCGACGTCGGCGTTGACGACCAGCGCTGCGTCGGAGAGCGCATAGATCAGCTTGTTCCGCTGCATCGCGTGGCTAACGTTGAAACCAGCGCTCGGATCGTAGGGTGAAACGAGCACCAGTCGTTGCTCGCGCAGGCTGTCGCGGTAGTCGGCTTTCAACGCCGCCTTTGCCAAGGTGTCGGCGACGACCCCAATCGCCTTACCACCGTGGGTGATCGCGCCGCGCATCGAAGCCTCGTCGACACCGCGGGCCCCGCCCGAAACGATTGCCCGGCGTGAGTCCGCCGCGAGTCGACCGACGGCCTCGGTGTACGCGATGAGCGCGTCGTCCACGTTGCGCGAGCCGACGACGGCAAGGCCTCCGGCATCGAGCAGCCCAGGCTCGCCGCATCCGTACAGCACGGGAGGAGCTGCGGTACCGAGCTGCTTCTTGAGCCGTCGCGGATATGCAGGGTCTGCCCGGCTCATCACCCAGATCGCGCGCTGACTCCAGCGCTCGACCGCCTGGCTCAGCAAGAAGCCCCTCGCCAGAAGGCGCCGCATCTGCTCGCCTTCTACGATGGAGGCGCACTCTTGGAGCAGCGCATCGGTGCCCTCCGTGAGGAAGTCGCCCGGTGTGCGCCCCATGTCACGCAGGCGTGCCGCGAGCCGACCGTATTGAGCCGACGTCAGAGGCCGCTCCGTGCCCGCCGCGCGCCCCACGATGAGTGGCGCCGTGAGGAGCAGGATCGCTTGGGTGTTCGGGGAGAGGGAGTCAGTCACTTCCGCCTCCAGCTTGGGCGAGGGCGAGCGGCCAGACCGGCCCGCTGTTGTGACTGAGCAGAAGCCACGCGACGAGGGTCATGGTCCAGCGAGAATCGACCATATCATCCACCAGGAGCACCGGCCCAATTCGGAGTTTCCCTTTGAATTGCGGGGAGATCGCCAGGGAGCCGTCGACGTTTCGCGCCTGCTGCGCGCTGTTGGCCATCGTCTTCTGCTCCGGGCGCGGCGCCGTCTTCTCGATGACGGGCTCGAACGGGAGGTTGAGCGCCTGTGCCAGCCTCGCGGCGAGATCTGGAACCAGAGTCGGGCGGTTGAGCGACGGCACGCAGGTGACCCACGCCGGCGCGGGATCGGGTGCCCACTCTCGTACCAGTGCGACGCATGCGGTCACCAGGTGATCGTCGAAGCGGCCGTGCTCATACTTCCCGCGCTTGACCCAGGCGCCCCAACCCGCGTCGCCCCACACGCAGAGAGCCTTGCCCGGTTGGGCCTGCAAGTTCTTCTGAATCCTGCCGTGCTGCCCGGAGGTTGGAAGTCCTCCTGCTGGCCACAGCTTGCGGGGCTCGAGGGGCACACTTGTCCGTCGCACGAATGCGATCGCCTTGTGCAGCAGGTCGTCGTCCACATCGGTCGGCAGGGGCGGTCGGTGCGGCGTGGTCACACAGCTCGGGTCGCCATCGAGCGCCTCGATCAGAAACTGCATGTGACCCGACGTGAGGCGCACATACTCCTGCATCTGGGCCTGCTCGGCTTTGCGGAGCGACGTGAGGCGCTCGGCTCGCCCCCAAAACGTCGACGAGAGCTCCGCCGCGGTGAGCTGCCACTTGGCCTCCTCCTTTGCGACCGGAGCCGGAGATTCGAGCGCGAGAAGCTCGAGCGCCTTCTTGATGCGTGCTTCGCTGACATTGATCTGCGTGGTGAGCTCCGGCACGGATAGACCGGCACTGCTTGCCTGCAGCGCATCCAGAATTTTTTGGACTTCTTCACGACTGGGAAAGGCGTTATCGATGAAGAAGTCGCCGATGTCCGTCTCTTCGTCGCCGCTGAGCAAGACGCCATACGCCCTGGAGAGCGCTCGTCCAGCCCGACCCACCTGTTGGTAATACGCGACCACGGACCCAGGGCATTGATAGTGGACGACGAACGCTAGATCAGGCTTGTCGAAGCCCATGCCCAGGGCGGTGGTCGCCACGAGGGCTTTGACTCGATTGCCGAGCAGCGCCTGCTCGAGGTTTTCGCGTCCTTCGCTCTGAGCCGTGTAGGCGGGGGCGTCGATTCCTCTCGATCGCAGCCATGTACTCACGCTCTGGGCGTCGCGCACGGTCAGCGTGTACACGATCCCGCAACCCTCGATTTGGGGCAGATACTGGGCCAGCCATGCCAAGCGCTCCGCTTGATCCGGCAGTCGAATGGTCTGCAGGATGACCGAGGGCCGTTGCAGATCACCGCGCGAGACGGTAAGGTCCGGTCCAAGCACCTCCTTCAAATCGTTCATCACACGATCGTTCGCCGTCGCCGTCGTGGCGAGGACGCGCACATTCGATGGTAGCGTACGGATGGTGCGCTCCACCCGTCGATAGTGAGGACGGAAGTCGTGCCCCCAGTCGGAAATGCAGTGGGCCTCATCAACCACCAGCAGAGAGAGATGTTCCGCGACATGGGCGAGCACGTTGCGGACGAAACGCTCGTTGGCGAGGCGCTCGGGCGAGATGAGGAGGATGTCGACGGAATCGGCTTGGACCTGCGCCTCGACGTCGCCCCAGTCCTCCTGGTTGTCCGAGTGCATGGTGGCCACGTGGAGCCCCATCCGCTCCGCGGCCGCAAGCTGATTGCGCATCAACGACAAGAGCGGTGAGATCAACAAGGCAGGACCCGCACCTGCTTTGCGGAGAAGCTTGGTTGCGATGAAGTAGACGAAGCTCTTGCCCCAACCGGTCTTCTGCACGACGAGCAGGCGGCCGCGTCCCTCGACCACGTGGCGGATCGCGACTTCCTGGCCGTCGCGAAAGGCTGCGTCCGGTTGACCTGAACCGACGCGGAGAAGCCTGAGCGCCTCGTTCGCATCGTAGTTCATGCGCGAGCCGTTTGACGGAGGAGGGTCGCACGATGCCGATTGTTCACAACACTCCCTTCTGCGTGCTGCGCTACAGAGAGTCGCTTGGGAATCTCTGCAGCAAGTCGATGGACCTCGTTCGCCGGTGGAAGAGGGATTCTGATCTCCATGATACGACCACTATGACACACGCCCCGACCAAATCGATCGCATTGGCCCGGCTGAACAGGAATTCGCCTCGTCGCACGAAGAGCTCCTCGTTGAAGAGCTCCTCACGGAGGAAAACTCCGAGCGGCGAGCAGCCCTCGACGACAAGACCCGGAGACCGATGCGATGCCCAGCGTGGGGGTCGTCATGCTCGTGGGTGGGATCACCATGCTCGCCGTGGACGTCGTGGTCTGCAGATCTCGCGAGAAGGCGTGCCGGCGGCAGGGCCACCGAGCTGCGAGATCCTCGGGGCCCGCGATTGCGTTCCACTTCTAGGGGCAAGTCACCGCCTCCGCCGCTGGTTTCTGCCCACCGGAGCTCATCGCCATCGCGAGAAGGCACAACTCTGCTCTCCGGAGCTCGTCGCCATCGCGGAAAGGCACAGTTGTGCGCTCGGAAGGTCGTCGCGATCGCAGAGAGGCACAGTTGTGCCTCCGGGACCAGCCCGCGTTCGCCGAGCAGCTCTTGCGGACGGTGCTGAACATCGAGCTCGTCGGCAAACCGAGGCTACGCCAGAGCTCGGAGAACTTGAGCGAGATCAATCCACCGGAGTTCCGCGCGGATGCGGTCTATGAAGTTCGGAACGAAGACGACCGAGTCGAATACGCGATCATCTTTGAGGTCCAACTCGCTTGGAAATCCCGCAAGCTGTTTTCTTGGCCCGCCTACGTGGGGATCCTTCGTGCTCGGTTCGAGTGCCCGGTGCTTCTCGTCGTGATCACGATGAACCCCCGCGTCGCCGCGCAGTACGCCGTCCCGATCAACCTCGATGGTCGTGGACTTTCGTCGATCGTTCCCCTCGTCATCGGGCCTTCGGAGGTCCCTATCGTCGCCGAGCCGGTTCTCGCCGACGCCATGCCGGAGCTCGCAGTCCTCTCCGTCATGGCCCACGCCGACAATCCCGAAGCCGTGGATATCGCCAGCGCGGCGCTCACCGCGGCCGCAAAGCTCGACGACGAGCGCGCCTCGTTGTACGCTGACCTCATCTACGCCTATGTCGGGCCGACCGCCCGCAAAGTCCTGGAGGCCAGCATGGGATTGGAGAACTACGAATTCCAGAGCGATTTTGCCAAGCGGTTCATCGCCGAAGGGCGAGCCGAAGGCCGGCGATCGACGCTACTCGCCGTTCTGGACGCTCGCGGATTACGACCCACGGACGCGCAGCGGCAGCACATCGAAGCGTGCGACGATCTCGACCTGCTCGAGCAGTGGGCTCGCGCGGCCGTGAACGCTTCGTCCATCGCGGTGCTTTTCGAACAAGGCGCGTGAATCACGATCCCTGTCGCGGTGACGCGCTGCACTCGGTGCGCGCCGGAGGCTTACGATGGGACGTTCGCGTCGGCGACATCCATACCTCTGCGTTGCTGCGTGGGCGCGTGACCTGCCGTAGCTCGGCGGCGCCCCGGGTTCAGGAGGTATTCCCGCGAGGGGGCCGAACGGATTTCATGGATCGCGATTTATTTTCGAGGCTCGGGATCGACCTGCGCGCGTCCACGGCGCGGATCCGCCAAGGTCCGGGATCATCAATGTCGTCTCGCGGCATCGATCGACGGTCCGATGGGCCCCATAGTGATCGGGTGACAGCGCGCAAGAGAGACCGGCGGACCTCTGTCGCCCGGACCCAGTCCGTCGCCCCCGTCGCCCCTGGGACCGAGCGCGTCACGATCCGCCCCGGCCTCGAGCTCGCGGTGGAACGGTTCGACGGTGGCGGCGAACCGTTGGTCCTCATCATGGGTTTCTCGGCCCAGATGCTGCTGTGGCCCGACGGGTGGTGTGCCCGTCTCGCCGACGCGGGCTTCTGCGTCGTGCGGTTCGACCATCGCGACATCGGCCTCTCCACGCGGCTCGACCATCTCCCCACCCCGAGCCCTTGGGATCTCCTCCGCGCCGCCCGAGGCACCTGGCCCGGACCCTTTACCCTCGACGACCTCGCGATGGACACCGTCCTCTTGCTCGATGCCCTCGACCTTGGGCGTGGGCGGTCGGGGTCGATGCTGCCGTAGGTGGGCATGCCGCGAGCGGCTGGTCGTGTTCGTCGTCGAGGGCCAGGAATAGGCCGCACGCTCGGAGCTCGGTGAGGTCTAGTTTGGAACCGACGCGGACGGCTGGCAAGCGGGGAACGGGTGTCGACGACCGCGGGTCGTCCATCGCCCTCGAGCTGGACGCACGACTCGCGTAGTCTTGCGCATGCGTGCCGCGAGCGCTCGTCGAAGGCCTGTACGAACACCTCCTGACTCGCGGGCTCGATGCAGAACTGTCGCGCCTGTCGAACCTTCACGCGCAGCTCGATGCGATCGACGACGCGGATCTACCCGAGGCGCTATCTCGGCATTTGGCCGCTGAGATCATTCGCGCGCTGCGAGATGCGCGAAGCGAGACGCGGCAACTCGAGGTCGCACAAGGTTTGCTCGATCGCTTGGCCGAGCTCGCTCCGGAAGTCGTCACCGAGGAGGCATCGGTGGCTGCTCCGGCACGGACGCTACGGGCGCTCTACCGCACCGTTCCAAGGGTCCGGCCCCAGGCACCGCTTGCATCGAGCACGCTGCTCACGCGCTCGCGCAGTGAACCGTCGCTCGCTCATGAGCTCGCGTGTGAGCTCGCATCGTCGGACGAGGTTGCGATCCTCGCGGCGTTCATCACCATGGGCGGCATTCGGGCGCTCCGGGATGCGCTGGAAGACGCGGTGCGGCGAGGCGTCCGGATTCGGGTGCTGACGACGGTGTTCACGGGGACGACCGAGGTCGAGGCCGTCGAATGGCTCGCTCGACTTCCGGGAGTGAGCGTGAGGGTCTCGTTCGATGTCCGTCGCACGCGTTTGCACGCCAAGGCGTGGTTGTTTCGGCGCGAGTCGGGACTTCACACAGCCTACGTAGGTTCGGCCAATTTCACCGGGACGGCGCTGGGCAGCGGCCACGAGTGGATGGTGAAGGCGTGCGCGGCCGACTTGCCGCACGTGATCGAGAAGTTCGAGGGTACGTTCGAGGGCCTTTGGAACGATGCGGAGTTTGAGCGGTACGATCCCGAGCTGCTCGAGTGCCGCGTGCGGCTGACGCGGGCGCTGCACGCCGAGCAAGCACCCGCAGACACCACGCTCACCCTGTTCACGCTGCGACCCTTTCCGTTCCAGGAGGAGATCCTCGATCGGTTGGCTGCGGAGCGCTTGGTGCACGGCCGTATGCGGAACCTGGTGGTGGCCGCAACGGGCACGGGCAAGACGGTCATCGCGGCCTTCGACTACTTGCGCCTGTGCGCAGGCGAGGCGGTTCGGCCACGTCTCCTTTTCCTCGCGCACCGCCGCGAGCTGCTGGAGCAGGCGCTTGCGACCTATCGACAGGTGCTGCGGGACGGCGCATTCGGGGAACTGTGGTTCGATGACGCAACTCCTGTGCGCTGGGATCACGTCTTCGCGACGGTACAGACGGCCGCGCGCAGTGTGGACGCGCGGGTCGATGCCAATCACTTCGCGGTGGTGGTCGTCGATGAGTGCCACCACGCTCCAGCCGATTCCTATCAGCGCCTGCTGGATCACCTGCAGCCGCGAGTCCTGCTGGGTCTCACGGCGACGCCGGAGCGATCCGACGGCCGCTCGCTGCTACCCGACTTCGGAGGGCACATCGCTGCCGAGCTTCGTTTGTGGCACGCGCTCGAGCGCCAGCTCCTCGTGCCCTTCGAGTACTTTGGCATCGCCGACGCGGTCGACCTGTCGCAGGTTCGCTGGGCGAGGCGTGGGTACGTTCGAGAGGATCTCAGTGCGCTCTATACGGGGCACCAGGCTCGGGTCGACCTCATCGTCGAGCAGCTCCGTCGCCGGGTCGTCGTGGTGCGGGCGGTTCGAGCGCTGGCGTTTTGCGTCTCGGTGGAGCACGCGGAGTTCATGGCGCGGGAGTTGTCGACGCGCGGTATCCCTGCGATGGCGGTGCATGGCAACACGCCCGACGACGAGCGGGCGGAGGCACCCAAGCGGCTACGCGGGCGCGAGATCAACGTCGTTTGTACTTGCGATCTCTACAACGAAGGGGTCGATCTACCGTTCGTCGACACACTCCTGCTCTTGCGTCCGACGGAGAGCGCGACGCTGTTCATGCAACAGCTCGGCCGAGGTCTTCGACTCGATGCCGGCAAGACTTCGTGCCTCGTCCTCGATTTCATCGGCCAGCATCGGAGTGAGTTTCGTTTCGACAGCCTGTATTCGGCACTCACCGGCATTCCCCGAGCGAAGTTGGCCAAGGAACTACAAACCGGCTTCCCATTTCTTCCGAGCGGTTGCGTTCTGCAGCTCGATCCCGTCGTGGCGGAGCAGGTGCTCGCGGGGCTCAAGCGCGCCATCGTGAGCCGGGCCACGCTCGTACGTGAGCTCCAACAGCTGGCCGCCCAGAGCGGCGAGGTCACCCTGGCGAGCTTCCTCGAACAGACAGGGCGCGAGGTCGAGGACGTCTATGGTGGCAACGAGGGATGGACGGGCCTCCGAGCGCGAGCGGGCCTGCCTACGATGGCGGCCGACGCCGAGACACTGGACGCCAGCCGGAGACTCGGGTGGCTCACCCACGTCGACGAGGATAGTCGGCTTCGGTTGTGGGCGTGCTCCATGGATCTGCGCGTGGCCGATCCGCTGGATCAGCGCCGCCTCACGATGCTCGATGTTCAACTCAACCATAGCGGCGTGGTTCGAACCCCGGCCGAGACCGTGGCATGGATTCGCGCGAACGAGACCCTCCGTGATGAGCTTGGGCAGCTCGTGATCGTCTTGAGGGAGCGAATCCCAACGGCAGAGGAGGTAAGGCCCGTGCCCGACTGGCCGATCGCGCTGCACCATCACTACAGTCGTCGCGAGATCATGGCGGGCATTGGCTACACGCAACCGGGAAAGAAGGCCTCGACGCCCCAAGGCGGGATCCTCCAGCTCCACGCGGATAAGCGCGAGATCTTGCTCGTTACCTTGGACAAGTCGGCGTCGAGCTTTTCTCCGACGACACGATACAAAGATTACGCGATCAGTCGCGATCTGTTCCACTGGGAAACCCAATCCGCGGCAAGTGTTTCGCGTCCATCGGGGCGTCGCTACCTCGACAGTCCGGGCAACGCTTGGACGTTCTTCTTGTTCGTGCGTACGGATCGTGATGCATCCTATGCGTTTCTGGGACCCGTTGTGCTTCGTACGGCACGGGGCGACCGCCCAATCGGGATCACCTGGGAGTTGGAGTATCGAATGCCGGCTGCCTTGTTCGATCGGTTTGCGTCGCTTGAGCAGGGCTGACGGTCCAAATTGCCTGTGCCGGGGCATCGTGATGACTTGCGATGTTGCCAAACCGCGTCCGATCGGCGCCAAGGTTTCCCTCCTCGCGCAGCGAAGGCTGCACGTTGAGGAGCGGTATGCGGTAGTCCCGCGCCCCCGACTCCGTGGGAGCCCGGAAGGCAAACCTCCCCGGGTCACCCGACGGATGGCGATCCGTTCACCCGGACGTCGACACCGAGCCCCGCAACAACGGCGTTCTGCGGTCGTGTTGACATGCCCAAGGGCCGGCCCTAGCGTGCGAACGCGGGGACATGGCGGAGATTCGCGTCAAGCATCGAGACCACCGAGAGCGGGTGGAGTTTGCCACGGCAGAGTTCGCGACGATCGTCGTCGAGTTCCCGCGCGTCTACGTGCTCGATGTCGAAGCGGACAACTTCGCGGCCGAAGGGTGCATCCTGCTGCCGGAGTCACGCAGCACGACGTGCCTGAGCGGCCTTGGTGTGCTGTTCGCCGTCTATCTGCACCTCCGGCGATTTCCCGAGCATCAGCTCTTCCTCACCGGACACGCGCTGTCCGACGCTGCTCCGAGACTCGGTGAGACGCGGCTCGAGAGCCTGCTGTGGCTGCTGCAAGGGGCACGCGACGATTGGCGGAAGCATGCCGCAGACCATGCGACCTCCGGTGAGGTGCGGGCGTTCTTGCAGTGGCAAGCCTACCGCGATGGTTGGGATTGCTCCCCGACGGCAGAGGACGAGACTGAGCTCTCGGATGCCGTACGAAGGTTTCAGCGGCGCTACAACCAAGAGGTGGATCGCGCACAGCGGGAGAAGCTCGACCTGCCCTTCGCCACGGAGCTTCGCGACGACGGAGACCCGGGTCCAAAGACTTGGGGCGCGTTCTTCGATGTCTTTCAGCATGCACTCATGCGCGAACTGGAGATCGAGGCCTACGGCGACCTGCGAGCGCTCCATGCCGACGTGAAGACCGCGAGCAACAGCCCCGGATCCATCCACTGTGCGGGAGACGTACCGTTCGAGTCGGCGAAGCGCCTTCCTTTTGCTCCGCGGGAGGACTTCGCCGTCGCGCAGCGCAAAGCGGGTGACACGCGGTTGGAGATCCTTTTCGTCGACCCGAGCGATGCTCCCGATTTGCGTCCCTATCAATGCGGCTATTCGAAGGCGACCTGCCCCTTGTACGCCCTCCGCGAGGCGGACATCCATCCGTTGGGGCAGCCCAAGGGGCTCGGCAAAGGCGAAGTGAACATCGCGCTGTGCTTCGCGGATCCCGAAGACGTCGATCGCTATCTTCCTGAAGGTCTCGCCGTGACGGTGGAGTTTGGCAGCGGTGGGACGCAGGCGCACGTCCTCGGCCCCGATGGATTGTTGCGCTTCATGATGCCCAAAGGCGAAGAGGCCTTTTCGTTGCGCATCGAGGTCGGAGAAGATCGGTATCTCACGCTCGCGGATCCGAGTCTGCTCCAGACCACATTGTCGACCCGCGAAGAAGCGCTGCAGAGCTTCGACGACGGAGGACGTTGGCTTCGTCTCCGCGACGAGATTGACATGCGCGAGTCATCCTGGCGCTATCCGAGCGATCTCACCATGGAAGATGGGGCGTTCGTCGGTTTGAGTGCACCCGATCCTCAGGTGGGGGAACGCGGGATGCCTGCGGTCGTGTCCCTCGATCCGGCGTGGCAGCATTTCGCGTTTCGCTACTACGATCGCTGGTCTTCGGAGTGGACCACCGTGCCTGCCACACGCCTTCGTTCTGAGGGGACCGCTCCCCTGGTCCTCGAAGGTTACGTGGAGAGCGGCGGTCTCGAGCACGGACCGACCGGAGACCCCGAAGCGGAATCCCAGTGGGACATCGTGTCCGAGGGCGGAACGCTCCTTTGCCTCGCCTGGGTTCGTACGCGTTTGCCCAACGCGGAGGGAGGTGAGCCGAAACCACTTCCCAGCGCAACCACGCTCACGCGCTTCGTGACATCGGCGGGGACGTTCCTGCGCACGAACGACGACGGCGAACCTCCCACGCTCGAAACCGTCACCAAAGACCATCCGCACGACGAGGAGGTCACCCGCGCCAGTGTCGACCGCTTGCGCTACTACGATCTTCCGGAAGAGTGGTGGTCGTTGGGCTACTACACCCGCTTCTCCCACGAATCCCGCAAGGGCAAGCGGCTGTTCGAAACGATCGCGGAGGCGAGTTCTGCGACGGCGCACTTCGTCATCGAGCTCGACGATATCGTCTTGGGTAAGAGCCCAGAGACACTGCGCCAGATTGATTTTGGCGCGGGTTCTCCTCCTCCACAGCGCTACACCCTCGTCAAACCCGAATGGGAGAAGAAGGAGGACCGAGTGCTCAGCGTGTACGACCACGAGCTCGAGGTGTTCTGGCCGGCCGAGCCAGAGCAGTACTTCACAGATCTCGAACAGCTGGATGCCCCGCCCGTGGGGAGTGCCGTGTTGGACTACCCGCAGTTCACGCGTTTGCTCGCCCACAAAGATCGAATCTTCGATGTCTTCGAGAAAAGAACCGACCGAAGTGTCGACTCGACCGGCGTTCCGGTGGGGGCAAGGCTCGCTTTTGGACTCGTCCGAGAAGACGACTCGACACCGTTCACCTCGTTCGAGCCCGCGTTCTGCCTGCCTCGACCGAATGGCACGAAAAGGGAGCTTAGCTATGGGGACGCTGTTCCGCGGCTCCTGCTGCGGTGTTGCGGACGCGAGGATGCGAGCGAAGTCTTTCGTCTCGTACACCGCCTGACGATCTACTTCCGCTTCGACGACGAGCCCGGAAGGTCGGAACCGGGGAAGCCCATCGAGCCGCCACTGACCGAGACCGAGCAGCTCGAGCGTACGGCCACGTGTCTACTCGAGTCCAGCAAGCGCTGGCGCGGAGGCTCCACGCCCTCGGAGCGGATCGTCTTCCAGATCGGAGCAGAGGATTCACCACACACGCGGGGTTACTTTCACGCGCTGTTGGTCCGCGGTGAAAGCGGTCGTTTCGATCATGACTACGAGGTTCGCGTCCTCTCGGGCGGCGTGCGGGCTAGCATGGCCCGGACCACCTCTTGGGACATCACCGACCTGACGCCCTCACCGGAAGGGGGCCGCTTCGTGGCTGCGCACGAGTTCGGCCACGGGTTTGGTCTCCCGGACCAGTACGTAGAAAGAGCCAAGTTCGCTTCCCTGGGGTTCGCGGGCATCCGCGACGGTAGTCGAAGTCCTGGGTGTCCATACGCTCGGGACACAACGGGGATGATGGTTGGAGACGCTGAGATTCGCGCACGCGACTTTTGGCATCATGCACTATGGCTCGTGGAGTCTGGTGCTCCCTTCGACGGCGAGGGGATCTCGATTCGGCACGGGAGGTATCTCTACAAGTCCGAGATCACGAGCGTCGACAAGAATCGCGCGTACTTTCCGATCGTGAGCAAGACGAGCCCGAATCGGCAGGCATTCGACATCTTCGCGTACGAAACGGGCGTCGAGGCGTATACGGCGGGAGAGAACCATACCGTGGGGGGCAGCGAGGAGGATCCCTACGGGATCATCGTGGTCGTTGAGGTGAAGTTCGCCGTGTCGTTTGAGGACGAGGACGACAGAACGCATAAGCAGTCGACGGCGATCGTTAGGAAGTTCTTCGAGAGTGTCGAAGTAGCATTTTCGACGGGGCATCGCCTATGGGCCAGTGGAGTGTATCGGGGCGAGCCCACAACGGCCCGCGTCATTTTCGAGCCACGAGTGGTGGTCAGAGATTTCCCCAAGCGAGAAACCACTGGAGATAGCCCTGAGAATCAACGTAGGAGTGCCTACCTGCGTGGGTTGAGCGACATGCATGACAATCCGGAAGATTCTGGGCGATACCAAAGGCTTGTGGACGCTACGATTGAAAGCTTTGGTATCCATGTCGACCTGGTCGTCACGCGTCGCGTCGATGCGACGGAGCGCTTCCGGCCGACAGGGAGAACGGTCCATGCCACGGCTCGAAAGGCACTTTTACACAGCGATGCATTGGAAATCTTTTCCGAGGCGCTGGGTCTTCCTGAACCGGGAAAACACCCACTATTCAGAGCGCCCTTTGACTACCAGGGTATACTCAGGCTCTTGGAGCCAGAGTTCAAGTGTGAAGTCGTCGGGTTCTCACAACGAAGAGAGCGGTCCGATGAGTGACGAGATGACCAGCCGCAGGACATGGATGCTATCCGGAGCTGCCGGACTCGGGTACGCGGGGTGTTCTCGCGAAGTTCGGATCTGTCACGAAGCAGGTTCACCCATCCTCGGAGGGAACATGATCGGATATCCACTATTTCCAACGCCACTGGTCGAAACACCAAACGCCGACCCCGTGTGTCTACGGGCACCCAGGACCGCTTCATCAGCCGATTGGCCTACGCCGCGCGGCGAGTTGTTTGGAAACAGCCGGGCTTCGGATCAGATCTCGACGGACCGGATCGCGAGGCGTTGGAGGACAGCCTGGACGCAACCCTTCTACCCCAGGTCAATCTTGGGCACCAAGAAGCGGGTTGTGGCGGAGGGCGCGACACAGCAAGGTTTCACGGATAGTCGCAGCCTTCTCGTCTTTGACGAAGCTGGTGTTTCTCGCGGCAGACTCGTGCACGAGGGGGGGTGGTCTGGGATCGACCCCGAGGCGGAGGTCATTTTTGGCGCGAACGCGGGGTTCTCGTTTTGGAACCTGCGTAACGGGACGCCGATTGCTGCGTTTGCGCCATGGCTGTTCTTCGGTGAGAAACTCAATTCAGCGGTAACATTGGGGGACCACCTCATCCTTTCGCTCAGCGAGGTCAGTGGCGGAGGATCGGACATCGAGGAAGAACATTGGATCTATGTGATTCCGACCCCGGACTTCCGAGGAGCGACGGAGCCAGGCGAGTTCTTGGCGGCAGCAAAGCCGAATCGGTCGGTCTCCGTGCTTCAACACGGTAGGCTCCATGTCGTCTTCGTCAATTCCGCCATTGTAGTCTTGCTCAAGAGCGGAATCGCCTGGCTGAACGGGCAGCTCGAGAACCTCGCGGCCTATCATATCGACTCCGAGGTCGAGACGCTTGGCCTTGCTGGCCATAGCGACGGTACCGTGCGGGTCCTGATTCGGAGACGGGCATCCGTGGAACTGTGGAGTCTGGAGCCGGGCAAGCTCCTTTGGTCCTTGTCCCTCCCCGAGGTCTTTGGGGATGCAATCGCTCCCGCGATTCACAGCGATGGCAGTTGTATCGTGGCATCGACGGGGGCCGTCGCGGCGGTGTCCTCGGGAGGGCAGCTGCTCTGGCGGCAGGAGGCGCCCGGGGCACCGGGGGCGCTCGTCGACGAACACGGCGGTACGCTCTGCGCCCGGGGGAATGCGCTCACGCACTACGATGGGAAGGGCCAGGCGAGAATGGTCTATCGCACGGACAATCCCATTGCGATCGCCCCGGTCGCGTTCTCGGGATCGATCTTCGTTGCGACGACGCAGGAGCTTTATGCTCTGGGGACGTAGTGTGATTGCGCTCGACAGCCTTCGGCCTCGGAGGTAGGCTGGTAACGTGTTTGGCGAGTCTCAGAGGCTTCGAACGTACCAAGCGGGCTTGCGTCGGGTCATGCTCGTGCCGCAGTGGAGGTTGTTGTCCGCACTCTCGCAGGAGCGCGCAGAGGCCATCGTCGGTGCGTACGTTGCCTCGATGGGCACCCCTCTCCCGGAAGAGGAACGGCGCGCGATGGTGTTGGGCCTCGTTGAGGGACGGCTGCAGCTCGTCGTTGTCGAGCCGGCGATTCGTCCGTTGAGCGAGCCCCCTGAGCGCCAGGCGGAAGACCTGTTGCAGGCCGAAGAGAGCCTCACTTGGGCTGGGTTCGAGGTGCGTACGGCCTATGGTGAGCTCTTCCCGGGGGCACGCGTTCGAGTCACCCTTCCCGATGGGACACAGCAAGAAGGCAAGCTGGACGCGCAGTCGCGGTGGCGATGCGGCGATGTCCGTGATTTCGGTCCGTGCGCGGTCGAGATCCTGGAGCTCGGAGCTCGTGTCGCTGCGGATCAAGCTCTCCAAGGAAGAGGGTAGTCGGGCGGAAGGACCGGCTTGCAAGGCGCGGTTCTCGAACTACGTCGCTTCGAGCGCCGACGACTCCAACCCGACCAGCGTCAAGCGGATCTCGTCGCGGCCTGGTACATTCTCGGGATCCAGCGGGGTGCCAAGCCATGCAGAGAAAAGGCGCGATGCTGTTCGCCGAAGCGTGGATCGAAGCCTGGAATCGACGCGACATCGAGCGGGTCTTGGACCTCTACGCGGACGACTTCTCGTTCACCAGCCCCACAGCCCTCGAGGTGATCGGTCAGGCGACAGTCGTAGACAAGGGGGCCTTGCGCGGCTACTGGCAGACGGCACTGGCGAAGATGGACGATCGTCATTTCTCGCGGAGCGAATCCTCTGGGACGAAGCAACACGCGAGCTCGGCATCGTGTACACGCGTCACCTGCACGGAAACGCCAAGAGGGTGCTGGAGACGTTTCTCTTCGACGAGGATGACGACGTGATCCGCACGGAGGTGCTGCACGGGTGCGTACCCCGCTGACGACCCCGACGCGAAGGGGGGCACACCGCGATCGTGCGTTTGGTTCTCGGGTAAGGTTCTTCCTACTTGCCGAAGAGGGCGTCGAGGCTATCGGCGGTCAGGAGCCGCTCGATGAATTGGTCCAGCGCTTCATCGGTGGCGTCGTCAAGGCGAGTTCGCTGCGCCTCGGACAAGCCCCCGTACTTGGCGACGACGACCTTGGCCAAGGTCTCGATGCGACCCTCGGCACGGCCCTCGGTGCGGCCCTCGGCACGACCCTCGGCACGGCCCTCGGCACGGCCCTCGGCACGACCTTGTTGGATGAGCTTCTCGGCGGCGGTCATGATGCTCTGCTACTTGCCGAGGAGGGCGTCGAGGCTGTCGGCGGTCAGGACGCGCTCGATGAACTGGTCCAGCTCTTCATCGGTGGCGTTGTCGAGGCGATCTTGATGTGCCTTGGACAGGCCCCCGAACTTGGCGACGACGAGCTTGGTCAAGGTCTTGACGCGACCCTCGGCGCGGCCTTGTTGGATGAACTTCTCGGCGGCGGTCATGATGCTCTCCTTGCTCGATGCGGCGACGTTCACGCTGGTGGCACAGATCTCGTCGTAGGGCTCGTCGTCGAGGAAGACAATGGGGATCACGGGTGGCAAGCGTCCTCCGTCCCCGACGTCGCCGCTCACCCGGGACACAAGGGGAGGCGTGGGCCCTCGGCGATCCGTCCCGTCTACTTCGCGCAGTTGAGCCGCACGCGCTCGCCGTCGAGGGTGACGTCGTCGTTGGCTTCCAGCGCGATGTCGCCTCGGGTGGCGCGCAGGCGTTGTTCGTCCGCGGTGAGGGCGAGGGGGCCGTCGCTGGTGATGTCGACGCCGTCGCGGCCGTGCAAGCGGATCCGCCCGGCATCGACGCGCACTTCCCCCTCGGTGCGAACGGCAAGCTCAGCCGCCGCGAGCTCGATGTGCACACCACGCTCGGTGATCTGCAGGGTCACGGCGATCATGCCGTTGGCGGTTTGGATGCGAAGGGTGTCCCCACCTTCGGTGCGCTCCATGTGCAACGTATGGGAGGCCGCGAGGGCCAAGGAGCGCGTGGGTTGGTCGTTGGGCTGTGAGTCTTCCCGTTCGGTCATCGTGGTGGCTCCGCGTAGTTCAGCAAGGCGGCCCATCCCTGGGTGTCGACACAGTAGGATGGCAAATTGAGGACACTGCCGTCCATTCGCGGCCAGGCGGGCGCAGCCGAGCAGAGGATGCGGATGGCGCGTCGCCGAGTGGGGAACCTGAGCTCGAGGACGGGGTCGTGATCCTTGAGGCCACTTTCATAGAGGTACCCGAGGCGGCGGACGACGAGGTCGCGCCGCAGGGCCTCGTGAGTTCGCCCCCGTCGCGGCTCGAAGGCAATGCGGTCGGGTTCGAGCCGCACGTTCGCGGCGATGCGACCCCGGATACGAAGACCCCATGGCTCGATGACCACCAGGACGACGACCAAGGCGAGCACCGCGGCGCCGATCGACAGGGAGACGCGGATCCCGGTGGCAACGCCAGCGCCTTCCAGGAGTACGTGCGCGGCGGCAGCGACACCGACGATCGCTGCGTTCTCTGCCAACACCCACGGGACGACTCCGCGACTTGGGTTGCGGCGGAGGGGCACGATCTGCGTATCCGTGTCCCGCGTCATTTCACCACTGCGATCTGGAAGTCCTCCAACCCTTCGAGGTCTGGGGCGGCGAGGGTCGCGTTGCGCGGTGCGTAGGCGGCCGGGAGCTCGGCGCTGACCCGCCATACGAGGTACACGAGCCGCGTGTCGGTGAGGACGCCGACCGTGTGCAGGCCGAGGTCCGTTTGGAGCGGGGTCCCGCGCAAGGTCAGCACCAACTTCGGGCGGTCGCCAGGCAGACGAAAGTTGAGCGTGCCCGAGGGGGAGAGGCCCTTGGTGGTGATCGTTTCGTCGCCGCGCATGGGTGGCACCGCGAGGCCGAGCGACGCCCCGTTGAACAGGCGGTAGTCGATCCGGAGGTCCTCGGCGGTGGTCGGAACGCGAAAGCGCTCGGTGAAGTCGGGGGGCAAGAAACCCAACCGAGCCTCTGCGACATCCGCCGGAGGCGCGAACAAGGGCATGGCGCAGCCAAAGGCACAGCGCGGGAACCATCCGGGATCGACCCATCCCAACCCAGCGGGGAGCGGCTGGCGATCCCACTTGCCCATGTCAGGGCAGACGATTCGATCCGCGCGCAGCCGTTGATCGGCCCGCTCGATGTTGGGGAGCCGCAGGCCGTCGATCATCTCGGCGTGGTCACCGACGACGAAGCCCCGTCCCACGGGGTTGCGCGGGTAGGCACCTGGCACCGTCATCATCATCGCCAGGGCCTCCGCCATGTCGACGGGAGGGTGCGGATGCTGCACGCGCGGGTCGACGCCTCCGTAGGCGCGGTCGTAGCCGAGCGGCATCGTCTCGAATGGCTCGGGATCGGAGATCGAAGGCTCTCGTCCCCTTCGGTACGCGCAGCGGCGGTCTCCGGTGATCTGGAGCCGAATCTGGCGTTCGATGTGGGGCAGACCGACCTCGACCTCCATCGAGGTGCATGCTCTGCCCGGCGCGTGCGCCTGCCCGAAGAACACCACGTCCGTCGCGACCTTGTAGGGCGCCACATCGATCTCCCCGCGCCACGATGGATCGTAGCCGTTCGCAGGAGGCTCGTCGGTGGTGTCGACCGGGAGCTGCTCGTCGGCGACCACCAAGCGGAGATCCTCGCGGATCCGGTAGGTCCGCTTGGTCAGGACGGAGAGGATGGGCCGCCCGACCGAATCGTACGCCAGCACGGAGATGGGTTCACACCAGGTCATTGGGGCAGCTATTCGAGCATCGGCACGCTCTCGACCAGGCCATCGGTCGGCTGGGGGGCGCGCGGTGGAGGGGGTTCGTCGGCCAACGCCTCGTCGATCGAACGCGACAGGTTCGTCAAGGGGTCGGAGGTCACGGAGCCGATCGCGGGCGAGAGGACCTTCGTGCCCACGGTGGTACCGATCTTTCGGATGACGCGCTCGATGACGGCATAGTTGAACAGCCCGATGGTGAATCGGCCGAAGCCGATGCGGGCGACCAGGGGTCCCAGGCGAGGATAGAGGCGATCCGCCATCCGCAAGGACCATGCCTCCCAGGGGCCTTTCACGGCCGGAATCCGGAAGAATCTGCCCACCAGATAGCTGAGCAAGCTGTCGATCGCGACGCGGATGTACCCACAGATCAAGTCGCCCCACGAGAAGCCGTACTTGACGGTCGTCCACAGCGCCGACAGGTTCATCCCGATCGGCAGCGGCAAGCTGACGCTTGGCGCCGGATTGGCGCACACCTGGAACATCGCGTAGATGTGCCACCATCCGGCTTGTTGGCCATTGATCGTCACCGTGGCTTTGCCGAACATCACTTTGCACTTCGAGAACGCGATGTGAGCCGCGAGGATCGGGGTCGGTGGCCCATAGGGGATATGCGGGAGCAAGAATCCCATGTCGTGTCCGAGTTGGACGGCACCGAAGCCCCACCCTTCGTACTCGACGTTGGGCGAGATCTTCGCCCAGACCAGCCCATACCGCAGTGGGAGGAACATGACCTCACCGTGAGGGAGGGTCACGGGCGCAAAGGCAGGAGGAGGCGTCATGTCATGCGGGACCAACGGCGCCACCGCGAGACAAGAGCTTCTGAGGCTGAACACGGTCATGACACGGCTCCAGGTTCAGGTTGGGCGACGCTCAACCGGACGCGGCGCACTTGCTTGGCCTGCACCCGGTAGCGAAATGAAGTCCGGAAACTCGTCACCACGCGTCCATCCTCGGGAAACAGGGCCAGAGTATCGAAGCGGGGGACCAGCTCGAACGCCTTGTCTCCGAGCTCGACGTCGACCTTGAGCGACAACCGTGGCACCGAGAACCGGAAGGCGCCAGAAGGGGTCACGCCGCTGAGTACGCCCGTACTTCCCGGCTCGAGCGCATCGAGGGTGAGGTCCGGGTGTGCGCAGCTGAATGCGTGTTTGGTGAAACGGTACGTATAGTCGTTGAGATCGAGGACCTGCACCGAGCGTCGCAGGTGCAACCCCGTCTGCGGCGGAAGCGGAGCCCAGCCCCGCGGGGTCGGCTGATCGCGCCACGACTTGATGCGTGCGTTTGGGTCTTCGACGTTGGGTAGCGCCGTCCCGGCCGCCGCCACCGACTCGCACACGTAACCGCGCCCCTGGGGATTGTCGGGAAATGCCACGTCGCCGTCACGATAGTGTGCCAAGCCCCCGTACGCACGTTCGTACACGAGCGGCATCGTCGTGAAGGGCTCTGGCCGACTCGCCACCTCGTCTCGTCCCCAAGTACGATCACCGATGACCAACAACTCGTGGGAGAACGACCCGATCTTCATGCCCACGACCATCGCCTCCGTGGGTTTGCCGCGCGGCGCATACGCTTGCCCGTGGACGAAGACATTCACCCCGCTGCGGTAGGGGACTTGATCGCTAGGCAAGATCCCCAGCGGGGCCGCCTCTGCCTCCTCCCGGATCACGGTCTCCTCGGCGGGACAGAGCTTCATCTCGCCGCGGTCCCCGACGTGGTGGGCGACCTGGACGAGAACCGTGCCCAGCATGATGTCCGGCTCGGGTTCGCCACGGAACATCCGAGCCGCGTAGGGGGTGTCGTTGTCCAGCTTCACGCGAAGGCTCTGACGAACCGTAGAAGGAACGTTGACCGCCGTCAACCATCGAGAGGCATCCCTCACTCTGTACGTCGCGTACATCGACACCGCGGCGCTCGATCGTGGTGGGACGTAGCGGGGCACCCGGTGATGACGCGGCGAGGCCTGGGGAGGTGAACACGGTGAACACCACTTGGCATCTTGGAACAGGTCTGACCATCGTACGATTCGGACCCGTACCACGAGTCGCCCGTGGATCCCGCGGCCACTTTGACCCCAAGCTTCACATCGATGGTACGGTCTTGGGAGTCAGGGGGGCCAAGCGATGCAGAGAAAAGATGCGATGCGGTTTGCTGAGGCGTGGGTCGAAGCCTGGAATCGACGCGACATCGAGCGGGTCTTGGCGCTCTACGCTGACAAGTTTTCGTTCACCAGTCCCACGGCGCTCCAGGTGATCGGTCGAGCGACGGTCGTGGACAAGGGGGTCCTGCGAGACTATTGGCAGAGGGCACTGGCGAAAATGGATGATTTGAGATTCTCCCTGGATCGCATCCTCTGGGACGAGGAAACTCGCGAGCTCGGTATCGTCTACACGAGTCAGCTGAGCGGAAACACCAAGAGAGTGTTGGAAACCTTCCTCTTCAATGAGGACGACGACGTGATCCGCACGGAGGTGCTACACGGGAACGTGCCCTGAACCACGGCATGAGGTGGGGCGAGTTCGAACAAGGTTGGCCAGGGCGGCGGCCGGCGTGCGGGCATCACGAGGCGCCCAAAGCACGAGCGTGGGAAGGCGGATAACACCTTGTCCTTGATGGGCTGAGGGAACATGACCAAGAAGTCGAAGGAACTTGACCTGTCTCGCATCGACCTGAACCTGCTCGTGCTGTTCGAAGCGGTGATGGCCGAGCAGCATGTCGCGCGGACGGCGAAACGGCTGCACGTCTCGCCGTCCGCGGTGAGCCACGGCCTCGCGCGGCTGCGGCAGACGCTCAACGATCCGCTATTCCTCAAGCACCCCAAGGGCGTCGTGCCGACGGCTCGCGCGATGGAACTCGCGTCGCCCATCTCCGAGATCCTCGAGCGCGTGCGCCTCGTCGTGTCGAGCGCGGAGGGCTTCGATCCCACGCAGTCGACTCGGCGCTTCACGATCGGTGCCCCTGATGCCGTGTTTCCAGTGATCGCCCCGCCTTTGCTCGCAGCGCTGGCCAAGGAAGCGCCACGGATCGACCTCTCGCTCTGCACGGTGCTCCCGCAGCAAGCGCTCGCCAGTCTCGATGCTCGCGAGGTCGACCTCTCGATCCAGCCTCTCGTCGAGATTCCTCCCCGCTTCACGGCCACGCCGCTGTACGAGGAAGAGTTCGCGATCGCGATCCGACAGGGGAACCCGCTCGGAATGAGGCTCACGCTCGCGCAGTACTGTGCAGCATCGCATGTGCTCGTCTCGGCCACCGGCGATCCGTTCGGAAACGTCGACATCGAACTGCGCAAGCTTGGGCGGTCGCGTCGGGTGGCAGCGACGGCACCCAGTTTCATCGCAGCGCTTGCGCTGGTCTCCGAGACCGATTTGATTTCGGCGGTACCGAAGCTCTCGACGATCTATGCCGCGCGGTTCGGCGTGAATCTCGTGAGCCCACCGGCACCGCTGAAGCCCCTCGGCCGCGCTTCGCTGCGGCTCGTGGCGACCAAGTCGGCGATGGCAGACGGGGGGGTGGCGTGGTTGTTCGACATGGTCGTCCAATGCACCCGCCGTTTGCGTCGTTAGGCGTGTTCAGCAAGTCGATGAAATCGTATCACTTGGCTCAGCAGCTATTCGGCCGCATGGTACGGGCATGAAAGCAAGACATTTCGCCGGCTCGGGCATCGTCTCCGTACTCCTCGCCTGCGGGTCCGAGCCATCGTCACCGTCGCCCGCGGACGTTGCAGATCTCGTTCGGAGCTCCGAGGAAGCCAACCAGGCGCTGGTGCGTGGAGACATCGATCGCTACAACGAGCTGGTATCCATGACGGACGACTTCATGTTGATGCCGCCCAACGGTCGAGTCGCGCCAAGGGGCACCGTGGACGATCGCAACGAGCGCATGCGTTCGTTCTTCAAGGGCGGCTCGCAGACGCAAGAACTCGTGCACGCCTTCACTTCCCGGGACATGGTCGTGCTCGCGGTGATCGAACGAGGACACATCGCCGTGGCGGACATTCCGATGCAAGATTGGGCGCTTCGCGTGACGATCGTGTATCGGCGCGAGAACGGCAAATGGAGGCTCGCACACCGCCACGCGGATCCGCTGGTCCACGGTATCACTTGGAACGAAGCGGCATCGTTCGCCCGTAGAGGATGAACCTCCATGCAGTTCGAACACGTCGTTCTCGTTGCCTGGGCCGTGCTCGTATTCTTCGTGCTCGGCCAGATCTGGTTCGTGCAGATCGTCGTCTATCCGTTGTTCGCTCGCGTCGGAGTGGCAGAATATGTCGACTATCACCGGTTCTACGGGCGCAGAATCCCGCTCGTCGTGATCGTTCCGGGGTTTCTGACCTTCCTGCTCCCGGTCCCCCTGGCGTTGTGGGGCCCAGGGGTACCCACGTGGATGAGCGCAACGAACATTGGCGCGGGGCTTTGCGGACTCGTCGTCACCATTCTCTTCGCCATCCCGCGCCACGCTCGGTTGGAGCGCGGTGGAAAGGACGAAACGACGATCTCCGAGCTCATTCGCGTCAACTGGGTGCGTACCGCCTCGATCACGGCGCAGGGGGTCGCGACGTTCACGATGCTCTGTCGTGCGGCCGGGTGAGCACGCGCCTCGGAGGCCGATGCGTCGTACGCTCACCGAGAGGAATCCTCGAAGGGCGACCTGGACGACCACGCCGGATCACTCGGCCACCTGGAGGCGGATCGAGTAGCCGCCGCGTTGACCCTCGGGCGGCGCGGTCACGAGCACGCCGAAGCGGTACGGCACCGTCAACGCGACGAGGTAGTAGACGATCTCTGGTTCGCTGGCGCCCACCCTGCCTGCTACCTCGCACACGAGGGTGGAACCGTTCTCCTCGGGCAGGCACTCGCCGAGGCCCTCGCGCCAAGCGATGACCGAGACATCGACACCCGGGTCGGGGGTCACGACGATGTCCCATACGTTCGGTGCAGGAAGATCGAACGCGTAGACCTGATACGGCCCGGGATAGTCCGCGGGGAACGGATCACACGCGACGTCGGATCGATCCATCCAGTCCGAGAGGTCGATGTCCCAACCCGGATCCGCCGTCGAGCCACGGAGCTCCTCTCCGAACGTGAGCTCGACCTCGAACGGGCATCCGCTCGGTTCGACGGTGTCGGACTCGCTCGAGGAACCGACGGGTTCGGACGTGGCCTCGGTGGATTCGGTGCTCTCGCTCGAGGTCGCGTCGACCACACCCGAGCTCTCCGTGGAGGTCGACGTCGACGAGGCGCTCGTCGAGGAGGAGGTGCCGGTCGAGGTGCTGTCTCCACTCGAGGTCCCGGAGGTGCTGGTCGAGGTGCTGTCTCCACTCGAGGTCCCGGAAGTGCTCGAAGAGGTGGTGGTGTCGGGGTCCGAGGTGGTGCTGGACTCGCTGGTGGTGCCACCCGGGTGAGGCACGAGGTTGCCATTGGGGTCGAGCGGGTCCTTGCCTACCGTGCTGACGCAGACGGAGGTCTGGTCGCAGCGTTGCTGCGCGTGGGGGCAATCGGCATCGAACACGCACGGATCGTGGCACTCGAGGTCTACGGCGCACACTTGTGCGCCCTTGCATGCCGCGAGGTCCATCTCGCACGTGGTTTGGTTGGGGAGCTGGCAGACGTTCAAGGCCCCGCTGCCGAGGACGCAACGTTCGAGGTTGGGGCAGTCCTCATCGGCGCGACACTCCTCGTGGCAGTAGTCGAAAATGCAGACGAAGTCGCCTTCGCAGTCCGAGTCGAGCCTGCACGGATCCCCCAAGATGTTGTTCAGATCATCCCGCGCATCCAAGAGGCGACAGCCGGCGAGCCCTAGGCCCAGGGACAATGCTGCCCAGCGCCAGTGTGTCTTGCGTGCGTTTCTCATGCGTGAGCTCCGAGTCTCCGGGGGCATCCTGCCATCGAGGCCGACGCGTTGCCACGTCGAACTCGTGTCCACAATGCGGCACTCCGATGGGAGCTGCGGGAGGTTAGAGATAGTTCCAGGCACAGGTCCCGCTCTCGCACACGAAGCCATCCGTGCGCGGGCAGTCGCAACCGCTTCCGGTCCCGAGCGAGCATCCCGCAGGCTCGGCGGCGTCGCGCAAGCTCTCCCACTCCGTGAGATCCGCGTCGATCCGGGCGACCCAGTCGCGGGTACATCCGCAGCTCGTCCCCGTGAGGACCTGTCCGCATTGCTCGTCGTCGTCGCAGCTACGAATCTCCTGCGTCTCCGCGGCGAACGCTGCGGTGAGCTCTTCGCAGCTCTGTTCCGTGGGCGGTACGCAGATCCCTCCGCAGTCGGCACCTCCCGCTCGAGGATCGCAATCATCGCTCGGGTCATCCACGCAGACGAGATCGTCGGGGCAGGGGAAGCCTGCGATGCCGCCACAGAACCCCGGCCCTCCGGTCCCAGTCTCCGCGGGGTCCGTGTCGCCAGGTCCCGTCTCGGAGTCGCCCGTATCGGAGCTGCCACCGTGCGTGCTCGATCCGACGTCGCAGAGGGCTGGGTTGCGCTTGCAAAGTGGAAGGTCACACCCGGCGACGAGAAGCGGTACGACGAGTCCAAGAAGTGTTGCGATACGCATGAGCGACGACTCCGACGAGCAGTTGCGTGGAATGATGCCTCATCGTCGGTGAGCGGGGGAGCCTCGTCGCGTGCCGACCCGCAGAGCGATTTCATCACGCGCGATGGAGCCACTGCACGTGGGGTCGGGAGGAGACAATGTCGCTCGGGTTCAGCGCACGCTCGTTTCTCGTGGGATGCGAACGGCGATTCCGTCGAGTACGCGGACGAGTCCGTACTCGAACTCGTCGCGTGGCGGATCGGTCGGCTCGAACGCTCCCGCTGCGATCACGCGGGCGAGCGTGGGGTAGCGCTCGCTCGTGACGACGGCCTCGAAGATCCGCGCATACACGCGTTCGAGCTCCGCCATCGAGCTGCGTGAACGCCGGATCTCGCGGGCCATGCTGACTTGCAGGCGTGCGGCACCGCGAACGTAGCTGTCGACGGCCAGCACGGTGGAGACGAGCTCTTGATCGGGGAGGCCGAGGTCGCTGACCGCCTGGAGGCCGGCGTCGAGCCAACGCAGGTGGTTGGGCCCAAACGGCGCACGGAGCTCCATTTCCAGCCTCCAGGGATGGCGGTGGTGACGCTCGAGGCTCGCACGCGCCCACCCTGCGAGCTGCGAGCGCCAATCCTCGCTGGTCTCGGGTTGTGGCGGAGCGCCCAGCGCTGCATCCCGCATGAGCTCGACGAGCTCCGCTTTGCCGGGGACATGGCGGTATAGGGACATCGTCGTGAAGCCCAAGCGCTCGGCGACGCTGCGCATGGAGAGTTCGCCGAGGCCTTCGGTGCTGCTTTGGTGCTGGGCGCCAGCGATCCCGTGTCTGCGGACGCCGAAGAGCCGCCGCTCACGCTCGAGATGCGGATCTCGGCCCTCGCGGTGCGACATCTCGGCCAGCCACAGCCTTTGGCGCGACGAGCAGAGCATGTTCGCCTTCGTGACGGGGCCGGCTCATGCCGCCGCGATGTCCCAGTCTCGCAAGATGCACCACGCGGCCGCGGGGGCGCACTGGACGGGTCCGGTGCGCGACCACGCGCCGACCTGGCAAGACGGCATGTCTCGTTTCGTAGACGAAGTCGCGACGCGGTAGTCGATCTCGCGCCCTCAGGACGCTTGTTCGACGTTGCCTCGTTCGGCGCGGCCCTTGCCGGTGCGTTTGGCCCGCAGCAAGGCTTGGTCGGCGATCCGAAACAGATCGGAGGGTCCGAGCATCGGTTGTCCGGACGTGACCGCCGCGACCCCGACGCTGGCTTCGATGCCCTCGGGGGTCGCCCCATCACGTCGCTCCTTCAACCTCGCGAGGATGTGCTCGGCGACGGCCATCGCTCCTTCGAGCGGAGCACCTGGCAGGAGCACGATGAACTCGTCTCCGCCGATGCGGGCCACGATGTCGGAGTCTCGGACGGCGGCGCGCAGGGTCGCGGCGACGCGCGTCAACACGCGGTCGCCTTCGTCGTGCCCGAACTTGTCGTTGATCGCCTTGAAACCGTCGAGGTCGAGCACGAGCAGCGCAAACGGACGGCCCTCGGCAGACTTCCTCGCGAGCTCGCGCTCGAGACAGGCGGTGAAATGGCGCCGGTTGGGCAGTCCGGTGAGGGGATCGGTGATCGCCATCTGTGCGACGGACTGATGGGCACGCTTGACGCTCTCCGTGAGGCGGGCGTTTTTCACTGCGGCGGAGATCGTCTGGCGGAGACGTTCATAGATCCGCGTGTCCTCGGAGCTGTGTTCGAACCCGGCGACCCCAAAGCGCTCGCCCGGGGAGCTGAGCGCGACGTAGACGAAGACCCGACCCTCCATCACCGGCAACGTGGGGGGTCCGTCCGAAGTTGGGGCGGCGCGCGAGACTTGGACGTCGGCGCCGTCGAACTGCAGGTGCGACGCCAAGTGTGCCCCTTCGTGCTCGAACAGCGAGATGATGCCCGAGCGGATCCCGAGCCGTGGGAGGTGCTCCGCGCTCGCGCGCAGGATCGCGTCCTCGTCGCTCACGCCGAGCAGCGCTGCCGTCACATCGTTGAAGGCACGCATCTGTTGAACGACGTAGTCCCACTTCTGGGCTTGTGCTTGCGACATGACGTCGTGGGCCAACACGACGGTGTCGTCGAATAGGTCGTCGACGGCGTCGCGCATCTCTTCGCTCGGTGCCGCCTGGACGACGGCACGGCGCAGCGCAAAGAGTTCGTCTTGGAACTTCGCGATGGATCCGCCGCTGCGCAGCGTCTCTCCGAGGAGCTCCTCGATCTCGGCGAGGAAACGCGGTCGCTCCGTGGGATCCTTGCGCAGGTTGGCGAGCGATCTTCCCATCCACTCGTCCCAGTCGGTGGCGGTCTCGAGACGAACTTTGACCGCAGGGTCGAGCGTGCGACGAAAGCTCTTGATGTGGAGCGCCGCGGTCTGCTCGAAGGGAGGACTCTCGGGGCTGTTGCTGCGTGTTTGCGGCAGTCGTGCCTCTCGGCTCGCCCGTTTGCAGCCACAGGAGCGGCGCACCACCAGGTGCGCGCGCAGGCGCTCGGCGGTGGCGCGCGGAGGTTGTCCGCGGATCTGTCCGAGGACTTCGCTGATTGCCGATGAAATGAGTGCCGTGAACGGTTGCGCGACGGTCGTGAGCGGGGATCGAAGAAAACGTGCGTAATGGATGTCGTCGAACCCCGTGAGTGCGACATCCTCCGGAACGCGGATGCCTCGACGCTCGAGCTCCAAAAGGGCGCCCACGGCCATCTCGTCGTTGGCGCAGACGACGGCATCGAGGCGATCGATCGGGATCTGGCGTCCGTCGAGCAGCTTTGCGATGCCGCGAGCCCCCGAGGCTCGCAAGAAGTCGCCCGGAACGATGTAGTCGGCCCGCGCGGTGCGGCCTGATGCCTGGAGCGCGCGCTCGAAGCCACGTTGGCGTTCCACGCTCTCTTGGCTGCCCGGCGGGCCTGCGATGAACGCGAGGTGCTCGAACCCGTGAGCGTCGACGAGGTGCTTGCAGAGGTCGAACATGCTCTGCTCGTTGTCGACGTGAAAGCTGACGTATCCGTCGATGTTGCCGCCGATGGCAACCGTGGGAACGCCGAATCCCCGCGTCACTTCCGAGAGCTTGGCGGGCGTGGTCTCATGGCCGAGCGTACAAACGGTGAAGATGACGCCATCGAGCGCTTGGCGTGTCACCATCTCGTAGATGAAGTTGCGGTGACTATCCGTCGCCGAATGCAAGATGCCGCCGGCGACCGCGAGTAGATCCACGCCGTGGTCTCGGGCGACCGTGACTGCGATGTCGAGGAGCGAACTCTGAAACTCCTGCTCGAAGGCGTCGGTGACGAGTCCGAGACGAATCTTTCGCGTCATCGCCTGCTCCTTCGAATCGACTCGTGGGTCGGTAAACGCGTGCTCCCGGACCGCCGCGCCGATCCGTCCCCGGACCGGTACCGCCAACGTCGAGGGTGCTGGAGCGAGCCGGTCAACAATCGGGTGCATCGTAACACGGACGGACTCGCCCGCCGATCTGGTTGCACGCTCGGCGCGCGCCGGGTCATCGTGTTCGGAATCCGCACCGTTTTGCGTTAGCGTGACAGTGACACACGTTCCGAAGGTACGTGTGTTCGTCATGTGCCAGGGGAGCTCGTCCGTGGCACAAGTGGGACCTCCGCACACGCTGTCGGCCCGAAAACGGTGCGAGGAGCGGCGAGGGGCTAGGAGAGCTCGCGGGCGAGCTCCTTGAAACGACCCCATGGCATGGCCGGCCAGAGCTCCGTGGACGCATGACCAAAGGTTCGCACGAGCGTCGAGACCTTCACCGCGGCCTCGTTGTCGGGAGCTCGGAAGATATCGACATAGTCGTATCCACCGAGGATCGCGTAGCTCTGGATCCACTGGACGAGCGGGCACTCTCGCCGCACACGCTCCATGACAGCGCGCTCGAGCTCCTCGAGCGCAAGCGGCGACTTGAGTGTTCCGTGGGCCAACCGCGTCAGCATCACGTACGTCTCCATGTTGTTCTGTGATCGTTCCATCGCGCGAGGTGTCGGCAACTCGCGTGCCAACGGGTTCGGAGTGCGCAGGCGTGGCGAATCGTGGCTGCTTCGCCGCTCTCGCTCTCGACCACTCGCCGCCGATGACGGATCGCGCGTGTCGATTCGACACGACGGGACCCGGACCGCACACGCGCGACCTCGTGCTGCGTGGTTCTCCGAGCTGTTCGGTCACACCGAGCGGTGACGCCTGGTGCATCGGCGTCACGGGGCACCTGTCTCCGGTCGGGCGTACGCGCACGCCCGGGACTCTCGAATATTCGTAGAATCAGGCGCTTCACGATTGGCGCGCTGGTCTACGTGTTGCAGATCACCGTCGCCGACATCGAGGATGTGCCTGCGTCCACCGGAGAGGGGGCGTGAACGAGTATGAGCCCTCGTGCCGTGGGTGCCTCGAAGAAAGCCAAGGAGTACAGCATGTCGATCACCAAAACTACGATTCGAGGCGCACTCGCGGCCCTCATGCTGAGCCCGATCGCTCTCGTTGGAGAGGCGTGTGCCACCACGAGGATGGCGGGGGAACAGTCCGACGATGCGCGGATCACCGGTAGGGTCGGTCGTTCTCTCGTCGCCGATCCTGAGGTCCGCCGCTACCAGATCGATGTGGACACGCTCGACCGCGTGGTGACACTTCGCGGTATCGTCGAGTCCGAAGAGATCAGCCGCGCCGCCGAAGAGATCGCCCGCACCACGGACGGTGTCGAACGGGTCGTCAACCAGCTGAAGATCGAGTCTCACGAGGAATCGGAACAAAAGAAGGAGGCGAATGACGAGCAGCCGGCGGATATCGTCATTCGCACGAAGGTCGGGACGTCGCTCACCGCTGACCCCCAGATCCGGCGGTTCAACATCGACGTGGACGTCCAGGACGGCGTCGTCGCGCTCTCCGGCGTCGTGCACGACGAGGTCGCGAGACTCGAGGCCGAGAAGCTGGCCCGCAACGTCGAGGGCGTACGCGAAGTTCGCAACGAGCTCACCGTCAACGAGGACGACCAGCTGCTCAGCGAGGACGATTCCGATCCCAAGAAGACGGGCTCGGACGAGAGCGAAGCCGAGGACGCCGAGGAGCGTCGCGACGAGCCGAGCGACCGAAAGAACCAGGACAAAGACACGACCGAGCGTTGAACCGACTCTCGGAGGCGAGGTGCGGTCGGACCCCATGCACGGCCGTTCACTCGCGCATCGTTTCCCTGCGACCGAGACCCGTACGGGAACCGGAACACGCGACGTTGGCCCGCCAGGGTGTGCGACTTGCAAAGGCGTGCTGACGGAGCGTCCCGGTTCCCGTACGGGTCTATTTTTTTTTCCCCGACGGGTATCGAACGCGTGACCTGAACTCGTTCGCGCGCGGAGAAGAGAGGACAAAAAGAGAGGGAGGCGAAACACTTCTCGCCTCCCTCTCTTTTATTTATCCGTGGCCGCGATGGGCGTCATGCTCGGGCGATGTTGAGCGCGCGCGTGGATTCGAAGACCCCGCGAATGACCTTGCCGCGCTCTCCGCTTTCATCCGTCACGGCCACCGCGATGTTTCCCTTGCGGACGGCGTCTTCGACCATCTTGGCCTCGGTCTCGCTGAATCCAAGGCCCACCAGGCCCCCCGTGATGCCTCCAAGGGCGCCACCCGCTCCGGCGCCGGCGAGCGCTGCGATGATCGGGCCCACGAGCAAGACGCCGATCCCAGGGATCGCGATGCCCGCGACCGCCGTCAGGCCGGCCGCGAGGGCCCCAAGGGCGCCCCCGATCGCGGCTCCTCCGGCGGCGCCTTCGGGTGCCTTGGACCTTTGGGTGATCGCGAGATGGCGCTTGCTGGCGTCATCGGAGACCAACATGCTGATCTCGCTGCGCGCGATCCCTTCCTCTTGGAGTCGCATGACGCACCGGTCGGCGTCGATGCCGTTGTCATAGGTTGCGATGAGTGTCTTTGTCATCGAGATTCTCCAGGAAAGACGAATGCAAGGCTCGGGCCACGGGCGTAACCCGGATCGTGATCGACGTCCATTCGGTGTGGATGGCACGCGCTCTGCAGTTGTCTTCGGGGTGAGGAAAACGAACGTGATGCAACCCAACGAAGTCTCCGCCGCTCTGGAGCGTGTGCGACGCCTCGAACGCCCAGTGCTTTCTGTCTACGCCGACGTGGATCCCGTTCACGACCGCAGCAACCAAGCCGCGCGTATTCGCTGCAAGAATACGTTCAAGGCCAGCGGTGATGTTCCCGAGGCGCTCGTGGAGGGCGTCCTCCATGCGTTCGATGAGCCGGTCCGGTCGCGTTTCCGGGTCGTCTTCGCCAATGCCGAGGAAGTCGAGGTCATCGACCTCCCCGTGCGGGTCATCGATGATTCAGGCAGCGACAAAGTGTTGCAGCATTTCGGCGAACCCTATCTTTTGCCGCTGCTTGCCGCATTGGCAGATCACCCGCGTTGTCTCGTGATCGCCGTGGATCGTGATCATTTGCGGGTGTTCGACACCTTCCTCGGCGAGATCGAGCTCGTCGCCGAGAAGGCGCGCGAGACGGTCGCAGAGGAAGAGGACACGCCCGACAACGTCAAAACTCGGTTCTCGGCGGGCATCTCCCGCGTCAACCCCACGCACGCGCGGAGCAGCGACACCGCGAGCAACCGGCAGAACGGACCGAGCTACGTTGCCAACCGCTCGGGCGGAGCCGTTCAGCTCGCGGCCGAGCACATCGAGCACGCGCAACGCGCGTTCTACCGTGAGAGCGCGAAGGACATCGATGCGATCATGCAGGAGCGACGGGTCGAACACGCGATCGTCGTGGGTCCGGAGCGCAGCGCACATGCGTTTGCGGCCTCCGTGCCTGAGTCGTTGGCGCAGCGCATCGAGGCCCTGATGCCCGCCCCTGCGGACGCTCCCAAGGAGTCCTCACTGCTCGCGCTCGTCGATTCCACGCTCTTGGATCTGGCGCAGACGCGGAAGCGTGACCTGTTGCATCAAGTCGCGGAGAGCGGCCTGCATGGCGTTGGCCCGTGCCTTCAGGCGCTCCAAGAGGGCCGGCTCAAAACACTGGTGGTTTCGGAACACTTGAAGCAATCGGTCTTCTATTCCACGGACGGCGAGCACGTGGCCTTGAGGGCGACGGCCGCAAGAGATCTCGATCCTCGCGGAGAGATCGAGGAGGTCGAGCTCGCGGATGTCCTACCGCGCTTGACGAGCCGCTGGGGCACGCGGCTCGAGTGCGTTCGAGGTGACGCCGCCCCGCGGCTCGAGGGAGAGTTCGGAGGGATGGCGGGCGTGCGGCGCTACTGACTGCGTACGCGGCTCCCGCCCACAGAAACGGGCGGACCGGGGCACCTTGGCCCCACGACGCGTGAGCTCCTGGGGCGGCCACAAACAGGACGACCCTTCGATGATGATCGCTGCACGAACCGCGGTTCGGGCGTCGTGTCTGTTACGGGGTCGCGACGCCGCGATTGGAGCCAGGAGCTGCGCATTTCTCGACCGGCGGAGGGATCCGATCCGCATCGGTTCTCGGTGTTCCGCCGAGCCAACTTTTCTTCATCCCAATCGCGCTGTTCTTTCGATCACACGGGACACCATGGATTCAAACGAGTTGGGGGTGCACGGCCTCGTTGACTCACGCGCGTTCTCGACGGAGCCTTGGGGTCGATGTCCTTTCGCGAGTCCTCTTCGTTTCGCGCGCGGCTCCTCGTGAGCGGCGCCCTCGTTGGCATCGGCGCGATCCCGGGTTGCGCCGCACCGACCGATTCACCCACCGCCGACGAGTCCTCCGGCGATGGGTCGTCTGGGGAATCCGCGGGCTCGCAGTCGTCCGAGGAAGCCTCGACGACCACGTCCGAGGAAGCGGACTCGAGTTCGACGCAAGGCGAGGCCGAGAGCACGAGCTCTTCCTCCACGACCGAGGCGGAGGCATCGAGCGCCGAGGCGGAGTCCAGCGCGTCCGTCGGTGACGCGACCACGTCTTCCTCGGAGACCACGGAGGAGGGCGAAAGCGAGGAGGTGACCACCGGCGAGACGGGAGGTCTTGCGATGCGCACGGAGTGCCCCGAACCGCCGCCGGGAGCGGGGGACACCGTCGAGCCCGAGCGCAACTACTCCATCTCCGACGACGTGAAGAACGCGTACCTAGAATTGATCCAGGCGCAAGAGCCGTTTCAAGGCACGCGAGGATCGTTACCCTGGCACTTCTATGAGCCGCCGCAGGTGGCAGAGAACCCCGATGCCCTGTTTCCGCTCGTGCTCGTGTTGCATGGGGGCTATGGCCGCGAGGTCGAAAATGGCAACGTTCGCGTAGATGCCGCCCAGTATCTACTTGGATCAAGCAATGGCCTGCTTACAGAGACCAATCGCGAAACATTTCCAACGTACATCGTTGCGCCACATTGTCGAGTGGGCGAGGGCTGCGTCTTCGGAACGAATGAATGGTCTTCCGATGGCGGAGCATTTTTCGAGATCAGACCCGAACCCTCCGTCGCAGGCGGTACCGCCGTCGAACTCGTGGAACACCTCATCGATGCGTACGCGGTCGATCCTGCCCGCATCTACGTTACCGGTAACTCGATGGGGGGCGGCGGAACGTGGGAGTTCATCCAGCGCTGGCCAGAGCTGTTCGCCGCGGGGGTTCCGGTTTCGGGGCATCCTCCGAGCTACGCGGATCTCGATGTCCTCGCCGCGAGCAAGGTGCCGGTCTGGGCATTCCGAGGCGACAATGACCCCACGAACCCGTCCGCCGACACGATGACTGCCGTCGAACATTTGACCGACAACGGTGGCTGCGCGTGGATGACGACCTACTCGAACACCGGTCACGACGACGCGCTATGGGCGAACCCTTACATGGATGAACGCCTATGGGCGTGGCTGTTCGCTCAACGGATCCCCCGCGTAGGCGAGCCCGGTGCGGGCGATCCGTTCCCCTAGCGATGAGTGAACGTTGGATCTCCGCCCTGCCACGCAACACACGCTGGCAGGCGCGCGGCTCTCTCACGGTGCGGTGACAGCGTCTAGTTGATCCGGTTGCAAGATCCCAGAGCGTCGACTTGCAGAGTGTACGATACGCTTCCTGGCGAGACCGAGCATCGGGCGACGAGGGGAGGCACCGGTAGGCACCCGACCGAACGTCGTTAGTGACAACGTCGTGCTCTTGCAGGCCGAAGGGCCGTGACCCAAACTTCGGCCATGCTACCCACAAGCCTGCGGCGGCGTTCGCTTTCTGTCGTGTCTGCATGCGGTCTAGCCAGCTGCTTCGAGGCTCACGTTGACGGGAGCGACGCGGACTCCACGACGATGAGCGCGGCCACGGACGCGACCACGACATCGACCTCGTCTCAGACCAGCGCCTCTGGATCGACATCGTCCTCCACGTCCGCCTCTTCACTCTCCTCCGAGACGGGACCAGATTCAGAATCGGACGACGGTCCTGTCTGCGGTGATGGAAGAACCGAGGACCCGGAGGAGTGTGACGATGGGAACACACGGGACGAGGACACGTGCCGCGCCGACTGTACTCGCGCCAGATGTGGGGACGGCATCATGGCCATCGGATCGGAGATCTGCGACGACGGCAACACCGACAACTCGGATGAATGTACCGAAGATTGTCGACTCCCGCGATGTGGGGACGGTTTCGTTTACCCCGCCGAGGAGGATTGCGACGATGGCAACCGTGATGACGATGATGCTTGTCCTTCCACATGCGTCTACGCAGGTTCGACCTCAGGGGAGGGGGACGAGAGCGCCGGGTCGGTGGAAACGAGCGACGACATCACGGGCAGTTCCGGAGAGGCAAGCGACGGTGACGTCGGTACAACGGAGGGTTCGGTTCCGTGCAGCGAGCCGGACGATATCTACGTGGAGGGAGGAACTTTCGTGGATGGTCCCCAAGGGAGTCATGCTCCCGCGAGTCACACGATCTCCGCACTTTGTGTCGATAGGACAGAGGTTACTGTGGAGCAGTATACGAGTTGCGTGGAAGAAGGTGTTTGTTCTGAACCTGAGTCCACCTATTCCGACCATGCAAGCGCAAACTATGGCGCGCCAGGCCGCGGGCGTCACCCGGTGAATGGCGTGTCGGTGGACCAGGCGCGCGCGTATTGCGCGCGGGGTGGAGCGCGGTTGCCTACCGAGTGGGAGTGGGAGTGGATTGCCCGCGGAGGCGACGCAGCAAGAGTTTACCCTTGGGGAGATGAACCAGAACCGGCCTGCGACCGCGTTGTGATGAGTTCGGGGGGAGATGGATGCGGACTCGGAATGACGAGTGAGGTCGGCAGCCGATCTCCGCTTGGGGATAGTCTCCATGGTGTCCAGGACATGGCAGGAAACGTCTGGGAGTTCGCGTTGACGAGCGAGGAATTTGGCGGAGAAGTCGCTCGGGGCGGCTCATTGCTGAGCAACTACTCGGTTTACTTTCAAGCTGACCACACTGCGGCGCCGGGGGTGGGTTACAACTATGGGTTTCGCTGCGTGGGCGCCACGATGATTGACTGAGACTTGGGGTCGATGCCAGCACCTTCTGGGCCTTCGGCGGAGCTCGGTGGCTGGTGACCAAAACAGGGGTATGTTTCTTCGGTCCTCTTTGCGCGTGCTGCGGTGGAGGACGATGGTCGCGGCAGCAAGCAGGCTGCGATCCTCAGTCCAGCCAGCAGAGGAAGGCACATGAGACCGGTCCGGTGGTCGTGCGCGCGCGGGGTGCAAGACTTCGGGTGATCATGTCGCTCCCCCGCACTAGCCTCCTGCTCTTCACCCTCTGCTCCGTCGCTGCTTGCGAGAAGCGGGAGGCCGCCACGGCGTCGCCGCGCGGGCCTGCGGAGACGAGAGCGGAGGCTCCGTCCGCAGGAGACAGTTTCGCGTTCCCGCTCTCGCCTCCGGCGCTCTCGGACTTCACGGCCACGCGGGTGTTTCCGCGACTGGAGCTGAAGCGTCCTGTGTTTCTGGCGGCGGCTCCGGGGGACGCGGGGCACGTCTATCTGGTCGAGCAGGACGGGCTGATCAAGAGGTTGTCTCGAACCGGGGATGGATCCGATGCGACGGTGTTCCTCGACCTGCGTGACCGCGTGCGGCGTGAACACGACGAGGAGGGTTTGCTGGGGTTGGCGTTCGCTCCCGACTATGCGCAGTCGGGGGTGTTCTATGTGTTCTACAGCGCCTCGAACCCGAGACGCTCGCAAGTCTCGCGGATTCGTCGTGGGGCGGACGGTCTCGGCGATGCCAAGACAGAGGAACGCGTACTCGCGGTGGATCAGCCGTACGGCAATCACAATGGGGGGACGGTGGCGTTCGGACCGGAGGGCTACCTCTACGCGGGGTTTGGGGATGGGGGCAGCCGGGGTGACCCGCTTGGGGCAGGGCAAGACCTCTCGACGCTCCTCGGCACGATCGTGCGTGTCCAAGTCGATGCGAAGGGGCCGTACCGGATCCCGTCGGACAACCCGTTCGTTGGACGCGCGGGGGCGAAGCCGGAGATCTGGGCCTATGGTCTGCGCAATCCTTGGCGCTTCAGCTTCGACCGGCTGCGCGGCGATTTGTGGGCGGGAGACGTGGGGCAGGACGCGTTGGAGGAAATCGACGTCATCGTTGGGGGCGGGAACTATGGGTGGAATCTCCGGGAGGGGTCGCGCGAGTTCGTGGGTGGTAAGGGCAAATCGGGGGCTGAGCCGCTGATCCCACCCGTGACGGAATATGGACGCGGTTTCGGGGAGAGTGTCACGGGAGGGTACGTGTACCGCGGGGTGGCCGTGCCGTCGCTGCGCGGGGCTTACGTCTACGGGGACTATGTGACTGGCACGGTTTGGGCGCTTCGGGGGGAGCCCGCCGTGCCCGAGCCGATCCTCGCGATCCCGGCGTTGACCTCGTTCGGAGAGGACGAGGAGGGCGAGCTTTATGCCCTCAGCCTCGAACAGGGGGTTCTGCGGATCGACGCGGCCACGCAAGGCGCTGCTGGATTTCCGCGGCGGCTGTCGGAGACGGGCCTCTTCTCCAATGTCGAGACGCTCACTCCCGTGGGGTCGCTCGAGCCGTACGAGCCCTTGGTCGAACTGTGGAGCGATGGCGCGAAGAAGCGGCGGTGGGTCGCCCTTCCGCAGGACGGGAAGGTGTCGTTTTCTCGGGAGGGCGCCTGGCAGTTCCCGGTGGGGACCGTGACGGTGAAGCACTTCGAGCTCCCCCTAGACGATCGCGGCGAGGCGGTGCGCCGTCTCGAGACCCGCGTCATGGTCCACGAGCGCGATGGGTGGTCGGGCTACACGTACGTTTGGAACGAGGCGCAGACGGACGCGGAGCTCTTGACCACGCCTCGGTACGAGGAGATCAGGACGGGTCGCGGAGATCGTGGGTCGCAGACATGGTTCTACCCCGCCGGAAACTTGTGCCTACGGTGCCATACGGAAAGTTACGGGCGGGTGCTGGGCCTGCGGACGCGGCAGTTGCCCAAAGACGATGAGTCCTTGTTCGCGCGGTGGTCGCGGGAGGGGCGCTTCGAGGCCGCACCCGATGCGCTCGAGGGACTACCCTCTCATCCGCGATTGGAGGATGACGCAGCGCCGCTCGAGTCGAGGGTTCGGGCCTATCTCGAGAGCAACTGCGCGCTGTGCCACAACCCCGATCAGAAGCATGCGTCGTCGATGAACCTGCTCGCGGCGCCGCCACGGGATGAGATGAAGCTGGTGGGAGAACCGGTGGTGGCACCGCTTGGGCTTCCCCAAGAGCATCGCGTTCGCCCCGGTCATCCGGATTCGAGCGCGCTCTTGGTCCGCATGAAGCGAATGGGAGGGGACCACATGCCCCCACTTTCGGCCAACGTCGTCGACGCGCGGGCGATCGGTTTGCTCACGGCGTGGATCCAGGCGCTGGACTCTGAGTGAGGCGCTTCACCGCGTTGGTGCAACACCCGAGATTGCGCATCCGAGTGTTTCGCGTCGGCGACGCCATCGCTTGGCCATTGGGGAGATCGACCTCCTCGAGCATGCCGGCGCTGATGGCATTGGAGCAATTATTTAGAGGCGCGAACGCGATAAGGGATTTCGCGGCCCTCTTGATCGAGCACGCACTCATAGTGCGTTAGAAGCGCCGTGATTCGATCATGGACGAGGAGAGAGATTTCCCGTACTGCGTGCAAGTCGCCTCGAGAGGCTTCCCCCACGAGTTCCTCAACCTCGTCAAGCATGGCCCGCAGAGTGTCGCCTTGGATTAGGAGTCCGGGATGGTTCCGACCCAGGTGACGTGCCACGACCGCGTTGCTGGCGTCGCTCAAAACCTCGAATTCTTGCATTGTTGTCATGATTGGGGCTACTGCGGATGAAAAATGACGTGGGGGAGATTCGAGTCTACCTCACCGTTGAAAATGTCCTGATTGCTCGGTGTTCCAGTTTGGATATCCTTGCCACCAGGGAGCGACCGAGACAAGTTGTTTCGCGTCTTGCTGTTCGCATTGATGACGAAGTCGTAGTCAGAACGCGGACTTAGCGGCTTGTTCGGGTTTACGCGGCTACCCACGACAGCAATATCGGTTCCGGAACGGTTCGCCGCGTTTTGAATGCGCCGAATTTCTCCGGGGCTGAGCTTTTCAAGCGTTGCTCCCCCACCGATGGTAGGTGGCCTTGCCCCTTCGCCCGCACTTCCGGCTCCACAGCTAACCCCGGGTTTCTCTCCTGTCAATCCGAGTGGGTCGATCGCGATGAGCGGATCCCCCACGTACCCATACGCCCGCAGCCCCCCACGCAGCCCAATCGGGTCTCTCCGCGCGTACGCCCCCGTCTGCGGGCAGTAGTACCGCCACCGGTTGTAGTACAGCCCCGTCTCGCGGTCCTCGTACTGCCCAGGAAACCGCCAGGGACACGCAACCTCTGCGGCGAGCTCCCGGACGACGCCTCGCGTGTCGTGCACCCCTTGCCAGACGACCGCCGCATCACCGTCGAGCAGCGTCAGGGGCGTCCCGAGATGATCGCTGACGACCGAGCACGCCCGCGCGCCATCGATCCGGGCCATCGGCGCGAAGGACCCCGGATCGAACAGCCACGTCACGACGCCGGGCGTTACCTTGGGCGCCTTGGGCTCGCCCTCACGAAGCCATCGCTCGAACAGCGCGCGCACGACCGAGGGCTTCATCGCCTCGACGTATTCACGCCATCGCCCGGAGTCCCCTCCGTCGACGAGCTTCTGTTTGTGCGCGAGGCCGTCCTGAAGCACCCGCTGCCACGCACCCATGCGCGGAAGCGGAACAGGCCCAGCCTCTTGCCACTCATGCAGGGGCACGTCGCCGTCCCAGACCCACCGCGTGACTTGCCCCGCGTAGTTCTTCCAGACGCGCCGTCCGAGCGCGTCGTAGCCAAAGGTGACGGCCTGCCCGTTCGGCAGGTCGACCTGCTCGAGCATGCCGGCTTCGTCCCAGTGGTAGGCCCAGCGATCGCCGCGGGTGTCCTCGCGTTCGCAGAGGCGACCTTGGACGTCGTAGCGATACGTGGAGACCACGCCGTCCTGCGTGCACTTGAGGATCTGCCCGGCGAGTCCGTACTCGGCGTCGGTGCGCTCGGCGGTGCGGAAGAGGTCTCCCACGGCATCGGGGCAGCGCAACTCGGACCGGCCTTCGCCGTGGTCGACGCTATGGAGGTAGCCGCGGGGGTCGTGGCGGAAGGTGAGTTTGTCGGTAAGGCCGTGGGCAGGCGCTTCGTCGGAGAGGCCGCGGAGGCGGTCACCGAGGTCCCAGGCGTACTTGCGCAGGCGAAGGGCGGTCTTCTCTTTGCCGATGAAGTGCTGGGTGGGGCGGCCGAGTTTGTCGCGCCACCAGAAGCTGCGGACACCGCCCGGGAGGGTGCGGTCGACCTCGAGGCCCGTGATGTCGCGCTGGATCTGGGTTTCCCAGGTTTGCCCGGGGTCGCGGTAGGCGACGCGGGTGACGCTACCGATCGCGTCGCGGGCGATCGTCTGCTCGGCGCCCATGGAGGAGCGCATGGCGATTCGCAGACCACGGTGGTCGCGAAGGCTCTGGACCCAGCGTTCTCCGTCGTCGGGGACGGGCGTGGGCGTGGGCGGATTGGGATCGCGGCGCTGCTCGAGGATCGTGCGGAAGACCGGCTTGCCCATCGCGGCGACCTCCGCGGGCAGCTGCCCGGGATGGCGCACGGTCTGGGTTTCCTTGGTGACGCGGCCCAGGAGGTCGCGCTCGAAGACGACCGTGGCGGCATCGTTGGTGGCCTCGAGCAGCGCCCCGTCTTCGCGGTAGCGGTAGGCCTCGTTGGGGCCGTCGCGACGGGTGACGGTGACGATGTGCCCCGCGGTGTCGTAGGCGTACTCGGAGCCGTGCAACATGTCGCCGCGATAGATCGTGGTGGGACGGCCGAGGGCATCGCGGACGTAGAGGGTGCGCAGCTCGTCGAAGGCGAGCTCGGCCTTCACTTCACCTCGGGCGTCGCGCTCGAAGGCGTGCCGGTGACCACGTTCGTTGATCACGGCAACGACACGCTCCTCGGCGTCGTATTCGTAGCGGACGGTCGTGCCACCCACCGTACGGGACGCGAGCTTGTTCATGCCTTGGTAGGTCATGACGATGTCTCGCAGGCGATCCTGCGCACGCACGACGTTGCCCTCGCCGTCGTAGGCGAGCTGGCGGATGTTGCCGTCGGGTTCCTCGATCCGCACGAGGCGGCCATGACCATCGTAGGTGCGTCGTTGCTCTTGACCGCGCGCGTCGATCTCGTGCGTCACGCGTCCCAGGGCGTCGACGCGCCATTGGATCTTGGCGCCATTGGGGTGCGTCTGCTGGATGAGGTTTCCGGCCCGGTCGTAGGCGAGCGCGGTGGTCTTGCCGAGCGCGTCGACGACCGCGGTGAGGCGACGCTCCTCGTAGACGAAGCGCGTGGCGTGGCCCAGCGGATCGATCTCGCTTTGAACGCGACGGGCGCTGTCGTAGGTCCACTTCCAAAGCGCACCGGTGGGTTCCTGAAGCTCGAGAAGGTTGCCCTTGTCGTCGTAGCGCAGCTTGCTGATCGTCTTGTCGGGAGCGACGACCATCACGAGGTTGCCGCGCTCGTCGTGCGTGTAGCGGGTCACACCGCCCAGAGCATCGGTCTCGGCGCTCTTGCGGCCGTACTCGTCGTATTCGAACTTCGTGATGGCCCCGTGCGGATCCATGATCTCGCGCACGCGAAACACGGGGTCGTAGCTGTAGACCGTGCAGGCGCCGTGGGAGTCGAAGACGAGGGTGCGGAAGCCTTCGAGATCGTACTGAAGGAGGTGATTGTAGATCTCGCCGTCGCCCCAGGTCCGCGTGCAGCGAGCATTGCGGCCGAAACCGTCGTACTTGAAATAGAAGGAGAGGCCGTTGCGATTGGTCTCCTGCACCAGCAGGTGCTTGTCGTAGTCCAGCTTTGCCGCCTTGCCCATGGCGTCGCGGACTTCGACGAGGTCGCCCTCCTCCGAATAGACGTACTGCACGTGCTGGCGATGGCCGTTACCATCGGCCGAGGGCAGCCAGATCCGATCGAGCTTTCCGTTCTTGTGCTCGAAGCGTACGGTGCGACCCTGGCTGTCGATGACCTCGCGCAGCTGGGCGCGCTCGTCGTAGAGGAGGCGGATCTCGTGGCCATCCGGGGCGCGGATCCGGGTGAGTCGGGCGAGACCGCGATCTTTGTCGCGCGGGTTCTCGCCGGGGATCGGGGAGAACTCCCGCACGAGGCCTTCGGCGTCCTCGACTTCCCAGGCGAAGTCGCCCTTGCAACGCAAGGTCGTACGCTCGACGGCGTTGTAGATCTGTTGGCCGCGGCGGATGATCGCGTCGTCGAAGTTGTAGTACGTGTCGAACTCGACTTCGCGGCCGTCGCCATCGCGCATCACGACGCTGTAGCGCTCGATCCAGATCTGCTGCTCGAGTGAATGCGCCCAACCGAACCCGAGCGAGGCGTCGCGCTCGCACCAGTTGCTGAGGTAGTGGCGCTCGAACCGGAGTGGCAACGGTCCGGGGAGCTCGAAGTCCACGGCCGACGTCAGGACTTGGCCCGTGGCGACGTTGACGGGGTGCCCGGTGAAGTAGCACACCGCGCTCTTGAGGAAGGCCTTGGTGCGATCGCTACGCTTGGGGAAGAACTCGTCGATGCAGCGATGCATCTTGTCGGCGACGAACTTCGTGCGCAGCAGCGATCCTGCGGCGACGGCCAGCGAGATCCCAGGAGGGCCGCCGACCATCACATTGGCGGTGGAGATGCTGATCACGGTGGCGGTGGGCAAGCGCACCGGATCCGAGCAGGCCATCGCGATCTCTCCGGTGCGCACGGCGGCGGATCCGTTGAAGGAGACCGTCTGTGAGCCGAGCATGAGATCGGCGTCGGAAGGGGTGATTCCCCGGGCGAACGCGGCCCCAGGCGGGATCATGATGTGCTTGACCGGAAGTCCGTTCGCGTCGCCGGTGACCGTGCCGGGGAAGGGGCCCACCATCACGGGGGCGCGAGGGCTGGTGGGGACGCCCTGGCAGAGGGCGACGGCGCAGCGGATGATCTCCGACGCGGCGTAGCCGATCGGATCGTAGATGAGGCCGACGTGCGGGTGGGGGAATGGTGTGGGGATCGGACCGCCGGGCGACGGGACCAGCTCGATGTGGATATCGATCCCGACGACGAGGTCCATCCATGAGCTGCCGATCACGGGCGCAGTGTAGGGGAGCGAACGCCAAGGCCCGCGGGAACGTCAAGATGACCTCGATGTGTTGTGCGAACGCAGTTCTAGAGGCCTCAGGTGGTGCCCGGCCAGGTTCGGCCCCGTGGCCTGTCCACGCTCCGCCCGCAGTGCTGCAAACACGTGGTCCGGTTGGGCGGATTTCCTGGTCGAGAGCGCTGTGAGAAGTGGTGGTGTCGCCGAGAAACCCGCATGAGCCAGCAGGTGAGCGCCCTTCTCCACAACTTCGGCCATCTTCCGGCCCACGAAGGGCGTGATCTGCTAGGTCCTTGCGTGACGGCGCCAACGCCCGCTCGACGGCGCGGAGAGTCGGTACCGCACTCTGCGGCCGCGGATGGCAGAACCCGTGCCTGATGGTGAACCCGCGGTACCAGAGTGGATCCCCGCGATCCCGGCGCGGAGTGGATCGACGCGCTAGAACCCCAGTGCGGCGCTTTCGACGCGTGGGTGCGCGGCGTGACGGAGCTGCCCGAGATAAACTTTGAGAGAGCCGCAGCGACGCGGACATGAGTAGGCATGCAACGCATCGCACCGCTCTGCATCACGCTCCTGTTCGCGTGCGAGATCGCCACCAAGCTCGGTGATCATCCCGCGGACGAAACGGACACCAAGACCCCCGACCCCTCGAGCACCAGCGACACGGGCGTTCCCTCGACGGAATCCGGCATCTCGACGAGCTCGAGCGGCGCGTCCACGGAAGGTGCGGACCCAGATGGAGGTGGCACGACGGGGAGCTCCTGTCCCTCACCTACGGGCGAGCCATGTCCGCCACCGCCGGAAGATTGGTGCGAGTACGGAGGTGTAGGAACCGTGGGTGTCCCCGAGTGGTTGGCAGAATACTGGGAGACGTTCTGCGAGCCGGGGGCGACGACGGGCGACCCTGCGGAGTCGTGTGTCATCGACGGTGTCGCGACGCCCAACTGCCCGCCTCCTCCGCTCGACTGGTGCACGACGACGGACCGTCCCCCGCTCCCCGAGGGGCTGGCGGAGTTCTGGGACTCGTTCTGCGCAGCCTCGACCACGGGTGCTGGTGGGGACCCGGACACGGATGGAGACACAGATTCGCCTCCGGAAACCTGTCTCATCGGCGGCGAGGTGGTCGAAGAGTGCCCGCCGCCGCCCGAAGACTGGTGCACGGAGGGATCCCCGGATGCCGCGTTGCCCGAGGGGCTCGCAGAATATTGGGACACATTCTGCTCCGAGGATACCGACGCAGATACCGATTCCGCGGAGGAGACGGGTCCGGACGGGGTGCCACAACCTTGCGTGGTCGATGGAGAACTCGTCGAGGTCTGCCCGCTACCTCCCGCCGAATGGTGCGCGTTGGACGAAGCGACGCGGCAAGGCTTCCCGTTGCCGGATGGCTTGGGGCAGCACTGGGATACGTTCTGCGAGGACGGGACCTCGGGCACCTGAGTGGCCGCGCCGCGTCAGCGCGAGCCCCGAAGCGCACCGCCGATCGCGGCGCCCACGAAGATTCCAACGTCCGCGAGGGCGACCAGAACTCCCACGGCAAGTCCCGCGGCGATGCCCAGCACCGCGGCGTCGAACACTGCGAACAGCACCCAAAGACCGATGCCGGTCACGACGGCAGGCAAGATCGCGGCCATCAACGCTCTTCCCACGCCGCCGACCTTGTAACCGCCAACCAGGCCGCCGATGAGTCCGTTCACGAGCGGCAGAAAGAATAGGGCCACCGTCAGGACGATCATCCAGAGGGCACCCGCGGCCACGCTGGAGCGTGGTTCGAGCGTGTCGATGTTGCCTTGCCAATACTGCTGTGTTTCCGAGGTCGCCATCGTATCCTCCCTGCCGGCGGCAGACGGTCGAACCGTGGGTCCGCCGCGCCGGCGCTCCGAGAGAATGCACGGAGCATGCCGACCCCCGTCCGCCGAGACGGGACCGTAGGCCTCAGGGAACCGCGCGCCGTGTGGAGATCTTCCTCGCTGAGGCAGGACCGCACGGTCCATGGCACCGCCTCGCACGGGCCGCCGAACGCCGAACTCCCAACGCGAGGCCGCCGAGAAGAAGCCACGAGGGAACGGGATGTCGGGCGGGGGCGACCGAGCACGACGAGGTCGGAGGGAGAGGCCAACACACCCCGAAGGTCTCGTTCTCCGCGAGGACGCACTCCAAGCCGGGGTAGCACTCGGCTGAGGTGCTGCATTCGTTGGTGCAACGGCGGATCGAACCGTACTCCACGCAATAGTTGTCGCCGCACTGATCGTTGCTTTCGCACTGACCTGCGTCGCCGTGGTTCTCGATGACGGCGGGGTTCACCTCACCGTCTGTGGCCTGCTCGATCCACGACGCAAGCTTGTCGACGCGCATCGCGGAGCCGGTATACGCGCAGTAGTCATCACCGTAGGAGGCGATCCCAATCTGCACGTCACGGCCGTGGAGGTTCATCAAGACTGGACCGCCCGAATCTCCGCTACAGATGTTCCCTGCGGATCCGCCGATCAGGAGGACGGACTCCCCGATCTCGAAGATTTTGGACGGGGCTGCGCGCTTGATCCCGGAATCGCTTTTCCCCTCGCCCGAAATCCCCCAGCCGACCAAACGAACGGCGTCTCCTCGTTCCTCGGGGGCCAAGGGGCGAGCGAGCAGGGGGATGACCGGGAGGTCGATATCGTCTTGCAACTCGATCAACGCGACATCATTGCCGTTGGCGACATTTCCGTCCCATCCGCCGTGATAGATCCACTCTCGACCTTTCGTGCTCGCAATCGCAGGTTCGCCATATCGGGAGCCAAAGTAGACCTCCACGTCGTGGGGTACACGATCGACGCAATGGGCGGCGGTGAGGACCCAGCGGGAACCCACCAGGGACCCTGTGCACATCCCACGGCCCCGTGATTCGTCTTCGATGACCAACAAGGCGACCGACGGATCGGCATCCGTAGGTTCACCACCGACGACGGCTTGCGTGGGGTGTTCGCTGCGAAGGTCGAACGCGGCGGCCTGGGCCGTCGAGACGATGGCTGTACCGCCGGCGATCACCCCCGCGACGAGGTAGCCCAGAGATCGCCCGAGCGCTTCCCGCCGCGTCACGGGCACTGCTCCGTGTCCTTCGCGGCGACCACGATCACTGCCGTGGCGGTTTGGAACCCCGCGCTCATGTCCTCGAGGCTGACGTTGTCCGCGCGCGTCGCCTCCGGGATCGGGGGGTGTCCCTCGTACGGCACCGACCATCCCTGGGCCGCGCCTTCGACCTCGGACGTGATCGTGAACGTGTGGATCCCACGTGCCTCCAAAGCGGTCAGGACATCTTCGTATCGCTGCGTGGACGTGGCTGCATCGGGAGGATAGGTGCCGTCCCAGAACGCATTGGCCGTGGCGTGAATGATGGCCCGCCGCGCTTCACCTGAAGGGCGCCAGTCGAACGCGGTCGTCGCCAGGTAGAGGGCATCCATGCTGTTCTCGGTATCGGGGGTCTCGTTGGGCGTCGAACCGTCGAGCTGGAGCGTCCCTCCATACGTGCGAGCCGCGGCCTCCTCCAGGTCATCGGCCAACGCGTCGAGATCGCCATAGGCCTCCGCGAGGTTCGGCATCATGGCGCCATCGACGAACACGACGAGGCCGTAGCGGGCCGTCGCAAACTCGGCAGCGAAGGGCAGCGTGTCGAAGGTCCGCAGCTCCTCGAGGAGCTGTCCGAGGAAGAACTCATGCATCTTGGAGGAGAGATCCACCGAGAACACGAGGTCGATGTCGTCCGAACATGAGCCCGCCCAGCCGCCGTCGCTCACCTCGGTTCCTTCGCCGCTCTCCTCGGACTCTCCGGCGTCCGCGTGGCCCGTCGACGACGCTTCATCGCCTTCGGAGAGCTCCCCAGAATCGGCGCTCTCGTCCCCGCCCGTCTCCGCCTCACCACCGCTCGTGGATGCCGCGTGGGTCTCTTCGCCACTCGATTCTCCATCCGAAGTCGCTTCGTCGTCCTCGTTGTCCTCGTCGTCCTCGTCGTCCGTGTCGAGCGGGCCCTTGACGGTCAACGGTGGCCCCTCTCCATCGGATCCGACGGAGCATCCCCCATGAAGAAGGCAGCCCAGAAGTGCGAGCGTTCGTTCCCTCATCGGAATCTCCGAACCGTGAGTGATTCGGGCCGCGGTCGGCCGTCACTCGTTCGGTGATCTTTTTTGGCTCACGACAACTCGGGGGGTCCGCTGCGGCGACGCACGGACCGCCCGAGAGCCTCGCGGAAAGGATCGTTCAACGATCCGTGAGCCAGGCCCGCAGTCGCTCGAGACCGGCTTCGATGGAGACGGTGGGCACGTAGCCGAGGTCCCGCTTGGCCGCGCCGATGTCGAACCAGTGCGACGTCGTGAGCTCGCGAACGACCCACACGCTCATGGCGGGATCGCCCTTGGCGCGGCGCATGCGGTGCACCGTCTGCGCGACCCAGCCAGAGGCCAACGCCAACCAGATGGGCGCGGTCTTGGCGATCGGCGGCTTCCCGGCGGCGACGAGCACCTGATCGATGAAGCTCCAGATCTCGACGGGCTCCCCTGCGCTGATGAAGTACGCCTTGCCTCCCACCACCTCGGGTCGGGACGAAAGCGCCTCGGCGGCGAGCAGGTGCGCGAGCACGGCGTCGTCGATGAAGGTCGTATCCATCTTCTTGCCGCCGGGGCCGATCTTGCGCAATCGATGGGCGCGCTCGAGCAGTCGTGGCAGCAGGCTCGTGTCCCCCGGGCCCCAGACGAGGTGCGGCCGCAAGCTGACCGTGTGCAGCTCGGGGCCGTTCGCCGCCTTGACCAGCCGCTCTGCGGCGGCTTTGGTCTCGGGGTAGAGGGCTTCGTAGTGATCGGAGTACGGGGTGGATTCGTCGATGCCCTCGAGGTCCCCGCGACCGAACACGACGGAGGGCGTGGAGGTATGGACGAGCCGTTCGATGCCTCGGTCTCGGCATGCGGCGATCACATTGGCCGTTCCCTCGATGTTGATGGCCTCGAACTCACGCCGATCGCCACCCGACGCGACCTTGGCCGCGGCGTGGAACACGAGGTCGCAACCATCGGCCGCCGCAGAGACGGCTTGGGCATCGCAGAGATCGCCGCACACGTGTTCGATGCCTGCGGCTCGCAGGTCGGGGGCGTCGCGCCGCGCGAACGTACGCACGGCGTGGCCGCGCTCCTGCAGCGCTCGCGCGAGCGCACGGCCGATGAAGCCGTTCCCTCCCGTCACGAGTGCCCTCATGGCGCGGCCACCCATCCCTCGAGCGCGAGCCGCTGCGCTTGCGCAGCGATCGCTTGACCCACCGCGGAGCAAGAGGCCGCACGCTCTGGCCCCACGAGGTCGTACGTGAGGGGTTCACCGCGCCGCAAGACCTCCACGACGGCGTCCTCGATGCACCGACTCGCGAGGGTGAGAGACCCGTCGCCCACGCGTCCTCCGAGCCAGGCGAGGCCCTCCTTCAACGCGAGGATCATCGCGATCGGGTTGACCTTGTCTTGACCGGCGTGGCGCGGCGCGCTGCCGTGGATGGGCTCGAACATGGCGTGACGATCGCCCATGTTGGCACCGACGGCCATGCCCATCCCCCCTTGGAGCACGGAGGCGAGGTCGGTGACGATGTCGCCGAACATGTTGGTCGTGACGCAGACGTCGTAGTGCTCGGGTTGACCGAGGAGCCACTGCGTGAAGGCGTCTACGATGGCGGTCTCTTTCTCCACCGTGGGGTAGCGTTCACCGATCTCGAAGAACACGTCGCGAAACAGCTGGCAGCCTTGCAAGACGTTGTCCTTGACGATGGCGGTCACGCGGAGCTTGCCGTCAGCAGGGGCGCCGCGGCCTCGCGCGACGCAGACCTCGAACGCGCGCTCGATGATCCGTTCGCATCCGCGGCGGGTGATCACCCGGGTGTCGATGGCGACCTGGGCCTGACCGCCCGGCGCGAGCTTGCCCCCCACGCCGGCATAGAGTCCCTCGGTGTTCTCGCGGAGGATCACCAAGTCGACACGACCGGGTTCCCAGACGTGTTTGTGCGCGCCGTGGATGCGATGCGCGACGCCTTCATAGAGCTTGACGGGCCGCACGTTGGCGTAGAGGTCGAGGGCGATCCGGTTGCCGATGACGGGCGAGTACCCGGCCATCTTCCCATCCTGCATGGTCACGGGGCCACGGCCGCTCGGGTCGGGCCAGCCCACGGCGCCGAGCAGGATGAGGTCCGCCGCGGCGCAGCGCTGCGGGGCGTCCGGTGGCCAGTCGAGCCCGTGTTCCAGCCTATGCTCGAGATAGTAGCGGCCGCCGCACGGGATCTGCTCGATGTCCCACTTGGCGCCCACGACCGAAGACACGGCCTCGAGCACCCGCAGGGCCTCTCGCAAGACCTCCGGGCCAACCCCATCTCCAGCGAGCCCGACCAGGCGATAGGTCATGATGGGTCGCCCTCGGTGGGGGCGAAGAGGGCCTCCAAGCGCTCGTGTTGGGCCTGGGCATCGGCGAACCCGAGGTCGAGCAAGCGATTGACGTATTCGCGGTCGAAGAGCATGTAGCTGGCCAGGTCGTTCTGGTGGGTCTCGGCTTCGGCAGGGATCCGCCGCAGCCAGCGAGCGACGACCCCGGTGTAGCGCGAAAGACCGGTCTCGCGGATCACGTCCCAGGCGATTTCCGCGATGTCGCGGCTGGGCTCGACGAGGACGGTCTCGATGTGCTTGTACGGACGCACGCGCCCGGGAATCTGGGCGGAGATGCGCTCGGCGAAATCGGGGCCGTACGCGGCGATTCCGGCCGCGAGCAGGGCGTTGGTGCGCTCGATCCTGGCGAGATCGGCGTGGAGCTTGTCGAGCAAGAGCGCGTTGAGGAGCTTGCCCAACATGAACAGCGCGTTGGGGTAGACGATCGGCTCGGTTTCCAGCTCTCCGGCGGCGGGCGGCTTGACGTAGCGGAGGCCGATGACGAGCAGGCGCTCTGCACCGAGGACCAGCGCCGGACGGATCGGCGTGTTTTGACGCAGACTACCGTCGACGAACGTCTGACTGCCGACGCGTACCGCGGGGAACAGCACCGGGATCGCGGCCGAGGCCAGGCAGTGCTCCGCGGTGATCGCCGTGCGAACGATGCGTTGGCCGCGCTCTTCGGACCAGGGAGGGAGCGATGCCGCTCGGCTCTGGACGAACATCGTGGTCGTACCCTGGCTGAGCTCGGTCGCGCTGACGGCAAACGCGTCGAGGTTGCCGTGGAACAGGTTGTCGGCGATGCCTGCCCATGGGATGCGCTCGCGTACGACCGCCTCGAGGAAGGTGGGATCGACGAGCCCCCCGAGCGTGGAGCCGTGGGCCGAGGGCTGGGGGAGGTTGCGGCCAAACAGGACCTGGGGAAGCGTGCGCACCTGGTTCCAGCCGAAGCGATAGACCTCGTCGAATCGCATGTCGCTCCAGACGCGCGCGAGCAGGCGCGCTTGCGTCTTTGGGCGGTCGCTCGTGGCGGCGATGTACGAGCCATTGATCGCGCCGACGCTGCTTCCGGTGATCACATCGAAGCGCGTGGGTACGCTCAGTCGCTCACGAACGTAGCGGAGCACGCCGACCTCATAGGCACCCCGAGCTCCGCCTCCCGAGAGCACCAAGCCGATCTTGGGTCGCGTCAAAATCCGATCTTCACGCACTCGCAGGGTCCGCCGTCGTCGTTGCAGTCCGAGGGCGGAGCGGGGTTGTCGAGGCTGAGGTTGACGCCAGGCTCGGGGAGCATCCGTCCCGGGTCTTGGGGGTACTTCTGGATCTGCTCGAGGATGGTCTCGAGGTCGTCGTCCGATTCGTCGATGAGCTCGGCGTCCGCGTTGCTCAGGAAGGGCACCTCGAAGCTCATGGTGCCGACGACCGGTTTATCGTCTTCATACGTCGCGGTCAGGGCGAGGTTCGCCGTGACCGGAGTGGTGCACAGACTCTCGTCGAACTTGCCAAAGGCATCCTCCGGACAACCTTCGTCCGCGGAGTCGACGCTCATCCACATGACGGCCATCGCGGCACACTCGTCGCCCACGCAGACCCAGCTGTGTTTGTACTGGTGTCCGCGCACGGTCAGACACGGATGAAGGCAAGGGGTGAGCTGGACGGGGAACGGAGAGCCCGCTTGCGCCTCCGTGACGGCGCAGACCTCACCGCGGAAGAACGGCACGACCTTGTCGTCGAAGCTCATGGGCGTGGGATCTTCCGTGGCGTCCGTGGGGGCGCCGACCTCCATGCAGACCGCGTTGTCGAGATCGCAAACGGAGCCGCGCTCACACGGATCGTTCACTCCGCATTCGCCGGTCTCGGCATCGGGGGTGCACGCCGCGGGACCGAGGACTGCGAGGACCCAGATTCGAAGCTTCGTCGTGTTCACCGCGTCTCCGTGGGTGATTGTACGCGACTTGGCGCCGCGCGGGAGGCGATAGGCTCTCCGGTTGCGCGAGAGGGCGCCGGTTCGGGCCGATTGCGGGCGGAGGCCGTCGGCCGTACGGAGGCTTCGGTGAGCGCGTGGTCGTGGGAGTGCGAGGACGATGACGAGGTCTTGGGCTACGTCACGATGCTGTCCCGCGCCGGACTGGAGGTCGAGGTACGACCTTTGCCGAGGGGCGCCCAACTCGTCGTTCCCGAGCATCAACGCGAGCGCGCGGAGGAGCTGTCGCAGCGCATGCGCGCCCACTTCACGCGCCGCGTCGAAGCCGAGCGGCAGGGCTCGCTCGCCCTACGCGAGCGAAAAGGGCTGCGCGCCCTGGGTATGGGCACCGTGCTCGTCGTCGTTCTCCTCTTGATGCTGCTCCTCCGACAATCGACCTAGGTGGAGCAGCTCGATCAACGTCCCGTGTGCCGGGGCATGAACGCCGTCGAAGACCAGGGAGAACAACGAGGGGAGGGTCCCTTGGCTCGGGTTCCAGCGCGGAGATCGCAAGATCCCGGCGACGCGATCCGCGGCCAAAGTCTGGGATAGCGCGGGCGCGCGGTCTTCGGGTCCCGGCAGGGCTGGCGCGGGCGTCAGGTAGACGCGCGTCCCCGGATCGAGGGCCGCGCGGTCGACGATCGCCGTGTGAACGGCAGCGCGCGCGTCGTCTTGGGTGCGTTGCACCAGACGGCAGAGCGACCCGGAACCCTCGCAGCGGCCGTCCGTCGTGCAGGTCACGACGCCGAGGCGCAGCCGGACCGGAAACTGCAACGCGCTCCCGAACGTCTTGAGGTGCAACACGGTGAGCTCCGCGATGCGGTCTGGAGGCGGGGCGCCGTGGCCGGGCTCCAGCATGACCCGCGCGATGATCTGGGCGGCCATGCCGAGGAAGCGCGCCGCGATCCCACGACCCGCGATCTCGCCCGCGATGATCCGACCGATGCCCGTGGAGTCCACGAGCATGTCCGCGAAGGCGCCGTCGAGGACCTCGCCGCGCAGGCGGTGCGCCGTGGCGGACGCCTCCCCAATCTGGATCTGGTACTCGAGCAAGGTCCCGTGAGCGGAGGCCAGCTGGCAGCGGAGGTCGTCGTGCATCTCCGCACGTTCGCGCAGCGTCACGCGGGCTTCGGCGGAGAGCGACTCGCCTTGGGAGAGCGACTTGCCGATGAGATACTCCGCGAGCGCGAGCAACGTGGCGAGCAGGATCCAGGTCGGACCGGGCAAAGGCCATGGGACCGCGGCGAGGATCAGCAGCGAGAGCGCACACCCCACGAAGAGCGGCGCGCGGTTGAGGATCAGCGTCTGCCCGACGAGCGCGCTCGCGTCGTATTCCCCGAGCAGCTCGCGGACGGTTTGATGGGTATCGGTGTTGGTCTGCGGACCGATCTCCGCCGGACCGTGGGAGGTGAGGACGTAGCGCCCGAGCTGACCCGGATTCACCGCGCCGGCGACCCGCAGCTGACGATGGCGGCGGTCCCAGATCGCGATCCACCGGATCGACTCGGCGGGAACGATCTCGTCGAATCGAGTCCGGGCGAACGCAAGCAGGCGCTTGGGGTCCGTCAGGCCCGCGCGAGCAGCCGCGCAGCAGCCCCAGCCGACGCTCAGCGTGGAGAGCACGGGGCCCTCGATCCACCCGAGCAGCACCAAGTCGTTACCGATCCGCGCCGCCATCGCGAGTTGCTCGGGTCCAACCCCCGGGTTGCGGATCGGACCTTTGAGCGAAGGGTCGGCGACGGTCTCCGCGACGCTTTCGAGCCAATGGACGTCGCGCGCGATCGCTTCCTCGAGATCGATCGCCGTGTCACGCTGGAGGCCGAGCCGTCGCCGCGCGATCCGCAACCGCAAGGCAGCGATGGGGTGACGGCAGACCCAAGCCGCGAGCGCGAGCAACCCGACGATGTCCGCGGGCGTCCCGACCGCGAACGGTCGCGCCGCAAGCAACTCGGGGGCGTTTCCGAGGGCGGCGAACACCACCGTACCCGCCGTGATCGCGAGGAACACCCAGCGCGTCGGCTGTCCCAGGGTGATCACGCCCAACGGAAGAATCGTGAGCAGCGCCCACGAGTGCATGGGCGCAAACCACTGATCGAAGCCCACGAGGGTGAGGGTGCTCAGGACCCAAACCACGAAGACGATCTTGGGTGGCGTGGGGACGAGGATGACCGCCGAGGCGAGCACCAACAGCCCCATGGGCCCCACGACGACCTCCACGTGCTCGGGCAGCTGGGCGAGCAGCAGGGGGATCGAGGCCAAGAGCAGCAGCAGGCATGCCGCAACGCGACGATCGGGGGCCATGCTCCCGATCGCTTTCGGCCAAACGAGGGGGCCCTAAAGATGCAGGCCTATTTTGGGTGGGAGGTGGACGCGCTCATCGCCGCGAGCTTCTGAGCGAGCTCGCCGTTGGCGTCCATTTCCCGGACGATGTCGCAGCCCCCGATGAACTCGCCGTCGATGTAGAGCTGGGGGATGGTGGGCCACTGCGAGTACTCCTTGATCCCCTCTCGGATGTTCGGATCCGACAGTACGTTGACCGGGTGGAAATCCGCGCCGTGACGCTTGAGGACCTCCACCACCGCGGCCGAGAAGCCACACTGCGGAAAGCTCCGGCTGCCCTTCATGAACAGGACGATCCGGTTGGTGTGGACCAGGTGATCGATGAATTTCTGGGTCTGCGAGTCCATGACGGGGCGCGTATAACGCAAGCGGATCCTAGCACAGGGGACGACGCGTCCACGGTCGGAGATCGCGTGGCGCAACGGGGCCCCACCGACCCGCGCATGACCCTGCTACAAAGGAGAGACCTCGTCGGTGCCTATGCGCAAACCTCGCGAACCGCTCTGGACTCGGAGACGCACCCTGAAATCGGCCGGGATCGCTGCGGCGTCCCTGCTGGTGCCGGCGGCCGCGAACGCGGGTGAACCTGGGCCGAGCGGTCCGCGGATCCTCATCGCGGGCGACAGCATGATCGCGGGCGGGTTTGGCGTCTTCCTCGAGCGTACGCTCCGGAAGGACTACGGCTACGAGGTGCGCCGGCGGGGCAAGAGCAGCACCGGGCTCGCCCGTCCCGACTTTTTCGACTGGCTCGAGGAGGCGCAGGAGCTGGTCGCGTCCGGCGTGCCCGACGTTTCCGTCGTGATGTTCGGAGGAAACGATGTTCAGGGCCTATATCTGGGCAAAGGGGAGTGGATCCGCTGGCACGAGCCGGGCTGGGACGAGGAGTACACGCGGCGGATCAACGCGTTTTGCGACGTGCTCGCGCCGGACGGTCAGTACCTCTACTGGGTTGGGTTACCGATCATGCGACCGGACAAGTTCCGGCTGCGCGTCGAACGAGTGAACGCGATCTACGAACGAGAGATGGCCGCGCGCAGCGGAGCGACTTTCGTGGACACGTGGGGCGTGTTGGCCAACGCCGAGGGCGCTTACGCAGATCGGCTCGTGTTGACGCCCGCGGCCTCCAAGACCGTGCGGGTGCGCGCGGGGGATGGCATCCATCTTTCGCCCGCCGGGGCCGAGCACCTCAAGGCGCACGTGCTCAATTACCTGCTCCCTGTGTTGTCCCTCATGACCGGCCCGGGCAGCCCGCCGATCCCGTAACGACGGTCGCGTGCGACCTCGGCGTTGCTGCCAAAACATCGCGCGGACGCGTGACTCTGCGGCGAGGTCGTGCAACAGTGACGACCGTTTGAGCGCGTCGCAGACACTCCGGGATCGCTGGATCACCTGGGTGCAGCGCCGGCACCGTGCGATTCTCCTCGTGGCGCTCGTCGTCACGGTGTTGAGCGCGGTCCTGGCGGCCCAGCTCCAAGTCGACAGCGACCTTCGCCGCTTGCTGCCTCGCGCGCATCCGGTCGTGCAGAACCTCGAGCGCATCGAGGAGACGTTCGGGAGCACCGGCAGCGTCAACATCGTGATCAAGGGTGGAAGCGCAGACGCGCGACACGCCTTCACGGAAGCCCTCGCGGCGCGCTTCGAGGGCCACGCGTCGTTGCGCGACGTCGACTATCAGCTGCCGAGCGACTTCTTCACCGAACATGCGCTCTACTACCTGACGGAGGCCGAGCTCGAGGAACTCGACGAGCGGATCCAGGCGTGGCTGCACTACGAGTTCTGCAGCAGCGCGCGGCAGACGTGCGTGACGGATCCGGATGCTACGGCGCGCGAGAAGCTCGAGGCCTTCGTCGATGCCAAACGCGCGGAGGCTGAGGCGCGCACCGGCTTCGCGTCTTTCTACGAGCGCGAGGGGATCGCGGCCAACGTCATGTTGCTGCACCCGACGCAAGCCGCCGCCTCGCTGAGCTTCACGCGCGAGGTCACCCGCGAGGTCCGAGCCATCACTGCAGAGGTCCACGCGGAAGCAGGGACGCCGTGGGTGCGCGAAGGCGTCGCCTACAACCTCGTCGGCCCGTACGTCAACAAAGCCGATGAGCAGGAGATCATCCGCAGGGACACGCGCCGCGGTGTGGCGTTTGCGTTCGCTGGCGTCGTCTTGATCTTGTTTCTGCTGTTCCGCTCGTGGCGGGTCGTCTGCCTGCTCATGGTCCCGCTCTGCTGCGGCGTGCTGTGGTCGCTCGCCGCGACCTTCGTGATCATCGGCGACCTCAACACGATGACGAGCCTCATCTCCACCGTGCTGATGGGCGCGGGGATCGATGGTGGGATCCACTTCTACGTCGAGGCCCGCCGTCAACGTCGGAAGGTCGGTGACGCCGACGCCGTCCGACTGGCGTTTGGCCGGCTCATCATTCCGCTCCTCGTCGCCTCGGGGACGACGGTCGGCGCCTTCATCATCATGGCGACCTCGGAGTTCCCCGCGTTCCGCGAGTTCGGAATCATCGCGGCGATGGGGGTCGGACTCTGCCTGTTGGCGATGGTCACGGTCCTCCCGGCGTTGGCGAGTTTCGTGGGGATCCACGCGCGGCCGCGGACGCCCACCCGTGCCGAGACCCTCCCCGCGCGCCTGCTCTTGACGCGGCCCGGGGTGCCTTTGCTCGTCGTGGTGGTCATCTGCGGTCTCGCGGCCCTGGGTGCCAAACACGTCGGGTTCGAGTTCGACGGGCGCGCGCTGCAATCGGACTACACGTACGAGCGCACCCACGAGGATACGCGGCTCATTTCCGAGATCTTCGGCCAGGACATCCATGCCGGGCTGCTGCTCCGCCCGAACCTCGAGGAGACGCGTGCCACCATCGCGCACGCCAGGGAGCAGCGGCAGACCTACGTGGACCAAGGAACCTCGGTCGTCGCCGAGCTGTTCGCCGTGACCGATCTGCTCCCGGACCCGAGCATCGAGCCCGCGCGGAGGAGAGCCCGCATGGATGTGTTGCTCGAGGAAGACGAGCTCGCACGATTGGAGCAGATTGCGGGCGTCAAGAGCGAGCTGCGGCGCAAGAAGATGCGGGCCGACGGCGCCGAAGAAGACGATTTCGCGGACGAGGACTTCGAGGACGAGGACTCCGCGCCTGAGTCCGGGGCGAGTGCGAACCGCAAGGATGGCTTGTCGCCCGACGACGCCCGCCTCCTGCTCGCGATGCTCGATGCAGCGCCCGTGACCGTGGAGCGCCTGCCACCTTCCATCCTCCGGCGTGTGCGCGGCGATGACGGTTCGTATGGGATCTTCGCGTACCCAGCGTTCGACGCGGCCGATATGAGGAAGGGCGTCGAGTTCATCGCAGAGACGCGCAGCTACCTGCCCTCGGCGTCGAACGACATGTTCGTCGGCGAAACGACCGTCTACGCCGCGATGTTCCTGATGCTGCGCCAAGAAGCGCCCGTGGTCTTGGGCCTGGCGGCCGCGCTCATCGCGGTGCTCGTGTACTGGCAGATGCGATCGCTGCGGGAGACGGCGATGACCTTGCTGCCGCTCTTGCTCGGCTGCCTTTGGCTCGTGGGCCTGATGGGGGTCACGGGCATCCGGTTTACGCTGTTCAACCTGCCGATCCTGCCCGCGATCTTGGGGATCGGGGTAGACAACGGTGTGTATTTGACGGATCGCATCCGCAAGACCCGAGGGGACGTGGACGGGCTACAACGCTCGCTCGAAGAGACCGGCGGGGCCATCATGGCTGCGATGGCGACCACCGCCATCGGGTTTGCAGCGTTCATGGTTGCAGACTCGGCCGGTGTCCGGGGAATCGGCCTAGTGGCCATGTTGGGGATCGTTTTGGCGGCTTTGGCCGCGACGATGGTGCTTCCGGCCCTCGCGGGGTTCGGTCGCGCGGTCGCGCAGCGACGTCGAAGGTACGTACCTTGAGAAAAACGAAAGCCGGCGATTGGAAGTCATCGCGAGCTGCTCTAGCCTAGCGGAGCGCTCCCATGTCTTCTCCACCACCCGACAAGCCGGATCGTACGGTCATCGCTCCAGGTTCCGGTCAGCCTCCGGCGGATGCCGGACCGAAGAAGACCCTGATGATGGAGCCCGGCCAGATGCCAGCGCCCCAGACCGGAGGTGGCGCAGGTGCATCCCGCACGGCGTTCATTCCTCCCGAGGATCTCGCGGCGTTGCGGGCCCAGATGCCCATGGGCGGACCACCGCCGGGGCCACCGGGCGCGGGGCCACCGGGCGCGGGGCCACCGGGGGGAGATCCCGGGGCGCGTGGAAGAACCGAGTTCGTTTCCCCCGAGATGGCGGCGGCGCTTCGCGCTCAGGCAGCCGGCGGAGCACCGCCGGGAGCTCCTTATCCCGGAGGTCCTGGTCCATACCCGGGGGCAGCTGGGCCCGGCGGTTATCCGGGGCCACCGCCTGGGCCCGGCGGTTATCCGGGGCCACCCGCAGGGCCGGGGCCCGCACCCGGCTACCCCGGAGGGCCGGGAGGTGCCCCGGTGCCAGGGCCCGGATATCCCGCCGGATACCCCGGTCCGGGCCCGCAAGGTGCACCGAACTACGGCCCGCCGGGCGCCGATCCTTCGGCGCGGGGTCGCACCGAGTTTGCGCCGCCAGGCATGCTGGATGCGCTGCGCGCACAGGCGGCGCAAGGGCGCCCACAGCAGCCCGATCCGTCCTATCCAGAGTTCGTCCCGCCACCCACCTCGGCCCCGCCGGCGGACGGTCTCGCCAAGCCGCGCGGTCCGGGAGACTTCGGCCATTCCGGGTTCTCTGCGCCGCGGCCTCCTCCTACGCAGTTTGCCGTCGCGCAGGCACACCATCGGCCAAGCGACTCCGGTGCGCCCGAAGCCCGCGACCCCATGCGGGAGACGACCTTTCACGTTGCGTCCTCCGAAGAGGCTGTGAAAGGTCCTCGCTGGGGGCTCTTCATTCTCGGCGGCCTGCTTGCGCTGGCGGGCGGCGGATTTGCTGCGTGGACGCTCCTCTTCAACCTCAACGACGATGTCGTCGTCGCGGAGGCGCCCAAGCCCGAGGAGCCCAAACCCAAGCCAGCTCCGGAGCCGGAACCCGAGCCGGAACCCGAGCCCGAGCCACCGCCGCCCGAGCCCAAGGCCGCCGAGCCACCCCCTCCCGAGCCCGAGCCTGCGCCACCTCTTGAGCCCGAGCCTGCGCCTGAGCCCGTTGCGGCCCCGAAAGATCGGACGGCCCGGCCCGATGTCTCGCGGACGGACATCCAGATCCGCCGCTTGCACAACGAGCCGCTCGAGCTGCGGGTGGACGACGTCGTCCACCGTATCGACGGGGACCGTTGGCTGCGCGTGAAGACGGGGACGCGGACCGTCAGCGTCCGTCCGGCAGGGTCTGCGGTTTGGTACTCGCACCAGGTCAGCGTGGAAGCCAACCGCGGCTACCAGCTGCTGCTCGGCGATACCTACTTCGAGCTCCGGCCCACGAAGTAGGGTGCGTTCGGTCTAGAGCGACGAGTAGATCGCGTGCCGGCCGACGCCAATGCGCTCGAGCCGGCCGTCTTTGACCAGGACGCCGAGGTGGTGGCGGATCACCTTGCGATCGAGGCGGGTGTACTCCTCGATGTCGTCGATGCTCACCTCGCCGTTGCCCTCGATGAAGGGGAGGACGAGGCGCGAGAAGTCGTCGCTCGACATGCCGCCATCGCGGGGTTCGTCCGTCTCTTTGGCGGCGTCTTTGGCTGCGTAGGCATCCCCGAGCTCGGTCTCCAGGATCCGTTGCTTGCGCTTCCGCTTGTTCGCGACGGGGCTCTCCACCGGCGCGGCGAAGCCATCGCGGAGGTCGCCCAGCGTGATCTTTGCGAACTGGGGCCACAACCCGCGCGCGTCGAGAAAGGTGACCAAGTCGCCCAACGTGACCGACTCCGGGTTCTTGAGGCCCTTGAGCGTCTCGAGTGCACTCAGGCGCTCGAGCTCATTGCCGGGCACCTGAGACTGAAATATTTCGCTGGCGTTCTGTCGACCCACGCTCAAAAAAGCATGGGGCATCCAGGGGCTGCGCGGCAAGCCGCATCTCGCAAGGGCGAGAAACGGCACAGAGAACGGGCTGTTTCCGTGCGACACCGCGGAGCGCCTTTGGCGTCGGAGCACCTTCGGCTTCGCGCCACGAGCGACGAGGCGCCTGACTACTGACGGAAGTAGGCTCGCGCGTTGCGAACACCCACGACGCCGCGCGCCCGCGGTTGCGTGGCTTCGCTTCCGTGCGGCTCTTCGTTGCTGCCTGGGCGGATCGCCTCGATCTTGAACTGGACGGAGGGGTAGGGCTCGATGCTTCGCAGGTACTCGAGCGAATACTGGCGCGCCTCGTCCTCGTCGCGCGCGAGGACCATGAGCCCGGTCGTGTAGCCTTGCGCGTCGTCGGGCCAATGCGCTGGCGCCTCTCCGGCCTCTGCGCGCGCCGTCACCGTGAACGCGGTGACTTGGGGACCCCGGCCGTGATCGGCTTCGTTGAGGGTCTCGAGCATGTGCGCCGTGATCCAGTCGCGCTGCCCCGCGTTCCGGGCGATCTCCCGCGCTTCGTCATAGCGCTGGTGTTGCCAGAGGGCCTCGAACACCTCTTCATAGACGAGGCTCGCGTAGCTCGGGCTCAGGCTCTCGCGTTCGAAGGAAGCCAGGAGTTCGATGGCGCCATAGAGGAGCTCGAGGGCGCGCTCGAGCTCACCGAGAGGATCTTCGCTCTTCGGCGCCGCCGTCAGCGTCCACGAGCCGAGGACGGCGAGCGTCAGCGGGCTGTGGGGATCGCTCTGCCGGGCGCGCTGCATCGAGTGGAGCGCGTCGGACTGGAGGCCCATGCGGTACTGCGTGATCGCGAGGTTGTACCAAGCGCCGGCGTGGTCGCGCTCCAGGGAGAGCGCGAGCTCGAAGCGCTCGACCGCCTCGGCGAAGACATCGAGATCCGAGAGACAGATGCCGTGCTCGACGAGAATCTCGACGTTGATGGGGTCTTCCTCGAGATAGGCGTCGTAGAGATCGGCCGCTTCCTCGATGCGTCCCGTGCGTCGAAGCAGGGCCCCGAGGGCGCCGGTGGCCTCGAGCAACGGACCGGCCTCGGCGTCGACGGCGAGCGCTGCCCGGTAGCTCGACTCGGCTTCGTTCTCGTCGCCGAGACGTTCGAGGACGGCTCCGCGGTTGTAGTGTGCGAGTGCGCCGTTGCGATCGACCTCGATCGCGCGCTCGAACGCCGCGCGGGCCTCCGGGAGTTGACCGCACAAGTCGAGCACGTTGCCGAGCGCGATGTGGATGTCACCCTCGTTCGGGAACTCGTCCGCGGCGCGGCGCGCCAGCGTGTACGCGTGGTCGAGGTCGTGCGTGTCGCACAAACCGCGGATCCACATACAATAGAGCGGGACGAGGTCCTCGACCGGAAGATCGGGCTCCCACGAACTCCGGAGCATCCGGACCGCGGAGCTGGCCGCACCTTCATCCAGGAGTGTGGCTGCTGCGTCGAGCTGAGCGCGAAGCGTCATCGTTGGGGTGGGCAGGGGTTTTGTTGCACGACCCAGCGGCCCTGGCAATTGCCGATTGAGGCGATGGGTGACGGCCGTGCGCCACGCCGCTTCCGTCCCGAGAACCGGCGGCGCGGTTCGGACTCGACCTTGGCCCGCGCGCGCAGCATGGGGCTGCTGGCCCAAGGATCGGGCAGCGCTACACTTGCGGTTCGCGCGATACCGCGGGCGATCCCGGTTTGCCGGACCTGGAGTTTCACAGGGCGGTGAACGCGGTGGGCGGGTTGACCCAGGGGTGGCTCGCGTGCGGGGTCTAGGGCGAAGGAGGTCGAGATGAGCGGAGTTCGAGGACGTTGGATGCTGGCGGCTGCACTCATGATGGGTTCGGGAGTCGTTCCCAAGACGGCGACAGGGACGGAGCCTCGGAGCGAGGTCGCCCAGACCGCGGCCGTACACGTGGAGATTCGCCAGGAATCCGGTGAAGTTGCGCAGACTCGGACCGCGTTCGGGTGGAATGAGGACGGAACGATCTCCTTCCACGGGGCTGGCCACGCTCACGAACTCTCGTTGAGGTTGGCGAGAGAAGGGCAGAGCAAGAGCATTCGGGCCAAGGTCGCCTACAGCCGCGATGGTCAGCCGGTGATAGCGCCCGTGGACCTGGATCTACGGCTCGGCAAGCGGGAGATCTTGCGCATCGAGGGCGGGATGGCGATCGCGTTCACGGTGCGCGCGAACGCGGAGAAACCTCAGGAGAAGCCTTCCGATCACGAGCCCGTGGAACGTCCCGACGGTGGCGACGTCGACGACCCGCTCGAAGGCCTCTAGCGCTCGCGGCCCGCCCGAGCGGCGCATCACTCGCGCTTGCCAACTCACGGTCGGAGGACTCGTGGACCTGTGCCATTCTCGGCCGCGCATGCAAGCGGCCGATTGGGTTCCCCTTCTCCATGATCTCGCCGATCGGGGCGATGCCATCGCCCGTCGCTATTTCCGCGCGGGGGATCTCCACGTCGAGACGAAGCCCGACCGTTCGCTCGTGACCCGTGCCGATCTCGACATCGAGGCCATGGTGCGAGACGAGCTGGCGCGGCGTCATCCGGAGCTGGACGTGTTCGGCGAAGAACAAGGCGAAGACGCCCGTCACGGCGAGGCCCGCCTCATCATCGACCCGATCGACGGCACCGCCAACTTCGCGCGTGGGATCCCAATCTTCGGAATCCTCTTGGCGCTCGAAGTTGGGACCCAGGTGGTTGCTGGGGTGGTCAGCGCACCTGCCCTCGGAGCGCGCTGGCACGCGATCCGGGGCGGCGGCGCGTGGTCGGGGACACGCCCGCTCCGCGTGTCGGGAGTCGCGAATCTCTCCGATGCGCAGGTCTTCCACGGGAGTTTGGCCGGTGCCGAGGCGGTCGGGGGCACGGCCAGGATCCCCGGTCTCCTCGCCCGGAGCCATCGGCAGCGCGGCTTTGGGGATTTCTATCAACACGTGCTCGTGGCGGAGGGGGCCGGAGAGATCGCGCTCGATCCCATCGTCAACCCATGGGACGTCGCACCACTCATGCTGCTCGTCGAAGAGGCCGGAGGCCGAGCCACGACGGTCGACGGTCGCGCGACCATCTATGGCGGATCACTCGTCTCCACCAACGGGAAGCTTCACGCGACCGCGCTCGAGGCCTTCGCGTAGAGGCGGTCTTCCACGAGGCCGAGCATCATCTGGATGGCGACCGGAAGGATGCTGTCATCGAAGTCGAAGTCCGGGTGGTGACATCCTGGCGTGATCTGTCCATCGCGCCCGGTACCCACGAAGAAATATGCGCCTGGACAAGCTTGGGTGAGGTACGCGAAGTCCTCGCCGCCGGCCATGGGGAGCCCGAGATCGCTCACGTTGTCGGCTCCGACGATGGCTTCCGCCACGCGTTCCACCGCCGCCGTGCACTCGGGATGGTTGATGAGCACGGGATAGCCGTGGTCGATCTCGACCTCGATCTCCACGCCGAAGGACTGTGCGATGCCCCGCGCGATCTCGTGGACGCGCGCGAGCACGGTGCGGCCGACCTCCGGGGCGAACGTGCGGATCGTGCCCGCGAGGCGGGCATGGCCGGGGATGACGTTGGTCGTGTTGCCGGCCTGGAACTGGCAGATGCTGACCACCGCACCGCCCTCGTATCCGAGGCCGCGCGAGACGACCGTTTGCAGCGCGGTGACCAGGTGGGCGCCCGCGACGATGGGATCGCGGCAGATCTGGGGTTGACTCCCGTGCCCGCCGACGCCGGTGATGTTGAGGTGGAGGGCGTGGGTCTGGGCCATGATCGCCCCCGCGCGCACGCGGATCTGGCCGTAGGGGTACCCTGGCCAGTTGTGCAGGCCGTAGACCTCGTGGACGCCCCGCAACACGCCTTCTTCGACCATGACCTTGGCGCCCCCGCCCCGGGCTCCTTCCTCGGCGGGTTGGAACACCAATCGGACGTTGCCGGGGAGCTCGCCTCGGACCCCGGCCAGCAGCGCCGCGACGCCCATCAGGATCGTCGTGTGGCCGTCGTGGCCGCACTTGTGCGCGCGTCCGGCATGGACGGACCGATAGGGGAGCGGCGTCAGCTCGTCCATCGGGAGGCAGTCGAGATCGGCCCGCAGCGCGATCGTGGGCCCCGGGTGCCCCGGCTGGAGATCGGCGACGAGCCCGGTCTCTGCGGCCGCGGTCGTAATGTAGCCCCAGCGCTCGAGCCAGTTGCGCACGAGCTTCTGCGTGCGGTGCTCCTCGAACCCGAGCTCGGGATGCTGATGGAGGTCGTGGCGGATTTCGACCAGCGCGGGTTCGAGCGACGCAATGCCCTCTCGCAGCCGAGCGAGCAGCCCAGCGCGAGGCGGAGCGGGCATCGTGAGGGGGGAGCTCAACGGGTACGCAAGGTACCAAGCTCGATCGCGCTTCGCCATCGGCGCCAATCCCGATGTGAGAACCTACGGGCATGTCCACGAACTCGGGCCCGATTCGGAGCAAGGCGCTGCTCTTGTACGAAGGCAAGGTGACGCCCCATCGGTCGTGTGGGATCGCGTTGGCGGAGGCGTTCGGCCGTCCGACGGCGGCGTACCAAAGTTTGCGTCGCGGCGGGATCACGGGGACGGGCACCTGCGGCGCGATCACGGCCGGGCAGCTCCTGCTCGGGGAGTTGCTCGGGGATCCGGACCCCACCGGGGCCGTGACCTCTGCGTTGCGCTCCGCGTCGATGCAATATCAAGCCCGAATCGATGCCGAAATCGATCGCGGATCGAGCCCGGATTTCGTGTGCAATCATCTCACCGCCCCTTGGGGCGAGTTCAAAGGCGAGGCACGTCACGCCTTTTGCACTTCGCTCGTAGCTACGGTCGCGCAGATCGTGGACGAGACCCTGCGCGAACATGGCGTCACGGTCGAACCCACGCCCATCGACTAGCCCCGAAGGGGGCGACAGGTTGCGATTTTGGCGCGATAGAACTATCCTGGCGCGCCTTTTTGCTCCGGTGGCGCGGTGCTGTGCCGCACGCACGGTGTTCGGACGGGTGTTCCGTTGCTCTACCCCATGGTCGATATTCCTGAAGCCCTCGCACGCTCGATTCAGGCAGGTGATTGCGTCCTATGGATCGGGGCCGCATTCGGTTCCTCCGAGGGCCGGCCTGGCTGGGACGACCTCCTCCGTGGCCTTGCGGCCAAGCTCCCGCCCGAGGCCCAAGAGACCCTCGAAGAGCTCGTCGAGCAGAAACGGTTGTCGCAGGCGTACGACTACGCGCAGCGTCGGCTCGGTCCCGAGGCGCTCGCGGAGTCGTTCGCGCAAGCTGGCGCCGCGGAGCCCATGGGACCCAAGGCGCTCCAGACGTTGCGCGATCAGCCGTGGGAGGCGTGTCTCACGGCGCTCTATCCTCGCGATGTCGCGGCCGCGCTCGAGCGGGGAGGTAGCGCGCCCGTCATGATCGAGAGCGCGACGATGAACCACTTGTCGCTGCTCGAGCGGAAGTCGTTCTTCGTGATGCATCTGCTGCCGAGCAGCCGGGCCCTGCGAGACGATCGTCAGCTGTTCGATCTCGGCGAAGAGCTGTTCCGCAGCCGGACGGTCTTGTTCCTGGGCTTTTGCCCCGAGGACCCCGACTTTTGCGAGATCCTCGAGTTGCTCGAGCGCGTGGGCCGTGGTGGCGATCACTACGCCGTCCTGCCGCGCGTGAGCCCTGGGCTCGCCGAGGCGTGGTACGAGACCTTGGGCCTGCGGGTCCTCGCCATCGACGACGGCGATGCGCTGCACGAGGTCTCCGCGGAGATCGTCGCCGCATGCCAGCGCGTCGAGCCGGGCCCGAGCGCGGTCTCGGGGCGTCTCGCCGTCCTCGACCTCTCGCGGGCGGTGGGCCATCTCCCCACGCGCGCCGATCTTGCGTGCGACGGGGCCCACGTCATGGACCGTGCCCGCGTCGTTCAGCTGATCGAGCGGGTCGAGTCACGCCTCGCCGCGGTCTCGCCGACGACCTTGCTGCAGGCGGGCGGCGTGATGCTCACGCACGGCCGGCTCGATCTCGCACGGCGGTGTTTCGCGCAAGTCGCATCGTCCAAGCCACCAAGGCTCGCCGCGCTCGCGAAGTTCAACCTGGCCATCGTCGCCTTGACCCAGGGCGATCGCGAAACCGCGACAGAAGGTCTGCGCTCGGCGATGCAAGACGATCGCGAGCTCGCGGTCACCCCTCCGCGCTACCGCCTCAAACAAGCCCAGGGGATCTCGGGGACCCAGCTCTTCCTCACGTGCTTCGACCGTCGTGCGGAGCGCGAGGTGGACGTCGTGGTCTCGACTTTGCCGCGACCGGCGGGGCAGGACGAGCAGATCGGTTTCAAGGCGGCGGTCAAGCAGCTCGCCAAGGTCGAACATCCGGGCGTCTGCCGGGCGCTCTCGGGCTTTGCGGAGGGGCGCCTGTTTGGGGTCACCTACGAGCCCACGCCTGGGTTCTGGCTCACCGAGAGCCTCACGGACGCCGAGCCGATGACCTTCTCCAAGGCGTGGGAGCTCCTGGAGCCGCTTCTTCACGGTCTGCGGGAGTGCCACGCGCGCAACGTCCTGCATCGCAACATCAACCCGGACAACGTCGTCGTCGGGGCCGAGGGCACCAAGCTGCGCGGGTTCGGTTTTCCTCCCGTCGTGGGCTTCATGCGTCCGTCGGTCCGGGCGGTGAATCAAGGTTACCTCGCGCCCGAAGTGCGCGACGGCGAGGGCGAGCGGCCGGCCTCCGACGTCTACGCGGTCGCGGCCCTGGCCTACCGCCTGTTCTCGGGCCACGTGCCGCAAGGCAGCGTGCCGCTGCTCGACATCGCCAACGAGGAACTCGATGCGCGGGTCGATCCTCTGCTGCGCCGCGCGTTGCATCCCGATCCTTCGCAGCGGATCGATCTCGCGGTGCTGATCGAGGGTCTCGAGGAGATCGCCGCGGACCGCGAACGTGGTCGACCCGTCCGCGAGCTCGATGCGCCCCGCGTGCGCGAGGACTCGGGCTCGGGCCGGCACTCCACGCTCAAGTACGCCCTGCCCGAGGATCCGGAGGACCTCGAGGCCTGGGCATGGATCCTCGACCACAAGGCGACCCACCTCGAAGCGCGACAGAACGTGGACAGGCTGGAGCGAGAAGCTCGGGGCGCACGGCGATGGGATCGCGTCGTCGAGGTGCTCGCGGTCAAAGCGAAGGTGGCTCAGGCACAGCGCGACCGCGTGGCGTTCTTGCGGGAATCGGCGAAGTTGCTCGAGACGGAGCTCGGGGCCCCCGGGAACGCGTTCTCGGTCTACGAAGAGCTGCTCGCGGAACTCGAGACGCCCGAGCAGGTCGCGCTCGTCGACGAGGAGCTCTCCCGCTTGGCCGAGGTCACGGGCAGGTGGCAAGAGCTCTCGGAGCTGCTCGATGGCCTGGTCCCGCGCCTCGGCAGCGCAAACGACCAAGCACGGCTGATGCGCAAGCGCGGCAAGATCCTCGCGGAACACCTCCACGACGGCGAGCAGGCGCTGCAGACCTACCAGGCATCGCTCGATCTCCAGCCCCACGCAGAGGGCTTCGAAGCCCTCGTCCCGTTGCACCGCCGACAAGGCAACGGCCCCGATCTTGCCGCCGCGCTGCTGTCCCTGGCCGATCTGCGCGACGGCGATGCGCGCATCGATCTGTTGCTCGAGGCCGCCTCCGTATTCCATCGCCAGATGGGCGACGAAGAGGGGGCGATTGGCGCGATCGAGATCGCGTTGAGCGAGGCGCCGACCCACATGGGTGCGCTGACGCTCGGTGTCGAGGTCTCGCGCGACCTCGGCCGCTGGCCTTTGCTCGCGGATCTCCTCGTGCGTCGAGCGGAGCTCACGGACGACCGCGCGGCGGTGCTCTCGATGCGCAAAGAGGCCGCCGAGCTGTCGCTCTTGCACCTCTCCGACGAAGCCTCGGCGATCACCCTGTTCCAGCGCATCGTGGCCGACGATCCCGACGACCGCGAATCGATCGTTCAACTCGCGGGTCTTCTGCGCGAGGCCGTGATGTTCGAGGCGACGGCTCGGCCCGAGCTCGTGGGTGTGCTCCAATCCCTGCTCCGGCTGCAGTCCGATCCGCAGGAACGCGGAACGACGTTGGTGGAGCTCGCGGGTCTCCTGGATGCCGATCCGAGCGCGCAGGCTGCTGCGCTCGAGTACCGCAAGGAGATCTTGGAGCTGCTTCCGATCGAGCGCGAGGTGAGCCGAGACGCCGCGGCGCACGTCGAGGCGCACTACCGGGAGATCCAAGACCTCTCCGCGCTCGAGAACCTGCTGCGGCGCCAAGCGACGGCGCAGGCCGCCGACAACGAGGTCCGCATCGAGGCGTGGGAGAAGCTGCTCGCGCTCTACAAGGGGTCGGTGCGCGACGACGACAAGGCGCTCGAGGCTCTGCAGGCGCTCGTGGGCTTGGATCCAGAAGAAGGACAGTGGCAAGGGGAGCTCGCGAGTCGGTACATCGAAGGCGGCGCGCTCGAGCAAGCCGTCGCGATCTTGGACGCCCAGATCGCGGAGGCCACCGCCGATGGCCCGAAGGCTGCGTTGCTCCTCCAGGCCGGCAGGGTCCACCACAAGCTCGGGCACGATGAACTCGCGCGCGAGTCGTGGGAGCGCGCCATCGATCTCGAGCCCGAGCTCGGCGAGGCGTGGCGAGAGCTGCGGGGTGCGTATCGGCGCGCCGGGGAGCCGCGCAAGGCGCTCGACGCCGCGGTCGAGGCGGCACGGTACGCCGACACCGAGCACGAGAAGGTCGCGATGCTGCACGAAGCCGCGACGGGGCTCGCGGAGCTCGGCGAGCGCGAGCGCGCGATACCCCTCTTGGAGGAGGTGCTCGACCTCGTGCCGAGCCACGAGAGCGCCAATCTGGCGCTGCTCGAGGCGCTCATGGAGCGCGGGGAGCTCGAGCGCGCGTGGCCGTACGCGGAGCGGCACGTCGAGGTCAGCTGCGGCGACTCGGAGACCACGCCGGGCACGAAGCTACGGGCCCTCTCCTGGGCGGGCCGCTGCGCGCTGGCGGTGGGTGACACGGAGCGGGCACGCCTCTACATCGAGCAGGCCAAGGAGCTCGACGCCGGGAACCTCGATCTCGTCCGCCTGCTCGGTGACCTCGATCTCCGCAGCGGCCAATGGCGCGAGGCGCTCAAAGGCTATCAGACGTTGCTGGAGCGACAGGAGCAGACGCTCTCCACGGCCGGTCAGGCCGATCTGCACTTCCACATCGCCCGCGCGCGGGTCGGCCTGCAGGACCACGGCAAGGCCACGCAGGCGCTCGAGCGGGTGCTCGAGCTCGAGCCGGAACACCTGGGCGCCGTGGAGTTGCTCATGGACATCGCGCAGCAAGGCGGCCCCAAGGTCGAGCTGCGCGCCAAGACGCGGATGCTCGAGGTGCTGACCCGTCGCGAAGCGCAGACGGACGACATCTCGGAGCTTGCGGAGGTTCAGGCGCTGCGGGTGGAGGTGCTCACCGACCTCGCGCGCCTCCAACGCGACGACGGGCAGATCGACGCGTGCATCCAATCGCTCGAGCAGCTCGTGTCGCTCGTCCCCGACGATCAAGCCGTCCTGCATCAGCTGCTCGACGTGTGCACCGACCACAAGCGCTGGAACGAGGCGGTGTCGGTGCTCGATCGGCTCGCCGGTCAGCAGACTTCCGACAGCGTCCGCGGCAAATATCTCTATGCCGCAGCCGTCATCGTGCGCGACAACCTGCGCGACACCACGGCGGCTGCGGAGTGGCTGCGCCGGGTGCTCGAGGTCGACCCCAGCCACGCGCGGGCGTTCGAGACGCGCATCGACCTGCTCACGAAGCAGGCGGCGTGGACCGAGCTCGCCCGTGCGATCCGGGCCTACCTCAAGGTCTCGTCCAAGCAGCTCGAACCCAAGAAGATGATCGCCCTGTTCGATCAGCTCGCACAGACATACCGCAAGCTCGGGGATACCAAGACCGCACTCGCGGCGCTCGATCAAGCCGCGCGCATCGCCGAGAAGCTGGACGACGAGCCCGAGGCCACGCGCAAGCGCCAAGAAGAGGTCATTCGCATGGCGATCCAGGTCGGCGAAGACGAGCTCGACAAAGCCGTGTTCCACGGCCACGCGATCATCGCCAACGCGCCGATGGATTTCGAGACCTACCACCGTCTCGTCGAGATCTACTTGGCGCGCGGGGAGAAGGACAACGCCCGTGTCATCTCGCGGACCTTGATGTTCTTGCACCAAGCGGACGAGGCCGAGGAAGAACTGGTGGACGCTCCCCCGACGCAGCCGAGTGGCACGATCTCCTCGGAGTTGTTCCGCAAAGGGGTGGCTCACCCCAAGGAGTCGGCGCTCGCCGATGCGGTGTTCAGCGTCGTTTGGCCCATGGTGGCCTCCCGTGCCGGGCATACCCTGTCGAAACACGGGATCGCGCACGAGCGACGGGTCGACGTGACCCTGCAGTCGCCGGTCGCGTTCTCGCGGTACCTCGCGTACGGCTGCAGCATCTTCGAGGCGCCGCTCCCCGAGCTGTTCCTGCGCGATCAGGGCGCAGGCGTGGTCGTCGACGCGTTGACCGGCGCACTCAACGGGCAGTCGATCATGCAGCCCAGCATCGTCGCTGGGCGCGACATCGTCCAAGAGGCGAGCGAGATCGTCTTGCGTTGTCGGGCGGGGCGAGCCGTCGCTGCGCTCCGTCCGGAGAGCGTCCTCTTCTCGGTGCTTCCGAGCGCCGAGCAGCTCGCACACGCGTATTGGGGAGCGGTGATCGTCGCTCAAGGCATCGAGCGCGTACCGCTCGGGTTGCGGCCCGGCGCCGAGGAGTACAGCCGCCAGATCGCCTCGTATCTACCGGCCCAGAGCCTCGAGCAGCTGCGGCGCCTCTTCACGGGAACCGAGGCCGAGTTCGATGCCGAGGCCTGGCGCCAAGGCGTGGCGCTCACCGTCAACCGGGCGGGGTTCATCTTGGCCGACTCGGTCGAAGTCACCGCGCAGATCGTCACGCGGGGTGGCGACGACGGGACGGGCTTGAGCACCAAGGATCGCATCGCCGACCTCATCGCCTACAGCGTCAGCCGACCGTACATCGACTTGCGCCGAGCGATTGGTCTCGCCGGCTAGGGCCAGCAGACGTGCCCGAGGATCGCGGGTCTGCGGGCGCCCGTGACCTTGGGCAGGGAGCTTGGGAGCCGCGCCATCGTGCGGGCGGCGATGAGGGCCATGCCGGCGGCTTCGTGGTGCTCGGGTGCCAAGGGACCCGCGGACATCACCTCCACCGGGCACGGCGCGACCGCAGCGGCGATACGCTGGCGCAGACCGGGGTGCCGCGCTCCGCCGCCGCTCAAGATCATGCGGTGGACGGGAGGGATGTCGGTCGCGAGCACGCCGGCGATGGCCTCCGCCGTTGCTTGTAGGCTGCTCGCCAGCAGATCGGCGCCCGAAAGCTTGCCGAACTCGTGGAGCAGGGTCCGCGCGAACGCTTCGCCGAAGTCCTCTCGCCCGGTCGTCCGTGGCGATGGGCGCCTGAAGAACGGATTTCCGAGGATCCTGTCCACGAGCTCCCGGCAAGGGATGCCGCCGTGGCTGAGCTCGCCGTCGCGGTCGAGGTCGAGCCTTCCGCCGCTCGCGTGACGCGCGAACGCATCCGTGATCATCATGCCGGGGCCGATGTCCGACGCCGTGACGTCCTCGAGCCGCGGCGCGACGAAGGTGTAGTTGGCGATCCCCCCGAGGTTCACCACCACCGCGGTCTCTGCGGGGGTGAACATCCAGTGGCACATGGGGATGATGGGAGCGCCCTCGCCCCCGAGCGCGAGATCGGCCGCGCGCAGATCCCCCACGACCGGAAGGCCGAGCAACTGCGCGAGCACGCTCGTGTTCCCGATCTGCAGCGTGTGGGGTCGTTCTCGGGTGACGGACGGGGGGGCATGCCAGACCGTCTGGCCATGCATGCCCACACATGCGGCGTCTTGCCAGCCCTCGAGCGTGCGCACGACTTGGGCGTAGAGATGCGGCAGCTCGTAGTGCAGCGCCGAGATCCGCGGCAGCGGGAGGGTCTCCGGCCGCGAAAGCTCACGTCGGAGGCTCTCGTTGAACGGGAGGTAGGCGTGGCCGAGGACGACCGGTACGTGGCGCCGATCCACGTCCTCGAGCTCCAGCATCACGGCATCGACCCCGTCGACCGACGTTCCGCTCATCAAGCCGATGGTCTTCATCCGTGGCCCTCCATACGGTTCTCGATCTCCTCGATGACCCGCCCCCCACCGGGGGCGCGCAAAATGACGTGGGCGGAGGCGAGGGCGCTGCGATGGGCGTCTGAGACCGCGCAACCCAACCCGACCCGCGAAAAGATCACGGCGTCGTCCGGACCGTCGCCGACCACGGCGACCCGCTCGGGTTCGATGGCGTACGCCTCGCAGAGCTCGCCCAAAGCCGCGACCTTGTCGTGGACGCCGAGCCAGCGAGTGTCGAGGCCTAGGCCTTCCATGCGGATCCGCGCCGCCTGTGTCTTGTTTCGCGAGAGCGGCAGCACGGGGATCCGCTGCTTGATCCGCAGCAGTGCCTCGCCGTCGCGAACGCTGTACCGCTGGACCCATCCCACGGCTTCCCCGGCCCACCACGTGGTGGCATCCGTGAGCGTGCCATCGATGTCGAACGCCAGGAGGGCGATGTGGCTGAACGGAAGCACCCGCCGTGACTCTACGCAAGAAGCTCAGCTGGCGCGAGCAAACCGCCCATACAGGAGGCGCTCCACGATGGCCTCGGCGACCCGTCGACCCACCGGCGTGAAGGCGACGAGATCGACCGACAGCAGACGGCAGAGCCCGAGCTCGCAGAGACGTCGCGCGGCGTCGTACCGGTGCGCGTGGCTCGGGAGCGCCTGGGTTTGGCGCCCGAGATGGAGCGCCTCTTCGCCGTTGCCCTCTTCGGCGAAGAGCTCGGCGAGAAGGCAGCGCTCCGGAGCGCCCAGCTGATGCACGGAGATCACGTCATTCATCGAATCTTCCCTTGGACACGCTTGGGGCCCCAAAGATCCAACCGAAAGCCTCCGAACCTGCGCGGCAGCTCCAGGAGCAGGAGCGTCGACCCATCTCCGGACCCCGCCGTGTGGCGCGCCGGTGCCTCCGAGTCTCGCGACTCTTGCGCACACCCGCGAAACCAGGGCGCGAAGCGGATTCTCCCCCGAACCTGGGCTTGACCGGGGGAAACGTCGTGCGGTAACCCCCGAATGCTAGGGAGCCTACGTTGAAGCGCGTCAAGATTCTCGGAACCGGAGTGTCGCTCCCGAGCAGAGTGCTGACCAATGCCGATCTCGAGCAGATGGTCGACACGTCGGACGAATGGATCACCGACCGCACGGGAATTCAGGAGCGCCGCATCGCCGACGCGAACACATCGACCTCCGATCTGTGCGCGGGTGCGGTACAGCATGCGTGCGAGAAGATCGGGCTGCGCCCCGAGCAGTTGGACGCGATCATCGTCGGCACCTCTACGGCGGATACTCTGTTCCCCTCTACGGCGTGCTGGGTCCAGCGCAAGCTCGGGATCCAAGGGATGCCCGCCTTCGACGTGAGCGCGGGCTGCACCGGTTTCATCTACGGCCTCGAGCTCGCCACGAGCCTCGTCCTCTCCAACACGGCCAAGCGGGTCGCGGTGGTCGGTGGCGAAGTGATGAGCAAGGTCATCAATTGGAAGGATCGGCGGACCTGCGTCCTCTTCGGTGACGGTGCCGGCGCGGCGATCGTCGGTCCGAGCGATTCCGAGAGCGGGATCTTGGCGTCCAACTGGGGTGCGGATGGAACGCTCGCGCCAATCCTCTACCAGCCCGCCGGGGGCACGCAGATGCCGGCGACGCACGAGACGGTGGACGCCGATGCGCACACCGTCCACATGGAGGGCAACACGGTGTTCAAGCACGCCGTGGTCGCGATGAGCTCCGCCGCGGTGAATGCGATGAAGGCGGCGGAGATCACTCCAGAGGACGTCAAGGTCCTCGTACCGCATCAGGCCAACATCCGGATCATGGAAGCCGCGCGCGAGCGGACGGGTGTCAGCAAGGACAAGCTCTTCTCCGTGCTCCACAAGTACGGAAACATGTCGGCGGCCACCATCCCCGTCGCGCTTCACGAGGCGCAAGAAGCCGGCCGCATCGTGCGTGGGGACATCGTGCTGATGACGGCGTTCGGTACCGGGTTCACGTGGGGCGCCAGCGTGTTGCGCTGGTGATCGCCCGGGGCGGTCGCGTTAGACGGTCTCGCCGATCTGGCCCCTCTGGCCGATCTCGCTGATCTCGCTGATCTCGCTGATCTGGCCGCTCGCACTGCTCTCGCTGCTGGGCGACGCTCCGAGCTCGCCCGCGAGGAGCTCGTCTCGACTCTTCTTGGGTGGAAACGCGCCCTCGTCCAAGCAAGCCTGGAGGTAGCTGCGGCACGCGGAGGTCAGCGCCTGGAGCTGTGAATTGTCGAGCCCTTCGGTCTCGAGCTGCGGCCCCACGAAGATCTCCACCGGGACGAACGGGCGGAAGAACCATCCCATGTTCTTGTTGTTGGCGAAGTAGAGCCCGCGTACCGCCAGCGGAACGACGGGCATCCCGGCGTTCCGCGCCATCGTGAACACGCCGCGCTTGAACGGACCGGTCTTGCCCGTCATCGTCCGGTGTCCCTCGGGGAACGCGAGGATCGACATCCCCATGGCTTGGCGTGCCAGGGCCTCCCGCGTCAGATCTTCCATCGTCCCACGCCGACCGGTGTGGACCGGGATCCCCTTGGCCGCGGTCATGAGCCAACCGTAGATGGGAATCTTGAACTGCCAAGCGTTCATGAGCCCGGAGAAGGCATGAGGGATCGCGAGCGCAGCGATGTGCCCATCGAGCAGATTGATGTGATTCTGGCAGAACACGCTTGGGCGCTGCGGATCGAAGTCCGGGTGATAGATCACGCGCGTCCGCAACGTCGCGAGACGCGTACACGACGAGAACATCGGGGCGGTGACCCAGCGGTGAACTTTCGTGTAGGGGAATCCGAGGATCAGCAGCGGAAACGTGGCGAGCGCTGCCACGAACATCAAAACGAAGCCACTACCCCAGACCCAGACCGAAAACACGCCTTGGCCCAGTTTGGCGAGAAGTTGCATGGCGAGGAGACTACATCGGTCTCGCCGGTGCGCGGAGGACGTTCCGAGCTCGCCCACTGCGTCGCGAGCGGTCCGGCGGAAAGTGCGCAAGGCACCTACGCCCGGCCGAAATGCCGGCGGCGCTTCTGATACTCAGGGGAGACCATGCGGGCAGTTTCCGCGATCTACTGGCTGTTCGTCGCGCTGTCCTCGGTCGCGTTGTTCCCGATCGCGCTGCTCCTGTTCGCTGTGACGGCGCCGTTCGATCCGCGTCGCGTCGCATTGCACCGCTTCACGTGCGCTTGGGCCAGCCTCTACACGTGGCTCAATCCGCTGTGGAGCGTGGCCGTACAGGGGCGCGACCACCTCGATGATCGCGCCCCGGCGGTGCTCGTCTCCAATCACCTCTCGCTCGTCGACATCCTCGTCCTGTTTCGCCTGTTTCGACACTTCAAGTGGGTCTCCAAGCGAGAGAACTTCCGCATCCCGTTCATCGGCTGGAACATGGCGCTCAATGGCTACATTGGGCTCGTCCGTGGCGACCGACGCAGCGTCGAGCAGATGTTCCACCGTTGTGAGCAAACTTTGCGCGGCGGGAGCTCCGTGCTGATCTTCCCCGAGGGGACGCGTTCGAAGGATGGCGTCATGCGGCCGTTCAAGAGCGGCGCCTTCGAGCTCGCCGCTCGGACACACGTGCCGATCGTTCCGATCGCGTTGGTGGGCAGCGACCACGCCCTGCCGAAAAAGGGGTTCACGATCCGTCGCGCACGGATCCTCGTTTCGGTCCTCAAGCCGTTGAACCCAGAGACGTTCGCGGGCGTGGACCCCGAGGTGCTCGCAGACCAGGTCCGCGCGCTCCTGCTCGCGGAGGTCGAGGCGCTCCGGTGCATCCCGGAGCCGTGATCTCCCGGGGCCCGTGGGTCCCGTGGTACACCGATCGCATGAGGACCGACGCGGAGCTCCTCGATGCTTGGCGAGCGGGAGATCTCGCGAGCGGCGAAGCTCTGTTCGAGCGACATTTCGGCGCCGTGGCGAGGTTCTTCCGCAACAAGCTCGACCACGGCGTCGACGATCTCGTGCAGCGCACCTTCCTCGCCTGCGTCGAGGCCAAAGATCGCCTCCGCGAAGACTCCAGCTTCCGCGCCTACCTGTTTGGCGTGGCGCACAACGTGCTCGCCAGGCACTTTCGTTCGCAGCGGCGCCACGGGGACAAGCTCGACTTCGGGGTGACTTCGGTCCATGACCTCTCGCCCTCGCCCAGCGCCGTGGTCGCCCAGCGTCACGAGCAGCGGATGCTCCTCGAGGCGCTGCGCAGGATTCCGCTCCAGCACCAGATCGTGCTCGAGCTCTACTACTGGGAGCGCCTCCCCACGCGCGAGGTGGCGCTCGTGGTCGGAGAACCGGAAGGCACCATCAAGACCCGCATCCGGCGGGCGCGACGATTGCTCGAGGACCAGCTGCGGGAGCTCGCGACCTCGCCGGAGGTGCTCCACTCGACCCTCGTGGATCTGGACGCGTGGGCGGAGTCCCTGCGCGACCCCAAGCCATGAACCGTCTGGTGGAGGTCAGTCGTGCCTTGCGGGACGACGTCGAAGCGCTGTGTTTCGGCGCGCCGGTGTCCCACGTCTACAACCCGCTGGCCTACGCGTGGGAGCCACATCGTCGCTACCTCCAGCGTTTTGGTGAGCGCCGTGGTCGCGTCGTCCTGCTCGGCATGAACCCAGGTCCGTTCGGGATGGCGCAGACGGGGGTACCGTTTGGCGACGTCGGCTTCGTTCGCGATTGGATGGGCATCGCGGGCCCGGTCGCGGCTCCACGCGCGGTGCATCCGAGCCGCCCGGTGGAGGGGTTCGCGTGTACGCGGAGCGAGGTCAGCGGATCGCGGCTATGGGGCTGGGCCAAGGCGCGCTTCGGTGCACCCGAGGCCTTCTTTGCGGAGTTCTTCGTCTTGAACTACTGCCCTTTGGCGTTCCTGGAGGCGAGTGGACGCAACCGGACCCCCGACAAGCTCCCCCGGCATGAGCGCGCTCCATTGTTCGAAGCCTGCGATCGCGCGCTCTCTTCGGCGCTCGACCTGCTGCAGCCGCGGCTCGTCGTGGGCGTGGGAGATTTCGCCTTCCGTCGCGCGCAAGCGGTCACCTCGGGGCGCGGCTTGCCGGTGGGGATGATGCTTCATCCGAGTCCGGCGAGCCCCCGCGCAAACCGAGGCTGGGAGGCGATCGCCGAGCAGCAACTGTCGGCCCTAGGCGCGCTCCCAGGGCCACGTGTCACCCCATAGAATGGGTTCGGGCTCGAGGTTGACCCCGAAGCGGTCGTAGACTCGGCTGCGGATCTCTGCGGCGAGTGTCAGCAGTTCGCGGGTGGAACCGCCCCCATAGTGGACGAGGGCGAGGGCATGGTCCCGCGAAACCCCGACGCCGCCGTGGCGATACCCTCGTACGATCCCGGCCTGTTCGATGAGCCACGCCGCGGCCAGTTTGATGCCTTCGGACTCTGGGTACTGCGGGGCGACCGCATCCGCAATTCGCTGGATATGCTCGACCTGCGCGGGGTCCACGATGGGGTTGGTGAAGAAGGAGCCCGCACTCTGGCTATTGGGGTTGTGGGGATCGAGCACCATCGATTTTCGGCGTCGGACCGCCAAAACGGCCGCGCGAACATTGGCCGCGCTCGGGTCCGCCGTCCCATCCAGCGCTCGGGCGAGCTCCCCATTGCGGGGTGGCTTGGGTCCGCTATACGACAGTCGCAATTCTACCGAGAGCACGATCCAGCGCGTGGGGTCGCGCTTGAACACGCTGGAGCGGTACCCAAAGCCGCACTCGGGCGCGGACAGGCGCAGAATGGCGCCCGTGCCACGTTCGACGACGCGCACAGCCTCGAGCACTTGGGCCACCTCTTGGCCGTACGCGCCGACGTTCTGAATGGGCGTCGCGCCGGCAAGTCCGGGAATTCCGGAGAGGCATTCGATTCCGCTGAGGTCGTGCGCCACGGCGAATCCGACCGCCGCGTCCCATGATTCTCCGGCGGCGAGCTCCAGGATCGCGTGTTCGGCGTCCACCCGTCGCAGCGATCGCCCGCGAAGTGCCAAATGGATCACCCAATCCTCGACACCTCGATCACCGATCACGAGGTTCGAACCGCCGCCCAATATCTGGGGTTGCGTACCCTTGTCGCGCGCGGCACGAAGCACCCGGATCAGCGTGTCCTCGTCGAACACCGTGGTGAAGTCACGCGCTGGGCCTCCAAGTTTAAGGGTTGTCCAATTGGCCAGCGGAACGTTGTGAGAGACGGGAGTTCGTTCGATTTCGGGACGGTGCATTCGTCTGTTTCCGGTTTTAGACGCTCGCGAAAGCGACGTGGTAGGCTCGCCGTCTAATGAGTTTCTCCGATGATGCGGGGCTGCGGGAGGCGATTCTCGGGGCGAGTCTTGAGCTTGGCGGGGAGCTCGGCGCGGATGGACTCACGATGCGTGCCATCGCACGCAAGCTCGGGGTCAGCGCCACGGCGCTCTATCAGCATTTCGCGAGCAAGACGGAGATCCTGCGGGCGATCCGCCTGCGCGGCCTCAGCGATCTCAACGCGTTTCTCAAGCCGGCGTTTCTTCAAGAGGACCCACGCGATCGTCTGCGCGAACAAGCGCTCCTCTATCTGCGCTTTGCCCAAGAGAATCCCTGGCTCTACTGCTTGCTGCTCGTCGAAGACGCCGACGATTGGAGCGTCTTGAGCGCCAGCGAGCGTGAGACGGTGATGGAGTCGAGGGTCTTGGTGAAGAAGGCGATCTCCGAGGGGGTCGAGCGCGGGGTCCTGCGCGAGCGGCTCGATCCGGACGAGGTGGCAACCACGCTGTGGGCTTCGATGCACGGGTTGGCGTTGCTCATCCTCCGGGGCCGCGTCGCAGAGCATCACCCCTTGTTTCCCGTGGATGACCTGCACGCGGTGACCCAGCACTTCGTGGATTCGCTCGTGCGTGGACTCGAAGTCCCCGACTAGTCGCTACTTCCACTCGACTTCTTCGGTGCGGACGAAGCTCCGGCCGACGAGGCCCACGATGATGAGGCCAAGACCTCCGAACGAGAGGATCCCCTTGGTCTGCGGTGGCAGCTGGGTGACCCACGGTTGGTCGTAGAACATGGGCATCATGAAGCTCAGAAGCCCCATCGCGACTCCGAGGTAGAGCACGAACTTGAAGAAGCCGGCCATCGGTACTCCTGGGGGTTGCCGTAGCATGGCGCCGGCGACCAAACAATGGGCCAGCCAGAGCGGCTCTAGCTCTTGTCGGGCTCTGGCGCCGGGCCACGCTGGTCGCGGAGCGCCCGGGCCCAAGACTCGAGCCCGCTGCGCGTGCTCTCGAGGAGGGCATCGGACTCGCTGAGCGCCTCGAGCTGCTCCTCCAGCAGCTGCTTGGCGCGACGGATGCGGCCGCGGATGGTCCCCTCCGGCGTCTCGAACATCTCCGCGAGGTCCGAGGCGGTGAGATCCTCCCAGTAGTAGAGCTCGAGGATCGTCTGGTGCTCGATGGGGATCCGGCGCAACGCCTGCAAGATGAGCTGTTCCTCGTGTCGCTTGGCCGCGAGCACGTTGGGGTTGAGACCCAAGTCGAACACCGAGGTGAGGGCCTCGTCGAAGCGCGCCCGATCGCGATGAAGGGCCCGCAGGTGCGCACGCAGGACGTTGTGTGCGATCCCAAAGAGATAGGTGCGAAAGCTCGACTGTCCCCGGAAGCGCTCTTTGCCTTCGACGCACGCGGTGAACGTGCGCTGCACCAGGTCGTCCACGTCGCGCTCGATTTTGTTGGCGAAGAAGCGGTAAACGCTGTCGAAATGCCGCGCGAACAGTTCGCCGCCCGCGCTGCGCTCGCCGGCACGCCACGCGGTCAGGAGCTCGAAGTCGTCGCCGGCCATGCGACTCGATCGTAGCGGGTTCGCCGCTTGCGAGCCATCATGAAGCGGCGCCGATGGCCGAGCTCGACACACCAGGATTGGGGCCATTGGGGCCGCGCCCAGAGCCTACGGACGCTTCCTTCGTTCGGCAGCGCGTGTTTGCGCGGTTGTTCGCGGAGGAGGCCTCCGTTGCAGAACCCGAGCAGGCGAGCGGCCGCTTCGCGCTCTTGGAGCCGATCGGTCGCGGTGGCATGGGCACCGTGTTCCGCGCCTACGATCCGAAGCTCGATCGCGTCGTCGCGGTCAAGGTTCTGCACGAAGGGCACCGCGAACCTTCGTCCGCGGGGTCTCGCCTGCTGCGCGAGGCGCAGGCCATGGCGCGGCTCAACCACCCGAACGTCGCCGTCGTCCACGAGGTCTCCACGATCGGAGACCAGGTCTTCATCGTGATGGAGTTCGTCGAGGGACAGACGCTCACCGCGTGGATGCGAGCCTCGCGGACGCGCGATGAGATCCTCGCGTGCTTCCGGCAGGCTGCGTCGGGCCTCTGCGCCGCCCATCGGGCGGGCATCGTGCACCGCGACTTCAAGCCGGACAACGTGATGGTGGGACGAGACGGGCGGGTCCGGGTCATGGATTTCGGGTTGGCGCGAGCGGTGGAGCAGGCCGAGGACGTCGCGGTCTCGCGGTCGACCACGCCCGCAAGCGATCCTCTGCGGACACCGCTCACGCAGACGGGCGCGCTGATCGGGACGCCCGCGTACATGGCCCCCGAGCAGCACCTGGGCGCTCCCGCAGACGCGCTTTCCGATCAGTTCTCATTCTGTGTGGCGCTCTACGAGGCCATCCATGGCACCCGCCCGTTCACGGGTCGCACGTATCACGAGCTCGCTGCCCGCGTGATCCGTGGACAGCGCGAGCCGCTCTCGGTCGCTCCGCGGTGGTTGGGTGCCGTGCTCGAACGCGGGCTCAGCGTGGACCCCAAGCAGCGTTTTCCCGCGATGGACGCGCTGCTCCTGGCGCTCGAAGGCCCACCTCGGCGTGCACGGTTGTTTCTGCTCGGAGGGGCCGCGTTGCTGCCGGTCGCGGTGTTCTCCGCGTGGAGTGCGGCCGTGCGCCCAAGTTGTGAGGACACCGCGACGGCGCTCCAGGAGGTGTGGGGTCCCGAGCGCAAACGCCAAGTGGAGTCCCGCATGTTGGCGAGCGACCGTCCGTTCGCGGCGACGGTGTGGCGCAGCACCGAGACCCTGCTCGATCGCTACGCGGAGCGTTGGGGCGAGGCCTCAGGGGAGCTTTGCGCCGCGCGACACGTTGGCGCGGAGCGTGGCGTCCTCCTCGATCGACGCGCGGGTTGCCTTGCTGCGCGCAAAGAGGAACTCGATGCGTTCGTCACCGTGCTTCTGAAAGGCGGGGAAGACGTGCTCCTCGAAGCCGTCCAGGCGGCGGCAACGTTGTCGGAGTTGCGGGTCTGCGAGCATCCGACGGGAGCCGATGCGACCGCGACCTCGGGTGAGCTGCGCCGCCACCTCGTGCATGCGAAGGTGGACGCGGCGCTCGGTCGCTATGCGCAAGCGATCGCGTCGGCGCACCGTGTTCGCGACCTCGCGCAGGCCGATCACGAGCCTATCGCGCTCGCCGAGGCGCTCATCCTCGAAGGGCAATCCATGGAGCGGTTGGGTCGGGCGCGCGAGGCGGAGGACACGCTGCGGGAAGCCGTGCGCATCGCTGCGGAGGCGGAAGCCTATGAGCTGCGTGCGATCGCGCTGACTCACCTCGTCTACCTGGTCGGGGTTCGCGGAGAGTTCCACGAGGCGCGGGCGTTGGCCGCGGATGCTCGGGCCGTGCTCGACGTGCTCGGGGCGGCACCGCTCCTGCGCGCCCAGGTCCAGGCGAACCTCGGTGTCGCGGCGCGGCGAGCCGAACGCTTGGACGAGGCGCTTACGCACTATCGCGACGCACTCGAGGTGTTCGAGGCGAACTACGGATCGGAGCATCCTTCGACCGCGCGGACCCAGACGAACATGGGGACGGTCCTCAGCCAAATGGGGCGGTACGACGAAGCCAACGTTCACCTGCGGAGCGCGCTTGCGAGCTTCGAAGGTGTGCTCGGCGCGAAGCATCCGCTCGTGGCGACGGCGCTCGGCGCCTTGGCCAACAACTTGGCCCGGCAGGGAGACCTGGCCGGCGCTGCCAAGCTGCAGGATCGCGTGCTCGAGATCCGTCGCTCCGAATCGCCCGACGGACACCCAGCTACCGCAAGAACGCTGTTCAATATCGCAAAGATCGCCTTCTCGCGGGGCCTGGCCGAAGACGCGGCGCAGGCGATCGCGGAGGGCCGGGGGATCTTGGCGAGCGTGGAGCCGCTCCCGGACGAGACGGCGGCCCAGTGGGACTTGCTGGAAGCGTCGGTCGAGCTGCAGCGGGGGCATGTCGCGTCCGCGAAGGGACATCTGGGCCGCGCCCTCGCAGCGTCCCCGCAGCTGAGCCGCGAGTTCGATGTGATGCTCCTGCAGTGGACGATCGACGCCCACGAAGATCCTCGGGGGGCGATGGAACGGGCGCGTCGCGAGGTGGAAGGACGGTCGCTGTCGGACCGCGAGCGGGATCGGTTCTCCGCGTGGCTCGCCGTGGAGGAGTCGCTGGTCTCGTTGCTTGGCGCCACCACGATGGCGAACCCGTGATTCTTCGCGCGGATTGTGCGAAACCTCTGCATCCATGTCTTCCTCGGCGATGCCGTTGCCCTGGCGAGTCCTCCGTGTGGTCGTACCCATCGCGGGGCTCTTGTTGCTCAACGCGCTGTTCGTGCTCCCGGCGGTGCTCTTGGAGGTGCCCGAGCACCCAGGCCGTTTGTTCGCGCTAGGCGGTGAGCTCGTCGCGCTCGTGACGTTCTGCGTGCTCGTCGCGCGCCTGGGAGACCGGCGTTGGCTTCGCGGCGTTGCCATGGGGCTCGCGCTCGCGCTCTGGCTGCTCATGTGGGACGACTACGTGGGAAAGAAGTTCCTTCAGGAAGCGACGCTGCTCTACGACCAGTTGTTTCTGGCGAAGCATCTCAAGTTCCTCCTCGCCGACGTTTGGAGCTGGTCCGTCGCCGGGCTCATCGCGCTTGGAATCGTCGGCTCCGCGTTGGTCATGTACGCCTCGACGTGGATCATGGCCTTGGTGACGCGGCGCGGAGCAGAGCTCTCGCGGCGTGCCTTCATCGCGACCGCCGCAGCGGTGTGGTCGTTCCTCCTGCTGCTTTCCGTTGCGCCCAATCCCGTGCGCGAGCACGCGATTTGGGGGACCCCGCCGCTCGTCCACAACCTCCGCGCCTCCGTCGACATGTATCGGGCGATCAAGACCTCGTTCGCCGCCTCGCCCTACAGCGAGTTCGCGACGTCGATCAAGCTCGCCCGCAAACCCCACATCAACCTGTTCCTCGTGGAGAGCTACGGCCGGATCCTCGTGGTGCACCGCGAGGCGGGCGAGAAGTGGAAGGCCGAGGTCGAACAGATGAACCAAGAGCTCTCGGACGCCGGTTGGCACTGCGTCACGGGGTTCTCGGTCGCGCCGGTGAGCGGCGGTCGCTCATGGCTCGCCGAGGCGACGCTCCTCAGCGGAATGCGCGTGCGGTACGAGGCGGTCTTCCGGCACATGGTCCAAGAGATGGATCGCGTGCCCCACCTGGTGTCCTTCCTGCGCGCGCAGGGCTACGAGGCTGCTCTCATCGCGCCCAAGGAGCGCAACCTCCGGGGCCTGCGAATCGAGAACACCTTTGGATACGACCACGGCATTCGCCACGACGATCTCGAGTATCGCGGGCGGAGGATCGGCTGGGGTGAGATCCCTGATCAGTACAGTTTGGGTTTCGCCGAGGACAACGTGCTCTCCAAGATCTCCGCGCCGCAGTTCATCAACTTCCACATGGTCTCGTCGCACGCTCCATGGGGAGCCGTGCCGCGGATCGTGGAGGACTGGCGCGAGTTCAACGAGGCCGACGTCGAAGCTCCGGACGCGGAGGCTTCCAACGAGATGTCCAACGTCGTCGATCGCCTACGTCGCTTCCGCCGGGTGGAGCCGCGGTTCACGTACATGGGGGAGATGGACCAGCTCAAGGTGGACGCGTACTGGCGGACGATTCGCTACGATCTGCGCGTGATCAAACGCTATCTGCACGAGCACGAGGACGACAGGATCGTACTCGTGCTGGGGGATCACCAGCCACCATTCATCTCGACGATCGACGGCAGCTATGACGTTCCACTGCACGTGTTCGCACGCGACCCCGCGTTGCTCGCGGAATTCCGCGCCGTGGGCTTCGTGGACGGCATGTACATCTCCCCCGACGAGCACCCGGTGATGCTCCACGAGGCCTTGTTCACGCTGATGGTCCGCGCGCTCGCGCGTTGCTGCGGCGAGCCGGGGGGAACGATCCCAGAGGTGGACTTCGATGGCGTCCCGATCGGCTCAGCTGGGTAGGTCGGGGAGCGGGGGCAGGTCGGGGTCGCAGTTGAGGTACGGTGCGAGGGCATCCACGGTCGCCGTGATGCCTGCGGACCCGCTCATGCGGACGACCCCGCCAACGACGCCTCCGCGAAATCCCTGGCCTCCGGTGAAGAGGACCGTCGAGTACGGGGCGAATACCGTCATCTGGACCTGGGTATAGCCGTTGAACTCGATGACGCCGTCGCTCGCGGCGGAGATCACCGTCAGCGAGGTGGCTTCGGTCGCCCCGTTGAAGGATGCGTCGTTCTCCACGTAGAAGGTGGCAGATCCGTTGATCCGCAGCCGTGCAGAGCCATCGACGAAGACATCCTTGAAGTAGTAGTTGCCGCTCGGGAGCGTGAGCACGTCCACGTTCATCAGCGTGAGGGTCCCGTTCTGCACGGGGTTGCGGCAGCTTTGCCCCCCGTTGTACGGAATGCACGGGATGAGGTCGTTGTCGTTCTCGAGCGCGGCGGCAGCGACCCATGGGGTTGGGTCGTCGACCTTGATCGTGCCCGCGTTCGCGAGTTTCGTCCCGCCGATCGCGTGCTGTGGCTCTGCGAAGATCGTTCCTCCGCTGACGAGGTCCCCACCGACGGTCACATAGCCATCGAGATGGATGTGGCTATTGCTGAAGACCGAGTCGTATTCGCCGGCGACCCGTGGAGCCCCCGAGAGATAGACCTCGTCCAGGCCAACGACGCCCGCCGCAATGGCTCCTGCGCAACGAAACGCGGTCTCGGACTCGGGGTCGGCCTCTGCGTCGTCGCATCCGGAGATCCCGAACAGCGTGATCGCTGTAGCAAACAAGTAACGCCCGATGTAAGTGCTTGGGTTCGTCGGTGCGTGAGCCACATCGAAAGAATGCCGTCGCAGAGGAATCGGACCAAATACAATCTTGAGCCAGGGCTGAGGCCGAGCCGCACCCCGTTCGTCCATGGGCCGCCGCGGGGCCGTCGCGCGGCGGGAGCTCCCCGTGGCAGTGGCGCAGACTCCTTTGGCGCTGCACAGATCCATGTTGAATCGACCTGGGTGGGGACGACGACGATGAAGCACCGCGCATGGCTACTCGGGGGGATTCTGCTTGGATGTGCGGCCGAGGAGGCGCCGCCACCCACGGCGCTCGATGATTCTGGGCCCGTGGCACCCGCGCGGGAGCAGGAAGATGTGTCGAACGCTTGCGAGGAGGGCGATGCGGCATGTCGATGCGAAGGCGTGCAGCAGTGCGAGCTCCCCTGTACGGGTCCGTCGTGCGCGCTCGAATGCGTCGCTTCCTCCTCCTGCTCGGCCGCGTGCGCGCCGGGCCAGGACTGCGAGCTCGGATGCGCGGAGTCGGCAGAATGTACGCTGGGCTGCGGAGCGAGCGACCAGTGTGCGCTGTCGTGTGCGCAGAGCAGCGTCTGTGATCTCAGCTGTTCGAACGGGTGCGACCTCTCGTGCGCGGGCAGCAGCCAATGCTCCCTCGACTGTGCCGCGGGCGCGACTTGCACGCACCACTGTTCGCAGAGCTCGACCTGCGAAGGCGCGTGCCAACCCGGGGCGGCTTGTGACTATGCGTGCGATGGCAGCAGCGCGTGCAACGTGACGTGTCTGCCAGGAGCCGAGTGCTCCATCGCATGTGGTGCATTCGCGACGTGTGGATGTAGCGGAGCGGGATGCCTGCTTGCGTGTGCGGACGGCCAGACCCCCTGGGTTTGCGCGGATCAAGCGGACGTGCTCGTGTGCATCCCCCTCGGGACCGATCCTGGCGAGGCATGCCGGCAGGCATCGCACTCGGTTTGATCCCGAGGGTCCCGTTCCCGCGGCCGCGTCATTCCGGGAGCACGCAGTAGCCGCGAACGTTGCAGGTGGCCCCGACGTCGCAGCACGAAGCGTCGTCCTCGCACCACGATGCCTCGTCGAGCGCGGGGACGCAGGCGGCTTCGCAGCGCAGCGCACCTCGCTCGGTGCCGGTCACGTTGGCGCGGCAGAAGGACCCCTCCACGCACTCGACCGAGGACGAACACTCGTCGACTTCGGAGCAGGCGGCGGCGTCTTCGGTTTCGCAGACGGGGTTGGGGACGTCGTCGTCCATGTACTCGAACGAACCATCATCGCCGCAGCCGGCCGCGACGAGGAAGATCACGAGCATCAAGCGTAAATCCATGTGCCGAGGATAGCAGGCAGGTCCAGGGTGGAAAACGACGGCGTAGTGCGCGCTCGTGATCGGTTCCTCGCCCGGGGGCACCACCCCAGCGAACCTCTTCTCTTGGTCTACGTATGAAGTCCATCGAAACCCCCATACGCCCTGGGCGAGCGCTTCTCCACCCGGTCTGGCTTCTGTCCCTCTCGGTCTTGGTGCTCAACGATCACGTGCTGAAGGGATCTGGTTGGCTGCCTTCCCTCGTGACCGGCAAGCTCAGCGACTTCGCAGGGCTGCTGGTCGCGCCCCCTTTGCTCGCGGCCTTACTGCGCGTGCGAGGTCGCGCGGGGTGGTGGTTGGCTCACCTCGCGGTCGGCAGTGTGTTCGCCGCGATCCAGTTGTCCGTGCCCGCCGCGGATGCGTGGTCCTCGTGGATGGCTGTCTTCGGTATGCCGTGGAGCATCACGAGCGATCGCACCGATCTCGTGGCGCTACCCGTGCTCGCGTTGAGTCTCATGGTCTACCCGCGCCTTGCGAGCACCCTGCGCGAGCGCAAACTCGCGGAAGCTTCGGCTGGAATTCTCGGACTTTGGGGTTGCATCGCAACCAGCCCGGCCGAGGAGGAAGAGGGGGGGTTCTTGACCAAGGCGTATCTCCACAACGGCAGTGGCGTGCCGATCATCGTTCATCTCCGCCCCGTGAGGGCCGAAGTCGAGCTGGACTGTGAGAGGATCGCGTCCGACCCCGGTGCCTACCTGATTGGGCCGATCACTGATCCCGGAGTCACGATCGAGGTCTTGCCGGACCAGAACGTCCCCATCGCGGAGAACGTCCCGTCGCCGCTGGGCAACTTCGGCTGCGCGGTCTACAGGATGGAGATCGACCGCGTCACGCCGACGTTGCTGTTCTGGCAGCCAAGCGAGCTCGAGTGGGTGGAGATCGCCCAAGAAGGGCTCGATCCTTCGACGAGCGGCTGGATCGAGATTGCCTTCGACGCCGGTGTCGGGGTGGTGTCGAGCAACCCGCAGATCGCGTTCCCGGTGGCTCCGGTGGCTCCACCCGACGGCGTGTGCGGTCCGCAAAGCGACGCGGTTCGATTGGCATGGGACGCAGACGTGCCTGTCGGCGTCCACAGACTCGCGAGTGTGAACGTAGGGGTGGATGGGTGCATCCTCATGGACCTCGAGACAGATGCGGCAACGGTTCGTCGTTGGCCCCTCTGCCTGTCGGCGGGGGCGTTCCCGTTCGAGGAGGGGGCCCTCGTCGATTTCACGCACACGACCGAATCCATCCTGATCCGCGCGCTCGACGAAGAGACGCAAGACCCAGCCCCGCAGGGACCCGCACTCGGTGTGTTCGTCGGATCGCGCGAATACTCGTTCCAGGGCGCAACGATGAGTCCCGCGCCAACCCCCGGTTGCGCGCTGCATCTCGACCCGTGCGGAACGGTCGCTGCGACCGCGAGCGTCGCGTGGCGCCACGGGCAGGACCAGCGCCTCCTCGCCGTCCATCCAGCGGTCCCCCAGACGATCGCGGTTCAGGACGGGGGTGAGTACTCCATCTACGTCGTCCATGCCGAAGATCGTGTCGTGCTCGACCCAACTTGCGCGGAAGGGGCGGACGAACTCGGTTGGGACGTCGAGATCGTCGCGGTGTGGCGCGACCCCGACGTGTTGATGTGACCTACGACGACGTCCGACGCGAGCGTAACTGTGGTCCGAGGTTCCGGTTGGGTGACGAACGCGAAGCTGGCGCCTCGTGTGCTTCGCTCTCCAGACGCCCGCTGAGGGCCTTCGTTGGCTCTCTCTCCGCCCTCCCTCAGAATAATGTGAAGAGCTCAAGTCGACGTTAGCGCCTTGCGGTGGTACGTCCTATAGATGAGCCCGACCATTCGGAGCCTTCGGCTTCGGGTCATACTAAAGAAGGACGGGGAATGGTGGGTGGCCCGCTGCCTCGAGCACGATGTCGCGGTGCAGGCTCGCAGTCTCGACGAGCTACAATACGACCTCGGACGGGTTCTGCTCTCGCACGCGCTGTTCGATCTCCAGCATGATCGTCCCCCGCTGCACTCCATCCCCCCGGCACCGCCCGATCTCGAGCAGCGCTGGTCTTCTGGTCTGGTCGTCGTGTTGGAGTCTCCACGCTTCTCCACGGACATGCCGTTGCCGCGCATTCAGTACGACGCCCGCGTCGTTTGAAGAGGACAGGACATGGAAGAAACGCGCCAAACACCCACGCTGCATGAGTTCATCAGCGCCTGCAAACGCAGGCACCGTTGCAAGGTGGAGAGCATCATGCTCATGGGTCCGCGCGGAGAGTCCGATTGTCGCTGCCTCATTCGCACGACCGGCTCGCTTCGCGGCGCGGCGATGCCCGCGATCCATGGCGACGAGCACCTCACGCAGGATGTGCTGGAATCGCTCTGCAATCGGCTCGAGGTCTCCGTCGATCGGTTCGACACACCAGCCCTACTAAAATGAGCAAGTTTTTCGCCCATACGGCGAAAAACGCGCGGCTTCCAAGACGTAGGAATCTGAATGGATGCGCAGCTGAGGGCCCTGGATCTCTTGTGAGAAGGCGCTCGAGCGGGGCTCCTTTGGACATGTGTGCGCGGTGCGCCGAGAAAGAGATCAGGTTGGACGCTTCTCTCCCTGAGGGCAGGGAGAAAGGCGCAGAACGGCGATTTTTGCCTACGTTTGCCGCACAACACGGCGTTTGGTTGCCTCCGCCCCTAAACTTCCGACGCCCGAGAATCAACGCAGATCATGCGCGATCATGGCCGACATTCATGAATGGAACACTGATTTCCCCGAGATGAGACTACATTTTCGTATGTTTTGTGATTCTGATCTTACGCGCGCGTAGGCTTTATGGTGCCTAAACTTTGGCTCCAGACCCGAAGCTTCCGGGTTTCTCGGGACTTCGCTCCAGGGCTGCGTTCTGGTTCGGAACTTGCTGACATTGGACGTAACAGTCTGCAACTTGCGACCCGGCGACTCTGCTGGTCGCCGTCAGGAAATGGAGCTCAAGCACATGCGTAAAAACATTGGGTGGGGCCTAGCCGCCCTTCTGTTGGGAGTGATGGCGTGGCCGACGGAGGCTGCAGCAGAGGAGGCCGCCGCGGTCGACCCAGCGATGGTCCTGTTCACCGTGAACAACGTGTGGATGCTCATATCCACGTTCATGGTGTTCATGATGCACCTTGGATTTTCGACGCTCGAGTCGGGCCTTACTCGCTCGAAGAATACCGTCAACATCCTGTTCAAAAACCTCCTCGTCGTGGCCATCGGCCTGCTGATGTACACCCTCGTCGGATTCAATCTGATGTATCCGGGGGCCGATTACGCTGGAAAGGCGTTCGGATTCAGCGGCTTCGGGATCGCGCTCCCCGAGAACGGCGTCACGCCAGCGTACAATCCTGGGTATACCTATTGGACGGACTTCCTGTTCCAGGGGATGTTTGCTGCGACCGCCGCGACCATCGTCTCGGGTGCCGTCGCCGAGCGCATCAAGCTCCATAGCTTCCTCGTGTTCACGATGATCTACGTCGCGACGGTCTACCCCATCGTCGGCATGTGGAAATGGGGCGGCGGCTGGTTGAACACCGCAGGTTTCCACGACTTCGCGGGTTCCACGATCGTCCACTCCGTCGGTGGCTGGGGAGCCCTGGCCGGCATCATCGTGCTCGGTCCGCGCATGGGCAAGTACATCGGTGACGAAGTGAGACCCATTCCCGGGCACAGCATGCCGCTCGCAGCGATCGGCGTGTTCCTGCTCTGGTTCGGTTGGTATGGGTTCAACGGTGGTTCGGTGCTCTCCGCTTCCCCGGGCGACATCTCCCGCGTTTGCGTGACCACGTCGCTCGCGGCTGCGGCTGGCGTCGTTGCGGCCTCGGCTGCTTCCTGGATGTTCCAGCACAAACCCGACCTCTCCATGGCGCTCAACGGTGCCTTGGCAGGACTCGTGGGGATCACGGCCGGAGCCGACGTCGTGAGCGTCACCTCGTCGATCATCATTGGCGGGATCGCGGGTGTCCTCGTGGTCGCGGCCGTGCTCGCCATCGACAAGGCTCGCTTGGATGACCCGGTGGGCGCAGTTTCGGTCCACCTCATCTGCGGCGTCTGGGGAACGCTCGCGGTCGGCATGTTTGGCGAAGGCAAGGACTTCGGTGCACAGCTCCAAGGCGTGCTCGCAACGGGTGCGATCTCGTTCCCCGTGGCGTTCGCCATCTTCTTTGCGCTCAAGAATACGCTGGGTCTGCGCGTTTCCGAGGAAGAGGAGCGCGAGGGGCTCGACATTGGCGAACACGGCATGGAGTCCTACGGCGGCTTCTCCGTGATCAACGTTCCGTGACACGCGCAAGCTCGAATCCAACGAAACAGGCACCACTCCTATGAAGCTCGTGATTGCATATATCCAAGAGAGCCGGCTCGAGCCGGTTGTCGAGGCTCTGACGGCCGCTGAACTGTACCGAATCTCCGTGACGAACGCCCTCGGTTGCGGCGCTCAGCGGGGCTACGACGAGACCTATCGCGGCGCACGCAAGCGTGTGAACTTGCTCAAGAAGGTGCGACTCGAGATCGCGGTGAACGACGACTTCGAGCAGAAGTGCATCGACGCGATCGTAGAAGGCGCCAAGACCGGAAAGATCGGCGACGGGAAGATCTTCGTCCTCGATCTTCCGCGCTGTGTTCGTATTCGTACCCTCGAAGAGGGTAACGACGCGATTGGATAGACATGGAGGCGCGGCCTAGACCGCGCCTCCATTCGTGTACCTTTTGAATCATCGCTCCCCGGCCGCCGCCTGCAGGTATTTTGCAGGTTCTGCGGGTGGGTCGGGGAGCTCCGTATCTCCACCTCACCCTGTTTGGAACGACGCAATGACTGCTCATGTGAAACACTCGATCTCGATGCTCGTCGCCGCCGCCTTGTTTGGAGCACCGGCGCTCGCGCAAGCTGCAACCGCCCAAGCCGAACCTGCCCCAACGACGCCTCCTGCCGAACAGCCGCCTGCGGCCACCACCACCGCCGCCGCCGCGCCTGCTCCTGAGCCGGCGCCCGCCCCCGAACCGGAGCCCGCCGCGGAACCGCCGGTCGAAGAACACGCGGAGAAACCCACGGAGATCGAAGAACCTGTCGAGGAAGCTCCGGCGGAGGAACCGGAGGAAACCAAGTGGTACGACAACTTCGCCGTCGGCGCGTTCGTGGACGCCTATGCCAGCATGAACTTCGCGTTTCCACGCCCCGAGTACGGCGGAAACATTGGCCGCGCGTTCGATGCCGCCAATGGCTTCTCGTTCGCTTGGGCGGGTCTCAACGTCGCGTACACGGGCAAGAAAGCCGGAGCCACGTTGGACCTTCGCTTTGGCCCAGCAGCGAACGCTGGTTGGCAAGATCCCCGGATCCCCGGCATTCAGCACATCAAGCAGGCCTACGTCACGTGGTCCCCGCTCGAGAAGCTCTCCTTCGACCTCGGTCGCTTCGATACGATCTACGGTGCCGAAGTCGCGGAGAGCTGGAAGAACCACACGTATACGCGCGGCTTCCTCTACAACCTCGCCCAGCCGTTCTGGCACACGGGACTTCGCATTCGCGGCACGATCAACGATAAGTTGTCGATCAACGGCCTCATCGTGGACGGTTGGGGTCGCGTTTGGGACAACAACCGCGGCAAGGGCTTCGGTGCTCAGCTCGCCATCACTCCGAGCGACAAGACCTTCCTCGCACTCGGATACCTCGCGAGCCCCGAGCATGACGAGCTCGCGCAGGCGACGGACCCCGTCACCGGTGAGCCCGTGGTCGACGAAGATGGCGAAGCGGTCATGGAACCCGTGGACGGGGTCAACCGCGACTTCAGGCACCTCGCCGACATCGTCTTCACCGTGAACCTCCCCAAGTTCTCGTTCGCGTTCAACGCGGACTACATCTACGACGACGGCCCCACCGCGAACAGCCAGTGGTACGGGTTCATGGCGAGCGCTCGGTTCAACCCGATCGAGAAGTTCGCGTTTGCTCTGCGCGCCGAGCTCATCGGCGACCCCGACGGCTGGCTCTTGGGCACGGAGGAAACCGTCTTCGGTTCGGGAACCGCCACGCTCGAGTTCATGCCGTCCGAGGTCATTTCGATGCGCCTCGAGCATCGTTCCGACATCGCGTCGAACGAGATCTTCGTGAACAAGAACGGCAACGGCTCGCAGTACCAGGGCACCCTCACGCTGGGCGTGGCGGTGCACTCGTTCTAGGTCGTCGTGCTGCCCCGCGTGGCGGGGCGCTCACTCATGCGGCTCCGATTCACGGGTCGCATGATTCGCATCCGGAGGGGCTGTGGAGGCCCCTCCGGCAGGTTCAAGGTCGGCGTCGTTTGGGGACTGGGATGCGCATTCCGTCCTGCGCGACGACGACGTCGGGATGAATGGCTCCAGCTTCGGCGACGAACGGATCCAGCGAGGTGTAGCGCTGGGAGAAGTGCGTGAGGACGACGCGTCTTGCCCCCGCGTCCCGCGCGATCGTGGCGGCCTGTGCTGCGGTCATGTGACCATGGTCGTGCGCTTCGCGTCGCTCGGTCTCGAGATAGGTGGACTCGATCACCAGCAGGTCGACGCCCCTGGCCAGCGCATACGCGCCTTCACACGGCCGCGTGTCCATGACGAACGCGACCGACTGTCCTGGCCGCGGGATGCTCACGTCGGCTGCGGAGATCCTGCGGCCGTGCACGTGGATTTCACCGTTGCGGGCGAGCTCTCCAACCGCGGGACCTTCCACGCCCGCTGCGCGTAGCTTCTCCGGGAGAAAGGTGAAGCCGTCGAGCTCTTGCAGACGGTAGCCAAACGTCTCCACGCCGTGGTCGAGGCGCTCGCACGTCACGTTGAACCCGGTCGTCTCGGCAATCACGCCCGGCTCCACGATCGGGTGCGGAACCAGAGTCGCGCGGGCGCGGTAGATCGAGGCCTGCCGCATCCGATCGAAGAACACTTGTCCGGACGCAGGGTAGTGGCAGTGAATCGGGTGCGGCACCTCGTCCAACGAGAACCGCTGGCAAAGGCTCGCGAAGCCGAGGCAGTGGTCGCCGTGGAAGTGCGTGATGAGCAGACGCGTGACGGCGCTGGCGCTCACCTCGGCGTAGATCATCTGCCTCTGGGTTCCTTCGCCGGGATCGAAGAGCAAGCCCTCATCGTCCCAGCGCAGGAGGTACCCGTTGTGATTGCGGTACCGTGTGGGGACCTGGGACGAGGTCCCGAGCACGACGAGCTCGCGGAGCGACACGGTCGGAGGGTTTAGCACGACCCGGGTGAACAACGTTGCAAGCGTGAGTGAGCTTCGCGAAAGGGCATCCGGCGATCGACGAGGCGGGCTTTTTGGTAGGAACGCGCGCGCGGGGCGGAGTCGGAACCCTTCCGGCGTACGGTTGGGTGTACAGTGTTCAGATGCCGGATCCCGTCAGCGAACTGGTCGTCGTCGACGATGACGACAGCGTTCGCGAGGCGGTCCTGCTCGTGTTGCGCCGCGCGTGGAGCGGGGGAGCGGTGGGATTCCGGGATGGGCAGGCGGGGCTCGAGCATGCGCTGCGAAACCCGGTTGCGGCCGTGATCCTCGACATCGAGATGCTGCCGGTCAGCGGGGTCGATATCGCTCGAGCCCTGCGCCGTGAACGTCCCGAGGTGCCGATCATTTTCTTGAGCGGCAACCCGGAGGCGCTCGAAGGGGTGCCCGGCCTCCGGCCAGAGGCCGTACTGCGCAAGCCTGTGTCGGCCGATGCGCTCGTGCGCGCCGTCATGGCGCATGGGTCCGGAAATTCGACCCCGTCGCGTCGCCGTGATTGAATGCGCGCATGCGGCTCCGTCTCGCGTGGGCTCCCATCCTGCTGTTCTGCGCGTGCGCCGAGGAAGAGACACCTCCACCCCCGCCGATCGGCATGACCAGCGGGCAAAGCTCCTTCAACGGGGGCGGGGCGGACGGCGGTAACCAAGCTTCGGATGAGGAGGACGGCTCGGGGAGCCAAGATGCGACGGGCCCAACGGCGCCGGTGCTCTTGGGCGGCGTGCTCGATACCGAGGAAGACATCCCAACGCCGATCAACTGCGCGATCCGGTTCTACGAGCTCAATGCGATCGATCCGGGCACCGGTCTCGAGGTCGAGGTCTACAAGGCGCAGTTCATCTTCGAGGTGCCAGCATGGCCTGCCTCCTTCGAGGTCGACGAGGACGACGCGGAGGGGCTGCTCGAGACGGACGAGAGTGGCTATGTCGCAGCGCTGTGTGACGGCGACGGCAACAATATCTTCGACGACGGCCTCGGCGGGTTCTACCCGGGCCTGCCGTTGGAAGAGGTGGTCTTGCCGGCGTTGGAGCTGGAGATCGCCATCGCCACGGTCCAGTGACGCTGTTAGCCTCCGCCATGTGCGTATCGCCTACCTGACGACGACGTATCCCTCGGTGAGCCACACGTTCATCCGCCGCGAGCTCACGCACCTCGAGCGCCTGGTCGGAGAGATCGATCGATTCGCGATCCGCCACACCCCGTACGAGATCGTCGACCCCGACGATCGGCGCGAGGATGGGAAGACGTTCCGCGTGCTCACCCAGTCCCCGCTGCGATGGGCCAAGGCTGCGCTCGCAGGTGCGAGACGCCCGCGAGACACGTGGGAGGGCCTGCGCAAGAGCGTGCAGCTCGGGTTCCGCAGCCAACGCGGCTTGGCGACGCACCTCGTCTACTTTGCCGAGGCGATGCTCTTGCTCGACGAGATGCAAGAGCGTGCGGTCGACCATGTCCACGTGCACTTCGGGACCAATCCGGCAGCGGTCGCCCAGATCATGCGGGCGATGGGTGGTCCCACGTATTCGTTCACCGTGCACGGCCCCGACGAGCTCGATGCGCCGATCGGCCTCTCGCTCGGCAAGAAGATCGAGGACTCGGCGTTCGTGGTGGCGATCACGGACTTCTGCGCGGGTCAGCTGCGCCGGTGGGTCGGGCACGCGCACTGGGACAAGATCCGGGTGGTGCACTGCACCGTGGGCGACGAGTTCTTCAATGCCGCGGAGCCGATCAACCCCGCTTCCAAGACGCTCGTGTGTGTGGGCAGGTTGTCCGCGCAGAAGGGGCAGCTCATGCTGGTGGAGGCATTCGCGGACGCGATCGCGCAAGGGGTGGATGCGGACCTCGTGCTCGCCGGAGACGGTGACATGCGCGGACCCATCGAGGCGTTGGTTGCGGCGCGCGGGATTGAAAGCAGGGTCCGCATCACGGGCTGGATCAGCGGCGAACAGGTTCGGCGCGAGATCTTGAGCGCGCGGGCGCTCGTTCTCCCGAGCTTCGCGGAGGGGTTGCCCATGGTCATCATGGAAGCCTTTGCGCTCGGGCGTCCGGTCTTGAGCACCTACATCGCCGGAATTCCCGAGCTCGTCGTCGACGGCGACAATGGATGGCTCGTCCCTTCGGGATCCAAGACCGCCGTGGTCGAGGGCATCCGTCGCGTCATGGCGACTCCTCTGGTCGAGCTCGAGCGCATGGCGGATCGCGGTCGTGCGGCCGTCCGGGCGCGGCACTACACGCCCACGGAGACCCAGAAGCTCGCGGGGTACGTGCGAGAGATCGTCTCTCAAGCGGGCCGATGAGGCGCGACGTGGACGGTCCACCGCGACGCGGGGTCGTCCCCGCCAAGGCTTACCGTCCCCGTGGATCCGCGGTAGAGATGGTAGGCCAGGCTGTACGCCGTGCGGCACGGGTGCGCGTCCAACTCGGAGGGATGCGCGTGCGGCAGCGTCGCGGGTCCTCCACCCGACTCCATGGGGAGGAGCCTCGCCTTCGCGAGCGGGGTGGGATCGGCCGAGAGCATGAACGCCGCGCCAAAGGGTGGGGTCGTGGCGATGTGCCGCAGCGAGGGGGGGAGCGACTCGTCGCCGACCACCACGAGCACGAGGGGAGCGCCGTCGTCGAGGAGCATCTGCGCCTCGAGTAGGGCGTATGCGACCGTGAGCGGACCCGCGGCGATCGCGGTCGACATCGCATGGTTCTCGAAGGCGATCGAGAGGATGCCGGTCGAGGTGTTGTGGACCGAGTTCTTGAACAGGACCGCGGAAACGTGGCCGTCGTCCGTGAGCATCATGTCGAGCTGCTCGAGCGCGACGTTGATCTCTCCCCACGCCGACCCGAACACCAGAGGAACCTGCGCGCGCTCCAAGTTGGCATGCGCGAGCGCCTGGGCCCCGACGTTGGCGCTCATGCGGGTCAGCTCGCTCGTCCCTCGCAACATGCGGGGCGAGAACCCATGGCACTTCGGTCGCTGCGAGAGATCGGTGACGCATTGGCCCGAGAGGACGGTCTCGGGATCGGGGCGTCCGGGCATCCACGCGCCCAAGCTCAGCAGATAGCTCATGGTGAAACGGCCTCTTCGAACACGAGGGCGATGTTGCTGCCGCCGAACGCAAACGAGGACGAGAGCACGCGCCGGACCCGGGTGTCCATCCGTTGCTCGGGGAGGTGCAGACCGAGCTCCGGATCTCTCGGTGCTACGCCCAGGTTCGCAGGAATGAACTGGCGCTCGATCGTCACGATGCACAGCAAGGCCTCCGTTGCGCCGCTGGCACCGAGCATGTGGCCCGTGTAGGACTTCGTGGAGACGACCGGGGTTTGGGCCCCGAACACCGCGAGGATGGCGAGGCTCTCCGCCGAGTCGTTGCGGAGCGTGCCGGTTCCGTGCGCGTTCACGTAGTCGATGTCGCTTGGTTTCAAGCCGGCATCCGCCAGCGCGTTGCGCATGGCCTGCGCGGCACCGATGCCCTCCGGGTGCGGAGCGGACATGTGGAAGGCATCGCTGCTCTCGCCGATGCCTGCGAGGTGGACGCGCGCCGTAGGGTCACGCTCGAGGAGCAAGAAGGCGGCACCCTCTCCGACGTTCATGCCGTCGCGCTCCAGCGAGAACGGACGGCTGCCTTGGGGGGCTGCGACGCCCAGGCTGTGGAACCCTCGGACGGTCGTGAGGCACAAGCTGTCCACACCGCCCACGACCACCGCGTCGCACCGGCGTGAACGAAGCAACCGCCGCGCGGACGAGAACACCTTGGCGCTCGATGAGCACGCGGTGGAGATCGTGTACGCGGGTCCCGTGATCCCGGCGGCGCGGGCCAGGGCCTCGGTGAACGCGCCAAACACGTGCTGTCGCTCGAAATCGTAGCCCGGGGCCGCGGACGCATGCGAGAGCCAATGAAAGTACGCGGCTTCGCCCTCGGCGAGCCCGCCGGTGCTCGTACCCAGGACGAGCCCCACACGATGCGCGCCGTAACGGTGGATCGCCTGCTCGACCGCGGTCGCGATCTCAGCGAACCCGAGCAGGCCGATCCGGAGCTGTCGGGTGTCGTGCGCGGCGAGCTCTGCCGGCGGGGGCGGGAGGTCGCCTGGAACGACCCCGCAAGGCACCGCGAATGGGACCTCGAGCGGGCACGCGGTGAGGCCCCTTCGCCCTGAAACGAGGCCGTCGATGACCTCACGCGTGGTTCGCCCCAGTCCGTTGCACGCGGCGTATGCCGTGACTCCGATGTGCACGTGGAGCGGAACGGATAGCAGGAATCGAAACCCCGGGCCAGCCGTCGAATCGCCCGGCCCTATGGCGAAAAGAACGCCCACAGCCGCGAGCTGCTCGTGCACACTCCCGCGAGATGTGGGTCTCCGTGCCGATCACCGCGCATGCTTGGATCCCTCATGGAGCGACGGAAGGCGCCTGTACGCAGGTCGAGGCCGCATGGGAGCGAGCTTCCCGCCGATGGGGGGCTGCCCGAGTCGGGGTCGTGGTCTCCGGGACGGGTCGTGGCGCCCGGCAAGGGTTGGATGCGCTCCCCAAGATCCAGCGCGAGCGCAGTCCTGCGTTCGCGATCATGGGCGCGGAGCGATCGGGTGCCCACGCGTTGCAGTGGGCGGAGAGCGTCTTGCAGCAGCGCAGGCTCGACGCCGTCGTTGCGGTCGCGCAGGACGACGCCCAAGGCTTCGCGATGCTCGTGCTCGAGCGGCAGGCCGAGGCCGCGCTCGAGTTTCTCGGCGTCCGTGAGATGTCCGCCGACGCCGAGGTGCTGCGCGCCCAGCCTGCCCCGGATTGGACGTGGGGCGATCCTCCGCAAGGACTGGCGCGCGCGGCCGCGTTCGTCGCGGACCGTCGCTGCAGCGCTGGTTTGCTGCTGCGGGTGGGGGTCGTGCTCGAACGCTTGAGTGGCCGGCCCCTCGAAGCCCATCATCCGCTGCTCACCGCGGATCCAGACGCCCACGTCGCGTGGGCGGTCGAGGGCGAGTGGGTTGTCCCCGTGAGGGCACGGCCGTGAACGCGCCAGCGGGGTCTCGCGTGGTCGCGTTGGGGGCGTGGACCGATCGCGACGGCCCCCCCAAGTCGCACTTGCTGGCGAGCGAGCGGCGAGCGGGTGCAGGCGCGCTCGCTCGCTACGTCGCGCACGCCCTCGGCATGGTCCTCGGTCCCGAGCCCGATTCCGCGTTGCCGGTGGTGATCGCCACCGCGGAGGGCGAGCGTGGCGAGCCGGATCCGTTCCTGGCTCTCGAGGAATCCGTCGCGGCGATGTCGGGCGTGGGCGTGGTCACGCTCGTTTCTGCGGGCGAGCAGACAGTCGCGGCGGGGCTTTGGGCGGCGTCGCGTTCCATCCAGACGCTGGTGGTTTGGGCCGATCGCACCCCCGCGGCGGAGCTCGCCGTCGCCATGCGTCTCGGTCCATCGCCGGGTCGCGAGCTCGCGACGATCGATTGGCCCACGCGCGTCGCGGCGGCCCAAGACGATCTACCGCGCCGCTACGCCAGCAACCCCTGCGCTGGCGCGCTTCGTCTGTACGAGGCCGTGCGTGCGCTCGCGCCGGGGAGCTCGCGCCACGTCGCCCTCGATCCGCGGCCTGCCGGCGCCGCGTCGGTCAGCGTCCTCGTCGCGCGCGGCGTCCTCACTGCGCCGCATCCATCGTAGAGAAATCGCGGTGCGCGAGTGGAGCGGAGCGGATCGGGAGGACGAGACAAAAGGTCGCGCCCTCGGCGTTGTGGGTGTCCAGGCGGAGCCATCCGCCGATCTCGTTCGCCGCATTGAAGCTCGCGTGGAGGCCGAAGCCGTGCCCATGCGCCTTGGTGGAGTATCCGTAGCTGAAGATCTTCGTTACGTCCTGCGCGGCAATGCCAGGTCCGTTGTCCGCCACGCGGATCTCGAACGACGAACGTTTGCGTTGCAACGATACGACGATGCGCCGTGACCGACCCGTCACGTCGGCGAGCGCTTCCGCGGCGTTGTTGAGGAGATTCACGAGGATGCCGATCAGTCGGTGCACGTCTACGCAGGTCTGCACATCTCCGCCAAAGTCGCGGACGAGCTCGATCCCATGCCGACCACGCGGAAACCCGCACAACCGGAGCGCGTCTTCGATGACCTCCATCATCGAACATGGCTCCGCCACGTCGACTCTTCGAGCGTTGCGCTGCTGCGCACGGAGGACCTCGGTCGCGTGGGACGACGCCTTCTTGATCGTTCCGATCTCGACCGCGAGTCGTGCGTGTTCGCCCTCGAGTGTGGCCGACAGCTCGGAGACGAACGTTGGGATGAGCGCTCCTTTGCCACCCTCCGCGAAGAGCTCCGGGAGGCGATCCTTGTGCTCGGCGAGCATCCTCGCGAGCTTCCCCAGGGGTCCAAGCGGCAGCTTCTCGAGGCGCTCCTCCGCCAGGGCGATGCCGGCCGTCACGCTCGTGAGCGCATTGCCGACGTTGTGCAACACGCCCGATGCGATCTCCGCCATTCCCGCTTCGCGAGCTGCGGTCGCGCGGGCGCGGATCAGCTCCTCGAGCCGATCCAGCACGGCGTTGTAGGTCGTGACGAACTCCGCCATCTCGTGGTTTTCGGGCACGGGGACCTTCTCGGAAAAGTCACCCACCGCGACCTGCGAGGCCGAAGCCAACAGGCGATCGAGCGGGGCACGAAACCTCGAGACCGAACGAAAGATGAGCAGCCCAGTCAACGCGACCGCGAGCAAGGAACCACCGGCGAGGAGGACGAGCGCGTAGGACTGCCCCATCGTCATGACGGGTCTTGGAACCATCAGCAAGATGTCCACGCGGGGTGAGCCGGACAGGAACTCGCTGTAGACGTACCAAGTTTCGCTCGGGCTTCCGATCTCCGTGACCTCGCCGGTCTCTTGGCTCACGAAGCCTGCGTAGCCCTCCGCGGTGAGCGTCGGGACGCTGAACTTCGATCCGGGGGCAGGAAGTCCGCGAATCTCCTTGGGATCGAACGCCTCCGAGCCGGGCACCCTGCGATCGCGAGATTGGGCGAGCATGCTCGTGTGGAGCGGAACGCCGTCGGCGCGAATCAAGGTTTCCGCGCGGGTGATCCGTTTGAACGCTCGCGCGATCCGAAGGTCGAGGGGCACCGCGAACACGACCGTCCGCTCGCTGCCGCGAACCGTGTCGAACACCCACGCGCTTCCGTTGCACACGAGCACACCGGGCCGATCGGAAGCGACGGGCAGGGACTCGAGCACGGCGTCTCGACACGCGGGGGAGGTGGTCGAGGCGGCCGCAACCCGCGTACCCCGGACGATCCACCAATCGACGTCCTCGTGGCTCATGCCCATGAGGGCGGTGCTCAACGCCGCGTCCTCGGGGTTGCTCATGATCTCGGTTTCTACGACGCTGCGAGGGCCCGAAAGCGAGCTCTCGATCACCATGGGGACCTGCGCATGAAGGGAGCCCAAGAGCCAGCTCTCGACCGTCAGACGGAGCCCGTACAAGCTGAGTGCATGTGAGAAGAGCACCTGCAGCGTCAAGACCAGACCCACCAGGACCAGTCCGCCGAGCGTCCAGCGGGTCGTCGTGCGGGAGGACATCTTTGCAAGCGTTCATCGGTTGCGGTGCACGCGACCTAAAGGCGGCGCCGTCGATGCCCGATGACCATCCCGTGGAGCCCAGGCTGTTCTCGGCGCGCAAGCCTTCCCCGACGCGGAGTCGGGCACGGCGTGTGCTCGTGATCGACGACAACGAGGCGATCCACGCCGACTTCCGGCGAATCTTTGCTCCCGAGTCGGCGGCCGCGACCTCCCTCGACGCGCTGTCGAAATCCCTGTTCGGGGAGCCCACCGAGGGGACGAAGGACGTCGTTTCGTTCCTGGTGGACTGCGAAGGACAAGGTGCGGATGGCATCGCGCGGGTGGAGCGTCAGCTGACCGCGGGCGACCCATATCAGGTCGCGTTCGTCGATATCCGCATGCCGCCAGGGATGCATGGCGTCGAGACGACCAAGCGTCTGTGGCAGGTGGATCCGCATCTGCAGGTCGTCCTTTGCACGGCATACTCCGACTTTCGTTGGGACGAGGTCGCCTCTTACTTGGGGACGACCGCCAACTTGCACCTCCTGCGCAAGCCGTTCTCGCCGTCCGAAGTCCGACGGATGGCCGACGTACTCACGACCCGCGCGATCCGCCTGCGCCGGGAGTGACCGCGATCGAGTCCTGCGTCGCGAGTCCTAGTTGTCGTCGAACGCTGTCTTGAGGTCCGGATGCACGCCGTACACGGTGGGCGGATGGGATGCCGGCATGGGCTTGCTGGGGGCCGCGACGGGGCGCGGTTCGGGGGGACGGCGTGGTCGATGCGGGCGCTCGACGACGGTGGGGGCCGAGGGCGGAGGCGCGGTGGGGCCGAGGGCTTCCGTGGGCGGTGCGGGAGGGGACGGCCACTGGATGGGGATCACGATGGGCGGCGGCGGCGGCGGGCTCGGCCTGACCGCGGCCGGAGCCGAAGCAGGGGGTGGCCGCTCGAGGGTGCGATACCCCGCGATGCCGATTCCCGCACCGAGTCCGACTGCGAAGATCGCCGCGACGAAGGCGGTCCGCTTGCTGCCGCGCTTGCGCACGACGATTTGCGTCGCGGGAGGCTTGGGGAGGACGGCGGCGGCGGGTGCTTGCTGGGTTTGCGTCCCTGCGAAGGGGATCCCGCCCTGGGTGTCGAAGGGCGGCAGCGTATCGAGCATCCCCGTGGTGTGGTCGTCGTCGTCGTCGTCACCGGGATCGGTGGCGCGCCGATCGAGGACCGAGAGGATGGGGAGCGGGGCCTTGGCGTCCGGGTCGAAGTTGCGCAACGCACCACGCAGCGCAGCCATCGATTGAAAGCGCTCGGAAGGGCGTTTGGCCAAGCACGTCAAAACGATGCACTCGAGCTCCTCGGGAATTCCGGGCACGCGCGCGCGCAGGGGCTGTGGGCGCTCATTGACGTGGCGCTCGAGCACGGAGAAGGGGTTGCCACCAGCGAACGGGACCTCACCCACGAGCATCTGATAGAGAACGACGCCGAGTTGGTAGACATCCGTTCGCTGGTCCAGCTCGCCGCTGCGCGCTTGCTCGGGAGCCATGTACGTGACGGTGCCGATGAGACCCTTGGTCTGGGTCAGTCCTTTGGTGAGGCCGCGACCCTCTTCGACGATCTTCGCGATTCCGAAGTCGAGCACCTTGACGCGCTCGCTCCCCGCGACCGCCACGACGAAGATGTTCCCGGGCTTGATGTCGCGGTGGACGATGCCGTGGCCATGCGCGGCCTCGAGCGCGGCGGTGATCTGTAGAGCGATGTCGCGGACGCGATCCCAAGGCAGGGCCCCCTGCGCGGCCAACAGCGCCTTGAGATCCTGCCCTTCGAGGAATTCCATCACGAAGTAGACGGGCAGGCGCTCGGGCTCGCCGAAATCGAGGATGTCGACGATGTTCTCGTGCCCGATGAGCGAGGCTGCACGGGCCTCGCGGAGGAAACGGCGGACATTGTGGGGATCGGCCGCGAGGTGTCGCTTGAGCACTTTGATGGCGACGCGCCGGCTCAGACCCTTGCGCCGACCGGCGTACACGGTGGCCATACCGCCCTCGCCGAGCTTCTCCAGCACCTCGTAGCGTCCGCCGAGGACACTTCCGCTCAGCTCGAACAGCCGGGGGGTTACGACGTCTTCGTCCTCCATCCCAGGCGCATTCTATCAGTTCGGTGGGGCATCTCACGCGCGGTGTTCAAGGCGCGCGCCGCCGGGGTGCAAGCAAGAGTGCGATGCGGACACACGCAAACATGAGGGCGATCGCCCCGAGCGGGACCAATACGACCGCCGGATGGGGATCGCCCTCGAACGTCACGATGCCGCCCAAGAAAAACCCGAGCGGCATGACGATGGACGCCGTCCGCAACGCGAGCGAGGCGTCGCGCGGCGTGCCCTCCACCTCTGCGAGTGTCGCGGCAAAGCCGAAGTGAACCAGGGCGAGTACGGTTCCATGCGCGTGTGCCAACGTGAACATGAGGCGACGCGTCTCCTCGGCGAAATCGAGGTACCACCCCACCTTGAACGCGTGCAGCCCCTCGAGCACGAAACCGAGCAGCGAGAACGCAAACAGGCAGAGCCACCCCCAGCGCAGGTGTGTACGCCGCAACTCGGACATTCGCCGACTCTACGGCACGAGGTCGACGATGACGAGTTCGGGCCGGCAGAAGAACCGTAGGCGCGGGGCGACACCGCGTTCCATGCCGAGGCCGCGCGAAACGATCAACGTGCGGGCATCGCCCAGCGCGATCACGGCTCCGGCAGCCCAGGCGCGGGGGATGCTCGAGAGCGTCAGCGGCGGCCCGTAGCCGGGAATCTGGACTTGGCCGCCATGGGTGTGCCCGGCGAGCATCAGGTCGGCATCGACGGAACCGAGGGCAAAGTCCGGGCGGTGGCCAACGACGATGTGTGCGGCGTCGCGAGGGCGCTCGAGCGAGACTGGAGCCATCGAGCGCTCGAGCGGGAGGCCGGTCAGGTCGACGTCCGGTCGTAGCGAGAGCGTCCGCGCGTGCGGCCCGAGCAGCTGCAAAGGTGTGCCGCGCAGGTGGTGCGCCCATGACGGCCGCCACTCGGAGTCACCGCTGACGACGTACACCCCAAGAGGTGCGTGCAAGGCGGAGGTGCGGAGCAACGCGCGCAGTTCGTTCCAGGCTCGGGCGTAGCCCTCGTCATCGTAGGTTTGAATGAGGTCCCCCGCGAACAGCACGAGATCGGGGGCGTGGGCGACCGCGGTTTCGAGGATTTCTCGTTCGAACGCACCGGGGGCGTCGGTCTGGAGATCGGCGATGAGGGCCACGCGAAGCGGCGCCTGCAGCCGGGGCACGGAGAGGCGGACGTGCCGGACCTCGAGCGACTTGGGTTCGAAGACGAATGCGTCGATCGTGGCGATCACGTCGAGTGCCGCGAGCACGGCGAGGAACCATGCGCCGCGCGCACGCCGTCGTGCGAGCAACACGGTGAGGGCCGTGAGGAACGCTGGCATCACCAGCCCGAGCGTCCAGCAGCCCGAGAGCATGCGGGCGAACGATTGGCTCCCGGGAAGCATGGGCGCGGTGAGCAGTCCCAGACCAAGGCCGGCGGCGCAAAGGAGCATCGCGGCGAGGCACGCTCGTCCTGCCGTGGGGCGTGCGGCCACGAATCGCCAAAGGCCCACAGCCAGCGCGAAGCACACGACGAGGTGGATGGCCAGGTTGGGCCAGACGCCGGGGAGGGGAATCATCGCGGGCTGCTCGTCATTGTGTCGCGTCTGCGCACGAGATGCTCATAGGAAGCCGTTGCGTCGCGAGCGCGGCATCCCCTGGGCCATGCCTGCGAGCGCCCCGGCAAACAGGCAGGGCATCTGCGTGAACAGGGCGTTCGGGAGCAGGTCCACCGCGTTGAGCGCGATGAGCAGGGTAAAGCCATCGACGATCATGCGGTTTTCGGCGCTCATCTGGCCCAGGCGTCGGAACGCCATGAACACCGGGGTGACGAGCAGCAAGAACGTCGCGACGAAACCCACGAGCCCGCGCCCCCCGATCCGGATCATCCACTCGCCGTCCGTGATGGAAATGTCCTTGCCCCAATCGCTGTAGACCCGGTTGCGGCCGTAGCCGCCCCAGCCGAACCACATGCGCTCCGAGGCTCGGTCCCAGAGGATGTCCTCGTTGTAGAAGCGGGTGTGGAGCGATTGGGCCCGATCCGCGCTGCGCTCCGCGATCCAATCGACGATCGAGTACACGTCGATGACCTCGTGGATCCGGATGTAGGGGTACAGGAAGATGAAGCCGCAGAGCACGACCCCCGCGGTTGCGGCCATGCGCCCGCGCGAGATCAGCACGATGGGGACCGCCGCGAGCGAATAGAGCGTGGCGCCCACGTTGCGGGAGAGGCCCAGCATCAACCAGATGAGACCGAGCGGAAAGATGATCGGGAAGCCAAACAGCGTGGCGCGGCGCTTGTAGAGCAGCGCGGCGGAGATCGTGCCGGCGACGAACAGCATCGCGACGGCGAGCCCGTTGTTGAGGAACACGGTGGGCTTGAAGCCATCACCACGCACGGCGTGGAAGAACTTGTTGGGCGAGTAGCCGTAGACCCAGTTGTGGAACTGCGGGCTCATGCGCATCTCGATGAGCATGAACGGTACGTACACGAGGCATGCGACGACGATGCCCTTGAGGAGGGTCTCGACGTCCTCCGTGTTGCGAAACAGCGCCCGACCCAAATAGAAGGGAACGAAGGTGCTGAGAAAGTCGCGGACCGCCATCGAGAAGATGTCGTACGGCTTCATCGCGTTCAGCACGATGAGGAAGCCCACCTGCTCGCCATCGGGCCGGAATCGGTCTTCGCCGAACATGAGCACGTCGGGGTTCGTGATCGCGGTCCCGACGTTGCCGGCCAGCATCAGGAAGAAGATGAGATCGACGCCGACGAACGGCCGCGCCTGGGCGAGGCGCTGTTTTTGATAAAGGATGGCGCCGATGAGCGCCATGACGGCCGCAAAGCCGTTCTTGTCCATGGGGGGGATGAGCGGGAAGTCGAACGCGGCGACTTCCGGGAGGAACAACAGGCCGCCCATGTACACGCCGAAGACCGCAGCGATCGTCCGATGCTTGGGCACGGAGGCGAAAACGATGAGCGAGACCGGTACGAATGCCAGCAGCGCAAGATAGGCGCGAATGTCGTACGGCACGTGCGCACGGTAACAGGTCGGGCTGCGCGAGGACCAGCGAGCGAAAGGGATCGCGCGAAATTCGCGGTCTCGACCGCCCGATCGTCGCGGTCCTGTGGCGCCCTCGCGATCTCGGTGTAGACCCCGTCAGGGCGCCGTGAAAGCGCCCGAGAGCAGCGTGACGCCATCGCGATGGGTGGCCGCCTCGAGCTCGAGGGCAAGGTCTCCGCTACGGAGCGCAAGGGGGACCACTGCGCTGCCCGAAAGGGCGTCCAGGAGGGTGCGTTCGAGCTGCTGTTCCACGCTGCGTTCGAGGAGCGGCTCGAGTTCGATCAGGTCGTCGGCGACCGAGACGATCTCCGTTTCGATGGACCGCACCTCACCCAGCTCGAGCGCCACGCCCTCGGGGGCGAGCGTTGGGACGACCGCGACCGCGAGCGACGTGAAGGCACCAAAAGCCACAGTGTTGCCGAGCAAATCGAGGGTCGTCTCGAGCTGGAGGTCGCCCAGATGCATGCGTAGCTCGCCCTCTGGATTGCAGTCGGAGAGGGTGGGCGCGAGCTTCCCAGTGATCTGGGCCCGCAGCTCTCCCGTGGGATCGCTGACCGAGACCGGGAACGTGAACATGCCTTCGCGCCAGAGCGCGTGGAGCAGCTGGTTGAGCAGGTCGTCCGTGAGCGCGATTTCCACGGCTCCCTCTCGCGGCAGATCGAGGGGGAGGGGACCCAGACCGCAGCCCGCGCGGTCGGGGATGCCGAGGTGTCCGGCGGTGACCGGCGTCGGGCTGAAGAAACCCGCGCGCAGGAAAAACGCGGCCCCCTGCGCCGGCGAAGGGCGTGGCGGCCATTGTCCGTCGTGCACATCGACCGCGGCGAAATCGGTCTCGAACGTCATCGCGATGTCGCGCGCGGGATCGGCCGGGCTTGGAAACGACAGCACGGTCTGTCCGCCAAACCCCGCGAAGCGGGCCGAGAGCGCGGCGGTCAACGCCTCACGCGCTTGCGCTTCCAGCTCGGCTTCGAGGGCCGGAGCGAGGACGCTCTCGAGGACGGGCTGGATCGCGGCGAGCAGCGAATCGGCCCACGGGTGCCCGAGCTGCAGGTGGATCTCGTCCACCGTGGTGTCCACCTGGGTGAGCACCGCGTCGAGGCGATGCGCGTCGTCCACGGTGAGTTGGGCTTGCGCGACGATGCGGACCTCTCCGATCGAGATCGTTCCGTCCGCGTCGCCACCCGTGAGCTCGCAGGCGTCGTGGTTGCAGGCGACCAAGAAGGTGCCCTCGAGGTCGAGCCATGCGGCCTCGAGCGCGAGGCCACCGTCGATGGCGGTGACGCGGGTCTCCACGCCCTGACGACCGAGACTCGTGAGCGAGAGATCGTATCCCGCGACGGACGTGAGCGGGAGCCCCTGCATGACGCTCTGCTGGAGATCGACGGCCTCGATGGAGCGATGGAAGAGCGTACCCAGGTCGTCCACGGGCGGCTCGCGCTCACCGTCGTCGATGCTCTCTTGGTCGAGGTAGAACGCGATGCCTTCCTCGACGAGGCCTTCCGGGTGCACCGTGGGCAGGTGATACCCGGTGGACCAGAGGAACGACTGCACGCGCTTGCGAGTTTGACCGAGCGCATCGGTGACCTCGACGACCAGCGTGTTGCCACCTGGCGCCGCCTCGATCACATGAGCGAACGTGCCGTCCGGGGCGACCTCCACGAGCGCGCCCGCGACCTGGAGTCGGGCCACGTCGCCGGCCGGGCTCACGACGCGTCCACGTACGGCCACGGCAGGCGCTTCGCTACGCAGCGTCGCAGCGCGCGGAGGTTCCTCGATCTCGATGGATGGACGGCAGGCCTGCGTGCCGACCGGCGTGTGCACGCAAGCGCCTGCCGAGCATGCATCCGCCGTGCAGACGTTGGCGTCGTCGCAGTCCGCCATCTGCGTGCACGTGGACTCGTGCGGCATGCTGGTGGTGGGCTCGACGGGAACCTCACCCGAGGTGCCGCCGCCCGTGTGGCCGTACGGCTCGGGGTCGTCGTCTCCACAGCCCGGAATGAGCGCACCCGCCAGGGCGAGCACCCGGATCGTCCACCGCTTCACCGCAGCGACGATAGCACCCCGCACCTTGGAAGCGATACGCGGGTCGATGTGACGCGCGCCGTGACGAAGGTGCGGACAACGCCCGACGACAAATGTGGGTGGGACGTTGTGGGCCCGCCGCATCGTGGGCAGGACGGGCGACAGGGGCTATGCTCCGAGTCCGATGCAGCATCTGTGCCCGTCTCTTCCATCATGGTCGCGGCTCGTCGCCGCTTTGGGTCTGCTGACGGTGTCGGCCGCGGTTGCGCTGGACCACCGGCCGGGCGACACCGGCATCGCGCCGTCGGAGCTCGAGGCCGTGGAGGCGGGCCCACAGAGTGCGCCGTGGCTGACCGGCCACTACCTCATCGATCTCGTGGAACCTGCGGATGGGGAGGGTGGGTCGGAGGCTTCGATCGCGGCCTGGGTACAAGCGTTGGACGAGGAACCGGGGATCGCGCTCGAGCCAGCCGGCTTCTACAGCGAGGGTGAGCATCTCTTTCGCCTGACGGCGAGCTCGCAGGCATGGTCCGAGCTCCAGGCGAGCCTCACCTCCGACCCGCTGGTCGAAGGCTTCGAACCAGAGGTGATCTACGAGCTCGGGGACGCCTCGCCGGACCCCACGCCCGCCAAGCCGCCCCGCCTCGATCCAAACGACCCCATGTTTCACTACCAGTGGCACATGGAGCAGATCCGGGCACCGCAAGCGTGGGCGACGAGCTCGCGCGGGCGCGGTGTCGTCGTGGCGGTCATCGACACCGGTGTCGCTTGGAAGGACGGATCGGGCGTCAAGCAGCTCCCGGATCTCGCGCAGACGCGATTCACGGCCGGTGAGAGCTTCGTCGCGGGCGTGCCCGAGGGGCTCGACGATCATGCCCACGGCTCGCATGTCGCGGGAACGATCGCGCAGAGCACCAACAATGGCGTGGGTGTGACGGGCGTCGCCTACGACGCGACCATCATGCCGCTCAAAGTCCTGTCCAAGGAAGGTCGCGGCTCGGTGCCCGGGATCGCGAACGCAATCCGCTATGCCGCCGATCACGGCGCCCACGTGATCAACATGAGCCTCGGGGGCCCGCTGCCTTCCAAGGTGCTCGCCAAGGCGATCGAGTACGCCCACGAAAAGGGAGTCACGACGGTATGCGCGGCGGGCAACGAAGCTCGCAGCCGCGTGGGGTACCCCGCGGCCAACGAGCACGCCGTCGCCGTCTCCGCGACGAACTTCGAGCGAGGTCTCAGCTTCTACAGCAACTGGGGCGCACACATCGACGTCGCCGCCCCAGGAGGGGACACGCGCGCGGACAAGAACGGTGACGGCAAGCCCGACGGCGTGTTGCAGAACACGATTGGGATCCAGAACCCGGCGGTGAGCGAGTACCTCTGGTTCCAAGGCACGTCGATGGCCTCCCCGCACGCGGCGGGTGTCGCCGCGCTCATCGTCGGGGAGGGCGTCACCAATCCAGACGAGGTCGAGCGCGTCATGAAGAAGAGCGCGCAGCACCCCAACGGCGTGGAGTGGGACAAGTACTACGGCGGAGGCATCGTCGACGCCGAAGCGGCCGTAGCGATGGCGCAGCGGCAATACGCGCCCGAGCGCGCAGGCTTCCTCGGGTTCCTCGCGCTTTGGGTGCTGGGAGGCTTGGGCATCGCTCGCCAGGGCACGGGGCTGCGCTCCATGGTCCTGTCCGGCGGAGCTGCGTTGGTGGCCAGCGGGGCGGTGGGGGTCCCGCTCGCGTACGGCCTCGGAGGGCTCGTGGGCGGGGTCTCCCTCGTGTCGTCGGCGCTCTGGCTTTCGGCCGCGGTGCCCGTCGCCGCCGTGCTCTTGTTCCTCGGCTGGCGTCGCGCTCGGCCGGCCTTGCTCGGGTTGAGCCTCGGCTACGCCGCCCTGCTCGCGCACGCGGCAATCGCGCTGCCCACCTTGCTCGAGTCGTTGCCGGGGGGCCCGGCGATCGATCGACTCTGGCTGGGCGCGCAAGCGATCGTCTGCATGGCCCTCGCGCGAAGACTGCGTCGCCTGGGTTGAGCCGTGATTCGGCTGCGCTCCTTGCGAGTGCGGCCAGGAGCGCCGGCGCTGGGAGGCCCTAGGTGGGCTTCCGCGCCGCGCCTTGAACGGCGGAAAATACGCGACTCCGCGGGGCTGCACGGACGCGGCCCCGAGTAGGCCGGTCCGCGTTGAAAAGCTCGATCAACGGTCTTGCTCGCCAACCGCGACCACGGTACGTTGAAGGTGCCTTGTGAAATTGACTTTCACGGTGGCCGCGGAGTCCAAGCACCCATGATCGTCTGCCTGTGTAAGGGAGTGTCGAGCCGCACGATCCAACGCGAGGTTCGTTGCGGGGCGCGAACCGTCGGCGCAATCGCTCGTTCATGCCAGGCTGGAACCGGTTGTGGAGCCTGCGTCGCGCAGATTCGGGACCTCATCTCGATCCACACGGCTGCCGCTCACGACCACACGGCGCCGGTTCGCAGGTAGCCGGGGCCCCGCGCGAGAGGCTGAAAGTGCATGTCAGCCGTGCGTTTGACGTGCTCCGCTCGTCGATCCGCCCCGTGCGATCTCGTCCGCAAGAGAGTTTGGTCCGCTCGCGGTGCGTAGCCCCTGCAGATCGCCGTGCTAGAAATCCGCGGCCATGAAGGGGAGCGCCACGGTCATCGACCACCTCAACGACATCCTCACTGCGGAGCTCACCGCGGTGAACCAGTACTTCATCCACGCGAAGATGTGCCTGAACTGGGGCTACAAGCGCCTTGGCAAGCACGTCTACGCAGAGTCGATCGACGAGATGAAGCACGCGGATGCGCTGATCGAGCGCATCCTGTTCCTCGAGGGCGTGCCCAACGTCCAGAGGTACAACAAAGTCAGCGTAGGAGAGACCGTCAAGGAACAACTCGAGCTCGATCTCGGGATGGAATACGACGCCGTCAAACGCTTTCGCGCCGCGATCAAGGTCGTTCGCGACGGTGAAGGCGATGAAGCCACCTCCGTCATGCTCGAGAAGATGCTCGTGTCGGAGGAAGAGCACGTCGATTGGCTCGAGACGCAGCTAGAGCTGATTCGGCAGCTCGGTCTCGAGAACTACCTCGCCCAGCAACTCCGCGAGTAAGCGCTCGGAGGCGGTTCGAGCCCCCGCCCGCGTCCAAGGGGCGGGGACGCTCGTGTTCACGCCGCTGAGGCAGGAAGGCAGAGGCGCCAGCGCGTCGTGGGCTCGGTACTCACTTGCTCGAGCACTCCGCCATGCCGCGCTGCGATCGTTCCCCCGAGGAGCATCGCGATCGGTCGCAGACTCGAGTGCGCGGCGCTCTCCACCTCGAGGATCCAGGGCTCCTGAGGTCCTTCGGTGGACAGGCGCCCGGTACCGCGTGTCCCGGCCGTGGCCATCAGCAGGTCCACCAGCACGCGCAGGGCTTCGGCGTCGCCGCGAGCGGGCGTCGCCGACCTCACCTCGCAGGACAGCAGGAAGCGGCCTCGCGTGCGCGCAGCGGCTTCTCGGGTGAGCGCCACGAGGTCGATCGCTTCGTTCTCCCAATGTCGCCGGGCGGTCAAGCACTCGAGGCGAGACCCGAGTTGGCGCAGCGCTTCGACGGCCCCCTCGAGGTCCGCGATGGCGCCGCGGTCATTCGCGCGCCAGCCGTCCAAGGCGCCTTCGAGGAGCACGAGCATGTTCGCGAGGTCGTGGGCGACCCAGGAGGCGACTTGCGCGACCCCGGGTGCGTCCTCGGAGCTCAACCGTCACCCCCGGCGCGCCGGAGTGTGCGGATGTTCTCGAGGATCGCGTCCAGTCTCGCGACGAGTTGGTCGGGTCGCGTCTTCTTGCTGATCGCCCAAGCGCTGACGCCCTGGGCGAGCGCGTTGAGTTCGCTGTCGGGCAGACCGCTCCAGAACACGACCGGCACCGCTGGGATCCCTCGATCCTCGAAGAACGAGGCCAACACTTTCTGCACGCTGGTACCGTTGAGGCCAGGCATGGAGACATCCAGCAACACCACGTCGGGGCGCCAGTTTCGGACGGCCACGACGGCGCCAAATCCCGAGTCGAGCATCGAGACGGCAAACCCGGCCCGCTCGAGGACGCGTTGGGTGGCCTGGGACACCGCAACGTCGTCGTCGATGATCAAGACCCGCCCCCGCTCCTCCATGAGCGCCCCTTCGTCAAGCGGGGCTACACACTTGAGGCCTCCGTGCATGAGAACGAACCCACGCCGGCGACGGCCGTCCGCGTCTACGGCTCCTTGGTGGCACCGTCGACCACCTCGACGCCCTGTGTGGGCATCGCGAACGAGGCGGTGTCGATCTCCGGGTTGAGGTCCAGCGTCGCAATCTGCTGGACGGCGTTCGCGAGCGAGGTCTCCGTGACTTGCTTGAAGGCGACCTTGAGACCCTCGACGTCGCGATAGTCCTCGAGGCGGGCCTGCAGCGGTGCGGTGCCGAGCGGCGTGACCTGATCGAACTTCTGCTCGACCTGCAGGTACGATTCGGCATCGAACGTCAGCCTGACCTCCGAACCGGAGTCGGCGGTCAGGAGCACGTCGTACACCCGCTTGCCGCCGGCTTCGCGGGTGCCCTGGGTCTCGGCGCGATTGAAGTAGCGCTTCCAGTCGGCGGCGAGCATCAGCGATGACGCCCAGCGATGCTGCTCGGCCTCGAGCCCCTCCAGCTTGCGGAGGCCGGTGATCGGGTCTTGACTCCAAATCTGGTCGCCGAGCTTCCCAGCGCGGATCGTGCCGATGCCCGGAACGTCCTGCGTCGTGTAGAAGTCGCCATCCTTCCACCAGAGCTCGACCTTCCCGTGGATCGCTTGGTCGACGATGGTGATCTCCCCCTGATAGTGGAAGCTGTGGATCTGGTCGAGCCGCGCCTGACCACCGACGGCCTCCACGGCCTTGGCGAGGATTTCTTCGGCCTTTGGCAACGCCGGGGCCGGAGCGTGCACCTCCGCGGTCGCCGCTCCTTGGGCCGGCCCGGCTTCGGCGCGTGTCTCCGTGCTCGTGCGTTCGGTGTCGCGATTGCATCCAGCGAGCCACAGCAGGCTCGCCGCAGCCACAATGCGGATCTCGTGCTTCATGGATGTTCTGCTTTCAGGCTTTCTCGCAGGTGAGTCACGGCAGTCTCCAAGACGATGTCTCTGCCGGCCGCGAAGGCAGCGCGGGTCTCGTGTACGGCGACGTCGGGCTCGATGCCTTGCCCTTCGACCACGGTGCCTCTTGGGGATCGGTAGAAGCCGACGACATATTGCAGGATCGCACCGTCGCGCAATTCTTCGATGACCGAGGGCAGTGCGGCCCCCGCCGACCGTTGCCCGCCCACGATCGTGGCGCGTCCGAGATCGCGCAAGCCGATCGCAAAGATCTCGGAGGTGCTCGCGGTGTTCTCATCGACCAGGATCACGACGGGTCCGTCGAACGCCGTGGGATTGGCTGCGACGTTGAATTCCTGCGCGAAATCGCGGAATTTCAACGAGCCGAGGCTCGCCGGTGCGGACAGAAGCAGCCGAGCCACGGGCACACACATGGGACCCACGCCGCCTGGATTGCCGCGTAGGTCCACGATGAGGCCTCGCATGCCGGCGCCCTGGAGCGCCTGCATGGCGGCCTCCAACCGTGCGAGCATGGGCAGCATCCACACGTTGAAGCCGAGCACGCCGATGCCCCCGGGGAGCATCCGATGGTGCACCTCCGTGGGGATGTCGACGAGATGACCGAGCGTGACGCGTTCACCCTTGGGCGGCTGACAGGTCGCGGTGACCTCGAGGGTCGCCGCTGGCGAGGTTTCGAGGGTGATCGTCCGTGCCGCGCCCGCGCGCGGGCAGGAGAGGCGGATCGCCGCGAGGCGGCCAAGCTCGAGGGCGAGCTCCGCAGGCTCGTGCGATCCCATGATCTCCGCGCGCGTGCGGAGCGTCGAGATCGGAACGTCCTCGATCTCGCGCAGCGCTGCACCCACCGGGATACGCGGTTCGTCGCTCTGCACGACGACGAGTTCGCCCTCGATCCATCGCAAGCGCACCGGGAGCGTCGCCGGTCCGGGGAGGTCCTCGCCCTCGGCTGGGGGAAACAGCTTGAAGTGCGATTGACCGAGCTCTCCGAGCATCTCGCCGATGACCCGGTAGGCCGCATCCGCGTCCGTCGTGCCCGAAAGCCGCGCCCCATGGCGGGTGCGGAGGCTCAGCCAATCGAGGCAGCCGAGCGTGGGATCATGGTGTTTTTCGGCGACGCGTCTCCACACTTGGTCGAGCAGTCCGGCGTGTTCGTTCGGAGGCAGGGGCGGCAGGGACGAGAAGTCGTAGCTCGACCAATCCGTGCACGCGGCAGCCGGCTTCGGAATCGGCACCGCCGTCACGGGGGCCTCGGCTTCGCGTCGCTTGGGTTCCTGTTCGGAACGGCATCCGCCGGCGACGAGCGCACAAAAAACTCCCCCTACGAGGAGATGCGTACGGCGACCGCGGACCATCGCTCTCGCGGCTACTCGTACGTCACGCGCTCGAGACCGGCCAGGTCCAAAACCACGATCTCTTGGCGGCTCAGGCTCAGAATGCCGTCGCGCTGCATGCGATTGAGAGCCCGTGAGATTTCCTCGCGCACCGTCCCTAAGCGGGCCGCGACCGTGTTCATGTCCAAGTGACGCGGGATGACGGTCGGTTTGCCTTGCTCGGCGCCGGCGCGGACGGCCAGCGTGAACAGGAACGAGGCCAAACGCCGCTGCACGGAGCGCAGCGAGAGATCGAGCACGAGATCGATGAGACGATTGGCCCGGAACGCCATCTGTCGCATCAGGGCAAACGCAAGGCGTTCGCTGTTTCCCACTAGCCGTACAACGTTCTCCGTATCGAAGCGCCAGACCTCGGAGTCGACCATCGCGAACGCCGAGGCGGCACACGGGACGTCGCGGGGCAGGAACGCTTCGCCGATCAGCTTGCCGGGTTCGGCGAGATACAAGATCTGCTCACGGCCTTCGCTGGAGATGAGGCTGAGCTTCAGCTCACCGGACTTCACCAGAAACAGGCCCGGACCCGGTTCGCCGCGGCGGAAGATCGAACGCTTGCGTTTGATCTCCATCAGCTCGGCGACGTTGCCCAGGCTCAGCAGGGTTTCGTCGGGAACGTCTTCCCACCCAGCCCAGCGTCGCAGCAGTTTCTTGATCAGGTCGGCGTCGGGCGCGTCGGCTGCCATGTCCCGTAGTGTACCGGTGCCAGCGCGGAAATGCGACGATTACGCCGCTCTGGCCGCACCCTTGCCCGATCGTGCAAAGCATTCAGACGAGCCGGGCCGGCAAACCGCGGGCGGTTGGAGCGTTTCAGGGAGCTGCGGGCGCGATTTCGGCGTAGGTGTCGCCGCGGAAGAAGCCACGCTTGATTCCGCAAGGTGCGGTCTCGGGGGCGATTCGACGAAGCCACGACCAGCTGTAGATCCCCGAATCGTGACCGTCGGAGAAACGGATCCCCAAAGCGTAGGCGCCCATTTCGAACAGGTCTTCGATGGAGACGTCTGCGGCGGGCTCGACGTAGCGGATCTCGATGCCGTGGCCCTGACACTGCGCGCAAGGGCACCAGCCCCGCAGATAACGAACGGGAAGCTCCGAGACTAGGCCATCTTCCCAGGTGACGATCAGAAGGTTTCGGAGACTCGCATGCGCGATGTCAACGGGGGCGACCATGATCGATGCATCATAGCACCAGCGATCCTAAACGCCGAATGCTCGCAGCACGCCGTCGAGCCGACGCTCGAGCTCCATGGGAACCCAGAGCTGCTCCTCGGGTGTCAGGAACACCAGGCCACAGCGGCGTAGCTCGCCGAGCTCGTCCACCCAGGATGTACCCCGGGCGTCCGACAGCCGCTCCGGGCGGTCGAACCTGCGCCGGACCAGAGCCGCGAGCACCTGGTGTGCCGCGAGCGTGAGCGTCGCGAGCAGAATCCCGAGCAAGTGGTCGTCGCGGAGGGTCTTCTGGACTTCTTGCTCCAACGCATCGCGGGGATCCTGGGGGAGCGTGGCCACGCCCAGACGTTGTGCGACGCGCACCAGTTCCTCGTCCCGCAACGCCGAGATGCCGGCGCGAAGCGAGCGTCGGGCCAGGCGCGGCGTGGCGCGGCTCTCGTGATCGGCGAACGGCGAGTCGGGCTGCAGAAGTGGCGCCTCGAGCTCGCGCTCGTCGATCCGAATCATGAGCGCGAACTCTTGCACCTCGGCGCGCTCCGCCGGGGTGAGGCGGTCGAGCATCCACCGCTCGAGGGCCCGGATCGCGGCGAGGCCATCCCGGACCATGGAATCGGAGAACGCCCCAGGGTGGATGACGAATCGTGCGGTGATCGCATCGATGTGGGCGAGGCGGGTCACCACTTCATCGGGCCACGAGGTCACGCTACGGCCGCTCGCATGGAGGGCCCGGAGCCACCTCGCCATGTCGCGTCGCGCGGCTCGAACTTCGCCATCGAGGTCGCGTTGGGGGCTGTAAGCCTCCGCGCCGATCAGCGAAAGGTGAGCGCGCCGCTTGTCCACGTCGGCCGTCATCTGCAAAAAGAGCATCGTACGGCCCCAGAACGCCTTGAACGCTGAATGCAAACTGGGCCGGACGCGCTCCCAGCAGGAATTTTGGAGGTGCGCGGGGGGTGTAGGAACATGTAGGCATGGACCGCTCGTTGCCTCGCCCCGGACCTCGGACTGAACGCCGCAAGCACCGCTCGAACGTCGCCGCCACGGCCTTGGAGCTCGCCCTCACGACCGCCGCGCAGCGAGGAAATCTCGATGTGGTGGTCGTCGTCGACGATCGCGGCCTGGTCGTCTCGAACAGCCGCGTGGACTTCGATCTCGAGATGCTCGCGGCCGTCACCCCGATCGTGGGTCGCGGGCGCGGCGTCCCTCGGATCCGCCGCGGCGGTCAGCAGCGAGAGATGACCGTGCGACCCATCGAGATCCAGGGCGAGGTCCTGTACGTCGCGGCGGTCGGAGGTGAGTCCGCGGCTCGCATGCGCGAGGTTCGTGGCACGCTCGCGGCCGCCCGCCGAATCTTGGCGTAGAGGCGCGGCGCCCGGGAGCGCGAGCTCAGAGCAGTGCGAGGGCGGTGCGGAGGTCCTCGGCCTCGTCCTCGAACGTGAGATCGACGTCCGGGTTCACGCCTACGCCCTCGATGACGCGGTCCTGCGGCGAAAAATAGCGGGCGATGGTGAGCGACAGCACCGAGCCGTCCTCCATGCCGATGATCTGTTGGACGGTCCCCTTGCCAAAGCTCCGTTCGCCGGCGATGCGCGCCCTGCCGTGATCTTGGAGGGCCGCCGACAGCAGCTCGGCCGCGGACGCGGAATGCCGGTTTTGCAGGACGACGAGCCGCGTCGAGGTGTCGGTGCCGGCCTCGTGGGCGAACTCCTCCCGCAGGATGCGCCCGCCCCGGCCCCGCGTGCGAGTCAACGCGCCGCGGCTCACGAAGAGGTCGGCGACGATGAGCGCCTCGTCGACCTCTCCGCCCGGATTGTCGCGGAGGTCCAGGACGATGCCCCGTAACGTGGGGGCCGCGAGCCGGGCGTCTTCGAGTGCCCTCCGGACGCTCGCACCGGTCCCCGCGCGAAAGTTGCGGATCCGGACCAGCGCGACCTTCTGATCGCCATCCCCGACGAGCCGGGAGGTGACAGGGTCGACCTCGTGATGCGCGTAGGCGAGGTCGATTGCGGCGCTGGCCGCCTGCGCGCGGCGCTGGACGGTCAGCTGGACATGGTCGCCGATCGGGCCGCGCAGCATCGTTTCCACCTCGGCCTGATGGGTGAAAGCCTCGGTCACGCGCGCCCCAACGGCCAGAATGAAGTCGCCGGGTCGTAGGCCCGCGCGTTCCGCCGAAGATCCGGGATCGACCGAGACGATCTCGAGCCGACGGCCGCGGGGATCGGGCCGGAGCACGGCGCTCAGGCCCGCGGAGCCACCTCGTACGCGCTTTTGGAGATCTCGGCGTTCTTGGGCGGTGAGATAGTGGCTGTGGGCGTCGAGCTCGGCGACGATGTGCTTGAGCCCCTGCGAGAGCAGGCGGCTCTCGTCCACCGGTTCGACATAGCGGTCGAGCACGTCTCCCAGCGCGGCGTGGAAATCCTCGCGGTCGAAGGCGCCGGGCCGATTGGCGTTCGCGCGGGTCTCCAGCTGGGTGGCCGCGGCTGTGCAAACAACGCCGACGACGAAACCGAGGGCCACGCGCTTCACCGAGGACGAGCTTGCGCGATCTGGGCCCCCGAAGCCACTCTGCTCCGCTTGCGGGTATTGCGCGGTATCAGAAGCTCGCGGCGTGGGAGCGTTCGATGGCACAGTTGCGGCAAGCACGACGGTGAGACCTCTCATGACCCGCATCCCGAACCGCTCCGTTCCACTTCCGACCCTGATGTCACTGTCTGCGCTGCTCGGCGTTGGCGCCTGCAAGAAAGAGGATCCGGCGCCGAAGGCCGAGACTCCTCCGGCGGCGCCCGTGGAGAGCAAGGCGGAGGCGCCAGCCACTCCGAAGGACGAGCCGCCTGTGGCGGCGGTCGCTCCCGGCGGACGCCTCAACCGCGGGAAAGGCCTGGGTCACTTCGTCCTCGCCAATCCCGCGCATTTCCTTGGCGAGATCAAGGCTCAGGCCGCGCCCGAGTTTGCGGGGCTGTTCCTGACCGAGGCGGTGTTGCGCGGCTACTTGGGCGGCTCGCTCGGTGAGCGGACCAAGGTGGCGGACAATGTCCGGCTCGATCAACCGCTCGGCTGCGCGGTGATCGAGTTGCCCGCCCCGGAGCTCCCCGTCGCCTGCGTCGTGGGCTACAGCGGCGGGGCCGAGGCTTTGGTGGCCGACCTCGGCGCGGAAGGCAAGCAACAGGATCCGGCGGGTCACGCTGGCTACTACAAGTTCGAAGGAAACGACCTCTACATCGACGCGCTCGACGACATGGTCGTCGTCAGCAACCACGCGGGGATCTTTGCCGACGCCAAGACCTATCTCAAGGGCATCGTCGTCGAGCGGGCCCATACGTTGGACGTCGATGTCGAGGTGGTCGTGTTCGCCGCTGCGACCTTCAAGCAGTACAAGGAACAGTTGACGCAGTTCTTCGAAGGGTTGAGCGCGATCAACGAAGCCGGGGCGGCGACGGAGGGAGAGTTGGCCAAGAGCGTCTCCGACTACTCCACGATGGCGAACAAGGAACAAATGGCGCGGCTCGAGAGCAGCGAGCAGATCATCTTGGGGCTCGCGCTCGATGGTCAGGGATTGGTCGCCCGTTGGTCGAATCATCCCGTCGAAGGTTCGCCGCAGATGGCGAGCAACAAGGAGCTCGCGCTCGGTCCCGTCGCCGCGCAAACCTTGGCGCGGCTCCCCGCGGCGGCGTGGGGGGTGATCGCCGCAAAGTCGGCCAAGATGAGCCAAGACAGCCAGCTCCGTAAGGCCGGCGAAGCCTTGCTGGTGAGCTTCATCGTCGACCAGACGAAGAAGGAGCGCGCCGCCGTCGAAGCCGAAGTCAAGCAGCTGTTCGAGCAGGCCGCGGCGATCTATGGCAACGAGTCGTTCATCGCGCTGATGGACTTGCCGGACACCGACGGTGGGTTCGTGGCGGAGTTGGTGCTCAAACCCGAGCAGTCTGGACGTGAAGCGTGGAAGGCGTGGAGCGAGAAGTTCACGCCCGCGTCGGTGCTCGGGCCGGAGGCCGCCAAGCAAGTGCAGTGGCGGTTCGAGCACGACGCGGCGTCGTACGCCGACGTCCCGATCGATCGTTGGACGATCGAGCCCACGGCCGAGGGCAAGAAAGCCCTGCGGAAGGAAGCGAAGGATTGGGAGAAACGAACGGACGGGTACAAGCTCGTGGTCGAGCGGGCCGAGGTCGAGGGGCGGGCCATCTTCGCCATCGCGCTGCGCGACGCTGCGCCCTACACGAAGGCCGCGATCGATGCGCTCAAAGGCAAGGCGACCATCAATGACGTCCCCGGCTTCGCAAGCGTCGCCTCACTGGCCGACGAAGCCGGGTCGGTGTTCGCGTTCGATGTCCAGCGCGGGGCCGATTGGTCGCGCAAGATCGTTCCGCCCGACCAAGCCAAACAGATCCCGGCCGGCATCGGGGTCGACCTCGGCGACATCGTAGGGTCGAATGCATGGAACGAGGCCGGTACGGCCTCGGGACAGTTCCGCCTGTCGCAGCCGCTGCTCGACGAGATTCGCGCGCAGTTCGACCAACAGCAGTGAGTCCGCGAACTTCGCCGCGGCCACGTGGGACGGGCGTCCTTAGGCCGCGAGCGGAGCCCGATGGGTCTCTGTCGGTGCGGCAGGGCGTTCGTCGCCGCGGCGCCTGGTCGCGCGCGTGCGCTCGAGCTCGCATCGAAGGGCTTCGGTGGAGACGGCGTGGGTGAAGCGGCGCACGAACGCGATGAGGCGGAGGGTCGGCATGGGCGTGGGGTCCTTCGCCGATCCATGCAGCCCGCGTACCAACCGCACACCTTTTCGAGGTTCACGGAAAACGCCGGAAATTTCGGATACCCCCGGTGACGATGGTGGACTCTCGGCCGGGACTGGGCCACCCGAGCGACGTGCGAACGGCAAGTTCCTGACGCCAAATCCGGGCGCCCTCGTGGTTCGACCGGTCTAGGCCCGCCGGCGGGCGAACAGGGTGACCGAGGGCGCACGCTGACGAACGGGGAGTTGCTCGGGGTGGTGCTCGACGAGCTGACCCGGCGTGGCTCCCATCTCGAAGATCGTCACTTCGCGTCGTCCACGAGGACCGAGGCGCACAGGGACGACGGCCGCTCCGATCCCTGCGCCCACGTAGACGGCCCCCCGAAACGGGCCGTCCGGTTGCCGGCTGCCGTAGAGGCCGTGGATATAGCGATGCCCGACCACCTGACCGAGCACGAACTCGTGGAGTTTGGCGAGCGTGACCTGTCCGGCGTGCGTGTGGCCCGAGAGCACGAGCGGAACGCCCATGGCCCACAACATGTCGGCTTCTTCCGCGATGTGTGACAGGGCGATGCTGGGGATGTCTCGGCGCAATCCCGCGACGGCCTCGGTCACGTTCGCGTGGCCCGTGTACGCGTCATCGAGGCCGACCACTTGCAGCGGCTGCCCGCGCAGCGTGAGGCACGTGTGGGCGTTGTCGAGGACCTCGCCTCCTCCGCGTTGGATCGCCCATCGGACCTCGTCCGCGCCGGACCAATGGTCGTGATTCCCGAGCACGGTGAGCACCGGGGCATCGAAGGAGGCGATGACCTCGGTGAGTTGATCGAGCCAGCGGTGGCTGTGGCAGACGAAGTCCCCCGTGATCACGACCAGATCGGGCCGTTCTGCATTGACGAGACGAACGGCGGCACGGTGGACGCGCATTGGGGTCACCCGCCCGACATGGAGGTCCGTCAAGTGTGCGATGCGAACTCCCGCCAGCGCAGGTGCCTGTTGGGACGGCCCTGCGAACCGTCGGAGCTCGATACCCTGCGCACGGGCCTCGGATCGCGCGATCTCGGTCTCAATCGCTCCATCGATGCCTTGCAGTGGAACTTTGGTCACGCCCCGATGTTGTAGCACCGGGTCCAGAGCGCAGCCGTGTCGTTTGAGGGCGAGGGTGGCGAGGCGAGCCTTGGACTCGCCCGCCCATCGCCGCGAGCTCAGCCCTTGCGGTCCGCGCGAGCGACGAAGCCGCGCTTTGCGGCGCCCGTGTAGATCTGCCTAGGGCGACCGATCTTCTGGTTGGGATCCTCCAGCATCTCGGTCCACTGCGCGATCCATCCCACCGTGCGTGCGACGGCGAAGAGCACGGTGAACATCTCGGTGGGAAAGCCGAGCGCGCGCAGGGTGATGCCCGAGTAGAAGTCGATGTTGGGGTAGAGCTTCTTCTCCACGAAGTAGTCGTCTTCGAGCGCGATGCGTTCGAGCTCGAGCGCGACCTGGAGCAGCGGCTCGTCTTTGATCTTGGTTCCCACCGCGACGAGGACGTCGTGGCAGGCCTTGCGCATGACCTTGGCGCGCGGATCGTAGTTCTTGTACACGCGGTGGCCAAAGCCCATCAGGCGGAACGGATCCTTTTTGTCCTTGGCCTTCGCGATGTACTCGGGGATCCGCGAAACCGACCCGATCTCCTCGAGCATGTTGAGCGCGGCCTCGTTGGCGCCGCCATGGGCTGGACCCCAAAGCGAGGCGATCCCCGCCGCGATGCATGCGAACGGGTTCGCACCCGAGGACCCCGCGAGACGGACCGTGGACGTCGAGGCGTTTTGCTCGTGGTCCATGTGAAGGATGAAGATCTTGTCGAGTGCGTCTGAGAGCACCGGGTCGATCTCGTACTCCTCGGCTGGGACCGCGAAGCACATCCGCAGGAAGTTGGACGTGTAGTCGAGCTTGTTCTGCGGGTGCACGAACGGTTGCCCGATGGAGTACTTGAGCGCCATCGCGGCGATGGTCGGCATCTTCGCGATCATCCGATGGCTCGCGACGAGCCTCTGGTGCGGGTCCGAGATGTCGGTCGAGTCGTGGTAGAACGCCGACAACGCGCCTACGGCCCCGACCATGATCGACATGGGGTGCGCGTCGCGGCGGAAGCCATCGAAGAAGTTCTTGAATTGCTCGTGCAACATCGTGTGGTAGACGATGTTCTTGCGGAAATCCTGATACTCCGCTTCCTGCGGGAGTTCGCCGTTGAGCAGGAGGTAGGCGACCTCGATGAAATCGGAGTGCTCGGCGAGTTCCTCGATGGGGTAGCCGCGGTAGAGGAGCACGCCCTCGTCGCCATCGATGAAGGTGACGTGGGACTCACAGCTCCCCGTGGACGTGAAGCCCGGGTCGAACGTGAACATGCCGGTCGCTTTGTAGAAGGCCCGGATGTCGACGACCTTTGGCCCATGGGTACCCTGATACACGGGGAGCTCGGTGCTGGTGCCGTCGACGGTGACGGTGATGGTTCCGGAGGGCTTGAGCTTGGTTTCCATTCAATCGTTCCTCGGCACGGGGAAGGTCCGGCGCTCGCTTTGGCCTCGGCGATCGCCTTGTCGTCTGGTGGGCGTCGAGGATACAGCGACTCCGTTCTCGGAGTCACGGCGCAGACGGCCTAATCGGTTCCTTCGAAACGGTCGGCAATGCCGACGCGCTCACGCCTTTGGAAGCCCCGCGCGCTGCTTCTGCAGGAACCGGAAACTCACGATCCAGAGCGGACACAACCCCAAGACGGCCCCGGTCACGCTCGCGACCGAGAGCCCCGCAACGCTGTAGAACAGCCACGCTGTGCCCACGAGCGTGACGAGGAGGCGGACGCGTTCGACGGAGACTGCCCACGCTCGCTGCTCGATCAACGCGGACGGGGTCACGAACGCCGCGATGAGGGCGACCGATGCGAAGGCAAGCTCGGCGAGCGTGAACGCGTGCTCGTGGAAGACCACGAATGCCAGCGCGACCCCCGCGAGCCCCATGTGCGCGACGACGTAGACCTGCAGGGCGGTGGGAACCTGCGGTTGGTACTTGGCATCGGACGAAGGTGCCGGCTTTTCTGGCGGACGCCCGCCCCGGGGGACCCACGCGGGATGGGCCACCCACGCAAAGAGGCTTTCCGCGCGCGACGTGGTCGTTCGCGAGAGCTTCCATGTCCGGTGGAGGTGCTCGAAGTTCGCCCACAGCGGGTTGTAGCTGCGCAGGGGGATCGTCGTTCCGTAGCGGACGCGCTCACCCTCGGGCTCGAACGTCCCAAACATGCGGTCCCAGATCATGAGGATCGCGCCATAGTTCTTGTCGAGGTACTGCGGCTGGACCCCGTGATGCACGCGGTGGTTCGAAGGCGTGTTGAGCAGCCACTCGAACGGCGCGGGAAGCTTGTTCACGAGCTCGGTGTGGACCCAAAACTGGTAGACACGATTGAGCGCGTAACTGACGAGGTACACGACCGGACTGACACCGAGCAGCGCAAGGACCGCATAGAACGCGAACCACGTGATGGGCTCGAACAAGGGCTGTCGCAGCGCGACCGCGAGGTTGTAGTCCTCGCTCTGATGGTGCACCCCGTGCACCGCCCAGAGCACGTTGACCACGTGGCTGCTGCGATGCCACCAGTAAAAGAGGAAGTCGACCCCGAGGATCCCGATCACCCACGGAATCGCGCTGCGCTCGCCCCAGTCGACGATGCGATGGTCGAACAGCCAGACGTAGGCCGCGAACGTGAGCAGCTTGAGGACGAGCTCACCCGCCTGGAACACGCTCCCGCAGCCGAGGTCCGAGATCGCCGTGCCGAACGCGTACAGCCGACGACCTCGCCGGTGCGCCAACACGGCCTCGAAGATGGTCGCCGCGAGGAACACGGGGATCGCCAAGGCTGCCCAGTTCGGTTGCTCCACCTTCGAGATTGGATAGCTCGCTTACGCTTGCGCGCCAACCCAACGCGAGGAAGGTGGCGCACCCGCGCGAAAACGCGGTCCAAAGGGCCGCGCGCGGACGCGGCGAAAACGGCGTCTGCCGCGACTCAAGGCGCGGGTTTGTCCGTCGGGGGGGCAGGAGGCTGCCGGAGGTCATTGGGTCCGGCTCCGCAGGAGGGGCAGAGCTCCTTGGTCAAGGCGATCGCCACGAAGCCGCCACCGCCGAGCAACCACAGAAACCAGCGCGGGCCGCCGATGAGCGAAATCAACACCAAGGCCAGCACCAACGCGGCTGCGACCCCAATCCGAACCTGGCGAGCGAGCGTCATCCCGGTCCAGCCGCAGCGGCGGCAATTCTGCGGAGAGAATTCGTCGAGGAGCACGCGCGGACACTACGAGTTCCCCGGTACGGAAGCAAATCGCTCGCGGATTCGACCGCCGCGTCTAGCGCAAGCAGTACGGTCGGCGAACCGCGTCCGCGGAATGCCAGCACGATCCCACGATCAGTGTCAGATTTCGCCAGAAAACGACCGAGGGGTTGTGGCAGTCTTGCGAGATCGGGCGAATACAATGTTCCTGCGTCGAACCACCGCAGCGTGAACTTTGTGCAATGTGAGAAGCACAATAAGCGCTTCACTTAAGTCCACAACGGATCCAAGTTTGGCGCGACGAAGCGGCGCGGGAGAAGCCGTCGTCCGAGAATGACTATGGCCGCGCAACCTCAAGCCTGGATCGATGAATCGCTCGCGCTGCTCGAAAAAATGGACGGCGAACGGGATGGGCTCGCCCGTGCCCTGGCCGATATCGAGCACCGTATTCGCGAGATTCATCACAGTGTCGAACACACGGATGTTCAGCTCGACGAGTTGGAAGAACGCGGTGAGGAGCTCATCCAAGCGCGCAGAGCCCTGCAGGCGCGCCACGAGGAGATCTTGCGGGCCCGGGACGAGCTCTGGCAGCGCTTGCTCGTGATCCGCAACGATCGTGAGCGAGTTCGCGCAGCCGAACGGCGGTTGGCGCTCGATGTCGCGATGACCGAGCACCGCCATGGAGACTTGCCCGAGGAGCTCGCGACCGCGGAAGGCCGTCGTCGCGATCTCGAGCAGAAGTTGGTGAATCTCAATGCGCTCCGGCGCGATGTCGCGATGGAGCTCGCGAAGCTCGAGGTCGAGATGGGGCGCATGGTCGGGCAAATCGAGCGCCTGGCCGAAGCCGCGGAGAACGAAGAGGCGGACGAGCGGGTGGCCGTTCCAGCGCCCCCCCGTGGCGGAAGGCTGCGCTTGGTGACGCCGGACGAATCGGTGGAGCAACCGATCCCGCCCCCGATGCAACAGCACAGCGTCGTCAAGACCTTGCGTTTCCATGGCGGCCTGCAGCCCGATTCCGGCCTGTACGGCGAGGAAGAAGGGTCTTCGGCGGGGGCCGACATCCCGGTTTCGTATACGCGCGAGACCATGTTGTCGCGGGTGCGTGCCACCGGCCTCCGGGTCGCCGCGAACAGTCGGCGAAGCCTGGTCGCGGCCGGCCTATTGGGCGGGGTCGTGGTCCTCGGCCTCATCGCCGTGGCTTCGGGGGGCGGTAATCCGTCCAACGCCGCGGCCGCGGCAGCCGTTTTGCCCCTCGCAGCGCAATCGAGCGCGGCATCGGACGCGCCGGTCACCGTCATTCCCTCGGCGCCGGTCGAGCCCTACCCGGACGAGCTCAGCCAAGCTCCCCTTCCGCCCGTCCCTGCGCCCGTCGCCTCTGCCTCGGCGGCGATGCTGGCCGTCGGTGCGGACGAGGAGCAACCAGAGCTGACCCCTGCTGCCGACCCGGAGCCGACGAAGCGTCCGGCCAAGCGCCGGGCTGCGCGGCGCTCCTCGGCGAGCAAGCGGGCAGCTTCGGCGCGGCCCGCCGAGAGCGCGTCCGATTCCGGCTTCAAGAAGGTGGAGCTCCGCGCGGACGATGATCCGCTCGCCGGGCTTTGAACCCGCCCATCACTCGTCGAGGTCGAGGTCGTCCATGACCCGCATGGCTGCGTTGTGGCCGGCGCAGCCGATCACCGAGCCGGCGGGGTGGGTGCCCGCGCTGCACGAGTAGAGGCCCGCGATCGGCGTGGCGTAGGGCAGGCGGTCGGCGAAGCCGAAGCCGTTGTCCACGTGGTGGATGTGTCCATGTCGCATCCCGAAGTACGACTCGATCTTCTGGGGGTGGAGAATGAACATGTCGGCGACCCGGTCCGAGGTGCCCGGAGCGAACCTGTCGGCGATGGAGAGCAGGTGCCTCGCGTACGGCTCCGCGCGTTCGTCCCAGGTGCCCTCCGCCAAGCGATAGGGGACCCATTGAACGAATAGCGCGGAGCTCAAATGGCCGTGTTCATCGGTGAGCGTGGGATCCACGGTCGAATGGATGTACCACTCGATCGTCGGAAACTCGGGAAGATGGCCGGCTTGGACGTCGGCAAAGGAGCGCGCCAAGCTGCCGAGGACGTCGCTCTCGGGGAGTAGGTGGATCGTGGGCCCGAAGCCGGCGGACTGCGTGGGAAGGCATGTGAACCGAGGCAGCTCGCGCAGCGCGAGGTTGACCTTCAAGGTGGATCCCGGGCGGAAGTAGTTGTCGATGCGCGCGTTGTATTCCGCCGGCAGATTCTCGGCACCCACGAGGTCTCGCATGGTGAATGGGTCCGCGTTGACGACCACCACCTTCGCGCAGAGAGTCTCCCCGTTCTCGAGCCGGACGCCGCGCGCCGTACCTTGGGACAGGTCGATGCTCGCCACACGCGCGCCCGTTTCGATCGAGACCCCGGCCTCGCGGGCGCGGAGTGCCAGCTCCTGCGTGATCGCTCCCATGCCCCCTTGGGCGATCATCCACGTCCCATCGCCGCCCGGGAGGCGGCACATGTTGTGGACGAGGAAGTTCATCCCCGTTCCCGGTGTGTCCCACGTCCCGTAGAGCCCCGAGAAGCCGTCGGTAACCGCGTACATCGCCTTCACCAGATCGCTGCGGAAGCCGAATCTGTCGAGATAAGCCCCGATCGATCCGCGACAGAGGTCGATGAAGACTTGGCGCAAGTGCGGGCGGACGAAGCGTTCCGCGGTGTCTTCGATCGACGCGGGTTCCATGAGCCACGTCGGCGCGACATCGTCGCGGAGCTGCCCGAGCTCGGCCTGCAACGCGACGTTCGCCTCCCAATCGGCCTGCGAAAAGAAGGAGACGAACTGGTGTTCGAGCGCCTTCGCGTCCGAACCGAACAGCAAATACTTGTCCGTCGTGGTCGGGAGGAAATAGTGAGGGTCGCGGCGCAAGAGCGGCACGGTCAGGCCCAACCGCGCGTAGAGCTCGGGTGGCATCAGGCCGAGCAGATAGGCTCCCGTCGAGGTCGGGAGACCTGGCGCTCTCGCGAACGGGCGCTCCGTTCGGCATGCACCTCCGACCACATCTGCGCGCTCGAGCACCCGCACGCGCAGCCCCGCGCGCGCAAGCAACAACGCGGCGACCAGCCCGTTATGGCCGGCTCCGACGACGACGACATCGAACTCTGCGGACATGCACTGCACCCTACCGCGCCTTTGACCCCGTTCGTGCGTCCCGGCGCGAGACCGGGGCCACGTTCCGATCCGCCGAGGCAATTGGGCAGCCGGACCGCGTTCGTCAAACCTGGAAGTTGACGAGGTTGGGCGCTGGCACGGGACGTGCTTGAAGACATTGCAAGCGTGGAGGCGACCGCGTGAGCATTTCCGCTGGAATCTTGTTGCAGACCGTTGCGTCGACCGGTGCCATCGATGCGGAGCCCGTGGAGGATACCCCTCCGTTCGTCGCCGCCGAGGAAGTGGATCGACCTCCCGAATCTGAGCTATCCGGCGATACCGTCGATGAGATGTCGGCGCTCCCGACCGTCGCGGTCGGGGACGACGAAGAGGCCCCGGGTTCGGTACCGCGCGGTGTACCGCAGAACGCGGAGAAGGGCACCGCGGACGACGAAGAGACGCCCGAGCCCACGCATCGCACGCGCCTGACGGCGCGCGGTGGGGGAGCCCAGCCTGGCGGAGAGTGGGTGTTTGGCTTTCACGGATACTTCCGGGCGCCCATGCGGGTCGGCGTGGGGAGGAAGTTGAACCCGGAACCTGCACAGTCGGAACGATCGGTTCACTATCCGATCGTTCCGGACGATCAGTATCTATCGTACCAGTACACGCTGCACAATCCCCGCGACTGGGCCGAGCTCTACTTCACGTATGGCAACGACATTGCCACGGGGGTCGTCTCGATCCAGGCGTTCAACTTCACGGACGCGGCATGGAAGGAAGGGGACCTCCAACTCGGGGTGGCGCAGGCCTTCGTCGCGCTCACACCCAAGTTCCGCCGCTCGTGGTTCGACCTCAGCTGGAAGATAGGTTCGTTCGACAATCGCTACGGAGAAGCTGGCCGCTACGATGCCGGCGAGTTCGAGACGTACCTATTCGGACGTACGCACGGTACCGGGGAAGCTGGCCGCGTGACGTTTACGTGGGGCGGCAGGAAAAACGAGCGCGCGCGCCACACGATTGGTCTCGAGCACGGTCTCGCCGTCAACCGCCCGAACCCGAGCATTGCCAACATCCACCGCTTCACGCTCTTGCACCACTGGCACGCGGACTATAGCTACGACCGAGGGCCCAACGAGCGTGTAGAGGTGGGCTTCCACTACCTTGGCGCTTTGGCCCAGGAAGCGGACCGGATCGCGGACGGCTTCGCGTTCCGGCCCGGTGCCTTCGAAGAGGGGGTCCGCGACGGAGCGATGCACGTCTTCGGTCCCGAGCTCCGCTTCGATTGGGGCAGGATCGGGTATCTCTACGCGGGCGCGTCGTACATCGTCGCCGATCACGCGGCACCCGTAGGCCCCGCGATCGAGGTCATCCACTCCAAAGGGGGCGGGTACACCCGAGGGAGAGCCGTCGATGCCAATCCGCTCCTCGGTACGATCCCTGGCCGCTTCGCATTCGGGATCGTCGACAACTACCTGCAGGGCCCGAACAAGCAGGGCGCGGGCGACGGCAGCATCTTCACGTTCATGACGCAGCTCGAGCACTCGTTGCGGCGCGCGCGGGAGGGCAGCGCCTGGAATGGTGAGGGCTGGGATGTCTCCGCGAAGGTCTATCTGATGTACAACCGGATCTGGTCGGACGATCCGGACAACGACGGTTCGTGGCGCCTCAAGTACGGATTCGACGTGCTGGGCACTCCGCTGCCGTGGCTCGGCGTGGGCCTGCGGTTCACCCAAGTGCGTCCGCACAGCAGGGTCGCCGAGCAGACGTTCTCGGTGATCTCCCCTCGGCTCCTGTTCAAGCTCAACTGGATCAGCGCAGAGACCATCGAAGTCTCGTATTCCCGCTACCTCTACAATACGAGGGTCTGCGCGGGAGGCTCCTTCGAGGGCGAGGAAGGGGCGCCGCTCCCCCCAGAGGTGTTCTGGGAGTGCGTGCAACCCCCTCCGTTCCCCGCGTACGACAGTTTCGGCAGCGACTACGAGAACGTCGCCAGAACGGAAACCCGGGGCCAGCCTATCGTGGCCCCGGACGAGAACGTGTTCATGATCAAAGCCACGTTCTGGTGGTAGCGGCCGCTCTTAGGCGCCTTTGCAGATCTTGCGAAGGACGTACTGGAGGATCCCGCCGTGGCGGTAGTACTCGATCTCGTTGGGCGTATCGACGCGCGCAATCGCTTGGAACGTGATCTTCTTGCCGTCCTCCGCGGTCGCGGTGACCGTGAGCATCTTCATGGGGGTGAGGCCTTCGGCGATCCCCGAGATCGAGTACGTCTCTAGGCCGGTCAGGCCCAGCTCGTCGGCGCCTTCGCCTTCTTTGTAGCAGAGCGGGAGCACGCCCATGCCGACGAGGTTGCTCCGGTGGATCCGCTCGAAGCTCTTGCTGATGACCGCGCGCACCCCGAGGAGGATGGTCCCCTTGGCTGCCCAGTCGCGGCTCGAGCCGGTTCCGTATTCGCTGCCGCCGAGGACCACGAGGGGGACGCCCTCGGCCTTGTAGCGCTCGGACGCGTCGAAGATGGTGAGTTGCTCGCCGCTCGGCTGATGGCGCGTCCACCCGCCCTCGGTCCCCGGCGCGATCTGGTTGCGGAGCCGGATGTTGGCGAACGTCCCGCGGATCATCACCTCATGGTTGCCGCGCCGCGATCCGAGCGAGTTGAAGTCCGCGGGCTCCACCCCCTTGGACATGAGGTACTTCCCGGCGGGACCGCTCTTGGGGATCGATCCGGCGGGAGAGATGTGGTCGGTGGTCACGCTGTCGCCGAGCTTGGCGAGCACGCGGGCTCCGGTGATGTCTTGGAGCTCCGGGACATCGAGGGTCATGCCGTCGAAGTAGGGCGGGTTGCGCACGTACGTCGACTCGTCGGCCCACTCGTAGAGTTCTCCCGTGGGGATCTCGAGCTTGCGCCAGTTCTCGTCCCCGTCGAACACGCTCGCGTAGCGGCTCGCGAACATCTCTTTGCCGAGGCTGGCTCGGACGACCTGCTCGACCTCGCTCGGGGCGGGCCAGATGTCCTTGAGGTAGACATCTTTGCCATCGCTGCCCTGGCCGATGGGCTCCTTGTAGAGGTCGATGTTCATGTGGCCGGCCAGCGCATAGGCGACGCAAAGGGGCGGCGACGCCAAGTAGTTGGCCTTGACGTGCGGGCTGATGCGGCCCTCGAAGTTGCGGTTGCCCGAGAGCACGGCGGCGACGAGAAGGTTGCTGTCCGTGATGCCCGCGGCGATCTCGGCGTCGAGCGGCCCGGAGTTGCCGATGCACGTGGTGCACCCGTACCCCACGACGTGGAACCCGAGCGCTTGCATCGGCTCGAGTAGCCCTGCCTTCTGCAGGTAGTCGGTGACCACGCGGGACCCGGGGGCGAGGCTCGTCTTCACCCACGGTTGCGCGCGGAGACCCTTGGCGACGGCGTTGCGGGCGAGCAAGCCAGCGGCGACGAGCACCGACGGGTTCGAGGTGTTCGTGCAGCTCGTGATCGCGGCGATGACGACGGCGCCGTGGCTCAGCTCGAACTTGTCGTCGCCGCGGGTCACCTTGGCGGTGGCGGTCCGCTTGCCGTCTTCCACGTCCTTGCCCAGCGCCGCGAGCCAGGCCGCTTTGCTATCCGTGAGCGCGATGCGGTCTTGCGGGCGTTTGGGGCCCGCGAGGCTCGGGACGACGGTCCCGAGGTCGAGCTCGAGCGTGTCGCTGAAGATGGGATCCGGGGTGTCCTTGGTGCGGAACAGTCCCTGCTCCTTGGCGTACGCCTCCACCAGGCGGATCGTCTCCTCGGGGCGGTTGGTGAACTCGAGGAAGTTGAGGGTCTCCTGGTCGATCGGGAAGAACCCGCAGGTCGCCCCGTACTCGGGGGCCATGTTGGAGATCGTCGCGCGATCCGGGAGGCTCATGCTGTCGAGCCCCGGTCCGTAGAATTCCACGAACTTGCCCACGACGCCCTTCTTGCGGAGCATCTGCGTGACCACGAGGACCATGTCCGTGGCCGTGGCCGCCTCCGGGAGCTTTCCATAGAGCTTGAACCCGACGACCTCGGGCACGAGCATGCTGATCGGCTGGCCGAGCATCGCGGCCTCCGCCTCGATGCCGCCGACGCCCCAACCCAGCACGGCGAGGCCGTTGATCATGGTGGTGTGGGAGTCGGTGCCCACGAGCGTGTCGGGGTACGCTTGCACCTTGCCGCCGACCTTCTTGGTCCAGATCGTGCGGGCGAGGTACTCGAGGTTGACCTGATGCACGATCCCGGTGCCGGGCGGCACGGCTTGGAAGTTCTCGAAGGACTGCGTGCCCCAGCGGAGGAACTGGTAGCGCTCCTCGTTGCGCTCGAACTCGAGTTTCACGTTGAGATCGAACGCGTTGCGCGAACCATAGTGATCGACCTGGACGGAGTGATCGATCACGAGGTCGACGGGCTCGAGCGGGTTGATGCGCTGGGGGTCACCGCCCAGCCGCTTGACCGCGTCGCGCATCGCCGCGAGGTCCACGACCACCGGGACGCCGGTGAAGTCCTGGAGAATGACGCGTGCGGGGTGATATGCGATCTCGACCGAAGGCACGGCCTTGGGATCCCAGGCCGCCACGGCCTCGACGTCTCCGCGCGTGACCGCGATGCCGTCCTCGTTGCGGAGCAGGTTCTCGAGCAGCACACGCAGAGAGAAAGGGAGCTTGTCGGTGTGTCCGATGCCTTGCTGCCGAAGCGCGTCCAGACGAAAGATTTCGTAGGTTTTGTCCCCAACCGCGAGGCTCGATCGTGCGCCAAATGAATCGAGGTTCGTATCGCTCATCTTCAGCTCCCGCTCAGATTTGTCTCCGAAGCGGCGCAAGGTTGTCATCGTGGCCAACGTGTGTCCATGACTGGACCGCGTGTGCGCCCCGTGAGAAGACCCCTATCCCGCGACGTCTCATCGCGGCCTCCAAGCTTCCGTTCGGTCGTGATGGTCGAGACCCTGGTCCGAACACGCGGATACTTCCGGGGGACCTCCGTGGGAGCGATGGGCCTGCGATCGCGGGAGCCGTGCACCCCGATTAACGGGTAGTTCCTGGGTAGACGCGTTCCGCGCTAGGTCCACCCCCGCGGACGGGATCTCGGCCGACCGCGCCGGGGAGGCCACGGCGAAAGGCGCGGTCCGCGGCGGGTTGGCGGGTGAGAAACTACGTACTCATCGCTTGGTGCGCACCCGAACGAATTTGTAACGAAACTCGGTACGGACGGCCGCACGCGCCAGCATGGGCAACCGGCCCATTGGCCGGTCGATGGTTTCCATATCGGGGCTCGGATCTAGAGCATGCTGCGGAACAAGGTTTGCCCGCGGTCCCGCCGCGTACCTCTCATACATCCACGCATGGGGGAGCGCTCGGGACGGCTCGGTTTCCTGGGTTTCGATTTGACATAGCGCCCGACGTCGCGAACGATGAAGCGTCCCTCGATGAGTACTCGTTTCGCGGTTGCAGTCCATACGCTCGCGTTTCTGAATGATGCCCGTGGCGAGGCAGTTCGTTCGGACACCATCGCCGAGAGCGTCAACACCAATCCCGTCGTGATCCGGCGTTTGCTGGCCTGCCTTGCCCGGTGTGGCCTCGTGTCGACCCAACTGGGGACCGGCGGTGGGGCGCGCTTGGCCAAATCGGCCGACGACATCACGTTGCTCGAAGTCCACGAGGCGGTGGAGGTCGGGCCGTTGTTCGAGACCCCTCGGGCCTCGCCCAACTCGGAGTGCCACATCGGAGCGAACATCCTCCCAGTGCTGGATCGTTTCACCTCGCGCGCAGAGCGGGCACTGCAAGCGGAGCTCGCCAAGGTGACCGTCGCGCAGGTCAGCCGCTCGATCCAAAACCGTGTGCGCCGCTACACGCCGCGTCAGCGTGTGCCTTAGGACCGGGGTCCTTAGGACCGGGGTCCTCAGGACGCGGTCGTTGGTGCCGCGGTGAAGTTCTCACCGCGCGACCCTTACTTGCGCGCGCAGTCGTCGAACGCATCTCCGTCCCGCAGCGTGCCGCGCAACAGACGGTTGAGCACCCGGACGGACTCCTTCGTCTCGAAGTATTTGAGTGCCTCGTCGATGGCCCGGCCCGTTCGCCCTTCTTGGGATCGTCCCTTCTGGCACGCCGCCTTCGCAGTGTCGGGCATGACGAACGGCATGATCTCCCGCTTCTGATCGGGAATCCGGTGGGACTTGAAGAGCTTCAGCAGGCGCGCAATTTGGCGCTTCTTGCGGGCAGCGGTCGACTTGAATACGAACCCAGGGAGGCTCTCCGAGACCGTGCGGTAGAAATCCTCGGCGAGCTGGAGTTGCACGAGGATGTCGTTCATCGCCGCGACCGCCCGTTCGACGGTCCGCGCCTCGTCACGCTCGGCCCTCCCCTCGGTGGAGAGGACGTTCTCCGATTCGAGGTCGACGGGGCAGTCGCGCTTGAGCTTCGTCAGGCGCTTTTGGGCGGAGGCTCGCTGCGGGTGCTCCGGGACGAGATCCAAGAACGCTTGGAAATGGAGCTGCGCGTCGCGGCAGTCTCCCCCGAGATCGGCAGCCATCGCGATGTTGTAGTTGAAGAGATGGAGGTGCGGCGCGAGCCGGTACGCTTCACCAAACTTCGCCTCGGCCAGCGCGAAGTCTTTGTTGTCCATCGCCGCTTGGCCTTCCCCGAACAAGCGCTTGGATTGCTCGAGCGCGTCGTTGCTCACGCTCGGCTCCGCGGCGTGAGCTGGCGAGACCGATCCGAGCACGAAGAGGGCGACCATGGCGGAGCGGCACATGGCCGGCGTAAAGAAGGCTCGCGAGGTAGGCTTAGGGCTCAAGACTGGCCGGACGATCGTCACGGGGCGGAGGATACCCGCTGGCGCACCAGGCCGGAACGCCGTCATTCGGCGTCGGCGCAGGGCGTCGCGGCTATGAGGCGGCCGTGGCCAGGCTGCGGCGTCTGGCGACGCGCGCTCTCAGCAGCGTGGGGTGCCGCTCGGCTTCGTCCGCGGCCCGCGAATACAGCGACAGCGCACGCGAGATTCGGCCCTCTTTCTCCGCAGCCCAACCTGCAAGCTCCAAGACCTCCACGAGCTCCTGTTGCATCGATGCGCGGGCGGCCTCGGTGACGAGGGCGTCCCACTGGTCGTCCGAGCACGGCGTCAAGGAGTTTTCGACCATGAGGAACAGCGCGCGGTCGGAGGGCATGAACTCCATGTCGAGCGCACCTTCGGAGCGCCGCACGCTTTGCAGCGCCTGGATCTCTTCGACCTCATTGCGCGCTTTCTCGTCGTTGCCCGCCACGAGGTGGCAGCGCGCCAGCAGGAGGCGAGACACGACGACGCGCTGCGAAGCCCCTGAGATCTGGAGTACGAGGTCGATCGACGCTTGCGTGTGCCGGAGCGCCTCGTCGTAGTCGCCGAGCATATAAGCGATCTCGCCCAGGTTGAACAGCGCCCGCATCTCGAGCAGCGGAAAGCCGGCCGATCGCGCGATCTCGATCGCTTGGCCCAGGTCGGCCTGGAGCTCCTCGACCTGGCCTTCCGCGAGCCAAACGACGCATCGGTTGAGGTAGGTCGTCGCCGTGTGCAGCTGGTCCCCGTGGGTCTCGCAGAGCGCGAAGAGCTCGTCGAACATCGCGCGGCTCGCGATGGCCTGGCCCGTCAGAGCGGCGAGCGGCGCGGCGAGCAGGAGGGCGATCACTCGGCTTTCGTACGCGGCCTCGCCCACGGACTCCGCCACCGTCGCCGCTTCCCGCAGCAGCGCCGTGGCTCCCGCGGCGTCGCCGAGCCGAAACAGAGAACGCCCGCGGCCGAGCAAGATCCGCGCGTGGAGCAGCGGACCTGGACTCCCTTCGATGGAGGCGTGCGCGCGCTCGACGAAATCGCGGGACGAAGGGTAGTCCTCCGCCCAGTCGAGCACGGTGGCGGCGTCGAGCAGGATCTCGCGCTCGATCGCGGGGTTCTCGAGCTCTCGAGCCCACCTCGAGGCCAACTGCAGGTCGCGGAGGGCGTCTTGATGGCGGCCCATGCGAAACCGCATGAGCCCGAGGCCGTGGATCGCGTCGAGGCGGCGTGGATCGTCGGCTTCCAGATGATCGAGCGCGCGCTGGAACGACTCGTGCGCGACGAGGTATTCGTGGCGATCGACGGCTCGGCGCGCGAGCTCGAGCTCGAGTTCGACGGCCTGCTCGTGCAATCCGGCCCCGGCCGCGTGAAAGGCGAGCTGCGTCAGGCGTTCGCCGGCGCTGAGCTGAGGGTCGTCTTGAATCACGCGGTAGGCCGCGCGATGGCTCTCGTGTCGGACGTGGGCGGGGACGGTGGTGTAGGCGCCCTCGCGCAGGAGATCGTTGCGGAACTCGAAGCGGTTGTTGGCGGTCTCCACGAGGATGCCGCAGCGCCGCAGGCGATGGACGCCGACGGCGGGGTCGAGCTCGCTTGGGGGAGGTTGGCCCGCGCGCTCGAGCTCGCGGACGAGGTTGGCGAGGCGCTCGATCGTGAAGGTGGGACCCAAGATCGCGAGCAGTCCGGCGTGCGCCCGCAGCGAGGGCGAGAGCGTGTCGAGCTCGCGCGCGAGCAGCCATTGGACCAGCGGGACGTCCGAGCGGCCATGGAGGGCGCCCGAGTCGATGACCCAGCCATGGCCGCGTTCTCCGCGGCGAAGCAGCCCGTCGCGCTTGAGCGCTCGGATGAGCTCGAGGATGACGAGCGGTACACCCTTGGTACGTTCGACGAGGCGGTGGACGACGGGCTCAGAGACGTTGATCGCTTGATCCAAGAGGCTCCGCACGAGCGCCGCCGCGTCCTGGGAGGAGAGCGGCGGGAGGTCCATGCGCTGGTGGACGCCTGCGTGCGCGCCCCAAGCCGCGCGGTTGCCCTCGAAACCGACGCGGGCGAGCACGCAAACCCAGAGGTTGGTTCGGATCTCCTTCCGCGTGGCGTATTCCAACGCATCGAGGGTCGCATCGTCGAGGAACTGGGCGTCGTCGATGATGAGCCGCAAGGGCTCACGCCTCGCGCGCGAGACCAGCACCTCGCCGAGAGCCTTGGCGAGCATGGATCGCAGCGCGCCAGGAGCCGCCTTGAGCCTGCGGATGGAAGGATCGTCGCTGTCGATCCATCCCATCGCGAGCTGCAGGCCTTGCGCGACGTCCGGGGGCACCTCGGTATCCAGCTTGTCGCGCAGCATGGTCGCGGGATCGCCCGGCTTGGCCATCGGGAGGCTGACGACGGAGGTGAGCAGCTTACGGAGCGTGTTCTCGCGGCTTCCGTAGGAAGGATCCGGCACGCGTAGCGCGATCAGGCGCCCTGGGTGGGGCACGCCCATCAGGCGCTCGACGAGTTGCCTCGCCAAGCGTGTCTTTCCGAGGCCGCGATCGGCCAGCACCGTGGCGAGGCCTGGGATTCCTTTGGCGCTGCGAACGGCGTGCTCCGCCAGCGCGGAAAGCTCCATCGCGCGGCCAAAGAAGACGCTCGATGCGTCCGCCGCTTGCGAGGTGTCCAGCGGATCGATCGCTCGGCCGAGGACGAACACATCGGCGCGGTGAGGGTGAGGATGCTGCTCGATCTCGACCAAGTGGCTGGCGGCATCCAGGGTTGCGAGCAACCCCGTGGGATCGTCGGCAGCACGCAGGTAGCGTCCCTCTCCACGGAGCACGCGGCTCGAGATGCGCTCGGCGCCATCGGGACGGCGCAACACGGTGGCCTCGACGACGTCGACGAGCGCGCGTTCGGTCAAACCACGTCCGAGCAGGACGGTGCCCGTCGAAACGGCCGCTCGGATCGGATTCTCGCACTCCGCGGGTGTGTACGCCGCGACGTAGGCACGACCCCGCGCCGCCGCGAGTTGCCCGCCACCATCCCGGATCACCTTTCGCAGACCGACGACGGCGCCTTCGCTCTCGAACCAGAGCAGCGCGACCCGTTGCTTGTCCTTGGCTTGCTCCGCGACGGCGCTGGCTTGGGTTTTGGCGGGCGCGCGGGCGCAGAGCACGAAAGGTCCGCTGCGCGCCCGCGCGGCCGAGAGGGCCGTCGAGAGCTCACCGGTGCTTTGCGGGCGTTGGACCGGATCTTTGGAGAGGCAGCGCGAGATCAGTTCATCGATCGGGGCGGGGATCCCAAGCGGTAGCAAGGACGCCGGGCGACGGCTGCGATGGGCTTCTCGAATTTCCTCGGCGCTCCCCGAGAACGGAGGCGCGCCCGCGACCGCAGCGTAGAGCAGAATCCCGACGGCATAGAGGTCGCTGCGTGCGTCCAGCGACTCGCCGGCTGTGCATTGCTCCGGGGACATGTACTGCGCGGTGCCGACGACCGCCGCCGTGGATTCCTCGGAGAGGCTCCGCATCGCACGGGCAAGCCCAAAGTCGATCAGCGAAACGGTCTCGTCCTCGTCGACGAGGATATTCTCCGGCTTCAGGTCGCCGTGGACGAACCCTGCGTCGTGCACGGTCCCGAGGGTCTCGAGCAAGTGCTCGAACAGACCGAGGACGGTGCCCGGATCTTGCGAGCGCGTGCCTGGCCACGCGGATCCCGGCACGATGCTCATCGAAAGCCAAGCTTCACCTCCCGTCATCCGACCGGAAGCGAGCAGCTGCGGCGTGTTGTTCGACTTGATCGCGGCAAGGGCGTCGACTTCCCGGAGCAAAGCTGCGACCGCGCCCCGTTGCGTGGGATCAGCGATCTTCACGGCGACGAGCCCATCGTGCGCGTGCATGCGCGCCGCCACGACTTGGCCAAAGCCCCCGCCGCCGAGCGTGCGCACGAACGTAAAGCCAGGCGGAAGCGTCGGCGGTGGATCGCCTGTCCCGAACTCGGACGGGACCTCCTCCTGTGCCGGGGCACGCATGATCATCGTGTGTCTAACGTGTTCGGCCAAAAGGTGCCAAGGCTCAAGGTAGGCGGAGAATCTCGCGATGTTTTCCTCCTGCTATGACCGAAGACCTTCGCCCCGTCCGGTCGATCGTGCTCGGGGCCATCATCGGATCGGTATTCGCCGCCGCCAACGTCTACACGGGCCTCAAAGTCGCATTCATCGATGGTGGCGCCATCGCGGCATCGCTCCTGGCGTTCGCCGTATTCCGCTTCACGCGGGGTCGGATCGGGACGCTGCGAGGTGCGACCAATTTGGCCCAAGTGACCGCATCGGCCGCCGCATCCGCGGTCGGGATCGTCGGGTTGGCGGGTCCGCTCCCGGCCCTGCATCTGACGGGTCTCACCATTCCCACATGGGCTGGAATCCTCTGGGGATGCTTGCTGGGCTGGTTTGGCATTTGGGCTGCGTTCACTCTCCGGGGGTTGTTGCTCGACCGAGCGCGGTTGCCATTTCCGACCGGGGAAGCGACCGCGGGCGTGATCCAGTCGATGGATGGGGGCGAGGAGGGGCCTACCCACGCGCGGTTGCTCGTGCTCCTCGCGGTCGGCGTGGGGGTGTTCACATGGTTGCGCGACGGGCCGTGGCACGCCGTGCCATCGCTTTGGGAGCTTCCCGTCACGGTCGCGGGCGTCGCCGCAGGCGCGCTCGGAATCGGCGTGAGCCTCAGTCCGTTGATCGCCGGGACGGGTGGGTTGGTTGGGCGGCACGTGGCGGCGAGCATGGTCGTCGGGGGAGCTCTCGCGTGGTTTGGCGTGATCCCCAGGTTGGCGGAACGCCGGATCGTGGAGCCAACCTTCCAAGGCGCAACCGAGTGGTTGGTGTGGCCGGCGGTGGCGCTCCTCCTCAGTGGGGTGCTGACCTCGTTCGTCGACGATGCGCGCAAGTCCGGACAGATCGTCCGGGATGGCCGAGCGGTGTGGCGCGAGCTCGCGGCGCAGTCGGGAATGTTGTGGATCGGAGGCGCGCTGGCGGCCGGCATCGTGGTGTGCGGTTTTTTTGCGCTCGGCGTGCATCCCCTCGTGACCAGCGCTGCCCTCGGGCTCGCGTTGGTGTTCTCGCTCGTTTGCGGGAGAGCGGCGGGTGAGACCGATGTCGCACCGGTCGGGACCGCGGGCACGATGACGCAACTCGCCGTCGCGACCGCAGGGATCCGCTCGTGTCTGCTGGGCGGAGCGGTCGCTGCGGGCACGGCCGCTGGCGCGGCGCAGGGGCTGTGGTCGCTCAAGGCGTCCGCGGTGCTCGGCGTCGCACGACGCCCGGTGGCGATCGCCCAGATCGTCGGTGTGTTGGTCGGGACGTGCGTCGCGTTCCCCACCTTCGACCTCGTCGTCGAAGCGTACGGTCTGGGAACGCAGGCCATGCCTGCCTGGGGTGCGCAGTCTTGGAGAGCGACCGCCGAGGCGGTGACCCGAGGCGACGCGATGCCTCCGTTCGCGTTGCAAGCCTTTGGCCTCGCCGCGCTCGCGGGCGTGGGCCTCCACCTACTCGCGCGCAGGCGCCCATGGGCTCCTCTCTCACCGATCGGCGTCGGCATCGGGCTGCTGGTCCCGCTATCGTTTTCGATCACGATGCTCGCGGGTGCCGTCGTGCTCCATCGCGCGTTCGGGCGCCGAGCGCTGACGCTCGCGGTGGTCGCGGGCGCAGGGATCGCTGGAGAATCGCTGACCGCCGTGGCGCTCGCGTTCTTCGGGTGAGACGACGAGCGAGATGCCGGCTACCCGAACGAGATGCCGGCTACCCGAGCGAGATGCCGGCTACCCGAGCGAGATGCCGGCTACCCGAACGCGTTGCCCGGCTACGCGCGTCGTTCGCTGCGCGTGCGGGACTCGTGGGCGAGGAAGCGCGCCGCCTCGGGGGTCAACCGTAGACCCACTGCGTGGTTCTCCGCCGCGGTCCAGGTCTCGAGCTGCGCCAGATCGCCTCCGACGAGCTGTCCCTGGTCGCATTGCACACCCGCGGCGTGAAGCACCATGCGCAAGGCGACGGGCGCATCGAGCTCGCGTTCGAACGCCTCGAGCCGTCGCGGGATGTCGCCGAGACCTTCGAGCCGTTCCTCGTCGTCGATGGCGACGACGCTGCTGCCGAGCTCCAGCGCGACCCGGAACCCGAGTCCCTCGAGCATCTCCGTGATCTCGTCGAGCACGCCCAGCACTGCGTCGTCGAACGCATCGTCGCTCTCGCCTGCGCGCTCGACGACCTCGACGAACACCGCCAACGAGGGGCGTTCTCTCGCGGCCCCGGAGATGGCCGTGGGGCTCCCGAGGACGGCGCTGACGAAGGCATCGCAAGCCGCGGCCATGCTGTCGAAACGGCGCTCGGGGAGCTTCTGAAGGCACTTGAGCACCACGTCGTCGACGGCGCTCGAAATCGGAACCACCCAGCTCGGTCGCGGAGGCGGCTCCGAAAGGTGGGCCTGCATGAGCTCCTCGGGCGTCACCCCGTGGAACGGGAGATGACCCGTGAGCATCTGATAGAGGAGGACACCGAGGGCGTACACGTCCGTCCGCGCATCCACGGGGGTGCAGCGGATCTGCTCGGGTGCCATCGAGTCGATGGTGCCGATCTGTGTGCCGAACGTCGTGAGGTTGAGCGAGTCCTCGTCGGGTTGGATGAACTTCGCGACCCCGAAATCGAGCAGCTTGAGGACGGGAGGCTCACCGGCGAGGAAGATGTTGCTCGCTTTGAGGTCGCGATGGACGATGCCCACCGAATGCGCGGCCGAGAGGGCCGCGGAGATCGGTCGTACGACGTCCAAGCACTCCTCGGGCGACAACCGACGATGTCGATCCAGGAGCTGCCGGAGCGTGATCCCTTCGAGCAGCTCCATCGCGAAGAACGGCCAGTTCTTGCCGACCGAACCCGAGTCGATCACGCGCACGATGTTGGGGTGGCGGAGCTCCTGCAAGGTCTTGATCTCGCGGGAGAAGCGGAGCAAGAGCTCCGTCCCTGCGCCCGCTTGTGGCAGCAGGACCTTCACCGCGACGAGCTCACCGCTCTCGTGCCGGGCACGGTACACGGTTCCCCCGCCGCCGCGACCGAGGATGTGCTCTAGGCGGTACGGTCCCGCGGAGGTGCCCGACAAGTCGAAATCGATGCGCTCGGCATAGGCGGACATCGCGACCTGCTCTGGGGTCATGATGCGCGTTTGCTCTTCGAGTTCGCCGTTCATGGGCTTTGTTTCGTCTCGACCGGCCGGGTGCGAAACTTGAGCTTCGGCGCCACCGGCCGAAAAGGAACTCTACCTCAAGTTTCGCTCTAAAAGGCCCGAACGACGTGGGAGCGTGCAAGATGCAACGATCACCCGCGTCCGGCCCGGAGCCGTGCTTCCCAAGGGGCAAGGTGGACCGGGAATCGTCTACCTGACCGTCCTCACGGGAGAGGCTGCGGGTTCGATCATCGCGCTGCACCAGCGGCGGATCAGTGTGGGGCGCGGCGAAAATGCCGACATTCGCGTGCATGGGAGCACCATCTCGCGCAATCACGCCCAGCTCCAGATGGACGCCGAAGGGTTCGTCAAGATCACCGACATCGGCTCCAGGAACGGCACCTTCCTCAATGGAGTGACCGTTCAGTCGGAGGTGCTCCGCGACGGTGATCGTCTAGTCTTCGGCGGAGAGCTCGTCACGGATGTCCGCTATGCCGGACCTCGCGCTGCCCCGCTAGGTAGCGATCAGGCGGGACTTCCGGCAATGCACGTGAGCAGCCCACCGACACCCGGGTTCGATCATACCGTCGCGAGCTACGAGAAACTCGTGGACCTACGAGAGCGTCGATTGGGGCCAAACCATCCCGGCGTCGCCGTGGCCCTCGATGCGCTCGCCAGCGTCTACCGTCACGAGGGTGAGCTCGAGCGCACACTCTCGGCCTATCAGCGCGTGGAAGCCATCCAGGAGGTCGCAGAAGGCGTTCGCGACACGGAGCGCGCGCAGACGCGGTTTCGGGTGGCCCGCTGTCTGACCCTGCTGGGCCGGCTCAAAGAAGCCGAACAAGCGCTCGAGTCCGGATATGGATTACTCCAATCCGGGTCACCGCAGCGCGGCGAAGAGTTTGAGTACCACATAGTGTGGGCATGCCTGCTCGATCTCCAGGGATCCGAGGGGGCCGACATCCATCTCAAGAAGGCGCAATCGTTGGCGTCTGAGTCCAATCTCGCATTCAGCTCGGCGAAGAAAGCCTTGTTGACGGAGACCCTGAACCTCCTGTCCCGGTCAATGCCATGAAGAAATTCCTACTTTCCCTCGGTCTGGTCCCTGCTCTCCTCGTCGGAGGTTGTGACGATGGTTCGCAAGACGACGAAATGTCGGCGGACGAGAGCTCCACCACCGGCATGACGTCTAGCTCCACCGACTCTGGTTCCACCACGGGAACCACGGGAACCACCGGGACCACCACGGGCGGGGACGAGGGCGTCCCACAGTGCAGCCCCTGGGCCGACGATTGTCTCGAGGGGACCAAGTGCATGCCCTACGACCGACCCCCGGTCGAGGCGATCTGGGACGCCAACGGTTGCTTCCCGCTGGCCAATCCCGCCGGCATGCCGGGTGACGCCTGCACCGTGTACGAGAGCGCCGTCGACGGTCTCGACAACTGTGCGGAGGGGTCCATGTGCATGCCCTCCGACTTCAACGACCTCTCGCTCGGGGGCACCTGCATCGCGTTCTGCGAAGGCTCACCCGAGGCTCCGCACTGTGCCGATCCAGAGAACACCTGTCTCATCGCCAACGACGGCGCACTGAACTTGTGCCTGACGGCGTGTGACCCCACGGCACAAGATTGTCCGCCCGGAGAGGGGTGCTACCTCAATCCTACCGACAACAAGTTCTTCTGCTCCGCGCAAGACGAGTCCGCGGCCGGTAACGAGAGCGGCTACGCTGCATCGTGCGGCACGCTCAACTACTGCGATCCAGGCTTGCAGTGCGACGTGGGTGCCAAAGTGCCCGGCACCTGTGGCGACTACTGCTGCACCGAGTACTGCGATCTCACCGCGCCCGATGCGGATGAGATGTGCGCCGGCTTCGCGGATGGCCAACGCTGCGTCGCGCACTACCCAGGGGACAGCGCGCCCACGGGCTTCGAACACATTGGCTTGTGTGCGATCCCGACGTAACTCTGGCGAAACGTACGACCATACCCAATCACAGCGCCCAGGCAACCCCAGAGCCCGAGGATTCGCTCGAATTCCCGGCCTCTGGCTCGCCACGGGCTGCTAGCCGCCTTCGATGGCGTAGTTTGCGATCCTGCTCCGGACGGTTCGCCGGCAAAAGGGCTTCCCTTTTGCGGCGAGACTGATATGGAGTAGGGCTTATGTCCCGCGACGTCGCAGACACCAACGTTCCCCCGATCTCCGCGCAGGAGCTGGAACAGTTGGGGGAGACGGGGCGTCGCATCGTGGGTGACGAGCTGCGGATCCTGCATCGGATCGAGACGCGCTTGCGGATCGAGGCGAGTGGTGAGCCCGAGAAGATCGAGGACCTCGACGCGCAGCTGATCGAACTCCGCGATGCGATCGCCGAGGCCAAGGAAGAAGACGTCCCGTCGCTCATCGACCAGATGCACCAGGTTGCGGCCCTCAGTCGCAAGCGCGGGCAGGGACGGGCGATCCCCATCGATCCCAAGAACCCGTACTTCGGACACCTCCGCCTCAAGGAGGCGAGGAGCGGGCGCGCGCGGGATGTCCTCATCGGTCGCCATACCATGCTCGACAGCGGCGATGGGCTCACCATCGTCGACTGGCGCAATGCTCCAGTGAGCCGTCTCTACTACCGCTACGAAGAGGGCGACGACTACGAAGAGGAGTTCGACGACCGCACGATCACGGGTGAGGTCCTCATCCGGCGCAGTCTGGCGGTGACCGACGGGGCGTTGCGCCGCGTCGCGGCGCCCCAGGGCACGTTCGCGCGCAGTCGCCAGGGGACGTGGCTGGAGACCGTCGGAAACGCCCGTCCCACCCTCGAAGGCGGTTCTGGCACGGCGGTTCGCGTGCGCCGGGATCAGCTCGGGGTCCACGGGGACGACGCACAGCTGCGCTCGGACAAGCACCTCCAAGAGATCACGGCCCTCATCGATCGTCAGCAGTTCGAGCTCATCACGAAGCCGGATTCGGGGATCGTGTTGATCCAGGGTGGTGCCGGGTCGGGCAAGACCACGGTGGCGCTCCATCGCGTTGCGTACCTCGCGTTTCAGGACCCAAAGCGCTTCGTGCCCGCGAAGATGCTGATCGTGGTCTACAATACCGCGCTCGTCGAATACATCCGGCACGTGCTCCCCGCGCTCGGCGTGGAGGGGGTGGTCGTGACGACGTACGTGAACTGGGCGCGAACGCTGCTCTCGCGCCTCAAGCTCCGCATCGATACCAAGGCGGTCGCTGCTCCCCCCGAGGCCGTGAGCCGCTTCAAGAAGCATCCCGTGGTCATGCGCATGATCGATGCGTTGGTCGAGGAGCAGCTCTCGGAGGTTATGGCGCAGCTGGAGGAGCGGGTCGGCTCGCGCGAGGATGGTCGCGAGATCGTGGAGGCTTGGGAGCGCTCCAAGGCCACCGCGCTCGGCCCCCGGCTCGAGCGCATCACGGAGTGGCTGGGGAAGGGCGCCGGTGCTCGCCTCAACCCGAAGACCCGCAACGTCGCGTCCACCATCTTCAGGACGGCGCAGGAGCAACTCACGGACATCGTCTCCGATTGGCTCGAGCTCAACACCGACGGCGAGCGGATCCGCAGCGCGATCGCCCGCCACGCGCCGAGAGACTTCTCGGCCACGGACGTGGAGAACATTGTTCGGTGGTGCGCCGCCAAGTCCGAGCTCGATGTCGAGCCCGAAGAGCTCGAGGAGGACGGACCGGTCGAATCGGACGCCGCCATCGATCCCGAAGACGCGCCCATCCTGCTGCGCTTGATCCAGGTCAAGGAGGGCGGAATCTTCGTCGGGACCCGTCGCTTCGAATACGAGCACGTCGTCGTGGACGAAGCGCAGGACCTCTGCGCCCTCGAGGTCCGCGTGCTGCTCGATTGCGTCACGCAGGGCCGCTCCGTCACCATCGCGGGGGACCGGGCCCAGAAGATGGTGTTCGACAATGGTTTCGTCGACTGGCCCGATTTGCTCGCCGACGCTGGTCTTCCCCACGTCGCCATCCAGCCGCTCAAGATCACCTACCGGTCCACGCGTGAGGTGATGGAGTTTTCGCGCCACGTGCTCGGGCCGCTCCATGACGCGACCGAGGAGCTCATCGCTCGAGAAGGCGCCCCCGTCGGGTTCTTCGAGTTCTCCGATACGGGAGAAGCGGTCGCGTTCTTGGGCGAAGCCCTCCGGGCGTTGATGCAGCGCGAGCCCTCTGCGAGTGTCGCGTTGATTACGCGCTATCCGCAGCAAGCGGACATCTACTTCGAGGCGCTCCGCGTCGCCGAGGTCCCCAAACTCCGTCGGGTACGCCGCGAGGATTTCCAGTTCTCGCCGGGAATCGACGTGACGGACGTGCGCCAGGTGAAGGGCCTCGAGTTCGACTATGTCGTGCTCCTGGATCCGACGCGGCAGAACTACCCCGATCAGGTGCCGTCGCGCCACCTCATGCACATCGCAGCGACCCGCGCGGCGTTTCAGCTGTGGCTCGTGTGTTCGGGGGAGCGCAGCCCGCTCATCTCGGAGGAGCTGGTGAGCGATCAGTATTGATGGAGCGAGCGTCCCCGCTCGGTGCTCAAGGGGGACGCTCGGGTGGTCGATGGCGCAGCATCGCCATGTCCACGTTCGCGCCGTCGCCGTTTGCGCCCTCGCGTCCGCTCCAAGAGCCCCCCCCGGGCGAAGTCGCGGACTCCCCACGGGGCTGCATCGTGAGCCCCGGCGATCCGCTGCTCGTGCTCATCGCCGGGGGTCCGGCGCGCGTTGCCGGCGACCTCGAGCGCATGCTCCAAACGCGCATCGGCATGTCGGTGGGGGTCGTCCGCGTCGCCCAAGCGCGAGACGCCTTGGCCAAGCTGCGCGGGGGCGGCTTCGATGCCGTGCTCGTCTTCGACGACCTCGTCGGTCGCGCCACGTTGCGTGAGCTCCGCGAGCAGGAGATCGACGTGGCGACCGTGTGTGTCGTCGAGCGCGTGGAAGCGCTGCAGCGCGCCAAACTCCGCGCGCAGCTCCGCTATGAGGGGGCGCTCGCCTGCGTGTTCGCCGAGGAGCTGAGCGCCCCGGTGATCGAGAGCGCCGTCCTCCATGCCGTGGAGATGCAGCGGGTGATCCAGATGTTCGGATCCACGTTGGGGGTCTCCGCCCGAGCGGGGAGCCCGCGCGAAGAAATCGCCCACCAGATCGCCGCGGCCCAAGCTCGCTTGGGTGCGGATCCGCAGTACCGCTACCAGGTCGTGCACATCGATGCCGTCGCCCTTCGGCGCGAACGGCTCGCCGCGGAGGTTGCCGATCGCATCGAGAAGACGATGCTGGACGGGCTTGGCGCTGCGCTCGGTGGCCGGGCCGCGGTTCATCTGCAACGCGGAAGCTATGCCTTGCTGATCGAAGATGCCGAGGCGGGCGGCGCTGGACTCGAGCAGCTCGAGGCGGTTCGCAGCGTCGTACAGAGGCAGTTCTCCGCCGGGACCCGGACGCTCTGTCTCGAAGCCGGGATCGGTGTGGTGCGCGGGAATGCTTCCGTGACCGCCGAAGACCAGCTCGAGCGAGCCATCGAAGCCTCGCGTGCGCGTGCGGGCACGACGACGGGGACGCACGAGCTCGCGTGGCTCTCGGGAGCGCACGAGCGGCCAGGCGTGCTCGAGGTCACCAAGATCGAAGGGCTGCTCCGACGCGCGCTCGACAAGGGCGCGTTCTCCCTGTGGTACCAGCCGATCGTCGATCTCGAGCGCGGGCGACCGCTCGGCTTCGAGGCCTTGCTCCGGCTTTCGGAGGCGGGCGGGAAGGATCTCGTGGCCTCGGACTTCATCTCCGAGGCCGAGCGCAGCCAGCTCATCGTGCCCATGGGCTACTGGGCGCTCGAAGCCGCGATTCGGCAGATGACGGAGTGGGATCGCGATTTCGAGCTCGCCGGCAAGCTGGGTCTGAGCGTCAACCTCTCCACGTGCCAGTGCGAGGACCCGACGCTGCTCGCCCGCATCGAAAGCCTGCTGATGACCACGGGGTTGCCAGCCCCGGCGCTTCGCGTGGAGATTGGCGCAGAGGCGCTTCGTGACGCACCCGCGGCCACCCGCGCATTGATGCACGGATTGGCCAAACGGCACGTCCGAATCTGGATCGAGGACTTCGGGAGTGGCGTGTGTTCGGTGGACGACCTCCGCGGTCTACCCGTCGCGGGCTTGAAGATCGGTCGCAAGCTCGTCCACGCGCTCGACGGCACCTCTACGACGACGGGCCGCATCAAGCACATCGTCGACGCCGCGCGATCACTGCGCGCCGAAGCCATCGCGGTCGGCATCGAGAACGACATGCACGCCAACGTCCTGCGATGGCTCGGATGTCGCCTCGGTCAGGGGTATCTCTATGCCCGCCCGATGCCGGTCGGGGACGTCTTCGCGTACCTCGCGAAAATGTAGTCGGTAGGGAGGGGCCTCGCGCCCCTCCCCCGTGCCGGCAAAGCCGTCACGGGACCACTTCGCCGGCGGTCGCCGCTGTGCGGCTCCTTCCGCTCTCCTGGGCCGGACAAGCGCTCCTGGGCCTCGCGTCCCTCCCCCGTGCCGGCAAAGCCGTCACGGGACCACTTCGCCGGCGGTCGCCGCTGTGCGGCTCCTAGCCGGCGAAGTGGTACGCGGCGAGGCCGGCGAGTGTCGTGCCCATGCCGAGCATGAACGCGAGTGCGGGGTGCATCCGTCCCGTGCGGGGCTGTGGGGGGCCGGGGATCGATTCTTGGATCGCGCGCGCGAGGGCGCCGATGGTGGGGAAGCGCTCGCGCGGATTGAGGGCGACCGACTTGCGCACGATGGGCTGCCAGATCGCGGGTATGCGGGGCGCATCGCGGTTGATCTCGGAACGCAGCTGCGCGAGCACGCGCTCCGTCGCGTTGCGGCCGGGAAAGGCGGGGCGCCCCGTCAGCAGCTCGAAGATCACGCAGCCGAGCGCATACACATCGCTGCGCGCGTCCACGGGCTCGCTGCGGAACTGCTCGGGTGCCATGTACCCTGGAGTCCCGATGGGCGTGCCCGTTGCGGTGATCTCCGGCAAGTGCAGGCCTTCGGCGCGCTTGCACAACCCGAAGTCGACGAGCTTCCACACCAACTCCCCGCCGCCGCCCTGCGCCGCGAGGATGTTCGCAGGCTTGACGTCACGGTGAATGAGCCCGAGCTCGTGCGCGGAAGCCAAGGCATCGCAGATCTCGAGGGCGATGGCGCGGACCGTCACGGACGGTGCTGGCGCAAAGGATGCGATGTAGGACGCGAGCGAGGGGCCGCGCAGCAGCTCCATCACGATGTACGGCGATCCCTCCGCGTCCTCGCCGAAGTCGAACACCTTCACGATGTGGCGGTGATCGAGCGAGGCGATCGCCTGGGCCTCGCGGAGGACCCGGCCGTGCTGGGTCTTGGCTCGGCCGCGCAAGAACTTGATCGCGACGGGGCGCCCCAGCGGCTCCTGACGGGCCTCCCACAGCACGCCGACGCTCCCGCGGCCGATCTCCCGCACGAGCTCGTAGCGTCCGTCGAGGCGCGCCGACTTCTCCGCGCCGATGGACGCCGCCAACACTTGGGCCTTGATCGCGGCCTTCGCTGCGCTCGGCGGGGTGGTGGGGGGCGTGCCGAGGGGTGAAGGCGAACGCCGGACGGGCTCGGGGTCGCCCGCGTGAGGTCGCTTCCCATCCGCGCCCCGGCGCAGCGTCGTAACGTCGTACTGCCGAGTCTCCTCGCGGGATGGGTGCGACGTCCTCACGAGGCCCAGCATACCCCGTCTCGCGTCGGACTCGTGCTAGCGTGTCGCTGGCGTGACGGACGATGAGCTACTCGCCGCATGGCGAACGGGCGACGGAGACGCTGCGAGCGCGCTCTTCGAACGTCATTTCGACGCGCTATACCGATTTTTCCGCAACAAGGCGCCGACCGCAGCGGACGATCTCGTCCAGAGAACGCTGTTGGCCTGTTTCGAGGGGCGCGACCGGTTTCGTGGGGATTCCAGGTTCAAGACCTACTTGTTTGGCATCGCACGCAATCAGCTGCTCATGTGGTTCGCCGAGCAACGGGGGGGGGCTCCCTGCGCGTCGGATCAAGACACCATGGCGGGCCTCGATCCGTCTCCGAGCATCGTGGAGGAGATCCGCCAGGAGCAAACGCTGATCCTCCAGGCCCTGCGACGGCTTCCCGTCGACGCGCAAGTCCTGCTGGAGTTGTTCTATTGGGAGCAGCTGAGCGGGCGCGAGTTGGCGGAGGTCCTGGGGGTTCCAGAAGGCACCATTCGGTCGCGCTTGCGACGCGCGCGTCAGCTCTTGAGCGACGCCCTCGCCGAGATCGAGGAGGAACCCTCGCGCTTGCAGTCGACGCTGACGAACCTCGACGATTGGGCCCGCGGCCTGCGAGAAGGGCTCGCCCGCGAGCCTCAGTGAAGGCCGTCCACCTGCACCACCACGTCGTACACGTCGGGGTCGCGGGAGAGCTGCGCCTCGACGCGCGTACCGAGCTCGTGCGCGGTGGTGATCTTGAGGTCGGGATCCACGAAGATCTCGACCCAGAGGTGAATCCCCTCGCCGAAGGCATGGGCCTTGATCTTTCCCACCGCGAGCACGCCGGGGAGGTCCTCGATCGCGCGCCGTCGGTGCTCGTACCACGCAGCCTCGGGCGCTGCGCCCATCAAGCGCTGCCCGCTCTCGTGGGCGAGGCGCACTGCGTTGTAGCCCACCCAAAGCGAGGCCGGGATGGCGAGCCACGCGTCGAGGCTGGGGATCTCTCCGAAGCGGGCGCCCAGATAGCCGAGCAGCGACGCCGTGCCCACGATCACATCGCTGCGGGCGTCCACCATGAACGCGCGTAGCATCGCCCGGTCCGCAGCGTCGCCCCGCATCGCGATCGCGATCAGCACGAGCTTCGCCGCGATCTTGAGCCCGAGGCTCAGCGCGATGACCGAGCCGAGCTGCGCGGGGACGCCCGCACGCAGGGTCGAAACGGCGTGCCATAGGACCTCGAGGGCCATGACGCAGATGAGCGTGGCCACGATGACCGCCGCGAGCGGCTGAGCACCGTGGTGGCCATAGTGATGGTTCGTGTCGGCAGGTCTCACGCTCACCCGGAGCGCCCAGAACAGGCCCAGGCCTGTCAACCCGTCGGCGACGCTGTCGGCCGCTTGCGCGAGCGTCAGTTCGCTCCCCGTCGTGCTCGTGACAGCAGCCAACACGAAGAACAGGACGAAGCTCGTCACGCTCGACGCGATGAGGAGACGGGAGGGCATATCCGCATCGTAGCCGCGCCCACCATCGCGAACCGCGCAGGGTTCGTGCACCCGTCCATGAGCGCGTTTGGCCAGCATTGACGGGATCGCTGATCGGATCGATCCGCCTTCCAACGCTCGTCGTCGAACCTGCCGTGGACGTCACTTTTCGCCGGCCACCCTCTGCACCCCTGACGCAAAGGGTGATAAGGACGGGGGCTACATGGCGCAAGCGAGTGAGATGCCGGTGACCGAGAAGCTTCCGATGTCCGAGAAGATCGGATACGCGCTGGGCGATGCTGCTTCCAACCTCGTTTGGCGCGGAGCTCTGGCGTTCTTGGCGGTGTTCTACACCGATGTATTCGGTATCTCGGCCACTGCGGCGGCGCTGTTGCTGCTGCTGGTTCGTCTATCGGACGGAATCACCGATATCATGATGGGCATGATCGCCGATCGGATGAATCATCCGCTCGGCAAGTTTCGGCCGTGGATCTTGTGGTCCGCGCCCGCGCTCGGATTGTTCATGGTCCTGTGTTTCATGACCCCGGATCTCGGACCCGGGGGGAAACTGACCTATGCCTATTTGACGTATATCGGCCTGACCTTGGCCTACACCGTGAGCAACGTGCCCTACTCCGCGTTGATGGGCGTGATGACGCCTGATCCGGAGGAGCGCAACGTGCTCTCCGGGTATCGCTTCGCGGGCGCGTTCTTCGGTGGAATCTTGATGACTGGTTTCCTCCTGGACCTCGTCGCGTACTTGGGTGACGGGAACAAGCAGCAGGGGTACCTCTACTCCATGATTTTGTTCGCGGTGGTGCTGAACGTCATGCTCGTGGTGACGTTCTTCACGACCAAGGAGCGGGTGAAACCCGCCGAGCTGGAGGGCGGCAGCCTGCGCGACGACATGTTCGACCTGCTCAGAAACCTGCCTTTCATCATCGTTCCCTTGCTCGCGATCACGCTGTTCTTCTACTACCGCAACCTTTGGAGCGGCGTGTTGTTCGTGGTCGTCATCGGCCTCTCGTACGCCTTCATCAAGCGGCTCATCGCCAAGCCCGCGGACGAGACCTCGCCGACCCAAAAAGATCTCATCGACCTCGTCACCAACGTCCCCTGGCTGGTCCTCCTGGCCGTTGGCTTCTTGTTCATGATGTTCAACGGCATCAAACAAGGGGTCATCGTCTACTACTTCGCCAACTTCGTCGGCAACGAGACGCTGGCGGGCCGCTACTTGATCGCGTTGCTCGTGACCTCGATGGTGGCGGCTTTGGTCACCGGATACCTGAGCCGGGTCGTCGGCAAAAAGCAGCTCTTCGTGGCCGCGCTCGTGCTCGGAGGCCTCTTCACCGGGTTGTTGGCACTCGTGGGGCCCGAGCAGATCACCGCCATCTTCGCGCTCGGCTGCATCTCGGAGTTCTTTGCCGCGGTCATGCCCGTGCTGTTCTTCAGCATGCTCGGCGACGCGGCGGACTTCTCCGAGTGGAAGAACGGCCGCCGTGCCACGGGCCTCGTGTTCTCGGCGGGTACCTTCATCAACAAGACCGGTGGTGGTTTCGCAGGCGCGTTGGTCCTCGTGGTGCTCGGTGCCTACGGCTACGACGGTCGTGACGCCGCGAGCATCCCCGGCGCCGTGCCGGCGATGATCCAGCTCATGAGTTGGATCCCCGCCGTCTTCGCATTTCTCGGCGCGGGCGTGATGCTCTTCTACCCCCTGACCGCGACCAAGATGGCGCAGGTCTCCGCGGACCTCAAGGTGCGCCGCGAACGGGACGCGCTCCCCAGCCACGGGTGAAGCGATCATCGCTGCTGGCGATCATCGCCGCGGGCGAGGAGCCGGGGGCGTCGCCGACAGAGGATCCTCCGGCCAAGCGTGCTTGGGGTACCTCCGCATCAAGGCCCGCCGCAGATCTTGATAGTGGCGCGCCCAGAATCCCTCGAGGTCGGTGGTCACCTGCACGGCGCGGCGGTTGGGTGCCAGCAGGTGCAAGACCAGGGGGACGCGTCCGGCGGCCACCCATGGGCCCTTGGCAGCGCCAAAGAAGTCTTGGAGTAGAGACTCCGCCCATGGGTCTCGGTCCGTCTCGTAGTTCACCTTGAGCCGGCGTCCTCCTGCGAGCTCCACGTGCGTCGGTGCCCACGTCTCCAACGCGCGGTGGACGTGGGCAGGGAGCCTGCCCCGGACGTACCCGAGGAGATCGGCGGCCCGTAGCTCCGAGAAGCTGCGGCGGCCTTCGCAGAGCTCCGCGAGCGCGGCCTCGATCTCGGCCTGTGAGAGCGAGGGAAGGCTCTCGTCGAAGCGCCGGCAGAAGGTGCAGCGGGCCTGCACCTGCGCGAGCGCCTCGGGGTCGGTGACGAAGGCCATCCACCCGCGGTTGCGGGCCGCCTCGAACAGCACGTTGGCCGCAGTCGCGGGCAGCGTGCCCAGGATCCGCCGCTCGAGCGTCAGCGCGCCGATGCGCAGTTCCTCGCTGGCCTCCACGCGCTCGGAGGTCGCGTCGAACCGCACCTCGACGACTTCTTGGACAGCCTCGCTGCAAAGTTCGAGCAGCCAGTCGCTCTCGATCGCGACCGCCGAGCGAACGGTGACCCGAGCGCCGCGCGTGCCTTCGCGTCGCTCCTCGCTCGCGACGGCCACGACCCACCCGTCTTCGGGAATGGGTCCGGGTGCGGCGAGCGTCCCGCTACCTCCGTCGGCAAAGACGATGACATCGGTCTGTCCGCGGCGCCGACCCACGCGATCCGGGAACGCCGTCAGGATCGCTTGGGCGAGCTCCGCCTCGCTGTCCGCGTCGAGTCGCGCGCGCGGGTATGCCGACAGGTCGATGTGTCGACCGAGCTGCTTGGTCGCGCGTTCGACCGTCGACGAAGCGCTGCGTTCGACCGCCTGGAGGTCTTTCCAGAGGTCGGTGCCCGCGTCGCGGTGCGATGGGCGTTCGGAGAGCAGCGCTCCGAGCCGTGCCGCCAGGTGTCCGACACGCCGGGCATGGCCCTCGAGGAGGAGCCTCGCGATGCGCGGGTGTGCGGGAATCGGAAGCATCGCGTGGCCCATCGCGGTGAGCCCCGACTCCGGTTCGATCGCGCCGAGCCGCCGCAGCAGTTCCGCCGCCGCATCGAGAGCTGCGCGGGGTGGCGCTTCGAGCCATGCGATCGCGTCGGGTTGCGCAACCTCGCACGCGTGCAGGTCCAACACGGTCGCGGCGAGATCGAGCCGCAAGATCTCGGGGGGATCGAAGGCGGGCCTGCGCGTGAAATCTTGTGACGTGTACAGCCGGACGCAGCGGCCTGCTCGGGTACGTCCGGCTCGGCCTGCACGCTGCGTCGCCGAGGCTTGCGAGACCTTGCTCAGGGTGAGGGTCGGGATCCCGGTCCAGGGGTTGTGCGCTGGCCTGCGGACCCAACCGCTGTCGATGACCACGGTGACGCCGTCGAGCGTGACCGAGGTCTCCGCGATGTTCGTCGCCAAGATGACGCGCCGCCCCGCGCTCGGACCTGCGACCCGGTCCTGCTCCGCGCTGGAGAGTTCCCCGTGGAGTGCGAGCAGTTCGAGGCCCGCACCCTCGGCGACGACGCGACAAGCCTCTGCGGTCTCGCGGATCTCTCGGAGACCTGGAAGGAACACGAGCGCGTGTCCGTCGAGTTGCTGTGCCACCACATCGCGCAGGGCGGCCGCGACTTGGTGCGGGATCGGACGGTCGCTCGTCCGCTCCGCGTGCTCGATCGTCACGGGGAACGCCCGCCCTGGACACGTGAGGATCGATCCGTCGAGGTAGGCCGCGACCGGGTCGGCGTCCAGGGTGGCCGACATCACGACGATCCGAAGATCGGGGCGGGAGGTTCGCTGCAGCCGGCGCAGCAGCGCGAGGAGGACATCGGTCTCGAGGTGGCGCTCGTGGAACTCGTCGAGAACCACGGTACCTACACCGGGGAGCGAGGGTTCGGCTCTCAGGCGCCGCAGCAAGATTCCCTCGGTGACGAACCGGATCCTCGTGGCCTTGGAGATCGCGGACTCGAAGCGGACCTGGAACCCGCAGCGCGCTCCCACCGGTTCGCTCAAGAGCCATGCCACCCGCGCCGCCGCCATGCGCGCGGCCAAACGCCGTGGCTGCGTGACGACGATCTCTCCGTTCTCGTCCACGCCCCCCTCGAGCAGCGCCCTCGGGACGACCGTCGTCTTGCCAGCTCCAGGTTCGGCTTGGAGAACGAGGTTGTTGCCGCGACCCAGCCGGGCGAGGATCTCGGGCACGAGGGCCTCGACGGGGAGTTGCGGCGCCACGGGTTGGGCAGAGTACCGGACGTTGGGGCCCCCTCGTGCCTTCGAAGGGCTGCGACGTCCGTGCGCCGTCTGCGCCACGGACGCCGGTGACCTCGAAGGGGTTTGGCTGTCAGTGTCGCCCGATGCGCTCGCGGTCGACGATCGGAGCCGTTGGACAATATGTATTTTGAACAAAGTTAAGGATCTTAACGCGGTGGCGCGACGTTCCGCCGGTCGTCGCTCATTCGAAACCCCGACCCAGGGCCAGGTCCCCGTTGTGGACCCGCGGGGCGTCGGGTGTCCGCGTCTTGGGCCCGAGCGAGGAAATGGGTGATGCCGCCCGCAGTTTGGCATCAAAGGAAATCTTTCCGCGTGCCTTTTATGCCGTACGTATGGGCACGCGCATGCGTGGGTCGTGGTTGAGATTCGAGGGCTTCGCCGAGACAACCGGTCTCGTCGGACGATCGCACCACACAGACGCTTTCGCGCGGCGAAGGACTCCGCAACGGGCCACCCGAAGGGGCAGGCCTCGCTGCAACCCCGGCAAAGGGCGAGCGGCGAGGGCTTCATCTCGGGACCACGCGGCGTCGATGCGTGCGCCCGTCCCCCATGGTGCGGACCCCATTAGGGCCAGCCTCGGCGCGTTTAAGATGCGGGCTCTTAAAAGCACGGAGGACGTCATACATATGTGCATTCCGACCAACAAAAAAGTGTCGTGCGAGACCGCGGCTCTGATGGCCTTCTCCGCGCTTTTTGGCCGAGAAACCAAGAATGAACTGATCCGACCCTTGCGCGCGACGGGCAGCAACGAATGAGTCTTATCGCAATCCTGTGTGCGCCCGACGGTCCACCGCTCGGCCCTATTGACGACCTTCCTTTCAGGCTGCTGCCTCCAGGAGAACGATAGTGTATCCCCTCACGGAAACGCCGGATCGAAGCGGCGCGAACGACAATGCACGGATGAGACCGTCACGTGTGCGAGCGACTCTCGCGCTGGGTCTTTCGTGCACGCTGGTCTACGTGTTCCCGCTCGGTGGAGCGGTGGCGCACGCCCAGGACGAGCCATCCGCACCGAGCACCGAAGGTGCTTCGGACGTTTCGGAGGCGTACCAAGAGGCCTCCCGTTTGCGGCGCGAAGCCGAAGATCGGTTCTTCGAGGAGGACTACGACGCGGCCATCGAGAAGTTCGAGCAGGCGTATGCGGTCTCCCCACACCCCACCGACTTGTTCAACATGGGGCGGATTCACGAAGAGAAGGGCGAGCTCGAGCTGGCGCTCAAGCGGTACGAAGAATTCGTCGCCCAACCCAAGGTCTCTCTGGATGAGAGGGGCGTTGCCGCCGAGCGTATCAAGGTCCTGCGCGTCCTCGTGAAGGGGGAAGGTGCGAAGGATGGCTCGCGCGCCGCTGCGACGGCCACACCGACGGTCGTCATGGCCGCCGGCCCCGAAGATCGCAACGTCGAAGGTCGCGCCATGATCATCTCGGGCAGCACCTTGACGGGCGTTGGGGCCCTGTTTGCGCTGGGGGGCGGCGTCGGCTTCGGCATCGCTGCGCGCAAGAACAGCGACAAAGTCGACTCGTTGTCCGAGGGACAAAATCCTTCGCGCTTGAGCTTGTCCGAGGCCGAGAACCTCGAAGCGGAGGGCAAGGATCTCGAAACGTTCCAGATCGTTTCCATCGCTGCAGGCAGCGCGGTCGCGCTCGTCGGCATCGGCCTCCTCACCGCCGGCTTGTTGCGCCGTCGGGCGGCGGGCCTGGAAGCGCTCGTTCCGACCATGGGCCCCCGATTCGCCGGGGTGAGTTCTCGGTGGAGGTTCTAGCCATGCCATTCGTCTCCGTTCGTCGTGCCGCTGTCCTCGGTATCCTCGTTTCTGGCTGTTACACAGCCGACCTCGACCCCGAGGTCTCCGCCGTCTACGTGTGCGAGATCGACGTGGATTGTGCACTCGGGCAGTCGTGCCTGGGTGGCGTTTGCCTCAATGAAGCCGATGCGGTGGGGCCTCAGCTCGAGATCATCGAACCGCCCTTGCTCGATGTGTACCCCCAGGGGACCAGCGTGCTCGAGGTCAGCTTTCGCGGTCGAGACCTCTTCCTGACGTCGCAGAACTCCGAAGAGCTCAACGCGGGGTACGTCGAGGTCTACCTCGACGGGGCGCTCGTGGACACCGTTACCGATGGTCCGATCGGCTCAGGAATCGACCTCTACTCGGTGCAGATGCCCGAGGTCGCCGGTCTTCACCACATCGTGCTCACGGCGCGGCGGCTCGACGGTCAGCCGTTCGACAACGCAGCCTCCGAGGCGCACGTCGCGTTTTGGGTCGACGATGGTCGCGAGCACGTGGGCATCCTGTACCCACCGCCTTCCGCGCGGATTACGAACGACGACCGCGAGATTGGGCTCGAGATCGCCGCGCTCAACTTCACGTTCGTCAATCCTGGCTTCTTGCCGGTCACGGAGGAGACGGCACCCGCCCAGGGCTACGTTCACCTGTACCTCGACGCCAACGTGCCGACGTGCTTGCCGTCCTGCAATTTCGACTATCAGAACTCGATCATCCCCGCCGGTCTCTCTCGCGTGAATCGGATCGCCGCGGAGCAGAACCTCATCTTGCCGGATGGGGTGGGCACGATTCGGCTCCAGATCGTCGCTCAGACGACGTCCCACACCCCCTACTACCGCAACGCAGACACCACCGACGTCGTCTATGACGAGATCCCGGTCCAGTCGGTCTTGGGGGTGGGTCAATGAGCGTACGCAGCTTCAATGCCGCGTGGTGGGCAGTGGCGGCGCTCTCCGTGGTGGTCGCGTGCAGCGACCCCGAGCGCGCCGAACGTGCCGGAGAAGAAGAGAGCTCGGGTGGCGAGGCCTCCGACGATGGTCCCGTCTACGAGGTAGAGATCGACGAGTCTGTCGTGATGGCGCTCAGCTTCGAGTACGCGACGAACCTCGAACGTCTCACGAGCGAACCGGAGTTTTCGGAGACGCACGCGGATGCTGCTGGCATCCACGTCTGGGGGACGCCGGGCGTCGCCGAGAAGTTTCACTCGGTGAACCCCGATGACCCGAGCCAAGCGGTCACCTTCGACGCTGGCACGCACTTGGTCAAGGAACACCTCGACAGGGCCGGGTCCCGCGTGGGCCTCACGATCATGTACAAGGCGCCCGCAGGCTACAATCCTACGGGTGGCGACTGGTTCTGGGCGCGCGTCGACGGCCAAACGGTGACCCACTCCGGTAGGGTCGACTTTTGCTTGGAGTGTCACGGCGCAGCAATCAACAGCGACTTTGTCGTCGGATTCGGAAAGAGCGACTGATGTTGGCAGAGCGATCCAAACCAGAAGGTGGGCTCCGGGTGATCGACGGGGAAAAAAGGGGGCGGGTCGGTCATCGATCATCGGAGTCGGGCGTGCTCGAGTCCGGCGCTGATCCTCAGCCGGGCGATCGCATCGCCGGGAAGTACGAAATCCGGCGCATGATTGCGCAGGGTGGGGTAGGGCTCGTCTACCTCGCGACCGTGATCGACCCCAAAGACGGCGGGGCGACCGAGGTGGTGATCAAGCTGCTCGCCAAGCGCTGGTTGGCCGATGCCGATGCGGTCGCCCGCTTCGAGCGCGAAGCCAAGCGCTTGCGCTCGCTCGAGCACCCCAACATCGTGAGCATGCTCGACTATGGCGTGGACCATGGTCGTCCATACTTGGTGATGGAGTACATCGAGGGGGAGTCGCTCTCGGACTACCTCAGCGCTCGCGGGCGTCTGAGCTTGCGTGAGTTCGTCCCCATCGCTGCCCAGGTCCTCAAGGGAATGGGGCACGCGCACTCGCGAAAAATGATGATCCGGGACGTCAAGCCCTCGAACATCATGCTGTGTCAGCGCAAGGGGCGGGCCAACTTCGTCAAGATCCTGGATTTCGGCCTCGCGAAGTTCCTCGAGGAGGAGTCTCCGCTCACGGAAGGCTACGTGCTCGGAACGGCCGGGTACTTGGCTCCCGAGGCGCTCCGCGGTGGGCAGCTCGACCTCCGCGTAGACGTCTACTCGATCGGCGTGTTGTTCTATCACCTGCTCTCCGGTGAGATGCCGTTCGAGGCCGACTCGACCGAAGCGATCTTCTTCAAGACGCTCAACGAGAAACCCACGGACCTCCGCGAGCGGCTCGGCCGTGGACACGATGTGCCGGAGGGCCTCGTCAAGCTGATCGACTCGTGCCTGGAGAAGGATCCGGAACAGCGTCCCGAGGACGCCAACCTCGTGGTCGAGGCGCTGATCGACGTCGTCCCTGCCGCCCTGTTCCGCCTGCCCCTCATTGGAGCGCGCGGTCCCAATGGCGCCCCGCTCGGCGTGGGGAACACGGGGCTCATCCAACTCGTCGGAAACAATCCCAGCATTCAGCGCCCCTTTCCCGTGGTTTCCGAGCCCCCGCCGAACCGGAGGATGCGTGTCATCGCCTGGGGCGCGGCGTATGGTCTCACCTGCCTCGTCGCCGGTCTCGCGCTCTATGCCACCGTGTACCGGTCCGGATCGCAACCGGGATCCCCGCTCGAGTCCGCCGAGGTTTCCGAGACGAGCCCGTCCTCGGTCGTCGCGATCCCCGAAGTTGCCCCGCAAAGGGCGGAACCGCCGGGCGCGGAGGCGGTCGAACCCGCTGCGGAACCCACGGCTCCATCCGAGGTGGCCCCTGCCGGCGAACCCGAGCACGCCGTCGTCTTCCTGGCGTCCTTCCCCGAAGCCTCGGTCATCATCGACGGTGAAGATCGCGGAGTCACACCCTTCAAGCATCCTCTCACCGTCGGGAAGCACGACGTCCTCATGCGTGCGCCTGGCTATCGCGAGTGGATCCAGACGATCGAGGTCACGGACGGCGATTTCGAGCCGATATCCGTGTATCTCGAGCGCATTCGTACGACGGGTCGTCGCGCGGGCGGGCGCGGTACGAGCCAACCCCTCCAAGGCTTGCCGTCCGTCGACGCTGTCGCGTCGTCGGTCGTTGCGCCCGCCTCAACGCCCCCGGCGGCACCCAGCACCGAAGGTCGCGCCGAAGAACCCCGCGACGAACGTCCTTCGGTCTTCCTCCAGGCGCAGCCGCCGAAGGCTCGCCCACAGCGCTCTCTGCTCGCGCCCCAGTAACGCCGGGGTGTTGCGGAAAGAACTCGGTTGCCGAGCCGTGGCTGCCGAGTAGACCCCGGACGTGTCCGACGACCCACAGATCTCGGGTGGCGCTCCACGAGCGCGATGGTCTTCAGCGCTAGGGTTCGTCGCCATTGGCGGCGCGACCGCGGCCGTCGCCTACGCGGGTGCACGCGCCACGAGTCACAGCGTCGATGATTGGTATGCCGGGCTGCGCAAGCCTTCGTTCACGCCACCCAACGCCGTCTTTGCCCCGGTGTGGTCGGGGCTCTACGTCTTGATGGCCTGGTCCGCGTGGCGCGTCTGGAAGGCACCGCCCTCGCGAGCGCGGCGTCGTTCGCTGGCCCTTTGGGGTACGCAGCTCCTGCTCAACGCCGCTTGGTCACCGTTGTTCTTCGGCCTGAAGCGCCCGAGAAGCGCGTTGGTCGATCTCGCGTTGCTCGGGACGGCCGTCGGTGCCTACGCCTGGACGGCGCGCAAGGTCGATAAATCCGCTGCGATGGTGATGGTGCCATACCTCGGCTGGCTCGGGTTCGCGGGGCTGCTCAACGAGGAGATCGTGCGCCGGAACCCCTTGCACTGAGCGCGGGTTCCGAGGCGCTCGGGCGATCGACGCGTGAGGTCAGCGGAGAGCATGTTCGAGGATGCGCGTGAGTGCCGGCACGAAGCTCGCGTCGCAGATCGAGTGAATGCGATCCTGCGCTGGCCCAAAGTTGCCAATCAGCTCCAGCATTCGGACGGGCGGCACGGCCCTCGAAGTCGAGCTCTCACATCCGGGTCCGATCCCGAAGTCGCTCTGGAACTGCCCCTCCCCCTCTGCGTACGTGACTTCTCCAGTGGTCGGGAAGTCGGGCGGTACGCCGAGGATGCCGTACACACCGATGCGCGCCCCGAAAGGCTTCTTGACGGCTGCAACCTCTTGGAGGTGTTCACGATAGCGTGACAGGGGATAGAGAACCGCGGCGTCGGGGTCGGTCGTGGGTTGGCGGTCGACGTCGTAGTCCTGCGCGACGCAGGACATATCGCTCGGAGGACCTTCGCAGGACGTGCCAGCGTTCCAGCAAACCGCCGAGGTTGGGGAGTCGGCTTGGGGGTCCGTCCAGAACGGGGAGCCCTGCATGAAGATCTCGGCGCCCGGGATGGAGATCTCATTGATTTGGGCGGAACAGTCGACTTCGTCGGAAACGATGACGACCGCGAGATGGGCATCGGGTCGCACGAAACCGTAGTTGGCGTACTCGGGAGTCTCCGAGCGAAGTAGGAATTTGCGGACGGCCTCGAGCGGAGACTCGAATCCGCATCCATTGATCCCCATGGGCAGCATGCACTGCACGGTCTCCGTGAGTTCACCGGCGACGTTCGTCCCCGACGGGCCGAATTCGATCCAGCGCCGGACCGCGGGCGTGGGATCGACATGGGTCGCCGAGGGGAGGATCTCCAACGTTTCCAGGGCGCAGTGATCGGTGCACTCGGCTTGCGCGTCGACGGTTTCGACGCCCTCGAACACGAAATCCGAGATTCGGCTGCGGCAGCTGCTGAGGACGGCGGAACCCGCTTCGGACGACGACGAGCACCAAGGGTTGCCGAGATCGGTGGTCGTCACCGCGATCCTCCAGTCGATATCTTGTTGGGCGGCAAGTCCGGGAAGGACCGCTTCGAGCGAGGCGGCCAAGTTTCCTTGTTCCTGGCCCATCGAACCGGAGTTGTCGACCACGAAGACCACGTCGAGCTTCGACACCGAACTTGGGTCCGGGCCCTCCGTCGTGTCTGTTGACGAATGGCTTTCGGGTCCCGACATCGAACTGGTGCTCGCGTCCGTGGTGGAAGAGCCGTCCGTCTCGGACGCGCTCTCAGGTGCGTGCTTGAGATCGTCGAAAGGATCGCACCCGGTCGTTGCGAGGAGGGCCGCCACGAGGTTGGAATGAGTTGCCTTGATCCGCATGGCCATCCGACGAACACGAAGGTGCATCGTTTCCTCACTCGGGTCGGAGGGTCGAACATTCTGCGATGCGTCGTTGTACGGCGTCGCTGTAGCGGCCGGTGCCGAATCGCTCCGAATGGCGATGCCAATGATCACAGGCGGTGTCGGGATCGACCTGTTCGAGGAGGAGCCCGCGCTCGAAGCTCAGGACCTCGCGCGTACGTCCGCGATGCCGACGCTCCAAGGATTCGAGGAGTTCCAACGCTTCGCGCAACTTGCCGGACCTTCGGAGCGCCGACACCTCCTCAAGCATCGTATCAGTCTGCGCGTCTGGATCTGACCGCTTGAGGCGCCGTTTTGCAGACGGTTTAGGGACGGAGGTTGTCGTGTCGTGGACGTCCACGTCTACGGGGGCGTCTTCGTTGCCTCGACGTGCCACGTCAGGCTGCGCGACGATCTCGGCCGGAGTCCAACTCAGCCGCTCGCCAGGCTCGAGCATCCGGACTTGGCCCGACGTATGCGTGAACCGGATCTTGCCTTCGTAGAGCACGACGTGGCCGCCACTTCCCATCGCGTCCACGGCGAACCGCGTGCCCAAGACCTCGATGAGCCCAAAGGGGACGCCCACCTCGATGGGCGGGGCCCCGGGTTGGAGCACGGGCTCGACGTCGAAGGTCACCGCTCCCGAGTGCACCGAGAGACCATGGGTTCGTTCCGAGAGCTCTGCGGTCTCCCACACGCGGATGCGCAGCTGCGTGTGCGTGGGCTCGTTCTCCACCGCCATCTGGCAGCCCGAGCGGAGGCGCGGCCGCTCTGCCGCGGCCATATCGACGTCGCACGAGGGGTCCAACGACCATGGCTCCGGCAGCGAGGCGGTCACTGGCGCAGGTGCATTCGTCATCCGCAGCCAGGCCATTCCCGAGAAGATGCACGCCAGGCCGCATGCCACGGCCGCACCGAGGATCAGCCGTCGCGTCGGGCGTCCCCGATCGGCGTCTGCGGCTCGCCGCAGATGCGACAGGATGCGTTCTCGACCCGCGCTCGAGATCCGCTTGGATCGGAACCGGGCATCGAGCGCCTGAAGTGGTCGCTCGTCGAAGTCAGCCATGCTCCCCCTCCTTCGCGCGCGCTTGTTGGATCCTGGCCTCGACGCGGGCGATCAGCTTGCTGACGTAGCCCTTGGTATGGCCAATGGTTTCTCCGATCTCGCGCAGGCTGATGTGATCGATATGGTGGAGGTAGAAGCTGGCCCGTTCTTTGGGGCTCGCGTCGCGCAGGACGCGGGCCACGAGCGCGAGGTCTTGATCGACGATCCCGAGCTCCTCGGGGGTCGCTGGTTGGCGCGCGCGGATGCCGAGGAGGGTCCGCACGCCGGGGGCCTCGAGGAACCGCGCACGCCGGAGCTTGGTGATGCAGCGATTCGTCGTGGTTCGAGACAGCCACCCGCGCGGGTTGTGAATCTCCGTGCCGCGCTCGAACTCCCGCAGGAGTTGGATGAAGACATCCTGGGTGACGTCTTCGGCCCATGCTTGGTCTCCTCCTCCGTAGCGCATGGCGAGGTAGAATACCCATTCATGGTGGTGCACATACGCGGATTCGACCCGATCCGCGGCGTGTGCACTGCGGGAGATCTCCGGTTCCCGCGCAGCGGATTCCGAGCCCTTCGTAATGGGTACCAGCTGTACGACGCCTCGCGTCATTGCACGACCCCTCCGAAGGCCAATCCGATCGACAATCCCACGCGAAAGCGGCCGCGCTCCCAGACGACCTCGTCTGCAGCGTCCCAGTGCCGGCGGTGTCGGTGGGCAAACCCCGCGATCAAGGAGACGTAGACGGCCAGGTGTTCGCGCAGCGCGATGAGCAGGCGGATGGGCACCGCCGCGTCGAAATCTACGCGCCGTACCATGGGTTCGCCGCCGTACCACGCGTGATGGAACAGGGCGCCCACTTGCGCGGAGGCGAGGAGGAGCACCCGGGGCGTGAACGGGCGCCGAAACGCGGGGCCGGCCGAGGCCTCGACCTCGAGGATCCGTAGCTCCGTTGCCCCGGAGGGGGTGATGTTTGCCGAGGCAGCGAGCCCGACCCCTGTGGGGTGATGGAAGGCCAGCATGAGCTCTGCGGTGCCATCGAAGCCGCTGGCGGGGACGTAGGCGCCCCGGAAGAGCGCTCCGACGGCGAGTCCCGAGGTGTACCGCCACGCCTTGGGCTCGACCTTGGCAGCGACGGGTTTCGCAGGGGCTTCGGGGGGAAGCGTGCTCGCGGCGTCGGGGTCAGGAGTGGGGTGGGTGGCGGAGGTCTGCCTTGGCGTGGGGACGGCGGTCGACGCCGGCTCCTCCGCGGGCGGCTCGACCTTGGGAGGCGGAGCCGCGAGCTCGGGCAGCAGAGCCCCGAGCGTGCGAAGCTCCGGTGGTTCGACGCCGCAGCCGAGTTCGGCTCCCGGGTGGAACGCGAGCAGTCGTCCGCCTCGCTCCACGATGCAGACCTCGTGATCGCTGGGATGTCCTGGGGGCGCCACCATGACGCCGCCGTGCACCAGCGACCGCAACGCCCCGGCGGGGTTCATGCCGGCGAGCGCAACACGGGCTCGAGGTTGCGCCTCGGGTTCGCGTGCATCGGGGAAGCGATCGACGAGCTCGAGCACGTGATGGACCAGCTCGAGCTGTACGATGCTGTGCGGACCTGTCGTATCGATCTCGGAGACCGTCGTGTCGCCGTCGTGCCGCGCGACCACGAGCACCTTGTCTCGTCCAGGGAGCAGCGCGACGTCGATGGCGGCGTTGGCCTGGGTGACCGCGTGCCCCCGCTCGTACAACCGCGTCAGCAGCTCGTTTTCGATGCGCTCCACCTCCGCCTGGCCCAAGACCTGTGCGAGGGGACGGGTGTCGACGCCCACCGACGGTGGGGCGGCGAGGGACACGGCGAGGCCGATGAGGATCGAAGAGGACACGCAGGAGACCGCAACTCTTCCACGACGCACAGACCACCGCATCGTTTCCTGGCCAAGATGCGGCGCCAGCAGCGGGAATGGCGCATGCCGCGGTTCGGGCACCCCCCACTCTCGGGTCGAGCGGCGATCGGGAGTGCGACGACTTCGCGGAACCTGCTGTCCTGCGGGGGCTGCCGTTGCAAGATGGAGATCCATGACCGATGTGCTCTCCATCGTCGAGGCGGCCTACGAGATCGATCAGGCCGACGACGCGTGGCTCCACGGGATTGCGAGCGCCGCACGGGCCGAGCTCGACCATGGGTTTGGATTCGCCGTGTTCGAGTTCGCCTTTGGTCAGGGGGGACCCCCCGAAATCCGGGGGTGTCGCTACGCGTTCATGCCGGACGCGCTCTCGGAGATGTATCCGCGAATGTTCGCGAGAATGGGTGCGGGGGCCCAGCAACTTCCGTTTCTGCGCGGCCCCTGCACCACGGGGAGCGAGATGACCGGTGCCGGTTCGCAGTTTCGCAGCAATCCCCAGATGCAGCAGCACGCCCAGACGTTCGGGATGTTCGACTCGATCTGGATCACGGCGATCGATCCGTCCGGCTGCGGCCTCGGATTGCACGCAGGGCTCCCGGAGGTTCGCGCGCTCTCTCCGGAGTTTCGCGATCGTTGGGCGCGGCTCGGGGCGCACTTCGCCGCAGCGTTGCGTCTGAAGCGGCGGTTGGAGCTGGCCACGTCGGTCGATCGGGCGCCTTCGGAGTCGGTGTTTCGACCCGACGGAGAACCGTGCGCGGTCGCAGACGAGTTGGCGGAGGACGGCGATCTGGAATCGGTACGCAGGGCGGTCATCCGCCTCGGTGAGCTGCGTCGCGGCGACCGTGAAGATCCTGCGCTGCGGGAATGGAAGCCGGTCGTTTCCCGGCGCTGGACCCTGCTGGACGAGTTCTCGCAGGGTCCGTCCCGCTACGTCGTGGCACGGCGAAACGAGCCGAGCGATGCGGGCCCGCGCACGCTCTCCAAGCGCGAACGGCAGGTCCTCTCGCTCGCGGCCCTTGGACACGACAACAAGACCATCGCCTACTCGCTCGGCGTGGGCCATTCGACGGTTCGAGTGCTCATGGCGCGTGCGGGCCAAAAGCTGCAAGCCAAAGACCGCGCTTCCACGATCGAGCGATTCCGCCGGCTCATGGAAGCTTCCGAGTAGGCCTCGCGTCGCCACAGTCGGGCACTCACGACTTCCAGCGAGGAACGACGTCCTTGGCACGTTGCGACGGGTTTACGCGACAGCGCGTAAACCCGGAATCGTTGGACAGCTCCACGCGTGACCCGTACATCGGAGTCCATGACGTTTCAATTGAATCGACGCGCTGCGATCGCCAGTGCGGGAGCTTGGGCAGCGTTGTCGTTCGATCCCTGGAATCGTTCATGGATTACGGGTGCACATGCCCGCCGGGGAGGAAACGCCGCGCCTCGTCTCGATGGTGAGCTGGTGGTCGATGCGGCCGCCTTGGCGGAGGCCGCAGACGACTTTGGCCACATCGTGCATCGCACTCCGATCGCCGTCCTACGTCCGGGGTCTGCGCGCGACATCCTGGAGATCGTTCGCTACGCGCGGTCCAATGGACTCAAGGTCGCCATGCGTGGGCAGGGACACGCGCGGTTCGGTCAGGCGCAAGTGGACGGTGGAATCGTGATCGATTCTCGGACCCTCGCCACCGTGGACGCCGTCAACGGCAACAGTGTGTGGGTACAGGCGGGAGCCACGTGGAGTCAGGTGGTGAGCTCCACCTTGCCTTCGGGTCTCACCGTACCCGTCGTCAACAACTTCATGCACCTCTCCGTGGGCGGGACGCTCAGCGTGGGAGGTTTTGGCGGGGCGACCCAGCACCACGGTCTCCAGGCCGACAACGTGCTCGAGCTCGAGGTCGTGACCGGCGATGGTCGCTCGCTCAAGTGCTCGCCGACGCGTCGCCGTGACCTGTTCGAAGCGACGCTCGGTGGGCTCGGGCAGTGCGCGCTCATCGTGCGCGCTCGCTTGCGTCTGCACGCCGCGCAAGGCATGGCTCACGCCATGCAGCTCACCTACCTCGATCTCCAGACGTTCATGGACGATCAGCGGATGCTGCTCGCGGAGGGGCGATTCGACGAGCTGTCCGGGCAAGCCGTGCTCACGCCGCAGGGATGGCGCTTCATCCTCGAGGGCGTCGTCTTCTACGATCCCACCGCGCTCCCCTCGGACGAAGTCCTCCTCGATGGGTTGCGCCACGTCGCGGAGAACGTGGTGGATGCGGAGTACTCCCTTTGGGCTCACCGCGCGGATCCGGCGGTCGCGCAGCAGATCGCGCTGGGTCTATGGGGTCTTCCCCACCCGTGGCTCGATGTGTTCATCCCCGACGAGGAGGCGGACGACTTCATCGCCGGAGCGATCGCAAACTTGACCACCGCAGACACAGGGGGTGGCCCGGTTCCGATCTTTCCGTTCCCGGTGTGCTCGAACCTTCCGTTCGTTCGGCTGCCCGAGTCCGACGTCGCCTTCGTGTTCGGAATCTTCCGACTCGCGCAGACGCCAGAGATTGCGCAGACCATGGTCGATGGCAATCGGGCGGTATACGAGGCTTCGTTGGCGACGGGTGCAACGATGTATCCGATCGACGCGATCCCCATGTCGGAGTCCAACTGGGAGGTCCACTACGGAGAGGCGTGGCCTCTACTCCTGGCGCGCAAGGAGACCTACGATCGCGATCATGTCCTCACGCCGGGGCCAGGCATCTTCCCCCCGCCGTGCTAGCGCTAGCGCTAGCGACGTATGGCGGAAGGTTCGAAGCCCTTGAACGCCGGCGGGGTCCGCAACCGAAGGTTTGCGTTGCGGACCCACGCGGGCATTGGGTCAGCCGCCCACCGGCGGGACGATGGCCATGCGGCTCCACGTCATGTCGGTCCCTGCGACGCAGTCCGGCTCGTACGGGTCTGGATTGCTCCAACCGCCGCTGATGTCTCGCGCTTGGTAGCCGACGCGCGCTTCGCCGTTGGGTGCCAGGGCGATGGACGGACTGTGGAGGAACCACGCCCCCACGTTGCAGTTGGGCCAAAGGAAGATCTCGTCCGGCGACATCTCGCTCCCGAGCTCGACCTTCGTGAGTGACCACGGCGCGTCGCTGGCCTCGCACGGCTCCACGTCACAAGCGGCCATGCCAATGTTGTAGTCGAAGGTGTACACGAATCTTGGGCGGTCCTGCGCATCGAGGGCGAGATCCAAGCCCGCGCCGATGTCGTCACTTTCGCTCAGGATCGTTCCTGCCCAGGCCTGCGGGTTGGTGCAGTCGCCGTTGCACGCCAGATACACGACGTCGCGCATCCCCGCTTCGTTGATCCCGAGCGCCAGGACCCGCGGCGCGCCGGCACGCGTGAGCGCGAGAGAAACCGCCGGCTTGATCGTCACGACGTCGGTGAGGCTGCTGAAGGCGGGGACCAGGCCGTGGCCGACCCAGTTGGTGTCGACGGCGCAGTCGCCGGCGCAGCTCACGTACGCGGCGGAGTCCACCGATGCCTGGCCCTCTTGCTCGACGCGAGCGACGGTGGCGAGGTGGATCTTCCCCTGCGCGTCGAAGCGCAGGTGCGACGACTGCCAGATCTGCCCGGCGATGGGAAACGAGCTCCAACTCGCAGGGTCGTGGCAGTTTGCAACGTCGCACGTCACGTAGTGGGTTTCGGGAGCCTTCTGTCCGATGCCCAAGTATGCGACGTAGGTGTGCATCACGAAGCGCGGACGCCCTTGAGGGTCGAGCGCAAACGCTTCGCCGGTGACTTCGCGGTCGCCCGCGTGGTCGAGGATCTTCGTGGTCGTCCACGAACTCGCGACGTTGCAATCTCCCACACACGAGGCGTAGTACACGTACTGGAACGTCGAGAGGAGCACGGAAGGACGGCCCGTCGCATCGAGCGCGAGCATGGCGTTGCTGACCGTGCCGTCGGTGGGAAGCGCGACGACCGACACGTCTTCGGAACCCTCGCAGCCGGCCGGGCAATAGGCATAGTAGGCGTTTCCACCCGCATACGCCGGATAGACGGCGTGGATTCCTCCTGCAGCGTCGACCTCGAGGGTGGGGGCGCTCGTGTTGTCGGGTTCCGACGTCGGGAGGAAGAAATGTGCCATCTCGGGGTCCACGGGCGCGCCTCCGTCGTCTTCACCGGGGAGCCCGGAATCGTCGCTTCCGTCGTCTTCGCTGGGTGTTCCGGAGTCGCTGCCTCCGTCGTCTTCACCGGGCCAACCCGAATCATTGCCGTCGCCGCCTTCGTGGGACTCTGGCTCGCAGGCGCCGGCGAACGAGGTGAAAAGCAACAGGGCGTGGAACTTTGCAACGGTCTTCATGGATAGGGTCTCTGAGGATTCGATACGCTGGAGGCCTGCTGCACGTCGTTTCGAGCGGCTTGCCTCGCGACCCCAACATGAATGCAACCACCGAGTGACGCCACTCGAAACTTTCGGTTCCACGTCGATTTCATCGGGTGATCTGTCCTTCGAGAACAGCCCGTTTGCGACGCGTTCTTCGTGAGTTTCGGGAGGTCGGTGTCCGGGTCCGACGTCGCACCTACGTGTCTTCTGCAGCGTCGACGAGACACTCGATCACGAGTCCTCCTCCTCCGGGCCGCTGACCCAATACGCGATACTGCGTGGTGTCATGTTCTTCGAAACACGTTTGGGTGGCTTCGTTGTAGCAACCGGGTCCTCCGCACCGGATCTCGTAGTGCGTATCCGGTTCGTCCGCGTTGGACGTGGGCTGCGACGCGATGGGTGCACATGCACCTGCGAGGAGCAGCGACGGAATCAGACGAGGGCGCGAGCTCGAGACGGGCATGCGGCCAGTGTGCACGATTGCGGGCTCGCCAAGGAGGCCCTGCCCGCAAACGCGCCCGCGTGGAACGATTTACTCCCCGCGAAAGGCCGCCCGCAACGTTGCGATGTCGAGCTTCACCATCTTGAGCATCGCCGCGCAGAGGCGCGCGACACCTTCGGTGTCGGGGTGTGACAGGATCTCGTTCATGTCCGAGGGGACGATCTGCCAGCACACGCCGTAGCGGTCGCGTAGCCATCCGCACGCGTCGGCCTTGCCGCCTTCGAGCAGGGCATCCCAGTAGCGGTCGAGTTCGTCTTGGTCGTCGCAAAGAACGATGAACGAGATCGCGTGGTTGAACGGATCGTAGGGACCCGCACTGATCGCTTGAAATGGCTGGCCGAGCAGCGTGAAGTCGACGATCTTGACGGATCCCGCCGCACCGCTCGGTGTGTCGACGGGCAACGGCGTGACCCGGTCGACCTTCGAGTCGGGGAAAATCGTCGCGTAGAAGTGGGCCGCCTCTTCCGCTTCCTTGGCGTACCAGAGGTGGGGGACGATCTTGTGCTTGAAGGTGGTGCTCATGGCTCGATCTCCAGTCTCGACCATGGACTGGAGCCGAGCCGAGGAATCATCGGTCCCCGGTCGGAAACCAGCGGCGAGGCACTGGCGTGATTGACGCGCAAGGCTCGTCCGAGGCTCGTCTGCGCCCAGGACTCCCGAGCGAGCGGCTACCCGGCCGCCGCTGCCGTGGCTTTGCGGGTCTCCAAGATCGCCTCGCGGAAAGCCTCGAGTCCGCTGAGGACCGCCTCGAGTTCGGTCTGTCGTTGCGCGCTCGCTTTCCCGAGCTCGTCGATGCGGCGTCCGAGCTGCGCGACGAGATCCTCGCGTTCGAAGATCCGTTGCATCAACGGACCGTGCGCGGATGCGGCGCCCTCACTGCGGAGCTCCTTGAGGTCCTCGCGCAAGCGCGTGAGCTCTTCGTGCACCGTGGCGACCTGCGCGTGGGTTTCGCTGATCTGCTCCCGCACTGCGTGCCAGGCCTGCAGCGGTGCCAGACTCGCCCGCAGGACCTCTCGCTCTTGCGTCGGGACCGTGGTCATGTCGATCCATCGCTCCAAGATCTCGGTCGTGAGGTCTCCGATGGGCGTGCCGGTACGGATCGCCTCGTGGCAGACGAGCACGCGCTCGTCGCTCTTGCCGAGGGGCAAGCGAAACACGGAGAACGGGGTCGCGGAGGTCGTGTCGAAATCGAGATCGTCGGCGCCCTCGACGGAGGCGTTGGTGACGATAGGGAGGGCCACGTAGGCCGTTTGTGACGCACCGGTTTGGTTGCCGAACGCCAGGCGCGTGGTCGAGATCCGGCGGCTGTGCTCGCGCAGCTGGCCCTCGCGGAAGTCCACATGGACCACGGTGTCTTCGACGCGGGTCGGACCCGCCTCGATGGTGGTGTCCGGTTCGTCGCCGATCTGCGCGAACTGGCGACCTCCGGGGTGGAGCGTCCCAAGCATCGCTTCGCCCAGGAAGCCTCCTCCACCGAAGACGGCAAGGGGACCCGCGGGGAGGGTATGCGGGGTCGTGTTGTTGATTCCCACCGCGCGCTCGGCCGTGGCGTGAAAGTCACGAAACCAGACCACGGGGACGGCATCGAGCGGGAGATCGAGGAACGGCACCATCGCGGAATGCTGCGGCTCGAGATCCAAGGGCGTCGCGAGAGCAAACACGGGATTCGTCTGCTTCGGTTTTTCGACGCGCTTGGCGTGAGCCGAGAGATCCCCGACCCAAAGCAGGTCGCTGCCCGAGCTCTGCGGACGCTCCGCAAGGCCGACTCGGCCGAGACCGCCTGTGCCCTCCCCGTAGCCGCCGCCTCCTCCTCCGAACCCGACGCTGCCGAGCCCGATCACGCCTTCGCTCCCGACGCGCCCGACCATCTCGCCTTCGTAGTCGCTGAAGTCGCCCCAGAGCGCGTCCGGTGTGGTCGTCGAGAGCTGCGGAACGGACGAAAGCTCGTCCTCCGGGGTCTGCAGCGACCTGCGCTCGTAGCGTGGAGCCGTCACGGGGAACAGAAACGAGGTCGGGCGCCCGTGGATGAGTTCGACCTGGACGTCGTGCCAGGCCTCGTCCGTATCGTTGTGGACGAGCGCCCAAGCTTGGAGCTGCGATTGCGCGGGGCCTTCTCCCTCCATCCGCAAGCGATAGCTCGCGCGCCAGATCGGCGCCTCGGCGAGGTAGGCGAGGGCGATGTCACGCTCCTCGCCCACGAGGTCGAGCATCTGACGCTGATTGGAACGGGTGCTCAGATGGGCAGTCATCGCTGCGTTGAGTCGGTGCGCGACCGCCTCGTCGAGCGGCCGAACCGCGCGGAGCTGGCTCGCATCCACGCGCAAGATCTCGCCATCTGGGGATAGGAGCAGCACGTGGAGACGCTCGTGTGCGGGCTCCTCTTCCCCTTTGGGAATCGTGCGATTCGGTGACCCGTGATCGTATGAGGGGTGGCTCGGGGCCACGGCCACGACGTCGACGACCCGCCCGCGTACGACCGAGAATTTGTCACCACGGGCGATCTGCAGTTCCACCGGCTCGCCCCGCAGCGCGACCAGCAGACGATCGTAGCTGAGCGGTGCTTCTTGATTCGCCGGCAGACCCGCGCGCGCACGCGCGACGGCCGGGCTCAGGCGGCTCGGAAACGTAACCCCGGAAAGTGGGCTGTCCGACTCCAGGAGCACGAGGGTCTTGAGCGCGTCGTCGAGGTGCCCCGCGGGGATGGGCAGCGCGCTGCGGGTGGGCTCGAGTCGCCCGCGGCGCTCGAAATACCCGACCCCCGATTCGTAGAGGCGTACCCGCGTCAACGGCAGCACCGCGCGATCGCGAGGCACCGAAGACCCCGTGGAAGAAAACCCCGTATTCGTGTGGGCGCAGCCAGAAAGGGTTGCGGCAAGCATGAGGGCAACCGCAAAGCGGCGATCCGGTCGCAGTGTCATCGTCGGCAGGGACAGCGACACGGAGCCGAGGTTCCACCACGCCTCGAGATTGTTCGCGCGGGACGGCATGGGTTCGACCTGGTAGAACGCAAAGACGTCGGAACGAGCCACAGATTCGCGCCCGTGCGGGCATGGGTTGGATCGGCGCTGCTGGGGCGTGCTCGTGCTCGTGTTCGCGCTGCTCACGCTCGCGTACTTGGTTCATCCGGGGGGGCGCTTCACGGTGGGCGGTCGGGCGCACGGGGATGGCATCTACACGTACGTCTACGTGCGTTCCCTCGTGCTCGATCGCGACATCGATTTCAGCAACGACTACGCGCTGCTCGGCAATCCGCACCACCAACCGGTGGGTCCTTCGGGTCTACCGCAAAATCGATTCACCGTGGGCGCGGCGGTCCTCTGGACGCCGACCTTCCTGATTGGACATCTGTGGGATCTCGCGCTCGGTGCATGGCAAGGTGACTTGGCTTATGTCGATGGCACGTCGACCCGGGTGCAGCGGATCACCCTGTTTGGCAGCTTGATCTGGGGTTTTGGCGCGATCGTACTCTCCGTCAAGCTCGCCGCCACCTGGATCGATGTTCGCGCCGCTTGCCTTGCGGGCGTCTTGCTCGCGACCGCGACCCCTCTGCCTTGGTACATGGTGATGCAACCGAGCTGGTCGCATGCCTGCAGTGCGTTCGCCGTCGCGGCGTTCGTCTATGTTTGGTATCGCGATCGCACCTCGCGTGGTATCCGAGGCTGGATCGTCCTGGGCGCGCTCGCGGGCCTGATGGCGCTGGTGCGCCCGCAGGACGTGATCTTCGCGTCGCTCGGGATCTGGGACCTCGTGGTCGCGGGCCGCCGCGCGTTGCGGTCGGACGCGTCCGCGCGTCGCGTCTTCGTTCGCGATGCTGCGCTTTTCTTCGCGACGGCGACGCTGGTGTTCGCTCCGCAGCTGCTCATTTGGAAGGCGCTCTACGGTGCACCATTCGTGATCCCGCAGGGTGAGTCGTTCATGCTCTGGGGCGAGAGCAAGTGGATCGAGGTGTTGAGTTCCAGCCGGAACGGCCTGTTCGCTTGGACCCCTTCGGTCTACCTCGGCGTCGTCGGGCTCGGAATGATGGCGTGGACGCGGCGCGACGACGGGCGACGGATTGCGTTGACCCTGCTCGTGCTATTCCTCGCGCAGACCTATGTCAATGGTGCCACGCATGATTGGTGGGGTGGGTGGGCATTCGGAGGGAGGCGGATGCTCGACTGCAGCATCGCGTATGGTCTCGGTCTGGCCTTCGTCCTCGAACGCGGCTGGCTCGCGATCTTGCGGTGGCGAAGATGGGTGCTCGCGAGCCTCCCCGTCGGTGGCGTGCTCGTGCTCGCATCGTTGAATCTGAGCATGATGGCGGACTACTTCCGTGCAGACCTCTCGCGAGGCGAGAGCCAATCCATGGTGGGTGCGACGCGGCGGTGGGCCGAGCGTACGATCGATGGCGTCGATCGAATCGTCGGACACCCAGGCTCGGTGCCCACCAACTGGGTGTTCGCGTGGCGGGCCCGTGTCCCCCCGGGCCGCTACGACCTCGCCTCTGGCCAGGAGCTCGGGCCACGACGAGGGCGTGTGGAGCCCTGGGATCGCCTGAGCGCCGGAGATCCACGTTGGTACATGCACGGATTCGGCGAAGCGGTACGTCTCTACGGGGAGTCGGCGAGCTGGGTCGATGGGACGCTCGGGACCTTGGCCCTGCCGATGCGGACCGCTTCGTCGCACCGGCTCCTCGTGCGCCTGCGACCGGCGGTTTCCGGTGCGCGGGTGCGCATCACCGTGGGTGGCCACGTCGTGTTCGACGAGGTGCTCGCCGAGGGCTGGCACACGTACGCGGGTGCGCTTCCCAGTGAAGCGATGCGCGCCGGGATGAACATCGCGACGATCGAGCAACACCTCCCGCCGCAACTGCGGCGCGTCACGATTGGGACGACGGGCCTGGAGAGCGCCTTCGACGTCGAGGTGCGCAGCCACGTGTCTCGGTCCGCGGACCCGCTCGTGTTCGCGTTTGGAGCGACCGAGGTTCACGTCGTCGAGCGCGGGGTCACGGCATTCACCCTCGTGCAGGACCCTCCGGCGTTCGAGCGGATCGGAACGTTCGATACCGCCGGGGACCCCCATGCCGCCGAACGGTTCGCGGAGGCGATCGAACGCCTCCCCGAGGCGACCCCCGTGGTCTTGGGCGTGGCGGGACCCGCCAGCGTCCGCTGGAGCTCGGCCGCAGACGCGGCGCTGCGGCAGCTCGGCGCCTCGCATGCGCTCGTCCACACGCGCAGGGGGGTGAGCTATGCCCTCATCGGCGCTCGCGGGGCGCCCCTCGGCTCGGCCGTCGAGGCGTTGGAACCCGAGTCTGCCGCGGTCGTGCGTGCGGGGCTGCCTGCCGCGGAACGCCACGGAGGTGTGGCGTGGGCCTGGATCGTCCTCGCCGACCCCGTTGCCGAGGTCCCCGCAAAGTTTCTCCCCGATCGCTGACAACGAAGGCGTGGCCTCGCGCCCCGCCCCCGTACCGGCAATGCCATCACGGGACCCCTTTCGCGGCGGCGGCTAGCGTCCGCGGCCGCCGCGACCACCCGAGCGCCTCGGTGCACCTTGAGACGGCCGAGGTGCGGCCTGGGAAGGAGAGCGACTCGGGGTCTGCGAGGTCCGCGGGGCCGCATGGGGTGTGCCTTGCGAGGGACGCGTCGAAGCTGGCGGTCGGCTCGGCTGCGAATGCGAGTGGGGGGTGTGGTGACTCGGAGGGTGATGGGGGGTGGAATGATGGTGATGATGATGCGCGTGGTAGGGCGGCGGTCGGTGGTGATGATGCGGCGGATAGTGGTAGGCTCGATGGTGATAGTGGTGCCATCGATAGTGCCTCCGCACGATGCGGATGGGCGCTCGGATCACCCACACCGCGAGGACGGGCCGAATCGGATACGAGACGACGACGGTGGTCGAGGCACCGCTCACGACCCAACCGCCGCGGACGTAGACCCACACCGCGGTGTCACCCGCATACGTCCAATACCCGGCGACATAGGCATGCCCGGCGTACGGGGGATGCCAATACCCGGGCACCCAGACATAGGTGTTCGAGGTCCACCACCAATAGCCAGAGATCCAAACCGAGTCCGGAGACGGTGGCGTGCCCGCATCGTCCGCCATGGGTTGAGACGGTGGGGCTTCGGGCGACGTTTGTTCGGGTTCCTGCGCGGGGACGGAGGCTTGTTGCGGCGCAGGATCACCTTCTTGCCAGGCGGTGGGTTGATCGAGGGTGGTGGGTTCGGCTGGGTCCGCGGTGGGAGCCGCAGGCGCTGACGCCGGTGCGGGCGTCGAGCTGGGTGCCGGGGTTGCTGCAGGCGCTTGAGCGGCAGTGGCCGCGGCGGTGGGCGGTGGGGCAAGGTTGCTCGGCGCTCCCGCGGGCGGGGGCGGGGCCAACGGGGCCGGAGCCGCGGGTGCTGCAGCTGCCGCGGGTGCTGCAGCTGCGACGGGCGCTGCAGCTGCGACGGCCGGAGGTTGGGCCTCGTACGTGCACTCTTCGCCCCACGTGTTGCAGTTCGACGCTCGGTACACGGTGCGTTGGCCACACCCTTCCACGCCGTACTCATCCGCGCCGAGGTCGGTCACGTGGATCTCGCCCTCGGGACACGCCAGTTCGAACGCGGCTTTGCTCTGCAGGGCGGCATGGCTCGCGCAGCCCAGCGAAGCGATGAGAAGCATCAAGACTGCGTGTCGTGTTCTGCGGAGCATGTTCCCCGCAGGCGAGCCTAGCAGTTGCCCGCGCGCAGGTGGTCGCTTCGCTCCGCTCCGCAGGCGCAGGCGCAGGCGCAGGCGGGGGTCAGGCCGCCGGGGGATCCGCCGAGGACCCGCGTCCGGACGCATGGGTCGCGAGGCGTGCCGCGGCCCGTCGCACGGCGTCTTCGCGGTGCCCTGCATGCGCTTCGATGCAACGTTGGGCCTCCCGCACGATCTCTGCGCGCGCGAGTTCGGGGCGGCCCGACTCGAACGGAGGCTCGGGCGCGTACTCCATGGTCAGCGCGATGAGCTCTGCGACCTCGGGACCTGCGAGCTCCACTGTGATCGCGAGGGCCAGGTCGATCCCCGCCGTCACCCCACCGCCCGTGAGCACGTGGTCGTCGCGAACGATCCGTGCTGGATCCGGAATGGCCCCGAGCGGTACGAGCAAGTGTCGCCACGCCCAATGGCACCCCACGCGTCGACCTTGCACGAGGCCCGCCGCGGCGAGCAGGAGCGAGCCGGTACACACGGACGTCACGTAGCGCGCGTTGGCGCCGAGGCGGGAAAGGTGTGCGAGGTATTCGAGGTCGTCGAGCATCGCGATCGTTCCGTAGCCGCCAGGGACGCACATGACGGTGCAATGCTCGATCTCGCTGAGGCGGACGGTGTCGGCGAACTTCAAGCCGCAACCTGGCTCGAGCAGACCCCCGCTGGGTGTCGCCACGGTGCAGCGCACATTCGGGATACGGCGCAGAACCTCGTACGGGGCCGTGAAGTCCAGCTGCGTGACTCCAGGGTATAGCGGGAACACGATGGAAATGGGTGCTTGCATGGCTCTCGAAACCAGTATGAACTCCGTCATCGTCTGTCTGAAATGACATCGTTCCAACTTTTCCTGCCATGCCCCACCGCGTCGTCATCCTCGTGTTTCCGAACTTCCAGTTGCTGGACATGGCTGGCCCCGCATCCGCGTTCGAACTCGCCAACGAGGTCCATCCGGGCGCGTACTCGCTCGAGCTTCGGGCCGTTCGAGCAGGACGCGTACGCGCCTCTTCGGGCGTCTGGGTGCAAGCCTCGGGTCTTGGGCGCGTGAGCGGGGTGGGCACCCTGGTCGTGGCCGGCGGTGTTGGAGCGCGGAGCGGCAAGCGGCCTGCCGCGCTGATCCATTTCATCCGCTCTTGCGCCCAAACGGGGGCGCGCGTCGCCAGCATCTGCACGGGGAGCTTTCTGCTGGCGGCGGCAGGTGTGCTCGATGACAAGCGCGCGACCACGCATTGGAGTCGGAGTCAGGAGTTCCGCGCTGCGTTCCCCCGCGTGCAAGTCGACGCCGACAGGATCTTCGTGCAAGACGGGCGCGTATGGACGTCCGCGGGGATCTCCGCAGGCATCGATCTCTCGCTCGCGCTCGTCACGGAGGATCTCGGCGAGGCCGTCTCGCGCCGCGTCGCGCAAGAACTCGTGGTCTACCATCGGCGACCTGGGGGGCAGTCACAGTTCTCCACGCTCCTCGAGCTCGAACCGGCCGCGGGTCGCTTCGAAGGCATGCTGGACTACGTCCGGTCGCATCTCGGCGACCGTTTGAAGGTCGAGGACCTCGCGAGGTGGGCGGGCATGAGTCCCCGGAACTTCGCGCGGGCATTCACTCGGGCGACGGGTCTCACCCCTGCCAAGGTGATCGAACGTCTCCGCGTCGAGGCGGCGCGAAACGCCTTGGAACGGGACGGATCCTCCATCGCCGAGGTCGCGCGCTCCTGTGGATTCGGCGATCCGGAGCGAATGCGGAGGTCGTTCGTCCGCGTGTATGGAATGCCGCCTACTTCGGTGGTCCGAGGTCGATGAACACCGCGAGCCAGATCGTGTCCACGTCCGGGGAGGTCCAGGCGACGCGGTGGCGCTTGTGCGCCGGCAACATGCACCAATCGCCACGCTTCATGCCTTGCTGCGTGCCGTCCGCGAACTCGAGCCGGGCCTCGCCTTGCATGACGAGCACGAACTCGTCTTCGGACTGATCGTACCAAAACGATGGGGGGCTCGCGTGCCCCCGGGAAACGATTCGCTCGACGCGGCAAACCCCGGAGTGAAGCACACTCGTCAACTCGGTCGGGAGCTCCTCGGGGATCCCCACGAACAGGTTTCCATGTCTCGAATCCATGATGGGGTTCCTGCCGTGGCGACGACCACGTTGTCAACGACCGCGCGGGTCGAGTACGCGAACGGGCTCTCGACGCGTTTCTTGGCCCCGTGCGTAGACGCCCAGAATGCCCCTGTCGCTCCTCCCGCTCGCCGTGCTTGCCGCCCTCACGTCGACCCCACGGGTGGACCCGATGGGGCGGCCCCACGGAGACGAACGCCCTGCGGGAGCAAGCTCGGACCCCCTCGCTGCGTCGTTTTTCGAGGGGACCACCCGCGTGTCGTTGACCGAGCTGGTGGCGGCGCTCGCGGTGGTCGCGGACGGGCTGGAGCTCGATCCTCGCCTCCGCGCAGAGTTCGACGCGTTTGCGCGCGAGCGGAACTTGCCCGCGTCCCTGTTTCCCGACTATGTGCGCGTGAGGATGGCGTTCGAGGCCACGCGCGACGGCGGGTTTTGGCACATGCGTTGGGCGATCACCCATCGCGCGCCAAACTCGGACGCGATCTGGGAGCAATGGCGCCGCGCCGAACCCTGGACCGCGGGTGGTCGTGTGAACGCCACCGCCACCGCGGAGTGCGACGAAATCTCGGCTTTGTTCGCGTTCATCGTGCGCCGCCTCGGCGTCGATCGAGTGGGTCTGTTCTGGCCGCAGTGGAACCATGTGGTCGCCGTCTGGACGGTCGCGGACGCGGCCGGACGCGACCTCCGGATCGTCGTGCCGACGTCGCAGATCTTCCTGGCCCCGGAGGCGACGCTCGGGACCCAGGAGTTCGATCCGTGGCGCCAGAAGACGATCTACACGTACAAGCGCCGCGATGTTTCCGATCGCCATGCGATCCCGGTCGCGCTCGCGCGCTTCTTCGTGGCTCAGGCGGTGCGCTTCGGGGCGTCGACGCTCGAGGAGGCTCAGGCGCTGCGCAACGCGCGTTCGGGCGAGCTTGGGGGATCGTGACGCTTCGGCTTCGACGGAGCCCGGGTCCGGGGTAGATCTGTGGCATGCAACGCGGATCTTTCCCGCTCGTCGTGCTCCTGGTCGCTGCCTGCGGCTCCTCCACCAAGTCCGACGTGGCTCCCGAGCAACCCAAGCCCGCGGCGTCTTTGGAGCCCGCGGCACCTCCAGCCGAGTCCAAGGAAGCCCCTGTTGCCGCGGACGCCTCCGCGGCCGTCGGGAAACCTGCGCCCGAGTTCAAGCTCTACGATGTCTCTGGTGCCCAGCACGAGCTCTCCCAATACCGCGGGAAGACAGTCGTGCTCGAGTGGTTCAACCCCGAGTGCCCCTTTGTGAAGTTCGCGCACACGGAGGGTCCCCTCGAGGACATGGCGAAGCGGCAGACCGAGGGCGGAATCGTGTGGCTCGCGATCAACTCGGGCGGACCCGGCAAGCAGGGGCATGGTGCCCCCGCCAACGAGGCGGGGGCCAAGACCTACGGGATGGCCCATCCGATCTTGCTCGATGAGACGGGAGCCGTCGGTCGGGCCTATGGCGCCGAGAAGACGCCGCACGTCTACCTCATCGATGCCCAGGGAACGCTCGTCTATCGCGGTGCCATCGACAACGCCCCGTTCGGTGAAGTGGATGGCGGGGGCGCGTACGTCAATCACCTGGAGGTCGCGATCGCTGCCCTCGGCGCAGGGACGACCGTGCAACCAGCGGAGACACCCGCGTATGGGTGCACGGTGAAGTATGTGGCGGGGTAGGGCCCGGCACCTTCGCTCAGGACTTTGACTCGTACTTCGCGAACAGTGCGGCGGAGTCGCTGACGGGTCCTCGAAAGTCGGGATTGTCGCGAGTATCCGCGCGCTCGTATTCGCGGCTGTCCGGTCCGAACACCACGGTGACGGAGCGCGAGACGCCCATGAGCTTGGCTTTGCCTTGAGCATCGAGCGTGCCCTCGATCTCATGGCCGCTCGCGAGCTTCACCTTGTACGTCGCGTTCTGCACGGGGGTGTCGTCGTGGTAGCGGCGTTCGAGCGTAATGTCGTGAACCACGAAAACATGGGTTCCGTTGAGTGAAACCTGGGTCTCCGGGAAGACACCGTCTGCGTTCGGTTCCAAATCGATCGGCACGGACTCAGTATATCGTAGTCGACGGACAGTCGCTCTTCCGGAAAGAACGTGCTAGAGAGGTTTCGCTGTGAGTGACGGTCCTGGCGGTCTCTCGATGGAGGCGTTCAAGGGTCTTGCCCTGGACGTTGGATCCTGGTGTTGGGGAACGCTTCAGGGGGCGTTCAACGAGGAAGCGACCCTGTCGCAGATCATCACGGACGCCGTGATCGGGATGATCCCGGTCGTCGGAGACGTGACGGCCGCACGCGATCTCATCGCGGTGGTCATCGGCCTCTGCTACGAGCCCGAGAAACGCAAAGACAAGTTCCAGTGGATCCTGCTCGTGGTGCTCGTCCTCGCGCTCATCCCTGTAATCGGGGGGGTGATCAAGGGCGTCGGCAGGCTCATCATCAAGGCGATGGGCGAAGTGGCCCAGCTCCTCGGCGCGGCGCGAGCGGCCAAGCTGGGCCAAGTCGCCAAGGACATCGTCGCGTTCCTCAATCGCGTCGGCTTCGGGAACGCCGAGAAGTGGCTCGTCGACCTCAAGTTCGCAACGTACCAGTCGGACATCGTCAAGCATCTCAACGAGCTCCTCGACACACTCACCAAGGTCCTGAGGGATGCCAAGGTCCGGTGGGCCTCGGTGATTCCGGCCTCGTTCGTGGCGAAGATCGATGGCCTCATCGAGGGCCTCCGTATCGTCAAAGCCGAGGCCGCCAAGCGGGTTCCGGAGTCCATCAAAGAGCTGGACCAGTTCCTCCGCGAGATCCAAACCTATATCCGCACGGGCGGCGAAACGACGAGTCAGGCGACGGCGCACGCGGCTCGTGCGGCGAACCCTCATCTCTCCTACGCGGATGAGCTCAAAATCCTCGAAGAGGGCAAGGGGGCGATTCGGAGCACGCGTGGCGGCCTCGCTGCCAACAGCTCGAAGATCTCGGACGTCGGCAAGTACTACGCGCCCGAGGCCGGCTTCCCGGATCTCACGGCGTATTCGAAGGGTGGAACCTATCCCAACATCGGGACGTTCTCGGGCAAGATCGTCAATCGTGCGATCAAGCAGGACGAGACCATCTACCGTGTCTTCGGCCCAGGGGGGGTTACCCACGGCAAGTCGGTCAATACGAGCCTTGCCGGGGGTAGCCGCTCTCCAGCGTTCTGGGGCATCGGAGCTCCGCCGACATCCGGCGAGTCGTGGCGCCATGGCGCGGCCGTGCTGGATGAGTGGAACCGCAACGGCTTCATGATCGTCGGGAAGGTCGTCAGCGGTTCTCTGCCTGCGTGCACGGGCAAGATCGCTGAGCAAGTGTCGAGCGCGATTCCCGGGCAATATTTGCGCGGGGGTGGCAAGCAGGCGATGATCGATATCCCGGCGGACGTCATGTCGGAGATCAACAACCTCGGCAATCACGTCATCACGACGGGGAGTCCGGTATCCAAGGTCGTCGGAGGCGTCGAGTGGACGCTCGCGCCCACCGGGTGGTTCGACGTCAACGGGATTCATGGCTACATCGGGACGCCCGGCCCCGGAACGGTGCAGACCGCGAAACTCGGTGCCCGGGAGCTCGCCAACAAACCTGAAGACGAACCCCTCGAAGAACGCGAGTAGTCATGTCGTTCCGCCTCCCCACCGAACACGAGCGCCGCGCCGAGTTCGCAGCACTGCGCCGCCAAAGCTCGCTCGCTGCATGGACCCGTGTGCTCGAATTGCACAAGGTGTTCGTGGATGCCGCCGAGGTCGCTTTTCATCATGGGCAGCGCAACCCTCCCGCGGATCCGAGCTTTGCCATCTACATCCCCGTGGACTGGATGAGCTCCGTGTTCCAAGCGCACGATGCGTTGGCGAGGGCCGTCGACCGCTTGCGTGGCGGCGATCGTGGGTGTTTCAAGTTTCTCGGGGCGCCCGGACATTTCAGCGAGGGCATGCAAGCCATCCACTGGTGGGACGACATGTACGGGCGGGAGATCCACATGGGCGGGCCCATCTTCCCTCCGGCTCGCTCCCCGCATTGGCCCGCCATCGAGGCCGCAATGCAGGCTTGCATGAACGCATACTTCGAGCTCGAGGCAGTCGTGGAACCGCGAGAGCTCGACGTTCCCGCGAAGATCGAGTCCATCGATCAACTGCTGGATCCTCGGCTGACGCCATCCGCGACGATCTTCCGTGCTTTCGTCGCGCAGCCTAACTTGCCCGCCGTCCCGGTGATGAACCCGCCCGTATTGGTCCCGACCGGGCAATCCACACCGCGCACGGGTATCTACGAGCCCGTGCGCACCAACGCTGCGCGCTCGGACATCCGAGACATGGTGCGGAGGTGGTTGGCGCGTGAGGAGCTCAAGATCGAGGGCATCGATGGCTGCATGAACTACATCTGCCGGGACTCGCCAGCACCTACCATTGCGTTCCCCGAGGACGACCTCCGCAAGGAGGGGCGCGGGACGATGTGGCGCCTCGTCTGGGCGGACGAGCGCTACGGTAGCAACGGGATCCCTGCGGACGAAAAGACCCCTGCGGCGGGCTGAGG
>Ga0315910_10000053_pt1 | contig 183901 bp, 139 predicted proteins | sample EdamamesoilMG_FD_204470 | JGI IMG/M metagenome (GOLD analysis project Ga0315910, IMG submission 204470) | Garden soil microbial communities collected in Santa Monica, California, United States - Edamame soil | ecosystem: Environmental > Terrestrial > Soil > Garden | place: USA: California...
TTCGGATCGGACGGCGCGACCGCGACCGCGCCGATCGAGCCGCCGAAGAAGCGGTCGGAGACGTTGTTCCAGTGGCCGCCGCCGTCCTCCGTCTTCCAGACGCCGCCGCCGCACGCCCCCATCCAGTAGGTCAGCGGCTGGTCGGCGTGGCCCGCGACCGCCGCGACGCGCCCGCCGCGCGGCGGACCGACGCAGCGCCACGTCGCCGACGACGGCAACGCGACCTGCGGCGCGCGCGCGTCGTTCGCGGCGTCGTGCGCGGCGTCGCCGCCCGCCAGCCACGCGTGCGACAGCAGCCACGCGATCATCGAAGCACCGGTCATCGGAGAGCCCCCTCTTGCGGGATCGCGCGCTGCGCTGCGCCCGCGATGCGGCGCGCCATGGTACGCCGCTGCTAGCGTGCGCGACGATGATCGCCGCCTACCTCGCCTATCAGCTGATCGACCTGCTGCTGGCCGCGTGGCTGATCGCCGTGGTCGACCGGCGCGTCGGCGGCGGCCGGTCGCTGCGGCGCACCGTGACGCTCGTCGTGCCGCTCGCCGGCGCGCTGCTCCTCCTCCTCGCGTTCCTCTTCGCGGCGTGGTTCCACGTCTGGATCGGGTACGCCGCGTGGGAGCTCCTCGGCGCGAAGTGGTCGGCGCGCTTCCTCGGCATCGGCGCCGCCTACTGGGGCGGGCTGCTGCTGCTGCCGCTGCTGACGGTGGCGCGGACGTGGCGGCTTCGCGCCGGCTTCGCCGCGCGCGCGGGCGCGATCGCGTGGCTCGCCGCGTCGCTGCTGCTGGCCGCGGAGATGACCTTCCGCGAGCCGCGCCGCCTCGTCGTCGAGACGCGCGACGTCGTGCTCGACGAGTGGCCGCCCGGCGCGCGGCCGCTGCGGATCGCGATCGTCGCCGACGTCCAGTCGCCGCTGCTGACCGACCACGAGCGCGAACTCGTCGCGCGGCTGCGGACGCTCGCGCCCGACCTCGTCGTCGTGACCGGCGACCTGATGGCGCAGAGCTTCGACGATTCGCAGGCGCTGGCCTGCGCCCGCTTCGTGCTGGCGGGCTGCGAGGCGCCGCTCGGCACCTTCGTCGTGAACGGCGACGTCGACCAGCTCGCGGGCGGCGGCCTCTCGGAGGCGGTCGCCGGCACGCGCGCGACGCTGCTCGACAACCGGTCGCTCCTGCTCGAGACGGGCCACGGCGCGCTCGAGCTCGCCGGCTTCGACCCGCGCGAGAGCGACGCGTTCGCGGCCGCGCTCGCCGCCCCGCCGCGCGCGGCGCTCCGGATCGCGGTCGTCCACCAGCCGGTCCACGTCGAGGAGCTCGGACCCGCCGGCTTCGACCTCGTCCTCGCGGGCCACACCCACGGCGGGCAGATCGTCCTCCCGGGAATCGGCCCGCTCGTCACGTTGTCGAAGCTGCCCGACGATGTCGATGCGGGCGGCCTCCATCGCATCGCCGGCACGCAGCTCTGCGTGTCGCGCGGCGTCGGATGCGAGGCCGGCTTCGCGCCGCCGATGCGCCTGCGCTGCCCGCCCGAGCTCACGCTGCTGACGCTGCGCGGCCCGACGGACTGAACGAGGAGAGGCGACGATGACGTTCCTCGCGCTGCTGCACTCGTGGCTGATCCCGCCGCTCCTGGCGCTGCCGTGCGGCGGCGGCGACGACCGCGTCCTCGACCGCGACAGCGACGGCGACGGCCTCTCCGACTTCGCCGAGCTCCACAAGCACCTCACCGATCCGGCGAAACCCGACAGCGACGGCGACGGCAAGCCGGACGGCGACTGGGACGAGCGGCGCGAGTACGCCTACACCGTCCGCTCGAAGGTGCGCCTGCTGCCGCCGTGCAGCGAGGAGGCGCTGACCGACGACCAGCAGGACGGCCGCGTGCTGGCCACGACGAAGGAGTTCGTCGAGATCGAGGTGATCCACTACCCGCTGAACACGGCGGGCGCGGCGATCGAGGGCGACGCCGGCTGGCGCAAGGCGGTCGCGGCGCGCGCCGACCTGAAGCCCTTCCTCCAGCCGGGACCGTGCGTCGACTTCGACGCGGCGATGGGCAAGACGCTGGCGGCGGAGCTCGCGAAGGGCGGCGTCGCGGTCGCGAAGGTGGACGACAAGACCCTCGCCGAGAAGTGCGCGCGCTGGCTGCTCGACTCGACGCAGTACCACGACGGCTTCACGACCTTCTGCATCGACGCCGGCGGCAAGAAGCCGCGCGTCCATCCCGGCCTCGAGAAGCGGGTCGAGGCGGAGCTGGCGCGGACCGGCAAGACGCTCGAGGAGGAGTGCGCGCGCGAGCTCTTCGCGAAGTCGATGTTCGAGCAGCGCGTCCACGGCAGCTGCACCTCGTCGGCGATCCTCTGGTGCGGCTGCCTGCGCGCGCTCGGCCTCCCCGCGCGCATCGTGCTGGCGGTGCCGCTGATCGACGCGTCCGACCCGGAGGAGGTGCGCTGGCTCTCGAAGCTGAGCCATTCGCGCGTGCGCAAGACCGTGACGACGGCGCTCGCCCCGCTCGGCAACTCGTGGTCGAGCCACACGATGGTCGAGGTCTTCGTCGGCGGCCGCTGGCGCCTGCTCAACTACGGCAAGCTCGGCCAGCCGAGCCTCGACGCCGGCTACTTCGGCCTCATGACCCACGTCGCGACGCTGCGCGATTGGGCCGACGGCAAGGCGCCGGAGACGATCGGCCTGCGCCAGTGCGGCGAGGCGCGCGCCGCCGACGATCCGTTCGGCCACGCGAATCCCTACTCGTGCGTCGAGCTCTCCGACCAGATCGGCGTGCACGCGCAGCTCGACAACCCCGCGGTGCCCGAGCATCGCGCGCTGACGATCACGAAGGCCTACTGGTGGAGCTCTCCCGACCGGCGCGTCGACATGAAGCTCGACGAGCCCGACCGCTCCGGCCACTTCCTGGTGAAGGTCGCGGAGCGCTTCCCCGACGGCGACTCGTCGCAGTACGACTCGTTCTACGCCGCCGTCGATCGCGACTTCGCGCTGCGCGCCGACGGCCAGGCCGACGTCGTCGCGCGGGCCGAGCGCGGCTGGTTCTTCGAGCCGGACGGCTGCCACTTCTACGTCCGCATCCTGCCCGACGCGGTCGCGAAGATGGCGATCGGCGTCCCCTACACGCTCGTCGCGCGCAACTCCTCCGACGGCTGGAGCTGGAAGGTCGCGGACGGCGTGACGCTCACGCGCGAGGAAGCGTCGACGCCGTTCGCGGCGGCGGGCAAGCCCTCGGGCAAGCCGTCGGGCGAGCCGCCGAAGTCGCTGACCATCGACGGACTGCGCTGGTCGGACGACGCCTCGCTGCCCGCGTTCCTGCGCGACCAGTTCCGCGACCACGAGGGACCGCCGGTGCTGCTGGCCCGCTGCATCGGCTGGAAGAGCTTCGGCGAGGTGCAGCGCGCCACGGAGCAAGGCGACAAGCGCTTCTTCCTCGAGACCGACGGGATGCCGTCGCTCGGCCTCGTCGTCGAGCCGGCGCGCTGGTCGGTGCGCGAGGGCAAGGGCCCCGAGGTCGCGTGGATCGAGCTGCCGCTCGGCGCCGGCGACTGGCGCGACCTCGTGGCCGCCACGCGCTACCGGCTGCGGCCGCGCAACGACTCGGACCGCTGGCTCTGGACGGTGGCGGACGGGGTCGCGATCACGCGCGCGACGAAGTGACGCGCCGCGCGCGCGGCGCCGTTCACTTCCAGGCCATCCGGCCCGCGTGCTCGAAGACCAGCTCCTCGAGCCAGCGGAACTCGCCGCGCTGGCGCGCCGCCGGATCGGCGAAGGCGATCGCCTCGATCAGCGCGTGGACCGGCTTGTTCCCGATCTCGACGACCTTCTTCACGATGTCGGCCGGCTCGGGCTTGCCGTCGGGTCGCGCCGGCCGCCCCGCCGCGATGAGCACGACCGCGTCGAGCTTCGCCGCGCGGCCCGGCGCCTCCTCGCTGGCGGCCGCGACCTCGAGCGCCTTCGCGAGCCCTTCGCTGACCGCGGCGACCGTCTTCGGCGCGGTCGACACCTTGCCGATCCACTCGGCCGCGGCCGCCTTCTGCTCCGGCGTCGCCGCCTGCAGCGTCGGCCCGAGCGCGCGCGCTTCGTGCGCGAACGCGACGACGGTGAAGCGCGCGTCGGCAGGCAGCGCGGCGATCGTCGCCAGCAGCTCGCGCTTCGCGGCGTCGAGGCGCGTCTCCGCGCTGTCCTGCTTCGGCCACTTCGCCAGCATCGCCTCGGAGCAGTCGACGACGAACGCGACCGACTGCGCGTAGAGCGGCAGCCCGAAGCAATCGACCGGCGCGCGCTCCGGCAGCGGCGCGCTCCCGTCGGCCAGCTTCGCGCCGTCGGCCGCCAGCCACGTCCGCCACGCACGCACCTCCCAGCCGTGGTCGGCGTCGGTCAGCCAGCGCAGCGCGAGGCTCGCGCGCCGCATCGCGAGGAGCGACTTCTCCTCGCCGAGGCGGTGGACCAGCGGCGCGATCGCGTCGGGCGAACCGCACGCGCCCAGCGCCCAGAGCGCCGCGACCGCGACCGCCTCGTCCTTGTTCCAGAGCAGGTCGGCGAGGAGCTTCGCCTGCCCCGCGGCCGCGCGCCCGCACGCCGCCACTCCGTCGAGCAGCGCGACGCGCGCGTCGGACCCCTCCACGCGCGCGAGCGCCCCCATCAGTGCGTCGACCTGCGGCGGCTCGGCGCGCGCCGCGTTCTTCGCCAGGCGCGCGAGCGTCGTCGCCGGCAGCGCGTGCTCCGGCTTCAGGTTCGCGAGGAGGAAGGCGACCGATCCCGCGGACCGCTGCCCGACCAGCGCTTCATCGAGCTCCCCGAGCAGCTTCACGTACGCGAAGTAGACCGCCGAACAATCCGCCATCTCCTCCTTCGCCGCCGCCACCGCCTTGTCGAGCTTCGCCTGCTCCGCCGCCGACCGCTTCTTCGCTCCGGGCGTGACCCCCGCCTTCGCGGTCGCCGCGACGAACGCGGCCGTCGCCTCGCGCACCATCGAGACCGCCATCTCCGCCTCTTCCGCCACCTGCGCGCGCGCGACGAGGAGCGCCTTCGAGGTGCGCGCGTCGTCCATGCCCGCGATCGCGGCCAGCGCGGCGCGGCGCGGCTCGAGCGAATCGTCGTCCTTGTTCAGCTTGAACGCCTTCTCGAACGCGGCGAGCTTCGCGGCCGCCGCCTTGTCGGCGGGAGAAGGCGCGGCGGGCTTCGTCGCCTGCGCGTGCGCCGGCGCCGCCGCTGCCGCCATCGCCAAGCTCAGCACGATCGCGCGCATCCGTCACTCCTTCGCGACGGCCTGCGTCGCGCGCACGATCTTGCGCCCGTCGAGCGCGCCGAAGAAGAGGCTCTTCCCGCCGGGCGCGAAGTGGAGCGGCCCGATCGCGTCGAACTCGGCCAGCGTCGCGCCGTCGACGACGAGCTTCCGCCGGGCCCCCTCGACTTCGACCCACGCGAGGCGCTTGGAGTCGGCGCTGAAGGCGAGTTGCTCGACGCCTTCGCACGGCTCCGAGAGGACGTCGTCGCGCCAGACGCGCCACTTCCCCTTCACCGACGGCCGGTCGTAGCCGCGCGCGACGAAGTTCACCGCGTTGCGGTCGTCGGGCGCGGCGTCGGCCGCGGCGACGGCGACGATGGCCGCGAGGTGGCGGCCGTCGGGGCTCCACGCGATCGAGTCGACCGCGACGAACTGCGCCTTGGCGCGGACGCGCTCGTCGACCGCGATGCCGAGCGAGCCGCGGATCACGTCCTTCGAGACCTCGCGCTCGAAGAACTTGTAGGCGACCGCCTTGCCGTCGGGCGCGACGACCGGCGCGCCGCACGAGCCGTGCGCGGCGCCCAGCCGCTTGGCGCCGGCGACGATCTCGAAGCGCGCGCCCGCCGCCTCGACCATCGCGCCGAGCTCGCGCGCGCCCGGCCGCGCCTCCGCCGACTCGCACCAGACGACGCCGCTGCCGTCGGGCCGCCACGCGACGTCGCGCACGAGCCCCTTGCCCTCGCCCAGCAGCTCGACCTTCTTCGGCGACGCGAGCGCGACGCGCCAGCCGTTCTTCTCGACGACCACCGCGACGCGGCTGCCGTCGGGCGCGAAGAGCGGCGCGTCGAGCGAGTCGGCGTCGGCCCACTTCTCCAGCTTCTTGCCGTTCCAGGTCAGCTGCTGCGGGCCGCGCTCGTAGCTGCCGTCGCGCGCGAGCTTCGCTCCCGGCTGCTCCCACCACGCGACGTTCGCGCCGTCGGCGCTGCAGCCGACGCCGCCGATCCAGTCGCTCGGCTCGGTCTTCTTCGCGTTCGCGAGGAGCCACCACTTCTCCCGCTCCTTGCCGGTGCGGTCGCCCGCGCGGAAGAGGACCGGCAGCGGAGCGGGCGGCACCAGCGGGTCGGAGAGGAAGTCGAAGTCGCCCAGCAGCTCGTCGCCGGCGATCGCGACCGAGCGCGCGCCCTTCCAGCCGACGTAGGCGACGCGCGTGACGGCCGCGTCGAAGACGAGGTCGGAGCGGTCGCTCCGCTGCTTCCCGTCGGGGCCCATGTAGCTCGGGCTCGCCAGCGCGACGCCCTCGGGCAGCGTCGCCAGCGCGACCGGCTCGTCGCCGGGTGGGACCGCGAGCAGCACGCACCACGTCGCCGCGCGCATCGGCTCACTCCACTTCGCGCACCTCGACTCCCCGCTGCTTCAGCGCGGCGAGGTACTTGTCGGCGGGCACGCACTCGTCGGGCGTCCAGACGCCGGCCGGACCGAGCTGCTTCTGCACCTGCATCTGCGAGGTGATCGAGAGCGAGTAGCCGGTGGTCCGCATCATCGCGCTGATGCCGTTCTGCTCGTCCATGCGGTCGACGAGCTCGAAGCAGACCCGCTTCGGCTTGCCGCCCTTCTTCCCCTCGGCGACGACGCGCAGCGCGACGAGGTCGGGCGCCTTCGGCTGGTTCAGCTTCGGGAAGAGCGTCGCGATCGTGACGTCGCGCGGCGCGACCTTCGTCCCCTTGACGTCGAGCGGCGCCGTGTCGAAGAAGCCGAGCTCGCGCAGCGCCTCCATGATCACGGCGTGGCCGGGGTAGCGGAGCGTCTTGTATTCGAGGCGCGCGATCTTGCCGCGGTACTTCTCGAACATCGTCGAGAGGCCGCCCGCGGTGTGGAACGCCTCGAGCTTGCCGACGCCCGCCAGCTCGACCGTCTCGCGCTCCGAGAGCGCGACGCGCTGCTGCGGCTGGCCGTCCTGCAGCACCCACGACGGCGTCGTGTAGTAGTCGAGCACGCCCTCGAGCGAGTAGACGAGCTGGTAGTTGAGCGGCGGCTGGGGCTTCTGCGGCAAGCCGCCGACGAGCAGGCGGCACGAGTCGCACGCGTCGAGGCGCTGGATCGCGGCCTCGGCGAGGATGTTCACGAGGCCGGGCGCGAGGCCGCAGTCGGGGACGATCGTGATCCCCTTCTGCTTCGCCAGCGGGGCGAGCTTCTGCTGCTCCTTCACGATCCCGGTGTTGCCGCCGAGGTCGCACCAGTGGATGCCCGCCTCGGCGGCGAGCGCCGCGAGCGGCCCGTTGAAGTAGTAGGGCACCGCAGAGAGCGCCGCGTCGACGTCGCTCATCGCACGCTTCACCGCCGCCGCGTCCTTCACGTCGAGCGGCTGCGGCTTGAAGCGCGCGTCGGCGCGCGAGCGCTCGAGGAAGGGGCGCAACGGCTCGACCTTCAGATCGGCGAGCCGGACCTCCTTCACCGCCGGATTCCGGAGGAGGTCGAACGCGGCCGCCGAGCCCTGGAGGCCGGCGCCCAGCACGAGCATGCGCATGTCGGGAACCTGCGAGACCGCGGATCACCCGCCCGGCGCGGGCCTCGTCGAGGTCGATCGCGCCGCGCGGGCGAGGGACATTACCCCGAACGCCGTCCCGTACGCGCGCGTGTAGGTGCTGATGTGGAAGTCCCAGAACGCGCCGTCGTCCTCCTGGATCTCGAGCAGCTTCGCCTCGAGCGCGCGCGCGTACTTCGGCCGCTGCTCGACCGGCAGCAGCTCGATCGCCTCGGCGGCGTAGAAGTGGCCGAAGAGGAAGAAGTAGGCGGCGACCGCGTACCACGACTCGTGCGGGATCGGTTTCTTGCGCGCGACGGCGAGGAACTGGTGCTCCTGGAAGAAGCGGTCGAGCCCCTCGCGGATCGCGCGCGGGTCGATCTTCTCCGCGCGCAGCAGCGCGACGTTGCCGACCTGGATGCGGCCGAGCGAGCCCTTCGTCTGGTGGATGAACTCGAGGCCCGCGGCGCTCGACACCGCGTCGACGCTGTAGGTGTAGGCGCCGTTGGGCAGCCGGCAGTGGGAGACGGCGCGCACCGCCTTGTCGAAGTTCGCTGCGTCGACGGGCAGTCCCGCCAGCATCGCGTCCTCCATCGCGATGACGCCCGCCGCGGTGGTGAACTGCGTCGACCAGGTGTTGGGCTTCGAGAGGAGCTCGCCCTCGTAGTAGCCCCACCCGCCGAGCGGCGACTGCCACTCCGCGAGCTGGCCCAGCAGCGCCGCGCCGACCGCCTCGAGCTTCGCGCGGCGCGGATCGGCGGCGAGGCGCGGGTGGCGCAGGAGGTGGGCGACCGCCTGCAGGCCGTAGACGTCGCCCCAGACGTGGTCGCAGTCCCACTCGCTCACCCGCTTCGGCAGCGGCGCCGTCACGAGCCAGTCGACGGCGCGATCGAGCGCCTTCGCCGCCTCGGGCGTCGCGCCGGCGTCGGCCAGCGCCATCGCGACGAGCCCCGTCGTCGCGTAGGTCCACGCCTCGTAGGTGTGGACCGTCGCGAAGGTCTCGCTCAGCATGATGTTGCGCGGCGCGCCGAAGCTCCCGTCCTTCTCCTGGTGCGCGACGAGATAGCCGACGCCCTTGGCGATCGCCGCCTGCACGTCGTCGGCTTCCTGCGCCGGCGCCGACGGCGCGAACGCCGCCGACGTCACGAGCGTCACGAGCGACGCTGCGAACGAGCCGACGATCGGGGAACGGAAGGCGTCCACGGCGTCAGAACCGCGTGTTGACGTTGGGGCTGATCGCCGGCTCGTGCGCTTCGCCGACGTTCTCGCTCTTGCGCGCGGCCGCGTCGCCCGCCTCCTTCAGCTCGCGCTGCGCCTTCGCGAGAGCTCGCTCCGCGTCCTCGACCGCCTGCTGCTTGTCCTCCTTCGCGATCTTCGCGTTCCACCCGGCGCGCTCGACGTCGCGCTCCTTCGCCGCGAGCTCGCGCGCGAGCTTCTGCCCCTGCTGCTCGAGCTCGAAGCCGCGCAGGTCCTCGAAGTCGCGCTTCGCCATCACGAGCCGCTCCTCCGCCCGCGCGTGGCGGCGCCGGCCGCGCGCCAGCACGATCTCCTTCGTCTTGTCGCCGAGATCGTCCTTCTCGTACAGCATCTCGAGCTGGCGCATCTCCTCGTCCTGCTCGGTCAGGTAGTCGTTCGCGTCCTTGAGCTCGAGCTCCGCCTTGGCGAGGCGGGTCGGCCGCTCGAACGACTCGAAGTGGTGGACCGCCTTGCGCGCGTCGTCGAGCTCGTCCTGCGAGCGCTGGAGCGCGAACCCCTGGTCACGCTCCGACTGCTTCGCCTCCTCGCGCGCGCGGCCGACCTTGCGCTCCGCGACCGCGGCGGCGTAGGCGAGGTCGTCCTGCTTCTGCGCGGCGTTCTCGGGAGCGGCGTCCTTCGGCGCGCCGTTCTCTGACGTGGCAGTCGCCGGGACGGCGGGATCGCCGGCCGTGGCCGAGACGTCGGCGCCGACGCAGCCGGCGCAGGCGAGCAGGAGGAGCGAGGCGAAGCGACGCGGCATGGGAATCTCCGTCAGGTTCGCGGACCGCGGGAGCGTATCGCGGCCCCGCCTGCCTACGACACGTTGCGCCGCGTCGTTCCGCGGCGATGATCGCGCGCCCCTCGTGGAGCCGATCGATGGTCGTCCTCGCGCTCGCCGCCTGCCTCTCCCTGACCGGCCCGGCCGACGGCCCGAAGTTCAAGCCGCTCTTCGACGGCAAGACGCTCGACGGCTGGCAGCTCGTCGGCGGCGACGGAAAGGGCTACGTCGTCGAGGAGGGGGCGATCGTCTGCCCGAAGGAGGGCGGCGGGAACCTCTTCACGACGCGCGACTACAGCGACTTCATCCTGCGCCTCGAGTTCTGGACCGAGGCGGGCGGCAACAACGGCATCGGCATCCGGGCGCCGCTCGAGGGCGACGCGGCCTACCTCGGCATGGAGGTGCAGATCCTCGACGACGCGGCGCCGCAGTACGCAAACCTGCAGCCGGGCCAGTACTGCGGCTCGGTCTACCAGGTCTCGCCGGTGCAGCGCGGCGCGCTCAAGCCGGCGGGCGAATGGAACGCGATGGAGATCGCGGCCGTCGGCCGGCGCGTGCGCGTGCGGCTGAACGGCAAGGTCGTGAACGAGTGCGACCTGAACGCGGTCCACGATCCCGAGACGCTCGCGAAGCACCCCGGGATCCTGCGCGAGGGCGGCCGCATCGGCTTCCTCGGCCACGGCAGCCTCGTCAAGTTCCGGAACATCGAGGTCGCGGAGGTCGGGACCGCCGCGGTGGCGCCGCCCGACAACGTCGCGCCCGAAGGATTCACCGAGCTCTTCGACGGCCTGGGCCTGCAGAACTGGAAGGGGCTCGTGTCGCCCGACAAGGGGCCGCCCGGCCGCGCGGCGATGTCGGCGGAGCAGCTCGCGGCGGCGCAACTCGTCGCCGACGCCCGGATGCGCGACCACTGGAGCGCGAAGGAGGGCGTGCTGGTCTTCGACGGCGGCGGCGACAGCCTCTGCACCGTGCGCGACTACGAGGACTTCGAGCTGCAGGTCGACTGGAAGATCGCGGCGAAGGGCGACAGCGGGATCTACCTGCGCGGCAGCCCGCAGGTGCAGATCTGGGACGACCCGATCGGGTCGGGCGGCCTCTACAACAACAAGCGGCCCGAGAACAAGGACAAGCCGCTCGCGGTCGCCGACAAGCCGGTCGGCGAGTGGAACCGCTTCAAGATCCTGATGGTCGGCGAGCGCGTGACCGTCTACCTGAACGACGTGCTCGTCGTGCACGACACGGTCCTCGAGAACTACTGGAACCGCGCCGAGTCGATCTACCCGAAGGGCCAGATCGAGCTGCAGAACCACGGCAACACGCTCTGGTTCAAGAACGTCTTCGTGCGCGAGCTGCCGCGCGCGAAGCAGTAGCCGCGGCGCGATGGGCGTACGGACCGCCAGGCTGCTGCCGCTGCTCGCGCTCGCCGCGATCGGCGTCCTGCGCGTCAAGTCCTTCCACTACCCGTTCCCCGAGGCCGTCGCGTGCCTCGTCCTGCTCGACGCGATGGTCACGGGCGCGCGCACTCCCGTGGCTCCGCGCGGAGTCGCGGCGCTGCTGCTGCTGATCGCCGCCGCCACGGCGCTGGCCGGCCTCTCGCCCTCGCTCTGGCCGTGCGACGTCGCGTGCCGCGGTCAGGAAGAGTGGGCGACGCTGTTCGGCGTGCCGACGCTCCTGTGGGCCGCCGGCGCGACGCTCCTCGCCGCGTTGCCGCTCGCGCTCGCGCGACGGCCGGACGCGCCGCCGTGGCTCGCCGTCGTCGGCGAGGTTGCGGCCCTCGGCTGTGCCGGCGCGTCGATCTGGTTCCTCGCGCTCGCGTGGGAGCAGAAGCTCCTCTGCCGCCACTGCTTCGCGGTCCACCTGCCGATCCTCGCGGCGACGTCGCTGCTGAGCCGCAGCGCGCTGCGGCCCGCGTGGCTGCGCGCCGTGCCACTCGTCGTCGGCGCGCTGCTGACGCGGCAGCTCTTCGCGCTCGACCTCGCGCGGAGCGAGGCGCCCGCGGAGCCGGCGGCTCCGCATGAGCCGGCGAACCCGGCGGAGCCGACGACGACCGCGGGTTCGGGCGCCGGGACCGCGGCCGAGGAAGCGCTCGCCGTGGCGATCGACCGCGGGCGCAAGCAGGGCGGCGCGGCGCCGAAGCTGCGCGTCGAGCTCCACCTGAGCTTCAACTGCGGCCACTGCGCCGAGGAGTTCGAGCCGCTGCTCGACGCGCTGCGCCCCCATTGCGACGACGGCGAGGCGGAGCTCGTCGTGCGCCTCGTCGCGGTGAAGAAGGAGCCGGCCAGCCGCGAGCTCTCGAAGCTGGCGCTCGCCGCCGCGCGCGACGGCCGCTTCCGCGAGCGCATGGTCGCGACGTTCGCCGTGCGGAAGTCCGCCGTCGTCGACCCGAAGCAGCGCGCGCCCGGCGGCATGAAGGAAGTCGTGAACCGCTACCTCGAACGCGACGCGCTCACGCTCGCGAAGCTGAAGGAGCAGCCGGCCGTCGCCGACGACGCCGCCTTCGTCGCCGCCCACGCCGCCCTCTTCGACCGCCTCGTCGCCGCGGACGAGGCCGCGATCACGCAGCTCGGCGGCGCCGGCGAGCTGCCGTGGCTCTTCCTCGTCGATCCGGCCAGCGGCGCCGTCGTCGAGAAGCTGCCCGAAGGGACGACGCCGCAGCAGCTCGCCAACGCCGTCGCCGCGCGCCTGCGCTGATCCCGCGGGCGTACCGTTGCGGGAACGAATCGCCCGCATCGTCACGCCCGCGTCCGTCGAGCTCAGCGCTTCGAGACGAAGAGCGGGCTCGACCAGGCAATCTCGCCGTCGGCCTGCACGATGCGCGCGTAGTACCAGTGGTCGCCGGGCGCGAGCGACTCGTCGCGCCACTCCTGCGTCAGCTCGCGCGCGCCGAGCGTGCGCGTCCGGTCGAATGCCGCGTCGAACGCCTCCTTCGCGCTGCAGCGCCACGCGCCGAGCGGACCGTCGCCCGCGAGCGGCTCGGCCAGCAGCGCCGCGAGCGTCGTCTCGCGCGCGAACGCGGTCGCCGCGACGCCCGCCTCGCGGCTCCCTTCGCCGACGGCGCGCGCCTCGAGCTTGATCGCCGCGTCGCGCGGTCCGGTCAGCCGCAGCCGCGAGTGGCTCGGCTCCCAGTAGCTGGCGTAGCTCTTGCGCCAGAGATAGGTCGCGACACCCTCCTTCACGCGCCACTGCGGGCGGTCGGGCGGGAGGTCGTCCTTCGCGTAGCCCGGCAGCTCGAACCACGGCTTCATCGCGACGGCGGCTGCGCTCGCGCCCGCGCCTGCGGCCGGCGCGATCGTCATGCGCCAGTCGAGCGCGCGCGCCGTCTTCGGCGGAGCGAGATCGAGCTGCAGCGTGATCGTGGTCGAAGCGGACGTCGCCGCGGCCGGAGCGCGCGGCGCGCGGCCGATCACCTGCCACGGCGCGCCGTCGCGGAAGACGATCGCCTCGCACAGCTCGCGCGTGCCGCGCGCGTGGAGCGTGACGCGCGGCGCGCCGCTCGTCGCGAGCTCCTCGCCCATGAGGCGGTCGTCGACGCGCAGGTCGATCACCATCCCCTTCGCGGTCGCGCCGTAGGTCCGCCGCGCGCGCAGCGCGTCGAAGAGCGCGCCGCGCTCGAGCTTCTCCGCCAGCACGCATGCGTAGGCGCAGCCCTCGCCGTGGTCGGTGCTGGCGATGAAGCCGACGCGCCGCCCCTTCGCGAGCGCGTCGGTCGCGAACGAGCCGTCCGCGTGGGCCAGCGCGCTCTGCCGCAGGCAGCCGTCGAACTCGTAGCTGCCGCGCTGCGCCTGGTAGATCTCGACGAGGCGCACGAGCTGCGGATCGCACTCGGCGAAGTCGGTGCGCCGCGCGACGTCGGCCGTGTGGTGCGGGATCGCCAGCGCCCACTCGGGACGCAGCCGCGCGTAGAGGCCGGGCAGCGTGCTCGCCTCCTTCCAGACGTTCGAGAGGAAGGGGCGCAGGCCGCCGCGCAGGATCACGTTCTGGTGGCCGTGGAAGCCGGTCGACCACTCGAAGCCCTGCAGCGCGACGAACTCCGGGTCGCTCGCCATCGCGCCCGCCTTGTCCAGGCGCCACCAGCCGACGGGATCGACGTGGCAGCTGTGGTCGGTCAGCGCCATGAAGTCGTAGAGCGACACGTCGCGGCCCAGACGCCAGCGATCGTCGGGTCCCGGCTCGAAGCCGCGGCTGCAGCGCGACGCGCTCGAGTGGCGATGGAGGTCGCCCCAGTAGACGCGGTAGCGCTTCTCCCCCGCCTCGATCAGGACGTGGTCGCTGCCGTTCACGATCGGATCGGAGAGGTCGTCGCCGAACGGAGCGGCATGCGGCGGCGCGAGGCGCGCGGGCCGCGGCGTGCTCGCGACGGCCGGACCGCGCGCGCCCGCGTCGTCGGCGGCCGCTTCGAGGCGCGCGACGCCGACCGCGCTCGGGCCGAGCGCGCCGGTCACGACGACTCCGTGCGTCGCCAGCTTCTGGAACGGCTCGTTCGCCAGCGGCCGCAGCAGCGTCCCGGTCTCGACCTCGAGGCGATGGTCCTGCTGCCACGCGACCAGCAGCGCGCCGTCGCCGACGATGCAGCCCGCCGGCTCGTCGGGCGCTCCGGCGCTGCCGGCCACCATCGTCGGCGGCGCGATCCCGGCCGCGTCGATCGTGCTCGCCAGCAACGGGAAGCCGTATGCCTTGCCGCCCGCGCCCTGCCGCGCGAGGAAGCGGAAGAGGAGCGCGAGCGAGCCGTCGCGCCGCGCCACCAGCCGCGGCGCCGCTCCGCTCATGCCGAGCAGCGGCACGCCCGGCGCGAAGCCGGAAACGCTCGCGCTGCCGTCCGCCGCGCGCGCCGCCGGCAGCGTGACCGCGTCGCCGCGTACGCACGCGACGCGCAGCGCCGCCGTCGCCGGCGCGCGCCGCGTCGCGCCGACTTCGACGTCCTGCTCCGCCGGCCAGCTGCGCCCCCGCGCCTCGTCCTCGAAGCGATCCCACGCGAGCCAGAGCGCGCCGTCGGCCGCCGCCGCCAGCGTCGGATGGAGATCGTCGCTCGCCGCGTCGGCCGAGACCTCGACGACCGGACCGAGCGTCGAAGCAGCGAGGTCGACGCGGCGCAGCGCGATCTCGTAGTCGCGGCCGCGCCAGCTCACCCACGCGACGGCGAGGCCGGCGCCGTCGGCGACGACGACCGGGTCGAGCTCGCTGCCGGGACCGTCGCCGACGACGAGCGCGTCGCCGAGCGCGAGGCCGCCCGTCGCGCCGTCGCGCAGCGGGGCGAGCGCGATGTCGAAGCTGCCGCGCCCCCCCACCGCCGTGGCGGGCGTGCCCCACCGCTCCCACGCGATCCACGCCGTGCCATCGGCCGCGCACGCGAGCTCCGGGTTGCGGTTCGGAGTCGCGCCGCCGGTCAGCGTCACGCTCTCGTCGAAGCCGCCCGCCCCGCCGCGCGCCGCGCGCAGCTGCACGACGCCGTCGACCAGCTCGCTCCACGCGACGACCAGGCGCCCCGCGCCGTCGACGACCGCGACCGGCCGCGCGATCGCGACCGGCGGCGCCGGCGGCGCGGGCAGCAAGAGCGGCGGCGCGTCGGGCCGCGCGAACGTCCCGTCGGGCCGCAGCTCGCGCAGCGCGAGGCGATCGCCCGTCGCGACCTCGTGCTCGAGGCAGAGCAGCCACGCGCCGCCGTCGCGCTTCGCCACCAGCAGCGGATCGCTCCGCTCGCGCGCGCCGTCCTCGAGCAGGAGCGACGCCGCGAGCGTCGGCCCGTCGAAGCGCGAGAGCGCAGGGCCGGCGTCGACCCTCTCGTCGTCGCGCGCGCCGCGAGCCGCGGCGTCCTTCCGCTCGCCCGCGGGCGCGGACTCCTGCGAGGCGGCGCCCTGCGCGGTCGCGCCTCGAGACGCGCCGCGCGCGAAGAGCAGCGGCAGCGCGGCGCACGTCGCCGCCGCCGCGACGCCGCGCCACCATGCGCGCGCGCGCAGCGAACCGGTCGACGAGGGGCGTTCGCGCAAGGAGAGGTTCCTGGGCAAGTCAGCATCCGCGGACGGGGCGCGATTCTGGCGTCGCCCGCGCTCCGCGGCGAATCGCTCCCGCCGTCAGCCGTTCGGCGCCGCGGGAATCGCCGGCGTCGCCGGCGACTCCGTCGAGGAGAAGCTCGCCTCGCTCGCCTCGGCCCACTTGCCCTGGTCGTCCTTCTTGAAGACGCGGACCAGCACGGTCGCTTCGCTGCACGAAGGACAGGCGAGCTCGCGAACGCCGAGCTGCAGCGACGACTTCTTGTTCTGCTCGCCCTTCGCGAGCGCGTGGAGCCGCGCGACGAGATCGGCATGCCGTCCTTCGCCACGCAGCGTCGCGAGCTCGCGGAAGAGCTCCTCCACCGCCTCCTTCCGCGAGGGCGGGAGGATCCCGTAGGCGCGGACCTTCTTCTTCAGCCGGCTGCAGCGGCGGCAGAGCGGATGGAGGAAGCCCAGCGCCGTGATCACGCCGAGCGTGCCGAGTCCCGCGCCGAGCAGGTCGACGACGAAGGCGGTCGTGGTGCCGAACGCGCCGAGCTCGAAGTTGGAGGAATGGCCCGTCTCGAGCCGCGACGACCCGAGCCGCCCGCGCATGTAGGTGGTGAACGGCATCAGCTCGTCGAGCGGCCGCTCGCGCTCCTCGGCGGTGATCTCGTCGACGACGGTCACGTGCGCCGAGCGATAGATGCCGTAGTCGGTCGCGACGTACGCCGCGCACGAACCGGCGACGATCACCGCGGTCGTCGCGCGATCGATCCGCAGCCGCAGCAGCGAGTGGGTCCAGAACTGGATCCAGCCGATGCCGGCGCCGAGGAAGAGCCCGCTGATCGGCACGACGAGCCAGACGTTCCAGTGCAGATGCTCGTTCACGAACGGAATGAAGCCGAGCCCGTAGCCGATCGCGATCGAGAGGAAGAACGCCGAGACCGTGCGAGGTGCCATCAGCCCGCTCTCCGAGTGCGTGCGAGACGAACGTCACTTCTTCGAGGCGCGCTCCAGGAGCACGCGCGCGTCCTCGAGGAAGTAGCGCGCGACCGCGACCTCGATCCGGGAGACGCGGCCCATCTTGGCCTGGGAGTCGACCGCGGCCAGCTGCTTCTCCATGCGCTGCAGATGGTCGCCGTAGGCCTGCGAAGCGGGCGCGACCTCCGCGGCGACCGCGGCCTCCGCGAGCCGGAGCGACCAGCGGACCGCGGCGCCCTCTTCGGGGAACTGCGCGTCCTCCCTCCCCTGCGCGCGCTGCGCTTCGACCAGCCCGACGACGTCCGCCGCCGCCTTGTAGCGAGCCATCGCGGCGCTCGACGCCGGCTCGGTGGCGCCTTGGCGCGCGAGGCCGAGCGTCGTCGCGAGCAGGAGAGCGCAGGGCGCGAGAAGTCGACTCATGGCGTTCGCTCCATCGCAGAGACGATCGACGCGGACGTGGACGGAATCAGCGGCGCGGCCCCTGTCGCGTCGCGCGCATCAAGACGATCAGGAGGATCGCGCCGACCGTCGACACGACCAGCTGCCCCATGAGGCCATAGGCCGCGAGCCCCAGCAGCCGAAACGTGAAGCCGCCGAGCAGCGCGCCGATGGTCCCGAGGACCAGGTTGCCGAGCAGCCCCGCGCTCGCGCCGCGCGTGAACTGCGTCGCCAGCCAGCCCGCGCAGATGCCGATCAGGATGAACCAGAGGAATTCCATGGAAGGTCTCCCTCTTCAGGGTACGCGTGGCTCGCCTCGCGGCGAGCGGAGCGGCCGTGCGTTGCCGGTCGCTACTCCGGCAACGTCACGAACACGGGGCTGCTCCACGCCATCTCGCCGTCGGCCTGGATGAGGCGCGCGTAGTACCAACTGTCGCGCTCGCGCGGAGCCGTGTCGCTCCACTCGCGCGTCAGCTCGCGCGTGCCGAGGCCTTTCGTGAGGTCGACGGCGGCGTCGCCGCATTCGAGGGCGAGCGTCAGGTCGCCGAGACCGGCGAGCGTGAAGGTGCGCGGCGCGGCCGCCAGCGCCGCGACGCTCGTCTTCTCCTCGCCGCTCGCGCCCTTCACCGCGATCTCCGCGCTGCCCGCGGCCCAGAGATGCAGCGGCAGCGTGACGGCGGCGCTCGGCGCGTAGCCGGCCGGCACGCGCAGCTCGGCCTCGCCGCTCGCGGCGCTCCACTCGGGCTCGGGCGGCGCGTTCTTGCGGCGCGGCTTGGCGCGCAACTCCTCGACGGTGCCGAAGACGAGTTCGGGGCCGGCGAGCGTCACGCGCCACGCCTCGATCGACTTGCCGCCGGGCGCGACGCGCGCGACGAGGCGCAGCGGGGCGAGCGTCGTCGCGGGCACGGCGGGCGCGTCGCCGCGCAGCGACTGGAAGATGCGGCCGTCCTTGAAGAGGACGACGTCGACGAGCTCCTTCGTGCTGCGCACGGTGAGCGTGATGGGCAGCGGGAGGTCGCGGCTTCTCTCGATCGCCTCGCCCATCAGCGCGCCGTCGACGCGCAGGTCGACGAAGAGCCCCTTCGCGGTCGCGCCGTAGGTACGCCGTGCCTGCAGCGCCTCGAACAGCGCCTTGCGGTCGAGGGTCGGCGCGAGGGCGCACGCGTAGCTCTGGCCGTAGCTGTGGTCGGTGCTGGCGATGAGGCCGAACTGGTGGCCGTGGTCGAGCGCGTCGTGGACGAAGCCGCCGAGGGCGCTCGCCGAATTGGACTGCCGGAAACAGCCGTCGAACTCGAAGTTGCCGCGGCACGCCTGGAAGAGCTCGACGAGGCGCGTGAAGCGGTCGTCGACGGGCGCGAAGTCGTTCGGGAACTGGCGGTGCGACGGGTGGTGCGGGATGGTGATCGCGCCGTTGCGGCCGACCCCCTTGTAGAGCGTCTCGAGCGAGAGGTCGGGCGGCACCAGCAGCGAGAGGCGGTCGGGCAGGATGACGTTGTGGTGGCCGTACTGGCTGGTCGACCACTCGAAGCCGGCGAGCGTGACGAAGCGGTCGCTGCCGTAGAGCCAGCCGAGCTTGTCCATCAGCCACCAGTCGGCGGGCGAGATCGCGCCCGAATGGTCGGTCAGCGCGAAGAAGTCGCAGCGATGGACGTCGCGCGCCTGCGCGTAGCGGTCGGCGGGGCCGGGCTCGAGGCCGGCGCTGCAGCGCGACACGTTCGAGTGGCGATGGAGGTCGCCCCACCAGACCTCGAAGCGCTCGTCGCCGCGCACGACCTCGAAGCGCTTCGCGCCCGTCACGTACGGGTCGTCGAGATCGTTCGGCGAGACCGGCTCGCGCGGCGGCAGCGGCGGCGCGGGCGCGACCAGCGGCGGCGCGGCGGCGTCGCCGTCGGCATGGAAGCGCGCGACGGCGATCGACTCGATGCCGTTCCAGCGCGAGCTGGTCACGCCGCGATTCACGAGGCCGGCGATCAGCTTGGGCGACGGGTTGCGCCGCTCGCGCGCGGTCAGCGTCGCGCGATCGTCGCAGGCGAACGCGACGGCGACGCCGCCGTCGGGCAGCGCGGCGATCGCCGCCTCCTCGCCGCTGCCGACGCTGTCGTCGATCGCGAGCGGCTCCGACCAGCCGTCGGCGCGGAGCGACTGCACGATCAGCGGGAAGCCGAACTTGCGCATCCCCTCGCGCTGCTCGAGCCAGCGGTAGGCGATCCAGAGCCGGCCCGCGCCGTCGAGCGCGACGCGCGGCATGCCGCCGCCCGTCGTCATCATCGGCGCGCCCGCGACCATGCCGTCGGGCACGTCGGCCGCGCCCGACTTCGGGACGACGACGGCGCCGTCGCGCAGCGACGCGACGCGCACCTGCACGTCGATCGTCGCGTCGTGCTGGCGCACGCTCACCTTGCGCGGCGCCGACTCGCCGCGCGCCGCGATCTCGACGCGATCCCACGCGATCCACGGCGCGCCGTCGGCCGCGACCGCCAGCGCGGGATGGCTGTCGTCGGCGCGCGCGTCGTGCGAGACGACGAGCCGCGCGCCGGGCGCCGCGCCCGCCGCGTCGAGCTTCCGCGCGACGATCTCGTAGTCGTCGCGCCCCCACTCCGACCACGCGCACCAGAGCGCGCCGCCGCCGCTCGCGATCGTGACGTCGACGGCGCTGCCGCCGCCGGCGTCGCTGGCGCGCACGACCGCGCCGAGCGCGAGGTCGCGTTGCAGCGGCGCCGCGAGCGCGACGCGGCGCGGCGCGCCCGACGCGTCGGCGACGTCGCCCTCCCACGCGATCCAGATCGCGGCGCCCGCGGCGTCGCGATGGAAGCAGAGCTCGGGATTGAGGTTCGCGCCCGCTCCGCTCGTCAGCGCCTTCGGCTCGACGAAGCTTCCCGCCTCCTCGCGCGTCGCGACCAATTGCGCGCGGCCGTCGACGAGCTGCGTCCAGGCGACCCAGAGCGCGCCGTCGAGGTCGACCGCCGCCACCGGCCGCACGATCTCGCCCGCCGTCGCGTTGGCGATCCGCGCGTTCGACTCGGCCTTCGCGTCTTGCTTCGCGTCGGCCGCGGCCAGCGCGCGGAGCTCGACGCGATCGCCGACCCCCGGCTCCCACGCGAGGTTGCCGAGCTCGACGCGGCCGTCGTCGCGCGCCGCGAGGAACGGCCAACGCCGCGGACGGGTCGCGCTGCCGACCGACGGCTGCGACGGATGGCGCACGAGCGGCCGCACGCCGCGCACGCGCATCACGTCGGTGTTCACCCCTTCGCCGCCGCCGTCGTCGCCTTCGGGCGGAGCCGCGCCCTCCTGCTGCGCGAAGAGGAGCGGCAGCGCCAGCAGCGCCGCCGGCAGCGCGAGGCGCGAGAAGCGCGAGAAGCGACGGCCCGCCGCCAGGCGACGCGTGCGCAGCGCCTCCTGCTTCACGGCACGCTCACGAAGATCGGGCTCGACCAGGCGATCTCGCCGTCGACCTGGATCACGCGCGCGTAGTACCACGCCTTGCCCGGCTTCACGTCGTCGTCGATCCACTCGGCCGTGTAGTCGCGCGTCCCCATCCCCTGCTCGAACGGCAGTGCGCCGTCGCCGAGCTCGAGCGAGAGCGTGCACGTCGCGCCGCCCGGCAGCGTCGCGGCGAGCGGCGCCTTGCGCAGCTCGCGCAGCGTCAGCTTGCGCACGCCGTCGGGCAGCGCCAGTTCCACCACGTCGTCGAGCTCGCCCTGGAGGTGGATCGGGAAGTCGCGGAGGAAGGGCTGCGCCACGAACCCCTTCGGGCAGCGCAAGGTTGCGTTCGCCCCGGAGGCCGACCACTGCGGCACCGGATTGCGGCGCGACCAGAGTCGGTTCTCCTGCATCCCGTGGAAGCGGCTGCCGACCAGGCGCGCGCTCAGCGTCGCGTCGTCCGCCAGCGGCGCGGCGCCCGCGACGAAGCGCGCCTGCAGCCGCAGCGGCGCGAAACGGTTCCACTCGTCGGCGGGCGGCGGTCCGACCCGCTGCCACGCGCGACCGCCGCGGAAGAGCGTCACTTCGCAGAGCTCCTTCGCGCCGTGCGCCATCACGCGCACGCGCGGCGGACCGGACGCCGTGACCGCCTCGCCCATCAGCGCGTCGTCGACGCGCAGGTCGACCACCATCCCCTTCGTCGTCGCGCCATACGTGCGTCGCGCCTTCATCGCGTCGAAGAGCGCGCGCGGCGTGAGCGACTCCGCCAGCACGCACGCGTACGCCTGCCCCTCGGCGTGGTCGCTCGACGCGATGATCCCGTACGGGTGGCCCTGCTGCAGCGCGTCCTGCACGAAGCTGCCGAGCGAGCCGGCGTTGGGCGCCTGCTTGAAGCAGCCGTCGAACTCGAAGTTGCCGCGGCGCGCCTGGAAGATCTCGATCAGCCGCGTGAAGCGGTCGTCGCAGCGCGTGAAGTCGTTGGCGAACGAGTTGTCCGACGGGTGATGCGGGATCGTGATCGCCTCGCCGTCGGGCAGGCGGTCGAAGAGCTCGTCCAAGTCGCTGATCTCGCCGACGAAGGGCGTCATGCGGCCCGGCAGGATCACGTTGTGGTGGCCCCACTCGCGCGTCGACCACTCGTAGCCGGCCAGCGTCGCGAAGCCGGGCGAGCGGTAGAGCTGCGTGAGCTTGTCGATCTGCCACCACGCGAGCGGGTTGATCTGCCCCGAGTGGTCGGTCAGCGCCATGAAGTCGCAGAGGTGGACGTCGCGTCCGCTGGCGAAGCGGTCGCCCGGCGTCGGCTCGAAGCCGGCCGAGCAGCGCGAGATGCAGCTGTGGCGATGGAGGTCGCCCCAGAAGACCTGGTAGCGCTGCTCGCCGCGGACGATCTCGAAGTGGCGCGCGCCCGAGATCAGCGGATCGGCGAGCGCGTCGCCGGCGGGATGGAAGTGGGGCGTCGCGAGTCGCGCGACCCGCGCGGTCGTCGGCGGCAGGGCGAACGGTTCGGCCGGCGTCTTGGGCAGCGCGACGCCGATGCCGAACGGGCCGCGCCAGACGTCGAAGGTGACCCCTTGGCGGCGGAGCGGTTCGGCGAAGAAGGAGGGCGGCGGCTGGTTCGACGCGCCGCGATCCATCCGGCGGTCGCTGGTGAAGGCGGCGACGACGCGGTCGCCCGCCAGCGCGAGCGCCGGCTCGCAGAGCGTCGAGAGGCTGGTCTCGACCTCGAGCGGCGCCCCCCACCCGGCCGCCTCGAGCGGCTGGAGCAGCACCGACCAGCCGTGGCTCTTGCTGTTGGGCTTGCCGACGAGCTGGCGATAGGCGATCCACGGCCGGCCGTCGGGCGCGACGACCAAGCGCGGCAGCCCGCCCGCGCTCGAGAGGCCGAGCGCCCCTTCGACGACGCCGGCGTCGTTGCCCGCGCCGCGGGCGTTGGGCAGCGTGATCTCGCTGCCTAACACGCGGGCGCACCGCACCGCCACCTCGACGTCGACGCGGCGGCGGTCCCGCCGCAGTTGCGGCGGCGTCGAGTCGCCACGCAACGGATTGGCGGCGCTGTCCCATGCGACCCAGAGCGCGCCGTCGGGCGCGGCGGCGAGCGCGGGATGGAGGTCGTCGGCATCGGAGCGCGCCGAGACGTCGAGCGTCGCGCCGAGCGCCCGCGTCTTCGGGTCGAACGAGCGCAGCCGGATCTCGTAGTCGCGGCCCGTGAAGCTCGCCCACGCGATCCAGAGCTGCTCGCCGGCCGCGACGATGCGCGCGTCGAGGTCGCTCCACGCGCCGTCGCTCACTCGCGTCGCTTCACCCAGCGAACCGTCGTCGCCGAGCGGCGCGGCCCAGATGTCGCGCTGCGGCTTGCCGCCGTCGTCGCCCGGCGCCTCGCCCTCCCACGCGAGCCAGATGCGGCCGTCGGCGGCGAGCGCCGCGTCGCAGTTCATCCGCACCCACGCGCCGCCGGTCAGCGATCGAGGCTCCGACCAGCTCCCGCCCGGCTGCTCGTCGGCGGCGCGCAGTTGGCCGACGCCGTCGATCAGCTCGGTCCAGAAGAGATGGAGACGATCGCCGCGATCGGCGAGCGCGACCGGACGCAGCAGCGCGCCCGGCGTCGCGCCGACGCGGATCAGCGACGGCTTCGGCAGCGCGAGTTGGTCGGGTGGCGCGGTGAGGAGCGTGAGCTGGTCGCCGCGGCCCGACGAGTACTCGATCCAGCCGACCGTCACCTGGCCGTCGCGCCGCGCGACGACGAAGGGCGCGTCGCGCAGCTTCTCCTCCTGCTGCAGGAGCGAGGCGCGCGGCTGCTTCACGATCGCCAGCGAGGAGCGCGCGGTGGTGGCCGCGTCGGCGTCGGCGTCGTCGCCCGCCGTCTTGTCGGGCCCGTCGGCCTCCTGCTGCTGCCCGACCAGCAACGGGAACGCGGCGAGGAGCAGCGGAAGGAGCGGCCAGGCTCGGCGAAGGGCGCGCATGCGGGGCGCGATGCTACGCCCCCCGCCCGATCAGCGCGTCGTGAAGGCGATCTCGATCGGCTTCAGCGGCGTCCCTTCGCGGCTGCGGAAGTTCTGGTGGCGCGGCGAGTTGAGCGCGAAGCGGTAGCTCTTTCCCGAGTCGAGCTTCACCGGCACGGTCAGCACCTTGCGGTCGGCGTCCCACGTCGGCGCGCCGACCGCCTTCGGCGTGGACGCCGGATCGCCGACGATCGAGCAGCCGTCCCCCATCGCGCGATCGAAGCGGATCGTCATCGTGGCGAGCGCCGGATCGACGTCGAGCGCGCCGTCGGCCGGCGTGATCTCGAGCAGCTTCGGCGTCGTCTTCTCGACGATCGCGATGGCGGCGGCGACTTCCCCGAAGAAGCGGACGATCTCGGGCAGGAACGACTCGAAAGTCGCCCACTTCGCGCGATCGGCCTCGTAGCGGCCGAGCTCCTCGGCGAGCGAGGGCACCCAGAGGAAGCCGCGGCCCACCTCGTCGCCGGCCTGCTGCTTCGCGGCGGCGGCGCCTTCGGTCACGAAGCGCGCGCGGATCGTGCAAGCGCGGACGAGCGACTCGTAGGCGACCGTGCGCCAGGTCGAGTAGGCCTGCTTCGCCATCACGTCGGCGCAGCTCGCGTGGATCGCCGTCAACGGAGCCTCGAGCTCCGCCGCGATGCGGTCGACCATCGCGTTGGTGTAGCTGTGGCAGAGCTCGTGGATGAAGAGCCCCTCCATCGCCGCGTCGACGATCGGGAAGCCCTTCTCGTCCCACTGGTACATGCCGAAGACCGGCAGGATCTCCTCGGGCGTCGCGTCGGCGAAGCGGACGCCGACGCCGAAGTTGCCGCCGCCGCAGACGAGGCCGGGGATCGCGACGTAGCGCGCGCCGGTCCGCGCGCCGAAGACGGCGTCGAACCACGGCAGCGCCTTCATGCGGGCGACGACGTCGCGCATCCGCTTCTCCGACTCGGCGAAGAGGTCGGCGCGGCTGTCGAAGAAGCCCTCGCTGTCGGACTTCGCCGCGAAGTCGCGCAGCAGGACGAGGAAGGCGCGCGTCTCGTCGAGCGGCCAGCGCGTGTCCAGGCGCTCCGGCTTCGCGTCGAACGGGATGCGCTCCTCGAGCTCGATCGAGTCGGTGAGGTGGACGGCGAGGCACGGGATCGCGTCGAAGCTGACGCCGTGCGCCGCGCGCATCTGCTGGAGCTTCGCGAAGACCGGATGCGTCTTGTGCGGCGCGAACCAGGCGTCGGCGGCCGTCGTGTAGCGCGAGCGGGAGTTCGGCTGGTTGAACTCGCCGAAGCCGGCCATCCGCGCGACGAGGGTGAGGAGCTCGACGCGGCGGTCGACCGCGACTTCGATGCGCGCGCCGGGCTGCGGCGCGGCCTGCGGGACTGCGAGGAGGACGAGGGAGAGGAGGAGGTGGCTCATGGGCGAGAGCATTCGGATTCCGGCGGCCGAGGCAAGCTTGCGCCCTTCGCCGCCGTCCGCGGGAGATCGCCGTGCACGCCATGCTCGCACTGTCGTTCGCCTCGTGCGTCGCCGTCGCCGACGGCTGGGCCGAGATCCGCGTCGTCGATGCGGCGAGCGGGCGCGGCGTGCCGCTCGTCGAGCTCGAGTCGGTCCATCGCGTCCGCTTCGTGACCGACAACGCCGGCCGCGTCGCGCTGGCCGAGCCCGACCTGCTCGGGCGCGAGGTCGCCTTCACGCTGAAAAGCCACGGCTACGAGATCCCGGTCGATCCGTTCGGGCTGCGCGGCGTGCGCGTGACGCCGAAGGTCGGCGCGCCCGTCACGATCACGCTGAAGCGGACGCAACTGGCGGAGCGGCTCTGCCGATTGACGGGCGAGGGGCGCTGGCGCGACAGCGCGCTGCTCGGCTACCCGCTGCCGCGCGCCGAGTCGCCGGGACCGGGGCGCGTCGCGGGCCAGGACTCGATCCAGCCGATCGTGCACGACGGGAAGCTCTTCTGCTTCTGGGGCGACACGCTGCGGCTCGAGCATCCGCTCGGGCTGCTGCGGATGGCGGGCGCGACGGTCGATCTCGCGACGCTGCAGGCGCCGGGATTCGACCTCGAGAACGGGCTGCCCTACGACTACTTCGTCGATCGGCGGAGCGGCTTCGCGCGCGCGATGATCCCGCTGGCCGATCGGCCCGAGGGCGTCGTCTGGGTCGCCGGCTTCGCGGAGGCGCCCGACGCCGGCGGCGCGAAGCGGATGGTCGCGTGGTACTCGCGGCGCGCGTCGCTGGAGAAGGAGCTCGAGGGCGGGCTCTGCGCGTGGGACGAGAAGCAGCAGATCTTCGAATCGGTGAAGGTGCTGCCGCCGGAAGAGACGTGGCGCCATCCGGCCGGCCATCCGATCGAGTTCGAGGAGGAAGGGACGCGCTGGCTCCTCTACGGCAGCCCGTGCCCGAACGTGCGCGTGCCGGCGAAGTACGAGGCGGTGCTCGATCCGGCGCAGTACGAGGCGCTGACGTGCGTGAAGGCGGGCGGCGACGGCGAGACGATCGATCGCGACCGCGAGGGGCGGCCGCTCTGGCGCTGGCAGAAGGAGCTGCCGCCCGTCGACTCGAAGCGCGAGGCGACGTGGGTGCACGAGGGGAAGCTCGTCGCGGAGCAGGCGCGCTTCCTTCCGGCGAACGCCGCCGACGCGAAGGAGCGCGTGCTGCTCCACAGCGGCACGGTCCGCTGGAACGAGTGGCGCAAGCGCTGGATCAACGTCGCGTGCCAGATCTACGGCACGAGCTCCATGCTGGGCGAGGTCTGGTACGCCGAGTCGCGCCACCCGACCGGCCCCTTCACGAAGGCGGTCAAGGTCGCGACGCACGAGAAGATGTCGCTCTACAACGTCTGCCACCACGCCCTGCTCGACCGCGACGGCGGCAAGACGATCCACTTCGAAGGCACCTACACCAACGACTTCAGCGGCAACCCCGACGCCACGCCGAGGTACCAGTACAACCAGTTGCTCTTCCGGCTCGACCTCGCGCGCGAGGAGCTGAAGGCGGCTTGGGCCGAGTGACGCCGCGCGCCGGGTGCGACAAAACGGCCGGAATCGCTGCTGTTTCGGTCCTGGACCAAAACAGCAGGCTTTTCGGCCAATCTGACGCGGCGCGGCGGCTGCGTCAGGTCGGCCGTCACGCCAGCAACTCTTCCCTCACGCGCGGCTCGTCGGCGGGGCCGATCAGGCGCTGGTTCAGGCCTTTCCACGGGTAGCTGAAGTGGTGCGGGTCGAAGCCCAGCAGGTGGAGCAGCGTGGCTTGCAGGTCGTGGACGTCGATCGGGGTGTCGGTGATCGACCAGCCGAGCTCGTCGGTGGCGCCGATCTGCGCGCCCGCCTTGATGCCGGCGCCGGCGAGGAAGAGGGTGAAGCAGTGCGGGTGGTGGTCGCGGCCGAGGAACTTGCTGCCGTCGCGCGCCTCGTTCATCGCGGTGCGGCCGAACTCGCCGCCCCAGACGACCAGCGTCGTGTCGAGCAGGCCGCGCTGCTTGAGGTCCTCGATCAGCGCGGCGACGGGTGCGTCCATCTCGCGACACTTCATCGGCAGCTGCGTGACGATGTCGTCGCCCGCCGACGTGCCGTGCGTGTCCCAACCCCAGTCGAAGAGCTGGACGAAGCGCACGCCGCGCTCGATCAGCCGCCGCGCGAGCAAGCAATGGGTCGCGAGGCTCGTGACGCCCGGCTTCGCGCCATACCGGGCGACGAGCTCGGGCGGCTCGCTCGCGAGGTCCATCGCCTCGGGCACCGACTTCTGCATCCGGAACGCCAGCTCGTACTGCGCGATGCGCGTGAGCGTCTCGGGGTCGCCGCTCTGGTCGTGCTCGAGCTGGTTCAGCGTGTCGAGCGCGTCGAGCGTCGCGCGCCGCGTGTCGCGCGGCATGCCCGCGGGATCGTTCAGGAAGAAGACCGGCTCCTTGCCGGCGCGGCACTGCACGCCCTGGAACGCACCGGGCAGGAAGCCGCTGCTCCAGACGCTCTTGCCCGCCGTCGGGTCGGTGCCGCCCGAGACGAAGACGACGAAGCCGGGCAGGTCCTGGTTCTCGCTGCCGAGCCCCCACGTCGCCCACGACCCCAGCGCCGCCGCGCCCGGATTGCGGTCGCCCGTGTGGAGGAAGAGCTCGGCCGGCGCGTGGTTGAACTCGCTCGTCCGCATCGAGCGCACGACGCAGAGATCGTCGGCGACGCGCGCGAGGTTGGGGAGCAGCTCGCTCATCCACGTGCCCGACTGCCCGCGCTGCGCGAACTTGTAGGGGGAGCCGAGCAAGAGCGGCCGCCCCTTGATGAACGCGAAGCGCTGCCCCTGCAGCAACTCCTCGGGGCACGGCTTCAGGTGGTGCTCGACCAGCTTCGGCTTCCAGTCGAAGAGATCGTGCTGCGGCGGCGCGCCCGAGAGATGGACGTAGATCACCTGCTTCACGCGCGCCGGCAGCGGCGGCGCCTTCGGCACCAGCGGCCGCGCCCGATCGTCGCGCCGCAGCAGATCGCCGAACGCGATCGCGCCGAGAGAGAGCGCGCCCTGCTTCAGGAACGCGCGGCGCGACGCCAGGCGCGCGAGCTGCAGGCGCAGCTCCTGCTCCAGCGAACGCAGCTTCGCGACCCCGCTCATCCCCGCACCAGCACGGCGTCGAGGTTCAGCACCACGTTCGCGACGACGACCCACGCCCCGACCTCGGCGGCGTCGAGACCGGACGGCAGCGGGCCGAGCGGCGATTCGCAGAGCGCCTTCGCGGCCGCCGGGTCGGCGAGCAGCCTCGCCCTCTCCGCGTCGAAGAGCCCCCGCACGGCCGCGCGCTCCTCGTCCCGCGGCGCGCGCTGCAGCGCGAGGCGCCACGCCCAGTCGAGCCGCGCGTCGAAGCGCTCTCCGCCTTCGCGCACGATGCGGCGCGCGAGCGCCTGCGCGGCCTCGACGAATACCGGGTCGTTCAGCGTGACGAACGCCTGCAGCGGCGTGTTGGTGCCGGTGCGGCGCAGCGCGCACGCCTCGCGGCTCGGCGCGTCGAAGGTCTGCATCGACGGCGGCGGCACGGTGCGCCGCCAGAAGGTGTAGAGGCCGCGGCGCCAGCGGTCGGGCCCTTCGCTGGTCGGGTAGGTGCGCTCGCCGTTGAACGCCGCCTGCCAGAGTCCGTCGGGTTGCGGCGGGTAGACCGACGGCCCTCCGATGCGCGCGTCGAGCAGGCCGGCGAGCGCCAGCGCCTGGTCGCGCACCTGCTCCGCTTCGAGACGGCGGCGCGGGAACCAGGAGAGCCAGCGGTCGGTCGGGTCGAGCTCGCGCGCGGCGTCGCTGGCGCGCGCCTGCTGCTGGTAGGTCGCCGACGTGACGAGGCGGAAGAGGAGCTTCTTCACGCTCCAGCCGTCCTCGTCCATGAAGGCGACGGCGAGCCAGTCGAGCAGCTCGGGGTGGCTCGGCGGCGTGCCTTGCGTGCCGAAGTCCTCCTCCGTCTCGACGAGGCCGCGGCCGAAGAGCTGCGACCAATGGCGATTCACCGCGACGCGCGCAGTCAGCGGGTTGTCGCGCGCGACGAGCCAGCGCGCCAAGGCGAGACGATCGCGCGGCGCTTCGGCTCCATCGACACCCTCGGCAGCGGGAAGGGGCGGGAAGTGGCGCGGTGTCGCGGCTTCGACGACATCGGCCTGCATCAAGTGGTTCGCCTTGGTCAGCACGTGCGAAGTGCGGCGCTTCTCCGCCGGCAGCTCGCGCAGCACCGGCACGCGGGCGATCGTCGCTTCGAGCTCGGCACTCTCCGCCGCCAGCGCGTCGCGTGCCTCGTCGAGAGCGAGCCGCTCCGCCCCCTTCGCGAAGTCGACTTCGCGCGACGGCATCGGCGCAGCGCCCCACCTCTTCTTCCACGTCACGACGCGCGTGCCGTCGGCCGCGCTCGTCGCGAGCGTCACGACGACGCCGGCGAGGCGCTGCTCGAGATCGCCATCGGTCCGGTTCCACGCGACGAGCCGCTCGAACGCGCGCTCCTCGCCGAGGTCGACCTCCCACCACGGGTCGTCCTCGATCCGAGTGTGGGTCGTCGTGCCGGAGTCGAAGCGGCCGTCGTGGTTGCCGTCGATCGCCCGCTCGGGCGGCCCGCCGAAGTCGACGCTCGACTGCGTCGCACGGCCCGAGGGCGCCACGTTCGCGCCGCCCGCGAAGAGCTCGACCTCGGCCAGCGAGAGGATCTTCTGCTTGCCCGGCAGCTCGAAGCGGACGAAGCGGGCGCGCGGCAGCGTCGCGCGCGGCGCTGCGCCGCGCGCCACCGCGTCGTCGAGCTGGGTCGCGCGCGCGTCGAGCGCTCTGCGCCGCGCCGCCAGCTCCTCGCGGCTGCGCGCCTGCTCCGCCGTCGGCGCCGCGACGCGCGGCTCCTCGTCGGCGCGGTCGGCGTCCTCGGTCTGGTCGAAGAAGGCGAAGAGCGAGTAGTAGTCGCGCTGCGAGATCGGGTCGAACTTGTGGCTGTGGCACTTCGCGCAGCCGAAGGTGAGCCCCATCCAGGCGCCCATCGTCGTGTCGACGCGATCCTTCACGGCGGCGACGCGGAACTCCTCGTCGTCGGTGCCGCCCTCCGTGTTGGTCATCGTGTTGCGATGGAACGCCGTCGCGAGCAAGCGCTCCTCGCGCGTCAGGCCGCGCGCCGCCGGATCGTCGTCCTGCAGCAGGTCGCCGGCGAGCTGCGCGATCGTGAACTGGTCGAACGGGAGGTCGCGGTCGAACGCGCCGATCACCCAGTCGCGCCACGGCCAGAGATAGGGGCGCAGCGGATCGGAGCCGTAGCCCGCCGAGTCGGCGTAGCGCGCGAGGTCGAGCCACGACCGCGCCTGCCGCTCGCCGAAGCGCGGGCTGTCGAGCAGGCGGCGCACCACCTTCGGCCACGCGTCGGGCGAGTCGTCGCCGAGGAACGCCGCCAGCTCGTCGGGCGTCGGCGGCAGTCCGACGAGGTCGAGCGTGACGCGCCGCAGCAGCGTCGCGCGATCGGCCTTCGGCGCCGGAGCGAGGCCGCGCTGCTCCATCGCCGCGAGCGTGAAGAGGTCGATCTCGTTCGCGGGCCACCAGGCGCGCGCGACCCGCGGCAACGTCGGCCGCTGCGGCGCGACGAACGACCAGTGCTCCTTCACGAGCTCGTCGCCCGAGAGCGCGTCGGGCCACGTCGCGCCCTCGCGGATCCACGCCTCGAGCGTCGCGACCTGCTCGTCGCTCAGCCGCTCGCCGCGCGGCGGCATCCGTTCGCCCTCCGCGGTGCCGCGCACCAGTTCGAGCAGCCGGCTCCTCTCCGGCGCGCCCGGAGCGATCGCGACGCGGCCCGAGTTGCCGCCTGCGAACGCTTTGCGACGCGCGTCGAGCCGGAAGCCGTTTTTCGCCTTCTCGCCGGAGTGGCACTTGAGGCAGCGCTCCGCGAAGATCGGCGCCACGTCGTTCTCGAAGTCCACGGCGGCAATGGGGCCGCCCACGACGTCGTCGCGAGCAAGGGACGCGACGCCTCGCATCAGTGCCAGTGCTGTGAGGAGCAGTGCAACCATGACGTGCAAGCGCGGGAGCTTACTCGCGCTCCTGGTCGCCGCGGGCTGCGACGCGCGGGAGCCGGCGATGGCGCCGTCGACGGCTGCGCCCGCGGCCGCCGAGGCCCCCGCTCCGTCCGACGACGCCGCGCCCGCCGTCGAGCCGCGGCTGCGCGACTTCCCGCTCGCCGATCCGCGCCACGTCGAGCTCGCGCTGCTGGCGAACGGCGCGGCGCAGCTCGCCTGGTTCGCGCGCGGACGCGGGACGCTCGACGTCACGATCGAGGAGGAGGGCGGCGCGACGACGAAGGTGGCGGTCACGCTGACCGGCGAGGCGCGCCGTCCCGCGACGCACGACCTCCCCGGCTCCGGCTGCCGGCCGCTGCGTGTCACTGCCAGCGCGCCCGCAGGCGTGACGATCGAGTCGCTGCGCGCGAAGGACGAGCCGGCGCCGCCGCGCGCCGACGACGCGATCGCGGGCGCGCTGCGCGGCCGCTCGCTGGCGATCGTCGCGTGCGACGCGCTCCACGCCGGCCATCTCGCCTGCTACGGCGCCGCGCTGCCGACGAGCCCGCAGATCGACGCGCTGGCGCGCCAAGGCGTGCGCGCCGCGTCGATGCGGTCGCAGTCGGCGTGGACGCTGCCGTCGGTCGCGACACTCTTCACCGGCGCGACGCAGGAACGCCACGGCGTGCGCAGCGTCGGCGAGGTGCTCGACGCGTCGCTGCCGACGCTGGCCGAGTCGTTCCGCGCCGCCGGCTACGCGACGGTCGCCTTCCTCCAGAACAAGCTCGTCACGCGCGAGAGCGGCCTCGCGCGCGGCTTCGACGAGTGGCAGGAGTTCCCCGGCGAGTCGCGCGACCTGCTGCTGCCGGCGCTGAAGGAGTTCCTCGCGAAGCCGCGCGCGAAGCCGCTGTTCCTCTACGTCCACCTGCTGCCGCCGCACGCGCCCTACGCTCCGCCCGCCGAGTTCGCCGGCCGCTTCGGCGCGCCGAAGGGCGAGGCCGACGGCTCGGTCGAGTTCCTCGGCCGCCTCGCGCGCCGCGAGCCGAAGGCCGACGACCCGCAAGTGGCGGTGATGCGCGCGCTCTACGACAACCACGTCGCCTACGGCGACGTGCTGGCCGGCGAGGTTGCGCGCGGCTTCCTCGAGCCGGCACGCGAGACGTCGGCGCTCCTCTTCCTCTCCGACCACGGCGAGTCGTTCGCGCAGCACGGCATCGTCGGCCACAACTCGCAGGTCTACGACGAGCTGGTCCACGTGCCGTTCGTGCTGGTCGCGCCGGGCTCCGCGATCGCGACGGGCCGCGTGGTCGACGCGCCGCTCTGGATGCCCGACGTGGCGCCGACGATGCGCGAGCTCTTCGGCCTCGAGCCGCTGGCCGAGTCGGCGGGCCGCTCGTTCGCGGGGCTGCTCCATGCGGGCGCGCGCGACGACGCCGGCTCCGACGCCGAGTGGCGCACGCGGCCGCTGCGCCTCTCTTCGCGCTGGTGGAACGACGCGCCGCCGCAACGCGCCATCGTGTTCGGCGCGATGAAGCTCGTCTCGCCGGCGGGCAAGCGCATCTCGGCGCTGCACGACCTCGCGACCGATCCCGCGGAGCAGGTCGACGTCTCCGCGAGCTGGCCGATCCTCGCGGCAGCGCTGCGCCAGGAGCTGGCGAGCTGGGCCGCGGAAGGTGTCACGAAGTCGTCAGCCGCGAAGTTCACTCCGGACGAAAAACTCCGCGCTGAACTCGAAGCGCTCGGCTACGCGGGAGACGACGGCGGCCGCTGAGGGTTTTCCGTGGCGCATGACGTCGAAATGACGCGCGCCTTCCGTTGCCCTCTTTCACGCGTCCGCTAGCGAACGAGTCCTGCGCTCAGCTTCGTCGCGGTCGCCATCGAGTTTTCCCGTGCGCAGCCAGTGTGTGCACTCGATGGCGGGGTCGGCCGCGAGCTGGAGTCCTGCGATGGTGCGTCACCCCACTGGTGCACCGGCGCGTTCCTCGACGGGCAAGTCGTTCCTCGCTCTCGCGGTCGCCGCGTGCTTCTCGTCCGTCAACTCCGCGTCCGCCGCGACGTCTCCAGCACCGCAGGATTGCAGCCACGAGTCGATCGGCCAGCTCGGGATCGACGAGCTGATGGACAGCGGCAGTTACCTGGGATTCGAGGGCGGCCTCTATCCCGGCCGCACCAACGAGTGCCCGTCCGGCCATCTCGACGACGGCCGGCAGGTCGCGAAGACGATCACGCCGCTCTCCTCGAGCGGCACGCCCGACCCGAACGGCCTGATCGGCGTCATCTGCATCGGCTCGTCGTTCACGCGCACGATCTTCGACTCGATGATCGACCACGCGCGCGGCGACGCCGACTTCCCGCCGGAGCTCAAGTTCCTCAACTGCGCCGACGGCAAGCAGAACCTCGACGTCATCTCCGACCCGAACGCGCCCTACTGGACCGTGACGGTCCCCTACCGTCTCGCCCATTCGCCGCTGACCGCCGCGCAGGTCCAGGTCGTCTGGATCAACGGCGGCGTGCAGGAGCAGACCGAGGCGTTCCCCGACCACGCCCACACCGCCGCCGAATACTGGATCGAGATCCTCCAGATCTGCAAGGCGACCTTCCCCAACCTGAAGCAGGCCTACCTCTCGCCGCTCCACTGGCTCGGCTACGGCGTCAGCACGCCGGCCGAGGAGCCCTACTACTTCGAGCAGGGCTTCGCGGTGCGCGAGGTGGTCGAGCGGCAGATGGCGCACGATCCCGAGCTCGAGTGGGATGCGTCGCGCGGCACCGTCGTCGCGCCGTGGACGGCGTGGGGCCCCTACCTCTGGTGCGACGGCGCGGAGCCGCGCGTCGACGGGCTCAACATGCTCTGCAGCGACTACTGGGCCGACGGCGCCCATCCGAACGCCACCGGCAGCGCGCGCCTCGGATGGCTGCTCTACCACCACTGGAAGAGCCATCGCGCCTGCACGCGCTGGTCGGTCGTGAAGGGCGCGGCGCCGGCCGAGCGGATGGCGGCCGTCGAGCGCTTCGGGTCGGGCACCGGCGGCCAGAACGGGACGCCGCGATTGTGCGCCAGCGCGCTCCCGACGATCCCGTACGCCGGCACCTTCAAGTTCCTGGTGCGCGACGCGAAGTCGAACGGCGTCGGCTTCGTGCTGCTCGGCGAGACCCCGTACCTCGGCGGCTTCGACTACGGCGGAGGCCGCATCTACCTCGTGCCGACCGAGACGCTCCCGATCCAGTTCGACGTGGCGGGCAACGGCGCCGTCGCGGCCGGCTCGATCCCCGACGATCCTGCGTTGTGGGGCGTCACGATCTACGCCCAGTCGGTCGTCTTCGACAGCGCCGGACCTGACGGGGTGCACTCGCTCACGGAGCCCATCGAGCTCCGGCTCGGCGACTGAACCGCGGATCGCTCCCGCCGCAAGCTCCAGCCCCTGCTCTCCGCTGCCCGCTGCCGCCAGGCGGTGCGCTCCCGCCCCAGGAGTCACCCCATGGTCCGTCGGTCCCGCAAGGAGTCGTCGCCGCCGCTCTTCCGCAGCGCCTGCCTCGCCGCCGCCGTCGCGCTCGCGACGGCCGCGCCGGCGCGCGCGACGCAGGATTGCAGCACGAGCTCGATCGGGCAGCTCCCACTCGACGACCTCGTCGGCTCGAGCTACCGCGGATTCGAGGGCGGCCTCTATCCGGGCGGCACGAACGCGATCCCCGACTCGCACCTGCGCGCGGGCCGGACGATCGCGAAACGGCTGGCGCCGCTCGGGCCCGACGGCACGCCAGCGGACGACGGCATCGTCGGCTTCGCCGCGATCGGCTTCTCGTTCACCCACCAGGTCTTCGAGGAGTTCCAGAAGCTCGCGCACGACGACGCCGAGATGGCGCCGCGCCTCGTCGCGATCGACGCGACCTGGCAGTCGCGCAACCTCGAGGAGCTGCGCGATCCCGCCAGCGACTACTGGAGCGAGAAGGTGCCGCAGCGCCTCGCCGAGGCGGGCGTGACCGCGGCGCAGGTGCAGGTCGTCTGGATCATGGAAGGGGTGAAGGAGCTGCCCGCCGCCTTCCCCGACCACGTCGGCCTCGTCGCCGACGACTGGACGGCGACGCTCCAGAACCTGCTCGTCAACCTCCCGAACGTGAAGCTCGCCTACCTGACGCCGGTCCACTGGCAGGGCTACGCCTGGTTCGCGCCCGACGAGGAGCCGGGCTACTTCGAGCAGGGCTTCGCCGTGCGCGAGGTGATCGCGCGCCAGCTGGCGGGCGCGCCGGAGCTCGAGTGGGATCCGGAGCGCGGGCCGCGAGTGGCGCCGTGGCTCGCGTGGGGCCCCTACTTCTGGACCGACGGCAGCGAGCCGCGCAGCGATGGCCTCCACCTCGACTGCCGCGACTACAACTTCGACGGCGCGCACCTCGGCGTGACCGGCAAGCAGCGCTTGGCGCAGCGGCTCCACCACTTCGTGAAGGGCGACCGCGCCTGCACGCGCTGGTCGGTCGTCGACGGCGCGGCGCCGGCCGGCCGGATCGCCGACGTCGAGCGGCTCGGCGGCGCCAGCAGCGACGTCGCCGTGCCGCCGCGCCTCGTGGCGATCGATCCGCCGACGATCCCCTATGCGGGCGACTACTCGCTCTGGGTCCGCCACGCGACCGCCTCCGGCAGCGGCGTGATCGTGCTGAGCGAGCAGCGCCTCGCGGGCGGCGGCACGCCGCTCGGCGGCGGGCTGCTGCAGGTGGCGCCCGACCTCCTGCTGCCGATCTACTTCGGTCCGCTCGGGCAGGCGCTGCTCGGCATGGGCGAGATCCCCGACGAGCCGGCGCTGGCGCAATTCGAGTGGTATGCGCAGCTCGTCGCCTTCGATGAGGGCGCGGAGGGCGGCGTCGCCCTCTCCGACGCGATCGAGCTGCGGCCCGGCGACTGAGCGCCGGGCCGCCGCAGCGCGCGCGAACCGGATCGACGGACGGGCGATATGACGCGCTCCTCCTGGAGGTCCGGATGGATCGCGCACGCCTCTTCGTCGCCGCTGCCTGCTTCCACTTCCCGTTCGCGGTCCCGGCCGCGGCCGCGGGCGCGCCGGACGACGAGGCGTTCCGCGCCCGCGTCGTCGCGCTGGCCGAGTCGACGCTGAAGAGCGCCCCCATCGCGGGGATCGCGGTCGGCGTCCTGCGCGGCGACGAGACGCTCTTCTGCGGCGGCTTCGGCCTCGCCGACGTCGAGCAGCAGGTGCCCGCCACCGAGCACACCTTCTTCCGCCTCGCTTCGGTCAGCAAGCAGTTCACCGCGGCGGCGCTGCTGCAGCTCGCGGAGGACGGCGTCGTCGCGCTCGACGATCCGATCACGAAGCACCTGCCGTCGTTCCGCGCGGCGGGCGGGACGATCACGCTGCTGCAGCTCCTGAACCACACGTCGGGGATCCCGAGCCTCACCGCGCTCCCCGACTTCCGTCGCCGCGCGCCGTTGGTCCGGACGCCCGACGACGTGATCGCGATGTTCGACGGGCTGCCGGCCGACTTCGCGCCCGGCACCGGCCTCGAATACAACAACTCGGCCTTCGTCCTCGCCGGCGAGATCGCGGCGCGCGCGGCCGGCACGACCTACGCCGAGCTGATCCGGACGCGCCTGTTCGAGCCGCTCGGCATGGACGAGAGCGGCTACGCCGACGAGACGCGCCTGATCCCGCGGCGCGCGCGCGGCTACAAGGCGGAAGGCGGCGCGCTGGTGAACGCCGACGCCTTCAACATGACGGTGCCGGGCGGCGCGGGCGCGCTCGGCTCGACGGCGAGCGACCTCCTCAAGTGGGCGCGCGCGCTGCCGGCGCTGGAGGTCGTGGGCGACGAGAGCTTCGCGCGCATGACGGCGCCGACCACGATCGAGGGCGGCATCACGATCCCCTACGGACTCGGCCTCGCGCTCGGCCTTCAGGACGGCGCGCCGTGGTTCGGCCACGGCGGGAACATCGAGGGGTTCAACACCTGGATCGAGTGGCTGCCCGAGCAGGACGCGGCGGTCGTCGTGCTGGTGAACACCGAGGGCGAGCAGGCCGAGCAGCTCGCGCGGCGGATCGCGCGGCTGCTGCTGCCGGAGCAAGCGGAGGGAGCGAGCGGCGCCGCGAAGGCGCCCGAACCGGCCGCGCCGCTCGACGCGACGCGCGCGGCCTCCTGCGTCGGCCGCTACCGCTCGCGCAACCTCGACCTCGAGATCGTCGCCGCCGCCGACGGCAGCCTCGTCGCGAAGCTCGGCCCGCAGACGACGGGCCCGCTCGTATTCCGCGGCGAGACCGCCGGCCGCCTCGAGTTCGAGATCGACGCCCAGCAGCGCCTCCACGTCGAGCCCGAGGCGAAGCCGCCGCGGGCGACGCTCACCCGCGCGATGGCAGCGCAGCGCTTCGAGCGGAACTGACCGGCGCGCGCGCCAGCGGCTGGAAACGCGCGGTGAAGTGCGGCAGGAAGGGCGGCCGCTCGACCATCTCGTAGCCCGTCAGCGATTCCTTGCGCCGCGCGACGTCGGCGGCGATCTCGAGGACGCGGTCGACGTGGCTCTGCGTGTAGCAGCGGCGCGGCAGCGCGAGGCGCACGAGCTCGAGCGCCGCCGGCTCGAAGCGGCCGTCGGCGCCGTGCTTGCCGAACATCACGCTGCCGATCTCGCACGCGCGGATCCCTCCTTCGACGTAGAGCGCGACGACCAGCGACTGGCCCGGCAGCTGCTCCGGCGGCAGGTGCGGCAGGAAGGCGCGCGCATCGATGAAGACGGCGTGGCCGCCGGGCGGCTGCACCGTCGGGATGCCGGCGTCGTTCAGCCCCTTCGCGAGGTAGCGCGTCGTCGCGGCGCGGTACTCGAGGTAGCGCTCGTCGACCGCCTCCTGCAGCCCGACCGCGAACGCCTCGAGGTCGCGCGCGGCGCAGCCGCCGTAGGTCGGGAAGCCCTCGGTCAGGATCAGCAGCTGCTTGCAGCGCTGCGCCAGCTCGTCGTCGTCCAGCGCCAGCAGCCCGCCCATGTTGACCAGCGCGTCCTTCTTCCCCGACATCGTGCAGCCGTCGGCCAGCGCGAAGCACTCCTGCGCGATCGCCTCGACGCTGCGCCCGCCCTGCCCCTCCTCGCGCTCGCGGATGAACCAGGCGTTCTCGGCGAAGCGGCACGCGTCGAGGAAGAACGGGATGCCGCGCGTGCGGTAGAGCTCCGACTGCGCGCGCAGGTTCGCCAGCGAGACGGGCTGCCCGCCGCCGCTGTTGTTGGTGATCGTGCACATGCCGAAGGGGACGGCGCCCGCGTGGTCGTCGAGCCAGCCTTCGAGGCGCGCGAGGTCGACGTTGCCCTTGAAGGGATGGCGCGAGGCGGGGTCGCGCCCCTCCGCGATCACGAGGTCGTCGGCGCCGACGCCGAGGTGCTCGAGGTTGGCGCGCGTGGTGTCGAAGTGGCTGTTGTTCGGCACGCGCTGCCCCGCCTTCGCGGCGCAGCTGAAGAGGATCCGCTCGGCGGCGCGCCCCTGGTGCGTCGGGATCACGTGGCGGTAGCCGGTCAGCCAGCGCGCCGCCGTCTCGAACCGTTCGAACGAGCGCGAGCCGGCGTAGCTCTCGTCGGCGACGAGCATCGCGGCCCACTGCTCCGCGCTCATCGCGGCGGTGCCCGAGTCGGTCAGCAGGTCGAAGGTGATCGCGGACGCCGGCAGCTGGAACGGGTTGAAGCCGGCCGCCTCGATGGCGAGCAGCCGCTCCTCGCGCGTCGTCATCGCGATCGGCTCGACGCTCTTGATCTTGAACGGCTCGAAGATGACGCCCATGACGCCTCCGACGCCTCGCGGCGGGAACACGCTCCCGCAGCGGCGGGGAGGCGGACGCAGCCGCCAGAGGCCCCGCGCGACGGAAGCGCAGCCGCCGGACGGAAGGGCAGATCACGTGCCGGGGCGCGACGCGCCGGCTCGCGGCGCCGATCCAGTCGGGCGGCAGCTCGTCGTCGCGCAGCGCGGCCAGCTCCTGCTCGAGCTCCGCCTCGAGGTCCTCGGCGAAGCGCTTCGCCAGCCGCTCGCCCGCGAGCTCCTTCGCCTTCGCGGCCGCCTTCTTCTCGAACGCGCTCCACGCGGCGACGGCTTGCGCGTTTCCCCGGCCCGGCTATTCCGGCGCGACGCACGGACCGGAATCACGCAGGAGGAGTCCTCGATGGCGGTCCGATCGTCGGGCGGGCTCGCGTCGTCGTGGCGCGCCGGCGTCGCGCTGGCGAGCCTGTCGTCCGCCGCGCCGGCGCAGGTGCTGCTGTCCAAGCTCGCGATCCAGCGGCCGCCGGGCGTGACCCAGGCGCCGGCCTTCGGCAGCCAGTGCGTGCGCCTCGCCGACGTCGACGGGGATGGCGTCGGCGACCTGCTGATCTCGGCGGAGGGCTACCAGGCGTTCGTCGGCGACCCGAGCATGGGCGCGGCGTTCGTCATCTCCGCGAACACGCAGCAGATCCTGCGCACGCATCGCGGCACGTCGAGCAACAACTCCTACGGCAGCGACGTCGACGCCGGCCACGACGTCGACGGCGACGGGACGGACGACTACGTGATCGGCGACATGAACGCGACGGCGGCCGGCGGGCCGGCCGGCGCGGGCGCGCTCTTCGTCCATTCGGGCGCGACCGGGTCGCTGCTCCACGTGTTCACGGGCGCGCAGCTCCAGGAGAACCTCGGCAACTGCGTGGCGTTGATCCCCGATGTCGACGGCGACGGCCATGCGGAGATCGTCGGCGGCGCGCCGCTGTGGGATCTCTCGTCGAGCGTGCTGAACGCCGGCCGCGCCTGCTGCTGGTCGGGCGCGACGGGCGCGCTGCTCTGGACGCACGACGGGACGGCGTCGCAGCAACTGCTCGCGACCGTCGCCGAGCTCGGCGACGTCGACGGCGACGGGATCGCCGACGTCGGCCTCGGCTCGGTCGGCGACGCCAACCGCGGGACGGGCAAGGTCGAGATCGTCCGCGGCAGCGACGGCACGCTGATCCGGACGCTGGTCGGCGCCGGCTCGAAGGAGTACTTCGGCTACGTGCGCGAGTGCGGCGACGTCGACGCCGACGGGATCGACGACTGCGTCGTCGTCGCGCCCGGAGCGAACCGCTCCCTCTCGGGCGGGCGCGTGACCGTCCACTCCGGCGCGACCGGCGGCGAGATCCGGCGCTGGGACGGCGAGAAGGAGGGCTCCTTCGCCTACGGCGCGCGCCACGTCCGCCACGACTTCGACGGCGACGGCTGGGACGACGTCGTGATCGCCCAGCCCTTCGTCGCGCGGCCCGACTGCGGCAACGGCGTGGTCCGGCTGATGTCGGGCCGCACCGGTCGGCTGCTCTTCGAGTACCGCGCCCGCAACGACCTGCCGCTCGACCCGAACTTCGGGTCGAACGGCGACGTGATCGACGACGTGAACGGCGACGCGATCGCCGAGCTGCTGATCTCGTCGCCGTGGGACGCGAACCGCCTCGCCGACGACGGCCGCGCCTACGTCTTCGCCGGCGACGACCTCTTCCTGCAGGCCGACCAGAACGACTACGACCTGAACGACCCGATCACCGTCGAACTGCGCGGCGGAACGCCGGGCGTGCTGGGGCTGGTCGCGCTGGTCGAGGTCGACGGCGCGCCGTTGTGGCAGACGCTCGTCGTCGCCCCGCTCGACGCCAACGGCGAGCTCGCGATCCACGACACCACCGACGCGGCCTATCTCGGCCACTCCGCGCGCGTGCGCGGCTGGTGCCTGCCGCGCGCCGGCCGCGGGCCGCTGATCGACAGCAACGAGGAGTGGTTCCAGTTCTGAGCGCTCGAAAGGCGCTTCGCGGCGTCGCGCCGGCTCCCGCCTACTTCCAGAGCGTCCCCTTCACCCACGCGCCGGTCTTCGTCGCGCCGTGCTTCGCCAGCCACTCCTTGCGGCGCGCCGGATCGTCGGGCGCCTTCGGGTCGGGCTGCGCGTGGAGGTCGAGCAGCGCCTGCTGCGCCGCGATCTCCTTCGCCGCGCTCTTCACCAGCTTGTCGAGCGGCGCCGCCTTCGCGGCGAGCCCCATCCCCTTCGCGCGCGCGACGAGCCGCGGCAGGCGGCGCTCGGCGCCGATCCAGTCGGGCGGCAGCTCGTCGTCGCGCAGCGCGGCCAGCTCCTGCTCGAGCTCCGCCTCGAGGTCCTCGGCGAAGCGCTTCGCCAGCCGCTCGCCCGCGAGCTCCTTCGCCTTCGCGGCCGCCTTCTTCTCGAACGCGCTCCACGCGGAGAGATCGCCCTCGGCCAGCGCGCGGAAGCCGGCGCGCGCGTCGTCGGTCGCGACGCCGGCGTGCATCGTCTTCAGCACGACGAGCCCCATCTCCATCGCCGGGTCGGGCGTCGGGTCGCTGTTCGAGTCGCTCCACGCCAGCAAGCGCGGGCCGAGCGGCAGCGTGACGTCGGCGGGCCAGCCGACCTCCTCGGTCTGGAAGTTCGTGATCGGCGTCGCGCGCCAGTTCACGCCGAGCCGGAACTGCGCGAGGCCCGACGGCAGCGCGAAGCTCTTCGGAATGATCCCCCACCCGCCGGTCGCGCGGCCGACGCAGACGACGCGCTTCGTCTCGCAGAGCGTCCACGCGAAGGTCTCGGCGGAGGAGACCTCCATCTCGTCCTGCAGCATCACGACAGGCCCGTCGAACTGCCACGCGCCGCTGGCCGCGAGCTTGCCGTAGCGGCCGTTGTCGGTCCCCTTCGGGAAGAGGCGTCCGCACATCTCCCACGCGCAGTCGTCGGAGCCGCCGCCCATGCCGCGGCAGTCGAGCAGCAGCGCGTCGATCCCCTGCAGCGAGTCGAGCGCCGCGTGGAACGCCTTCACCGTCGCCGCGTCCTGGCTGCCGGTCACCTTGAGGAAGCCGACGCCCTTCGACCACGGCTGCGGGAGCTTCGCCGCGACGGCCCCGTCGGCGCGCGCGACGCCGGCCGGCAGGTAGAGGCCGACGAAGTCGAACGGCATGCCGCCGGGCCCCCAGCGCGGCAGCTCGACCTTGCGCGGCTTGCCGTCGGGCAGCAGGAAACGGGCGCTCGTCGTCTTCGCCTCGCCGAACGGGAACGCCTTGTTGCAGAGCGACGCCCAGAAGCTGCGGTCGCTCGAGAGACCCTGGAAGCGCGCGACCCGCCGCTCCTCGCGCCCCATCGCGTACCACGCCGGCAGCCCGCCGACGTCGAGCAGCAGCGCGCCGGCGGGAAGCGACGCCGCCAGCGGATGGTCCGCCATCGCGCCGCGCACGAGCCACTTGCCGCCGTCGAAGCCGACGCAGAGGCCGGCGCCGTAGAGGCCGTCCCACTTGCTCGGCAACTGCTTCCAGTCGACCGGCGTCTCGAGCACGCCGGTGTGGCTGTCGTGCAGCGTGGCCAGCAGCTCCATCACGTTCGCGACGTGGTCGCGGTCGCTGGCGCACTTCTCGAAGCGCGGCGCGAAGCGCTTCGTGATCGCCTCCCAGTCGAGCTCCTTGCGGAACTGGAAGCCGGCGTACTGCTGCTTCACGGTCGCGACGAGGAAGTCGAAGTCCTTGGCGTACTTCGCGTCGCCACCCTCCGCCGGCAGCGCCAGAGCGATCGCCACGATCCAGCCCGAAACGTCCATCGTCTGCTCCTCGCTCGGTTCAGGGCGGCGCGATCGGCGGAGCGGCGGGAGGCGCGACGACCGACGGTCGCGTGTGGCGCGCGAGGTCGCGCTCCATCTGCTCGCGCAGCACGCCGTAGTTCGCGACGAGCTTCCGGAAGTCGGCGCGCCGGAAGGTGAGCACGTCGACGGGAGTGAGCGCGCGCACCGTCGCGCTGCGCGGCGCGTCGGTCAGCAGCGCCCCCTCGCCGAACGACTCGCCTGGCCCCTTCTCGGCGACCTTCCGCTCGCCCTGCGGCGCCGACGGATCGGCGCGCACGATCTCGACGCGACCGCCCTGGATCACGAAGAAGGTGTCGCCCCGCTCCCCCTCGCGGATGAGGCAGTCGCCGGCGCGCCAGTGCGACGTCCCCAGCAGCTCGGTGCGGCGCGTCTCGAACTTGGCGAGGTCACGCGGGAAGACGAGGTCGAGCGCCCAGTCGATGCCGACGCGCACGCGGCTGACCCAGTTCGGCAGCTTCGCCCAGTAGACGGAGCGCCAGAGCGCCCACGCGAGGAAGCCGGAGAGCTTGACGCCGGCCACCTGCGCGACGCCGCAGCGATGGCCGACGATCGCGAGCTGGCCGAGGCCGCCGAACGAGAAGCGCTCGGGCGGCCGGCCGTGCAGCGCCGCGACGAGGTTGCGGCCGAGCGTCGTCGCCTGGCGCACCGCGTATTGCGCCGTCGGCGGGCAGAGGCCGCCGCGGTGCACGTCGGGCACGGCGGCCGCGTCGCCCAGCGCGAAGACGCCGTCGAAGCCGGGCACGCGGAGGAACTCGTCGGTCGCGACGCGGCCCGACTGGAGCGGCAGCGGGCCGCCGGCCAGCAGCGGGTGCGTCGCGTTTCCGATCGTGCAGATCACGGTGCCGGCCGCGAGGAAGGCGCCGTCGTCGAGACGCACGCCTTCGGGCGTCGCCTCGACGCTGCGCCGGCACATCACGAACTCGACGCCGCGCGCCGTCATCGTCCGTTGCGCGAAGGCGCCGAGGCTCGCGTCGAGCTCGTTCAGCACGACGTCGCGCGAATGGACCAGCACCATGCGGTGGCCGGTCGCGCGGGCGCGCGGGTAGCTCGGCAGCGCGCGGCGCACGAGGTCGTGCACCTCGGCCGCCGTCTCGACGCCGGAGAAACCGCCGCCGATCGTCACGAACGAGAGGAGCCAGCGGCGGCGCGCCTCGTCGTCGTCGAGCTCCGCCTGCTCGAGGCGCGACAGCACGTGGTTGCGCAGGTGGAACGCGTCGCCGAGCGTCTTGATCGGCAGCGAGTGGTGCGCCATGCCGGGGACGCGCGAGAGGTCGACGACCTGGCCCAGCGCGAGGACGAGGCGATCCCATCGCAGCTCGTGGAGCCGCGCCGAGTCGGCGTCGGCGAGCGTCACGACGCGCCGCTGCCAATCGATCGCGTGGACGGCCGCGCAGTGGAAGCGGACGGCGTCGCCGAGCTGCCGCAGCGAGCGCACGATGTGGGTCGGCTCGATCGCGCCGGCGACGACCTCGGGCAGCATCGGCTGGAAGACGGCGTAGTTCTCGTCGCTGACGAGATGGACCTCGGCGCCGCGCTCGCCGCGCAGTCGCTTCGCCAGCTCCATCGCCGCGCCGGCGCCTGCGAATCCGCCCCCCAGCACGACGATCCGCAACGGCTCCGAGCCGGTCATGGCATGGTTCCCCGGAACTTCGCTCCCCGGCTACCGTACTCGGCCGATCTGCAAGGGACGAGGGAGCGACGGATGACGCTTCGGAAGAAGGCCGCGCGACCGCCGCGGCAGGGCTGGCTCACGACCGCGGCGATCGTCGCCGCGTCGGCCTCGGGCCTCGCATTCCAGGAGGCGCCGCCGGCGCAACCGCCGTCGTCGCCGCCGCCCGCGACTCCTGCAGCGCCCGCCGAGTGGCACGACGCTGCCGCGCTGAAGAGCGCGCTCGAATCGCTGGTCGCCGGCAAGCGCGAGCTCGCGCGCCTGACCAGCTACGGGAAGTCGCGCGCCGGCCGCGACCTCTGGTGCGTCGCGGTCGGCATGGTCGACCATCCGCAGCGCGATCGGCTGCCGGCGCTCCTCGTCGTCGCCGGACTCGACGGCAACCATCGCCTCGGCACCGAGCTGGTGCTCGACCACCTGCGCCGCCTGCTCGACGGCTACGGCAAGGAGCCGGCGGTCACGAGGCTCCTCGACGAGCACGTCGTCTACCTCCTGCCGCGCGCCAATCCCGACGGCGCCGAGGCGGCGTTCGCGGCGGTGAAGCGCGAGGTGCGCGGCAACCTGCGGCCGGTCGACGACGACCGCGACGGCGCGCTCGACGAGGACGCGCCCGAGGACCTGAACGGCGACGGGCTGATCACGCAGATGCGCTTCAAGGATCCGGCGGGGACGCTGATCGAGGATCCGGAGAACCCGCGCTACTTGCGGCCGGCCGATCCGCTGAAGGGCGAGCGCGGCGTCTGGAAGGTCGGCGTCGAAGGGATCGATCGCGACGGCGACGGCGAGTGCGCCGAGGACGGCGTCGGCGACGTCGTCCCGAACCGCAACTTCCCGCAGCGCTGGCAGGAGTTCGATCCCGCCGCCGGCCGCGTCGCGATGGACGAGCCGGAGGCGCTGGCGCTCGGACAGTTCGTGCTCGACCATCCGTCGATCGCGATGGCGCTGGTCTACGGACTCCAGGACAACGTCGCGGTCGACGCGAAGAACGACAGCGGCGGCGACGCGCCGGCCGCCGGACCGGGCGGCGGCGGCGGCGGCGGTTTCCCAGGGGGTGGCGGCGGTGGCGGCGGTGGCGGCGGCTTCCGGGCGAACCGGACGATGCCGGCCGGGATCGTGCGCGACGACCAGGGGCTCTACGGCGAGGTCGCGACGCGCTACCGCAAGACGACGGGCGTCACGAGCAAGCCGCCGGTCGAGACCGACGACGGCGCCTTCGTCCCGTTCGCCTACTTCCAGTTCGGGATCCCGACGTTCGCGGTCCACGCGTGGTCGCCGCCGCTCGACGTGAAGGCGCCCGAAGCGCCGAAGGAGCCGGCGAAGGAGGGCGCGAAGGAAGGCGGCGGCGAAGCGCCGAAGAAGGACGAGCCGAAGAAAGACGAACCGAAGAGCGAGCCCGCGAAGCCCGTCGACGCGCCCGATCCCGCGGCGCGCGGCGAAGGCGGTCGCGAAGGCGGCGGCGGTCGGCGCGGTCGCGGTGGCGGCGGTCCGGGCGGCGGCGGCGGCGGCAGCGCCGCGAAGCCCGAGTCGGACGAGCCGAAGCTCCTCCTCTGGAACGACCACGCGATGGGCGGCGCCGCCTTCGTGCCGTGGACGAAGGTGAGGCACCCGACGCTCGGCGAGGTCGAGGTCGGCGGGTGGAAGCCCTACGTGCGCGTCGAGCCGCCGCTCGCCGACGTCGCCGCGCTGGCGAAGAAGCACAGCGACTTCCTGATCGAGCTCGGCGGCCTGCTCGCCGAGCTGCGCGTCGGCGACGCCAAGGTCGAGAACCTCGGTGGCGGCCTCTTCCGCCTCACCGCGACCGTCGTGAACGACGGCTGGCTGCCGTCGCTCTGCGCGATGGCGGAGCGCAACCGGCGGCCGAAGTCGGCGCGCCTCGACCTCGACTTCGGCGCGGCGAAGCTGCTGCAGGGCCAGGCGCGCCACACGTGGACGCGCATCGACGGCGGCGGCGGGCGGCGCGAGGTGAAGTGGCTGCTCCAGGCCGAGCCCGGCACGAAGGTCGTGCTGCGCCTCTGGTCGGAGACGGCGGGCGACGACGAGCGCACCGTGGAGCTCCAGTGATGCGTCCCACCTCGATCGCCTTCGTTCTCGCCGCGTTCGCGGCCGCCGCGCCGGCGCAGACGCACGCGACCCACAAGGTCGCGATCGCGTGGAACCGCTTCTACGACTACCCCGAGGTGGTCGAGCTCTGCCGCAAGCTCGAGCAGGGGTGGCCGGAGCTCGTGAAGCTCGAGTTCATCGGGAAGAGCTTCGAGGGGCGCGACCTGCCGCTGCTCACGATCCAGAACCCGAAGAGCGGGCCGGCCGCGGGCAAGGCGGCGATGTGGATCGACGGCAACGTCCACGGCAACGAGGTGCAGGGCGCCGAGGCGGCGCTCTACGCGGCGTGGTACCTGCTGGAGCGCTACGGCCAGGTCGAGCAGGCGACGCGCCTCCTCGACGAGCGCGTCTTCTACGTGCTGCCGATGCAGAACCCCGACGGGCGCGCCCACTGGTTCGCGGCGGCGAACGACTCGTCGAGCTCGCGCAGCGGCGTGCGCCCCACCGACAACGACGGCGACGGCCTCTTCGACGAGGATCCCGCCGACGACCTCGACGGCGACGGGTCGATCGAGTCGATGCGCAAGCACGTGCCCGGCGAGGGCGACTGGCGCCTCGATCCCGACGATCCGCGCGTGCTGATCCGGCCGCCGCCCGGCGTGAAGGGCGACTGGATCCTGCTCGGCGACGAGGGGATCGACAACGACGGCGACGGCCGCGTCAACGAGGACGACCGCGGCGGCTACGACATGAACCGCAACTGGCCGTCGAGCTGGATGCCCAACTTCATCCAGGGCGGCGCGGGCGAGTGGCCGCTCTGCTTCCCCGAGTGCCGCGCGATCGCCGACTTCATCCTGGCGCGCCCCCACATCGCGGGCGTCCAGTCGTTCCACAACGCGGGCGGGATGATCCTGCGCGGGCCGGGCGCCGAGGCGTACGGCGACTACCCGCGCGGCGACGTCGCGGTCTACGACGAGATGGGCAAGGACGGCGAGCGGATGCTGCCGTTCTACAAGTACATGGTGATCTGGAAGGACCTCTACACGGTCTGGGGCGGCTTCGTGAACTGGACCTACGAGGGGCTCGGGATCTTCAGCTTCACCAACGAGCTGTGGAATTCGGGCCAGTACTTCCAGAAGGCCGAGAGCGCGCCCGAAGGCGACGCGGCCGGCCGCTTCTTCACCGACAAGCTGCTGCTCGGCGACTCCTTCTCGCCGTGGCACGCCGCGAAGCATCCGCTCTACGGCGACATCGAGATCGGCGGCGACAAGAAGATGACCGGCCGCGTCCCGCCGAGCTTCATGATCGAGGAGATGCTCCACCGCAACGCGGCGTTCTGCTGGTACCACGCCGACGCGCTGCCGAAGGTCGAGCTGCGCAGCGCGAAGGCGGAGAAGCTGGGCGGCGACGCCTACGCGCTGGAGGTCGTCGTCGCGAACCCGAAGCCGATCCCGACGCGGAGCGCGCTGGCGGCGCAGAAGAGGATGGGCCGCCCCGACCTGCTGACCGTCTCGGGCGACGACGTGACCGTCGTGTCGGCCGCCTACCAGAGCGACCGCTTCCGGCGCGAGCGCGACGAGATGATCGACGACAAGACGCCGGGACAGCTCCGCCTCGAGCAGGGCGTCGCCGGCCGCGGCGAGCTCAAGGTGCGCTTCGTCCTGCGCGGGCGCGGCTTCGCGAAGGTGAGCTACGACGCGGAGAAGGGCGGCCACGTCGAGGCGAGCGTCCGCCTCGAATGAGGGCGCTCCTCGCCGCGGTGGCGTTCGCGGCCGGCTGCACGACCGTGCGTCCGCCCGACCGCGCGACGCTGCGCGAGCCGTGCGGCGTCGTGCTGCTCCGCTCCGCCGGCCACCTCGCGCTGGTGCTCCCCGACGGCCGCGGCGGAGCGACGCGCTTCGGCTTCGGCGACCGCGGCTACATGAGCGACTTCTCCTGGACGCAGTACCTGCGCGCGGCGGGGTTGCTGCTGGTCGGCCTCGTCGGCGAGTGGACGCCGGGCGCGATGGAGCGGATCGACGGCGCCGGCCGGAGCGTCGACGAGCTGGCGTCCGACAGCACGATGGAGCGGCACGACTTCGACGTCGAACGGTCGCTGGCGCTGGCGCTCCACGCACGGCTGCTGGCGAAGTGCGGCGAGCCGATCACCGACTGCTGGTGGCTGGCCGGGACCGACGACCGCTACAGCCTCTGGTGGGACAACTGCCAGAGCGCCGCCGCCGGCTGGTGCCGCGAGCTCGGCTGCGACGTCGATCGCTTCCGGCTCGTCCCGCGCTGGGCCGGCTTCGACGTCGAATCGCCCGGGCACTGAGGGCTTTCGCAGGAAAGCCGATCGTGGCCATCGCTTCGTGGCCCGATTGCAAGTCGGCGCCGCCACGTGACGATGAAGCGGTCGAGACCGACCTCGGAGATCCGTCATGCGATCGCTCCTTTCGCGCGCCGCGTTCCGCTTCGCGTTCATCGCCGTGCCGCTCTTCCTCCTCTGCGCGGCGTGCGGCGCCTGCTGAAACGACTGATCGAGCGCGGCCGGTCGGCCGCGTAATCCGCTTCGCATCCGCGCGCCGTTCCCGGGGCCGCAGTTCCGGCCCCGCGCTTGCCCCTCCGCCTCGCGTTCCTCGCGATGCATGGAGGTGGCCATGGCCCGACGACGCTCCCCGACCGCGCCTCTCGTCCGCGGTCTCGCGCTCTCCACGCTCTTCCTGACGAACGGCTGCGTCACGGCGTGGATGTGGGACGAGGTCCACAGCACCGCGGGCGCGATCGCCCTCACGCCCCTCACCGTCGCGGCCGACGCCACGCTGATCGCCGGCTACGTCTGGCTGATGGCCGCCGACAGCGACTGCTGCTGCAGCTGCGACGACTGACGCGGCGCGCCGCGCGTCGCTAGAACGGTGCGCCCGATGCGCCTCCTCGCGGCACTCCTGCTGCTCGCCACGCAAGCCCTGCCGCAGGACGCCGCGGCGAAGGAGCGCCTCCGCGTCCTCGCCCGCGACGCGCGCGACAACGTCGATGCGCGCCGCCTCAAGGCGTGGGAGGAGCTGCTCGGCCTCGGCGAGCCGGGCTGCACGACGCTGCGCCCGATCGTCACGGCGAAGCTGGCGCGCGACCGGACGGCGCTCGAGGAGCGGTTCAAGTCGACCGAACTCGCGCGGCTCCGGAAGAAGGTCGAGGAGGCGCTGGTCGAGCGGCGCAAGGCGGCGCTCGGCTGCATCTTCGACCGCGCGCGCTACCCCGACGAGAACCACGGCGCCGTCGGGCAGGGCGAGGTCGACGGGCTCGTCGCGATCGTGCGCGCGGCGTGGTCGCGCCCCGCCGTCTTCGCGCGCGAGGTGCAGCCCGAGGTGGAGCAGCTCGCGGCCGCGCTCGAGGAGGACGTCGTCTACCTCGAAGGCTCCGGCGGCAAGCCGCCCGAGGGGCTCGCCGACGTGAACGGCTGGCTCGACGCGACCTTCTCGGCCCGCTTCGAGCGCGGCGCGCTCGGCATCAGCGGCACGCAGCGCGACTGGAACGAGGCGGTCGCGAAGTGGCACGCCGAGGAGATGCTGACGTCGGCCGACGAGTCGGAACGCGCCTGCATGGACGCGACCAACGACTACCGGCTGATGATGGGCGTGCCGCTGCTGGAGATCGACGAGCGGCTCGTCCGCGCGGCGCGCAAGCACAGCGAGGAGATGGAGGCGCTCCACTACTTCGACCACAGCTCGCCCGTGCCGGAGAACGCCAGCTTCGGCGCCCGCTGCGCGCGCGAGGGCTACCACTCGGCCGGCGGCGAGAACATCGCCGGCGCCTTCGACGGGGCCGACGCGTTCCGCGGCTGGTACACCTCGTCGGGCCACCATCGCAACATGCTCGGCGGCCATCGCCAGTTCGGCGTCGGGCGCGCCGGCCCCTATCCCGGCAACCTCTTCACGCAGAACTTCGGCGGCGGCGACTCGCTGCGCGGCCGCCACGTCGACGACCCGGGCATCGAGTACCTCGGGCGCAGGAAGAAGCTCGACGCCACGAACGCGGACGCGCAGGCGGCGCTCGGCGCGTGGTGCAAGGCGAACGGCTTCCCCGGCCTCGCGCGCAAGCACGCCGAGGCGGCGCTGGCGATCGATCCGTCGCACGCGAAGGCGCGCGAGCTCCTCGCGGCGCTGGACGCCGCGGGCCGGCCGGGCACGCGCCGCCCCTCATAGGCCGCGCAGCCACTCCGGCCGGAAGGGCGCCGCGTCGGGAGCGGCCAGCACGCGATCGAGCGCCGCGACGAGGCGCGCCTGGTCCTTGCGCAGCGTGCCCGCCAGCGCGAGCCAGTTGCTGGCGTGGTTGCTGCGGAAGAGCGCGCCGTCGAGGTCGAGCGCCGCGAGGAACTCGCGCAGCTCGCGCGCCAGCTCGACTGGCGAGAGCTCGTCGACCTCGCCGCGCAGCGCCTCGTCCCACAGCGGCGTCCCCTCCACCGGCGTCATCACCAGCGTGCTCACGAAGCGCGGCGCGATCGCGTTGACCACCGCTGCGCTGGCGCGCGCGTGGGCCAGCGATCCCGCCTTCCCGCCCGCGCCGAGCAGCACCATCGTCGAGAGCTTCACCCCCGCCGCGTGCGCCTTCGCGGCGACGCGCACCATCTCGGCCGCATCGACCCCTTTCTTCAGTCGCGCCAGCACCTCGTCGTGGCCGCTCTCGATGCCGAGGTAGTAGAGGCCGAGGCCGAGCTCGCGCAGCGCCGCCATCTCCGCGACGCTGCGGACCTGCAGCGACTGCGGCGACGCGTAGCAGCTCACCCGTTGGAGCGTCGGGAAGGCGCCCTTCAGCGCGCGCAGCAGCTCGGCGAGGAAGTCGGCACGCGCGACGAGCGCGTCGCCGTCGGCGAGGAAGACCTTGCGCACCACCGGCAGCGCCGCGCGCGCCGCCTCGATCTCGCCGCGCAACTCCGCGAGCGGACGGACGCGGAACCGCTTGTCGCGGTACATCCCGCAGAAGGTGCACTCGTTGTACGAGCAGCCGATCGTCGCCTGGAGGATCAGGCTGTCGGCCTCCGACGGCGGGCGGTAGAGCGTCCCCTCGTACTCGATCACGACGCCGCCTGCTCGCGCACGATCGCGCGGTGGCGCGCGATCCCGTAGAGGATCCCCGCGCCGCCGGTCAGCGCGACCGGCAGCAGGAGCGCTCCGTAGTCGAAGCGACGGAAGAGCAGCGCGCCGCACGTCGCGCCCGCGACGAAGCCGGCGACGAGCAGCAGGAGCAGCCGCACGCGCCGCCCCTCGACCGGCGTGCCGCGCAGCCGGTGGCCGAGCAGCACGCCGAGATCGGTCACGATCCCGGTCACGTGGGTCGTCCGCAGGATCGCGCCGCTGTACATGCTCGCCATCGCGTTCTGCAGGCCGCACGCGGCGCCCGCGAGGTACTCGCCCGCGACGTGGTTGCGGCGCAGCAGCAGGTAGGCCGCGAAGAGGAGCGCCGACTCGATCGTCAGCGCGAGGCCGTAACGGCGCCCGAGCTTGAGCGTCACGGCGTGGATGAGGAAACCGCTGATCGTCGCGCCGGCCGCGAACGAGGCGATCACGGCGAGCCCGTGGAACGTGGCGCCCGACCGGCCGTCGCCGACCGCGAGACCGAGCGTCGTCGCCGCACCCGTGAGGTGGGTCACCCCTTCGTGGGCGAAGCTCTCGAACCCGACGGCGTTGACGATCCCGGCGATGAACGCCAGCGACGTGCCGCCGAGACCGACCCACCATGGAAGTTTCTGGACGATCGGCATGACCGGATCCCGTGCGCGAGGCCGAACAGCATGCCGTCGCGGCCGGCGGCGCGCTTCCTATGCTTCGACGCTCCGCCCGCCGCCGCTCGAAGGCCCGCGGGCCGCCCCCGAGGATCGTGCCCCATGTTCCTGCTCCGCAAGATCGCCAAGGTGCTCCGCGGCGCGGCGACGCCGTTCCAGGTGACGCTCGCCTGCCTGCTCGGATCGCTGCTCGGCTTCGTGCCGAGCTTCACGCGCGCGCCCGCGCTGGTGATCGGCCTCGTGGTGCTGCTGGTCGTCTTCAACGCGAACCTCGCGGTCGCCGGTCTCGTCGGCCTCGCGGCGAAGCTGGCGGCGCTGCTGCTGGGCGGCGTCTCGTTCGCCGCCGGCCGCTGGCTGCTCGACGGTCCGATGCGCGAGACGATGCGCAGCCTGATCAACGCGCCCGTCTTCGCGTGGTGCGGGCTCGAGTGGTACCTCTGCGCCGGCGGGATGCTGGTCGGCCTCCTCTTCGGCATCGCCGCGAGCGTGCTGGTCAACGTCCCGATCGGCGCCTTCCGGCGCGCGATGGCGCACGTCGAGGATTCGTCGGGCTATTACCAGCGCAACAAGGGGAGGAAGGCCGTCCGCTTCGGCTTCTGGCTCCTCTTCGGCCCGCGCCACCAGTGGGACTCCTACAGGAAGCTGATCGGCAAGCGGTTCGGCAACCCGGTCCGCATCGCCGGCGTCGTCGTCGCGGCCCTCCTCGTCGGCGGCGTCTGGTACGGCGCCGGCAAGCTGGCCGGCCCCGCGCTCGGCGAGTCGCTGCGCGGCGGCCTCGAGTCGCTGAACGGCGCGACCGTCGAGCTCGGCGCGCTCGAGCTCGACCTCGCGGAGAACCGCGTCGCGCTGCGCGACCTCGCGCTGTGCGACGCCACGGCGCTCGACCGCGACCTCTTCCGCGCCGCGCGCCTCGAGGGCGACCTCTCGGGCAGCGACCTCCTCGCGCGCCGCCTCGCGATCGACCGCCTCGTCGTGAGCGAGGCGCACCACGGAGCGAAGCGCGCGACGCCCGGCGTCCGCACGTCGCCGGAGCCGCTGCCCGAGCCGGCGCCCCCCACCGCCGATCCCGACGAGAGGACGCTCGACGAGTGGATCGCCGACGCCGAGAAGTGGCAGGCGCGCCTCGAGCAGGCGAAGGAGTGGCTCGCGAAGGTGAAGCGGCCGGCGTCGGCGGAGGACGAAGAGACGCTGCGCGCGCGCCTCGAGCGCGAGGCGAAGGAGAAGGGGTACGGCGAGGTCGCCGCGAACCACCTGATCACCGGCTCGCCGTGGCTCCAGATCGGCGAGGTGATCGTCGAGGGCGTCGAGAGCGAGACGCTCGGGTCGCCGTTCGACCTGCGCATCGAGAACCTCTCGAGCAATCCGCGCCTCGTCGACGGCGCGCCGCGCCTCACGGTGAAGCCGCACGACGGGCGCTGGGCGCTCGACGTCGGTCTCGGCAGCGAAGCGCGCGTGCCGGCGCAGAGCTTCCTCGACTTCTCGGTCGCCGGGATCCCGACGGCCGTCGTGAGCCAGCCGATCGAGGCGCGCACCGGCGCGAAGACGCTCGAGGGCGGCACGTTCGACGCCGGCTTCAAGCTCGCGTGGAGCGCGGGCGGCATCGCGGCGTTCGACACGCCGGTGGCGGTGAAGGTGAAGGACACGAAGGTCCACCTCGGGAAGTACGGCGCGACCGCGGTGAAGGAGCTCGCGATCCCGCTGGTGCTGCGCGGTCCGCTCGACCATCCGCGCGTGAAGGTGGAGCTCTCCCAGCTCGCCGACTCGCTGATCGCGGGCGGCTTCACGCAGGCGGGCGAGCAGTTGAAGCAGGAGGCGACGCGACGCGCCGCCGAGCTCGGCGACGCCGCGTCGAAGCGGGCGACCGACGCCGCGACGCAGGCGGGCAAGAAGGCGGAGGAGGAGGCGGGCAAGGCGCTGAAGGGCGTGCTCGACGACCTCGGCAAGGGGAAGCCGAAGGACGGCGACGGGCTGAAGGACGGATTGAAGGACGGGATGAAGGACGGACTGAAAGGGATCGGCAAGGACGCCGCGACCGGCACGAAGGAAGACGCGAAGAAGGCGCTCGACGGCCTCGGCGAGCTCAACCCGTTCGGCAAGAAGAAGAAGGACGACAAGAAGGACGGCGAGAAGAAGGACGGCGAGAAGAAACCGGACCCGAAGGACGGCGAGGCGAAGCAGGAGGGCGGCGGATGAGTCGGAGCACGATCGGGAGCGCGTTCGCGGGAGTCGTCGCGTGCGCGGCGGCGGCGTTCGCGACGGGCGCGCCGACCAAGGACGCGGCGAGCCTCGAGGCGGCGCTCGCCTCGATCCGGCCCGAGAAGATCCAGGCCGACATCGACTACATCGCCTGCGACGACATGGGCGGGCGCGACACGCCGAGCACCGGCCAGCGGCTGACCGCCCGCTTCCTGCGCAACCGGCTGCAGCGACTCGGGCTGCAGCCCGGCGCGGCGGACGGCTGGTTCTACACCTACCCGCTCACCTTCAAGCGGGTGAAGGAGCCCGAGACGCGCGCGTGGCTGGAGAAGGACGGCGCGCGCGAGGAGCTCGTGCTCGGTCGCGACTACTACCTCTCGTCGCGCGACCTCGCCGCCGTCGATCTCTCGGGCGGCGTGCTCTTCTGCGGCGGCGGCACGAAGGAGGAGGTCGGCCAGACGCTCGCGCTGCGCGGCAAGGTGGCGCTGGTGGTCGACAAGGGCGACTTCGGCCGGCGCACCGAGGCGCTCACCGCCGCCGGCGCGACCGCGATCCTGCTGATGCGCGCCGACGACGCGCGCATGCCTCCCTACGAGGAGCTCTTCCCGCGGCAGCTCGAATCGCTGCGCAACGGCTCGGCCGCGTGGCCCGCCGCGAACGAGGAGCCGCGCCTGCCGCGCGCCTACCTCCCGAAGGCGACCGCGCAGCGGCTGCTGGCGCTGGCCGGCGTCACGACGCCGCGCGTCGGGCAGGAGCTCGGCGTCACGTTCGGCGAGGTCGTCGCGCTGCAGGGCGACGGCAAGGTGATGGCGGAGAACGTCTGCGCCTGGTGGCCGGGCGAGAGCGACTCGCTCGCGAAGGAAGCGATCGTCGTCAGCGCCCACTACGACCACCTCGGCATCGACGGCGAAGGGCGCGTCTTCAACGGCGCCGACGACAACGGTTCCGGGACGACCGGACTGCTGGCGCTCGCCGAGGCGCTGACGGTGAACGGGCCGCTCGAGCGCTCGGTGATGCTGATCTGGGTCTCGGGCGAGGAGAAGGGGCTGTGGGGCTCGCAGGCGTGGAGCAGCGCGCCGTGGCTGCCCGACGGCGCGAAGGCGGTCGCCGACATCAACATCGACATGATCGGCCGCAACGCCCCCGACTCGCTGCTGATCACGCCGACGGCGAAGCATCCCGCCTACAACGGCCTCGTCACGGTCGCCGAGCGCTTCGCGCCGCAGGAAGGCTTCACGAAGCTCGGCAGCGCCGACGACTACTACACGCGCTCCGACCACGCGATGTTCGCGCGACTCGGCATCCCCGTGACCTTCCTCTTCGCCGACGTCCACAAGGACTACCACCGCGTCACGGACGACCCCGACAAGATCGACAGCGACAAGATCGCGCGCGTCGTGCGCGTCGTGCTGCGCATGCTCGACGAGCTGCAGGGGCCGACGCTGCTGCCGGCGAAGTGAGGCGGGGGACGCGGCGATGGCGCTGACGCGCGAGCAGGGGTGGCAGCTCCTGCAGGAGTGGACGCCGGGCGCCGCGCTGCGCAACCACGCGCGCGCCGTCGAGGTGGTGATGCGCGCCGCCGCGTCGCGCTACGGCGCGGGCGAGGGCGACGTCGAGCGGTTCGGCCTCGCGGGGATGCTCCACGACGCCGACTACGAGCAGTGGCCCGAGGAGCACCCGAAGCGGATCGTCGCGTGGCTGCGCGAGCGCGGCGAGGAGGCGATCGCCCACGCGATCAGCGCCCACTACACGAAGTGGGGAGTGGCGCACGAGAGCCCGCTCGACCGCGCGCTGCTGGCGTGCGACGAGCTGACCGGCTTCGTCGGCGCCTGCTGCCTCGTGCGCCCCGGCGGCCTCGCGACGCTCGAGAACAAGAGCGTGCTCAAGAAGCTGAAGGACAAGTCGTTCGCCGCCAAGGTCGAGCGTCCCGAGATCGAGGCCGGCGTCCGCCTCCTCGGCGTCGACCTCGCCGCCCACGTCGATTTCGTCATCGCCGCCCTGAAGCCCCACGCCGCCGAGCTCGGCCTCCTCCGTTGACCCCCGCCGCCGTTGATGATTCGCTCCTGGAACGAATCATCACGCTCCGGTCACCGGCCCGCCGGCATGCGACCCCGGCCTGTCCCGCCGGCGATCCGGGCGTACTGATGCGGGAACGAATCGCCCACGCGAGCGCACCGACGCGGGAACGAATCGCCCGCGTGCGGAAATCGCGGGCGGTTCGTTCCCGCATCAGTACGCCCGCCTGGATGGACGAGATTGACAAGGCGCGGGCGGTCGCTAGGTTCCCGCGCCTCGAACTCATCAAGACCGGCTGAGGGACTGGGCCCGACGAAGCCGGGGCAACCGCCGCGCAAGCGGAGTGGTGCCAAATCCCACGGAACGCCGCACGGTGTTCCGGAAGATGAGTCCGGCATGCGATCGCGCGTCGGGCGTGGTCGGGCGCGGACTCGTTCCGGCGCCGGCGGCTCCAGTCCAAGGAGCCGAACGTGACCACGCGACTGCTCACCCCGCCGCAGGCCCCGCCCTCGTGCGACGCCTCCCTCTCGTCGGGACCGTCCCCCACCACGCTCTCCGTCCACCTGCTCGGCCTCGGCCGCATCGGGCGAGCGCTGCTGGCCCTCGCCGCCGAGACCCCCGTCCGCTTCGTCGCCGCGAGCGACCGCAGCGCGACGCTCTACGCCGCCGCCGGCCTCGATCCCGCGCGGCTGATCGAGCGCAAGGGCTCCGGCCTCCCGCTCGCCTCCGACCCCGCCGCCGTCGCGCTGCCGCTCGCGACCGCGCTCTCCGTCGCCGACGCCGACGTCGTGGTCGACGCGACCGACTCCGACCTCTCCCCCGCCGCGCGCGCCGCCGCGCTGGCCCGCACGCGCGCGCTGCTCCGCGCCGGCAAACGACTAGTCCTCGCGGCGAAGACGCCGTTGCTGCTCGAGCCCGCCGAGTTGCGCGAAGCGCGCGGCCGCCTCGGCGTCGCGGCGCTCTTCGGCGGCACCGGCAGCGCGTGGCTCGGCGAGCTCGACGCCGCGCCGCGCGCGCGCCGCGAGCTCGCCAGCGTCCCGAACGCGACGACGACCGAGATCATCGCGGCGCTCGAGCGCGGCGGCTCGCTCGACGACGGGCTCCGCTCGGCGCGCGCGGCCGGCCTCGTCGAGGCCGACGCGACGCAGGACCTCGACGGCCGCGACGCGGCGCTGAAGCTCGCGCTCGCGGCGCGCCTCGCCCACGGCCGCGCGATCGAGCCCGAGTCGATCGAGCGGCCGCACGTCGCCTTGCTCGACCCGCGACTGCTCGCCCGCCGCCGCGCGCGCGGCGCGACGACGCGCCTCGTCGGCCGGCTCGCCGCCGACGGCACGCCGACGCTGCGCTACGAGGAGCTCCCGCTCGGACACCCGCTCGCCATCCCGTGCGGCCGCGTGGCGTACGCGTGGAAACGCGACGACGGCGTGACGCGCCTCCACCTCGGCCGCGGCGTCGGCGCGCTCGGCACCGCGCGCGCGCTGCAGGGCGACCTCCGCCTGGCCGCGGCCGCGCGGCAGGAGGTCGCGCGATGAGCGCCATCCTCGACCTCGCGCCGGCGACGCGCCTCTTCGCGCGCGCCGAGCCGTTCGCGCTCGACCACGACGCGCCGCTGCCCGAGCTCCTGCTCGGCTACGAGCTCGCCGGCCCGGCCGGCGCGCCCGTCGTGCTGGTGCAGGGCGGCATCTCCTCCGACGCGCACGTCGCGCCCAGCGACGACGATCCGCGTCCGGGCTGGTGGACGCCGATCGTCGGCCGCAGCCGCGCGATCGACACGACCCGCTTCCGCGTCCTCTCGCTCGAGTTCCTCGGCAAGCGCGACGACGCCGTCGTCTCGAGCGGCGACCAGGCGCGCGCGACCGCGCTGCTGCTCGACGAGCTCGGCATCGCGTCGCTCCATGCGGCGGTCGGCGCGTCGTACGGCGGCATGGTCGCGCTCGCGTTCGCGGCGCTCTTCCCCGGCCGCGTCGAGCGCGTCGTCGCGATCAGCGCCGCCGACCGGACGCGCCCCTTCGCGACGGCGCTCCGCTCGCTGCAGCGGCGGATCCTCGCGCTCGGGCGCGACGCCGGCTCGGCGCGCGAGGCGACCGCGATCGCCCGCGCGCTCGGCCTCGTCTCCTACCGCGATCCCGACGAGCTCGACGTCCGCTTCGCCGGCCCGGCCGCGCCGCGCGCCGCCGACGACGATGGCGCGCCGCCCTTCACCTTCCCGGTCGAGTCGTGGATCGTCGGCAAGGGGCGCGCGTTCGCCGGCCGCTTCGATCCCGGCGCGCTCGCCCGCCTCTCGCTCGCGATCGACCTCCACGAGGTCGACGTCTCCCGCGTCCGCGCGCGCACGACCTTCGTCGCCGCCGATCCCGACCTGCTGGTCCCCGCCGCCTCGGTCGAGCCGCTCGCCGCGCGCTGCGGCGGGAAGGCGCGCTTCGTCCGGCTCCGCTCGCGCTACGGCCACGACGCGTTCCTGAAGGAGGAGGCGATCCTCGCGCCGCTGCTGGCCGAGACGCTGGCGGAGGGCGTGCGATGAGCCTCCATCCCGCCACGCTCGCGGCGCGCCACGGCCTCGCGACCGACCCGCTCCACGGCGCCGTCGTGCCGCCGATCGTCCTCTCGACCAACTTCACGTTCGACGGGCTCGGCGGCCGGCGCCGCTACGACTACACGCGCAGCGGCAACCCGACGCGCGACCTGCTCGCCGACACGATCGCGCAGCTCGAGGGCGGCGCATGCGGCGTCGTCACGGCGACCGGCATGGCCGCCGTCACGCTCGTCCTCCACCTCGTGCCGCGCGGCGGCCTCGTCGTCGCGCCGCACGACGGCTACGGCGGCACGTGGCGGCTGCTGCAGGCGCTGGCGAGGAAGGGGCTCTTCGAGGTCGCGCTCTGCGACCTCACCGACCCGGTCGCGCGCGCCGCCGCGTTCGCGCGCAAGCCGGCGCTGGCGTGGATCGAGACGCCGAGCAACCCGCTGCTGCGGATCACCGACCTCGACGCGGCGTGCCGCGAGGCGAAGGCGGCGGGCGCGCGCGTCGCGGTCGACAACACCTTCCTCTCGCCGCTGCTCCAGCAGCCGCTGGCGCACGGCGCCGACCTCGTGGTCCACTCGACGACGAAGTACCTGAACGGCCACAGCGACGTCGTGGGCGGCGCGGTCGTCGCCGCCGACCGCGCGCTCGGCGACGAGCTCGCGTGGTGGGCCAACTGCCTCGGCATCACCGGCGCGCCGTTCGACTCCTTCCTCACGCTGCGCGGCGTGCGGACGCTCGCGGCGCGCTGGCGGCTGCACGAGGAGAACGCGGCGCGCGTCGCCGAGCTCCTCGCCGGCAGCGACGTCGTCGACCGCGTCTGCTGGCCCGGCCTCCCGGGCCACCCCGGCCACGCGCTCGCGCGCCGGCAGCAACGCGGCTTCGGCGCGATGCTCTCCTTCGAGCTCGCCGACCTGCCGGGCGCCGTCGCCGCCTTCGTCGACGGCCTCTCCTGCTTCACGCTGGCCGAGTCGCTGGGCGGGGTCGAGAGCCTGGTCGCCCATCCGGCGACGATGACCCACGCCGCGATGACGCCCGAGGCGCGCGCGGCGGCCGGCATCTCCGACCGCCTGCTGCGCCTCTCCGTCGGGATCGAGTCGGGCGACGACCTCGTGGCCGACCTCGAACGCGGGCTCGCCCGCGTCAGCTCGCTCCGTCGCGGCGCGCGTCGAGCAGGCAGCGCGGCCAGCAGTCCGGCAGCGGCCGGAGCGTCTCTCCCGTGAGCGCGGCCACGTGGCGGAGCGCGTCGAGGAAGGCGGCGAAGCGCTCGATGCGCGAGTGGGCGACGACGCGCGAGTCGAAGGTCGAGGTGCCGGAGATCGGCGGCGACGCCTGCTCGCGCAGGAGCTCGAGCTCCTCCGCCGGCAGCTTGCCGAGCGCCGGCTTCACCATCGCCATCACGCGCGCGAACTCCTGCGTCGCGCGCAGGTGGCGCATGCGCAACGTCGCCTCCTCGCCGCCGAAGCGGCGGGTGAGGTCGCTGAACGGGATGTCGTACCACCAGCGCAGCGCGATCAGGTCGCGCTTGTCGGGCTCGACGAACCAGAAGGTCACGCGCGCGAGCGTCACGTCGTGGATGCGCTGGATCACGCCGCTCGGCGACGCGACCGACTCGCGCGGCGGGTCGCGCGCGAGGCGCGAGTCGGAGGCGATCGGCACCTCGGCGCCGCCGTCGCGCTTCTCCGCCTCGAAGAAGTGGCGGTGGAAGTCGGTGATGACGTGCTGCACCATCAGCCGCAGGAGGCCGCGGAAGCGCTCGACCGCGCCGTCCTCCTCCTTCGGCACGTAGACCAGCAGCCGGACGCCGACCTCCTGCGCGACGTCCTCGGGCTCGACCTTGCCGCGCAGCTTCGCGCCGAGATGGCGTTCGACCTGCTCGAGCAGCCAGGGATGGTGGAGCTCGAAGAGCTCGAGCCCCGACTTCACGTCGCCCGCGCGCCAGCGCTCGAACGCGGCGCGCGTGACCGCCGCGAGCTCGGCGACGGCGTCCTCCTCGCGGCGTCCAGTGTCGCTGCCGGCGGCGCTTCCCATGGCGGCAAGGGAAGCGGCCCGCCCGCGGTTCGTCAACGCCGCGAGCGCGCGCCGACGCGCACCACCCGGAGCGTGTTCGAGCTCCCCGGGACGAGCGCGTGCCCCCCCAGCAGCACGGCGACGTCGTCCCGCCGCAGCAGGCCGCGCCGTTCGGCGGCGCGCACGCCGCCGGCGAAGAGGCGCGCGAGGTCGTCCTGGTGCGGCAGCAGCAGCGCCTCGACGCCGCGCCAGAAGCAGAGGCGGTGCGCCGACGCGGCGTGCGGCGTCACGGCGAGCAGCGGCGTCTCCGGCCGCCACGTCGCGACGATCGCGGCGGTGCGGCCCGACTCGGTGAAGGCGAGCAGCGCGCGCGCGCCCGCCTGCTCGGCCAGCGCGACCGCGGCGCCCGCCAGCGCGAAGGTGAAGTCGTGCGGCGGCGCGGAGGGCGGCGGCTCGGTCGGCGCCTCGGCGTGCGTGCGCCCCTCGACGTGGCGCGCGATGCGGTCCATCGCGGCGACCGCCTCGACCGGGAAGCGGCCGCTGGCGGTCTCGCCCGACAGCATCACGGCGTCGGTGCCGTCGAGGATCGCGTTGGCGACGTCGGAGACCTCGGCGCGCGTCGGCGTCGCGCTGGCCGTCATCGACTCGAGCATCTGCGTCGCGGTGATCGCGAAGGAGTGGAAGCGCAGCGCCCTGCGCAGGATCTCCTTCTGGAGGAGCGGCACCGCCTCGGGCCCGAGCTCGACGCCGAGGTCGCCGCGCGCGACCATCACGCCGTCCGCGGCGCAGAGCAGCCCGTCGAGATTGTCGATCGCCTCGCGCCGCTCGATCTTCGCGACCAGCAGCGCCCGGCTGCCGAGGCGGCGCAGCTCGCGGCGCGCCCGCTCGATGTCGGACTCGTCGCGCACGAAGGAGAGCGCGACCGCGTCGACGCCGATGCGCGCGCCCGCCGCGAGGTCGGCGCGGTCCTTCGCCGTGATCGCCGGCACGCGCAGCCGCGTGTCGGGCGCGTTGATGCCCGACGCGCTGCGCACCTCGCCGCCGCGCCGCACGACGCAGGCGATCGCGCCGGCGCGCACCGACTCGACCTGCAGCTCGACACGGCCGTCGCGCAGCAGGAGGCGCTGCCCTCTCCGGACGTCGCGCGCCAGCGCCGGGAACGTCGTCGGCAGCACCAGCGCGCCGCGCGGCCCCGCCGCCGCGAAGCGGCCCGCCAGCACCACCGGCCGCCCCGCCTCGAGGAGGAGCGCCCCGTCCGCGTCGCACGCCGCCGCCGGCAGCTTGCCCAGCCGGATGCGCGGCCCCTGGAGGTCCTGCAGCAGCGCGACCGTGCGGCCGGCGCGGCGCGCGGCGGAGCGCACCAGCCGCGCGAGGCGGGCGTGGCCCGGCTCGTCGCCGTGGGAGAAGTTGAGGCGCGCGACGTCGATGCCGGCGTCGACGAGCCCCTGCACGACCGCCGGCGTCCGCGACGCGGGACCGAGCGTCGCGACGATCTTCGTCTGGCGCGGCGCCGCGGGCCCGGCGCCGTCCCGCGGCGGCCTCACTTCTTGCCGCCCTTGCGGTCGGCGTCGCGGATGACGTTGCGCGTGAACTCGTCCTCGTCGAAGAGGATGCCGAGCAGCCGGCGCAGCTCCTTGCCGCCGCCCTTGCCGAGCGACTTCGCCGCGCCCTCCGGCTGCTTCCCCTCCAGCCGCTCGCGCGCCACGATCGCCATCTGCTCGAGGTCGTGCTCGCGCTCGTTCGCCATCATCCGGTCGAGGAGCTTGGCGCTCTCCTTGTCGGGCGTCTCGCCGACGCCCCACAGCAGCGCGAGGCGCACGCGAGGGTTGCGCTCCTTCTTCCAGCGCGCCTCGATCGTCGCCGCCGCGTCGGGCCCCTTGCCGAGGAAACTGCCGAGCGAGATCGCCGCCGCGACGCGGTGCGTCTCCTTCGACGCGCCGAGCTCCTCCATCACGATCGCGCGCGCCGCGTCGCTCCCGTTGCCGCACGGGCCGAGCGCGCGCAGCAGGTCCTTGCGGATCTCCGGGTCCTTCTCCGCCGGCCAGAGGTCGAGCAGGCTCTCGACGACCGCGCCCGCCCGCTGCTCCTCGAGCGTGACGACGGCGCTGCCGCGCACGCGGCGCTCCTTCTCCTCGAGCAGCAGCGCCACCGTCGGCGCCCACGCCTGGAACTCGCTGCGGCCGAGCGCGCGCACGCAGGTGGCGCGCTGCTCCGCCGTCTTCAGCTTCGAGAGGATCTCGAGGAACGCCTGCTCGCGCTCCGGCGACGCGTCGGAGGCGAGCGCCTTCATCGCCGTCTCGCGCGCGGGCTCGTCCTTCGCGGCGAGGACCGCCTTCGCGAGCTTCTCGACCGCGGCCGAGCGGCCCGCGAAGCCCGGCGCCGCCGCCGCGCCCGCGAGCTGCTTCGCCGACGCGAGGAACTCGAGGAAGCCGGGGACCTTCATCGCGTAGGGGCGGCGCAGCAGGAGCGTGCCGTCGCCGCGGAAGAGGAGGTGCTGCGGCACGATCACGCTGCCCGTCGCGTCGGCGATCCGGTCGTGGAGCTCGCGCTCGACCGCCTGGTGCTCGGCGCAGAGGAGGCCGTCGTACTTCGGGCAGCCGCCCGGCAGCGTCGCGCCGTCGCGCTCGAGCGGCTCGGGCTGGTGGCCGTCGGGATTGCTCACCAGCAGCACGAAACCGGCCAGCGCCTCGGTCACCTTCGGATCGACGTAGACCTGCTCCACCATCCGGCGGCACGCCGGCTCGGAATCGTTGAGCACCATCACCAGGATCGGCCGCTGCTCCGCCGTCGCGCGCGCGCACGCGGCCGCGAAGCTCCGCTCCGGCTTCGGCGGCTCCTGCGCGACCGCGGCCGCGCCCGTCGCGAGCAGCAGCGACGCCGCGATCCCGACCCGACCCGCGCCGCGCCGCTCCATCGCCGTCCGCTCCTCGCCGCCGATCGCCCGCCGCAGGAGGCGGCGCGACCATGGACGGGAGTATGGCGCGGCGGCCGTGCGGGCGGCTACGCCTCGTCCCGGCTCTTCGCGATCTCCTCGGCGGCGATCGCCCGCTTCGCGTCGAGCGTGGCGGCGACGCCGACGCGCGCGAGGAAGGGCCGGTCGAGGCAGCTGTCGCGCGCCGCCTTCGCCTCGGCGTCGGCCTTCGCGTCGCCCGTCGGCTCCTCGTCGATCGCCAGCACGCTGGCGACGTGGACGGCGGCGAGCACGTCGGTCGGGCCGTCGCCGGCGGCGTCGGGCCGGTGGTGGAAGGCGACGGCGTCGACGACCGTGACCGGCAGCCCCCAGACGCAGAGGAGGTAGGCGCCGAGCTCGGCGTGGGTGATGCCGAGGCGCTCGGCCTCGATCACGTGGGACGGCCGCCGGCTGCGCCGCTCGTCGGCGAGGATCGTGCGGCAGTCGTCGGGGACGCTCAGCGCGAGCACGATCTTGCCGACGTCATGGACCAGGCCGGCGGTGAACGCGTCGTCGGCATTCGCCTTGTCGGCGACGAAGCGCCGCGCGAGGCGCGCGGTTAGGAGCGAGTGGCGCTGCAGCCGGTCGAGCGAGAAGCCCTCCACCGGCGACTTGTCGAGCGCGCCGAAGACCTGCGTCACGAGCGCGAGCCCCTTCAGCAGCTCGACGCCGAGGTAGGCGATCGCCTTGCCGACCGACGTCATGCGGTGGGCGAGGCCGAACCACGCCGAGTTGACGATCTGGAGGATCTTCACCGACATCGCCGCGTCCTGCTCGACGATGCGGGCGATGCCGGCGACCGACATGTCGGGGTCGGCGGTGGCGCGCATCAGCTCCTGGTAGATGCGCGGCAGCGACGGCAACCGGTCGATGCGCCCGATCACGCGGCGGATCGCCTCGCTGGAGAGCAGCGCCTGGCGCTGAACGGTGCGCTCGATCGCGGCGCGCAGGAACTCGCCGTCGCACGGCTTGCTCAGGAACTGGTGGGCGACCTGCAGCGCGCGGACCGCCGCCTCCTGCTCCGCGTGGCCGCTGAGCACGATGCGCGCGGTCGCGGGATGGCGCTCCTTCACCTGCTGGAGGAGCTGCGCGCCGTCCATGCCGGGCATGCGCATGTCGGTCACGACGACGTCGAACGGCGCGCTCGCCACCAGCGCGAGCGCCTCCTGCGCCCCGTTGGCGAACGACATCTCCCAGCGCCGCCGCTCCTTGCGCAGCAGGTTCTGGAGCCCGTCGAGGACCTGCTTCTCGTCGTCGACGAAGAGGATGCGCGGCGGACTCATGCCAGCGCCTCCACCGGCTCGGGCGACGGCTCGACGACGCCCGCGACCGGCAGCCGCAGGAAGAAGGTCGTGCCGCGGCCGACCTCCGACTCGAACCAGAGCTGGCCGCCGTGGCGGTCGACCACGACGGTGCGCGCGATCGCGAGCCCCTGCCCCGTCCCCTTGCCGACCTCCTTCGTCGTGAAGAAGGGGTCGAAGACGCGGCCGCGGATCGCCTCGGGGATGCCGCCGCCCGTGTCGCCGATCGCGATCTCGATCGAGTCGCCGACCACGCGCGTGCGCACCGTGATCAGCCCCTTGCGGTCGCTCCCCTGCACGACGTCGCCGATCGCGTGGGCCGCGTTGACGACGATGTTCAGCACCGCCTGGTTGATGTCGCCCGCGTGGCAGACGACGGGCGGCAGCTCGCCGAGCTGGGCGTCGAGGTCGGCGACGTACTTCCACTCGTGGCGCGCGATCACCAGCGTGCTGCGGATCGCCTGGTTCAGGTCGACCGCGGCCATCGACTTCTGGTCGGGATGGGCGAACGCCTTCATCGAGCGGACGATCGTCGTGACGCGCTCGAGCCCCTCCACCGCGCGGTCGAGCGCCCGCGGCAGGTGCTCCGCGAGGTAGGGCAGGTCGGCGTCGACCTCGGCGTCGGCGGCCGCGCGCGCGAGCGCGAGCGCCTGCGCCGGCGGCGCGCCGTCCAGCACGGCGCGGCTGGCCACGCGCTGCCGGTCGACCAGCAGCATCACGTCGCGGGTCGCGTCGCGGACGAAGTGGAGGCTGTCGCCGACGAACTGCACCGGCGTGTTGATCTCGTGCGCGATGCCGGCGGCGAGGCGGCCGACCGACTCGAGCTTCTGCGCCTGCTGCAGCTCGCCCTCGAGCTGGCGCCGCCGCGTCATGTCGAGCAGCAGGCCGTGGAGGCGGCGGTCGTCGCGCGCGTCGGCGACGACGACGCGCACCCACGCGATCGTCGCGTCCTCGCGCACGATCCGGAACTCGACCTCCTTGCCGGGATGGTCGGCGGCCCGCTCGATCTCCTCGCGCGCGCGGGCGCGGTCGTCGGGATGGACCCGCTCGTCCCAGAAGCCCGCGGCGAGCCACTGCTCGGCCGCGACGCCCAGCATCCGGCCGCACTGCGGCCCGATCCAGGTGAAGCGCCACTCGGAGCGGTCGAGCTCCCACGGGATCGCCTGCGTCGTCTCGACCAGCGCGCGGTACTGCTCGCGGCTGCTGGCGAGCTCGCGCGTCCGCTCGACGACCTTGCCCTCGACGGTGGCGCGCGCCGCCTCGAGGTCGGCCTGCCGCGCCGCCAGCGCCGCCATCTCGTTGCGGCTCTCGACGATGCCGACGACGAGGACGACGTCCTCGAAGAGGACCCACATCGCGTGCTCGAGGAACCGCCACCACTCGGGGTCGGCCACGCCGTAGACCGAGCCGGGCGCGACGATGCCGCGGATCAGGTGGTCGGCGACGATGACGGCCGTGGCGGTCAGCAGCACGGTCCAGTCGCGGTAGAAGGCGAGGAACGCCAGCGAGACGAAGATGTGGAAGTGCGTCTCGATGCGGCCGCCCGTGAGCTGGATCAGCAGCGCGGAGGAGAGCGCCTGCGCCACCGCGATCGCGTGGCGCGTCGTCGGGCGTCCCGGCAGGCGCCACGCCAGCGCGACGACGGGCGCGGTGAGCGCGGCGCCCGACAGCAGCGCGGCCCAGACGTGCACGTGGACCGAGCGCAGCGCGCCGTCCCACGCGAAGGGCGAGCGCAGCGCGGCGACGCCCAGCGCGAAGAGCCACTGCGTCGCCATCAGCCACGCGAAGGCGTGGTCGCAACGGCAGGCGATCGCGTCGTGGTGGGCGGCGAAGAGGCGCGCGGCGCGATGCTCGGCGCGCTCGCACTCGCCGCCGGGCGCCGCGGCGACGCTCATCGGCCGCTCCCGGCCTCGGGGCCGGCGCCGAGCGAGCAGCCGAAGACCGGCCAGGTCGCCGCGGGCGCCTCAGGGTCGAGCAACTGCTCGAGCATCCGCTGCCGCCCGCCGTTGTCGCCGACGTGGCCGCGCGCGCCGGTGATGCCGCCGTTGAAGACGAGGCGCGCCTGCGCGTCGTAGAGCGCGACGAGCCCCGACGTGCGCGCGCGGAAGCGTCGCGTCTCCTCGGCGCCGTCGTCGACGCGCAACTGCGCGCCCGGGATCGTCGCGGCCGCCTGCCAGTTCGGGCCGGTGCGCCAGCTCGCGTCGGAGCCCTCGGGCAGCGTGAAGACGACGTGGACGTCGAGCTTGCCGCGCATCTGCTCCGCGACCTGCCGCAGCTCCTCGATGCTGGCGGGCGTGCAGGGGCAGAACGGATGGACGAAGAGGACGGCGGTCGGCCGGCCCGCGGTCCGGGAGAGGCGCGTCGTCTCGGGCCAATCGTGCGGCGCGACGGCCACCTCGCCCGGCGTCTCCTGGTGCTTCCAAAGCGCCGTCGTGGCCGCGAAGACGACCAGCAGCCACGCCACCGCGCCGACCATGAGCGGGCGCGACATCACGGCGCGCCCCTCGCCGGCTCGGCCGCGTCGAGCGGCAGCCGCAGCACGCGCGCCTCGCCGCCGCCGCCCGCGATCGAGAGGTGGACGGCGCCGCCCTCGACGCGCGTGCGCAGCTCGATGCGGCCCGGCGCGCGCGAGCCCGGCGCGCCGCGCGCCGCGTCGCCGATCGCGCGCGCGGCGCGGAGCACGGCGTCGAGCACGAAGCGGCAGACGTCGACGGCGCGGCAGCGCATCGGGGGGAGCGGCGCGAAGTCGGTCGCCAGCTCGGCGACGTACTTCCACTCGTTGCGGCTGACGGCCAGCGTCGCCTCGACCAGGCGCTGCAGGTCGTGCGCGCGGCCGTCGTCGCCGTCGGCGCGCGCGACCTCCTTGAGCGACACGACCAGCGCCGAGATGCGCTCGACGCCGTCGAGCGCGCGGTCGAGCGCGCCCGGCAGGTGGGCCGCGACGTAGTCGACGTCGGCGGCCTCGTCGTCGGCCGCGAGCGCGCGCAGCCGCGCGGCGAGCGCCGCCGCCTCGACGCCGCCGCCGGCGAGCGCCTTGCACAGCTCGCGATGGTCGGCGAGCCGCCGCGCCAGCGCCTCGGCGCCCTCGCGCGCGAAGCGGACGCTGTCGCCGACGAACTGCGCCGGCGTGTTGAGCTCGTGCGCGAGGCCGGGAGCGAGGCGCCCCACCGCCGCCCTCAGCGGGTCGAGGAGCCGGTCCTCCGCGGCAACGTCGACGTCGACACCCATCGCCCGCCCCCCGCCGCGCCCTGTCAGCCCGCCAGCCGGGCGGGCCGGCCCAGCAGGTAGCCCTGCAGCAGGTCGCATCCGAGGTCGACGGCGCAGCGCCGTTCGGCCGGAGTCTCGATGCCCTCCGCGATGGTCGTGATCCCCATGTCGCGGCAGAGCGTCGCCATCGAGCGAACGAGCTTCGACTTCGCCGCCGAGTGGTCGATGTCGCGGATCAGCTCGAGGTCGAACTTCACGACGTCGGGCACGATCGCCGTGAAGGTCGAGAGGCCCGAGTAGCCGGAGCCGAGGTCGTCGATCGCGACGCGGTGGCCGAGATCGCGCAGCCGGCGGACGCGCGCGGCGAGGTCGCCGATCGCGGAGAGGTTCTCGCGTTCGGTGATCTCGAGGATCACCCGCTCGCGATGGGCCGCGAACGGGCCGTCGGCCGCGTAGAGCGACTCGTCGAGCAGCGAGCGCGGGTGGAGGTTGACCAGCACCTGCCGCGGCAGGACCTGCGCGCGGAGGTCGGCCGCGACGCGGTCGCGGATGGCGCGGTCGAGCAGCTCGACCGCGTCGTGGCGCTCGGCCATCCGCACGAACTTGTCGGCCGACTTGAACTCGGGATCGTCGGAGCGGACCAGCGCCTCGTGCGCGACGAGCGAGCCGTCGCGCGCGCTGACCACCGGCTGGTAGGCCATCCAGAGGCGGTCGACGAAGCGGCGGAAGAGGACGACCTCCTCGTCGGCCGACGGCGACGTCACGGGCGTCGCGACCGGCTGGACCGCGGTGCGCTGCGCCTTCGCGGCCGCCGCGTGGCGCACGCAGAAGGCCACGTCCTCCGCGCTGCACGGCTTGGTGAGGAAGCGGTAGACCTGCGCCTCGTTGATCGCGTCGAGCATCGCGCGCGAGTCGGCGTGGCCGGTCAGCATCACGCGCATCGTCTCGGGCCAGCGCTGCCGCACCTGCGCGAGGAAGGTGCAGCCGTTCATGCCCGGCATGCGCTCGTCGCTGACGACGACGTCGACCTCGCTCGACTCGAGGAACCCGAGCGCCGCGTCGGCCGAGTTCTCGGTGTGGATCGCGAAGCGCTGCGAGCGCAGCCCCATCTCGAGCGCGGCCGTCACGTTCGGCTCGTCGTCGACGATGAGGACGCGGATCTGCCCGACCGAGCGCGGCTCGGCGACGGCGATCTCACGCGGGTTGGCTCGATCCATTCAGGCGTACCCGGATCCGCTTCCACGACGACGCGGGCAGCGTCGGCGATGGTCGCGAGACTCCGGCTACATCGGCGCGCCGCTTCTCCCGGGTTCGCGGCGAGTTGAACGGTCGCGAAGACTCTTCCCGTCGCGGAGCGGCGGGAACGCGGGGACGGCGGGGACGCGGGAGGCGGCGCGCGCGCCGGGGACGCCCGGCTCGTCAGCGAGTGCCCCAGCCGATGGCCGTCATGTGGAGCGAGCCGTGGGAGAGGCCGCGGTGGAGCGTCGTGCCCGGCCCCGACGGCGCCGCTCCGAGCGCGACGAAGAGCGGGAGCAGGTGGTCGGGCGACGGGTGGGCGCGCCGCGGCGACGGGGCGGCGCGCTCCCAATCGAGGAGCGACTCGCGGTCGTCGGCCTCGACGCGCGCGACCAGCCAGCGCTCGAACGCGTCGGCGCCCGGGTCGACCGGGAGCCCGAGGCGCGAGAGGTCGTGCGTCGCGCCGCCGCTCGCGAGCAGCAGCGCGCCGCCGTCGAGCAGCGGCGCGATCGCGCGCCCGACCTCGAAGTGGTGGCGCGCGTCGAGCTGCGGCTGGATCGAGAGCTGGAAGGCGGGGACGTCGGCCGCCGGCGCCATCAGCGACAGCGGCACCCACGCGCCGTGGTCGAGCCCGCGACGACGCCGCGCGACCGCGAAGCCCGCCTGCTCGAGGAGCCGCGCCGCCCGCTCCGCCGCCGCCGGCTCGCCGCGCGCCGCGTAACGCCACGCCGCGAGCTCCGGCCCGAAGCCGGCGAAGTCGTGGATCGTGCGCGGCGCGTCGGAGAGGTCGACCTCGGGCGCCTCGCTCCACCAGTGGGCCGACACCACGACGACGAACGGCGCCGCGCGCAGCGGCGCGCCGAGTCCCGCGAGGAAGTCGCGCGTCGCGGAGGGCTCGAGCAGCAGGTCGGGCGCTCCGTGCGAGACGAAGAGCGCCCGCGACGCGCGGCGCGCGCCGTCCATGCCGGGTTCAGCGCCCGCCCGCGAGCCGCCGGTCGATCGCCAGCGAGCCGCCGCCGCCGAGGAGGAGCGCGGCCGCGATCCCGAGCGCGAGCAGGTGGTACTCGTACCCCTCGCGCATCTGCGGATCGTTCGCCCAGTTCATGAAGAAGCCGTTCGCGAGGTGGACCTTCTGGATCGCGCCGATCATGAGGGCGATGAAGCCCGCCGCGACCAGCCGCGTCGCGAAGCCGAAGAGGAGCGCCACCGGCCCGAGGAACTCGAGCACGATCAGCGCAATCGCCGCCGCCGTCGGCAGCCCGACCTGCGTCGTGAAGAACTCGACCGTGCCGTTCCAACCGTGGCCGCCCCACCACCCGAGCGCCTTCTGCGCGCCATGCGGGAACATCACGACCGCGAGCGAGAGCCGCAGCAGCAGCCCCGACCACCCGAGCCGCGATCCGAAGAGCCAGCCGCGAAGCCCCGACCCTGCCGACGCCTTCGACGGCCCACTCGCTTGATCCGCCATGTTCCTCTCCCTCTCGGGTCGCGACGCGCCTGCGGGCGGACCGAGTGGGCGCATGATGCCCGCCGCCGCACCTTCCTCCGCCCGACGCTCTCGCGCGCTGGCCTGCCCCTCTTGCTAGCCGAGCCCCCTCCTTCGGGCTTCCGCTGCGAACGGCGCGCGTACCTGCGCGCTCGTTCGCCAACTGCAAGCCCCTCGAGCCGCGCCGTAGGCGATCCGTTCCCGCATCCGTACGCCCGCGCGCTTTTCGCGGGCGGTTCGTTCCCGCGTCGGTACGCCCGCTTCCCTTCGCCCGCGGCGGCGGAAGTCCACCTCTTGGCGCCGCGTCGTCCGGCATCGACCACGCTCGCGCCGATCGATCGCGGCGCCTGATCACCGGCCCGCGTCGCGCGCAGAGTGCTGGATTTCAGCAGCGAAGCCGGCGCACGCGCCGGCTTCGTCTGCTGCAAACCCCGAGAGATGAGCCGCGCGCCGCGCGGTCTCATCGGCGCGGGATTCTGCTGCGGCGCTTCGCGCCGTCAGCAGCAATGCAGAACTAGCCCCCGTCCTTGGGCTTCTCGACGGGCTTCTCTCCCGGCTTGTCCCCGTCCTTCGGCTTCTCGACGGGCTTGTCGCCGTCCTTGGGCTTCTCCCCGTCCTTGGGGGTTTCGCCCTCCTTCTGCTTCTCGCCTTCCTTCTTCTCCCCCTCCTTCTTCTCTTCCTTCTTCGCCTCCTCCTTCGGCGGCTCGGGCTTCGGCTCCGCGTAGGTCGAGGGACGCGGGCGCAGCTCGCGGAAGAGGGGCTCCTTCGCCTTGTCGTAGGCGAGGCGGCCGTTCACGACGGCGTAGTAGACGAAGGTCTCGTAGTCGAGCAGCTCGCCGTCGACGACGATGACGTCGGCGTCCTTGCCGACCTCGAGCGAGCCGACGCGGTCGTCGATGCCGAGCAGGCGCGCGGCGTTGATCGTCAGCGCGGCCTCGGCGGCGTCGCGCGGCAGGCCGCCGCGGACGGCCAGCGCGGCCTCGAGCGTCGGCGTGCGCAGGTCGCGGTCGACGAGGCCGTCGGAGCTGAGGCGCGGGCTCTCGGGGATCACCGCGACCTTGACGCCGTGCTTCCAGAGGATCGCGGCGTTCTCGATGGTCGAGCCGTTCTGCTGGTTGAGGCGGGCGTCGCGCTCGACGCGCGGCGTGTTCGGGATGACGACGCACGAGACGCCGGCGCGCCCGAGCTCGTCGGCGACGATCCAGCCCTCGTTCGCGCCGAAGACCACCGCCTCGAAGTCGTACTCGGTCACGAGCTTCGCGATCGAGCGCAGGTCCTCCGCCGTGAAGGCGTCGAAGCGCGCGATCGCCCCGCCGGAGAGGAGCTTCAGGTACTCCTGGTTCACTCCCTCGGGCTTCGGCTCCTCGACCGTCTTCCCCTGCGCCTTCTCGAGCTCGAAGAGCTTCCGCTTGCGCTGGAACTCGCGCGCGTTCTCGAGGTCGTCGCGCAGGCGCCGCCGCTCGTCGCCGCTGGCGTAGCCCATGCGCATGAAGAGGTTGGTGCGCAGCAGCAGCCCGTCGAGCGTGCCGTAGGTCAGCTTGCCCGCGCTGTTGCCGGCGACGACGGTCGTCCAGCCGCATGCGAGGCCGAAGGTCATGTTGAAGGCGAAGACGTCGGTCGTGAGGTCGACCGGCTCGTTGCCGATGATCCCGGCCGAGTTGACGGCGATCAGCCCCGGGTAGAGGTGGAGCCCGGTCGCGTCGATCGTCGCCGCCTCCTTCGGCACCGTGATGCCGACGCCGAGCGCGTGGATCTTCCCGTTCTTGCAGAGGAGCGTGCCGCCGCGCATCACGCCGTCGGCCATCGTGTGGACGTCGCCGTTGACGATCGCCAGCCAGCGGTCCTTCTTCTCCTCCTTCTTCTTGTCGTCCTTCTTCTCTTCGCCCTTCTTCTCCTCGGCGCCGCCCGGCTTGGCGGGCGCGTCCTCGAGGAAGGCCGTCTGCGCGCGCGCCGGCGCCGCGAGCGCGAGGAGGAGCGAGATCGTCGACCCGAGGATCCGCCGCATGGTCAGCTCCGCGCCTTCGCGCGCGTCCAGACGACGCGCCCCTCGACCAGCACGCGGTCGACGACCGCCTGGACGTCGAACGGGTCGGCGGTCAGCACGATCACGTTCGCCTCCTTGCCGGGCTCGATCGTCCCGACCTTGTCGCCGACGCCCGCCGCCTCGGCGGCGTTCTTCGTGAGCGCGGCGATCGCGTCGGCGCGCTTCATCCCGTTCTTCACCAGCTCGGCCACCTGCCAGCGGAACGCGGCCAGCGTGTCGGGCGCGTCGTTCGCCGGCGTCAGCGCGACGCGCGCGCCCGCCTCGACGAACTTCGCCGGCACGTTGACGAGGTCGATCGAGCCCTGGATGTAGGACATCCACGGCGCCAGCACGACCAGCTCCTTCCTCTCGCCGACCTCCTTCGCGACCCAGTGGAGGTCGGTGCCCGGCACGCCGGAGAAGGCCTGCGGGAAGCCGGCCGCGCGCGCGATCTCGGGGTAGACGACGTGCGCGACGTCGAACTCCTTCGTCGCCTCGACGAAGTGGAGCCACGAGGTCGCCGCGCCGAGCTTCACGAAGAGCGCGGCGCCCGGCTTCTTCTGCACGAGGTCGACGAAGGGCTGCAGCTGCGGCGGGATCGGCGGCGGCTGGAAGACCTCCTCCTTCTTCTCCTCGGGCTTCGGCGGATCCTGCTTCGGCGGGTCGCCCGCCTTCGGGCCGCCGCCCGGAGGCGCCGGCGCCGGGCCGCCCTGCGGGGCGCCTTGCGGCTGCCCCTGCGGCGCCTGCTGCTTCTTCGCCTCCTCCTCCTTCTTCTTCTGCTCCTCGGCGGCCTTCTTCTTCGCCTCGAAGTCGGCCTTCGCCTTCTCCTGCTTCTCGATCTCCCGCTTGGCGCCGGTCAGCGCCTCGGTCAGGATCCGCCGATCCTGCGCCGGCGTGATCAGGTTGGCCTTCACCGCCCCGTCGTCATCGAGCGCCCAGCCGTGGCCGGCGTCGGCGGTGCGCACCACCATGCAGCGGCCCGGGATCCCGGAGTTGCCGGGCGCGACGAGCTGCAGCGTGGTGAAGCCGGCCGAGAGCGCCGCGTCGAACGCGCCCGCGGCCGGGAAGAACTCGTCGGCGACCTTGAGGTCGGCGCGCATCCCCTGCCGCTGGAAATCGAGGAGCGAGAGGCGGCTGTGCGCGTGCACGTGGCCCGGCATCACCACCATCTTGCTGGCGTCGATCACCTCGCACGGGTGGGGCAGGTCGACCTTCTCGCCGATCAAGTCGACCTTGCCGTTCTTCAGCAGCAGCGTGACGTTGCTCTTCTCCTCGCCGGTGCCGGTGATGAGCTTGCCGCACTTGACGGCGACGTACTTGTCGTCGCCGTCGGGCGCCGGCGCGAAGGCCGGGGCCGTCAGCAGCGCGGCGAGGAGCAGGTGTGTCGGGATGCGCATGGACGTTCCTCGCCGGATCTCAGTACCGCCGCCCCATCGTCTTCGCGTCGTACGCGATCCGGCCGTTGACCAGCGTGACCAGGCAGGCGCTCGCGGGATCGACCGGGTCGCCGGTCCAGAGGCAGACGTCGGCGTCCTTGCCCGCCTCGATCGAGCCGACGCGGTCGAAGATGCCGAGCGCCTGCGCCGGCACGCGCGTCAGCGCCGGGATGCCGCGCTCGCGCGGCAGGCCGAAGCGCACCGCGTAGGTCGCCTGCATCGACAGGTCCTCCTGCGGCTGGACCGGCGCGTCGGTGTTGACGCCGAGCTTCTGCTTGCCGTTGCCGGTGCGCAGCCACTCGGCGCAGAGCCCGACGATCTCGCGGTCGCGGCGGTCGTAGTGGATCGCGCGCGGCCCGACGATCACGAACATGTCGCGCTTGCTCGTCTCGGCGCCGAGCTCACACGCGTCGAACTCGGAGTGGTCGAGCACGGCCCAGAGCTTCAGCTCGTCGTTCAGCAACTGGATCGTCTCGGCGACGACCTGGTAGATCTGCGTGTGGACCGTGATCGGGAACTTGCGGTCCATCAGCCCGCGGAACTTGTCGAAGAAGGGATCGAAGTCGGGCTTCGGACCGCGCCCCTCCTCGAACGCCTTCATCGCCTCGTGGTACTTGCGCGCGCGCAGCAGCGTGTCGCGCGTGTTGAAGTTCATCATCGAGCGGCCGACGCCGTACCAGTAGCGCTCGGGGTTGCCCGACTGCGCGATCTTGAGCGAGCCGGGCGAGCGGACCACCACGTCGTCGATCGTGCGCCCGGCCGTCTTGATGATCGTCCCGAAGCCCGACATGTTGTTGCCGGAGCCGGGGATCACCAGCACGGTCGTCACGCCGCCGGCCAGCGCGTTCTTCACGTTGTCGTTCTCGGGATCGATCGTGTGGAGCGAGTCGAGCCCGGGGTTCGAGAGGTAGACGCCGTCGTTCAGGTCGGAGAGCCCGCCGCCGACGTGGTCGTGGCAGTCGACGAAGCCGGGCACCGCCCACAGGCCGCGGCCGTCGATCACCTGGTAGCCGGCGGGGATCGGCGTCTCCGACTCGCGGCCGACCTTCTCGATCTTCCCGCCGCTGACCAGCACGACCGCGTTGTCGACGACGGCGTCGGTCTCCGACGCGGTCATCACCTTCTTCACGACGATCGCGTACTTCGGCGCGTCGTCCTTCGCGGCCGGCTCCTTGGTCGGCGCCGGAGCCGGGACGACGACGACCGGCGCGTCGGGCGCCGCGCCGTCGCCCTTCGCGGCCGCGCCGTCGGCGGGCGCGCCGTCGCCGGCCAGCAGCGCCGCGAGCAGGGCCGCGGCGACGTCGATGAAGGCGCTCATGGCTTCGTCTCCAACGCCACCTCTTCGCCCGCGACGAAGACCTTGAGGAGGCGGCTCGCGAGCTCGAACGGGTCGCCCGAGAAGACCAGCACGTCGCCCTGCTTGCCCGTCTCGAGCGAACCGACCTGGTCGTCGACGTGGCAGAGGCGCGCCGGCTCGATCGTCAGCGCGCGCAGCGCGGCGCGCGGATCCATGCCGAGCCGCACCGCGTAGGCGGCGTTCAGCCCGAGGCCGCGGCCCGCGGTGATGCCGTTGCTCTGGAACGCGACCGGCACGCCCATCCCCGAGAGCTCCATCGCCGGCACGACCCGCTCGCGCGTGACGCCGTCGCGCGCGAACCGGACCACCTCGATCGCCTCGGGGACGATCACGCCCTTCACGATCCCCTTCCACTCCGCGACCGGCAGCAGGTGGAGCTCGGCCGCGCCGAGCAGCACGACCTCGACCTTGAACTCGCCGAGCACCTTGAGCGCGTGCTTGATGCCGACCGCCGAATCGCACTCGAGCAGCACCGGCACCTCGCCCGCGAAGACGCGGCGCCACGGCTCGAGCTCCTGCTTCACGTCGGGCGCGGCGGGCCGCCCGTCGGCGCCCTTGTCGGCCTTCTTCTTCTTGACCGTCACGACCTCGACGAAGGTCTTGTCGGTGCGCTGCGCGGCGAAGTCGAAGGAGAAGCGGTCGCCGAGCTTGAGCTTGCCGGCCATGTGATCGTCGGCGTCGAGGTCGGCGACGATCGTCGGCTTGCCGATCGGGATGTCGACGTCGATCTCGAGCGTGAGCGACTTGCCCGACAGCGTGCCCGAGAGCGGACGCGGCTCCTCCTCGCTGCCGAAGAGCGCGCCGAAGCTCCCGGTCACCTTCTCGCCGTCGAGCTTGAGGCTCATCACCCCTTGCTGCGGCTCGGGGATCGGGCCGCCCGAGACCGTGACCGACCACTTGCCCGTGACCGGATCGGCCTTCTTCTCCTTCGCCGTCTCGGTCCCCTCGTCCTTCTTCTTCGCGTCGGCCTCGGCCTTCGCCTTCTCGGCGGAGCCGTCGGCGACCTTCTTCTTCTGCTCCTCCTCCCACTTGGCGAGGTCGTCGCGGTACTTGACCCAGCTCTCGTGGTAGCGCTTCGCCTCGCCGAGCAGCCCGCGGTAGCGCTCCGCCGTCATCAGCGGATCGAACGGCCCGCGCCAGAAGAGCTTCACGCCGGCCAGCCCGTCGACGACGCGCGCGGCGCGCGTGGCGCCGGCGGTCTTCAGCGCGACGACGCGCGAGCCGTTCTGGTGCGCCTGCCACGTCTGCACCAGCGCCGTCGTGACGCCGCCCCTGGCGACCTCGAGCGCGGAGTCGTCGGCGCCGGCGATCGCCTGCACCAGGTCGAAGTCCATGCTCAGGTTGGTGCGATCCTCGCCGAGCTCGAGGTGGGAGTTGGCGTCGACGAAGCCGGGCGTCAGCACCGACGACGGCCCGAAGTCGATCGTGCGCGCGCCGGGCGGGACCGCGACCTCGGCTCCGACCGAGACGATGCGGCCGTCCTTGATCGCGACCGCGCCGCCGCGGATCGGCTCGCCGGCCGCGGTCAGCACCGTGCCGCCGCGCAGCACGACCGAGCCGCCGCCCCGCTTCGCCGCCGAGCGTCCGGCGCCGCTGCCGCCGCCGCCCGCGGCGAGGTCGCCGATCTCGGCGGCCAGGCGCCCCTCGACGTAGACCTTCTGCACGTGCGACGAGCGGAGGAACGGCTCGCCGGACAGCACGACGAAGTCGGCGTCCTTGCCCGGCATCAGGCAGCCGACGCGATGGCCGACGCCGAGGATCTCGGCCGGCACGCGCGTCAGCGCCGCGACCGCCTGCTCCGTCGTGAGGCCGCCGCGCTGCGCGATCGCGCCCGCCAGCAGCAGCTCGGCCGGATCGCTGCCGGCCGGCGTCGCCAGCGCGACCTTCACGCCGCGCTTCACCAGCTCCGCGGCCGACTCGGGCCGCAACCGCGGCGCGTCGGGATCGAGCGACCGCTCGGCCGGCGGGCGCGCGAGCGAGAGGCCGATCTCGACGACGACCGGGTAGCGCGCGGCGGCCAGCGCGTCGGCGACCAGCGCCGCCTCGGCGCCGCCCGCCAGGAACGCGGGATGGCCGAGCTCGCGCGCCAGCTGCGCCGCGCGCACGAGATCCTGCGCCTCGTCGGCCGCGATGCGCAGCGTCCTGCGCGCCTGCACCGCGGCCGCCAGCGCCGCGCCGACCACGTCGGTCGCCTCGACCGGACCGCGCGCCTTCGCGAACGCCTCGCGCACCGCCAGCAACTGGCCGACGCGCGTCGAGGGGAGCTGCGTGACCGCCGGACGGATCGGGTTGTCGGCGGCGGGCGGCAGCGGCGGATCGACCAGCGGCGGCGGCCGCAGGCTCTCGTTGCCGAGGTTGATCTCCAGCGCCGACTGGCGCGCGAGGATGACCGCGGCGCCGTCGCGCGAGGTGAGCTTCGCGACCGCGCCCTGGCCGCTGACGAGGCGCCGCTCGCCGCACGACAGGTAGACGGTCGTCACGCCGCCCAGCAGCGTCGTGCGCCAGTCGCCGTAGGTGTCGAACGAGTCGACCGGGTCGAACTGCGCCGCGACCGCCTCGTCCTTCCAGACCGCGTTGCCGAGGAACTCGGAGGTGCCGGCCAGCGTGGTCGTTGCGTCGACGAGGCCGGGGATCACCACCGCCTCGCCGAGATCGACCACCACCGCGTCGGGCGGCGGCGAGAGCGTGGCGGCGACCTCGACGACCTTGCCGTCGACCACCAACATCGAGCCGGGCGAGAGGAAGGGCGGCACCTTCGCGCCCTCGGGCGCTCCGGTCCAGATGCGGCCCGCCTTGATGAAGAGCTTGGCCGGCGGCGCGCCGCCGACCGGCGCCGCGGCGGCGCGCACGGGCGCCGGCACGAACGCGGCCGCGATCAGCGTGCACGCGGCGGCCGCGAGGGATGCGGTGCGATGGAACATGATCAGCGCCCGCCGTCCTTGGGCTTGCCGCCGTCGCCTTCCTTCTTCTCCTCGGGCTTCGGCTCCTGCTTCTCGGGCGCCGGCGCGGGCGGCGGCTCGGCGGGCGCCGCGGCGGCCTCGGCCTTCGCCGGCGGCAGGTCCTGGCCGGTCGACAGCTCCTTCAGCCGGCGGTCGGTCCCGCGGTCGTAGGCGAGGCGCCCTTCGAGCAGGAGCTTCTCGACGACGGTCGCCTGGTCGAGCGGATCGCCCGAGAGGATCGCGACGTTGCCCCACTTGCCGGCGGCGATCGAGCCGAGCGTGTCGCCCATCCCGATCGCGTCGGCGGCGGCCTGCGTCACGGCCTTCAGCGCGACGTCGCGCGCGACGCCTTCGCGCACGCAGCGCGCCGCCTGGTACCAGAGGTGGCCGTCGGCGGTGAAGCCGAAGCCGTTGGGCTGCAGCACGAACGGGACGCCCGCGTCGGCGAAGACCTTCGGCACGAAGGTCTCGACCTGCTTGCCGGTCAGCGGATCGAGCTCGCGGTGGACGAGGATTCCCGGGAGGACCACCGGCCGGCCGGCGCGCTTGAGCGAGTCGACCGCCTTGAAGGCCTCGGTGCCGACGACGAAGACGCTCTTCTCCAGCAGCTTCATCTCGCGCAGCCACTCGATGCCGTGCGTCACGTCGGTCGCGCGGTCGCAGTGGACGAAGAGCGGCACCTCGCCCTTGCTGGCGCGCCAGAGCGTGCGCCAGCGCGCGTCGAGGTCGTCGATCGTGACGTGGGCCATGCCCTCCTTCGCCGCCTCGTCGGGGAGGACGAGGACCTTCTCGTCCTTCTTCTTCTTCTCCTCCTCGTAGCGCTTCTCGGCCACCGCCTCGACGTGCGCCTGGAGGTCGGCGAAGGCGCGGCGCAGCTCGGCCATCTGCGTCATGCGGTTGAAGCCCGCGCGCGGCGTGATGGAGAGCTTGAGCGCGTAGTCGGGGCGCACGGTCATCGCGTCGACCATGTCGCCGAGCGGCCGCACGATGCGCGACAACCCGGCGATCACCGTGTTGTTGCCCTGGATCGCGTGGACCGTCGTGATGCCGGTGCGCAGGCACTCCTCGAACTCGGCCGAGTTGGGCTCGAGCGAGTCGTAGACGTTGACGAACGGCGCGACCGGCACGTTCTCGTTCGTGACGTCGAGGCCGACCTGCGTGTGGGCCAGCACCATGCCGGGGAAGACGACCTTGCCGTCGGCCTCGAAGACCGTCGCGTCGGACGGGATCGCGGTGTCGGCGCCGCCGACCGCGGTGATCTTCCCGTTCACGATGACGACGACGCCCTTCTCGACGCGCGTGCCGTCGGGGTTGACGATCGTTCCGCCGCGGACCGCGGCCGAGTCGCCGCCGGCCAGGGCCGGCGCCGCGAGCAGCGCCGACGAGAGGAGGGAAGCGAGGACCATCACGAGTTCTCCTTCTTCAGCCACCCGCGCAGGTCGACCACGGGCTGGCCGTCGATCAGTACCAGGACCGGCTTGCTGGCGTCGTCGAACGGCGCCCCGCTCCAGACGACGAGGTCGCCGTCGAGGCCGGGAGCGAGCCGGCCGACGCGCTTCTCGAGACCGATCATCGCGGCGGCGTCCGAGGTCACGGCGCGCAGCGCGCGGGCGCGGTCGAGGCCGTGGCGGATCGCGAGACCCGCCTGCCGCGCGAGGCCGCCGTCGCCGCTGCCGTCCGACGCCGTCAGGCAGAAGGCGATCCCCTTCTCGGCCAGCAGCTTCGGGGTCTCGTACGCGGGCGTCGCCGCCTCGAAACCCTCGACGTTCGAGTCGACCTGCCGCACCGGCCCGTAGACGACGGCGATCTTGCGCGCCGCGAGCAGGTCGAGCCGCTGCACCACCTCGGTGCCGTACTCGAAGGTGAAGCGCAGCCCGAACTCGTCGGCGAGGCGGACGCAGGTGTCGAAGTCGAGCGCCTCGCGCGCCTGCATGCGCAGGTCGACCTTCCCCTCCATCACCTCGGCCAGCGCGCGCAGCGCCGCGGGATCGAAGCCGTCCTTGCTCTCGCGGCCGGCGTCGCGGAACGCCTGCGCGTCGTAGAACGCCTTGCGGAAGACCCACGCCGCGCCCATGCGCGTCGTCGGGCGCCGCGTCGCGAAGCTGGCGCCGCCGCCGAAACGGCTGGGCGAGCGGTTGAAGATGCCGCGTCCCGACGACTCGGGGCCGACGGTCGCCTTCACGATCGTCTTCGCCGGGAGGCGGCGCTGCGCGATCGCGCCGCCCGTCTTCACCGCGGCGCCCTTCGCCGAGATCACCGCCGACGCCTCGCCCGTCACGAAGACCGTGGTCACGCCGTCGGCCGCGAGCTGCTCGAAGTCGGTCGAGAAGTAGTCGACCACGTCGCCGGTGTCGAGATGCGGGATCACCTCGGAGCTCTGCTCCGACGCGCCGATCAGCGACGTCGTGCCGAGCTGGCAGGCGGCGTCGACGAGGCCGGGCGTGATCGTCGCGCTGCCGCAATCGACCACGCGTCCGCCCGACGGGATCGGGAGCCCCTCGCCCGCGCCGACGACCTTGCCGTCCTGCACGATCACGACGCCCGGCTTGAAGACCGTCCCGTCGCCGCAATGGACCTCGGCCGCCTGCAGGACGAGCGTCTCGCCGCGCAGCCGCTCGACGGCCGGAGCGGCGTCGGACGCCGCCAGCAGGAGCGCGCACCAGCTCGCGATCATCGCCCCTCCTCCTTCGCCGCGACGGCCGCGCCGCCGACCAGCACCAGCTTCACCTTCGCCGCGAGGTCGAGCGGATCGCCGTCCAGCACGACGAGGTCGGCGCGCCGCCCCGCTTCGAGCGTCCCGCACTCGCCGTCGATGCCGAGCAGGCGCGCGGGCACGGTCGCCAGCGCGAGGCGCGCCGCCTTCGCGTCGAGCCCGGCGCGCGTCGCCAGCGCGGCGGTGAGGCGCAGCGCGCCGCCGTCGCCGCGCGCGGTCCATGCGACCGGCACGCCGCGCTCGTGGAGGCGCTGCGCGAGGCGCAGGTCGCGCTCGCCGGTGTCGAGGTCGTAGGGGCCGACCACCGCGCCCTGCGACTTGCCGGCCAGCAGCTCGAGCGCGTCGTCGGCGCGCGCGGCGCCGAGCAGCGCGAAGGGCTTGCCGGCGCCGGTGAAGAGCTCGATCGCGACGCGGATCTGGTCGGCGCTCTCCGCCTCGACGAGGTTCGTGCCGGTCGCCGGGAGGTTGCCCTTCGCGAGGAGCTCGCGCAGCTGCGGCAGCGCGCCCATCCGCGAGTTCGGCACGCGCAGGCCGCCGAACGGCTCCTCGGTGAGCGTGAAGCGCAGCGGTCCCGGCCCCACCAGCAGCGCGCCGCGGCCGTCGTCGTCGGCGGTGCGCACGATCGCGAGCCGGCCGCCGATGACGTTGTCGCCCGACGGCATCAGCGCGACCGTCGTGACGCCGGCGCGCGCGGCGGCGAGGAAGCTCGAGTGGTCGGCCTCGAAGGCGTCGCCGGCGACGACCTCGGGCGTGAAGGCGCGCGCCGGCTCGGCGAGCTGGCCTTGCGCGCCGAGCGCGGTCGCGACGTCGATGAAGCCGGGCGCCGCGACGCCGCCCGGGATCTCGAAGCTCGACGTGCCGGCCGGCGGCTGCGCCTGCCCGATCGACTCGATCCGTCCGTTGCGCACGACGATCCAGCCGCCCGCGCCGAGCGAGCCGTCGGGCGCGACGATCGCGTCGACGCGCACCGCGACGGGCGCGGGCTGCGGCGGCGCTCCGGCGGGCAGCGCCGCGAGCGCCAGGGTCAACGCACGTTCGAGCATGGCGGGGTTCCCGAGTGGCAGGCAGCAGGAGAAGAGGAGGCGGAAGTCCGGCGCGCGCGGCTCAACGCTTCAGCACGCTGGCGCCGTCGATGAAGAGCTGCTCGACGACGGTCGTCGACGCGAAGAGGTCGCCGCTGGCGATCAGGAGGTCGGCGTCCTTGCCGGCCGCGACCGTCCCGACGCGGTCGGCGACGCCGAGGAGCTCCGCCGCGCGCGAGGTGATCGCCGCGAGCGCGTGCTCCTTGTCGAGCCCGCCCGCGATCGCCGCCGCCGCGCTGAGCGACAGGAAGCGCGTCGCGCCGCCCGTGCGCCCGGCCGTCGTCAGCACCACCGGCACGCCCGCCGCGTCGAGCTTCGCGGCCGCGTCGAGCGACTTGCTGCCGAGGTCGTGCGGCTGGACGACCACGACGCCGATCGACGCCGCAGCCAGCTCGTCGGCCAGCTCGGCGACGTCGCCGCCGCCGGTGATCGTCACCTTCATCGGGAAGGCGCGCAGCAGGTCGAGCAGGTTCTGCAGGTCGGCGGCCGCGTCGGCGTAGACGCTGAGCCCCGCCTTCTCGTCGAGCAGGCGGCGCAATGCCTCGCGCTGCGGTTCGCGCGCTGGGCGCGGCGGCTTGGTCGGAGCCTCGGCCGGCTTCTCGCCCTCCTTGCCGCCCTCGCCCGCCGGCTTCGGCGGGTTCTCGGCGTAGGAGACGCCATCGGCCAGCACCACCTTGCCTGCCTTGTGGTCGATCGTCGGGTAGCCGGTCGGCTGCGCCTCTTCGCAGTCGCAGATCCAGCCCATCGTGTCCTTCATCCAGCGCATGAAGGGCGTGTCGTGGTCGTGGTGGTGGCGGTTGGGACGGCCGCCGCGGCGCCCTTCGCGGCCGCCGCCTGGCGGCGGGCCCGACGGCGGAGCGCCCTCCGTCTTCGGCGCCGACTCCTCCTTCTTGCCGCCGGCCGGGAGCTTGTCGCCCTCCTTGCCCCACTTCTCGAGCGCCTTCTTGTACTCCTCGATCTTCTCGCCGTACTCGTCCCACGACTCGATGTACTTCTTCGTCGCGTCGAGCTGCTCGGCGAACGACTTCCACTCGCGCAGCCGCATCGACGGCCGGCTGCCGCCGATGCCGAAGGTCGCGGTGAGGTCGCCCTCCTTCGCGAGGAAGGCGTCGTCGCGCCGCGCGCGCTTCACCTTCACGACGGCGCGCGCGCCGTCGAGCAGGCCGCGCCGGCTCGCGATGCCGACCGTCGTGACGCCGCCGCTCCACGCGTCGGTGAAGTCGTGCGCGTCGAACCAGTCGATCGCGTCGGCGACGCGCGCCGCGGGGTTGCCGTCGCCGAGGCTGCGGCTCTCGTCGTCGAGCAGCAGCGTCGACTCGACGTCGATCAGCCCGGGATAAAGGTGCTTGCCGGTCGCGTCGACGACCGTCGCCCCCTCGGGCACGGCGAGGTCGGCGCCGCCGACCGCCTCGATCTCCTTGCCGCGCATCACGACGGTCGCATTGGCGATCACGTCACCGTTGCCGACGTGGAGCGTCCCGCCCTTGATCACGGTGGGCGGCGTCTTGGGCGGCCCGAACTGGGCTTGGAGCGCGGGAACGAGCGGCGACGCGTACGACGCGAGCGCGACCGCGGTCCCGATCAGGGCTCGCAGGCGCCGCTGCCGAGCTTCCTTCTTCATGCGCAGGCCTCGGCGTTTCCGGGTTGCGTCGCGGACCACGCGCCAGACCACGCGCACGGCGGCGATGCGTCAGGGTTCGAGGGGGCGGGCATCGTACGGGGGGTCGTTCCATGCCACAAGGAATGCGGAAGCCCGGCGCGCGCGTCGAATGGCGCGCGTCGCTGGCGTTGCTCGTCGCGACCGCAGCGGCATCGCGACACGCTTGGTACGACGGCTGCGCCGATCGGATACGCGTCGATTGCCTGGCGCCGCGCGGCGCGTGCGAAGCGGCGCCGACCCGCGTCGTCTGGCGCGCCGACCGGCCGATCGAGGAGCTGCAGGTCGAGTGGCGCGACGCCGCCGGAACGCGCTGCTGGTGGCGGCGCGTCGCGGTCGACGGCGCGGGCGGCTCGTTCGCGTTGACGAAGGGCGAACGAAGCGCGATCGAGGCGGCGCGCGGCGGTTCGTGGACCGCTCTGGCGCTGCGACATGACGGGGAGTGGCGGGCCGAGTCGGCGCCGGCCGAGGTCACGCTCGCGGGCGGAGTGACGGCTCGATGACGCGAGCGCGCGTCACTTCGGGAAGAGGAGCGAGTCGGGGATCTCGAGGTCGAGCTCCCAGCTCGTGGTTTCCCCCAAACCGATGCGATGGCCGTCGACCCACGTCTCGCGGCGGTGCGGCAGCAGGAGCCCGTCGATGCGGCGGTAGTCGCCGAAGCGCTGGCGATGGTCGGCCTGGGACCGGAAGGAGAGGTCGGCGGTGATGGGCTGGATCGCCCGGATCTCGACCTGGAGCGGGCCGGCCGGGTCGATCCACGCCTCGAACGGCGGGTTCAGGCCGGGCAGCTTCACCGCCAGCCCGATCAGCTTCCTTCCGTCGACTTCCTCGAGGCGCAGCGGCCGCAGCTCCTGCGCCTCGAGCAGGTTGACCGGCAGGCGCGCGACCTCCCAGTCCCACTCGACGTGCTGCTGGGTCGCGCCGGTGGCGAGCCCCATCGTCCCGTGCTTCGGCCGCAGCCACTCCTCGCGCCGCAGCATGAGGCGCTCTTCGTCCTCGCCCGACGCGTAGCGCAGCAGCGTGCGCACGCTCTCGTCGGGCCGCGTCCAGATCGTCGAGACCATGCGGTTGCCCTGCAGGTCGCCGGTCTGGACGAGGTAGAGGTCCTCGACCCGTTTCGAGCGGAGGTTGCGCAGCCGCTCCGCGCCGCCGGCGACCTCGACGAGCCGCTCGACGAGCTGCTCGACCTCGTCTTGCGTCGGCGGTTCGCCGCGCGCGTAGGTCGCGAGCAAGAGCGGGCGCGCGCCGTCGCAGATCGGAGGCGGCGGCGGATCGCTGCAACGAGCCGCGGCGAGTAGCCCAGCGAGCAGCGCCACCGCCGACTTCCGCATCACTTCGCCTTGCGCAGCCGCTCGACCAGGGTGGCGGCGCTCCACGCGAGCACGACGCCGGCGGCGGCGACGCCGGCCGCCTCCGCGCGCAGCCCGCTGCCGGCCAGCCGATGCGTGAAGTAGCCGACGGCCGCGGCGCCCGCCAACGCCAGCACGAAGAACGCGGCGCCCGCGAGGTGGCGGCGCCACGGCGAGGGCGGCGGCGCTTCGGGCGGCTTGAGGAGGCGGATCTCGCCGCGCGCTTCGCCGAGCCCGACGGCGAGGCGGCGGATCTCCTTCTCCTTCTCCTCCGACCGCTCCTCGGTCTTGTCGAGGCGCGACTCGAGATGGCGGATGAAGGTGTCGTTCCCCTCGCGCATCTTCGCGTGGGCGGCGACTTCCGCCTCGAGCCGCGCGATGCGGACGTCGCGCTCGTAGACGGTCTTCAGCGCCGCGTCGAGCTGCTGCTCCGCTTCGTCGAGCGTCGCGGAGGTCGACTCGAGCTCGGCGCGCAGCTCGGCGATCAGGCGCGGCGATTCGGCGTTCGCCGGCGAAGGAAACGGAGCGGAGAGCGACGCCGGCGGCGGCTGCGGGCGCGACGCGCTCGCGCCGTTCGCTCCATTCGCGCCGTGGGTGGCCGGCACGGACGGCGGCGCTTGCGGCGGCTGCTGCGACTGGGATTGCGGCGCCGCCGTCGGCAGCGGCGAGGCCGGCGCCTTCTCGCGCAGCTCGGCCGACGTGACGAGCGGCTTGTCGCTCTCGCCCGGCTTGCCCGCCTCGAAGCGGACCTGGAGCCGGCCGTCGCGGATCGCGTCGAAGACGCGCGGCAGCGGCAGCGCGAGCAGCTGCGCCGCGCGGCTCACCGTGAACCAGCCGGCCGCTTCGGCGCCGGCCTGCGCCGGATCGCTCGGCGCCTCGATGCGACCGCCGTTGCGTTCCAACGCCGGCGCGGCGGCCGTCGCCGCCCCCTCCCCACCGCTCTTCGCCCGCTTCACTTCACGCCTCCCCGCCCGCCACGGCGCGGGAGTATAGGCCGCTCGTCTCGACCTCGCCGGAGAACGACTCGACCGCGGGACCCGTGAGGCGCGCGGGCGCGCCGTCGCCCGGCCAATCGACGACGAGGTCGCCGCCTCGCAGCCGGACCGTGACCGTCGGCGGGAAGCCGCGCACCTTGCGGGCGACGATCGCGGCCGCCGCCGCGCCGCTGCCGCAGGCGAGCGTCTCGCCGGCGCCGCGCTCCCACGTCCGCTGCTGCAGCGCCGCAGGGCCGACCGGCTCGACGAACTCGACGTTCACGCGCTGCGGGAAGCGGGGGTCGCGCTCGATCGCGGGGCCGACCGACGCGACGGGATAGTGGTCGACGTCGTCGACGAAGACGACGCAGTGGGGATTGCCGAGGCGCAGCGCCGTGATGCGGAGGCTGCGGTTCGCCAGCGCGAAGGGCTCGTCCTGCGCCGATTCGAACTCGGGCACGCCGAGCAGCGCGGAGAGGAGCAGGGCGCGGCCGTCGGGCGCGAGCTCCGCGACGCGCATCGCCACCGGCGCGCCGAGCGTCTCGATCGTGAAGTCTCGGCCGACGCGCTTGCGGTCGAAGAGGAACTTGCCGAGGCAGCGCAGCCCGTTGCCGCACATCTCCGCCTCGCTGCCGTCGGGGTTGAGCATCACCATGCGCGCCTGCGCCGCGGCGCCGCGCGGCGGCATCACCAGCAGGACGCCGTCGGCGCCGACGCTGCGGCGGCGGTCGCAGACCGCGGCGGCGAAGCGGGAAGGCTCGTCGAGCGGATGGGCGAAGCCGTCGACCAGCACGTAGTCGTTGGCGCAGCCGTGGAGCTTGACGAAGGGGACGCGCGCCATCGTCGTCACGGCTCCGGCGGCGGGGAGTCGCGCGAGCCGTCGGCGTCGCGGGTCTCCGCGGCCTCCTCGTCGCGGCGCGCGCGCGCCCGCACGTTCATCACGACGGCGGTCGCCAGACCGCCGAGCAGCATCGCCGGCACGCCGAGCATGAAGATCACGCTCGCGTTGAAGGCTCGCCCGAGGCGCTCGTTGCTCTCACGGTCGACCTGACCGTAGACCGAGTCCTTTCACATCACGCATTGCGCCGCGGCGCGCGGCATCGGGCCGCCGAGCCAGAGCGCAACGAGGAGGAGGAGCGGTGCCGTCCGGAACTTCATGGGCGGGAGATTACTCGGCCGCGGCGTGCGGCACCGGACCGAAGGTGCCCGAGTAGAGCATCCACCAGATCACGACGCCGGTGATCGAGACGTAGAGCCAGATCGGCAGGGTGACGCGGGCGAGCCGCTTGTGGCGCGCCCACTGCTCGCGCCGGGCGAACCGGACGGTGAAGAGCGCGAGCGGCACGACGGCCGCGGCGAGCGGCGTGTGGGTCAGCAGCACGGCGTAGTAGACGACGCGCGCGACGCCGTCGCCGGGGAAGGTCGTGTGGACGCCCGCCATCGCGATCTTGTGGGCGACGTAGCCGGCGAGGAAGAGCGTCGAGGTCGCCAGCGCCGCGAGCATGCAGCGGCGGTGGACGACGACCGCGCGGCGGCGGATCGCCAAATAGCCCGCGACGAGCAGCAGCGTCGCCGTCGCGTTGAGCGCGGCGTTCATCGTCGGGAGGTGGATCGGGAGCGCCATCGGGGAGCGTCGCGCTCAGCGCGAACCCTCCGGCAGCGTCTGCTCCTTCAGCAAGCGCACGTCGTGCGCGACGCGCTCGAGCCACTGCGCGTCGATCTGCGAGTCGATCATCGAGCGGATGCGGCCGTTCGCGTCGACGACGTAGATCCGCGTCGAATGGGTGATGTCGCCCGCCGCGTCCTTCGCGCCGAACGGCGCGAGGAAGCCGGCGCACGCCTTCTTCACCTCCTCCTTCGAGCCGGTGAGCCAGTGCCAGTTCGCGAAGTCGCCGCCCTGCACGCGGACGTAGGAGTCGAGCTGCTCGGGCGTGTCGCTCTCGGGATCGACGCTGATGCTGACGAGCTGCACCTGCGGATCGCCGCGGAAGAGCTGCATCACGCCGCGCATCTTCCGCGTGAGGTCGAGGCAGGGGCCGGGGCACGACGTGAAGAAGAAGTTCACGACGCAGACGCTGCCCCCCATCGACTCGCGCCCGAAGGGCCGCGAACGGCGGTCGATCAGCGCGAACTCCGGCAGCGGCCCCCAGTCGGCCAGCTTCGTGCCGAACCCCTCGAGCTTCGCGTGTTCGGCGTCGAGCGCCGGGTCCTCGTCCCACGCGCCCGCGCGGCGGCGCTGGATCACGACGACCAGCAGCACCATCAGCGCGAAGCCGATGACGACGGGCGCCAGCGCGCCCGGCTTGCGCGGCGGCGTCGCGTCGGCGGGCGGCGGATCGATCGCGTCCATCACCGGACCTTCTTGCGGCGCACCCACCACGCGGTCGCTGCGACCGCGACGGCGAGCGCGAGGAGCAGCTCGAAATAGAGCACGCGGCGCTGGAGCGCCGACGTCGACGGCGCCGCGTCCTCGTCGACCAGCAGCCGGTCGAAGAGAAGGACGTAACCGACGGCGAAGAGCACCAGCAGGAGGACGAACGCAGCAAGGCCGAGGCCGAAGCGCCGCACGCGGGCGCGCCGGACAGCCTCCTGCTCGGCGGCGCGGCTTTCCTCGCGCGGGTCGGGAGTCACGCCTTGAGCGCCAGCAGGCAGAGGAGCACCGGCAGGTAGAGCAGCGATGCCTGCATCACGCGGCGCGCGCGCACATCGCTCGGCCCCGACCAGAAGCGGAACGACGGGATCACGAAGAGGAGGCCGAGCAGGATGGCGCCGACGAGGTAGGCCGGCCCCGCCATCCGGAAGACGAAGGGGAGCAGCGACGCGAGGCAGAGCGACACGGCGTGGAAGCAGATCTGGCGCGAGACGAGGGCGCCGTCGGGATCGGCGGCCGGCAGCATCTTCAGGCCGCCCGCCGCGTAGTCGCGGCGATAGAGCCACGCGATCGCGAGGAAGTGCGGGAGCTGCCAGAGGAAGAGGATCGCGAAGAGGGCGTAGGCGCCGCGGCCGAGCGAGTCGGCCGCCGCGGTCCAGCCGAGCACCGGCGGCAGCGCGCCCGGCACCGCGCCGACGAAGGTGTTGAGCGTCGTGACGCGCTTGAGCGGCGTGTAGACGAAGAGGTAGGCGACCAGCGCGAAGAGCATCAGCACCGTCGTGAGCGCGTTGATCCGCCACGCCGCGAGCGCCAGCGAGCCGAGCGCCAGCGCGATGCCGAGCGTCGTGGCGAACGCGGCCGACACGCGGCCGGCCGGCAGCGGACGGTCCGCGGTGCGCGGCATGCGGGCGTCGGTGTCGCGCTCGAGCACCTGGTTCAGGATCCCCGCGGCGGCGGTCACGGCGCCGATCGCGACGAGCGCGATCGCCAGCGCGCCGGCGTCGACTCGGTCGCGCGCGCAGAGGAATCCGGCCGCCGCGGCGAGCGTCCCCGCCGCGACGATGCGCGGCTTGGTCAGCATCACGAGGTCGCGCGGCGACGGGAGCTTCATGGCGCGGCGCGCTCCGCGAGGCGCGTGGCGCGCAGCGCGGCCAGCACCGCGGTGCCCAGCAGCGCGGCGCCGGTGATGACGTGGAGCACGGTGACCAGCGGATCGGTGCGCGTCGCCACCGAGAGGAGCCCCAGCAGCAGCTGCGCCATCACGAGGCCGCCCTGCAGCAGCGCCGCGCGGCGCACGCGGGGGTCCACCGCCGCCGCCGCCGAGACGCGCGCGACGAAGGCGCCGACCGCGAAGAGGACGACCGCCGCGAAACCCATGTGCAGCACCACCGGCACGTCGGTGAAGAGCGGCACGCGCGTCTTCGCGACCGTGTGGCGCACCAGCGCGCCGAGGAAGAGCTGGCCCGCGACCACGGCGACGACGAGGAGCGCCGCGCGCCGCAGCGTGCACGCCGCGGCCGTCGGCGCGCCGCGCGCGACCTGCGGCTCGGCGTCGCGCCATTCGGCGGAGAGGCGCCAAGCGGTCGCGATCGAGAGGCAGAAGAAGCCCTGCGCGACCATGCCGTGCGCGATCGAGACGGCGGCCGGCAGCTTGCCCAGCACCGTCGCGCCGCCGAGCGAGCCCTGCACGCAGACGCCGACCAGCAGCGCCCACGCCATGCGGCGCACCGCGGTCGCGCGCACGGTGCGCAGGATCCAGGCGAGCTCGACGATCGTCAGGATCCCGACGACCATCCCGAAGACGCGATGGTTGTGCTCGAGCGCGATCAGGCCGCGGACGACGCCGCGGAGGTAGGGCGCCAGCGGATTGAGGTCGCCGTAGGTCTGCGGCCAGTCGGGCACGGCGAGGCCGGCGTCGTTGCTGGTCACCGACGCCCCGAACGCGAGCAGGCAGAAGGTCGCGAAGACGTGGAACTGCGCGAAGCGATGGAGCGCCCCGCTCGTGGCGGGGAGCGTCAGCGTCACGGAGGGGGCGGCAGCGTTCACGTCGCTCGAACCTCGCAGCGCGGCGCGCCCTCCCCTCGAGGGCGGCCGCGCGGGAACTTCAGGATGGGAGACGGCAGGTGGGGACGCGGCTCAGTGGGCGGTCGCCGGCGGCGCGCCGGCAGCGGGAGCCGCCGCCGCGGCCGCGGTCTCGCCCGCCGCGACCTTCTGCATCGGCATCCACTGCGGAGCGTAGTCCTCCTTGCAGTTCGGATGGCTGAACTCGTACGGCCCGTGGTAGGCGGTCGGCACCGGGCCGATCCAGTTGCCGTGCGGCGGCGGCGTCTGCGTCGACCACTCGAGCGAGTTCGCGTGCCACGGGTTGTCGCTGGTCACCTTCCGGCCGGCCAGGATCGAGCCGAGGAAGTTGACGAGGAAGATCAGCTGCGACAGGCCGAGCAGGATCGCGCACCAGGTCATGAACTGGTTCATGCCCTCGTAGGGCTGGAGGAAGTCGTAGCCGCGGAAGCTCGCGTAACGGCGCGGGTAGCCGCCGAGCCCGATGATGTGCATCGGGAAGAAGACGCCGTTCATGAAGATGAACGTGAGCCAGAAGTGGACCTTGCCCCACGCGTCGTTCATGTGGCGCGCGAACATCTTCGGGAACCAGTGGTAGATGCCCGCGAAGATGCCCATCACCGAGCCGGTGAAGAGCACGTAGTGGATGTGCGCGACGATGAAGTAGGTGTCGTGGATGAAGATGTCGAACGGCGCGTTGGCCATGTAGATGCCGGAGAGGCCGCCGATCACGAACATCGAGACGAAGCCGAGCGCGAAGAGCAGCGGCGGCGAGAAGGTGATCTGCCCGCCCCACAGCGTGCCGAGCCAGTTGAAGACCTTCACCGCGCTCGGCAGCGCGATCATGATCGTCGAGATCATGAAGGTGGTGCCCAGCACCGGGTTCATGCCCGACTGGAACATGTGGTGTCCCCACACCACGAAGCCGAGCCCGGCGATCGCCGAGAGCGAGTAGACCATCGGCCGGTAGCCGAAGATCGGCTTGCGCGACCAGACGGCGATGACGTCGGAGCAGATGCCCATCGCCGGCAGGATCATGATGTAGACGGCGGGGTGCGAATAGAACCAGAAGATGTGCTGCCAGAGGATCACCTGGCCGCCGCCCGCGTTGGGCGCCGCCACCTCGCTGAAGATGAGGTGCTCCGGCAGGAAGAAGCTCGTCCCCATGTGGCGGTCGAAGAGCAGCATCGCCATCGCGGACGACAGCACCGGCGTCGCGAAGAGCTGCAGGATCGACGTGATGAAGGCGGCCCACGTCGTCAGCGGCATCCGGAAGAGCGTCAGCCCCGGCGCGCGCAGGTTGACGATCGTCGTGATGTAGTTCATCGATCCCATGATCGACGACGTGCCGCCGAGGATGACGCCGATGCACCAGAGCGTCTGGCCCGGGCCGGCGTGCTTCGGGTCGAAGTGGTCGCTGAGCGGCGGGTAGGAGGTCCAGCCCGCGCCGGCGCCGACGCCCGACGGATCGACGAAGAAGCTCGCGACGAGGACGAGGAGCGCCGAGACCCACGTCCAGAAACTGAGCCCGTTCAGGAACGGGAACGCCATGTCCTTGGCGCCGAGCTGCAGCGGGATGACGTAGTTGCCGAACGCGCCGGTCAGCATCGGGATGATGACCAGGAAGATCATCACCGACGCGTGCATCGTGAAGGCGACGTTGTACCACTCGTTCGGCATCATCCCGTTCGTGTTGCCGAAGACGCCGGCCTCGCCGACCTTGCCGGCCGCGATCTCCTCCTTCGACAGCTTCTCGCCCCAGAGGAACTCGCCGAGGATCGGCAGCGGCTTGTCGTTGTCGATCTTCGCGAGCTCGGTCTCGAGGTCCTTGCCGGTCAGCCCCTTCGCCTTCAGCGTCGCGACCTGCTCCGCGGTCGGCGGCGCGCCCGTCGGATAGGCGACCTGCCAGCGCACCATCAGCGCGAGGAGCCCGCCGAGCAGCAGCGTGCCGATGCAGGCGAAGAGGTACTGCAGGCCGATCACCTTGTGGTCGGTCGAGAAGACGTACTTGCGCAGGAACGACATCGGCGGATGGTCATGACCATGCGCGTGATCGTCGTGACCCGCGGCGTGCGGCGCGTGGGCCGGCGTGGCGGCGGGGGTGCTCATCACTCGTTCTCCTTCTTCTTCAACGCCGCCGCCGACTCCTTCTTCATCCACTCCTCCCAGTCAGCGCGCGGGACCGCCTTCATCAGCATCCGCATCTGCGAGTGACCCATGCCGCAGAGCTCGGCGCAGGCGATCTCGTAGCTCTCTTCCCAGTCGATCCGCGTGATGCCGTCGTCGCCCATCCGCTCGTCGCCGGTCAGGTGCTTGCCGTCGGGACCGGGGTAGGTCATGCGCCGGCAGTCGAACCAGACGTTGCCGATGTAGCCCGGCACCGCGTCCTGCTTCACGCGCAGCACCGGGATGAAGAGCGAGTGGATCACGTCCTGCGACGTGAGCATCACGCGCACGTTCTCCTCGGTGACGTTCCCCTCCGAGTCGACCGGCTCGTACGGGACGTTCAGGACGTTCAGCTTCATGAAGTCGTCGTTCGTGCCGAGCTCGCCGTCGATGCCGGCGTACCAGACGTTCCACGCGAACTGCTGCGCGACGATCTTGACCGTCGTCTGGAACGACTTCGGGTAGCTCGGGTCGGCCGGGTTCTTCACCAGCGCCCACGTCTTCGCGCTCGCGACGCCGAGCGCGACGAGGATCACCGCGGGGATCACGGTCCACGCCACCTCGAGGCTGTGGCTGCCGGTGGTGTAGGTCGCCTTGCGCGCGGGGTTCCTCTTGTACTTGAAGCAGAAGTAGACCATCGCGGCCTCGACGCCGACGAAGGTCACCATCGTGATCCAGAAGATCCAATGGAACATCAGGTCGATGTCGCCGCCGAACGAGGAGTGGGTCGGCGGGAGCCACCACTTCCAGGTCGCGTCGAAGTGCTCGGGTCGGATCTGCAGCAGCATGAACGCCTCCGGGCGTCTGAACGGGCCGGCCCGCGCGCAGCGCGCTGCGCGGCGGGCGGGCGAGAGCGGCTCACTTCTTCAGCTTGAAGTCCTGCGTCGTGGTCTTGCCCGTCTCGACGGTGACCGTCACCGTCTGCTCGCCGAGCGACTCGTGCTTCAGCACCAGCTTGTGCGTGCCGGGCGGGACGTTGACGATCTTGAACTTGCCGTCGGTGCCGGTCACGGCGAAGAAGGGGTGGGTCTTCACCCACGCCCACGCGCCCATGAACGGGTGCACCTCGCACTTGAACTTGACCCAGTCGGGCGCGGTGAAGGTGCGCTCGCGGACGCCCACGCCCGGCATCGCGAAGTTGTCCTCCGCGTTCACCTCTCCCGCCGGGATGTAGTGGACGTTGTGGAGGAAGGCGTCGGAGTTCTTGACCTTGATCTTCTGGCCCGCCATCACGGCGAAGGCGTGCGGGATGTAGCGGCAGCCGACCTGGTCGACGACGAAGGGCTCGGTCGGCGGCTCGTAGACGTCGTTGCTGTCGATCGCCAGCAGCGCGTTGCAGACGGTCCCGTCGTCGTTGACGACGAGCTTCTCCGAGTAGATCGTCTCCTTCACCGTCTTCGCGCACTCGGGGTTGCCCGAGAGGTCGAGCGCCTCGCGCGCCGGCTTCGCGCCGTCCCACTTGACGACGCCCTCGATCGTGCCGGCGTTCGCCGGGTCGATCTTCTTGACCTGCGTCGACTGCCCGCCGCCTCCGACCGCGGCGGTCGTGTCGCGGCCGCGGATCGCTTGGCGGTTGCGCGAGTCGCCGCCGCCGCAAGCCGCCGCCGCCAGCAGCGCCAGCGCGGCGAGCCCCATCCCGGTCATCGATCGCATCTCGGATCGCTTCATGGTTCCTGTCCTCGCGGGACCGGCGGAGCGCCCGTCCCGTCCAAGATCACTGGCCGCTGGCCTTCTTCGCGATCGCCACGTAGTCGGCCGCGAACTGTTCGGAGAAGAGGTAGTCGCGCAGCAACGCCATCTCGCGATCGGGGTCGTTCAGCCCGTCCGCGTCCATGCTCGGCCGCACGCCGCCTTCCGGCTTCCAGAACGGCGGCATCTTCGTGCCCGGCTGGAACTCGGCGGGGTTGTTGAGCCAGCGGACGACCCACTTCGGCGAGAGGCGCTTGCGCGCCATCGTCAGGTCGGGCGCCATGTCGGCGGCCGTCTTGCCCTTCGGCACCACGCCGCCCGGCATGTGGCAGAGCACGCACTGCAGCTTCTCGAAGAGCGCGCGCGCGTGGTCGTGGTCGGCGTCCGACAGCGGGGCCGGCTTCGCGAGGTACGGGAAGTCGGTCTGGAAGAGGAAGGTGCCCGACTGCTTCTGGTAGCTGCGCGCGATGAGGTCGTGGTAGAGCTCGACCTTCGTGTGGCTCGCCTTGCGCATGCCCGCCTCGGCGTAGGCGGGGAACTCGGAGCGGAACTTCCCGGCGATCGTCCCCCACAGCGCCTCGTCGTTCGCCGTGTGCCACACCTTCTCGCTGGCGAAGTAGGCGACGACGTCGTTGCGCTCCTGCTGCGTGAAGCCGAACGTCGGCATGCGCGCCCGCATCCACGGCCGCAGCAGCGCCTTCGCGCCACGCCCGCCGCCCATCACCGGGTCGTCGAGGAAGTGGTCGAGCCAGTCGGGCTGCGTGCGCGCGCCCTGCCCGTCGATCACCGGCGGGTAGTAGGCCGCGATGTTCTCGTCGCCGGACTGGAACGCCCGGATCTCGCCGCCCTCGCCGTAGAGGAGGTGGCAGCCGATGCAGTTCTTCTCGCGCACGAGGCGCCGGCCGCGCTCGACCGCCTGCTCGTCGGCGGTGAGCTGCCGCTTGATCGACGGCGCGGTGTTGTCCTTCACCAGCGACAGCACGAAGGTCATGACCGCGTCGCGGTCCTCGGCATTGAGGTCGGCGACCGCGTCGTGCTTCGCCGCCTCGGCCGCGGGCTCGCCGTGCGGCGCCGCGCCGTGGCCGTGGCCGTCACCCTTCTCCGACTGCCACGCCGCCGCCGGCCCCTCGAGCTGGGCGAACTGCGGCATCTTCAGCTTCTCGAACGGCTTCTTGTCCTTGTTGCGGTCGTAGACGCGCGTGCTCTTCAGCTTCTGCTCGAGCCAGTCCTCGCGCGTGAAGCGGCCCTTCGCCTTCCAGTCCATCTCGACGATGCCGAAGTCGAGGCGGTCGGGGTGCTTGCTGCCCCAGCCGTTCAGCTCGGTCCCGATCGGCTTGGCGTCCTCGTAGCCGGGGATCTCGTGGCAGCCGAAGCAGCCGTAGTGGTCGAGCAGGAACTCGCCCGACTTGCGCCGCTTCTCGAAGCCGCTCATCGCCTTGACCTCGGAGCGCGCGCGCTCGGTCGTCATGCGCTCGGTCAGCTTCTCGACGAGGATCGACTCGTAGATCGCGTCGTCGGCCGGCTTCACGAAGGTCGCCTGCTCGAAGGCGGCGTTGCGCTTCGTCATCAGGTAGGCGACGAGGTCGGCCGCCTGCGCCTCGGTGAGGCGGAGGTTCGGCATGTTCGTCGTCGGCCAGAGGCTCTTCGGGTCGAGGATCCAGGTGTAGAGCCAGTCGGGCTTCACCTTGCTGCCGATGCCCGACAGCTCCGGGCCGTGGCGCAGCGCGTCGATCTTCGAGGCGTTGCCGGTGCCCGTCGCGGGGAAGTCGTCGATCGAGTGGCAGCCCAGGCAGCCGACGCCGCCGAGCTCGCCCATCAGCGCCTTGCCGCGCGCGGCGTCGCCGTTGCCGGGATAGCTCTTCAGCGCCTGCGGCGTGTTGAGGTTGTAGAGGAAGGTGACCAGCGCGGTGATCTCCGCCTGGTCGCGCCCGATCTCGTCCTTGCGGTTCTCGCGGTGGAAGAAGGCGGGCATCCGCGTCGTCGGGCGGAACGAGTGGGGGTTGTCGACCCACTTCAGCATGAAGTCGAGGTCGGCGAACTTCGACGCGACGTGGCCGAGCGGCGGGCCGACGCGGCGGTAGCCCTCGAACGGCGCCATCTTGTGGCAGCCGTAGCAGCCGAGCTTCGCGACGAGGTCGCGGCCGCGGTTCCACTTCTCCGCGCCCGGGATGTGGACCTCCTGCTGGTGGCACTTGTAGCAGGAGGCGTCGAGGAAGCGGGAGCCCAGCATCGGGTACTCCCACTCGTGGACCGGATGCCAGTCGCGCTTGTCGTGCCACTTCGCGCGCTCGGCGTCGTCGGACGGCGTGTGGAAGGTCGTCGCGAACTTGAGGCGCTGGTTGCCGCCGCCGTGGCAGCCGGAGCAGCCGAAGCGCTCCTGGCCGTGCGGCGAGAGCGACGTGCAGAAGAGCTCCGGCTTGCTGTGCGAGCGGAAGGCCGGGCTGTCGTCGCCGCCCTTCTCCTCGTTCCCCTTGTCGCCGAACGTGACGTGCGCGTTGCCCGGCTCGTAATCCTTGAACCGGTCGCTCGCCATGTGGCACGAGATGCACATGTCGATCTTCGGGACCGACAGGAAGTTCAGGTCGTCGAAGATCTCCTTCACCATCAGCTTCCGCGGCATGACCGTCGGAGCCATGAAGTTGAAGAGCAGGCCGTTGCGGAACTTCGAGAAGCCCGACTCCATGTCGACCGAGTCGGCGCGCTTCTCGAGGCGCGCGACCTCGCGCTCCTTCTCCTCGAGCTGCGCCGCGACGTCGCCCGCGAGCGCGTCGAAGCGCGCCAGCTCGGCGGCGGCGGCCTGCTTCGCGGCGTCGGCCTGCTTCTCTTCCTCGTCGAGCTGCTCGTACTTCTTCTTGAGGTCGTCGAACTCCTTGTACGCCTCGCTCGCCTCCTCGCTCTCCGGCCCGAAGAGCTCCTTCTGGCCGAGGTGGTGGACGAGCTCCTCGTAGACGAAGCGGTTCGCCTCGAAGTTGGCCTTCGCCTGCTTCATCCGCGCGTTGGTCGTGACGTGGACGAACTGCGCGTCGGCGAGCTTCTGCTCGAGCTCCGGACGGCGCTCGTGGTCGGAGGCGAGCATCCCGTGCAGCCGCTCGATCTCGAGGCGCAGCTTGCCGGGCTTGTCGAGCCCGTCGCCGATGGCGTCGGCGCCGCCCGCCGCGCCGAACGCGGCCTGGCCCTGGCGGATCGCGAGCTGGCGCTCGAGCTCGAAGAAGCGCGTCTGGTAGCCCTTGAACTCGCGCTCGTGGTCGTCCCGCACCGACCAGCCGTAGGCGAAGGTCAGCGCGATGACCGAGACCAGGAACCAGCGGTTCAGGACCTTCACGTCGTAGAAGGTCGCTGCCGGATCCTTGTTGACCTCTTCCGCCACGTCTCCGCTCCTGCGTCGTTGCGCCGCGTCGCCTGGACCAACTTCCGTTCGGGCCGCGACCTCAGATGTTCAGGAAGAGTTCCTGGATGTTCACGATGTACTGCAGGTTCAGCGTCCAGCGCAGGACCATCTTGATGGGCATCGCGACCATGATCAGGAACATGATCATCATGGTCAGGTACCGCGGCGTGCCCATCTGCGCGACCATCTTCTTGCAGACCGTCTTCGCCAGCACCATCGGCGTGATCGCGAGGAAGCCGACGACGAGCGCGATGCCCGGCAGCTCGCGCACGAACCATCCGGACGGACGGCTGGTGCCGAGCCATTGCTCCCAGAAGATCTGGCTGAACTGGACGTTGACCGTCGCCTCGACCTTGTGGAGGTTCCACGGCTCGAAGGGGCCGAAGAACGCCTGGTTCGGCCCGCGCAGGAACGTCATCAGGATGATCATCGACACCCAGAGGACGACGAAGCCGAAGAAGAACGAGGTGATCGCGAAGGGGCGTTCCTTGAACGTGTAGTAGCCGTTGCCCTTCGGGTTCGTGTCGACGTAGGGGATCGCCATCAGGCCGTTGACGATCAGGCCCGGCAGGATCACGCCGGCCAGCCACGGGTCGAAGTAGACCAGCATCTCCTGCAGCCCGAGGAAGTACCAAGGCGCCTTCGACGGGTTGGGCGTCTTGTTCGGGTTCGCCGGCTCCTCGAGCGGGGCCTTCAGCACGATCGCCCACAGGACCAGGACCGCGGTCCCGACCAGCATGCAGACGAACTCGCTGTAGACGAGGTCGGGCCAGACGAGGACCTTCTTCGGGTTCTCGACCGCCTCCTCCGGCAGCTCGCCGCGCGCGATGCGGCGGTCGTTGCGGACGGCGCGGTAGAGCGACAGCCACGAGAAGTACCCGACCAGGAACAGCATGAAGATGATCGGGATGTTGTCGGGCTTGCTGATGTTCGCGTGGAAGCCCGGGTCCTGCATCGCCCAGCCGAAGAACGCGACGGCCAGCGCGAAGATCGTCAGCGCGACCTTCGGGGCGGTGAAGAACTCCCGCCACTTCAGCATCGCGAGCACCGCGACGGTGAAGATCAGGAAGAAGCGGCTCGGGTCCGCGAGTGCGTTGAAGAAGTCCTTCACGCCCGTTCCTCGATGGTCAGGGAAGCGACGAGCCCCAGGTTGCGTCCGTCGCCGCTCACAGCGGCCCCGAGATCCCGCCGTCCTTCCGGATGCGCCAGAAGTGGACGGCCATCAGGATCGTCGCGACCAGCGGGATGAAGATGCAGTGCAGCACGTAGAAGCGCAGCAGCGTCGCCTCGCCGACGAAACGCCCGCCCAGCAGCGCGAAGCGCGCGTCGTCGCCGGAGTGGACCAGCTTCACGTCGTCGATCGTGATCAGCGACGAGAGCGGCCCCTCGTAGCCGGCGATCGGCGTCGCGCGCGCCATGTTCGAGCCGACGGTGATGGCCCAGATCGCGAGCTGGTCCCACGGCAGCAGGTAGCCGGTGAAGGAGAGCAGCAGCGTGAGGACCAGCAGGATGACGCCGATGTTCCAGTTGAACTCGCGCGGCGGCTTGTACGAGCCCGTCATGAAGACGCGGAACATGTGGAGCCAGACGGTGATCACCATCGCGTGCGCGGACCAGCGGTGGATCTCGCGCATGATCCCCATCGGCACGTGCTCGGCCATCGCGATGATGTCCTGGTACGCGTACTCGCCGGTGGGCCGGTAATAGAACATCAGCAGGACGCCGGTGATGACCTCGACCAGGAAGAGGAAGAAGGTCAGGCCGCCCATGCACCACGTGAACGAGAGGCGCAGTCCCGACGTGCGCACGTTCACCGGATGGAGGTGGAGGAAGACGTTCGAGAGCACGGCGAGCGACCGGTTGCGGACCGTGTTCGGGTAGCCGTGGCGGAAGATCGAGCGCCAGATCTGGCTGTCCTTGATCTGGTCCATGAGGCCGGGCCGCGGCACGTAGGTCTTCTGCGGCGGCGCGATCCGGACCTCTTCCTTCTTCGCCGCAGGCTTCGCGGCAGCAGCGGTCGCCGCAGGCGCAGCAGGCGCGGGCGCGCCGGCCGGCGCGCCCGCCACTGGCACCGCCGGCGGCACCGGCGGCTTGGGGGCGCCCCCTGCGGGCGGCGGCGGATTCGAGTTCTGGTCGGCCATCTCGGCCCTCCTGCTCCTCGCGCGGGATGCTGCGTTCCGCGCGTCGCGGTCTTCACCGCTTGGTGTCGTTCGTCACGGGCTCGGGCGATCGCGCCGCCGGCGGGGCGGCGTCAGATGTGGAGGTAAGCCTCCGAGCTCGCCCACTCGCCCTTCTCCTGCTGGTACTTCACGCTCTTGTCGACGACCACCTGGCCGTCGTCCGCCATGCCGATGCGGTAGCGCTCGAGCGGACGCGGAGCCGGGCCCTCGAAGTTGATGCCCGTCTTGCGGAAGCCCGAGCCGTGGCACGGGCACTTGAACTTCTGCTCGCCCTCGAGCCAGTTCGGCGTGCAGCCGAGGTGCGTGCAGACCGTCGACAGCGCGTAGAGACCGCCGTCGTCGCGCACGATCCAGGTGCCGAACGCCGCCTTGAAGCGCTCGTCGACGCGGCCCGGCGCGAACTCGGTCGGCAGGCCCGCCTTGAACTGCAGCGGCGGCTCGTAGGTCACGTTCGGGAAGAGGAAGCGGACGATGTAGAAGATCGTCCCGAGCAGCGACGAGACGGCGAAGAGCGACCAGCTCACGACCAGCATCCAGTCGCGCCGGTGGAGTTCCTTCGGCTCCCAGACGAGCTGCACCTTCGGGCGCGGCTTCGCAGCCGCAGCCGGTGCGGCAGCGGCCGCGACCCCGACCGCCGCCGGCTTCGGCGCAGCCGCAGCGGCACCCGCAGCCGGAGCCGCAGGCACAGCAGGCGCTGCCGGTTTCGCAGCAGCCGCGGCCGCGGGAGCCGCAGGAGCTGCAGCGGCTGCCGGCGTCGCGGGCGCAGCAGGCGCTGCCGCCGGAACCGCTGGAGGCTTGGGGGGAGTCGCGCCCGGCGGGGTCGCACCCGCGGGTGGCGGCGTCTCCGGAGTCTCGGCCATCGAACCCTCCTGCCTACGACGCGCCCGACCTGCGACAGCGATCGAGACGAACGAAACGACGGGGCGAACCGCGTTCCATGGACGCGACTCTCCCCTGCGATCTCTCGTTCCGCAGCCCGGAAGAAGCGGCGGACAATACTGAGCCCTCTCCGGGGTCGCAACGAGGCGAAATCACTCGCTGCTCGCGGCTTTCTTCGCGGCGGCTCGGACTCACCGGCTGCCGTTGGCGAGCGACTCCAGCAGGCGCGCCGCCCGCTTCTGGATCGCCGGATTCCGGTCGTGGCTCGCCCGCTCCACCGCCGCGCTCAGCGACTTCCGCTGCGCCTCGTCGAGCGACGGCGGCAGCTTCACCAGCGCCTCGATCGCTGCCAGCGCCGACGCGATCGGCAGCTCGGCCGGGTCGAAGTTCTGCGCCGAGTAGTTCCCGTCGTCCGGGAAGGAGAGCTTCTGCGCCTTCAGCCAGTCGCGGTCGACCATCGCCTCGAGGGTCGCGATCCCCTCCCAGCGAGCGCACTTCGCCAGCGCCAGCGCGGCGTTCATCCGGACCCAGACGTCGGAGTCGTCGTGAAGGCGGATCAGGGTGGCGATCGTCGCCTCGCTCGCCGGCGCCCCACCGACGACAGCCCGCCGGCCGATCGACCCGAGCGCCTCGGCCGCCGCCTTCCGGATCCCGGCATCGGGGTCCCCCGCCACCTCCTGGATCGCCGCCTCGTGAGAGCTGTTCCCGAACCGTCCCAGCGCGCGGACGTAGTAGATCAGCTCCCGGGAGACGGGCTCTCCGAAGGGCGGCTCACGCCCACCTGGGGCGGCCAAGACCTCTTTCACATGGTTCAGACCGGAGATGCAGAGCGGCGCGGCTTCCGCATCATCGAGCAGCGTCCAGAGCTCGGCGATCCAGAGGCGCAGCCGCGTGTCGTCGGGGCCCGCCGTGTTGAAGAGCTGGCGCAGCCGCCCGCGCAGCTCCGGCTTCGCGAGCTGCTCGGGGTGCTTCATCGCGAGGTCGCTCAGGTTCGCGGCCGCCTGCCACCGCTCGTTGACCCCGCCCGTCTCGACCTCGGCGATCCACTGCTCGACCGACTTCTCGGCCCCCACCAGCGACCCGACGCCCAGGAAGATCGCCACGATCACGCCGACGATCAGCAGCGGCACCAGGAAGAGCGGCACCAGCATCCGCGGGCTCGTCGTCCCCGGCGCCTGCTCGGGGCCGAGGTTCTCGAGCTCGAGGCCGTTGCCGTTGCGCGAGGGTTCGCTCAAGGGTCGCACTCCATCCAGACGCGCCGCGGTCGCAGCGAGGGGCGGGGACGATAGCGGCGTCCGGAGCCGGTCCGCCAACGTGGACCTGGAGCACTCTCCGCGCCAAACTCCCGCCGCCCATGAGCAAGGCGCTACGTCATCAGATGGTCCTCGAGCTGGTGCGCGCCGGCGGGATCGCCAATCAGGAGCAGCTGCGCGCGCGGCTGCGCGACCACGGCCACGAGGTCAACCAGTCGACCCTCTCGCGCGACCTCCGCGAGCTCGGCCTGGTGAAGGGGTCGAAGGGCTACCTCCTCCCCTCGCCCGACGCGGCCGTCCCGTCGACCCCGACGCGCCACCTGCCGATCGCGCTCAGCTCCTTCCTGCTGAAGGCGATCCCGGCGCAGAACCTCGTCGTGCTGAAGACGGCGCCCGGCCACGCCGGCGCGCTGGCGGTCGCGCTCGATCGCGAGCCGGTCGACGGCATCCTCGCGTCGCTGGCCGGCGACGACACGATCCTGGTGATCACCGCCGACAGCGCGTCCGCCGCCGCCGTGGCCGACGCGCTGCTCGGCATGGCGCGTGCGCCCGCGACCTGAGTTGCATGCGCGCCGCCGAGCCGGCCGCGCGCGCCTCCCGGAGACCTCGATGACCTTGTGGGGAGAGCTGCACTCGGAACCGCCCGACGAGCAGTTCGTCGTCTTCTCGAGCTCCTTCTCCTACGACCGCCGCCTCCTCCCCTTCGACCTCGAGGGGAGCCGCGCGTGGGCCTTCGCGATCGCGCGCCTCGGGTTGCTATCGAAGAAGGAGCTGCAGCAGATCGTCCGCGGGCTGCGCGACGTCGGGAAGCGCGCGCGCGCGGAGCCGGGCTGGCTCGACCAGCACCCCGAGGAGGACGTCCACTCGTTCGTCGAGGCGCGCCTCCACGAGCTGATCGGCGACGCCGCGTGGCGCCTCCACACCGGCCGCAGCCGCAACGACCAGGTCGCGCTCGACGTCCGCCTCTACTCCCGCGACGCGGCGCGCCAGCTGATGCGCGCGCTCGCCGACTTCGCGTTCGAGCTGCTCCGCTTCGCCGAGCGCCACCACGAGGTCGTGCTGCCCGGATACACGCACCTGCGCCGCGCGCAGCCGATCCTGCTCCCCCACTTCGCGCTCGCCTACGTCGAGATGGCGCTGCGCGACCTCGAGCGGATCGACCAGGCGCGCCGGCGCGCCGACATCTTGCCGCTCGGCAGCGGCGCGCTCGCCGGCACGGCGTACCCCGTCGACCGCGCCCGTCTCGCGCGCGACCTGAAGTTCCCCGACGTGACCGACAACAGCCTCGACGCCGTCTCCGACCGCGACTTCCTGATCGACCTGCTCTACGCCTGCGCCCTGACCGGCGTCCATCTCTCGCGCCTCTGCGAGGACCTGATCCTCTACACCGCGCAGGAGTTCTCCTTCTTCGCGATGGGCGACGACGTCTCGACCGGCTCGAGCCTGATGCCGCAGAAGCGCAATCCCGACGCGTGCGAGCTGGTGCGCGGCAAGTCGGGCCGCCTCGTCGGCAACCTCACCTCGCTGCTGGTCACGCTGAAGGGGCTGCCGCTCGCCTACAACCGCGACCTGCAGGAGGACAAGGAGCGCCTCTTCGACACGGTCGACACGTCGCTCGCGTCGCTGCGCGTGATGAAGACGGTCGTGCGCGGCCTCAAGGTCGATGCCGAGGCGTGCCGCGCCGCGGCGGCCGGCGGCTTCTCGAACGCGACCGACGTCGCCGACTACCTCGTGCGCAAGGGCGTGCCGTTCCGCATGGCGCACCGCCACGTCAGCCGCGTCGTGCGCGAGTGCATCGACGGCGGTTACACGCTCGAGACGCTGCCGCTCGCCCGCTACCGGTCGATCTGCGACCAGTTCGGGCCCGACCTGCAGGACCACCTCACGCTCGACGCCGTCCTCTCGGCGCGCGCCGTCCGCGGCGGCACGGCGCCGCTGTCGGTCAACGTCGCGCTGAAGCGCGCGCACAAGCGCGTGCTGAAGGCCCTGTCGCCGCTGGCGTGAGGGGCGCCCTTCCGGTCACTTCTTCTCGGTCTTGTCGGCTTCGGGCGCGGGCGGCGGCGGCGGCGGCGGGACGTCGAGCTCGTCGGCGATCTGCTTCAGCTCTTCCTGGATGTCGTTGATCTGCGCCTTGAGCTTGCCGCCGCTCTTCGTGGCGTCTTCCATCGTGTCTTCGACGGCGTCGATGCCTCCGGCGTTCAGGTTGCCGTCGAGGAAGAGCTGCGCGTCGCGCAGGTCCTTCATCATCGCGTCGTAGATCGAGCGTCCCTCGTCGCACTCCTTGCCGAGCTCGTTGAAGCGCTCGACGAGCTTCTTGCTGCTCTCCTCGCCCTTCTTGCGCAGCCCCTCGTTCTGGATCAGGGCGCGCCGCTCGTCCGACGACTTCACGAACTCGTCGCGCGACTTCTCGACGTCGGTCCGCAGGCTGCGGAGCCGGTTCGCCTGGTCCTCGAGCGCGTCGACCTTCGCGACGTAGTTCTTGAACTGCGCCTTGAGGTCGCCCTTCGGGTCGATCTTCGTGGCGCCCATCGCCTCGTCGACGCAGGTCTTCCCGACGTCGAGCTCGGCGTGGATCTCCCGGATCCGGTTCGCGACCTTGGCCGCCTGATCCACGCCGGTCGACTTGCAACCGGAGACCACCAGACCGACCGCGACGAAGGCGAACGCCAGCATGGATCTCATCGGGCTTCTTCCTGGAGAGGGGCCGGGCGACTTCACGACGTCCGACCGCGAATGACGAGGGATCGTTGCCGCGCCGCGATGCCGAGTCAAGCGCGCCCCGCCGGAGCGCGTCCGCGGCGCGCGTTAGCGTGGCCACGATGGCGACGGCGGCGACGTTCCTCACCGCGACCTGGCGCGCGCTCGTGATGGCGAGCTGGCCGGTCGATCCCGACGCGCTCGCTCCGCTGCTCCCCGCCGGCACGCAACTCGACCGCTTCGGCGGCCTCGCGCTGGCGAGCCTCGTCGGCTTCCGCTTCCTCGACACGCGCGTCCTCGGCGTGCGCGTGCCGTTCCACGCCGACTTCGACGAGGTGAACCTCCGCGTCTACGTGCGCCGCGACGCGGGCTGCGAGACGCGCCGCGGCGTCGTCTTCGTGCGCGAGATCGTCCCTCGCCGCGCGATCGCGTGGATCGCCAACGCCTGCTACGGCGAGCGCTACGTCGCGCTGCCGATGCGCCACGCGGTCGAGCTGCCGGGCGCCGTGCGCTACGAGTGGCGCCATCGCGGCCGCTGGAATCGCCTCGCCGCGCGCGTCGACGGCGAGCCGCGGCTCCCGGATCCCGGCTCGGAGGAGGAGTTCATCACCGAGCACTACTGGGGCTACGCGGCGCAGCGCGACGGCACCACCGTCGAGTACCGCGTCGACCATCCGCGCTGGCGCGTCTGGCAAGGACGCGATGCCACGATCGACGTGGACGTCGAAGCGCTCTACGGAGCCGCGTTCGCGCGCAGCCTGCGCGGGCCGCCCACGTCGCTGCTCGTCGCCGACGGCTCGGAGGTCGTCGTGCGGCGCGGAGAGCGCGTTCCCGCCGGCCGCGTCACGGCGCCATGACGCTCCCGTGACGTGCGCGGCAGCGGGGCGGGCTTCATCGAGCCGATCGCGATCTCGGATCGGAGCCGATGAGCCCTCTCGCCGCCCTCGGATGCGACGTCCATGCGACTCCGCTGCCGCTCCTCGAGCGGGGAGCGGAGCGGGCGCGCGGCCGCGCCGACTTCGCCGCGCAGGCGCGCGCGCGCCTCGGCGTCGACGAGGCGGCGCTGCTGCTCACCTGCAACCGGATCGAGCTGGTCGTCGCCGGCGCGCGCCTTCCCGACGACGCCGCCCTCGTCGCCCTCTTCCGCGAATGGGTCGGCGGCGAGCTCGCCCCCGCGTGCCGGCGCGACGACGCCGCGCTGCGCCACCTGCTGCGCGTGACCTGCTCGCTCGAATCGGCGGCGCTCGGCGAGGGGCAGATCCTCGGGCAGGTGCGCGCGGCGTGGAACGCGGCGCAGTCGACGCGCGACGCTGGCCCGCGCCTCGCCGCGGCGTTCGACCTCGCGCTGCGCGTCGGCAAGAAGGTGCGGCGCGAGACCGAGCTCGAGTCGCTGGGCGTCGACCTCCCGCGCCTCGCGCTGCGCCACGTCGCGCGCGAGCTGCGCCTCGGCGGCGATGCGCCCGTCGCGCTCCTCGGCACCGGCGCGATGGCCGAGGCGCTGCTGCGCGCGCGCCCGAAGGAGGGGTGCGCTCATTGGTGGATCGTCAGCCGCGACGCGACGCGCGCCGCCGACCTCGCGACGAGCCACGGCGCCGTCGGCGTCGCGCTCGCCGACTTCCTCGCGACGCGCCGGCCGCTGCGCGCGCTGATCGCCGCGACGACGACGAGCGCGCCGCTGCTCGACGGCGCGTGGCTCGCCGCGCGCCTCGCTTGCGACGCCGGCGTCGTCGATCTCGGCCTGCCGCGCAACGTCGCCGCCGACGCGCGCGGTCGCGTCCGCCTCGCCGACCTCTCCGACCTCCGCGCCACCTCCGCCGCCAACGGCGCGCGCCTCGCCGCGACGATCGCCACGATCGAGCAGTGGATCGAGGAGGCGCTGCGGCGCCACGCCCGCCATCGCCGCACGGTGCAGCCGGCATGAACGGCGCCGAAGACGCGCACGACGCGAACGATCCCGCCCGCCCGATCCGCCTCGGCACGCGCGGCAGCGACCTCGCGCGCACGCAGTCGGAGCTGGTCGCCGCGCGCCTGCGCGCCGCGGGCCACGTCGTCGAGCTGGTGATCATCGCGACGCGCGGCGACGCGACCGACCGCCCGTTCCGCGAGCTCGAGGGCAAGGCGTTCTTCACGCGCGAACTCGACGAGGCGCTGCTCGACCGCTCGATCGACGTCGCGGTCCACTCGCTGAAGGACCTGCCGACCGGCGAGGAGCCGGGCCTCGCCACCCACCCGGTCCTGCCGCGCGCCGATCCGCGCGACCTGCTGCTGGCGCGACGCGGCATCGCGCGCAACGGCGAGCTGCCGGCCGGCGCGCGCGTCGGCACCAGCTCGGCGCGGCGCGGCGCGCAACTCGAGGAGGCGTTCCCCGGCATCGCGACGGTCGACCTGCGCGGCAACGTCCCGACCCGCGTGGCGAAGCTGCGGCGCGGCGACTACGACGCGATCGTCGTCGCGGCTGCCGGCATCGAGCGGCTCGCCCTCGAGCTCTCCGACCTCGACGTCGTCCCGCTCGAGCCGCCGCGCTTCCTGCCGGCGCCGGGCCAAGGCGTGCTGGCCTGCCGCGTGCGCGCCGACGACGCGACGCTCGCCGCCGCGCTGCTGGAGCTGCACGATCGCGACGCCGGCGAGTGCGCGCGCGCGGAGCGCCTCCTGCTCGAGCGGCTCGACGGCGGCTGCAGCCTCCCGCTCGGCGCGTGGGCGCGCCGCGTCGACGGCCGCATCCGGCTCGACGCGACCCTCGCGCGCGACGGCGGACGCCGCGACGCGCACGTCGTCGCGCCGACGCCCGAGGAGGCGGCGAGCGTCGCCCACGCGACGCTGCTCGGCCGCCCCGTCGTCGTGCTCACGCGGCCCGAGCCGCTCGACCACGAGCTCGACGACGCGTTGCGCGCGCGCGGCGTCGCGACGCTGGCGCAGCCGGCGATCGACTTCCACGAGCTCCCGCCGAGCGGCGAGCTCGGCGCCGCGCTCGCGAGCGCGGCGCGCCACGACGCCGTCGCCTTCACCAGCCAGCGCGCGGTGCAGAGCTGGTTCCACCAGCTCCGGCGCCACGGCGTCGCGATGCCGCGCGTCCGCGTCGCGGCGATCGGGCCGGCGACCGCGGCGGCGCTGCGCCGCGAGCGCGTCCTGCCGTGGTGCTGCGCCGACGGCAGCGGCGGTCGCGCGCTCGCGACGCTTCTCGCCGCCGAGTTCGCGGCCGGCGCGCGCGTCCTCCATCCCGGCCCGCTCGAGCCGGAAGGGACGCTCGCGAGCGAGCTCGCCATGCGCGGCATCGCCGTCACGCCGCTGCCGCTCTACGCGACGCGCGCGCGCGCCGACGACGGCCCGCTGCCCGCGACGCCGCTCGTCTTCGTCGTCGCGTCGCCCAGCGCGGCGCGCTCGCTCTGGCAGCGTCCGCAGCTGCGCGACCGCCTCGCGCGCGCGCCGGCGACCGTCCGCTTCGTCGTGACGGGCGCGACGACCGCCTCGCAGCTCGCGCTCCTCGGCGCGACGGCGATCGACGTCGCGCGCCTGCCGACGGGCGCGCCGCTGCTGGCCGCCGTCGACGCCGCGCTCGCCGCGCTGAGCGGCGCGCCCGCGATCGCCGACTCCCCACCGACCGGAGCGCTCCCATGCCGACCGTGACGCCCGTCCGACTCCGCCGCCTGCGCGCGAGCGCGCCGCTGCGCGAGTCGCTGGCCGAGACGCGCCTCCACGCAGCGCAGCTGATCCAGCCCCACTTCGTCGTCGAGGGCGGCGCGACGCGCACCGCGATCGCCGCGCTGCCCGGCATCGACCGCGTCGGCCTCGACGCGCTCGAGCGCGACGTCGAGCGCGACCTCGAGCTCGGGATCCGTTCGGTGCTGCTCTTCGGCGTGATCGAGGAGGCGGGTCGCAAGGACCCGGCCGGCCGCGCCGCCGCCGACGGCGACGGCCTCGTGCCGCGCGCGCTCGCGCGGCTGCGCAAGCGCTTCGGCGACGCGCTGGTCCTCTACAGCGACGTCTGCCTCTGCGCCTACACGTCGCACGGCCACTGCGGGATCGTCGAGGGCGGGCGCATCGTCAACGACGCGAGCCTCGCGCCGCTCGCCGCGATGGCGCTCGCCCACGCGCGCGCGGGCGCCGACTTCGTCGCGCCGAGCGACATGATGGACGGCCGCGTCGCGGCGATCCGCGCCGCGCTCGACGCCGAAGGGCTCGTCGCGACCGGACTCCTCTCCTACGCCGCGAAGTTCGCGTCGGGCTACTACGGCCCGTTTCGCGAGGCGGCCAGCTCGGCGCCGCAGTTCGGCGACCGGCGCACCTACCAGATGGACGCGCGCAACGGCCGCGAGGCGCTGCGCGAGCTCCTGGCCGACGAGGCGGAAGGAGCCGACCTGCTGATGGTGAAACCGGCGCTCGCCTACCTCGACGTGATCGCGCGCGCGCGCGAGGCGACGCGCCTGCCGCTGGTCGCCTACAACGTCAGCGGCGAGTTCGCGCAGGTGAAGGCGGCGGCGCAGCGCGGCTGGATCGACGAACGCGCGGTCGTGCGCGAGAACCTGCTCGCCTTCGCGCGCGCCGGCGCCGACCTCGTCATCACCTACCACGCGCGCGAGGCGCTGCAGGGAGGCTGGCTCGCGTGACGACGACGGCGAAACCGACGACGACCGCGTCGTGGATCGAGCGCGCGCGCGCGGTGCTGCCGGGCGGCGTCTCGTCGCCGGTCCGCTCCTTCCGTGGCGTCGGCGAGGAGCCGCTGCTGGCCGCGCGCGGCGAGGGTCCCTTCGTCTTCGACCTCGACGGCCGGCGCTACGTCGATTTCATCCAGTCGTTCGGCCCGCTGATCGGCGGCCACGCCCATCCGCGCATCGTCGCGGCGGTGCAGCGCGCCGTCGCCGACGGGAGCTGCTTCGGCCTCACCTCGCGCGGCGAGGTGGAGCTCGGCGAGGCGATCGTGCGCGCCATGCCGTGGTGCGAGCGGGTCCGCTTCGTGAACAGCGGCACTGAAGCGGTGATGACCGCGATCCGCCTCGCGCGCGCCGCGACCAAGCGCTCGCTGCTGCTCCGCTTCGAGGGTTGCTACCACGGCCACGCCGACGCGGTGCTGGTGCGCGGCGGTTCCGGCCTGCGCGCGCTGCCCGAGGCGTCGTCGGCGGGAGTGCCGGCCAGCCGCGTCGCCGACACGCGCATCGTTCCCCTCGACGATCTCGCCGCGGTCGCCGAGGTCGTGGCGCGCGAAGGCGACTCGCTCGCCGCGATCCTGGTCGAGCCGGTGCCGGCCAACGCGGGGCTGCTGCTCCAGCGTCCCGAGTTCCTGCCGACGCTGCGCCGCCTCGCCAGCGAGTGCGGCGCGCTGCTGCTCTTCGACGAGGTGATCAGCGGCTTCCGCGTCGCGCCGGGCGGCGCGAGCGCGCGCTTCGGCGTGACGCCCGACCTCGTCACGCTCGGCAAGATCGTCGGCGGCGGGCTGCCGGTCGGCGCGATCGCGGGGCCGGCGCGCGCGATGGAACTGCTCGCGCCGCTCGGCCCCGTCTACCAGGCGGGCACGTTGAGCGGGAATCCGCTCGCGATGGCGGCCGGCCTCGCCAGCGTCGCGCTCGCCACCGATCCGGCGGAGCGCGCGCGCCTCGACGCGAACGCGGCCGGACTCGAGGCCGCGCTCGCGCCCGTCTGCCGCGCCGCCCCCTTCTCGCTCGTGCCGCTCTTCTTCGGCAGCATGTTCTGGCTCTGGACCGGCGACGGGCCGCTGCCGCGCCGGGCCGACGCGATCGACGAGGTCGCGAAGGAGCGCTACCGGCGGCTCCACGCGCGGCTGCGCGCGAACGGGGTGCTGCTGGCGCCGGCCGCCGACGAGGTCGCCTTCGTGTCGACCGCGCACGGACCCGAGGTGGCGCGCGCGACCGCGGAGGCGCTGGCGCGATCGCTGCAGGAGCTGCGTTGAACGGAAGCGACGGACGCACGGAGGAGTCGCGCGCGCCTCGAGGGCGCGAGCGGCAGCGCGCCGCCCGCTTCCAGCGCGCGCGCGTCGTCCTCTTCGTCGTCGTCGCGGTCTGCCTGCTCCAGATCGGCTGGTGGATCTACTTCCAGGTGCGCGAGAGCGGCCGCGAGGCCGACGCGGCCGAACGGGCGAGCCGCGTCCGCATGGCCGTGAGCGAGGGCGCCTTCCTCGCGGCCGCGGTGCTGGGCGGCGTCGTCAGCATCTACTGGCTCATGCGGCGCGAGCTCAAGCGCGAGCACGAACAGAACCAGCTCCTCGCCGCGTTCGGCCACGACTTCCGCTCGCCGCTGACCGCGATGAAGCTCGCCGCGCAATCGCTCGAGCTCGACCGCGCGCCGGCGGCGGAGCGAGCGCGCATCGTCGAGTCGCTGCTGCGCAACACGCAGCGCCTCGAGGAGCTCGTCGAGAACGTGCTGGCGGCCGCGCGCCTCCATGCGGGCCGCATCCACGCCGAGCCGCGTCGCCTCGACCTCGCCGCCGAGGTGGAGCGGAGCCTCGCGCAGCGCCACGGCCTGCTCGAGCGCAGCGGCGCGACGCTGGTGCGCCGCCTCGCGCCCGGCCTCGCGATCGCCGCCGATCCGTCGCTGCTGCAGTCCGCGCTCGGCAACCTGCTCGACAACGCGCTCAAGTACGCCGACGGAGCGCCCCACCTCACCGTGACCGTCGAGCCGGAAGCGGGCCGCGCGAAGGTGAGCGTGACCGACCGCGGCGTCGGCTTCGAGCCGTCCCACGCGATGGCGCTCTTCGACCGCTTCCAGCGCGGCGACGCCGAGGCCGACCGCAGCAAGCCGGGCCTCGGGCTCGGCCTCTGGCTGGTGCGCGAGATCGTCGAGCTGCACGGCGGCAGCGTCGCGGCGCACAGCGGCGGGCCGGGCGCCGGCGCCACCTTCGCGCTCGTCTTCCCGCTGGCGGAGCGGCCGCGATGACGACCGCGCTGGCCGCCCGCATCCTGCTGGTCGAGGACGAGCGCGACATCGCGGAGCTGATCCGCGTCAACCTCGTCCACGACGGCCACCTCGTCGAGGTGGTCGACGACGGCGCGCGCGCGCTCGCGCTCGCGTCGATCGGCGGCTACGACCTCGTGCTGCTCGACGTGATGCTGCCGCGCCTCGACGGGCTCACCTTCTGCACGCGGCTGCGGGCGCTCGACGACGAGACGCCGATCCTCTTCCTCTCCGCGCTCGGGCACGCCGACGACCGCGTGCGCGGGCTGCAGGCGGGCGGCGACGACTACCTCGCGAAGCCGTTCGACCTGCGCGAGCTGCTCGCGCGCGTCGCCGCGCTCCTGCGCCGCCGCGAGCGCGGCGCGTCGCCCGTCTACGGCCGCGGCCAGCTCCGCCTCGGCGCCGTGCGCATCGACCTGAAGAGCGGCGAGGTCACGCGCGACGGCGCGACCCATCGCCTCACCGGCAAGGAGTTCGAGATCCTCCGCTACCTCGCCGAGCGGCGCGGCCAGATCGTCAAGCGCGGCGAGCTGCTCGACCGCGTCTGGGGCCCGGCCGCCGAGCCGACCGAGCGCACCGTCGACAACTTCATCGTGAAGCTGCGCCGGCTGCTCGAGGAGGAGCCGGCGGCCCCGAAGTGGCTCCACACCCATCGCGGCATCGGCTACCGGCTCGCCGTCGCGCCCGATCCCGGAGGCGAGCGATGACGACAAGCACTTCGACGACGACCGTGACCGCGACCAAGCCGCTGCTGCTGCGCGCGCTGGCGTGCGAAGCGGTCGAGCGGCCGCCGGCGTGGCTCTTCCGGCAGGCGGGCCGCTGGCTGCCGGAGTACCGCGAGCTGCGCGCGCGCACGACGTTCGAGGCGCTCTGCTCGACGCCGGAGCTGGCGTGCGAGGCGACGCTGCAGCCGATCCGCCGCTTCCCGCTCGACGCGTCGATCGTCTTCTCCGACCTGCTCGTCCCGCTCGAGGGGTTCGGCTGGAAGGTGCGCCACGGCGACCACGGCCCCGAGCTGGTCGACGGCCCGAGGAGCGCGAAGGAGGCGGCCGCGCGCGACCGCTTCGAGCCGAACGCCGCCGTCGACGCGCCCGCGCGCACGCTGCGGCTGCTGGCGCGCGCGCTGCCGCCCCACGTCGCGCGCATCGGCTTCGCGGGCGCGCCGCTGACGCTGGCGCTCTACCTCCTGGAAGGGCGCGGCGCGAAGGGGTTCGAGCGCGGGCGCGCGCTCGCGCTGCAGGACGAGACGAGCTTCGGCCGGCTGCTCGAGGCGCTCGCGATCGGCGTCGCCGACTACGCGAAGCGGCAGGTCGAGGGCGGCGCGCAGCTGATCCAGCTCTTCGACTCGTGGGGCGCGCTCCTCTCGTGCGCCGATTGGCGCCGGCTCGTGCTGCCGGCCGCGCGCGAGCTGGTGCGCCGCGTGCGTTCGTGCGGCGTGCCGGTGATCTGGTTCGTGCGCGGCTCGGCCGACCACGCCGCGCTGGCGCTCGAGAGCGGCGCCGACGCGATCTCGGTCGACTGGAGCGTCGACCTGCCGCGCTTCGCGCGCGAGCGCGCGGCCGGCCGCGCGGTGCAGGGCAACCTCGATCCGGCGCTGCTGCTCGCGCCGCCCGAGCTCGCCGCGGCGCGGACGGCCGAGCTCAAGCGCGCGATGGCGGGACGGCACGGCTGGCTCTTCAACCTCGGCCACGGCGTCACGCCCGACGCGCGGATCGAGACGGTCCACGCGCTGCTCGAGGCGTTGCGCGCGGAGCCGACGCGATGAGCGAGCGCGACGCCCGCGTCGCCGACGCGCTGCTCGACAAGTACGGGCGGCAGGGGCCGCGCTACACGAGCTATCCGCCCGCGCCGCTCTGGAGCGGGAAGGTCGGCGCCGACGCGCTGCGCGCCCGCCTCGCCGAGATCGGCCGCGAGCCGCCGCCCGCGCCCGGCGGCGAGGCCGACGTCGAACTCTACGTCCACATCCCCTTCTGCGCGCAGCTCTGCACCTTCTGCGGCTGCCACACCTTCATCACGCGCGCGAACGAGCCGGTCGAGCGCTTCCTCGCGACGCTCGAGCGCGAGGCCGACGCGGTCGCGCGCGCCGCGGACCGGCGCCTCGCGGTCGGCGGCCTCCATCTCGGCGGCGGCACGCCGACGCACCTCGACGAGGCGCAGCTCGCCCGCCTCCTCGACCTGCTCGAGGCGCGCTTCGACTTCGCGGCCTGCCGCGAGCGGAGCCTCGAGGTCCACCCGCACGTCACGCGCACAACGCAGCTCGACCTGCTGCGCGCGCGCGGCTTCGACCGCCTCTCGCTCGGCGTGCAGGACCTCACGCCCGCGGTGCAGAGCGCGATCCACCGCTTCCAGACGCGCGAGGAGACGGAGACGCTGGTCGCCCATGCGCGCGCGGGCGGCTGGCGCAGCCTCAACGTCGACCTCGTCTACGGGCTGCCGGAGCAGACGGCCGAGGGGTTCGAGCGGACGATCGACGACGTCGTCGCGATGGGCGTCGATCGCCTCGCGGTCTACGGCTACGCCCACGTGCCGTGGCTCAAGCGGGCGCAGGCGTCCATTCCCGCGGCGACGCTGCCGTGCAAGACGGCGCGTCGCGACCTCCACGAGCTCGCGCTGGCCAAGCTGCGCGCCGCCGGCTTCGAGACGATCGGCTTCGACCACTTCGCGCGGCCGCGCGACGAGCTCTTCGCCGCGCAGGCGGCCGGCACGCTGACGCGCACCTTCATGGGCTTCACCGTCCGCCACGCGCGGAACCTCGTCGGCCTCGGCCCCTCCGCGATCGGCGAGCTCGGCCGCCTCTACGCGCAGAACGAGAGCGAGCTGCCCGCGTGGGAAGCGGCGGTCGCGGCGCGCGGCCTCGCGACGCGGCGCGGCCACGCGCTCGACGACGACGAGGCGCTGCGGCGCGACGTGATCCGCGCGCTCCTCTGCACGCTCGCGGTCGACGGCGCCGCGCTCGGCGCGCGCCACGGCGTCGCGTTCGACGCGCGCTTCGCCGACGAGCTCGCCGCGCTGGCGCCCATGGAGGCGGACGGCCTCGTCGTGCGCGACGGCGCCCGCTTGCGCCTGACCGCGGTCGGCCGCTACCTCGCCCGCAACGTCGCCATGCTCTTCGACCCGGCGCAGCGCGCGGCCGGCGGCGAGCGGCGCTACTCGACGACGGTGTGACGCGATGGAGCTCCGCCGCGACGACGCCCCGACGGGCGTCCTGCTCCTGAACCTCGGCGGTCCCGACCGGCCCGAGAGCGTGCGCCCCTTCCTGCTCGAGCTCTTCCGCGATCCGGAGGTGCTCGCGTTGCCGGGCGGCGCGCCGGTCCGCAACGCGGTCGCCTGGCTGATCGCGACGCTGCGCGCGCCGAAGGTGCGGCGCAACTACGCGATGGTCGGCGGCTCGCCGCTGCTGGAGCGGACGCTGGCGCAGGAGCGGGCGCTGGAAGAGCGGCTCCATCGCGACGGCGGCGGATCGCGCGACGGCGGCGCGCCGCGCTTCCTCGTGCGCACCGCGATGCGCTACTGGCGGCCGCGCGCGGCGACGGCGATCGACGCGCTGCTCGCGGCCGGCGTGCGCCGCTTCGTCGCGCTGCCGCTCTACCCGCACGAGTGCGTCGCGACCACGAGCTCGAGCGTGGGCGAGGTCGCGGCGCTCCTCGCGCGCCGCGCGCCCGACGCGCCGCTCGCCGTCGTGCGCAGCTACGCGCGCGACGAGCGCTACCTCGCGGCGCTGGCGCGCTGCGTCGAGGAGGGGCTCGCGAAGGCGCGCGCCGCCGGGGACGGCGAGCCGCATCTCCTCTTCTCCGCGCACGGGCTGCCGCTGCGGATCGTCGCGGGCGGCGATCCCTACGTCGGCGAGATCACCGCCACCGTCGCGGGCGTCGTCGCGCGGCTCCGCGGCTTCCGCGGCGCGCACGAGCTCTCGTGGCAGAGCCGCGCGGGGCCGGTGAAGTGGCTCGAGCCGACGACCGACGCGACGCTGCGGCGGCTCGGCGCGTCGGGCGTGCGCTCGCTCGTCGTCGTGCCGGTCAGCTTCGTGTCGGACCACATCGAGACGGTCCACGAGATCGACGTCGAGCTCGCCGCGACGGCGCGCGCCGCCGGCATCGCGACCTTCGTGCGCGCGCCGGCGCTCGACGTGCGGCCCGACTTCGTCGCGGCGCTCGCGGCGCAGGTCCATGCCGTCCTCGCGCGCTGACTGCGACCGCGCCGCGCTCGACCTCGTCGTCGCGGGCGGCGGGATCGCGGGGCTCTGCGCCGCGTGGCGCGCGAGACAGCGGGATCCCGCCGCGCGCGTCGTCGTGCTCGAAGCGGGCCCGCGGCCGGGCGGCGTGGTCGCGAGCGAGCGGATCGACGGCTTCCTCGTCGAGCGCGCCGCGTCGTCGCTTCGCGCGGGCGCCGAGTCGCTCCACCGCCTGATCGAGGAGCTCGGGCTCGGCGACGAGCTCGTCGCGGCCAGCGGCGCGGCGGCGCGGCGCTTCGTGCTCCACCGCGGACGGCTCGTCGCGGCGCCGGCGTCGATCGCGGCGATGGCGACGACGCCGCTGCTCACGACGCGCGCGAAGCTGCGGCTGCTGGCCGAGCCGTGGATCGGGCGGCGCGACGGCGGCGACGAGACGATCGCAGAGTTCGTGGCGCGGCGGTGCGGCGCGGGCGTCGTGTCGCCGCTGATCGACGCGGTCGTGACCGGGATCTTCGCGGGCGATCCGGCGCGGCTCGAGGCGCGCTCCGCCTTCCCGCGGCTCGTCGAGATGGAGGCGCGCCACGGCTCGCTCGCGCGCGCGCTGCTCGCGGCGCGGCGCGAGGCGCGGCGGCGGCGCGAAGCGGGAGCGCCGCGCCGGCCGCCGCTCGCCGCGCTGCGCGGCGGGATGGGCCGGCTCGCGGAGCGGCTGGCGGAACGGCTCGGCGATTCCATCCGCTGCGATGCCCGCGTCGTCGCGCTCGCGCGCGACGCGAGCGGCGCGTGGCGGATCGAGCTCGCGACGCGCGAGCGGCTCCTCGCGCGCGAGCTCGTGCTCGCCACGCCGTCGCACCACTCCGCGCGCCTGCTCGCCGCGGTCGACGGGGCACTCGCGCGCGACCTCGACGCGATCGAGTCGGCCCCCGTCGCCGTCGTGGCGATCGGCCTCGCGCGCGCGCAGGTCGGCGCCGATGTCGACGCGCTCGGCTTCCTCGTCCCGGCCCGCGAGCATGAGTCGCTGCTCGGCGTCCTCTTCGAGAGCAGCCTCTTCCCCGACCGCGCGCCCGCCGGCCACGTGCTGCTGCGCGCGATGGTCGGCGGCGACCGCTCGCCGCTCCCCGACGATCCGCGTGCCGTCGCCGACCTCGCGTGGCGCGCGATCGCGCCGCTGCTCCACCTGCGCGGCCCGCCGCGCCTGCTCGAGTCGCGCCTCCATCGCCCCGGCATCCCGCAATACCGCCCCGGCCACGCCGCCCGCCTCGCCCGCATCGCCGCGCGCCTGGCCGCGCTCCCCGGCCTCGCCCTCGCCGGCTGGAGCTACCGCGGCATCGCCCTCGACGACCAGGCGCGCGGCGATCCCCAGTGACCACGCGGTGACCGCAGTTTCGAAGCGGGTTTGAATCGGCGGCACGCCATCGACGCCGCGCCGCGGATTCCGTCGAATGCGGGCGATGCGGACCACCACCCGACGACGGCTGCTGGCGGCGCTCGCGCTCCTGCTGCTGCTTGTCGTCGGCGGGCCGGCGGCCGGGACGTGGTGGCTGACGCGGCCGTGCCGTCGCGCGATCGGTGACGGGCCGGCCGACCTCGCGGCGGTCGATGTCACGGTCGCGCTCGCCGACGGCACGCGCCTGGCCGGCTGGGAGATCGACGTCGAGCGGCCGCGCGCCGCGGTGCTGGTGCTGCACGGCCGCGGCTCGTCGCGCGCGGCGATGACGGAGCGCGCGCGGCTGTTGAAGGAGGCGGGCTGCGCGTCGCTGCTGCTCGACCTGCCGGCACAAGGCGAGAGCGAGGGCGAAGTCGTGACGCTCGGAGCGCGCGAGGCGGTGGTGGCGGCCGCCGGTTTCGCTCGGCTGCGCGAGCGCTGGCCCGCCGCGCCATGCGGTGCGATCGGCATCTCGATGGGCGGCGCCGCGCTCTGCCTCGCACCGCCCCTGCACGCCGACTTCGTCGTGCTCGAATCGGCGTACGCGACGCTCGCCGACGCGATCGGCGAACGGGTCGCGCGCTTCTACGGTCCCGTCGCGCCGCTGCTCGAACCGCTGGCTGCCGCGGCGTATCGCGCGGCGACCGGGATCGAACCAGCCGGCGTGCGACCGGTCGACCACGTCGGCGAACTCGGCGCGCCGCTCCTGCTCCTGCACGGTCGCGCCGACCCATCGACCCGGTTCGAGCAGGCCGAGGCGCTGCTCTCCGCCGCGCGCGAGCCGAAGCGCCTCGTCGCGTTCGATGACGCCGGCCACGAGGATCTGCAGAAGCAGGCGCCCGAGCTCTACCGCGCGACGTTGCTCGCTTTCCTCGACGACGTCCTGGCGCGCTGACGAACGTGAAATCGCGTCAATCTGGCCGGTTTCGCTGCTGTTTTGGTCCAGGACCAGAACGGCAGGTGCGGGCACGCGGCTCACTTCGGCAGGTAGCGCAGCACGTCGTTCGGGTAGGGCGTCCAGCAGCCGCACTTGACTCCGAGCGAGCGGAGGCGGGCGCCGGTCCACTCGTTGCACGTCGTGATGGCGCTGTAGTGGCCGAGCGATTCGTAGAAGCGGTCACAGGCCGTGTAGCCGGGCGCGGCGATGAGCTTCGGGCGGCCGTCGGCGGCGCGGTCGCAGGTGGCGAGCACGTCGGCGTGGAGGCGGGCGAGCTGCTCGTCCGTGACGCGGAACCTGCGGCACCGCTCGCCTTCGGGCGGGCGCCACCACCAGGTCACGTGGAGCGCGGTGGCGGCGAGGCCGGAGACGGAGCGGAGCGCGGTCGAGAGGCGCAGGTCGGACCAGGTCGGCGTCTCGAGGTAGAACTCGCGGCTCCCCCATCCGAACGAGATCCAGCCGTAGCGGTCGTCGACGTCGGCGAAGTCGGAGCGCGGGAAGTGGCGCGTCCAGTCGACGGCGCCCGCGACGGCGGGCAGCACGAGGTCGGTGTGGACGCCGTTCGAGACGACGACGATCTCGACTCCGCTGGCCGGCGGCGTCCACTCGCCGTTCACCGGGATCAGCGGCAGCAGCCAGACCGCGACGCCGTAGAGCAGCAGCAGCCCGAGCACCAGCAGCGCGCCGCGCTTCAGCCACCGCCAAGCCTTCGCCGCGCGACCCATGGCGTCGCAGGCTAACGCCGCCACGCGCTCCCTCCGGTCAGTCGCGGGGAGCGAAGCCGACGCGGTCGTGCGGGTAGTCGAAGATCAGGAGCGACTTCTCGAGCAGCTGGCCGCCGATGGTGCCGGCGCTCCAGGGGTCGGCGAGGCCGCCGAGCGCGTCCTCTACGAAGATCACGGTCGGCCGATCGGTCACGACGCCGCCGAGCTCGAACCAGTCGAGCGGGCCGATCCGCGCCTTCGACTGGCCGCCGACGCCGCCGAGCCCGTCGAACGCGGCGGTCACGCGGCCGGCCAGCAGCTCGTGGTCGCGCACGAAGGGCGAGTGGAAGAGGACCGTGACGCCGGGCGCGCCGGTGTCGAGGCGGAAGAGGGCGCTCTCCTCGTCGGGCACGCCGAAGGTGCACTCGACGTGGGGATGGCGGCCGTGCAGCAGGAGCGGCCGCCAGACGGCGTCGTCGCGCCGGAAGGTCGCGGGGTCGTGGATCTCGACGCGCGCCTTCGCCATGTCGACGACCGCGACGACGCGCTGGAGGAAGTCGTAGCCGACGATGCCGACGAGCTTCTGGCCGAACGACTGGCTCAAGCCGTCGAGCTCGAGGCCGGAGAGGCGCGGCTTCGACATCGTCGCGGGGCCGACGCGCAGCGACTTCCCCTCGTACCAGTGGGTCGTGGTGCGCGCCGCGCCGGCGCCGCCGATCCAGAGCTCGCCGAACTCCTCGTAGCCGAGCTCCTGCGCGAGGTCGGGGTCGATCACCATCCCGCCGGCGCCGCTGTCGAAGATCCACGCGCCGCGGTCGGCGCCGTCGAGCTCGGCATGCACCAGCAGGTGGCCGCTGCGCGCCGCCTTGCACGCGAGCGCCGGCGGCGTCGCGGCGTCGAAGGTCGTGTCGGCGGGCCGCGTCGCCGGGAACGCGAACGCGGCGGGATCGGGCGGCGCGAGCGCGACGCGCGCGATCACGAAGCGGCTCTGCTGCCCCTCGTCGTCGACGACGCACGACGTCGGGAGCCACGCGCCGCCGTCGACCTCGTGCCAGCCGTCGAACGCGAAGCTCCGCTCGCCGCGGAAGCCCCGCAGCACCAGGCGCGCCGGCAGCGGCCGCTCGCTGCCGAGCGTCAACTCGCCCTCCAGCAAACCGTCGCGCATCCGCAAGTGGAGCGCGCCGTCGGCCGCCTGCTCCGTCACGACCACGGGCCCCTGCTCTGCGCACCACGCCCCCGACCAGAGCGCGTGGTCGAGCAGCGCCGCCTCGCGCTCCTCCATCCGCGTCCGCGTCGCGAGGCGCGCGGCGTCGAGGTGCCACGTCGCGGCGCCGTCGAAGCCGTCGCGCGACGGGAAGCGGCTGGCGTGCTCGCTCGCGTAGCGACCGTCGGGCGCGAGGCGCATCCGCCACGGCCCGGCGAGCCCCTGGTCGGTCGCCTCGCCCTCGGCGAGGAGCTCCTTGCCGCTCGCCGCGAACTTCGCCGAGCCGTGCGCGGCGCGGCAGCGGGCGAGGAGCTCGCCCAGCTCGGCGGTATCGGACGACGCGACTCGGGACGCGAGGACGAACGCGAGGAGGAGCGGCACCGCGCCGTCACTCCTCGACCGTGACGCGGAAGGCGTCGGCCTGCAGCACGCTGCTGCCCGACGCGCCGGTCACCTGGAGCTGGAAGTAGAGCGTCCCCTCCTCGTCGAGGTAGCTCGCGGGGTTCGTCGTGATCGTCGTCGTGACGGTCGCCATCGCGGAGCCGGTGATCGACTGCGACGAGACGGCGACCCAGCTCCCGTAGGGGTAGCTCCACGCGCTCCAGTCGTAGAGCCAGAGCGTCTCGGTCGCGCCGACCGCGCTGGCGTAGGCGCGCGTGAAGTCGATCGTCAGCTTCGTCGGCGCGCGCTCGGCCACTTTGCGCACCGGCATCTCGCAGTAGATCTGCCCGCCGCTCGCGCCGCAGGTGAGGAGCGCGCCGTCGGCGCGATAGAGGTCGAAGAAGTCGCCGACGACGGTCGCGCCGTAGGTGCCGACGTCGGTCGGCGCGTAGGTCGAGCCCGGCCCGTCGTCCCACGTGAACGATCCGACGGTCGTCCCGTTCACGTCGAGCGCGTAGGTCGGCGACGGCATCCCGCCGCGCGGCGCGACGGCGGTCCGGCAGTCGCAGACCGCCTCGCGCCGGCTCTGGCCGAGCAGCGGCATCAGGCGCCCGCCCGACCGCACGCGCACCGCGTTCGGGGACTCGAAGCCGACGCCATGGAAGTGGAGCGCGCGGCCGCTGCCGCTGCGCGCGCGCGTGAGGCCGGGCGAGCGGTCGCCGCCGATCGGCGCGACGAAGAGGAGGCGCGCCGACTTGCTGCCGCTCGTGACGCCCTGCACGCGGTCGACCGCCGCGTCGCAGTCGACCTTGCCGTAGTTGGTGTACTCGCCCCACGCCGCCGAGAAGGTCGCGTGCGCCGTGTCCTCGAGCGCGGCGCGCACCTCGGCCGGCGTCGCGCCCGGCTTCGCGGCGAAGAGGAGCCCCGCCAATCCCGCGACGTGGGGCGTCGCCGCCGACGTGCCGGCGAAGCCGGTCGTGTAGCCGCCGCCCACCGTCGTCGTCGCGATCGAGACGCCCGGCGCCGCGACGTCGACCCAGCTCCCGTAGTCGGTGAACCAGGTCGGGTTGTTCGCGCCGTCGGTCGCGGCGACCGCGATCACCTTCTCGTAGGCGCCCGGGTAGTAGGGGATCACCGAGAGCGAGTTGCCGGCCGCGGCGACCAGCACGACGCCGTTCTTCCAGCAGTAGTCGACGGCGTCGCGCTCGGCGGCGGTCACGTCGTCGCTGAAGAAGCTCATCGAGACGACCTTGAAGCCCATGTCGGCGCAGTAGAGGAGCGCCGGCACGTTGGCCGAGTCGTAGAAGTAGCCCGAGTCGTTCGCCGCCTTGACGCCCGCGAGCTGGCAGAGCGGCGCGACGCCGCTGACGCCGAGCGCGTTGTCCTGCGTCGCCGCGACGATGCCGGCGCATGCGGTGCCGTGGCCGTAGACGTCGTTCGGGTCGCCGTCGAGGTAGGCGAAGTCCCAGCCGTGGACGTCGTCGACGTATCCGTTCGAGTCGTCGTCGATCCCGTTGCCCGCCACCTCGCCCGCGTTGGTCCAGACGTTGCCCGCGAGGTCGGGATGGCTCACGTCGAGCCCGGTGTCCATGACCGCGACGACGACCGACGGGTCGCCCTTGCAGGTGTCCCACGCGAGGTCGGCCGTGATGTTCTGGAGGTGCCAGTGGTACGGCCAGTAGGGATCGTTCGGCACGTGGGCGACGCGGCGCGCGCGATCGAGGTCGGCGCGCTCGATCGACGCGTCGCGCGCGTAGGCCTCGCGCAGCTCGAGATGGCGGCCGCGCGGCACCTGGACGATCTGCCAGCCGATCTGCGGCAGCTCGCGCACCACCTTCGCGCCGAGTCGCGCGTGGAGCGCCGCGACCGCCTCGGCGCTCGCGCCCGCGCGCGGCTTCACGAGCAGGCGCGTCGGATCGATCACCCGCTCCAGCGACGGCAGCGCCGGCGGCAACCCTCGAGGCTCGCCCCCGGCCTGCTGAGCACCGACGCGCCACGACAGCAGCGCCAGCGCGGTGAGCGTCGCGGCGCAGAGGAAGCAGAAGGCGCGGCGACGGGGGAAGCGGCGGACCATGAGGCGCTCCGGGGGCGTCGGGTCGGTGCGTGGAGCCGGAGTTCTAGCCCGCTCCGGCGGCGCCGGGGAGACGGGTAACCCCCTCGCTCCGGCCGCGTACTCTCGCCATCGACTCGCCGCATGCCGCCGCGCTGCCCGCGGAGGAGGCCGGTCGAGGAAGGGGTCGCCATGGTCGCCGCGCTCGCGCTCTTGGTCGCTTCGTGCCTCGCGCCACCGCAGGACGCGACGGCGACCCCGCTCGTCGAGAAGCGCTACGCCGTCGGGCGGCTCGTCGCCGAGCAGGAGGCGCGCGACCACTGGATCGAGATGGCGCCGACGCGCCACCCCCAAGCGCAAGCGATCGACGCAGGCCGCTCCCGCAGGTCGGCCTCGCCGCTCGACGGCGACACGCTGGTCAGCCTCGTCGAGCGCTGCGTCTCTCCCGCCGAGTGGCAGGCCGACGGCCGCAGGCTCGTCGTCGACGGCGACGAGCTCGTCGTCGTCGCATCGGTGGCGGCGCAGGACGAAGTCGCCGCCTTCCTCGCGAAGCTGACGCAGGCGATCGCGCCGACCGGCGCTCTCGAGGTGCGCGTCCTCTCGCCGGCGCCCGACGACGCGGCGTCGGGGCTCCTCCCGGCCGCCGACGCCGAGAAGGCGCTGGCGGACGCGAAGACGAAGGGCGCGAAGCTCGTGCGCGAGCTGCGCCTCGCGCTGCGCGACGGCGTCGTCCAGCGGGCGCGCGGCGGCGAGTCGCGCGCGATGGTGGTCGACTTCGAGGTCGTGATCGCCCACGCGATCTCGGCCCAGCGTCCGATCACGCGCGAGGCGCGGCTCGGGATCGAGCTCGCCGCCCGGAGCGCCCGCGTCGACGGCGCGACGCTGCTCGACGTCGCGCTGCGCGAGGCGGAGCCGGCCGGCGAGGAGCGGCGCAAGATCGACGCGCGCCACCTGCTGCTGCTCGACGAGGAGTCGCTCGACCCTCCCGGCGCCGGCACGCTCTCGTCGGTGCGCAGCGCCTTCGTCTCGCTCGCCGGCACGTTCCTCCTGCCGGATGGCACGGCGCTGCTGCTCCCGTGCCGCGTCGAGACGGCCGACGGACCGGCGAGCTTCCTCCTCGACCTGCGCGTGGCCGGCGACGCCCGCCCGCCGCGCGCGCGGCTCGACGTCGCGCCTTCGCCCGAAGGTGGGACGGCGCGCCAGCTCCTCGTCGGCTCGCTCGGGATGCGCGGCCTCGGCGGGATCGAGATCGCGGCGCCGGCGCCCTGGCTCTTCGACCCGTTCGCGGTCGACGACGACTACGACGACTACGGCTCGGCGGCGTTCAGCCCGGCGAGGGAGATCGACGCGGAGCTCGACTGGCTGCGAGCCGCCGTCGAGCTCGGCCACGACGACGAGGACCAGCACGACGGCGCGCCGGAAAGCCTCGCGGGCGGCGCGCAGTGGCTCGTGAGTCGCGCCCACGCGGATCGCGCCTTCGCGGCGATGGCCGCGCGCACCGCCGTCCCGCCGCCGCTCGCGCTCACGGGCGAGATCGTCGCCCGCGGCGGCCGGCGCCTCGCGAGCTTCGCGGCACCGCTGGTCGAGGGCCGGCCGCTCGTCCTCTGGTCGGGCCGCGAGCGGATGCGTCTGGCCGATTGGGACGTCGACGTCGCCTGCAACGTGAACGGCATGAACCCGGAGATGGAGCCGGCGGTCGACGGCTTCGCGCTGCGGCTCGAGGCGGTGCGCGCGACGACGGGCGGCTTCGAGCTCCGCGTCGACGGCAAGCTCCGCTTCGCGATCGAGCCGCCGTCGAAGCGCGCGATCGGAGGCGCCGAGCAGCTCGAGATCGACGAGGAGCGGGCGCGCACCCTCGCGCTGGGCGAGACGCGGCTCGTCGGAGCCGGCGGCGCCGCGCTCGAGCTCGGCGGCGACGAGCTGACGCTGAAGCTCGCCGTGACGGTGCCGCCGGCCACGGCCGCCTCGGCGCCGACGGCCGGCACGCGCCTCCCGATCGGCGGCCTTCGTCGCGTTCGCGCCTCGACGGGCGGGCGCGTCGCGCTCCTGCCGATCGCCATCGGCCCCGTCGCGACGCCGCCCGCCGGCTCCTCCGACCTCGGCGAACGCGAGCTCGACCGCCTCTTCGACGATGACGACCTGGTCGACTTCGCGAAGACGGCCGTCGCGCCCGAGACGTGGAACGACGCGGCGAACGGGATCGAGATCGACGGCGACGAGCTCGTGGTCCGCGCGCCGGCCGAGGTCACGCAGCGCGTGGCCGACCGCGTCGCCTTCCTGGCGCGGCGCCGCGGTCCGTCGCGCGAGCTGGTCGTCCGCGTCCGCTCCGCCGACGGCGCGACGCTGCTGCGGACGTTGCGGACGACGCTGCGCGACCGCGTCCCGCAGCGCGCCGCGTCGGGGGCGCGCGAGACCTTCGTGCGCGACTGGCGGACGGAGATCTGCGAGACGAGCGCCGCCGCCGACCCGATCGTCGCCGAGCTCTTCCGCGGCCTCGAGCTGGCGGCGCGCTGCGAGGCGGTCGACGGCGGGACGCTCCTCGCGCTCGCGCTCTCCGAGTCGGAAGCGGCGGGCGAGACCGCGACGATCGAGCCCAAGGCGACCGCGCGGCTGCACACCGCGGCGAAGCTCTTCACGCCGCTCGCGTGCGGCGCGATCGACCGGCCGCGCAGCGCGTTCCTCTCGCTCTCGGGCGAGCTCTTCGTGCCGGACGGCGGAACGGTCCGCGTGCCGTTCCGCGTCGACGGCGTCGCCGGCCCGTGCGCGTACGTGCTGGAGCTCGAGCTCGCGGGCGAAAAGCCGCCTCCGCCGGAGCGGCCGGGCCAGCGGCTGCTCGCCGCAGTCGGTGCGCTGCCGACCGAGCCGCCGGACGGGCTCTTCGATGACGGCTGGCCCAGCGACCTTTCCGACGAGGACGAGACTCCGCACGACTGCGAGTTTCTGGTGGGCCGGCTCGCGGTCGACCGGCGCGACAACGACCCGCCCGACCGGCTGTCCGACGCGCTCGCCGGCGCACTCACGATCGACGCGACGCTCGTCGACGCGGAGGGCCGCGTGCGCGCCGCGTTCGTCGTCACGCCGCTCGGCGGGCGGCGCCTCGTCCTCGCGGGCGGCGTCGAAGGGACGCGTCTCGCGCGCTGGGACGTCGATGTCGCGAACGACGCCTCCACCTCCGTCCCCGACCTCGAAGCGTGGGTTGACGGCCTCGTGATCTCGCTGGCGCCCGCGCGCGACGGTGCCGGCCGCTCGCTGCGCGTCGTCGCGGCCGCCTGCCTGCTCGACGAGCTGCCGCGCCTGCGCGACCTCGATGACGCGTCGAAGCTGGAGGTCGAGGAGCTGCGCGCACGGCGCCTCCACCTCGATCAGATCGTCGCGCTGCCCGACGCGGGCGGGACGCTTACGCTCGGCGGCGGCGGGCTGACCCTGCGACTGCGCTGCACGCCGCTCGCGACCCGCTGACGGCGTACCGCGGCCGCTCCCGCGTCAGCCTGCCAGCACCTCCGCCGCCGAACCGGCGTCCAGCACGCGTTCGATCCAGCGCTCGAGGTCGGGCGACGCAGCGTTCGCGATCCGCTGATCGTGATCGGCGGCGAGGACGCCGAAACGTTTCGTCAGCAGGCGCCGCAGCACCATGCGCTGCGTCTCGACCTCGCCCCGCTGCCGCCCCTGCTCCATCCAGCGATCCGCGGCCGTCATGCCCATGGCTCGAACCTCGGGTGCCACCATCGGGAGGCGCGACTCCGTGAAGAGCTCCGGATCGCGCACGTCCTTGGCGCAGGAAAGATAGCGCAGCACCAGCAGCAGCGCCTCGCGCCCGCCCGGCGCGTCGAGCGCGGCGTTGAAGAGCGTCGCCCACTCCACCATCAGCTCGTGCAGGTCCTCGGCGGAGCGCGCGTGGCGGAGCGACAGCAGCGCCAGCATCGCCACCGCGTCGAGCGCGCGGCCGCGGATCTGCGCGTCGCTGCACGACGTCAGGTCGTCGACGACGAAGCGGAAGTCGACGCTCGTCGCGTCGAGCGGATCGCCGTCGCGGCCGACCGGAGGATCGAGAAGCTCGCCGAAGCGCGGCGCGACGGGCCACGACCGCTCGCCCTGATGGAGCACGACCGCGATGATCCGCGGCAGCCGGCTCGCACGCGGATGATCGCGTCGGCAGCCCTGCCCGATCCGCGTCTGGTACTCGAGCAGCCGCAGCGGCAGCCAGCGGTCGAAAGTGCTCTGGTGCTCGAAGAGGAGGTAGACGAGCGCGTCGCCGCCGCCGCGCCGCCGGACCGTGAAGAGGAGGTCGGCCTCGCGGCCGCGTCAGCTCGCCTTCGGCGGCTCCGGCGGCGCGACCGCGGCCGGCGGCGTCGCGCCCTTCAGCCGCTCGAAGAAGGGCTTGAGCTCGGCCTCGACCAGCGTCTCCTTCGCCAGCAGCAGCTTCGCCGCGTCGACGAGGACCTCCTGGTGGTCGGCGAGGAGCGCACGGGCGCGGACGAAGGCGGCGTCGACGAGCCCGCGCACGGCGACGTCGATCTCGCGCGCGGTCGCGTCGGAGAGGCTGCGCTGCAGGAACGGGTTCTGCTGCTGGAGGAATTGCCCGGGATCCTCGTCGTAGGAGACGTGGCCGATCTCGGTCATGCCGTAGCGCGCGACCATGCTCCGCGCGATGCGGCTGGCGCGCTCGAGGTCGTCGGCGGCGCCGGTCGAGAAGTGGCCGAAGATCAGGTGCTCCGCGGCGCGGCCGCCCAGCAGGACGGCCATCTTCCGCTCGAGCTCCTCGCGCGTCATGAGGAAGCGGTCCTCGGTCGGCCGCTGGATCGTGTAGCCGAGCGCCCCGATGCCGCGCGGGATCACCGAGACTTTGTGGACCGGATCGCTGCCGGGCAGCGCGGCGGCGACGAGCGCGTGGCCCATCTCGTGGTGGGCGACGATGGTCCGCTCGCGCTCGTTCAGGATGCGGTTGCGCTTCTCGAGGCCGGCGACGATGCGCTCGACCGCCAGCGTGAAGTCGTTCAGCTCGACCGACTCGCCCTTGCGCCGCGTCGCCACCAGCGCCGCCTCGTTGCAGAGGTTGGCGAGGTCGGCGCCGGTGAAGCCGGGCGTCAACGCGGCGACCTGCTCCATCGCGACGCCCGGCGCGACCTTCACCTTCTTCAGGTGGACCTCGAGGATCTGCACGCGGCCGCGCTGGTCGGGCCGGTCGACGAGCACCTGGCGGTCGAAGCGGCCGGCGCGCAGCAGCGCCGGGTCGAGGATCTCGGGCCGGTTGGTCGCGGCGATCAGCACGATGCCGGCGCGCGGGTCGAAGCCGTCGAGCTCGACGAGGAGCTGGTTGAGCGTCTGCTCCTTCTCGTCGTGGCCGCCGTACATCGGGCCGGCGCCGCGCGCCTTGCCGAGCGCGTCGAGCTCGTCGATGAAGATGATCGCGGGCGCCTTCTCCTTCGCCTGCTCGAAGAGGTCGCGCACGCGCGCGGCGCCGACGCCGACGAACATCTCGACGAACTCGGAGCCGCTGATCGAGAAGAAGGGGACCGCCGCCTCGCCGGCGACCGCGCGCGCGAGGAGCGTCTTGCCGGTCCCGGGCGGCCCGACCAGCATCACGCCGCGCGGCATCCGGCCGCCCAGACGCCCGTGCGCGACCGGGTCCTTCAGGAACTCGACGATCTCCTTGAGCTCGTCCTTCGCCTCGTCGACGCCGGCGACGTCGGCGAAGGTGACCTTCGTGTCGCTCTCGACGTAGACGCGCGCCTTGCTCTTGCCGATGTTCATGAACCCGGCGGCGCCCTTGCCCCCCATCTGGCGGGTCATCAGCACCCAGAGCAGCACGAAGAAGACGATCGTCGCGACCCACGACAGGATGGTCATGGTCGCCGACGTCGCCTGTCCCTTGAACTTCGCGCCCGACTGCTGCAGCTGCTCCGCGAGGAGGAGGTCGACGCGCGTCGTCACGAAGCGGAGGTCGCCGCGCGCCGGGTCGTGCAGCACGCCCGTGATCTCGTCGAGCCCGACCGCCGCGTCCTTGACCCGCTTCTCCTCCAGCGCCGTCTTGAACTCGCCGTAGGTGATCCGCTCGATCCCGGGTCCGTCGATCAGCTCGTGGAGGAACAGCACGCCCAGGATCGCGACCAGCAGGAGGACGACCTGGAACCGGGTCTTGCGCTTCGGCTCGGGGGCTCGGGGAGGGGTGGGCAAGCGGTCTCTCGCGGAGTCGGTCGGGGGAACGCGACAGCGTAGCGACGCGTTCCGATGGCCCGCTCAGGCGGGAGGTTTCGCGCCGTCGCGGCGCGCGCGCGCGCGCAGCGCGAGGGCGAGCAGCGCGACGCCCAGCAGCGCGCTGACCAGCGAGCCCGCCATGATCCCGAGCTTCCCGGCCATCTCCAGCGCCGGGAAGTCGGCGACCGGGAAGGCGAGGCTGTTCAAGAAGAGCGCCATCGTGAAGCCGATGCCCGCCAGGCACGCGGCGCCCGCCGCCATCGGCCACGTCACGCCGTCGGGCAGCCGCGTCGCGCCCGACCGGACGGAGAGCGCGCTGAAGAGGAGGATCCCGGCCGGCTTGCCGATCACGAGGCCGGCGACGACCGCGACCGACACGGGATCGAAGAGCCGGCTCGATCCGAACGCGACGCCGGCGTTCGTCAGCGCGAAGAGCGGCATGATCCCGAACGCGACCCACGGATGGAGCAGCCGCTCGAGGCGCGCGAGCGGCGAGACCGCCTCGCGCGCGACGAGCTCGAGCTGCGCGAGGTCGTCGCGGGCCGACGCGTCGCCGAGGTCGCGCCCGCGCAGCCGGCCGGCGAGGTCGCCCACCGCCGCGGTGAACCGCTCCTCGCCGAGACGCGCGCGCGCCGGCGTCAGCAGCCCGAGGAAGACGCCGGCCACCGTCGGGTGGATCCCCGACTGCAGCGTCGCGAACCAGGCGAACGCGCCGACCAGCACGTAGGGGCCGAACTTCCGCACGCCGATGCGGCCGAGCCCCGCCGCGGCGAGGAAGCCGGCGACGGCGGCCGCGATCCAGCCCCACGCGAGCGGCCCCGAATAGCCGAGCGCGATCACGACGACGGCGCCGAGGTCGTCGACGATCGCGAGCGTCAGCAGGAAGATCTTCAGCCCGAACGGGACGCGCGGCCCGAAGAGCGCGACGACGCCGACCACGAACGCGATGTCGGTCGCCATCGGGATCGCGAAGCCGCGCTGGCCGGGCGCTTCGTGCTGGAGCGCGAGGTAGATCGCGGCCGGCACGACCATCCCGCCCGCCGCGGCCAGCACCGGCAGCAGCGCCTTGCGGCGGTCGCGCAGCTCGCCCTTCACGAGCTCGCGCTTGATCTCGAGGCCGACGACGAAGAAGAAGAGCGCCATCAGGCCGTCGTTGACGACGAGGTGGCCGAGGTCGCCGGTGAGGACGAGGCGGCCGATCGTCAGGTTGACCTTCGCGTGCCAGAGCGAGGCGTACCAGCCGGCCAGCGGCGAGTTCGCCGCGGCCAGCGCCAGCAGCGTGCAGGCGAGCAGCACGACGCCGCTCGCCGCCTCGACGTGGAGGTAGCGCTTCAGCGGGGCGAGCCAGCGATCGACGGGCGCGCTCTCCAGCGGCGGGCGCCCGCCCGTCGCGACGCTCATCGCGCGGGCCGCTCGAGCCGCCGCTGCAGCTCCTGCGCCTCCCGTTCCGAGGAGCAGGCGACGTCGAGGTCGTGCAGCCGCCCGTCGGCCAGCCCGTAGATCCAGCCGTGCAGCTGCAGCGGCTGCAGCCGGCGCCACGCCTCCGTGACGATCGTCGAGCGGCAGAGGTGGCCGACCTGCTCGGCGACGTTGAACTCGCACATCCGGTCGATGCGCGCGTCGCCCGCCAGCGCGTCGATCTCCGGCGCGTGGCGGTGGTAGAGGTCCTGCAGGTGGCGCAGCCAGTGGTCGATCAGCCCGAGCGGCCGCCCGTCCAGCGCCGCGCGCACGCCGCCGCAGCCGTAGTGGCCGCAGACGATCACGTGCTTCACCTTCAGCACGTCGACCGCGAACTGCAGCACCGAGAGGCAGTTGAAGTCGGTGTGGAGCACCTGGTTCGCGACGTTGCGGTGGACGAAGACCTCGCCCGGCAGCAGGCCGACGACCTGGTTGGCCGGCACGCGGCTGTCGGCGCAGCCGATCCAGAGGTACTCGGGCGCCTGCTGGCGGGCGAGGCGCGCGAAGAACTCCGGGTCGGCCTCGGTCATCTGGCGCGACCAGGAGCGGTTGTTCTCGAAGAGCTTCTCGAGCGAGTCCATGCGCGGAGCGTAGCGGCGCCGCCGATCGCGCGAAGGACCGCGGCGCGGCCGGCGCGGCGGAGGGAGCCTGCAAAAACCCTCCGCCGCCACCGGTCGCGCCGCTTCGTCTCGTCTCGGGCGGAGGGGCGCGCCGTGGGCGCGGCGCGTCCCTCCGCGAATCACCGTCTCAGAGGATGTCGAAGATCTCCGCCAGGGCGGGCGTCTTCGCGCGGTAGTTCGAGCCGACCGTGAAGACCGCGTTCCACGGCAGGTCCGACTTCTCGGCGAGGAGCCCGAGCCCCACCGCCGCGAAGCCGCGCCGCAGCCCCGCCTGCTTCGTGTCGCCGAGCAGCGCCAGCAGCGGCTTCACCGCGTCGCGATCGCCGATCAGGCCGAGCGCCTGCGCCGTCGAGCCGACCTCGAGGAAGGTCTCGGCCGTCTGCAGGTTCTCGCAGAGGGCCGGCACCGCCTGCCGGTCGCCCAGCAGTCCGAGCGCGCGCGCCATCTGCAGCCGCAGCGTGGAGTCGAGCCCCTTCTGCGGCAGCGCGGCGCGCATCTCCTCGCCCGCCTCGCGCGCCCCCATCAGGCCGAGCCCGACGGCGACGTAGCTCTTCAGCACCTGGTTCTTCTCGTCCTGGAAGAGCGCCAGCAGGTCCTCGCGCGCCTCCTTCGCGTCGGCGACGCCGAGCGCGACCGCGACGGCCGCCTTGAAGCTCGGGTTGTTCAGCTCGAGGAGCGCGTCGTGCAGCTTCTCCTGCGCGTCGGCCAGCAGCGCGCGGTCGATCCGCGGGTTGCGCGCCCAGACCGCCAGCGCGAGCGCGCCGTACGGCGTCGCCGTGATCGGCTTCGGCTGCAGGAGCTCGCGCACGAACTGCTTCTGCAGCGCGAGCTGCTGGTCGGCGTGGGCGGCCGGGTCGGGATCGCGCCGGCCGATCTCGGCCAGCGCCATCACGGCGAAGTGGCGCGTCTGCTCGTCGTTCGCCTTCGCCGCGGCGTGGCGCAGCGCGTCGAGCGCCTCGCCGTCGTCGAGCGTCGCGATGCGGCCGAGCGCCACCGCGCAGGAGCGCAGCAGGTCGAGGTCGGTCTTGTCCGAGCCGAGCTTCTCCACCAGCGCCGGCAGCGCCGCGCGCGCCGCCGCGCCGCCGCTCTTCTGCTCCGAGAGCTGCGCCAGCGCGACGGGCGCCTGCGCCCGCACGAGGCGGTCGAGGCCCGGGTCGTCGAGGAGCTGGTGCAGGAGCGGGACGATCCGCTCGTGGGCGCCGCGGACCAGGCCGAGCGCGCGCACGGCGGTCGCCTTCGCGTCGCGATCGGCGCGCAGCGCGTCGTCGACCACGATCCGCCGCAGGTCGTCGACCGCCGCCGGATCGCCGATGAGGCCCAGCGACGCCGCGGCGAACGAGCGGACCAGCGACTCGACGCCCGCCTCATGGCCGGTGGCGCGGCGCCCTTCCGGCGTGTCGAGCAGCAGCTCGCGCAACACCGCGATCGAGTCGCTCGACCCGACGATGCCGAGCGCCAGCGTCGCCGCCTCGCGCGCGCTCTTCTCGCGATGGCCGAGCGTGCGCGTCAGCGCCGCGATCACCTCGCCCGCGTCGTCGGCCTGCGTCATGCGCGCCAGCGCGATCGCGGCGGAGTCGACGACGTCGGCGTCGTCCTCCTTCAGCGCCGCCAGCAGCGCGGCGCGGATGTCCGCGCGCTCCTCGTTGCGCAGCCGCGCCGTGAGGCTCTTGGGATCGGGCCCGTGGAGCCCCATGCCGAGCGCCGCCGACGTGACCGGCCGCGACGCGAGGCGGGCGCGCAGCTCCATGAAGATCTCGTCGTTCGCCTCCCACCAGAACTCCCACTGCTCGTAGGCGCCGCTGCTCTTGTTGGGCCGCGTCGAGTAGCCGCCGCCGCCGCGCTTCATGCCGCCGGTCGTCGGGCCGCCTTGCGGGACGCCGCCGGTCGAGGGGCCGTTGCCCTTGCCGCTCGGCGTGCCGGGACCGGGGACGTTGGGAGTCGATGGAGTGCCGGGCGGGGTCGTGTCGCCCGTCGGGTCGCCGTTGTTCGGCGGCACCGTGTCGGTCGGGCCGCCGTACATGCCGCCGTGGCCGTACGACAGCGAGAGCGGGACGACGAAGAGCAGCGTGCAGAGTGCGGTTGCGACCTTGGTCTGGCGCATGGAGTGGAACTCCTGGCGCGGGGAGAAGCGCGCGTCGATCGGGGGGAGAAGGCACGGGCGTCACGCCCGCCGCGCGTGGAGGTCGATTGGCAACGCGAGTGCCAACGGCCGCGCGGGCCGCGCCACCGAGGCGGAGCGACGCGCGGCGCCCGCGACCGCCGCTCGCGCGCCCGTCCGAAGCGTCACCGGGCGGCAACCATGACGGCATTCCGACGACCGCGAGGGGCGCGAGCGGGCGCTCCGCGCCGTACACTCCGCCCGGTCGCGGTCGCGAGGATCGGCCGCGCGCCGGGCGGAAGGAGAAGCGCCGTGGTCTTCGAGAAGCTCACTTCGCTGGAGCGGCTGGCCGACGGATTCCCGTTCCTGCTGACGGCCGTCGTCGTCCACGGGCTCGGGCTCACCAGCGGCCTCGCCGCGGTGCGCGTCCACGCGCTGAGCGCGGCGGGCGGCGCCGCTTCGGGCGGCGCCGTCGAGATGACGTCGCCGGTCGGCGCGCGCCACGGCACGCTGGCGTCGCTGCCGTGGATCGCGGGCGAGGCGGCGCTGCTGCTGGCGCTGCCGCTCGTCTGGTGGATCGGCTTCATCCTCGGACCGACGGAGCCGACCGACAAGTCGCTGGTCAACTCGCTGCTCGAGCCGGCGCTCGTCGCCGCGCTCGGCGTCACCTACCTCGTGATGCGCCGCCGCGTGGCCGCCGGCTTCCACGTCGGGCTGCGCCACTTCGCGCTGCTGGCGATGGCGCTCGCCGCGGCAGGCGTGCTCGGCTGGCTGATGCCGCCGGTCGACTTCGGCTCGCCCGTGCCGTAGCCGGCCGCGACGGCCCGCGCGAACTCAGCCGCGCGCGCGCATCACGTCGGCGCGCCTCGCGACCGCGCGACGGAAACGGGCGAGCAGCAGCGGCGCCGCGTCCTTGCTGCGCGGCTGGTAGTGGCGGGCCGGGAGCCGTTGCGCGAGGTAGGCGCGCCCTTCGGCGAGGTCGCGGAAGCGGCCGTCCGCGATCGCCTGCACGAGGAGATTGCCGAGCGCGGTCGCCTCGACCGGACCGGCCATCACCGGCAGGCCGGTCACGTCGGCGAGCGTCTGGTTGAGGAAGTCGATGCGGCTGCCGCCGCCGATGACGCGCAGCGCGACGATCGGCTCGCCGGTGAGGCGCGCCAGCGTCTCGACGACGTCGGCGCAGCGCAGCGCGAGGGACTCGAGGACCAGGCGCGCGAGGCCGGCCGGCCGCTCGGGCGCCGGCTGGTCGGTCGAGCGGAGCCACTCGCGCAGCGCCGCGACCATGTCGTCGGGCCGGAAGAAGAGCGGATCGTCGGGATCGACGACGCCGGCCCACGCCGCGGCGCGCTCCACCTCGCGCTCGAGCTCCTCGAAGCTCGGGTCGTGGCCCTGCGCGCGCCACTTCTCCCGGCAACCGTCCAGCAGCCACATGCCGGCGACGTTCTTCAGCAGCCGCGTCGTGCCGTCCACGCCGCCCTCGTTCGTGAAGTTCCGCGCGAGCGTCTCGTCGTTCACCAGCGGAGAACGCCGCTCGACGCCGACCAGCGACCAGGTGCCCGAGCTCACGAAGGCGACGCCGTCGGCGAGCGGCGTCCCCGCGACCGCGCTCGCCGTGTCGTGCGTCGCGGGCGCGACCACCTCGACGCCGGAGAGGCCGGTCTTCGCCGCGATCTCGGCGCGGAGCTGCCCGAGCTTCGTGCCCGGCTCGACCAGGCGCGGCAGCAGCGACGCCGGGATGCCGAGCCGGCGCAGCAGCTCGCGATCCCAGTCGCGCGTGTCGTGGCGGACCATCTGCATCGTCGTCGCGTGGGTCCGCTCGCCCGAGTCGCTGCCGCAGAGGAAGCGGTGGAAGACGTCGGGCAGCGGCAGCAGGTGCGCCGCGTTGCGCGGCCAGCGGTCGCCCGTGACGTGGGCGTGGAGCTGGAAGAGCGTGTTGAAGGGATGGAGCGCGATGCCGGTCGCGCGGTGGATCTCGGCCAGCGGCACGATCGGCGCGACGCGCTCGAGCGCGCCGTCGGTGCGCGCGTCGCGATAGGAGATCGGCTCCTCGAGGAGCGCTCCGGCGCCGTCGAAGAGGCCGTAGTCGACGCCCCACGCATCGACGCCGACGCTGCGCACCGGCGGATCGGAGCGCGCCGCGCGCGCGAGGCCGGCGACGATCGACGCGAAGAGGTCGCCCGACGGCCAGCGCAGCGCGCCGTCGCGCAGCGTCGCGTCGTGGCGGAAGCGGTGGAGCTCGTCGAACTCGAGATGGTCCGCGCCGAAGACGCCGCGCACGACGCGGCCGCTGCCGGCGCCGAGATCGACGGCGACGTAGCTCCCCTCGCGCGGCGGTTCCCCCATCGACGACTCCTGGCCCGGCTTGCTCACGAAACCCCTGCTGCGGCTCGGTCTGTCGCCCCATGACGTCGTCGGAGCCGCGCATTTCCTCCTCGTCCTGGGCCAACATCCCGTCGCCTCGCGACGGGGTTCATGAGCAAGCCAGGCTGGCGCGCGATTGTGCCGCGCGCGGCTCAGGGACCCAGCACGACCTCCACCGCGCCGGGGCCGTGGACGCCGAGCGTGAGCTGCAGCTCGATGTCGGCGGTGCGGCTCGGGCCGGTGATCAGATGGAGCGCCGAGGCGGCGGCGAACCGGTCGCGCAGCCGCGCGAGCGCGACGCGGAAGGTCGGCGCGATCTGGCCGGCGCGCACGATCGCGACGTGCCGCGGCGGGAGGAGCGACGCGGTGCGCGGGCGGTCGGGCGCGCTGACCAGCGCGAGGCTGCCGGTCTCGGCGATCGCGGCGTCGACCGCGGTGAGGCCGATCTCGGCGGCGGCGAGCAGGGCGCGCGGCGCGCGGTCGTCGACGCGCTGCCCGTCCGGGAGCGCGCGCAACGCGGCGACGACGGCGGGCGGCAGCGCGGCGTCGCGCCATGCGAGGAGGCGGCGCGCGCCGACGATCGACGCGACGCGCCGAGCGACGGCGGCGTCGTCTTGCTCCTCGTGGACGGCGACGCCGAGCTTCGCGAGCTCCGCCACGAAGCGCGCGCGCCACGCGTCGGGCGGCTGCGCCTCGAAGGCGCGCTCGAGCGGCGGCGGCGCGGGCTCGTCGGGGATGCGGGCGGTGCGCAGCGCGGCGCGCACGTTCGCCAGGATCTCGTCGCGGGCGGAGGGGCGCGGCGTCGCGTTCATCGCGCGCTCCACCACTCGTCGAACGAGCGCGGCGCGAGCGTCTTCAGGTCGCGCGCGGCGGTCCAGCCGGCGAGCAGGCCGGGCGCGCGGCGCAGCCAGCCGTCGGGCGCGGCGCGGCGGAGCACGGCGCGCGCGAAGCGGCGCACGACGCGCAGCAGGCGCGGCCGCGCCATCACGAAAGCCCACGCCGCCATCGCGAAGCGCAGCGAGCGCGCGACCGGCAGTGTCGCGACGCGCTCGCGCCGCAGCGCCAGCAGCATCCGCGGCAGGTCGATGCGGACCGGGCAGGCGTCGCGGCAGGCGCCGCAGAGGCTCGACGCCTCGGGCAGCTCGGCGTGGCCGGCGAGGCCGCGCATCGTCGGCGTGAGCACGCTCCCCATCGGGCCGGGATAGATCGAGCCGTAGGCGTGGCCGCCCACCTGCTGGAAGACGGGGCAGGCGTTGAGGCAGGCGCCGCAACGGATGCAGGCGAACATCTCGGCCGCCTCGCCCGCGAGCGTGCGCGTGCGGCCGTGGTCGAGCAGGACGACGTGCAACTCCTCGGGCGCGACCTCGACGTCCGCTTCGCGCGCGGGAGCGCGGCGCGGGCCGTTCACGAGGCTCACGTAGACGGTGCTTTGCTGTCCAGTCGCCGAGCGCGCCAGCACCTTCAGCGCCGCGTCGAGGTCGTCGAGCGTCGGCAGCAGCTTGTCGATGCCGAGCAGCGCGACGTGCACGCGCGGCAGCGAGCTGCTCATGCGCACGTTGCCCTCGTTGCTGACGATGCAGAGCGTGCCGCTCTCGACGACGCCGAAGTTGGCGCCGGTGATGCCGAGGTCGGCCGCGAGGAACTCGCCGCGCAGCCGCTCGCGCGCGATGCGGGCGAGCGCGGCCGGGTCGGGCGTCCAGGCGACGCCGAGCTCGCGCTCGAAGGTGCGGCCGACCTGCTCGCGGGTGCGATGGAGGATCGGCAGGATGATGTGGCTCGGGCGGTCGCGGTCGAGCTGGACGACGTACTCGCCCAAGTCGCTCTCGACGACGGAGAGGCCGGCGCGCTCGAGCGCGGCGTTGAGTTCGACCTCCTCGCTCGCCATCGACTTGCCCTTCACGGCGCGTCGGCAGCCGCGCGCGCGGGCGAGCTCGACGATCGTCGCGCACGCCTCGTCGGCGTCGCGCGCCCAGTGGACCTGCGCGCCGTTCGCGACGAGGCGGCGCTCGAACTCCTCCAGCATCGAGTCGAGCGAGCGGAGCGCGGCGAGCTTGCCGGCGCGCGCGTGGTCGCGGACGAGCTCCGCCTCGTCGAGCGACGCGAACGCGCCGTCGCGGCGGGCGGCGAGCTGGCCGGTCGCGCGCGCGAGCGCGACGTGGAGCGTCGGGTCGGCCAGCGCGCGGGCGACCCGCTCGCGGAACGGCGCGGCGGCGGGCGGCGCGTCGCTCACGGCGCGCCGCTCATCGAGGACCACCGTCGAGCAGCGTCGCGACGTGGCAGGCGCGGACCGCCGAGCCGCGCCGCCGCAGTCCGCCCGCGAGGTGGAGCAGGCAGCCGGCGTCACAGCTCGCGACCACGTCGGCGCCGCTCGCCTCGATCGCGCGGCACTTCGCGTCGAGCATCGCCCCCGACAGCTCCGGCTGCTTCACCGCGAACAGCCCGCCGAAGCCGCAGCACTCGTCGCTCTTCCCGAGCGGCACGAGCTCAACGCCCTCCGCCCGCCGCAGCAGCTCCACCGGCTCCTCGCGCACGCCGAGCCCGCGCGCGAGGTGGCACGACGGGTGGTAGGCCGCCCGCAACACCGCTGCCGCCGATTCAGTTCGGGTTTGAATCGGCGGCACGACTCCGGGCGCCGCCGATCGGTCCGGAGATGCCGCAGCATCGAACCCGATTTGAAACTGCGGCAGCGGAGTTGCTGCCGGGAGGGTCGCGAGGAACTGGGTGAGCTCGAGGATGCGGGTGGCGACGACGCGGGACTGCGCGAGGGCGCGCGGGTCGTCGCGGAAGAGCTCGGCGGTCTGGTGGACGAGCATGTCGCCGCACGAGCCTGACGGGATCACGATCGGACCCTGCGTCGCGGCGAGTTGGGCGACGGTGCGGCGCGCGACGGCCTTCGCTTCGGCGGCGAAGCCGGCGTTCCACGCGGGCTGCCCGCAGCAGGTGAGGCCGCTCGGCACCTCGACGCGGCAGCCGGCGCGCTCGATCAGGCGCACGGCCGCGATCGCCGCCTCGGGCATCAGGTCGTTCACGAGGCAGGTCGGGAAGAGCTGCACGACGGAGGGCAGCGGCTCGCGGCGCGCGGGCGCCCGCTCCGCGCTCGCGTCGTCGGCGGCGCCGCTCACCGCGGGAACGCCTCCTTGTTGCCGGCGTCGACGTTCAGCACGTTGCCGGTCGACTTCGCGCTCTTCTCGCCGGCGAACCACGCCACCGCCTCGGCGACGTCCTCGGGGTAGACGTTCCGCTGCAGCAGGCTCCGCTTGCGGTAGAGCTCCTCGAGCTCCTGCTCGCCGACGCCGTACGCCTCGGCGCGCTCCTTCCTCCAGCTCCCCTGCCAGATCTTGCTGCCGCGCAGCACGGCGTCCGGATTCACCGAGTTCACGCGGATCCCGTGCGGCGCCCCTTCGAGCGCGAGGCAGCGCGCGAGGTGGAGCTCGGCCGCCTTCGCGGTGCAGTAGGCCGCGGCGTTGGGCGACGCGGCGAGCGCGTTCTTGCTGGCGATCACGACGATCGAGCCGCCGAGCGCCTGCCGCTTCATCGCGCGGAACGCCTCGCGCGCGAAGAGGAAGTAGCCGGTCGCGAGCACGTCGAGGTTGCGCTGCCACGTCTCGAGGCTCGTCTCCTCGAACGGCGACGCCGACGCGAGCCCGGCGCAGAGCACGGCGATGTCGAGCCCGCCGTACTCCACCAGGGTCCGCTCGACCGCGGCGACGACCTGCGCTTCGTCGCGCACGTCGGCGACGACCGTCCGCACCGCGTCGCGCCCGAACTCCTTCGCGAGCTCCGCCTCCGCCGTCGCCAGCGCCGCCGCATCGACGTCGGTCAGCACCGCGACCGCCCCCTCCTGCAGCAGCCGCCGCGCGCTCGCCTTGCCGATCCCGCCCGCGCCGCCGGTGAGGAGCGCGATGCGCCGCGACAGCGGCCGCTCCGGCGGGAGGCGCTTCAGCTTCGCCTCCTCGAGCAGCCAGTACTCGATCCCGAACGCCTCCTCGTCGGGCAGCCCGACGTAGCCGCCGAGCCGTCCCGCGCCGTCCATCACGTGGATCGCGTTGACCCAGAACTCGCTCGCCTGGCGCGCGAACCCCTTGTCCTTCGCGTAGCTCACCATGCCGATGCCCGGCACCATCACGACCACCGGATAGGGATCGCGCAGCGCGGGCGAGTCGGGCTTGCGGCACTTCTCCCAGTAGGCGCGGTAGCGCGCGACGTAGCCGTCGAGCAGCGGATCGAGGCGCGCGGCCAGGTCGGCCGGCGTCGTCGTCGCGTCGACCTCGACGCGCAGCGGCCAGATCTTCGTGCGCAAGAAGTGGTCGGGGCAGCTCGTGCCGATCGCGGCCAGGCGCGCGCACTCCTTGCTCGACACGAAGTCGAGCACCTCGCGCGAGTCGTCGAGGTGGCCGACCTTGCGCGCCTCGCGCGAGAGCTTGCCGCGCAGCTCGGGCGCCAGCGCGGCGACGAAGGCTCTACGCTCCGCGGTCGTGCGCGCGCTCACCTTCGGGCCGCCGAAGAGGTGGGCCGGCCGCTTCGCGAGGAACTCGATCGCCGCGTTCACCAGCTCGAGCGCGCGCTCGTAGCAGCCCTTCGATGTCTCCGCCCAGTGGATGAGACCGTGGTTCTGCAGCACGCACCCCTGCAGCTGCGGATCGGCGCGCAGCGCGTCGCGGATCCGCAGCCCGAGGTCGAAACCCGGCCGCTGCCACGCGAGCCAGCCGACCTTCCCGCCCCACACCTGCCGCGTGACCGCCTCGCCGTCCTTCGCCGTCGCGATCGCGATCACCGCGTCGGGATGCATGTGATCGACGTGGCGCCGCGGCACGAACGCGTGGAGCGGCGTGTCGATGCTGGCCGCGCGCGGATTGAGGTCGAACGCGCAATGGGGATAGAGCGCCGGGATCTCGTCCTCGTGCGCCTTGCCGCGGTAGCGCTGCTCGAGCGCCAGCACCTTGTCGAGGTAGAGCGTCGCGTAGCCGTCCTGCCCCGCCGTCGCGATGTCGCCGCCCGACCCCTTCACCCACAGCACCTCGGCCGGCGCGCCCGTCAGCGGATCGGCCATCCTCACCTTCGCCGACGTGTTGCCGCCGCCGTAGTTGGTGATGCGCAGGTCGCTGCCGAGCCGCTGCGAGCGGTAGATCAGGAGCTGCTGCTCCGAGAAGCCGGCGCACTCCGCGTCGACCCACCGGCTCTCGATCCGTCCGCTCATGAGCGCTCCTCTCCCGGCTCCGCGAAGGGCGGCACGTTACTGTCGCGCGCCATGGCCTCCTCGCCCTGTCGCAGCTGCGCGGCGCTCCTCCCAGCGCTGGCCCTCTCCGCCTGCGCGAACGTCGCGATCACGCCGGCCGCGATCCTGCGGCTCGACGACGCGGTCGTCCCGGCGGAGGAGCGGCGCGCGCGGCTCGCGACGTGGCGCGAGGCGGTCGCGATCGCGAACGGCTTCCTCGCGTCGGAGTGGCGGCGCACGCTGCCGGCGGGCCGGTTCGAGCTCGACGACGAGCTCGGGATGAGCTTCGTGACGGAGCACGGGACGTGGCCGATCGAGGTGCGCTGCACGACGTGGGGCGATCTCTGCGTCGCGACCGGCTTCGCGGCGCAGGAGCGCGAGCGCGGCTTCGTCGTCGGCGAGACCGGCGAGGAGCGCGATCGCCTCGTCGACAACAGCCTCTTCGAGTCGGGCACCGGCTGGATCCGGCCGGCCTCGTCGATCGCCGACCTCATCCTCCACGAGACGACGCACACGGTCTGGCGCGAGGGGACGGTCGGCTTCTGGAACGGCGTCGCCTACTACCTCGAGGCGATCTTCCTGCTGCGCGCGCAGCACCACTCCGACGAGCGGCTGCCCCACGGCACCGACCACGAGTTCGCGTGGTGGCTCGTCGCGCGCGACGAGCCGGAGGCCGCGGCGCACCCGGGCTTCCAGCAGTACGTCGCCGACCACTACGCGACGCCGCAGGAGCACTGCCGCCACGGTCCCTTCGAGACGGGACCGCCGGCGCCGCCGGAGCGTTGAGCTCGCGCGGCGCCGGCGGGCCGGCGGTGATCGCGGTTACTGGTTGCGGTAGGCCGCGTGGCAGTCGTTGCAGCTCTTGTTCAGCGTCGCGAACGCCTTGCGGCCCGCCTCGATCCCGGCGGCGTCGCCGAGCTTCGCCTGCTTCAGCGCGTCGCGCAGCGCGCGCGACTGCTCGACCGCCTTCGCCATCCACTCGCGGAAGTCGGCGGGCTGGGCGGCGGTCTCGGCGAGCTTGCTGACGTCGTCGAGCGCGTTGAGGATCATGTCGGACTCGTTCAGCGCGTCCCAGTCGGGGTGGTCGGGATCGACGGCGAAGTCGCGCTTCTCCAGCTTCTTCAGCGCGTCGTGGCGGCGCGAGATGTCGATCATCGCCTCGCGGAAGTCGCCGAACGCGCGCGCCGACGGGAAGTGGAACTCGAGGCGCCGCGTCTCCTCCGCCGTCGGCATCGGCTTCATCGCGATGTCGCGGAAGAGCCCCTCGTACTCGGGCGCCGTGCCGCACCACTGACGCATCTCGGCGATCGCCTGCTCGCGCGTCGCGCCGTCGAGCACGAGGCGGCCGACGGCGTTGGCGGCCGGGCCGCGGTGCTTGCCGTGGAAGCAGTGCGTGTAGAAGGGTCCCTCGCACTCGCGGTAGGTCTTCGCGAGCTCGGCGATCTCCTGGTCGGAGAGCCCCTTGTATTCGATCGGGATGTGGACGTAGCGCATGCCGTGCTTCTTCGCGAGCGCGACGTCGGGCGCCTTTCCGTCGACCGAGACGATCGTCTTCACGCCCAGCGACTCGATCTTCGCGAACGCCTCCTCGCCCTCCGGCTCCGAGCCCGACCAGAGCTCGTTCGAGAGCTGGAAGAGGTTGTGGATGCCGGGCGAGTCGGCGCCCTTGCGCGCGGGCAGGACGACGTTGCCGGCCAGCGCGTAGGCGTTGTTGATGTTGGTCAGCGGCGCCGCGATCGGCGGCGGCTGCGGCGCGACGGCCGGCGGCTGAGCGGCGTCGGGATCGGTCGCGCACGCGGCGAGGGCGGCGAACGCGACGGCGCCGAGAGCGGAGCGACGCGGCGCGAGGAATCGGGGGGAGCGGAGCATCACGGGCACCTCGGGATCGGGGTCACGAGCGGATGGCGGCACTGCCGGTTTTGCAATCGCCGCGCCGCGAACTCCCCGGGGACTCCCCGGCGATCGGAGCGCAGAACGTAACGGCCGCGTAGCGCCACCGTGCCCGTCACTCCGCAGCCGCGACCAGCAGCGCCTGCTCGGCGAGCCGCTTCACCGTCCGCAGGTCGAGCTTGCCCGTGCCCAGCAACGGCAGCGCGTCGACGTGGACGAAGTGGTCGGCGCGCGGCAGGAAGAGGTTCGGCAGGCCGCCGGCCGCGAGCTTCGCCAGCAGCTCGGGCACGCGCTCCTGCGCGAAGGTGTGGACGACGGCGAGGCGCTCGCCCTTGCGCGGATCGGGCAGCGCGGTCACGGCGAAGATCGGCACGTCGACGCCGGCCGCGCGGTGGAGCTCCTCCTCGATGCGGCCGTGCGGCACCATCTCGCCGCCGATCTTGCTGAAGCGCGCGACGCGGTCGGTGATCGTGAGGAACCCGTCCTCGTCAACGCGCGCAAGATCGCCGGTCACGTACCAGCCGTCGCGCAGCGCCTTCGCGGTGAGGTCGGGGCGTCCGAGATAGCCCTCCATCACGTTGGGGCCGCGCACCAGCAGGAGCCCCTGCTCGCCCGGCGGCAGCAGCGCGAAGGTCTCGGGATCGACGACGCGCAGCGCGATGCCGGGCGCCGCCTGCCCGACGCTGCCGCGCCGCCAACCCGGCTGCCAGAAGCCCGGCGCACGGAAGTCGTGGGTGCTCGCCGCGATGAGCGGCGCGCACTCGGTCGCGCCGTAGCCCTCGAGCGGCCGGATGCCGAAGTGGTCCTCGAACGCGTTGGCGAGCGTCTCGGTCAGCTTCTCCGCGCCCGCCAGCACGAGGCGCAGGCTGCCGAAGTGCGCGGGCGCGAGGCGGCGCAGGTAGATCGACAGCAAGGTCGGCGTCGCGAGCAGGAAGGTGACGCGGTGCTTCTCGGCGAGCGTGCCGATGGCCGGCGCGTCGATCGGGCTCGGATGGAAGACCGTCGCGAGCCCCTGGCACGCGGGGAACCAGAGCGTCGCGGTGTAGCCGAACGAGTGGAAGAGCGGCAGGATCCCGAGGATCCGGTCGGCCTTCGTCGTGTGGAACGACTGCGCCAGCGCGGCGACGTTCGAGTCGACGTTGAAGTGGGAGAGGAGCACGCCCTTCGGCTCGCCGGTGGAGCCGCTGCTGAAGAGGATCGTGACGAGGTCGTCGGGCTTCACCGGCCGCTGCGCGCCGCACGCCTGGTCGACCCACCGCTTCGGCGCGACGAGCGCCAGCAGCGTCGAGATCCAGCGCTCCTCGCGCGCGACGCCGCGCAGCAGCTCGTCGACGAAGAGCGGCTGAACGCCGGGCGGCAGCGTGACGTTCGCCTTCTCGAGGAACGCGGCGGTCGTGAGCACGTGGCGGAGCCCCGCCTGGCGCGCGGCCGACTCGAGCGACGCGGCGCCGGCGGTGTAGTTGAGGTTGACGCTCGCGCGGCCCGAGAACGCGATCGCGAGGTTGGAGAGCGCGGCGCCGACCGACGCCGGCAGGAGCACGCCGACGTGCTTCGCGTCGGCGAGCGTCGGATGGAGCGCGCGCGCCAGCGTGATCGCGCCGACGGCGGCGCGCAGCCGCGAGACCATCGGCGTCTCGGCATCGGCGAAAAGGAGGCGCCACGGCGCGCGGCGCACCTGGCCGAGGAACGCGTGGTGCAGCGGCAAGCGCGACGCCTTCCGCTCGCGCCACGCCTCGCTGCCGAGCTCCATCACGGCGCGGCGCACCTCGTGGATCGGCGACGTCGGCGACAGCGGCGCGCCGAACGAGACCTGCACCGGATGGGGGAAGCGCTCGGGCCACTTCGTCACGAAGCGGCCGCCGAAGTAGCTGAAGATGCTCCCCCAAACGCCGTCGAGGTGGACCGGGATGATCGGCGCCGAGCGCCCCTTCACGATCCGCTCGAGGCCGCGGCGGAACGGGTTCATGAGGCCGTGGCGGGTGATCTGCCCCTCGGCGAAGACGCAGACGAGGTGGCCGTCGTCGAGATGCTTCCCCGCCTCGCGGAAGGCGCGGAGGATCATGCGCGGCCCGCCGACCGAGCTGATCGGGATCGCGCCGATCATCCGCAGCGCGCGGCCGAGCAGCGGCCGCTCGAAGAACGACGCGTCGACGAGGAAGCGGACGGGTCGGTCGAGGCTGGCGACGACCAGCAGGCCATCGACGAAGGAGACGTGGTTCGGGACCAGCAGCGCGCCGCCCGTCTCGGGCACGTGCTGGCGGCCGTGGACGCGCAGCCGGTAGACCGAGTGGGTCAGCAGGAAGAGGACGAGGCGCACGAAGGTGATCGGCGAGCGCATCGTCGCGAAGACGCCGCCGACCAGCAGGATCGTGCCCGCGACGATGAAGAGCGCGTGCGTCGTGAGGCCGAGGTGCGCGAGAAAGGCGGCGAGCGACGCGCCGGCGCACATGCCGGCGAACACGACGACGTTCGAGAGCGCGACCACGCCGCCGCGGCGATCGGCCGGCGCGCGCCACTGCAGCAGCGCGTTGAGCGGCACCAGCAGCAGGCCGCCGCAGAGGCCGATCCCGCCGAGGATGACGAAGCTCGCGCCGCGCCCCCAATGGTGGACGCCGAGCAGGATCGCCGACGCGGCCATCGCGAGGCCGCCGAGCGGGAGCAGGCCCATCTCCACCTTGCGCGCGGAGAGCTTGCCCGCCAGCGCGCAGCCGACGCCGAGGCCGACCGCCAGGATCGCGAGCGGCAGGCTCGCCCACAGCTCGCGCAGCCCCATCTCGCCCTGCGCATGGACCAGCACGTTCTGGCCGATGAACTTCGAGAGCCCCCAGAACGCGACGCTCCCCCACACCGCCAGCGCGAGGAGCGAGTCGCCGCGGATCGCCTTCCAGGCGCCGGCGACCGAGGCGGAGAGCGGCTCGGCGATGCCGACCGGCCCCCGCTGCGGCAGCAGGCACGCCGCCCACCAGCTGCCGGCCGCCAGCAGGGCCAGCAGCGCCATCGCGATCCACGGCTCCGAGCCGGAGAGCCAGTAGAGCGGACCGGCGACGGCGGAGCCGCCGACGATCGCGATGAAGGTCGAGAGCTCGACGCGGCCGTTCGCCTCGGAGAGACGCGCGTGGTCGACGAGCTCGGGGATCAACCCGTACTTCGCCGGACTGAAGAGCGCCCCCTGCGCGCCGACCAGCCCGACGACCACCAGCGACGGCACCAGCGTGGTCGGCGCCACGAACATCGCGACGGCGGCGATCACCATCAGGATCGTCAGCACGATCGAGAGGTCGCGCATCAGCGTCGTCTTCGACCAGCGGTCGACGAGCCACGCCGCCGGCACGCTCGCGAGGATCATCGGGACGATGCTGATGATGAAGGTGTAGGCGATCGCCTCCTGCCGCGCCGCGTCGAACGCGGCCGGGTCGAACCTCCCTGCCTCGCGCAGCAGGCGCGTCTTCTCGTGCGCCGTGAGGAGCGCGACGAGCAGCGTCAGCGCGTTGCCGACGAAGATCATCAGGAACTGGCAGACGAGCAAGGGGCGCAGCGACGGCGCGGCGTTCGGCGGCGCGTCGCTCGCAGCTCTCATCCCGGTCCTCTCCTCGTCGCTCACGTTTCGACGCGCACCCTGATGCCGGTCGGCCGCAGTTCAACCGCTGTGCCGACGATCCTCCCCGGCGGTGACAGGTTCACCGCGTGACATCCTTCGCACCGCGCTCCGCGGGGCCCGACAGTATGGCGCCAATTCCGAACTTCAGAACGATTCGTGGTATTTCTCGTATTGCTCGAACCGATCGCACGACGCGGCTCCCGGAGAGGGCCGCGTCGTCGCCCGTCCGTCCTCCGCCATCCACTCTGGAGTCCCTCATGACGTCTCTCGCTCTCGTCGCGGCGCTCGCGTTCGGCGGATCCGCCGCCGTCGCCGGCGAACCCGCGTGGCTCACCGACCTCGCCGCGGCCAAGGAGCAGGCGAAGAAGGAGTCGAAGGTCATCCTCGCCGACTTCACCGGCAGCGACTGGTGCGGCTGGTGCATCAAGCTGAACGCGGAGGTCTTCTCGAAGAAGGAGTTCGCCGCCTGGGCCGAGAAGAACGTCGTCCTCCTCGAGGTCGACTTCCCGCAGAACAAGAAGCAGAGCGACGAACTGAAGAAGCAGAACGAGGAGCTCCAGACGACCTTCAAGATCGACGGCTACCCGACGATCGTCTTCATCGACGCCGAGGGCAAGGAGGTCGGGCGGACGAGCTACGTCGAGGGTGGGCCGGCCGCGTGGATCAAGGCGGCCGACGCCGCGCTGAAGCCGGCGAAAGGCGGCGCGAAGACCGGCGACCCGAAGGGCGCGGCCGCCGCCGGCGAAGGGGAGTGGCTGACCGACTTCGAGGCGGCGAAGAAGCAGGCGAAGAAGGAGAAGAAGCCGCTGCTGGTCGACTTCACCGGCAGCGACTGGTGCGGCTGGTGCATCAAGCTCGACGAGGAGGTCTTCTCGAAGGACGAGTTCAAGACGTGGGCGGCGGCGAACGTCGTGCTGGTGAAGCTCGACTACCCGAAGAAGACGAAGCTGCCCGAGGAGCTCGCGAAGCAGAACGAGGAGCTGAAGAACAAGTACGCCATCAAGGGCTACCCGACGATCCTCTTCCTCAACGCGAAGGGTGACAAGATCGAGTCGAGCGGCTACCTCGAAGGCGGACCCTCGAAGTGGATCGCCGACGCCGAAGGGAAGCTCGGGATCAAGAGCAAGAAGAAGAAGCAGGGCACCTGAGCGCGGCCGCGGCGCGAACGCACGGCGCGAATCCCGACGGCGACGGGCCGTTGGGAGCCGCCGTTGGGAACCGGCGTCGGGAACTACCGTCGAGTCGCGTCGTGAAACGGTGAGCTGAACACGAAGGTGAACGTCGTCGCCAGCCCATGGTGGCGGCGGTCACTCGAGAAGGAGCGCGAGCGGCCCGGGCCTCGGAGACGAGGTCCGGGCCGCCTCGTTTTCCGGCGCGGCATGATGGTCCGCTTTCGCTCAGCCGCTCGCGCGGCGCGACGCGCGACGCCTTCGGAGCGCCCGTGACCGCCGCCGCCTTCGGCCTCGTCCTCCTCTCCGCCGCGCTCCACGTCGCCTGGAACACCCTCGCCCGCTCGCAGCGCAGCGAGCCGCTCAACGCCTGGCTGCTCGCGACCGCCGGCGCGATCGTCCTGCTGCCGCCGTTCGTGATCCGCGGAATGCAAGGCGCCGCGCCGCTCGCGCCCGAGGTCGTCGGCTACGCCGCGCTCTCCGGCGCGATCGAGACCGTCGCCTTCCTCGCGCTCACCGCCGGCTACCGCGCGAGCGACCTCTCGCTCATCTACCCGCTCTCTCGCGGCCTCGCGCCCGTCATCGCCGCCGCGTTCGGCGCCGTCGCCGCCAGCGAGCGGATCGGCGCCGGCGACGTCGGCGCGATCACCGTGATCCTCGCCGGCGCGGCGTGGCTCGCCCTCGACGCGACCCGCAGCATGACCGGCGCCGCGCGCACGAGCGGCGTGAAGTGGTCGCTGCTGTCGGCGTGCAGCGTCGCTGGCTACCACCTATCCGACCGCGCCGCGCTCAATCACTCCTCGCAGCCCGACACGTGGCGCTACTTCTTCGTGATGCAGCTCTGCCTCGTGCTCTTCACGAGCGCGTGGCTCGTCGCGCGAAGGACGCTGACAGTCGCCGCACTGAAGCGGGTCGCGCCGCTGGCCGGCCGCTCGCTCGTCGGCGGCGCCGTGATGCAGGCCGGCTACTGGCTCGTCCTGCTCGCCCTGAAGCAAGGCGCCTCGAGCCTCGTCGTCGCCACCCGGAACCTCGGCATCCCGATGAGCCTCGCCGTCGGCGCGCTGCTGTTCCACGAGCGAGTCGACGGCAGACGATGGGCCGCAGGCCTGCTGATCACCGGCGGCGTGCTGCTGCTGGCGTGGGCGTGAGCGGACCGGCCCGCCGATTCGAGCCGGGCTCGAATCCGCGGCGAGAGCCGCACACGACCCGAACCGCTGACCCCGCTCCGCTGTCACCGATCGCTGCTGTTCCGGTCCTGGACCAAAACAGCAGGATTCGGTGACGGTCACCGCGGGAACAGCACCTCGGCCGGCGAGCCGTCGAAGCGGAGGCGGACGAGGCGGCGGGAGTCCACGACAATCGCCGACTCCTCGTTGGAGGCGCCGACGAACTCGACGAAGTCGAGTAGCGGACCGGTCGCCACGGTCCGCGCGCTCGTCGTGCGACCGTCGGCCGTCCGCTGGTCGCATCGAAGCAACCGGTCGCCGCCCCCCTTCGCGTGGCGGACCCTGAGGATCTCGCTCCCGCTCGGCGTCCGGCCGACGACGCTGACCCACGTCGACTGCAGGGAGATCGTCGGTGGCAGCGCGATCGGCTCGCGCGCACCCGACTCGGGATCGAGGAGCACGAGGTCGTGCTCGACGTCACGCTGTCCGCGGTAGCTCGTGATCACGAGCAGACGGCCGTCGTCGTGCAGCGAGAGCGGGCTGTCGAACTTGCCCAGCCCCGCGACGTCGCCGAGCTCGCGCGTCTCCGGGTCGTAGAGCCGAGGAGTCGACGCGTCGTTCGCGCGGCTGCCGTCGTAGACGAGCCAGCGCCCCGGCCGCACGAAGAACACTCGGAGATGGTCGTCGACGGCGAAGCGCCGTTCGCGGAGCACGTCGTACACCGCGTTCGAGGCGCCTCGATCGAGCACGAAGCCGAAGCCGGGCATCTCCGCCCCCCACAACGTGGGCGAGCTGCCGAACTCCGAATCGGGAAGCATGCGTCCAGGATCCGCGACCAGGAAGTCTTCCTGTCGCCACACCCGCCGTCCGTCCGGCAGCCGCAGCCAGTCGGCGTCGCGCCACATCGCGCCTGCGCGCAGTCCGGTTCGACGCGACAGCGGCGCGGCTAGGTTCTCGTCGACCGCGCGGCCCGTCGCCGCGTCGAAGAACCGCCATCCCGGATCCCCTCGCGGCAAGTCGTCCAGCGTGCTCTCGAGCACGAGGCCGACGAGCGACGTCGGCTCGCGGATCGCGGCCTGGCCAGGAGCGACGAGCAAAGAGCCAGGCGGCCCAAGCTCGCGCCAGGCACCGGTCTCGAGCTCGATGCAGAGAGGGTGGAGCGGCGAGTCTCCCTGCTCCGGGTCGTGGTTCCCGAAGCCGCGCTCGTCGCGCGCATTCGTGACGTGGAACGCGTTGACGTAGGCGAAGCGGCCGCGAGTGTCCAGCGCGTTCGCGCGGCTGGATCCCGTGTCGATCCGGAACGTCGCGGCACCCGGCTCAATCCGCAGGAACTGGGCGACTCGCACTCCCGTCCATGCGTACGCCGGCGTGAAGAGCCCCAGCATCGCGAGCAACCCCGCCGCAGCCGGCGCGAACGCGCTCGTGCTGCGGCGGCGCCCGAGCACGAACGAGACGCCGGCGACCAAAGGTCCGGCCGCCGTCAGCACGACGAAGGCCCACCCCAACTCGTCCTTCGTCGCCTTCATCCCGGGATTCAGCCAGAGCGTCGCGGCGATCGGCGCGCAAGCGAGCGCCAGCGCCAGCGCGGCCGCCGGCAGCGCGAGCGTTGCGCGGGAAAGCCAGATCGCGGACGCCGGGATCCACGCGGTCACCACGAAACTGAGCGCCAACCACGGGACGGCCGGCAGCATCGGCTTCGGGAAGAGCGATCCTCCGTAGAGCCACGCGCTCGCGCACGTCGTCGCGATGTAGGCCCACGCGCTCATCGCGATCGCGGCGATCAGCCCGAACACCGCCTTTCCGATGAAGACCTTCGACAAGCCGCTCGGCAATCGACGCAGCAGCTTGATGGTCCCGCGCTGCTCCTCGTTGGCGAAGAGGTCGCCGAAAAGCGTGAGCGCCGCGATCGCGAAGCCGCCGACTGCCGCGGCCGACGGCAGCAGCGGCGCTTTGCGCATCGGCGCCTCGAGCGCCGAGATCCCCCACGCGATCAGGGGAGGGATCCCGATGAAGTAGCCGAGCAGCGCGGCGCGATGGTCGCGCCACTCCTTCCAGAGCAGCGTCGGGAAGAGGCTCATCGCGACACCTCCGTGTTCGTCCGCGGGAAGAGCGTCTCCACGGTCGAGCCGTCGAACCGGGCGCGGACCAGGCGGCGGCTCGACTCGATGGCGACGAGCGAGTCCTCGTCGGCGGCGCCGAGGAGTTCCGCTCCGTCCAGCATTGCGGTGGAGACGAGGCGCGGAGCGGCGCGCGCCGCGCCCGACGCGCCAGGATCGAAGCGCAGCAGCCACGTCCGGCGATCCTTCGGATCCTGCAGCCAGACGATCGCGCGCCCGTCCGGAGTACGTCCCGCTACCCGGATCCACTTCGACGTCGCCGCGATCCCCGCGGGCAGCTCGACCATCTCGCGCTCGCCCGTCTCGGGATCGAGCAGCACGAAGTCGCGCCGCGCGTCGGACTCCTTGCCCGCCTTGGTCACGACCAGGACACGACCGTCGTCGTTCAACGCGAGCACGTCGTCCCACTTGCCAAGCGACGGCACGGGCTCGAGCGCTCGCGTCTCGGGGTCGTAGAACTTCAGCGTTGTCCTGTCCCAGGAGTTCGTCCAGTCGCGGACGATCCACCGGCCGGCGCGCACGAACTGGACGAGGAGGTTGCCGTCGACCGCGAACCGCTGCTCGCGCGTCAGGTCGTACCAGGCCCATTCGCGCGAAAGTGCGCTGCCGAGCTTCGCGTCGCCGAGGCAGACGCCGTGGCCGCGATCGCCGAAGCCGTGGAGGCTCGGAGATCGTTCGAAGCGCGAATCGGGCAGCACGCGTCCGGGGTCGGCCATCAGCACGCCGTCCTGGCGCCAGACGCGCCGGCCATCGGGCAGTCGCACGCTGTCGCCGATGCGGCCGAGCGCACCGGCGCGCGGCCCGACGCACGTTCGCAGCTCCTTCGCGAGGTCGTCGGCAAGCGGCTCGCCCGTCGCGGCGTCGAAGAGGCGGATGCCGGAATCGCCTTTCGGCAGCGACTCGCACGTGCTCGACAGGAAGAGGCAGGCGACCGGCGTCACGTTCCTCCCGATGGCCGACGCGCCGAACCCGGAGAGCGTCGAGCCCGGCGGCCCGAGCTCGCGCACGCCCCCGTCTGCGAGGTCGACGCGAAGCGAGTGGAGCGGCGAGTCGCCTTGCTCGGGGTCGCAGCTTTCGTGGCCGACGAGATCGCGCTCGTCCCATGCGTGGAAGGCGTTGACGTAGGCGTAGCGGCCGCTCGGGTCGAGCGCGCCGCCGCGCGGATCGATGCGGAACGACGCCAGCGCCGGCTCGAGCCGCAGGAACTGGACGACGCGCGCTCCGGTCCATGCGTAGGCCGGCGTGAAGCACGCGAACGTCGCGAGGAGTCCGACGCACGCGGGCGCCAGCGCGCTGCTGGTGCGGCGGCGGCCGAGGACGAAGGAGAGGCCGGCGACGACGATCCCGGCCACCGTGACGGCGGGCGCGGCGAAGAGCAACTCACGAGGCATCGGCTTCAGGCCCGGGTTGAACCAGACGGCCAGCACGATCGGCGCGCTGAACACGGCGATCGTCAGCGCCGCCGCGGGCAGCGCGAGCGTCGCGCGCGACAGCCAGATCGCGGCGGCCGCGATCCACGCGGCGACCGGCAGGAAGAGCGGGAGCGTCTTGAAGAGCGGCAGGAGCTCGAGCTTCGGGAGCCACGGCCCGCCGTGCAGCAGCGCGGTCGCGCTCGTCGTCGCGAGGTAGGCCCAGCCGCTCATCGCCAGCGCGGCGAGCAGCGAGAAGGCGAGCTTCCCGACGAAGACCTTCGACAGCCCGCACGGCAGCCGGCGCAGGAGCTTGATCGTCCCGCGCTGCTCCTCGCCGGCGAAGAGGTCGCCGAAGAGCGTCAGCGCGGCGATGAGGAAGCCGCCGATCGCGGCCATCGTCGGCAGCGTCGGGTCGCGGCGCGTCGCGGCGTTCAGCGGCGCCAGCCCCCACGCGATCAACGGCGGGATCGCGACGAAGTAGCCGATCAGCGCGGCGCGATGGTCGCGCCACTCCTTCCAGAGGAGCGTCGCGAGCAGCCTTGCCGCGTTCATCGGACGCTCCCGACCGGCGATGGCGCGGCGCCATTGCGCGTCGCCGCCAGCGCATCGCGCAGCTTGAAGGTCGCCGCGCCGACGCCGGCGCCGTCGTCGAACTCGCGCGAAACATCGCCACTCGGCGGAATCCCGTTCGTCGCGTCGCTATCGGCGCTCGCCTTCTCCCCCAGCACCTCGCTCAGCGTCCCATGCCTCGCGATCTTCCCGCTCGCCAGGATCGCGACTCGATCCGCGATCCTCGCGACGACATCGAGGTCGTGCGTCGCCACCAACACCGTGCGCTCGCCATCGCGCAGTTCGCCGATGACGCTGCGCAGCACCTCTTCGCGCACCAGCGGGTCGAGGCCGGCGAAGGGCTCGTCGAGGAGCAGCAGGCCGGGCCGCGGCGCCAGCGCGGCGGCGAGCATCGCCTTCATCCCTTCGCCGCGGCTCAGCGACTTGAACGGCGTGTCGGCGGGGATGCGCAGCGATGCGACCAGCGACTCGGCCAGCGGCGCGTCCCAGCTCGGCCAGTGCGGCGCGAGGTAGCGGAAGAGGTCGCGCACGGTCATCCACGGGTAGGCGTCGGGGACGTCGGGGACGAAGCCGATCCGCTCGCGCAGTGTCTTCGGCTGGCGCAGCGGGTCGCAGCCGGCGACGACCAGCGAGCCGGCGTCGGCCTTCAGCACGCCGAGCGCGAGCTTGATCAGCGTCGACTTGCCGGCGCCGTTCTCGCCGAGGAGCGCGGTCACCTGGCCGGGCGCCAGCGCGAGGTCGAGGCCGTCGAGCACGCGCCGCTTGCCGAAGCGCTTGGTCACGCCGCGCGCGGCGAAGACGGGCGGCAGCGCAGGACTTCCGCCCGCGCTCGCGTCGCCATTCCGTGAAGTGAGTGCGTTCATCGTGCTGCTCCCGGCGCGACCGTGGCCGCGCGATCGACGAGTTCCAGAAGTTCCTGCGGCGAGTGGCCCGCGCGCAGCGCCTCGTGCAGCGCCGTCGCGAACGTCGCGAGCGTCGTCGCGCGGCGGCGCGCGACGGCGAGGCGCGGCGCCGCGTCGCTGACGAAGACGCCGAGGCCGTTGCGGCCGACGAGGACGCCCGCGATCTCGAGATCGCGGATCGCCTTGGCGACCGTGTTGGGGTTGACCAGCGCCTCGGCCGCCAGCGCGCGGACGCTCGGCAACTGGTCGCCGGGCGCGAGCTCGCCGCGCGCGATCGCGTCGAGCAGCTGCTCCTGCAGCTGCCGCGACGGCGGGACATCGCTCGAAGGATCGACTCGGTACCGCATGCACCGTCCTATCGAGCTAGGACGGTGGTCGACTCCAGCCGGAGGAGAGGGGCAGTGACCGGAAGAGAGTTCCCGACCGCACGACCGCGCTGCAGCCACTCGCGGCAGAGGCAATTCCCCCCGACGGGTGCGTCAGATTGGCCGGAATCGCTGCTGTTTTGGTCCAGGACCGAAACAGCAGGAATTGGTGACAGCGTCGCGCGTGACGGCGTCGCGAGGACCTGTCACTTCGCGGTTCGCCGCTGCTCGAACAGCCACGCCCACATCGCTTCGTCCTCGTAGGCGGCGGTCCAGCTGTCGTGGCCGACGCCGTCGTAGACGGTGAACTTCGGCTGGCCGCCGGCGGCTTCGATCGCGCGGACCATCGCTTCGCTCTGCACGAGCGGCACGAGCGGATCGGCGGCGCCGTGGAAGGCCCACGTCGGGAGCGCGGCGAGGCGCGTCGCCTTCGACGGATCGCCGCCGCCGCAGATCGGGACGATCGCCGCGAAGCGCTGCGGCTGCTCGCACGCGAGCGCCCACGTCGCGTAGCCGCCCATGCTGAGGCCGGTGAGGTAGACGCGATCGGGATCGACGGCGTAGCGCTCGCAGACGTCGTCGAGCAGCGCGACCACGGCCTGGTTCGACCAGCCGAACTGCGGCAACACCGGACACTGCGGCGAGACGACGATCGCGGGGAACTCGCGCCCCGCCGCGATCAACTTCGGCGGCCCGTGGCGCGCCACCAGCGCGAGGTCGTCGCCGCGCTCGCCGAGTCCGTGCAAGAAGAGGACGAGCGGCCAGCGCGGCGCGCTGCTCGCTCGCGCGTCGATGTAGCCGCGCGGCAGCGTCAGCAGGTAGGCGAGCTCGCTGGTCACGGTGATCTCGCGGACGGAGCGCTCGCGCGTGGTCGCCGCAGCTGATAGCGGGACGGTCGTCGCCATCGACGCGCCGTCCGGATCCGATGGCGCGCGGCAAGCGACGATCGCGAGCGAGCCTGCGACGAGCGCGCCGGCGATCGTCGTGCGACGGAGCACGAGAGGTGTCATGGCCGCCGTGCTACCCGCCGCGCGACCGCGGTCAAGCGCGGCGAGTGCGCCGCTTCGTCCGCCGTTCCGTTCCAGGAACGGCACGGCGGAGTCCGGCGATCAGCGGTCGCCTCCGCCGTCGCCGGCCTCTCCGCCGTAGCCGATCTTCTGCAAGTGCCGCAACTCGTCGACGTCGAGCACGTTGCCCTCGTCGTGCTTCACCGGCCGCTGCCACTCGGCGATGGCGACCGTCGCGGCGGCGCGCACCAGCGGCGAGCCGTCGCTCTCGGCGAGCCGCCACGCCGCGAGCACCTCCCCCATCTCGTCGGCCGAGGCGCGCGAGCGCGTGGCGACCCGCTCGAGCGACGCCATCACCTCGCCGCGCACGCGCGGATCGGGATGGCGGCACGCGCCGAGCAGCGGCCCCACCGTCGCCGCGAAGCCGCGGAACGCCGCCGCCTCGCCGAGCAGCCGCGCCGCCATCACGCTGCTCCTCACGTCGCCGGCGCGCAGCAATCGCGCGAGCCGCTCGCCGCCGCGCGTGTCGCCATGGACGATCTGCGCGTAGCCGACCAGCGCCTGCACGCACGGCTCCTCGTGGTCGGGCACGGCCAGCAGCCGCTCGCGCACGCGCTCCGACTCGCCGCACGGCGCGAGTCCCGTCGCCGCCGCGAGCCGGACCGAACGGTCGGGATCGTCGAGGTAGCCGAGCAGCGCCGCGACCGCCTCGGGCGGATGGAGATGGCCGAGGTCGAGCGCCTGCTCGCGCCGGACTTCGGCCGGCGCCGTGCGATCGAGCGTCGCCAGGTACTGCACGAGGCCGTCGCTGCTGAAGAGCCGTCGCGGCGGGCCGAACGCGGCGGAGAGGAGCGAGTCGAGCTCGCCGTCGTCGCCACGCCGCCACTGCGCCACGTCGTCCTGCGTGATGCCGAGTTCGCGCCGCGCCGCGTCGAGCGACGCCACGCCCGTCGTCGCGAGCCAGTGCCACGCCGGCTGGCGCACCTCGGGATCGCGGTCGAAGAGGAGCGCGCGCAGCAGCGCGACGCCTTCGCTGCCCGCAGCCGCGGGATTGAGCGCGGCGACCTGCCGCCGCTCGCGCGCGTCGCCGTCGCGGCCGGCGCGCAGCAGCGCCGCGCGCGCCGCGCCGTCGCGCCAGACGAGCGAGTCGGGCCGCGGCTGCGACGCGTCGCCGTCGAAGCGGAAGAGCGCGGCGACGGTCGAGCGCAGCAGCCTCGCATCGTTGCGCTCGAGCCCCGCGACGAGCGAGGCGGCGAGATCGCCGAGCAGCTCCGCGCTCGCCGCGGCGTCGTCGGCGGGCGGCTCGGCGCGCTCGGGCAGTCCGCGCGCGAGCCACGTGCCGTTCCACTGCTCGGCGAGGAGCTGCTGCGCGTGGAGCGTGCCGTCGGGCAGCGCGTCGCGCTCGATCACGTCGAACGTGGCGACCCAGGAGAGGTCGGGCTCGAGGCGCGGATCGAAGCACTCGTCGGTCCACGCGAGGAACGAGGCGGCGGCGGGCCGCCCGACGTGGCGATGGAGCTCGACCTTGCGGCCGGCCAGCACCGGATCGCCGCGGTAGACGCGCTCGACCTCCGCGACGGGGCGGTCGAAGCTGCGGCCGTCGCGGTCGCTCCGCGCGCGCCGGCCGACGAGGCGCAGCCGCGCGAGGACGGGTGCCTCGCGGAACGTGGCGCGCGCGTCGAGGCTGCGCGCGGGGCCGGAGGATTCCGCCGCCACCGCGTCCCAATCGTCGAGTTCCACCGCCACGCTCTCGAGCGGCGCATCCGGCAGCACGTCGGCCGGCAGCGCCACGCGCGTCGGGACGAGCCACGGCAGGTCGGGCGCATCCGTCGCGAGCGATGGCGCCGCGTCGCTCCCGTCGGACACGTGCGCGATCGGACCGTCCGTCGGCGCGACCAGCGGCGTCTCGCTCTCTCCCGTGAACCAGCGCAGTTCCGTCGCGGCCCACGCGAACGCGCCGCATCCGACGACGACCGCGGCCGCCGTCGCGAGACGCCGCGCGCGAAGTCGCGGCGCGCCGCTCGTCCGCGCCGTCGACGACGCCGGTTCCGCTTCGAACAGCTCCGCGACGCGTCGATCGAGCGTCGCCGGCGCCCGCTCGCCGGAGCGCCGCACTGCCTGCTCGAGCTCCGCCGTCTCGGCCGGGCCGAAGCTCCCGTCCGCGTCATCGCGTCCGTCGCCTTCCATCGCCGTCACTCCTCGATCCGTTGCGCGCCGAGCCGCCGCGCGAGCTTCTGCAGCGCGAGGCGGTAGCGCGTCGTCGCCGTGTCGAGCGGGATCGCCAGCAACTCCGCGACTTCGCGGAACTTGAGCCCGCCGTGGAGGTGGAGCGTCACGACTTCACGCTGCTCGTCGGGCAGGGCGAGCAGCGTGGCGCGCAGCCGCGCCGCTTCGTCCTGGCCCGCCGCGTGCGCCAGCGGGTCGCCGTCGCGTGCTGGCGCCGCCGCCAGCGTCGCGTCGTCGACGGCCTCGGGTCGCCGGCGCCGCCGCGCGTCGCGCACGCGATGGACGCAGGCGCGCACGAGGTAGCGGCGCGCGTCGTCGAGCGTCGCGAAGCGCAGCGGCGGCGCGTCGGCCCGAGCCAGCGACGCGAAGACATCGTGCACCGCGTCCTCCGCCGCCGAACGCTCGCGCGCCAGCTGGAAGGCCACCGTGTAGAGGTCGTGCTTCAGCGCGCCGTAGAGCGCCGCGAGCTCGTCGTGCCGTCGTCCGTCCACCATCCGTCCCACCAACGCGGCTCGAAGCCGCTTTCGTCACCGCCGCGTCAGAATGGCCGGATTCGCTGCTGTTTTGGTCCAGGACCGGAACAGCAGCATTCGGTGACCGTATCGTGCCGGCCCTTCGCTCGGGTGAGGTCGGAGCTTCTGGTGGCGCCTCGTCTCCTCGTCCTCTCGGCGTCGGCGGGCGCGGGTCACCTGCGCGCGGCGGAGGCGGTCGAGCTGGCGTTGCGCGAGCTCGATCCGGCGGCGCACGTCGAGAACGTCGACGTGCTGCAGCTCACGAACGCGGCGTTCCGGCGTCTCTACGGCAAGGCGTACCTCGAGCTCGTCGACCGCGCTCCCCACGCGCTCGGCTGGATGTACGACCGGCTCGACCGGAATCCGTCGTCGCCGCGGCCCGACCGGCTGCGCCATCTCGTGCAGAAGCTCAACCTCCGCCCGCTGCTGCAGCTCCTCGAGCGCGGGCCGTGGGACGCCTTCGTCTCCACCCATTTCCTGCCGGCCGAGATGATCGCGGCGCTGAAGCGCAAGCGGCGCGTCGCGGCGCCGCAGATCACGGTCACGACCGACTTCGACACCCACCGCCTCTGGGTGAACGAGCCGTGCGAGCGCTACTTCACGGCCACCGAGGACGGCGCCGCGTGGCTGGCCGCGTGCGGCGTCGACCGCGAGCGGACGACCGTCAGCGGCATCCCGATCCACCCCGCCTTCTCGCGGCGCCGTCCGCGCGCGACGTGCCTCGCGAGCCTCGACCTCGTCGGCGACCGGCCGATCGTCGTGCAGCTCGCCGGCGGCTTCGGCGTCGGGCCGATCGAGGAGATCTGGAAGGAGCTGCTGGCGCTGCCGCAGTCGCTCGAGCTCGTCGTGGTCGCCGGCCGCAACGAGACGGCGCGCCGCAAGCTCGAGGCGATCGCCGTCCCGTCGCGCCATCGGGCGAAGGTGATCGGCTTCACGACCCGGATCGACGAGCTCTTCGCCGTCGCCGACCTGCTGGTCAGCAAGCCGGGCGGGCTCACGACGTCGGAGGCGCTGGCGCGCGGGCTCGCGATGGCGATCGTCAACCCGATCCCCGGCCAGGAGAGCCGCAACTCCGACTTCCTGCTCGAGCACGGCGCCGCGATCAAGGTGAACCACGTCGCGACGCTCGCCGGCAAGGTCGGCGCGCTGCTCGACGATCCGGCGCGACTCAAGCGACTGCGCGCGAACGCGAAGGCGCTCGGCCGGCCGCGCGCCGCGTACGACGTCGCGTCCGAGGCGCTGCGGCTCGCCGGCCGCGCGACGGCGACCGCGAGGAGCGCTCGATGAAGCTCGCCCTGTGCCAGGTCGACGTCGCGTTCGGCGACGCCGCGAAGAACCTCGCCACCGTGCGCGAGCGGACGCTCGCCGCGGCGAAGCAAGGCGCGCAGCTCGTCGTCTTCCCGGAGTGCGGCCTCACCGGCTATGCGTTCGACGACGAGGCGGGCGCGCGCGCGGCGGCGATCGCGATCGACGGGCCCGAGATCGCGCAGCTCCGGCGACTCTCGCAGCAGAGCGGCGCGTGGCTGGTCGTCGGCTTCCTCGAGCGCGCCGACGCGAAGGGCGGCGCCCCGCGCCTCTTCAACGCTTCCGCGCTGATCGGCCCGCGCGGCGTCGCGCTCCACTACCGCAAGCTCCACCTGCCGTTCCTTGGCTGCGACCGCTTCGCCGTGCCGGGCGACTTGCCGCTGGCCGTCGCCGAGACGCCGCTCGGCCGGATCGGCCTCTCGATCTGCTACGACGGCAGCTTCCCCGAGTCGGCGCGCGTCCTCAAACTGCGCGGCGCGCAGCTGATCGTGCTGCCGACCAACTGGCCCGAGGCGGCGACGATCTCGCGCAGCCACCAGTCGATCGTGCGCGCCTTCGAGAACCATGTCCACTACGCGGCGTGCAACCGCGTCGGCAGCGAAGGGGGCTTCCGCTTCCCGGGCGACAGCAAGATCGTCGACTGCACCGGCCGCGTCGTCGCGCAGGCCGGCGACGGCGAGGCGCTGCTGCTGGCCGACCTCGACCTGCCGGCCGCTGACCAGAACCGCATCGTCAACGTGCCGGGCAAGTACGAGCTCGACCGCATCGCCCATCGCCGTCCCGAGCACTACGGCGCGATCGTCGAGCCGAAGCGGGAGGGGTGAACGCGATGGCGAAGCGCGCCGCGAGGACGACGGCCGGCTATTCCGGCACGCCGCTGCCGAAGAAGCTCAGCATCGCGGCGGGCGACGTCGTCGCGCTCCACCACGCGCCGCCGGGCTTCCGCGCGCTGCTGGGCGAGCTGCCGCCGGGCGTCACGTTCCGCGACGGCGGCCACGCGAGCGTGCCGCTCGCCCATTTCTTCACGCCGTCGCGCGCCGCGCTGGCGAAGGCGTTGCCGAAGCTCGGCAAGAGCGTCTTCCCCGCCGGCCGGCTCTGGATCTCGTGGCCGAAGAAGAGCTCGCCGCTGGCGGGCGACCTCGACGAGAACGGCGTGCGCGAGCTGGCGCTGCCGCTCGGCCTCGTCGACGTCAAGGTCTGCGCGATCGACGCCGACTGGTCGGGACTGCTGCTGATGTGGCGCAAGGAGCGGCGCGCGACGCCACCTTCGTGACGCGCGCGCCGCGCGGCTCGCGGAGTCGCGCCTCGCTCAGCTGCCGCCGCCCTTCGCGTCGCCGCCGGCCGGCGCGGCCGCGGGCGTCTCGAGCTTGTGCTCGACCATGCCCTCGACCTTCAGCCCCGCCGGCGCGAAGCGGCCGTTCAGCGCGAGGCCGCCCGGCAGCGGCGTGTAGAGCTCGATCGAGACCTGCGAGATCGGGGCGGGGAAGCCGGGGATCATCGGCTTCTGCGACGGCGTGATCGTCGCGATGCACATCACCGGCACGCCGTCCGGCACCTTCGCCATCGGCACGCGCTCCTCGCCGCCGCCGCCCGAGTTCATCCCCATCATCAAGGTCTGGTGGAGGTCGCTCTCGTACCAGCGCAGCGTCGCGGCCTTGTCCTCGAACCACGCGAAGATCACCGACTTGCGCGTCGACGTGAACGCCGTCTCGACGCCGAGGCAGCCCTTCGTCGCCTTCAGCCCCTCGACGAGCTCCTTCCCCATGTCGGCGCCCGGCGGCGGCCCTCCGCGCGGCGCGCCTTGCGGCGGCGCGCCCTGCGCGAAGAGCCAGGAAGCGGTGAAGGCGAGCGGCGCGACGACGAGGGCCGCGACGAGCAGCAGAGGGCGTGGGCGTTGCATGCGAGTGCTCCAGGAAGGGGCCGGCGGGCGCGGGGCGCGACCTCGGCGACGACGCTGGATCCGGCCTCGCCGGTTTCTCGCGGCGGAAAAATCGGTCAGGGGCGCGTGCGGCGGATCGCGTCGCGCAGCGCGCGCTCGAGCTTCTCCAGGTAGTCCCGCTCCTCCTCGGGGAGCGCGGCGCGGCGCGCCGGGTCGCGCACCACGAGGAGCGCGGGATCGACCAGCAGCGTGTGGACGCGCGTGCGGGCGGGAACCGGGACCGGCTTCGCCTGCGCCTTGAACGCCTCGCCCACCTCGCCGTCGAGCCAGACGGCGAGCCGGTCGAGCGCGCGCGCGCGCAGCGACGCCGGCGTCGCGGCGTCGTCGAGGAGGCGGGCGGCGAGGCGCGCCGCAAGGAGGTACGAGGCGGGCTCGGCGGCCAGCGCCTGGCGCTTCTCCGTCTCGCCGTCGAGCAGCTCCTCCCAGGTCTCGAAGGCGTCGACGGTCGCGCCGCGCCGCGCGAGCAGCAGGGCCACGCGCGCCGACTCGGCCGCGTTGGCCGGCTCGAGCGCGCCGCTCTGCAGGTCGGGAAGGAGCTCCTGCAGGCGGATCAGCTCCGCGACGCGCGCGATCCACGGGTCGACCGCCGCTGGATCGTTGCCGCGCTGGCTCAGGACCTGCTGGAGGCGGCGCAGTTGCGCCAGCGCCTCGTCGAGCTGCCCCGCCTCCTCGAGCGCGAGCGCGCGGACCGTGTGGAGCGGGGCGACCACCTCGATCTTCACGAAGACCGTGACGCGGTTCAGCACCTCGCGCAGCGCCGCCGCGGCGCCGGCCGGGTCGCCGGCCAGCACGAGCGAGAGCGCGATGCGCGGCGCGTCGACGACGTCGATCGTCGGCGCGAGGAGCTCGCGCGTCTTCGCGCGCGCCGCGTCGACGTCGCCGAGCGCCAGCAGCGCCGCCGCGCGGCCGTGGAGCAGCGACGGGTGGTCGGGGTGGGAGCGCAGCGCCGACTCGATCGACGCCAGCGACTCCGCGACGCGGCCGGAATAGAGGAGCGACCACGCCCGCCCGGCCGCCGCGTCGCGCGAGCGCGCGTCGAGCCGCAGCGCCTCGTCGAAGGCGGCGATCGCGCCCTCGAAGTCGCCGAGCCCGTCGCGCACGTCGCCCAGCAGCACCTGCGCGCCCACCATCTCCGGCGCCATCGTCGCGGCGGCGCTGGCGTGCTCGATCGCCTCCTCCCAACGCTGGAAGGGCGGGTTCTTGAGCTCCATCCCCAGCATGTAGCGGAAGGTGAATTCCTGCGGATGGAGGCGCGCCGCGCGACGGAAGAGCTCCATCGCGACCTCCTGCTTCCCGAGGCTGCTCAGCATCGAGCCGAGGTGGGAGATGGTGCGCGGCTCCTGCTGCCAGAGCTCGGGGTCGACGGCCGCGTCCTCGAGCACCTTCAGGTGGAAGGGCACGGCGCCGCGCAGCTTGACGCGCCACGGATCGGGATCGGCCGCCTGCACGATGTCGAGCAGCCGCTTGAAGTCGCGCGGCGCCTCCTTCGGGCCGGCCAGTTCGTGGCGCACCTTCATCCACGCCAGCAGGTGGTCGCAGAACTCGACCGGGTCGTAGCTCGCGCGCACGCGCGCGACGATCTGATCGTCGCTCATCGTCGCGAGGTCGACGCCGAGGCGGCGGAACAGCGCCTCCATCGTCGCGTCGACCTCCTCCCACGGCGCGATCCACCAGCGGCCGATCACGATCGCGAGCTCGCCCGAGATCGCGATCTCGTCCTGGCGGCGCGCCGCGGCGGCGCGGCTCGCGTCGACGGCGGCGGCGAGCTCGAGGTGGAGCGACACGGCTTCGCGCCGCAGCTCCTCGCCCGGATCGGCGGCGCGCGACGCGGCCAGCGCGGCGTCGCCCGCCGCCAGCGCCGCCTCGCGCGGCGCGACGAGATGGGCCGGCTGCGCCTCGGCCTGGCGCAGCAGCTCGCGCGCGCGCACCAACTCCTCGCGCAGCGGGCGGGCCGCCACCTCGCGCCGCGTCCGCTCGCCGCGCTCCATCGCCAGCCACGCGCCGCCGCCGCCGAGCAGCGCGACGACGATCGTCCCCGCCAGCGCCAGCGTGAGGCGCCGCGCGTGGCGCTCCTGCGCCGCCTTCGCCTGCGCGGTCGCGGCCGCCAGCTCCGCGGCGTGCGCGCGCTGCTCCTGGCCGGCGCGCCACTCCTGGAGCGCGCGCGCCACCTCGCTCGCGTCGGCGGGCCGCTCGGCGGGCGCGGGCGCGAGGCAACGGCGCGCCAGCGCGACCAGCACCGGATCGCCGCGCGCCGCCTCGAGCCGCGCGAGCGCGGGCGCGAGCGCGCCGCTGCGCGCGGCGTCGTACTGCTCGGCCGAGTCGCCGGTGTAGGGCGGCTTGCCGGTCAGCAGCTCGAGCAGGATCGCGCCGAGCGCGAAGACGTCGGCGCGCGCGTCGACGTTCGCCATCTCGCCGCGCGCCTGCTCGGGCGCCATGTAGGAGAGGGTGCCCAGCACCGCGCCCGCCTGCGAGAGGAGCTCCGTCGTGCTGGTGCGCACGGTCGAGATCGGGCGCACCGCCGCGGTCGAGGAGACCTTCGACGACGGCTGCGCGGCCGCCGGATCGGCCGGCGCCTCGTCGACCGGCGGCTCGGCGCGGCCGACGACTTTCGCCAGCCCCCAGTCGGCGACCTGCACCTCGCCGAACGCGCCGACCATCACGTTGGCCGGCTTCAGGTCGCGGTGGATCACGCCGCGCGCGTGGGCGTAGGCGACGGTGAGGCAGACCTGCTCGAAGATGCCGAGGAAGCGGAGGCGGTCGTCGGCCACGTCGCGCCGTTGCGCCAGCAGCTCGCCCAGCGTCCGGCCCTGGATCAGCTTCATCGCGAAGAAGGGGCGCTGGTCGGGCGCGCGCCCCATCTCGTGGACCGGCACGACGCCCGGATGCTCGAGCTGCCCGCCGATCTGCGCCTCCTCGAGGAAGCGGCGCTTCAACCCTTCGTGGCCGACGTGCTCGCGGCGCAGGACCTTGAGCGCGACCGAGCGGCCGAGCTCGAGGTCGCGAGCGCGCAGCACGATGCCGACGCCGCCGCGGCCGATGACGCCCTCGATGCGGTAGCGCGGCGAGATCTCGGTCGGGACGTCGTCGGCCGGCGTCGGCGGAGCGACGGCCGGCGCGCCCTCGAACGCCGCGGCCAGCAGCCGGTCGACGAGACTGTCGTTGAGCTCCTTCTCCGCCATCGCACGCTCCCCGGCGACCGACCGCTCAGCCCGCGATCAGGCGCGCCAGCTCCTCGCAGCGCCGCACGACCTCGCCCGGCGTCGCGGACGGTTCGTGGAACGCGACGACCTCCTTCAGCGCCGAGAGGAAGTCGCGCCGCGCCGCCGCATATTCGTGATGGAGCGCCGCCGCGTCGACGCCCCACTCGCGCGCGACGTCGCGGATCGCCAAGTCGTCGGCGAAGCGGCGGCGCAGCAGCTCGACGCGCCGGACCGCCGTTCCGCCCGCGTCGGCCGCGCGCCGCGCCTGGAGCGCCGCCGCCTCGCGCAGCAGCGCCTGCGCGAAGGAGCGGTCGAACACCCGCGAGAGCGTCGGCTCGTCGAGCGGCAGCGCGTCGAGCTCGACCGAGCCGGCCGCGGCGGGCCGCACCGCTCGCGCCCGCTCCTCGAAGCGACGCGCGACGTTGCGCGCGACGCCGTAGAGGAACGCCTGGAACGAGCCGCCCTCCGGCGTCGCTCGCTGCAACGCGCCGCCGGAGCGGAGGCACTCGACGAAGAGCTCCTGCAGCGCGTCCTCGACCTCCTGCGCGCGCGGCCCGCCGCGCCAGCGCGCCGCGAAGTAGGCGCGCAGCGGCTCGGCGTAGCGGCGCGCGAACGCCTCGCGCTCCGCCGACGCGCCGCCCGCCGCCGCGCGGATCACCGTCCAGCAGGTCGGCGCCGGATCGGTCATGCCAGCGCCGCGTCGACGGAACGGAACTCCGCCTCGAACGTGCGGCGGATCTCCGCCTTCGGCGGCGGCTGCGTCCAGCGCGGGAGGCGCCGGCCGAGCGGCCGCGACCGCACTTTCGCGCGGAAGTACGCCTCGTGCTCCCACTCGACCTCGGCCATGACGAGGAAGCAGTCGACCCAGTCGCCGTGGCCGGAGAGCTGCGCGCTGCGCGCGGCCGACTCGTACTCGCGCACGTTGCGGCTCTCGAGGCGGCCCGCGCCCCACATCGGGAGGAGCCACCCCGAGACGTGGCAGAGCGCGCCGAGCGTCCGCCCGATCAGCCACGCGCGCGCCTCCGCGAAGCGCGACGGCCGCTGGCCGAGCGTGCGCAGCATCGCGAGGAGCAGGCGGCGATGGTGGAGCTCCTCCTCCTCGATCTGCCGGATGCGCGCGGCCTCCTCGGGGCACGCGACCGACCGCCAGTGGCCGCGATACGCGAGCGCCGCCGCCAGCTCGCCCGACGCGGCGAGCTTCAGCAGCCGCGTCAGCGCGGCGAGAGCGGCGGCCCGGTCGGGCGCGGCGTCGGGCAGGCTCGCCACGCGCGTCACTTCGGCGACGCGACGAAGACGTTCTCCTTGCCCTTCGCGAGGACCTGCTTCGCCAGCGCGTTCATCTCGGCGAGCGTGATCTTCTGGTAGCTCTCCTTGAAGGCGCGCATCTCGTCGATGACGGCGGGATTCTTGTGCGCGGCGCGCAGCGCGTCGAACCAGAGGTCGTAGCCCTTGAGCTGCGCCTCGGCGTCGCCGAGATGGGCGGTGCGCAGCCGGTCGAGCTCCGCCTGCGTCGCCCCCTTCGTGCCGAGCGCCTCCATCGCGGCGGTGCACGCCTTCACCATCTCGTCGACCTTCGTCGGGTCGACCTGCACGTCGAGCGTCACCCAGCCGAGCCCGCGCCACTCGGCGCTGCCCCACACGCTGCCGTTGGGCGAGTAGGCGCCGCCCTTCTTCTCGCGGATCTCGACCCGCAGCCGGTCGCCGACGAGGTCCTCGAGCAGCGAGAGCTTGCGCGCCATCGCCGCGTCGATCGCGTCGGGGCAGGGGTAGACGATGTGGAGCAGCGCGACCTTCTCGCCGCTCTCGACGACATTGCGCGAGTTGATGCCGCTCTTCAGCGGGGCGATGGTCCGCTGCGCCTCGCTGACCGTGCCGGCGCGGCGGGCCGGCAGCTTCGAGAAGGTCGAGTAGATCGCCTTCTCGAACTTGCCGCCGTCGACGCCCGACGCCGTGATGGCGATCGGCCCGTCGAGCTGCGACTTCAGGAACGCCTTCACGTCGTCGAGCGTGACCGCCGCGACCTCGTCCTTGGTGGGCCGGCGCAGGCGCGGCTCGGGCGACTGCATCTCGTCGTGGAACTTCCGCATCAGGCTGCCGGTCGACGGCTTGCCCTCCTTCTCCTCCTTGAACTCCTCGTCGAGCTTCTTCTTCCATTCGTCCCACGGCTCCTGCCGGAACCCGGGATCGGTGAGGTAGGCGCAGATCGCCTCGAACTCGCGCTTCGGATCGGAGCCGAAGAGCGTCGTGCCGGAGAAGACCAGCGCGTCCGCCTCGACGTCGAAATCGGCGCCGCCGCCCGCGGCCTGCACCGTCTCCCAGTCGTTCTTGCCGAGCCCGCCGCGCATGAACCAGCGCGCCGCGGCGTAGGCGACCGCGTGCTTGCCGGGGCCGAGCGCCGCCTCGCCTTCGCCGACGCGCACCATCCAGCGGCTGAAGCCGCGGAACTCGCCGTCCGACTTCCGGTAGAGCACCTTCACGCCGTTCTTGAGGACGATCGACACCGCGCGCAGGTCGTCCCACCGCTGCGCGGTCGCCGTGGCGTCGCGCACGACGTCGGGCTGCGCGTAGGCGAAGCTGCGCGGGTCGACCTTCTTCGCCGGCTCGCCTTCCTTCGCCGGCTCGGCGCCGTTCGGCCCGCCCTCCGCCGGGTCGCCCTCCTTCGGCTTCTCCGGCTCGGCGGCGGCGGTCACGGCCATCGGCGTCGCGAGGTCGCTCTTCTTCGCCGCGTCCCAGACCTCCATCAGCTCCGCCTGCGGGTCGGCGCCGAGGTCGATGCCGAAGTCGGTCCAGATCACGAGCTGCCCCGGATCCCACTCCTCCTTCAGCACCTTGAGGAGGCCCTCGGGCGTGAGCCCCTTCGCGCCGGGTCGCATCGCCTCCTTGCGCGCGCGGTCCTCCATCGGGACGTAGCGGCGCTGGCACGCGGCGAGGAGCTGGGCGACGTAGCCGTAGGAGTCGGGCGCGCCCGTGCTGGGCACGAGGCGGCGCTGGAACGCGTTCCACGCGTTCTTCACCTCGTCGGCGGTGAAGCCCTTCTCGAGCGCGCGGCGCACCTCGCGCTCCACCGCGGTGAGCGCGTCGCGCCACTTGCCGGCGTCGCACGTGACGACGAGGCGCGGCCCGGTGAGGCGCTCCTCGAAGTCGTGCATCAAGACGCTGACGCCCTGGTACGGGAGCTTGTCCTTCTCCTTGCGCTCCTCGAGGCGCGCCTCGAGCAGGATCAGCGCGATCTCGGGCGGCACGCCGGCGGCGGCGCCCGCCGCGTCGTCCTTCTTCGGCTTGCTCTTCCGCAGCTTCGCGATGTTCACGACGCCGATCGGGCCGCCGCGCTCGATCGCGAAGCCCTTGTGCTTGAAGGTCGGCTCGCCGATGTCGGGACGGTCGGGCGGATCGCCCTTCGCCGGCGGGATCGTGCCGAGGTGCTCCTCGATCACCTTCGCCGCGTCGATGCCGGCGAGGTCGCCGACCAGCACGAAGGTCATGTTCTCGGGCCGGTACCAGCGCTTGTAGAAGGCGAGGCACGCCTTGCTGTTGAACTTCGCGCGCACCTCCTGGAGGCCGATCGGGAGGCGCTTGCAGTGGAGCAGCCCCTCGCCGAGCTTGTTCATCTCGTCGACGAAGAGGCGGTAGCCCTGGTTGTCGCGCGTCCGCTGCTCGGAGTCGATGACGCCCTTCTCGGCCGTGACCTCCTTCTCGTCCATCTTGAGGCCGCACGCGATGTCGCGCATCCACTGCATCGCGACCTTGAGGCGCGCCGGATCGCCGTCGGGCAGGTCGAGCTCGTAGACGGTCTCGTCGAACGCCGTGTGCGCGTTGATGTCCTGGCCGAACTTGATGCCCTGCTTCTGGAAGGTCTCGACGAGCGCGCCCGCCTTGAACTTCGAGGTGCCGTTGAAGGCCATGTGCTCGACGAAGTGCGCCATCCCCTGCTCGGCGTCGGTCTCGACGAGGCTGCCGATGTCGACGTGGAGGCGGAGCAGCAGCTGCTTCGGCGGGCTCTTCGCGTCGGCCCACGCGTAGCGCATCCCGTTCTTGAGCGCGCCGAAGTTGAGCTTGGGGTCGGGCGACAGGTCGGACTTGTCGTGCTCCCAGTCGCGCGGCTCGACCTCGACCACTTCGGCCTTCGGCTTCGCCTGCGCCACGACCGGCGGCGCCGCGACGAGGAGCGGCAGCAGCGGCAGCAGCGTGAACGGCAGCAGGGTCGAGCGCATGGCTCCTCCAGATCGTCCCGAGCGTGGCGCGGGGCGGGCGAGGCGTGAGGGTAGCACCGCGCCCCAGGCGCACCCCGGCGGCAGACCCCTTGGAACGAATCGCCCGATCGCCCGTTCCGGCATCGTGGCCGCCCATCGCCGCCATCGAGCATCCGCGCGGCGTGGCGGCCCCGCGGTCGAATTGACCGCGGCGCGCATCCATGCTCCCATTCCGGTCGTAGGACGAGGCGACGGCGGAACGGAGTCGCGGCCCCGCACGGCGGCGCTCCCCGCCCGCTCTCCCAGGAGGAACGAATGAAGAGGACGATCTCCCTCGCGGTCGCGCTGCTCGGCGCGGCGGCGTTCGCGAACGACGGCCGCGCCCAGGCCGGGGCCCCCGCCCAGGCGCCAGCGGCCCAGGCGGCGCCGGCCGAGGCGAAGCCGACCAGCGGCAAGGTGGGCGAGCTGATCCCCGCCGCGACGCCGAAGGTGATGCGCGGCGGCAAGGAGGCGACGCTCGACACCCAGAAGAACGGGAAGACGACCGTCTACTACTTGATCGGGCTGACCTGCCCGGCGACCAAGCCCTACCTCGAACGGGTGCAGGCGCTCGAGACGACCTACATCGCGAAGGGCGTCGACTTCGTCTTCGTCTACGTCAACAAGCCGGAGAAGGCGGAGGACAAGGCGAAGTTCCACAAGGACAACAAGCTTCAAGGGGCCTTCTGGAATGATGCCGACTGCTCCTTCGTCAAGGCGCTCAAGTCGCAGAAGACGGGCGAGGCGATCATCGTCGACAAGGACGGCAAGGTCGTCTACCGCGGCGGCATCGACGACAACCTCGAGAACCCGACGGCGGTGAAGTCGAAGTTCGTCGCCAACGCGCTCGACGAGGTGCTGGCGGGCAAGGCCGTCACGACCACGAAGGGTGTGGTCTTTGGCTGAGGCGTGAAGATGTGAGAGCTGCCGGTCGGCAGCTCCTCGAACGACAGAGCGAGTGAACGAGCTCGGGGCGGCGCAGGTCGCCCCGAGCTTTTTTCGTCGAGCGCAGGAGGCGGTTTGCGGCCCGCGCGCGCGCACGCCATCCTCGGCGCCATGGTCGCCGCGCCTGCCGTCGCACCGCCTCGCCGTCGCCTGCGGACCGCGCTCGGCCGCGTGGCGCTGCTGCTCGGGAGCGTCGTCGCGACGCTGGCGGGAGCCGAGGTCGCGCTGCGCCTGCTCTTCCGCGGCGACGTCGAGCGCGTGCTCGCGACCCGTCGCCACGACGCCGCGCCCGACGCGAAGTCGCTCCTCTGCGTCGGCGACTCCTACACCTTCGGCCTCTACTACCGGCCCGAAGAGGCGTACCCCGGCCGGCTCGAGCAGCTGCTGGTGGCCGGCACCGAACCGGGCGCGGACGGCCGCGCGAGCTGGTTCGTCGAGAACGCGGGGATCCCGGCGCAGAACCTCGCGCAGATGGCGGCGCGGCTGCCCGAGCAGCTCGCGCGCCTGAAGCCGAGCGCCGTCGTCGTGCTCGGCGGCTTCAACGACCGCTGGAATTTCGCCGCGCCCGGCGACGACGACGGGCGGCGCGGCGGGCTCGGGCTGCTCGACCGGCTGGTGATCGTGAAGTTCGCGCGGCTGCTCGCGGCCGGCGGCGACGCCGCGGAGAAGCTCGACGGACGGACGCGGTTCGACCACTTCTCGGTCGAGCACATCGAGGTCGCGGGCGAGGAGGGTGGCGCCGCGATCGACATCGAGAAGACGGGCGAGCGGCTGGTCGACGCCCAGCACTACGAGGCGGTGGTCGCGCGGCTGCGGCCGCTGGTCGCGACGATCCGCGCCGCGGGCGCGCTGCCGCTGCTCTGCTCCTATCCGTCGCCGGAGCGCCACTACGAGCCACCGTCGCGAGCCGCCGAGACGGTGGCGCGCGAGACCGGGGTGCCGTTCGTCGACCTGCGCGCCCTCTTCGCGCGCGAGTTCGGCCGCCACCGCTACGAGGAGCTGCTGATCCCCGGCGACCGCCACCCCACCGACCGCGGCTACTGGCGGATGGCGGTCGCCGTCGCCGACGCGCTGGCGACGGCGGGCGTCTGGCAACCAAAGCCGGAGCTGCGCGCCGCGCTTGCCGGCGCCGAGGCAGCCGACTTCGCGATCGCGGGGCAGCAAGAGCAGCTCCATCGCGTCACGATCGCGTCCGTCGCCCCGCGCACCTTCGCGCTGACCGGCCCGCCCGCCGCCCACTGGAAGCTCCTCCTCGCGCGCGCCGACGCGCCCGCGCAGAAGTTCGGCTTCCTCGAGCTCCGCCTCGCCGCCGACGACTGCTTCGCGCGGAGCGCCGCCGACGATCGCTGCGAAGGGACGTTCGACGCCGCCGGTCGCGCGACCTTCGTCGTGCCCGCCGACTTCGCCGACGCGCGCTTCGCCGCCGTCGCCGTCCTCCACGACCTCCTCGTCGGAGCGGAGGACCTGCAGGTCCGCGGCCTCGCCGGCCCCCTCCCGATCGAGTGAGCGGCCGCACCTCCGCCGCTCGCTGCGCGGCTCCGCAGCCGAAGTGGCACGACCGCCCTCTCGAAACGAACGGGGCGCCACGGCGTAATGGGTCGCTCGTTTCGCGTCCCCCTTCCCCTGACTGACCCGAGGAGACGTCCCATGACTCGTTGCAAGCTCGCCGCGATCGCGCTGACGGTCGCCACTGGCGCCGTCGCGTTCGCCGCCACCCGCTCGCTCGTCGCCCAGGACGGCGGCGCCGCGATGCCCGATCCCAGGACCGCGGAGCACAAGGTCTTCGAGAAGTACGTCGGCACCTGGGATGCCGAGATGGAGATGGGCAGCGGCGCCGAGCTGCAGAAGTCGAAGGGGACCTCGGTCTCCAAGCTCGGCTGCGGCGGCCTCTTCCTGATCACCGACTTCGACAGCACGATGATGGGCGCTCCCTTCGTCGGCCACGAGGTCGCGGGCTGGGACGCCGCCGCGAAGGCGTACCAGCACTACTGGTTCGACTCGATGACCCCGACGGCGTGGACCGGCCCCGGCAGGTTCGACGCGGCCAAGTCGACCTTCCACACGCAGATGAAGGGGATCGGCATGACCGGCGCGCCGGAGGAGTTCCACGGCGTCGACGTCTGGACCGACGCCGACCACCACACGTGGACGATGAACATGAAGGGCCCCGACGGCGTCGAGGCGCCGACGCTGACGATCCGCTACACGCGCCGGAAGTGAGCGGGCGCCGTCCCTGACCGGGTCGCGGGTGTGGCTTCGCGGCCCGCGATCCGGATGATCCTCCCCATCCCGCGACGGCGCGCGCCGTCCGCGGATGGGGAGGACGATGAGCGGCTCGAACGACCCTCCGGCGCTCCGCGCCGCGCCGCCGCACGACCCGGCGGCGCGCTGGTACGTGCGCGCCGCCTGGGCGCTGACGACGGCCATCGCCGGCCTCGCGCTCACGCTCCTCGTCGTGCTGCTGCTGCGCCAGTCGGAGGCGGAGCGCTTCACCACCCGCTTCCACCGCCGCGCCTCGCTGCTGATCGGCGAGTTCCGCCGCAATCTCGACCACGAGGCGCAGATCGCGCGCAACATCGCCGCGATCTGGGACCTGAGCGAGGCGTTCACCGCGGACATCTTCGAGCGCTTCCACGGCCGCGGACTCACCGGCGGCGCCCGACTGCGGTCGCTCGACTACGTCGAACGGGTGCCGAGCCTCGCGCGCGAGGCGTTCGAGCAGCGCATGCGTCCCGGCGGCGGCCGTTACGTGATCCACGAGCTCGACGCGTCGGGCCAGGCGATCTCCGCCGTGCGCCGGCCGGAGCACTACCCGGTCGCCTACCACGCGTTCGACCAGGACGGCCCCGACCAGGGCGACGCGTACGGCCTCGACTTCGCCGCCTGGCCCGACCGCCTCGCCGCCATGGAGCGCGCCAAGCGCGGCGGGGTGGCTGCGTCGACCTGCGATCACGAGCTCCGCCTCTTCCACCCGATCTACGCCGGCGAAGAGCTGCCGGCGACCGAGAACGAGCGCGAGCGGCGGCTCGAGGGCTTCGCGGTCGCGACGCTCGACGTCGCCAAGTTGGTCGCCGATTCGATCGACGACAGCTTCCTGCTCGAGCTCCACCTCCACGTCTGGACGCTCGGCGTCGACGGCAAGGGCGAGCGCCTCGTCTATCCGGACGACCGCGCCGCGGCGGCCGACGCGCCGACGCCCGCGCGCCTGCTCGAGGACGTCCACGCCTACCAGGACGAGTGGGAGCTTGCCGGCCAGCGGTGGCGCGCGATCGCGGCGCCGACGCTCGCCAGCCGCGAGCGCGAAGGGGCGCGCTGGTCGTGGCTCGCGCTCGCCGCCGGCCTCGCGTGCACCGTGGCCGGCACGACCGCCGTGACCAGCGCGACGCGCGAGCGGCGCCGCCTCTCGCGCGAGGTGCGCCAGTTCTGGGACCTCTCGACCGAGCTCCTCTGCGTCGCTGACCGCGCCGGCGTCCTGCGCCGCATCAACCCGGCGTGGGAGACGTTGCTGGGCATCGAGCAGCACGAGCTCGTCGGCCGACCGCTCGTCGAACTCGTCCATCCCGACGACCGCGCCGCGACCGAGTCGCTCCTCGGGCGCCTCGCCGCGCGCGGCGCCACGCTCCAGCTCGAAGCGCGGCTGCGCGCGACGGGCGGTCGCTGGCGCTGGTTCCAGTGGAGCATCACGTCGGAGGACGAGGGACGGACGATCCACGCGATCGCGCGCGACGTGACCGAGCAGCGCCACACCTTCGAGGAGCTCGAGCGGCGCGCGACGATCGACCCGCTGACGCAGGTCCTCACCCGCCGCGCCCTCTTCGAGCGGCTCAGCCTCGAGATCCGCCGCGCCAAGCGCTACCAGACGCCGCTCTCGATCGCCGTCCTCGACCTCGACCGCTTCAAGGAGGTGAACGACCGCCACGGCCACGCCGCGGGCGACGAGCTGCTGCGCCGCCTCGGCCAGCTCCTGCGCCAGACGCAGCGCGACGTCGACCTCGCCGGCCGCTTCGGCGGCGACGAGTTCGTCATCGTGATGCCGCAGACCGACCTCGACCACGCCCGCAAGGCGGCCGCCCGCATCCTGCGCGCCTTCCACGAACGCGGCGCCATCAAGGCGGCCGACGGCTCGCCGATCCCGCTGCGCGCCTCGATCGGCATCGCGACCCTCACCACCGACGTGAAGGACGCCACCGCGCTCGTCTCCCTCGCCGACGACCAGCTCTACACAGCGAAGGGGCGCGGCCGCGGCCGGGTGGCGTGAACCGCTTCCGCGACCCGCGTGCTTCCACGAGCATGAGGGCGCGATGAGCAGGTTGGGCGACGCCGACGATGCGAGAGGCGCGCGCGGCGGAGCGACGGCGGACGCGTTGCTGGCGCAGCGCGCCTGGCTGCGCCGGCTCGCCGGCAGCCTCGTCGTCGACGCGGCGGCGGCCGACGACCTCGCGCAGCAGGCGCTGCTGGTCGCGCTGCAGCAGCCGCCCGCCCACGCCGCCCATCCGCGCGCGTGGCTGGCGACGGTCGTGCGCCGCCTCGCGCAGCGCGTCGGCCTCGGCGACGCGCGGCGCGACGCGCGCGAGCGGACGGCCGCGCCGCGCGAGTCGCTGCCCGCCGCCGACGAGGTGGTCGCGCGCGCCGAGCAGCAGCACGCCGTCTCGGCCGCGCTGCTGGCGCTGCCCGAGCCCTACCGCGCGACGCTGCTGCTCCGCTTCGTCGACGACCTGCCGCCGCGCGCGATCGCGAAGAAGAAGGGCGTCGCCGTCGAGACGGTGCGCACGCAACTCAAGCGCGGGCTCGAGCTGCTGCGCGAGCGGCTCGTCGCGGCGCGCGGCGGCGGGACGCAAGGCGCGCTTGCACTGCTCGGCCTGCTCGACGGCGGGATGCGGCGGATCGTGCGGCGGGTGGTGGCGAAGCAGGCGGCGGCCGCGACGGGCGGTGGCGCGACGGCGGGCGGCGCCGCGGCGATCGCGGCGATCTCGGGAGCGTTGTGGATGTCGACGAAGCTGAAGCTCGCGGCGGCGCTGCTGGTCGTGGCGGGCGGGTCGTTCGCGATCGTGCAGTTGAACGGTGGCGGCGAGGTGCCGCGGAGCGACGCGGCGGCCGCCGCGCGAAGCGGCGACGAGGGAACGCCGACGCCGGTCGACGCCGGCGAGTTCGCGCTGCCGGCTCCGGTCGAAGTGGCGGCGGAGCGGGCGGTGGTGCCGCCGGCTCGCGATGCGGAGGGAGCGGCCGAACCCGCGACCGTGGTCGCGCCGGTCACGTGCGCCATCGAAGGGACCGTCGTCTCGGCAACCGGCGCGCCGGTGCCGGGCGCGCTGGTCCTCCTCGAGGACGGCCGCCGCGGGCAGCCGCGCTTCAGCTCGCTGCAGTCGTTCTGCCGCAGCGCCGACGAGCTGCGCTCGCTCGTGGCGAAGTCGAAGGCCGGGATCTTCAAGGCGCCGCTCCACGCGATCTGCGACAGCGACGGCTGGTTCCGGATCGAGGGCGTGGCGGCGACCCTCGCGGCCAACGTCGCCGCGCTCCATCCCGAAGAGGGGCTCGGCGTCCTCTGCGGCGTCGCGATCGACCCGCTCCATCCGCCGGACTCGCTCGAGATCGAGCTCGTCGACGGCGTGGTGTTGACGGGCAACGTGACCGATCCGGACGGGAAGCCGGTTGCGGGCGCGTACATCATCGTCGCCTCATGCGAAGGGAAGGGCGAACGGCGCGGCGGCTTCCCGGCTTGCGACCTCGCGGTGGGCCCGGACGGCAGCTACCGGTCGCTGCCGCTCCCCTACCGCGACCTCTGGATCGAATGCATGGCGACCGACCACGAGCGCACCTGGCGCGACGTGCCGGCGATCCCGCCCGACGAACGCCTCCATCGCGAGGACTTCGTGCTGAAGCCGATGCGCCGCATCGAGGGGCGTCTCCTCGCGCAAGACGGCAACCCGGCGCGGCTGCGAACGGTCGAGCGCGAGCTCTTCTTCTGCGGTTCGAATGTCGAGCCGAACGACTCGGTCGCCGACCCCCGTTCCCTCGGCGGCGGCAAGCTCGACCGCGCGAACGACCGCTACTCCTGCAAGGACGAAGGGCTGCACTGGGTCTCGCTCTGGTGCGACGGCGTGCTGCTCGGCCGCGCCGAGGTGAAGGACGAGGAGAGCAGCGACGGGCCCGACCTCGTCGTCGACCTCTCGCGGATCCCGCCGCCCGAGCGGCGCGCGTCGCTCGTCGTCGAGGTCGTCGACGGCGAGAGCGGGAAACCGGTGACCGCCTACGACGTCGTCGTCGTCCGCTCGCGCTTCGTCGAGACTGCGAGCGGCCACGAGCCGGTGCGCCGCGCCGTGGTCGACGAGAATGGCCGCAGCGAGTTCGCCGACCTGCTGCTCGGCCGCTACGACGTCGTCGTACGCGCCGCCGACTACGCGCCGCGCTTCGCGACGCTCGCCGTCGCGGAGGAGCGCTCGGCGCAGCGCGTCGTGTTGCGCCGCGGAAGCGCGCCGATCGCCGGCCGCGTGATCGACGAGCAGGGGCGTGCGCAGACGGGGATCATGGTCTGCCTCCACGAGCCGGGCGGCGAGGTGGCGCTCCCCTACCCCGACTTCCAGACGCAGACGAACGCCGACGGCGCGTTCGAGTTCGCCGCGCTGCCGGATGGCGACTACCTCGTCGTCGCCGACGCGAAGCAACCGGCGCCCGAGGGCGCGCTCGCGCCCGCCGCGCTCCGCGTCGCCGCCGGACGACGCGACGTCGAGCTCGTGATGCGGCAGAGCGTCTCCGTGAAGCTCCGCTTCCCCTTCCCGAAGGGCGTCTTCCCGATGTACCAGATGCGCGTCTTCGACGAGCGCGGCGCGCCGCTGATCGACGACCTGCGCCCGAGCGCGTGGGTGCAGCGCGCCGGCGAAGAGACCGACGTCCGCCTTCCGCCCGGCACCTGCAGCGTCGAGCTCTTCTCGCCGCGCCACCACGCCGGACCGACGCGCTTCACCGCCGCGCCGGGCGTCGTGATCGACCTCGACGTCGTGGCGTGCGAGCTGGCGCGCTGAGCCTCAGCGCTGATCACGCCGTGATCGGCGACCACGCCCTTCGCGCGCGGACCTGCACGATGCGGTCCTCCTCGGCGATCCACGCCGAGAGCTCGCGGCCGTAGACGCAGCCCGAGTCGAGGCCGCGCACGCGCTCGCCGACGACGAGACCGCGGCGCGCCCAGTGGCCGAAGACCGCGGTCCGCCCGCCGCGATACCAGTCGTCCCACGGCTTGAAAGGCGGCGGCGGCGGCGGCCAGTCGTCCTCGGGCTCGCGGCCGGCGCCGTCGCACCAACGCACCGACGTCACGAAGGCGAGCTCGGGCAGCTCCCACGGCGAGCGGTCGTCGGCCAGCGCGCCGTCGAGCGTCGCGCGCAGCTCCGCGGCCTTCGCGTCGAGCGCGTCGTGCTTCCACGTCGGGTGGAGCCCCGCGTGCACCATCACCACGTCGCGCTCGACGTGGAGCAGCGGCCGCGTGCGCACCCACGCGAGCAGCTCGTCGCGGTCGGGCGCGCGCTCGAGCTCGGTCAGCGTGTCGCGCTTGCCGATCTTGCGGCGGCGCGCCGCGACCTCGAGCCAGTGGAGCTCGTGGTTGCCGAGCACCATCACGGCGCCCAGCTTCTTCAGGAGCCGCAGGCAGCCCGCCGAGTCGGGCCCGCGGTTGATCGCGTCGCCGACCGAATGGAGCCGGTCGCGCGCCGGATCGAAGCGGAGCTCCTCGAGCAGCGCTTCGAGCTCCTCGCGGCATCCCTGCAGGTCGCCCACGTAGATCCGTCGCATGGGCCGCGAGTCATAGCGGCGGACGGCGCGGCGACGGCGAGTCGCGCGCGGATTCCTGCGTCACTCCGCGCAAGCGACGACGTCTTCCTTCGCACCATGACCGACCAACCCCATGACCACCTCGTGCGCGCCGTCTTCGGACAGCCCGAGCGCGCCGCGGCGGAGCTGCGTGCGGTGCTGCCCGAAGGGCTCCTGGCGTACGTCGACCTCGACACGCTCGCGCCCGTGCCGGGAGGCTTCGTCGACGCAGCACTCCGCGAGCGCACGGCCGATCTCCTCTTCACGGCACGGGGCCGCGGAGGTGGAGAGCCGTTCCTCATCCACTTGCTGCTCGAGCACCAGAGCAAGGTCGACCGCTGGATGCCGCTGAGGCTGCTCGACTACCAACAGCGCATCTGGGAGCGGTGGTGGCGCGAGCACGGCGGGGCCGCGGAGCTCCCTCCGATCGTCTGCGTCGTGCTCCATCACGGCAACCAGGCGTGGCCCTACCCGACGAACTTCCGCCACCTCTACGACCTGGATGGCGGTGACGAATCGCCACTGCTCGACCTCTTGCTCGACTTCGAGTTCATCCTCGACGACTTGACGCGCGCCACCGATGACGAACTGCGCGCCCGCACGCTCGACGCGGCGACGCTGCTGACGCTCCTCGCGTTGAAGCACGCGCGCACCGCGCCCGACCTCGGGCAACGACTGCTCGCGTGGGTCGATCTGATGAATGCGGCGTCGCGCACCACGGGCGGCCGCGAAGTCCTCTTCCTGGTGCTGCGCTATCTTGTCGTCGTCAACGAGGCGATCGGAGGCGACTTCGTCCGACACGAGCTGGCGCCGCGTCTCGACGACGAAATGACGAAGGAGAAGGCCATGACCTGGGGCGAGCAGATGCTGGCCGAGGGCCACGAGAGGGGCGAGCGCGCGATGCTGCGGAAGCTGTTGCAGCGCCGCTTCGGTCCCCTGCCGGCCGCCGTCATCGCGAGGATCGAGCAGGCGCCGTCACCGCAACTCGAGAGCTGGGCGGAGCGCCTCCTCGACGCGCGCTCGCTCGACGAGGCGCTGGCGGAGTGACCGTCGCCCGCCGCTACTTCACCGGCTTCGCGTGGTGCTCCTCCATCCACGCGATCCCCTTCTTCAGCCGCGCCATCGGCTCGTCGGACCAGCCGTGGCCGCCCTTGTAGGTGACGAGCTCGACGACGGCGCCCTCCTTCGTCAGCTTCTCCTTGGCGCGCTCCGCGTCGGCGAACTTGCAGGTCGTGTCCTCGGGTGAGTGGTCGAGGAGGAAGGCGCGCCCCTTCGCGCGCGAGAGCTGCAGCTCGCCGTCGGGGAAGACCGACATCGCGACGTAGGCGGCCGTGACCGGCGGCTTCTCGTCGAGCGCCATCCGATAGGTCGGCGGCCCGCCCGACGACCACGCCAGCAGGTAGGTGCGGCGCGGATCGACCTTCACCTTCTGCACCTTCGCCACGTCGGCCAGCGTCGCGTCGAGCTGCTCGCGCGTGTTGAACTTCATCCCCGGCTGGTCGCCCGGATCCATCGGCCAGATCACGTTCGGCTTCTCGACCCACTTCGGCGCGACGATCTGCACCGCCACGAAGTCGTCGGGGCAGCAGCTCGCCCAGAGGTTCTTCACGAAGCCGTGGAAGTCGGCGCTCGCCGTCCCGCCGGGCATCACGATCAGGCAGCCCCACCCCTCCTTCGGCGCCTTCTTCTTCTCGTGCGGCCCGATCAGGAAGTAGCGCTTCATCTCGTCGCCGCCCGCCAGCAGCTCCTTGGCAGGCACGCCGTCGTCTTCCTTCTCCTCCTCCGCCCTCGCCCCGCCGGCCACGCCGATCACGCACGCCGCCGTCACCAGCCACGCCCCGACCAAGGCCCCGTGTCGCTTCGTCATCGCCAACACCTCCAGCTCCCACGATCCGCAGTTTCGAATCGGGTTCAGATCGGCGGCAGATCCCGCACTCGCGCACCCAGGGTACGCCGTCCACCGTGGGGCAAGGCTCCTCCCGCAGCAGTCGTGCCGCCGTTTTGAACCCGATTTGAATCTGCGGTCACCGCAGGGGCGCGCGGGCCACGGCTACACTCGGCCGCTCCCACCTCCCGCTGGCCGGAGTCCGTCGATGTCGTCCCAATCGCGCGATCGCCGACTTGTCACGTCCGCGGGGATCGTCGCGACGGCGGCGCTCGCGGCGGCCGCCTTCGCTGGCGACGCCGCTCCCGCCCGCGCCGAATGGACGCCGGCGAAGAAGGCGGTCGCCACGGCGATCGATCGCGACACGGCCGCGCTCACGGCGATGAGCAAGCAGATCTTCGACTTCGCCGAGATCGCGCTCTCGGAGACGCGCTCTTCCGAGCTGCTCGCGACCTTCGCCGAGCAGCACGGCTTCACGCTGCAGCGCGGCGTGGCGCAGATGGCGACGGCGTGGGTCGCGACCTGGAGCAACGGGCCTGGCCCGACGATCGGCGTGCTGGCCGAGTTCGACGCGCTGCCGAGCCTCTCGCAGGTGGGCGGCTCGCCGAAGCAGGAGGCGGTGGCGGCGGGCGGCTCGGGCCACGGCTGCGGCCACAACCTCTTCGGCGTCGCGGCGACGGCGGCGGCGGTCGCGCTCAAGGAGGCGATGACGGCGCAAAAGATCGGCGGCACGGTGAAGCTCTTCGGCACGCCGGCGGAGGAGCAGGGGCTCGGGAAGATCTTCATGGTGCGCGACGGCTGCTTCGACGGCGTCGACGCCTGCCTGTCGTGGCATCCTTCCGACAAGAACGAAGTCGACCTCCAGCCGAGCAAGGCGTGCCTCAGCTTCGAGGTCACCTTCCACGGCCGCAGCGCGCACGCGTCGGGAGCGCCGTGGGAAGGCGTCTCGGCGCTCGACGCGGTCGAATCGTTCGAGCACGGCGTCAACCTGCTGCGCGAACACATGCCCGAGACGGCGCGCATCCACTACGTCGTGACCGAGGGCGGCAAGGCGCCGAACGTCGTCCCCAACCGCGCGCGCATCTGGATGTACGTGCGCGGCAAGGAGTGGCGCGAGGCCGAGAAGGTCTACGCGCACGTCGAGAAGTGCATCGACGGCGCCGACCGGATCGCGTGGGGCGAGGAGCACGGCGTCGCGAAGGCCGGCTACCAGGCGCCCGAGATCGTCCGCCTCTCCGGCCTCTACGAATACAACATCAACTTCGCCGGCAGCGAGGTGCTGCAGCGCAACCTCGAGCTGGTCGGCGTGCCCGCCTTCACCGACGACGAGCAGCAGTTCGCGCGCGCGCTCCAGTCGGCGTTCGGCTCGAAGCCGCAGGGCTTCTCGACGGCGATCCTCCCCTTCTCGCGCGACCGCGCGCCCGAGCCGGGCGGCTCGACCGACGTCGCCAACGTGAGCTGGGTCACGCCGACGATCGAACTGCACGTCGCGACCTGGCCGCAGGAGATCCCCGCCCACTCGTGGGCCTCGACCGCCGCGTCGGGCTCGGCCGGCGGCTATCGCGCGATGGCGGTCGCCGCGAAGGTGCTGGCCGCGACGGGGCTCGACTGCCTCACCGACGCCGACGCGCTGGCCGCGATGAAGCGCGAGTTCGCGAAGAGCCGCGAGCGCTTCGACTACTCGCCCGCCGTCCGCCCGACCGACGTGCCGAGCGTGCCGTCGCACATGAAGGGCGCGGCGAGCCAGCCGGGCCGCTCGGCCACGGGAGGCGGGTGATGGAGAAGCTCCAGCAGAAGCTGCGCTCCCTCTTCCTCCTCGTCGCGATCGGGTTGGTCGTGCTCGGCATCGTCCGCACGTGGGGCAACGTCACGCGCTGGGACGTCCTCTTCCTCGCCGGCGGCGGCCTCCTGCTCGGCTTCGCGCTGCGCTCGGGCGAGCCGCCGAAGCGCCCGCTGCCGCCGTCGCAGCCGATGCCGAAGTCGGGGGCGTGACGCCGTGACGCTGCTCGGCGCCGCGGCCTGCGCGCTCCTGCTGCAGGACGCCGCGACCTTCGACCTGCGGCTCGACGAGAACGCGCCCGGCTCGGCGGTGATCGACCTCGAGAGCCAGGGGTCGGTCACGATGACGATCGAGCTGCCGACCGGCCCGAAGGTCGAGAAGTCGAAGCTCCGCATCTCGCGCCGGCTGGTCGACGAGACCACCGCCGTCGAGCCGAAGCGGCTGATGACGCGCCAGGTCGTGAAGTGGCGCGAGGACCTCGGCGACGTCGTCGAGGATCCGCCGATCGTCGGCCTCGCCTTCCTGCTGACCGACAAGGGCGACGAGGTCGAGGTGACGCAGCCGGACGGCCACCGCTTCCTGCCGCGCGAGTGGGACCGGCTGACGATCCAGATGCAATCGACGGCGCTGCACGTCGCGCTCTCCAAGGCGGCGCGGATCGGGGTGCCGTTCGCCGCCGAGGATTCCGCCTTCCTCCACCTGCTGCTCGGGCTCGAGGGGACGATCGAGTCGAGCGCGATCGAGTTCACCCTGTCGGCGATCGAGTCCGAGAAGCAGCTCGCGACGCTGGGCGGCCACGCCACGGCGCGCGTGAAGCTGACCGACCCCGCCGACGTGACGGCCGACTGGACCAGCGACTTCCAGCTCGTCGTCGATCTCGCCGCGAGGCGCGTCGCCTCCGTGACGGGCGACGCGACGATGGTCGCGACGATGGACGTGAAGGGCGTCGCCACCGGCATCGAGGCCGCGCTCCGGTTCGACGCGAAGGTCACGGTCGGCGCGCCGGCGATCGCGGCCGCGGCCGCGGCCGAGAAGTCGAAGCCGCGCGAGCGGACGTTCCGGCTCGCGGCCGCCGGCGTCTCGGTCGCGCTGCCGTCGCTCTTCTGGATCGCGCAGCGCGAGCCCGACGCGCAGCTCCAGACGAACCCGCCCGAGGGAGCGCTCACCGTGATGCTGCGCGCCTTCCCGCTCGAGGGCGCGAAGTTCGAGGACGCGATCGGTTCCGTGCTCGACCTCACCATCGCGCAGAATCCCGGCACGACCCCACCGAAGGCGATGACGTCGTCGCTCGGCAAGGGGAAGGGCGTCACCCTCGAGAGGGACGGCGAGACGATCGATGTCGAGCTCTACCCGCTCGGCAAGGGGCGGCTGCTGCGCGTGCAGATCGTCGGCAACGCCGCCGTCCGCAAGCGGTTCGCGAAGGAGCTCGTCCGGATGCGCGCGACCCTGAAGGCGTTGCAGCCATGAGGCGCGCGCTCGCCGTCGCGGCGGCGCTCGCGCTGGCCGCCTGCCGCAGCGCGCCGCCGCACGGCAGCCATGCGCCGCAGGTCGAGTTGCTCGGCTCGTTCCAGGCGCAGATGGCGGCGGGGAAGTGCGACGAGGGCATCGCGGTGCGCGACCTCCTCGCCCGGCCGCACGCCTACGCGATCGGCCCGATCGCCGGGCTGCGCGGCGAACTGCTGGTCTGGGACGGCACCGCGTTCACCAGCACGATCGTCGACGGCGCGCCGCGCGTGCGCATCGATCCCGGCGCGCGCGGCGCGTTCCTGGTCGCGAGCCACGTCGCGCGCTGGCGCGACCTCGCGGTGCCCGAGTCGGTCCGCACCCTCGCCGAGCTCACGGCGTGGCTGCCCGAGGCGGCGCAGCAGCTCCATCTCGATCCCGAGCGGACGCAGACGCTGCGGCTCTTCGCCGCGCTCGACTCGGCGCGCCTCCACGTCGCCGACCTCGCGCCGGGCGCGCCGCTCGATCACGCGGCCCACGCCGCCGCGCAGCACGTCGTCGACCTCGGGCCGTGCCTCGTGCAGTTGCTGGGCTTCCTCTCGCCGCCGGGCGAGTCGACCTGCCCGATCGCGTCGCCGCCGCTCCACCTCCACCTGCGCACGCTGCTCGGCGACATGGTCGGCCACGTCGAGGAGCTGCAGCTCGCGCCCGGCGCCAAGGTCGAGTTCGCCGTCGGCTGACGTGCGCCGAGGCGGACGGCGCGCGCTACCAGCCGCGTTCGAGCTCGTCGCGCCACGCGGCCAGCGCGGTCGAGTCGCCGGCGAGGCAGCGCGCGCGATCGACTCCTTCCGGCGGCGGCGCGAGCACGGCGAGGCGCTCGACCACGCGCGCACGCACCGCCGGCTCGGGCGCGTCGAGCAGGTGCCAGAGCGACAGCGAGTCGCGCCCGGCGTTCTCGGCGGGCGTCGCGTCGAGCGCGGCGAAGAGCTCGTCGATCGCCTTCGCCGCCGCGGCGCCGTCGTGCCGGCCGCGCGCCTCGTCGTGCCGCTGCAGCGCCTCCTTCAGCGCGGGCGCGCTGTCGTCCCACGACGGCGTGCCGGGCCCGAAGCCGGGCCACGCGCGGCAGCCCGCGCCCGCCGGCACGTGGACCTTGCGGCCGTCGCTCTCGAACGAGACGCGGCCCGAGACGACCGACAGGAAGGTGTGGCCTTCGTCGTCGACGGTCGTCCGGTAGATGCAGCCGAGGTCGACGGCGATGCCGGCCGGCGTGCCGAGCGCGAAGACGCGCGGCGCCGCGAAGATCGTCGCCGCCACCGTGCCGCGCTCGAGCTCGAGCCGGAACGCCCCTTCGCGCGAGCCGTCGCCGTGGCCCTCCGCGACGCGCAGCCGCGTCTCCTCCTCGACGTCGAGGTGGCCGACGTTGCCGACGCGCAGGCGCGCCGTCGCGCCGCTGCCGCAGACGATCGAGTCGCCGGCGCGCAGCGTCGGCGCGCACGCGGGCGTCACGAGCGAGGGCGCCGCGACCGGCGCGCCCG